>Ga0207866_1000102_pt1 | contig 135175 bp, 130 predicted proteins | sample HigsolmetaAR203D_FD_184835 | JGI IMG/M metagenome (GOLD analysis project Ga0207866, IMG submission 184835) | Ionic liquid and high solid enriched microbial communities from the Joint BioEnergy Institute, USA - AR20-3-D (SPAdes) (version 2) ...
GCTGGCTGATGCGCTGGATCGCGGCTTTTTGTGCCTGGATGCTGGGGGCGTTGATTTCGCTCATCACGGCTGGATCGCAGCCAACGGTACCCGCACGGGGATGAGAGGCGGATTCTTCAGGGCCGACTACTTCGACTTCCACTTGTAGTAGGTCGGAACGCTGATGCCGGCCTGCCGGCAGATGTCCTTGACCGGCACGCCGGCGTCGGCCTGCTTGAGGATCGAGACGATCTGGGTCCCGGTGAAACGGGACTTCTTCATGGAACCTCCTGGCTGGGGAAAACATGCCAGAAAGTTCTACTTATGGGGTGTCTGCGGATCGGGGAAGCTTACGCAACTAGTTGAAGCTCCAGCCACTTTATCTTGGGGGATTAGATAAATGTCTGTTTCGTCAAGGCTTAAGCACTGACCCTGTCCGCGCAAATGAACCACTGCAAGGACGTGATAATTGCGCCTCTTCGGCTTATTGTAGTTACCCGTCGTGGTAGTGCACACAGAAACGGACCGGAACTCCTGACCGTTAACGGCGATTAGGTCATTGCCCGAATCCTTGATTGGAGGTGCCGCCTGGACGCCATATTGCAGCAACCGAATCTGCACGAGCAGCTCGCCAACACACCCTGTAGAAACTTTTTCTGAGATTGGATTCATTAGCCCTTCTTAACGACCTAGCGCCTAAACCCGGAATCGGAGCGATAACACCGAGTATTCGGCCGGTCAATCCAGAAAATTCCTACACCCGCCCCAAGCGCTGCAAGGGACCGGCGTCCGCCGGGAACGTTCTTGCATCGCCGCAATCGCCGCGAGCGGGGCGCAAAGTGCTGTCTCCCCGGAATCGCCCGACAAGTCAGCACGGAGGCGGTAGCCGGATCGCCACTGCATGTGCCGGCGAAGCCCGTGGCCGGATGCGGCGGCTGGCGCGCCCCGGCCGCGGGGCGAGGACGTCAATCCGGCTGGCGAATGGAGCGCCCGTGGCGCCCGGTCGCCGGGCGGCCGGCGCGGGCAGCCGTCAGAAATCGAGCAGGGCCCGGTTGCGCACCGCGCCCTTGTCGGCGCTGCTGGCCAGCAGCGCGTAGGCCTTCAGCGCGGTGCTGACCTTGCGCTGGCGCGGTTGCGCCGGCTTCCAGCCCTTCGCGTCCTGTTCGGCGCGGCGGGCGGCCAGCTCGTCCTCCGGCACCAGCAGTTCGATGCTGCGCGCGGGGATGTCGATGCGGATGCGGTCGCCGTCGCGCACCAGGCCGATGGTGCCGCCGGCCGCCGCTTCCGGCGACACGTGGCCGATGGACAGGCCGGAGGTGCCGCCGGAGAAACGCCCGTCGGTCAGCAGCGCGCACCGCTTCCCCAGTCCCTTCGACTTCAGGTAGCTGGTCGGGTACAGCATCTCCTGCATGCCCGGGCCGCCACGCGGGCCCTCGTAGCGGATCACCACCACCTCGCCCGGCCGCACCTCGTCGCCGAGGATGCCCTTCACCGCCGCGTCCTGGCTCTCGTACACCCGCGCCGGCCCCTCGAACACGAGGATGGATTCGTCCACGCCGGCGGTCTTCACCACGCAGCCGTCCGGCGCGATGTTGCCGTACAGCACCGCCAGGCCGCCGTCACGCGAGTAGGCGCGGTCCGCGTCGCGGATGCAGCCCCCGGCACGGTCCAGGTCCAGCTCCGGCCAGCGCGTGTCCTGGCTGAAGGCCTCCTGCGTCGGGATGCCGGCCGGGCCGGCGCGGTAGAAGGTGCGCACCGCCTCGTCGTCCGTGCGGGTCACGTCCCAGCGCCCGATCGCCTCGCCCAGCGTCGGCGCGTGCACCGTGGGCACCGTGGTGTCGAGCAGGCCGGCGCGCGCCAGCTCGCCGAGGATGGCCATGATCCCGCCGGCGCGGTGCACGTCCTCGATGTGGTAGCGCCGCGTGTTCGGCGCCACCTTGCACAGCTGCGGCACCCGGCGCGAGAGGTGGTCGATGTCGCGCAGGGTGAACGGCACCTCCGCCTCCTGCGCCGCGGCCAGCAGGTGCAGGATGGTGTTGGTCGAGCCGCCCATGGCGATGTCCAGCGCCATCGCGTTCCGGAACGCGGCGGAGGTGGCGATGCCGCGCGGCAGCACGCGCGGGTCGCCGTCGCCGTACCAGCGGTGCACCAGCTCCATCACCGTGCGGCCGGCGCGCAGGAACAGCTCGCGGCGGTCGGCGTGCGTGGCCAGCAGAGTGCCGTTGCCCGGCAGCGCCAGGCCCAGCGCCTCGGTGAGGCAGTTCATCGAGTTGGCGGTGAACATGCCCGAGCAGGAGCCGCAGGTCGGGCAGGCGCTGCGCTCGTACTCGGCCACCTGCTCGTCGGTCACGCCGGGATCGCCCGCGGCGACCATGGCGTCGACCAGGTCGAGCCCGTGGTCCGCCAGCCGGGTCTTGCCCGCCTCCATCGGCCCGCCGGACACGAACACGGTGGGGATGTTGAGCCGCAGCGCGGCCATCAGCATGCCCGGCGTGATCTTGTCGCAGTTGGAGATGCACACCAGCGCGTCGGCGCAGTGCGCGTTGACCATGTACTCCACCGCGTCGGCGATCAGCTCGCGACTGGGCAGCGAATACAGCATGCCGTCGTGGCCCATGGCGATGCCGTCGTCCACGGCGATGGTGTTGAACTCCCTGGCCACGCCGCCCACGCGTTCGACCTCGCGCGCCACCAGCTGGCCGAGGTCCTTCAGGTGCACGTGCCCGGGCACGAACTGGGTGAAGGAGTTGGCGATGGCGACGATCGGCTTGCCGAAATCCCCGTCCTTCATGCCGGTGGCGCGCCACAGCGCGCGGGCGCCGGCCATGTTGCGTCCGTGGGTGGAGGTGCGGGAGCGGTATTCAGGCATGGCGGAAGCGGTTGCGGTGCGGCCACGGCAAGGTGTGGCCCTGGCCCGGATTGTGCTCCGATTTTCACGGTTGCATGTGCAACGAAAAAAGGCGGGAAAAACCGCTTGACAAGCGCGGACGACGCATGCTTCTCTAGCGGCATGCTGCATCGCCACACGCCCGCGCTGGACGCTTCCGCCGTTGCCACCGGCAACGCGCTGGCGCTCGTCCTCGTCCTTATTACCTCGCCCACAGGTGCGGGACGGACCGGCGTGTAAGCAGAAAAAGGCGCCAGAGATTCCGAAGAACCCCGCACCGCAAGGTGCGGGGTTTTTTCTTTCCCGGTTTCCACCGACGCAAACCCCGACACAGGACACGCCCATGACCACCAGCACCTCCCCCCAGGCCGGCACCCGCATCCACACCATCGCGGTCGTCGGCTATGGCAGCCAGGGTCGCGCCCATGCGCTCAACCTGCGCGACTCGGGCTACGACGTCGTCGTCGGCCTGCGCCCGGGCGGCCCCACCGAGGCCAGGGCCCAAGCGGACGGCTTCGTGGTCAAGCCCCCGGCCGAGGCGGTACGCGACGCCGACCTGGTCGCGGTGCTGGTGCCGGACATGGTGCAGAAGAAGCTGTACGAGGAGGTGCTGGCGCCGAACATGAAGCAGGGCGCCTGCCTGCTGTTCGCCCATGGCCTGAACATCCACTACGGGATGATCACCCCGCGCGAGGACCTGGACGTGGTGCTGGTGGCGCCCAAGGGCCCGGGCGCGCTGGTCCGCCGCGAGTACGAGATCGGCCGCGGGGTGCCCTGCATCTGGGCCGTGCACCAGGACCGCAGCGGCCACGCCGAGCAGTTCGCGCTCGACTACGCCGCCGGCCTGGGCGGCGCCCGCGCCAACCTGATCCGCACCACCTTCAGGGAGGAGACCGAGACCGACCTGTTCGGCGAGCAGGCGGTGCTGTGCGGCGGCGCCTCCTCGCTGGTGCAGGCCGGCTTCGAGGTGCTGGTGGAGGCCGGCTACCAGCCGGAGATCGCCTACTACGAGGTGCTGCACGAGCTGAAGCTGATCGTGGACCTGTTCTACGAGGGCGGCATCACCCGCATGCTCGAGTTCGTCTCCGAGACCGCGCAGTACGGCGACTACGTCAGCGGCCCGCGGGTGATCGACGCCTCGGTCAAGCAGCGCATGAAGGAGGTGCTGAAGGACATCCAGGACGGCACCTTCACCCGCAACTGGATCGCCGAGTACGAAGCCGGCCTGCCCAACTACAAGCGCTACAGGCAGGCCGACCTGGACCACCCGATCGAGAAGGTCGGCCGCGAGCTGCGCGCGAAGATGGTCTGGCTGCAGCAGCAGTCCGCCGACCAGCCCCAGTCACAGAGGACCGCCGCCGCATGAACGCCAACTCCCCCACGGCGGCCGCCGGCCTGCGCAACGGCGCAGCCTGGCTGGCACACGCCCTGGAAGCCGAGGGCGTGGACACCATCTTCGGCTACCCGGGCGGCGCGATCATGCCGTTCTACGACGCGCTGGTGGACTCGCGCCTGCGCCACATCCTGGTCCGCCATGAACAGGGAGCGGCGCTGGCGGCCAACGGCTATGCCCGCGCCAGCGGCCGGGTCGGCGTGTGCGTGGCCACCTCCGGCCCGGGCGCGTCCAACCTGGTGACCGGCATCGCCGACGCCATGCTGGACTCGGTGCCGATGGTCTGCATCACCGGGCAGGTGCCGACCACGGCGCTGGGCACCGACGCCTTCCAGGAGCTGGACGTGTTCGGCATGACCATGCCCATCGTCAAGCACAGCTTCCTGGTGCGCCGCGTGGACGACCTGCCGGAGGTGGTGCGCGAGGCCTTCCGCATCGCCCGCGAGGGCCGGCCCGGCCCGGTGCTGATCGACATGCCCAAGGACGTGCAGGTGGCCGCGGCCACGCACCTGCCGGCGCACGTGCCGGCGCAGGTCGAGCCGCCGGCGCCGCCCGCCGATGCCGCCCTGGCCGAGGCCGTGGCCGCGATCGCCGCGGCGGAGAAACCGGTCATCTACGGCGGCGGCGGCATCGCCCTGGCCGACGCGGTGGACGAGTTCCGCCGCTTCGTCGAGGCCACCCGCATTCCCACCGTGCTGACCCTGCGCGGCCTGGGCGCACTGCCGGGCAGCCACCCGCAGTTCCTGGGCATGCTGGGCATGCACGGCACCCGCGCGGCCAACATCGCCGTGCAGGAGTGCGACCTGCTGGTGGTGGTCGGCGCCCGCTTCGACGACCGCGCCACCGGCAAGCTGTCCGAATTCGCGCCCTTCGCCCGGGTCGTCCACCTGGATGCGGACGCCTGCGAGATCTCCAAGCTGCGCACCGCCGACATCGCCCTGCCCGGCGACGTGCGTGCCGGCCTGCGCGCCCTGGCCGCGGCCGGCAACGTGGCAGCCGAAGGCGCCCAGGCGCAGTGGCGGCAGCGCTGCGCGCAGCTGCGCGAGAAGCACGCCGCCCGCTACGACGCCCCCGGCGGCGACATCTACGCCCCGGCCCTGCTCAAGCGCCTGAGCGAGCTATGCCCGGACGCGGTGGTGGCCTGCGACGTGGGGCAGCACCAGATGTGGGTGGCCCAGCACTGGCGCTTCACCCACCCGCGCAACCACCTGACCTCCGGCGCGCTGGGCACCATGGGCTTCGGCCTGCCGGCCGCCATCGGCGCGCAGTTCGCCTGCCCCGGCCGGCCGGTGGTGCTGGTCTCCGGCGACGGCAGCTTCATGATGAACGTGCAGGAGCTGGTCACCCTGGCCCGCTGCAAGCTGCCGGTGAAGATGGTCCTGCTGGACAACAGCTGCCTGGGCATGGTGCGGCAGTGGCAGGAGCTGTTCTTCGACCGCCGCTACAGCGAGATCGACCTGTCCGACAACCCCGACTTCGCCGCCCTGGCGCAGGTCTGCGGCGTGCCGGCCACCCGCATCACCCGCCGCGACGAGGTCGAGGACGCGCTGGCCGCGCTGCTGGCCGCGCCCGGCCCGGCCCTGCTGCACGTGGCCATCGACGCGCGCGCCAACGTCTGGCCGCTGGTCCCGCCGAACACCGCCAACAGCACCATGCTGGAGGCCAGTCCCCACGAGCAACGCCCGGAGTCCGCCCATGCGTTACCGGCTTGACCTGGTGCTGAAACCCGCCGAGGGCGCCCTGGTCCGCGTGATCGGCATGACCGAACGCCGCGGCTTCGCCCCGCGCGCGATCGCGGGCGGTCCCGACGCCGGCGACGGCCGCTGGCGCCTGCAGCTGGTGGTGGACGGCGGCCGCCCGGCCGAGAGCCTGCGCCGCCAGCTGCAGAAGGTGTACGACTGCGACTCGGTCGAAGTGACCCCGCTGGAATCCACGGAGGCGACGCCATGAGCCGTCCTGCCGTCCAGCACCATGCCGCCGCCCGCCGCGTCCGCGCGCGCCCCCGGGCCGCGGCGCGGAGGCGTCTTCTTCGACGCCCGCCGACGCCCGTGCCTGCCTGCGTCCGCCGCCATGCCTGACGCCGGCCTGGCCAGCGCCGACACCATGGAGACCGACGTCGCCGACGTCGGCGTCGCCGAGGTGCTGGCCGCCCAGTCGCGCCTGCGCCGCTTCCTGCCGGTCACGCCGATGCACCACGCCGAGCGCTTCGGCGTGTGGCTGAAGCTGGAGAACCTGCAGCGCACCGGCTCGTACAAGGTCCGCGGCGCGCTCAACGCGCTGCTGGCCGCGCGCGAGCGCGGCGACCGCCGCCCGGTGATCTGCGCCTCGGCGGGCAACCACGCCCAGGGCCTGGCCTGGGCCGCCTACCGCCTGGGCGTGCAGGCCATCACCGTGATGCCGCACGGCGCGCCGCAGACCAAGATCGCCGGCGTGGCCCACTGGGGCGCCACCGTGCGCCAGCACGGCCACAGCTACGACGAGGCCTACGAGTTCGCCCGCCGCCTGGCCGAGCAGAACGGCTACCGCTTCCTGTCCGCGTTCGACGACCCGGACGTGATCGCCGGCCAGGGCACGGTCGGCATCGAGATCGCGCCCTACGCGCCGGACGTGGTGATCGTGCCCATCGGCGGCGGCGGCCTGGCCTCGGGCGTGGCCCTGGCGCTGAAGTCGCAGGGCGTGCGCGTGGTCGGCGCCCAGGTCGAGGGCGTGGATTCGATGGCGCGCGCCATCCGCGGCGACACCGCCCCGCGCGACCCGGCCCCGACCCTGGCCGACGGCGTGCGCGTGAAGGTGCCCGGCTTCATCACCCGGCGCCTGTGCGCGCGCCTGCTGGACGACGTGGTCATCGTCCGCGAGGCCGAGCTGCGCGAGACCCTGGTGCGCCTGGCGCTGGAGGAGAACCTCATCGCCGAAGGCGCCGGCGCCCTGGCCCTGGCCGCCGGCCGCCGCGTGGCCGGCAGGCGCAAGTGCGCCGTGGTCTCCGGCGGCAACATCGACGCCACGGTCCTGGCCACGCTGCTGTCCGAGGTGCGCCCGCGTCCGCCGCGCAAACCGCGCCGCCGTGCCGCGCCTCCCCTGGCCGAACCGCGCCCGCCGCGCCAGCGTGCCGGCACCGCGGCCGGCATCCCCTTCCCCGTCACCCCGGCGCCGGAACCGGCGCAACCTGTCAGCAAAGAGGAGTCCACCTGGTGAACGCGCCCCAGTCTTCCGCCCAATCCCAGGTCTCCCCGGCCCGCATCCGGGTATTCGACACCACCCTGCGCGACGGCGAGCAGTCGCCCGGCTGCAGCATGACCCCGCCGCAGAAGCTGGTGATGGCGCGCGCCCTGGCCGAGCTGGGCGTGGACATCATCGAGACCGGCTTCCCGGCCAGCTCGCAGTCCGACCGCGAGGCCATGGCCCTGATCGGCCGCGAGATCCGCGGCCCGGTGCTGGCCGTGCTCTCGCGCTGCCTGCGCGCGGACATCGACACCTCGCTGCGCGCCCTGGAGGCCGCCGCGCGCCCGCGCCTGCACGTGTTCGTCTCCACCAGCCCGCTGCACCGCGAGCACAAGCTGCGCATGAGCCGGCAGCAGGTGCTGGACATGGCCGTGGAGAGCATCCGCTACGCGAAGCAGCACATCGACGACATCGAGTTCTCCACCGAGGACGGCACCCGCACCGAGGAGGATTTCCTGCACGAGGTGGTGGCCGCGGCGATCGAGGCCGGCGCCACCACCATCAACATCCCCGACACCGTCGGCTTCACCACCCCGGAGGAGATCCGCGGCATCTTCCAGCGCCTGATCGCGCAGGTGCCCGGCGCCGACAGGGTGGTGTTCAGCGCGCACTGCCACGACGACCTGGGCTTGGCCGTGGCCAACAGCCTGGCCGCCATCGAGGGCGGCGCGCGCCAGGTCGAGTGCACCATCAACGGCATCGGCGAGCGCGCCGGCAACTGCGCGCTGGAGGAGATCGTGATGGCGCTGAAGGTGCGCAACGCCTTCTTCGAGGCCGACACCGGCATCAACACCCCGCGCCTGGTGCCGACCTCGCAGCTGCTGCAGCGCCTGATCGGCATGCCGGTGCAGCGCAACAAGGCGGTGGTCGGCGCCAACGCCTTCGCCCACGAGTCGGGCATCCACCAGCACGGCATGCTGCGCCACCGCGGCACCTACGAGATCATGCGCCCGGAGGACGTGGGCTGGCCGTCCTCGCAGATGGTGCTGGGCCGGCACAGCGGCCGCGCCGCGGTCGAGCAGCGCCTGCGCGCGCTGGGTTACTACCTGGACGAGCGCGAGCTGGAGCTGGTGTTCGCCCAGTTCAAGGCCCTGTGCGAGCAGCAGCGCGTGGTCACCGACGCCGACCTGCAGGCGCTGATGCAGGACGCCGGCGAGGGCGAGGGCTACCGCCTGGCCTCAATGACCGTGTCCGACCGCGGTCAGCGCGCCAGCGCCACCGTCGAGCTGTCCGACCCGGAGGGCCGGCGCGTGTCCGAGACCGCCGAGGGCGACGGCCCGGTGGACGCCCTGTTCGCCGCGCTGGCGGCGGCCACCGGCGTGCAGCTGGCGCTGGAGAGCTACCGCGTGCACAGCGTCGGCCTGGGCACCGACGCGCGCGGCGAGGCCAACCTGAGCGTGCGCCACGGCGATGATGAATACGAGGGGACCGGCACGAGTCGTGACATCATCGAGGCCAGCGCCCTGGCCTGGCTGGACGTCGCCAACCGTCTGCTGCGCCAGCGCCGCGCCGCGGCCAGCGAACAGCTGGCCACGGCCTGACCGCGCCGCCGGCCGTGGCCGGCGGCATCCGTCCCACCCGTGACCCGCGGACCCCAGGCCCGCGGCGAGGAACCTCACGATGCCGATCGCCGACAGCAATCCGGCCGCCAACCTGAGTTTCGAAGCCGCCGTCTCGCGCGCCCTGTCGCGCCGCCCGGCCGACATCCCGCATCCACCCCGCCCCGAATCCCAGGCCGAAACGCCCGCCCCGGACGCCCCCGCGCCGGCGGACGAACGCCGGGGATGAGCACCCGCCTTCCACATCCGACCACCCATCCCATGCATGCAGACATCGTCGTCCTGCCCGGCGACGGCATCGGTCCGGAGATCGTCTCCGCCACCCTGCCGGTGCTGGAAGCCGTCGCCCGCCGCCACGGCCACCGGTTCGCCTTCCACGAACACGACATCGGGGGCATCGCCATCGACCGCCACGGTGACCCGCTGCCGCCGGCCACGCTGGAGGCCGCGCGGCGCGCCGACGCGGTGCTGCTGGGCGCGGTGGGCGGACCGAAGTGGTCCGACCCCAACGCCCCGGTGCGCCCCGAGCAGGGCCTGCTGGGCATCCGCAAGGCGCTGGGCCTGTTCGCCAACCTGCGCCCGGTGCGCCCGCACCCGGCCGCGCTGGGCGCCTCGCCGGTCAAGTCCGAGCTGCTGCAGGGCGTGGACTTCGTGGTGGTGCGCGAGCTGACCGGCGGCATCTACTTCGGCGACAAGACCCGCAGCGCCACCGACGCCAGCGACCTGTGCCGCTACAGCGTGGCCGAGGTCGAGCGCGTGGTGCGCCGCGCCGCGCAGCTGGCGCGCCAGCGTCGCGGCCACCTCACCTCGGTGGACAAGGCCAACGTGCTGGAGACCTCGCGCCTGTGGCGCGACGTGGCCAGCCGGGTGGTGCGCGAGGAGTTCCCGGACGTGACCCTGGAGCACCAGCTGGTCGACTCCATGGCCATGCACCTGCTGGCGCGGCCGCGCGCCTACGACGTGATCGTTACCGAGAACATGTTCGGCGACATCCTCACCGACGAGGCCTCGATGCTGGCCGGCTCGCTGGGCCTGCTGGCCTCGGCCTCGCTGGGCGAGGGCAAGGCCGGCATCTACGAGCCGATCCACGGCTCGGCCCCGGACATCGCCGGCAAGGGCATCGCCAACCCCTACGCCACCATCCTCAGCGCGGCGCTGCTGCTGCGCCACTCGCTGGGCCTGGAACGCGAGGCGGCCGAGGTCGAGGCCGCGGTCTCGGCGGCGCTGGACGACCGCGTGTTCACCGCCGACCTGGCACCGGCGGGGCAGGCGGTGTCCACCGTCCAGGCCGCACAGGCGGTCATCGACCGGCTCGACTGAGCCGGCCCGCGCGGAGGGAGGCGCCATGCCTGGTTCCAGGGAAGCGTTCCTCGAGCGGATCCGGCGCCGCGATCCGGACCAGCCGGAGTTCCTGCAGGCGGTGGCCGAGGTCACCGCCAGCCTGTGGCCGTTCCTGGAGCGGCACCCCGAGTATGCCCGCGACGGCCTGCTGGAGCGGCTGGTCGAACCGGAGCGGGTGATCCAGTTCCGCGTGGCCTGGATCGACGACCGCGGCCAGGTGCAGGTCAACCGCGCCTGGCGCGTGCAGCACAGCTCGGCCATCGGCCCGTACAAGGGCGGGATGCGCTTCCACCCGACGGTGAACCTGTCGATCCTCAAGTTCCTGGCCTTCGAGCAGACCTTCAAGAACGCGCTGACCACCCTGCCCATGGGCGGCGGCAAGGGCGGCGCCGACTTCGACCCCAAGGGCAGGAGCGAGGGGGAGGTGATGCGCTTCTGCCAGGCGCTGATGCTGGAGCTGTACCGCCACCTGGGCCCGGACACCGACGTGCCGGCCGGCGACATCGGCGTGGGCGCGCGCGAGGTCGGCTACATGGCCGGCATGATGAAGAAGCTGTCCAACCAGGCCGGCTGCGTGTTCACCGGCAAGGGCCTGGCCTACGGCGGCAGCCTGATGCGCCCGGAGGCCACCGGCTTCGGCACGGTGTACTTCGTCGAGCAGATGCTGCACCATGCCCACCGCGACCTGGCGGGCATGCGCGTGCTGGTCTCCGGCTCCGGCAACGTGGCCCAGTACGCCGCGATCAAGGCCACCGACCTGGGCGCGCGGGTGCTGACCTTCAGCGACTCCAACGGCACGCTCTACGCACGCGGTGGCTTCGACATGGAGGCCATCGAGGCGGTGATGCAGTTGAAGAACGTGCGCCGCGGCCGCCTGGCCGAACTGGCCGACGATCCGCGCTTCGAATACCTGCCCGGCAGGCGGCCCTGGCACATCCCGGCCGAGATCGCCCTGCCCTGCGCCACCCAGAACGAGCTGGACGGCGAGGACGCGCGCACCCTGGTCGGCAACGGCGTGGTCTGCGTGGCCGAGGGCGCGAACATGCCCTCGACCCTGGAGGCGGTGGACGTGTTCCTGGAGTCCGGCACGCTGTACGCGCCGGGCAAGGCTTCCAACGCCGGCGGCGTGGCCACCTCCGGCCTGGAGATGAGCCAGAACGCCGTGCGCCTGTCCTGGCACCACGCCGAGGTGGACGAGCGCCTGCACGCGATCATGAAGGACATCCACGGCAACTGCGTGCGTCACGGCCGGCGCAAGGACGGCAGCGTCAACTACGTGGACGGGGCCAACATCAGCGGCTTCGTCAAGGTGGCCGATGCCATGCTGGCCCAGGGCGTCTTCTGACGCTCCTTCCCGGCCTCCGGCTGGCGGCGACCGACGCGCGACCGGCCGGCACGCACCTGGGCCGGGGGCGCATGCACGGTGGCGGACGCCTGCCACTGCATCCGCCTCCCGGTCGAACGCCGGCTCCGGATGCGCCGGCCGGGTCGCCACGTACGCGGCTCCTGCAGGTGCGCATGCGACCCTGCGGATGTGTCTCGTCCGGCCGCCGCATACGCGGCTCCTGCAGCGGTGCGTTCGGCACCGCGCATATCCGGTGGCGGCGCGGGGGCGGCTACGGGCCCTGGAACAACCAGGGATAGGCGGTGCGGTGGCGGGCCTCGAAGGCCAGGATGGCGTCCTTCTCCTGCAGGGTCAGGCCGATGTCGTCCAGGCCGTTGAGCAGGCAGTGCCTGCGGAAGGCGTCCACCTCGAAGCGGTGCTGCACGCCGTCCGGACGGGTGACCGTCTGCGCTTCCAGGTCCACGGTCAGGGTGTAGCCCTCGCTGGCCTCGCACTGGCGGAACAGCTCGTCCACCACATCGGCCGGCAGCACCACCGGCAACAGGCCGTTCTTGAAGCTGTTGTTGTAGAAGATGTCGGCAAAGCCCGGCGCGATGATCGCGCGGAAGCCGTACTCCTCCAGCGCCCACGGCGCGTGCTCGCGCGAGGAGCCGCAGCCGAAGTTCTCCCGCGCCAGCAGCACGCTGGCGCCGCGGTAGCGCGGGAAGTTGAGCACGAAGTCCGGGTTCAGCGGGCGCGTGCTGCAGTCCTGCCCCGGCTGGCCCACGTCCAGGTAGCGCCACTCGTCGAACAGGTACGGGCCGAAGCCGGTGCGGCGGATCGACTTGAGGAACTGCTTGGGGATGATCTGGTCGGTGTCCACGTTGGCGCGGTCCAGCGGGACCACCAGGCCGGTGTGCTTGGTGAAGGCTTTCATCGTCCGTCTCCTCAGGCCGCCGCGTCCTGGCCGGCGGGCAGCAGCTCGCGCACGTCCACGAAGTGGCCGGCCACCGCGGCCGCCGCGGCCATCGCCGGGCTGACCAGGTGGGTGCGGCCGCCGGCACCCTGGCGGCCCTCGAAGTTGCGGTTGGAGGTGGAGGCGCAATGCTCGCCCGGCCCCAGCCGGTCCGGGTTCATGGCCAGGCACATCGAGCAGCCCGGCTCGCGCCACTCGAAGCCGGCCTCAAGGAACACCCTGTCCAGTCCCTCGGCCTCGGCCTGCGCCTTGACCAGGCCGGAACCGGGCACCACCAGCGCCTGCTTGATGTTGGGCGCCACCTTGCGGCCGCGCACCACCGCGGCGGCGGCGCGCAGGTCCTCGATGCGCGAGTTGGTGCACGAGCCGATGAACACCCGGTCCAGGCGGATCGAGGTGATCGACTGGTTGGGCTGCAGGCCCATGTACCTGAGCGCGCGCACGATCGAGTCGCGCCTGACCGGATCCGGCTCGGCGTCCGGGTCCGGCACGCGTCCGTCCACCGGCACCACCATCTCCGGCGAGGTGCCCCAGCTGACCTGCGGCTTGATGTCCTCGGCGCGCAGCTCCACCACCCTGTCGAAGTGGGCGTCCGGGTCGGAGACCAGGGTGCGCCACACCGCCACCGCGCGCTCCCACAGCTCGCCCCTGGGCGCGAACGGGCGGCCCTTCACGTACTCGATGGTCTTCTCGTCCACCGCCACCATGCCCACGCGCGCGCCGGCCTCGATGGCCATGTTGCACAGGGTCATGCGCCCTTCCATGGACAGCGCGCGGATGGCGCTGCCGGCGAACTCCAGGGCGTGGCCGGTGCCGCCGGCGGTGCCGATCCTGCCGATCACCGCCAGCACGATGTCCTTGGCGGTCACGCCCGGGCCCAGCGTGCCTTCCACGCGGACCTGCATGTTCTTCATCTTCTTGGCCACCAGGCACTGGGTGGCCAGCACGTGCTCCACCTCCGAGGTGCCGATGCCGTGCGCCAGCGCGCCGAACGCGCCGTGGGTGGATGTGTGCGAGTCGCCGCAGACCACGGTCATGCCCGGCAGGGTGGCACCCTGCTCGGGGCCGACCACGTGGACGATGCCCTGGCGCGGGTCGTCCATCGCGAACTCGAGGATGCCGAAGTCGCGGCAGTTCCGGTCCAGGGTCTGCACCTGCAGGCGCGAGACCGGATCGGCGATGGCCTGCGGCCCGCCGGCGCGCTCGGCGCGGGTGGTGGGCACGTTGTGGTCGGGGGTGGCGAGGTTGGCGTCCGTCCGCCACGGCCTGCGGCCGGCCAGGCGCAGGCCCTCGAAGGCCTGCGGCGAGGTCACCTCGTGGAGGATGTGGCGGTCGATGTAGATCAGCGAGGAGCCGTCGTCGCGACGGCTGACCTCGTGCATCTCCCAAAGCTTGTCGTACAGGGTCTTGCCGGCCATGCGTGCCTCGGAATGGTCCACGGCGGGAAACCGGCCGCCGCCGGCCCATCGTGGCCGCTTGCCGTCGATAACTCAAATGGATATTTTTCATCCACTCGATTCCACAAAGGAATGAAATGGACTGGACCGGCCTGACCGCGTTCGTGGCGGTGGCGGAGACCGGCGGCTTCTCCGCGGCGGCCGAGCAGCTGCACCTGACCCAACCGGCGGTGAGCAAGCGCATCGCCCAGCTGGAGCAGTCGCTGCAGGTGCGCCTGTTCGACCGCCTGGGCCGCCAGGTGGTGCTGACCGAGGCCGGCCGCGTGCTGCTGCCGCGCGCGCGGCAGATCCTGGCCGAGGCCGAGGCGGCGCGCCGTGCCCTGGAGGAGCTGGACCAGGGCATCGGCGGCCGCCTGCGCCTGGCCACCAGCCACCACGTCGGCCTGCACCGGCTGCCGGCGCTGCTGCGCCGCTTCACCGCCGCGCATCCGCAGGTGGCACTGGACATCCGCTTCGTGGATTCCGAGCAGGCTTACGCCCAGGTGCTGCAGGGCGAGGTGGAACTGGCCGTGACCACCCTGGGCCCGACCGAGGCGCCGCTGCGCGCCACCCCGGTGTGGGACGATCCGCTGCACTTCGTGGTGGCGCCGGACCATCCGCTGGCCCGGCAGTCGAAGGTGGGCCTGGCCGACATCGCCGCACACCCGGCAGTGCTGCCGGACGCGGGCACCTTCACCCACCGCATCATCGCCGAGGCCTTCGCCCGGCACGGGCTGCCGCTGCGGCTGCGCCTGACCACCAACTACCTGGAGACGATCAAGATGATGGTCTCCGTGGGCCTGGCCTGGAGCGCCCTGCCTCAGACCATGGTGGACGCGCAGGTGCGGGTGCTGGCGGTGCCCGGCGTGCAGCTGCGCCGGCAGCTGGGCCACGTGGTGCACGGCGGCCGCACCCTGTCGCGCGCGGCGCAGGCCTTCCTCGCCCTGCTGGGCAAGACCGCGACGGTGCAGGGGCCGGCCCCCTGCGCCCCCTCTCCCGCAGGGGGAGAGGGGCTCCGGGCAGGGGGACTCAGCCGGCCGCCTCCTCCGGCCTGACCCGGAACCAGGCCGCGTACAGCGCCGGCAGGAACAGCAGGGTCAGGGCCGTGGCCACGATCAGGCCGCCCATGATCGCCACTGCCATGGCGCCGTAGAAGGCGCTGCGCGAGAGCGGGATCATCGCCAGCACCGCGGTCATCGCGGTCAGCACGATCGGGCGGAAGCGGCGCACCGTGGCATCCACGATGGCGTGCCAGCGGTCGTGGCCGGCGGCGATGTCCTGCTCGATCTGGTCCACCAGGATCACCGAGTTGCGCATGATCATGCCGGCCAGGGCGATCGTGCCCAGCATGGCCACGAAGCCGAACGGCACGCGGAACAGCAGCAGGAACCAGGTGGCGCCGATCAGGCCCAGCGGCGCGGTGACCAGCACCATCAGCGTGCGCGAGAAGCTGCGCAGCTGCAGCATCAGCAGCGTGGTCACCACGATCACGAACAGCGGCATGCCCGCGGCGATGGACTTCTGCCCGCGCGCCGAGTCCTCCACCGAGCCGCCGGTCTGCAGCAGGTAGCCCGGCGGCAGTGCCTGGCGGATCTCCTCCAGGGTCGGCTCGATCTGCGCGGTCACCTGCGCCGGCAGCAGATCGTCGGCGATGTCGGCGCGCACGGTGATGGTCGGCAGGCGGTTGCGGTGCCAGATGATGCCGTCCTCGAACGTGTAGCGCAGGCGCGCCAGCTGCGACAGGGGCACGCTGCCGCCGTCGCCGGTCGGCACCGCCAGGCTGCCCAGCATCTCCAGCGCCTCGCGGTCGCCGGCGCCCCCGCGCAGCATGATGCCCACCAGCTCGTTGTCCTCGCGGTAGGTGCTGGCGGTGTAGCCGGACAGCTGCATCACCAGGAACTGGGCCAGTTGCGCGGAGCTGACGCCCAGGGCGCGGGCGCGTTCCTGGTCCACCTCCAGGCGCACCACCTTGCTCGGCTCGTCCCAGTCCAGGTTGACGTTGGCGGTGTGCGGGTTGGCGCGCACCTTCTCCGCCACCTTCCGGGCGATGGCGCGCACCTGGTCGATGTGCTCGCCGGAGACGCGGAACTGCACCGGGTAGCCCACCGGCGGGCCGTTCTCCAGGCGGGTCACACGCATCTGCAGCTCGGGGAACTGCGGTGCCACCTCGTGCAGCAGCCAATCGCGCAGCGCCTCGCGCGCCTGCAGGTCGCGGGCCAGCACCACGAACTGGCTGAAGTTGGTCGCCGGCAGCTGCTGGTCCAGCGGCAGGTAGAAGCGCGGCGAGCCGGTGCCGACGTAGGCCACGTAGTTGCGGATGTCCCCGCGCTGCTGCAGCAGCGCCTCCAGCTTGCGCGCCTGAGCCTCGGTGGCGCGCAGCGAGGCGCCCTCCTCCAGCTCCAGGTCCACCATCAGCTCCGGCCGGGTCGAGTCCGGGAAGAACTGCTGCGGCACGAAGCGGAACAGCACCAGCGACAGCACGAACAGCGCCACGGTCGCGCCGATCACCCACCAGCGCCGGCGCAGGCAGGCCTCCAGCAGGCGGCGGAAGCGGCGGTAGAACGGCCGCTGGTACGGGTCGTGGTGGTGGTGCGCCTCGGCCGGCGCCGGCGCCAGCCACGCCGCGTACTGCGGCCAGCGGTCGGCCAGGCGCTCGCGGAAGGCGCGCCGGCGCGCCGCCCAGCTGCCCGGCTTCGGCGGCTGCGGGTGCGCCAGGTCCGGCAACATCCGGTCGCCCAGGTACGGGATGAACAGCACCGCGGCGATCCACGACAGCAGCAGCGAGATGGTCACCACCTGGAACAGCGAGCGGGTGTACTCGCCGGTGCTGGAGGCGGCGGTGGCGATGGGCAGGAAGCCGGCGGCGGTGATCAGCGTGCCGGTGAGCATCGGGAAGGCGGTGGAGTCCCAGGCGAAGCTGGCCGCGCGCAGGCGGTCGTAGCCCTGCTCCATCTTGATGGCCATCATCTCCACCGCGATGATCGCGTCGTCCACCAGCAGGCCCAGGGCCAGCACCAGCGCGCCCAGCGAGATCTTGTGCAGGCCGATGCCGAAGTAGTACATGGCGGCGAAGGTCATCGCCAGCACCAGCGGGATGGACACGGCCACCACCAGGCCGGTGCGGAAGCCCAGCGAGAAGAAGCTCACCAGCAGCACGATCACCACCGCCTCGGCCAGCACGCGCACGAACTCGCCCACCGAGTCGCGCACCGCCTCCGGCTGGTCGGACACCTTGCGCAGCTGCATGCCCGCCGGCAGCTGTTCCTGCAGGCGCGCGAACTCCGTCTCCAGTGCCTCGCCCAGACGCAGGATGTGGCCGCCATCGCGCATGGCCACGGCGATGCCGATCGCGTCCTGGCCCATGAAGCGCATGCGCGGCGCGGCCGGGTCGGCGAAGCCGCGGCGCACCTGCGCCACGTCGCCCAGGCGGATGGTGCGGCCGGCGGCGTGGATCGGGAAGTCGGCGATCTCCTCCACCGAGCGGAACGGGCCGTCCACGCGCAGCTGCACGCGCTCGGCGCCGGTCTCGTAGAAGCCGGCCGGCACCACCGCGTTCTGCCCCTCCAGCGCCTGCTGCACCGCCTGCAGCGGGATGCCCAGGGTGGCCAGGCGGGTGTTGTCGATCTCGACCCAGACCTTCTCCTCCTGCAGGCCGACCAGCTCGACCTTGCCCACGTCCGGCACCCGCTGCAGCTCCAGCTGGATGCGGTCGGCGTAGTCCTTGAGGATGGCGTAGTCGAAGCCCTCGCCGGTGAGGGCGTAGATGTTGCCGAAGGTGTCGCCGAACTCGTCGTTGAAGAACGGGCCGACCACGCCCTCGGGCAGGGTGGCGCGGATGTCGCCCACCTTCTTGCGGATCTGGTACCAGAGTTCGGGGATGTCCTTCGAGCGCATCGAGTCCTTGGCCATGAAGATGACCTGCGACTCGCCCGGGCGCGAGTACGAGCGCACGAATTCGTACTGGCCGGTGTTCATCACCGCCTTCTCGATGCGCTCGGTGACCTGGCGCGAGACTTCCTCGGCGGTGGCGCCCGGCCACAGCGTGCGCACCACCATCGCCTTGAAGGTGAACGGCGGGTCCTCGCTCTGGCCCAGCCGGGTGTAGGACCAGGCGCCGATGATCGCCAGCGCGATCATCACGTACAGGACCAGCCCCCGGTTGTGCAGCGCCCACTCCGACAGATTGAAGCGGCGCATGGCTCAGCTCCCCTTCGCGGGCGCGGCCGCGGCCACCGGCCGGTTGTTGCGGTCCACCGGCCGCACCGGCTGGCCCTCGCGCAGCAGGTGGCCGCCGGCGGCCACCACCCAGTCCTGCGGCGACAGGCCGCGCACCAGCACGTGCTCGCTGCCGTAGGTGTCCGCCTGCACCGGCACGGCCACCACCTTGCCCTCGCGCACCACCCACACCGAGGCGCTGCCGTCCGCGCCGCGCTGCACCGCCGCCAGCGGCACCCGCAGCTGGCCGTCCCCGGCCGCGCCGCCCAGGTACACGCGCGCGCTCTGGCCCAGCGCCACCTGCGCGGCGGCCTGGTCGTCCAGCGCCACGCGCGCGGCGTAGCTGCGGGTCTGCGCATCGGCGGCGGCGGCGATCTCGCGGATGCGGCCGGGCAGGCGCGTGCCCGGCGCGCTCCACAGCTCGATCTCGGCCGGGTCGCCGACCTTGAACCGGCCGATGCGGTCCTCCGGCAGGTGGATGGCCACCTCGCGGCCGCCGTCGGCGGCCAGCACGAACACGGTCTGGCCGGCGGCCACCACCTGCCCGGTCTCGGCCTGGCGGCTGGCGATCACGCCGTCGCGCGGGGCACGCAGCGCGGTGTAGGCGGCCTGGTTGCGCGCCACCTCCCACTGCGCGCGGGCGGCACGGGCCTGGCCGGCGGCGGCCTCGTAGGCGGCCTGCTGCGCGTCCAGGGCCGAGCGGCTGACCAGCTGCTGCGCGGCCAGTGCGCGGTAGCGCTCCAGGTCGCCGCGGGCGCGCTCCAGCTCCGCCTCGGCGGCGGCCAGCTGGGCCTGGGCGGCGCGCACCTGCGCCTCCTGGTCGCCCGGATCCAGCTCGGCCAGCAACTGGCCCTCGCGTACCCGGTCACCCGGATCCACGTGGCGGCGCACCAGCTTGCCGCCGACGCGGAAGGCCAGCGGGCTTTCCTCGCGCGCGTGCACCTCGCCGGGGAAGGCCAGCGGCTGGGTGCCATCGGCCGGCTGCGGCCGCACCACCCACACCGGGCGCGCCGCCTCCGGCGCAGGTCCGTCGCCGCCGCAGGAGGCCAGCAGCATCACCACGGTCACCGCCAGCGCCCAGCAGGCGCAGCGCCTGGATCCGTTCCTCATGACCGACTCCGAGGGGGGAATAATGAACTCGGCGGTATGGTATAAATAGAAAACCACCTGGTCTAGTATTACCGCATGACCCGCAAGACCGCCGCTTCCCCTGCCGTCCCGGCCCCGCGCACGGGCGGCCCCGGCCGGCCGAAGGACCTCGGCAAGCGGCAGGCGATCCTCGAGGCGGCCAAACGATTGTTCCTGGAGCAGGGCTATCAGGGCGTGAGCATGGACCAGATCGCCGGCGCCGCCAGCGTGTCCAAGCTCACCGTCTACAGCCACTTCGGCGACAAGGAAACCCTGTTCTCGGCGGCCATCGCCGCCAAGTGCCAGGAGGTGCTGCCGGACGACCTGTTCGTGCGCCCGCCCGAGGGGCCGCTGCGCGAGCAGCTGCGGGCCATCGGCCACGCCTTCTTCGCCCTGATCACCAGCGACGAGGCCATCCGCATGCACCGGATGCTCTCCAATCCCGGCGCCGCCGACCCGGCCCTGCGCGAGCTGTTCTGGAACGCCGGCCCGCGCCGGGTCCAGGAGGTGTTCGCCCAGTTCCTGCAGGCACGGGTGGCCGAGGGCCAGCTGCGGATCGAGGACGTGCCCCTGGCCGCCTCGCAGTTCTTCTGCCTGCTCAAGGGCGAGCTGCACCCCTTGATGGCCTGCGGCCTGCGCGAGGCCCCGGCCCCGGACGAGGTGGCCCGGCACATCGACGCCACGGTCGACTTCTTCCTGCGGGCCTATGCCGCCTGAACATTTCCTTGCGACGGCCCCCTGTACCAAAGTGCCGGTGACTTCCGGCACTGAATCCGCCGCCCCCGCCCCCCCATCCTTTCCCGGCAAGCCGGAGGCCGGCCCGGTAGAATGCCCGGCTTCCCGCGTTGGATGACTTCCCCATGACGATCGATTACGCCCGCGCCCGCGAACTGATGGTCGAACAGCAGGTTCGTCCCTGGAACGTGCTGGACATGACCGTGCTGGACGTGGTCGGCCGGTTGCCCCGCGAGGCCTTCGTGCCCGAGGCGCACCGCGCGCTGGCCTACGCCGACCTGGAGCTGCCCCTGGGGCATGGCGCCAGGATGATGAAGCCGGTGGTCGAAGGCCGCATGCTCCAGGCCCTGGCCCTGCAGCCCGGCGACAGCGTGCTGGAGGTCGGCACCGGCAGCGGCTACATCAGCGCCTGCCTGGGCGAGCTGGCCCGCGAGGTGATCAGCATCGAGCGGGTGCCGGAGCTGGCCGCCCGCGCCCGCGCCAACCTGGACGCCGCCCGCCTGGGCACCAACGTCCGCGTGGACGTGGCCGACGCGCTGGCCTACGAGCCGGGCCGCCAGTTCGACGCGGTGTGCGTGACCGCCGCGGTCGACCAGGTGCCGGGCCGCTTCCTGCAGTGGCTGCGCCCCGGCGGCCGCCTGTTCGTGGTGCGCGGCCGGGCCCCGGTGATGGAGGCGGTGCTGATCCGCAAGGGCGCCGGCGTCAACGACACGCAGGTCGAATCGTTGTTCGAAACCGAACTGGAGTACCTGCACGGCGCCGAGCCGGCGCCGCAGTTCCTGTTCTGAGCGCCGCGCCCACGGGCGCGTGCTGTCCCCCACGACGGGCCCACATGAAGATAAGGAAGCCGCTGATGATCCGCCGTTCCCTCGCCCTGGCCCTGGCGGCCGCCCTGGCGTCCGCCTCCGCGAAAGCCGCCGACCTGCTGCAGACCTATGAGATGGCGCGCAACGGTGACCCGCAGCTGGCCATCGCCGAGTCCAACACCCTGTACACCAAGGAAGGCCGGGTGCAGGCCCGCGCCGCCCTGCTGCCGCAGGTGAGCGCCGGCGCCTCGCTCAACCGCAGCCGCACCGAGCTGGACGGCGTGCCCGGCACCCGCACCAGCACGAGCCGCAGCTACGACATCAACGCCAACCAGGTGCTGTTCGACATGAGCCGGTTCTCGAACCTGCGCTCGCAGCGCCTGCTGAGCGACGCCGCCGACCACACCCTCGAGGCCGCCAATGACGACCTGATGGTGCGCACCGCCGCCGCCTACTTCGACGTGCTGGTGGCCATCGAGTCGCTGGCCGCGGCCGAGACCAACGAGGCGGCCGCCAAGCGCCAGTTCGAGTACGCCGACAAGCGCCTGGAGGTGGGCCTGGCCCCCATCACCGACGTGCACGAGGCCCGCGCCCAGTACGACCAGGCCCGCGCCAGCACCATCCTGGCCCGCAACGCCCTGGAGGACGCCTACCAGGCGCTGGCCGAGCTGACCGGCCAGCCGGTGCGCGAGCTGCGCGCCCTGCCGGCCGACTTCCGCCCGGAACTGCCGGCCGGTCGCGCCGACGCCGACGCCTGGGTGGCCGCCGCGCTGGAGAACAACCCGGGCCTGCGCGCCCTGCGCCTGCAGGCCGAGGCCGCCGAGGCCGGCGTGGCCGCCGCGCGTGCCGGCCACTACCCGACCCTGAGCCTGGGCGCAGGCTGGGGCAAGAACGCCGCCTGGGGCGACACCACCGGCACCAACAACCGCGCCGGCGAGTCCACCGGCACCTCGGTGGGCCTGACCCTGAGCGTGCCGATCTTCTCCGGCGGCGCGACCCAGTCGCGCGTGCGCCAGGCCATCGCCCAGCGCGACATCGCCCAGGACCAGTACGAGCAGCAGCGCCGCGCCCTGGACCGCAACACCCGCAACCTGTACCAGGCCCTGGTGGCCGGCGTCAGCGAGGTCGAGGCGCGCCGCCTGGCGGTGGTCTCGGCGCAGGCCGCGTACGACGCCTCGCAGGTCGGCCTGGAAGTCGGCACCCGCACCGTGCTGGACGTGGTGCAGAACCAGCGCACCCTGTTCGCCGCGCAGGTCGAGTACGCGCGCTCCAAGTACAACTTCCTGCTCAACCGCCTGCTGCTGGCCCAGGCCGTGGGCGAGCTGGACATCAACCAGCTGCGGGAAGTGAACGCGCTGCTGACCGCCGACGCCGAGGCGCAGCTGTCCACCGGCACCGGCTCGGCGCAGTAACCGCGCCCGCATCCGCCACGCGACAGGGCCGCCTCCGGGCGGCCCTGCTGCTTTCAAGGCACGTGCGCGACCGGGGCCGGCAGGTCCGGCCCGATCAGTTCCAGGGTGCGGCGCAGCGCGCCGCGGCCGTCGGCCACCAGCGCACAGCCGGCCCGCGCCATCGCCTGGCGCGCGTCCGCGTCGCCCAGCAGCGCCTCCAGCGCCGCGCCGACCGCGTCGGCGTCCGCGCCGATGCGCAGCGCCCCGGCCTGGTCCATGCGCCTGGACACCTCCTCGAAGTTGTGCAGGTGCGGGCCGGTGACCACCGGCGTGCCGACCGCCGCCGGCTCCAGCAGGTTGTGCCCGCCGACCGGCTGCAGGCTGCCGCCGACGAAGGCCACGTCGGCGCAGCCGTAGAAGGCCATCAGCTCGCCCAGGGTGTCGACCACGAACACGTCGTGGGATCCGTCCGGCCAGGTGTCGGCGGAACGGGTGCCGACCTTCCAGCCTTGCGCGGCGGCCGCCTCGCGCACCCGCTCGAAGCGCTCCGGATGGCGCGGTGCCCACAGCAGCAGCAGCTCCGGCCGGCGCGCGCGCAGGCGCCGGTGGATGTCCAGCACCGCCTGTTCCTCGCCCTCGTGGGTGCTGGCGGCGATCCACACCGGCCGCGGCGCGCCCAGCGCGGCGCGGAACCGCTCCACGAACGCCTCCAGACCTTCCGGCGCGGCGATGTCGTACTTGAGGTTGCCCAGCACGCGCACCTGGTCGGCGCGCGCGCCCAGTTCCTGGTAGCGCTGCCCGTCCCCGGCCGACTGCGCCGCCACGCATGCCACCGTGCGCAGCGAGCGCCCGATCAGCGGCTTGAGCAGGCGGTAGCCGCGCAGCGAGCGCGGCGACAGGCGCGCGTTGAGGATGTACACCGGGATGCCCTGGTCGCGGCAGCCGAACAGCATGTTCGGCCACAGCTCGGTCTCCATGATCAGCGCCAGGTGCGGGCGGAAGTGCTCGAGGAAGCGCGCCACGCTGCCGGGCAGGTCGTAGGGCAGGTAGACGTGCTCGACCCTTTCGCCCCACAGCGCGCGCACCCGCGCCGAGCCGGTGGGGGTGATCGTGGTGACGACCCAGCGGATGTCCGGGCGCTGCGCCAGCAGCGCGTTGACCACCGGCGCGGCGGCGTTGACCTCGCCCACCGAGACCGCGTGCAGCCACACGCACGGCCGGCCCGGATTGGCGCGGTAGGCGGCGTAGCGCTCGCCCCAGCGCAGGAAGTACTCGCGCACGCGGAAGCCGCGCGATACCAGGTGGTAGAGCGTGATCGGCGAGAGCAGGTACAGCGCCAGCGAGTACAGCCCGCGCAGCACGCTTTCGCCCAGGTCCTTCCGCGTCCGTCCGTCATGCATCCGCCCAGCATAGCCGAGGCCGCGGCGAACGGCCGTAGAATGTGCCCATGGATTCGCCCCACACGCCGCCACCGCGCCCGCCCCTGACCCCGCGGTACTGGCCGATGTGGCTGGCACTGGGCGTGATGGTGCTGGCCGCGCGCCTGCCGTGGCTGTGGCAGCGCGCCATCGGCCGCGGCATCGGCCGCATCGCCCTGCGCCTGGCCCGCAGCCGCCGCCACGCGGCGGAGGTGAACCTGCGCCTGTGCTTCCCCGACAAGCCGCAGGAGTGGCGCGACGCGCTGCTGCGCGAGAGCTTCGATGCGCTGGGCATCGGCCTGTTCGAGTTCGCCCGCGCCTGGTGGGGCCGGCTCGGGCCGATCGAGCGCACCGCCCGCATCGAGGGCCTGGAGCACCTGCAGGCGCTGCAGCGCGAGGGCCGCGGCGTGCTGCTGGTGTCCGGCCACTTCATGACCCTGGAGATGTGCGGCCGCCTGCTGTGCGGGCACGTGCCGCTGGCCGGCATGTACCGCCGCCACCGCAACCCGGTGATGGAATGGGCGGTCAAGCGCGGACGCCTGCGCTACGCCACCGCCATGTTCGCCAACTCGGACCTGCGCGGCGCGGTGCGCCACCTCAAGCGTGGCGGCTTCCTCTGGTACGCGCCGGACCAGGACATGCGGGTCAAGGACACGGTGTTCGTGCCCTTCTTCGGCATGACCGCATCGACCATCACCGCCACCCACCAGCTGGCGCGCCTGACCGGCTGCGCGGTGGTGCCGTTCTTCCACCGCCGTGAGGGCGACCGCTACATCCTGCGCGTGGCCCCGCCGCTGGAGGACTTCCCCTGCGACGACGCCGTGGCCGATACCGCGCGGGTCAACGCCGCGATCGAGGCCATGGTGCGCGAGGCGCCGGCGCAGTACCTGTGGATCCACCGCCGCTTCAAGCGCCAGCCCGGCGGCCGCAGCCACTTCTACGACCGGCTGCGCTGAGCCGCGCCGCCTCCTCCGTGCAGGGCGCCGGCGTACAGCCCGGCCAGCAGCAGCAGCACCCCGCCCCAGAAGCTGGAATACGCCGCCAGGTGGGTGTTGAGCGGGAACACCGCCACGCCCAGCGCCAGCGCCGCCGGCCGTGCCTGCCGGCGCACGTCCGCGCCGGCGCCGCACCAGGCGCGCCACGCCGCCCAGGCCGCGCCCAGCCACAGCAGCAGGCCCAGCGCACCGGTCTCGCTGAGCACCTCCAGCAGCAGCTGGTGGGCATGGTAGGCGCCGCCCCCGCCCCACGCCGGCGCCTGCTCCGGCGCGGGATCGCAGGCCGGCCAGGCCACGCGGAAGCCGCGCACGCCCACGCCGTTGAGCGGATGCGCGGCGGCCATGCAGGCCGCGCCCTGCCAGATGCGCACGCGCCCGGCCAGGGCCGCGTCCAGGCCGCCGCCCTGCAGCGCCAGCGTGGTCTGCGCCACCCGCTCCCGCAGCGGCGGCGCGGCTAGGTACAGGCACGCCAGCCCCAGCAGCGCGGCCGCGGCGAAGGCCAGCAGCCGGCGCGCGCCCAGCGCGTGCCAGCCCGAGCCGAGCAGCACCAGCGCGTACATCACCCATGCCGCGCGCGCGCCGGCCAGGGCCACGACGGCGCCCGCCACCAGGGCCGTGCCGCACCACGCCGCGGCCCCGCGGCGTGCGGCCGCCGCCAGCAGGAACGGCGCCAGCACCGCCAGCGCCTGGCCCAGCTTGGGATTGCAGGCGCCGAACACGCCGTTGACGCGCCCAGCCGCCAGCGCCGCCTGCGCCGGGCACAGCGGACCGCCGGCCAGCGCCTGCCGCGCCGCATCCAGGGCGGCGAACAGCGGGCTGGCGCCGGCCAGCACCTGGGCCAGCGCATCCAGCGTCCACAGCGCCGCGACCCCGGCCAGGCCCAGGCCGACCTGGCGGCGGCCGGCCGGCCCGCGCACGGCAATGGCCACGCCCGCCAGGAACGGCAGGTAGCGCAGGTCGGCCAGCACCTCCTTCAGCGCCCGCGGGCGGTCCAGCGCGTCGGGCAGGGACAGCAGCTCCGGCAGCCAGTAGCCGGCGAACAGCACCGCCACCAGCCAGGCCGCGCACCGGTCCAGCGGCAGCACGCCCCCACGCGCCGCCGTGGCCAGCCACTGCGCCGCCACCGCCAGCGCGCCCAGCGCGAGCACGGCCTCGGCCGGCCCGGGCAGCGGCCACAGGGCCACGCAGGCCAGCACCCAGCCGCGCGTCCACGCCCAGCCGCGCGGGGGCGGCGCACCGTCAGCCGGCCAGTTCGGCATACACGTCCAGGGTCGCCTGCTGCATGGCCTGCAGGGTATAGGGAACGGCCACCGGCGGCGGCGGGTCGCGCAGCAGAGCCGCGGCCGCGCGGGCCAGCGCATCCTCGTCGAACGGCGGCACCGCGCCGGCCGGCTGCAGGCCGGCCAACAGCTCGCCCACCCCGCCGTGGGCCCAGCCCAGCACCGGACGACCCACGGACAATGCCTCGGCCACGGTGCGGCCGAAGGCCTCCGGCTTGCGCGACAGCTGCAGCACCAGGTCGCAGGCGGCATAGGCCTCGGCGATGCGCGCGGTGGGCGGGGTGAACAGCACCGCCCCGTCCACGCCCAGGGCACGCGCCTGCGCCTCCAGTTCGCGCAGGTAGGCCTCGCGCCCCGGTTCGCGCGCCCCCGGCAGCCACAGCCGCGCCTGCGGGAAGCCGCCGGCGCGCAGCGCGGCCAGCAGCCGCAGTGCGTCGGCGTGGCCCTTCAGGCGCGTACCGCGCCCGGGCAGCAGCAGCAGCGGCCCGTCCCCGGCCAGGGCCGGATGCCCGGCCAGCACGCGGGCCCGCGCCTCCGGGTCCGGATGCGGGCGGCGCGGGAACTGGGCCGGGTCGATGCCGCGCGGGACCACCCGCAGCCGTGCCGGATCCACCTGCGGGTAGTGGCGGCGCACGTAGTCGTGCACGGTCCGCGAGACGCAGATCACCCGCTCGCCGCTGGCCATCACCGCGCTGTAACGCCCGGGCGAATTGAGCCCGTGCACGGTGGTGACCCAGTGCGGGCGCCGCGCCGGCGGCAGGCCGCGCAGCGCCAGGCGGCCCAGCCAGGCCGGCAGGCGCGAGCGGGCATGGACGATGTCGGCGCCGCACTCCAGCAGCAGGCGGCGCAGCACCGGCACGTGGCGCAGCACCAGCGGCGACTTGCGGCCGATGTCCAGGGTGATGTGTTCGGCGCCGGCCTGGCGCAGCGCCGGCTCCAGGCGGCCGCCGGCGGAGACGACCAGGGCGCGGTGCCCGGCCGCGGCCAGCGCCGCGGCGATCTCGAGGGTGGAGCGCTCGACCCCTCCGGACTCCAGGGCCGGCAACAGCTGGACCACGGTCAGGCGGCGGCGCATCGCGCTGGCCTGCCGGGGGCGAAGGGGATCAGTCGACCAGTTCGTACTCGGCGCCGCAGTACGGGCACCGGGCCTTGTGGTCGGGCTCGTCCTGGATCGGCAGGTACACGCGCGGATGCGAGTTCCACAGCGCCATCTCCGCGGTCGGGCAGCTCAGCGGCAGGTCGCTGCGGCGCACGGTGTAACGCTTCTGGGCGTTGGCGGGCGTGGCGTTGGTGGTGGTCATGGCGTGCATCGGAACGGAACCGGGCGCTGATTCTACCGCGCCCGGCCGCCGCTTACCCAACGAAAACGCCGGCCCGCGGCTGCGGGCCGGCGTGCGGCGCGGGGGAGGAAGCGCCGGCTTTACTCGGCCTTGGGCGCGGAACCCTCGGTGGTGATGCGCAGGGTGACCTCGTCGCCCACGTGCGGCGCGTAGGCGCCCACGCCGAAGTCGGAGCGGCGGATGGTGGCGGTGGCATCGAAGCCGATGGCCGGCACCTTCAGCATCGGATGCTGGCCGACCTTGTTCAGGGTCACGTCCAGCACCACCGGACGGGTGATGTCCTTGATGGTCAGGTCGCCGGTCACCTTGAGCCTGCCCTCGCCGGCGGCCTCCACCTTCGTGCTCCTGAAGGTGGCATTCGGGTACCTGGCCGCGTCGAAGAAGTCGGCGCTGCGCAGGTGCTCGTCGAACTTCGGCGAGAAGCCGGTCAGGCCCGACATCGGCAGCACCACCTCCACGCGCGAGGCGGCCACGTCGTCCGGGTCGTAGACCAGGGTGCCCTGCACGTCGCCGAAGTTGGCGAACGGGTTGGAGAAGCCGAAGTGGCTCCACTGTGCCAGTACGTTGGTGTGGGTCGGATCGAGCTGGTAGGTGACCGGCTCGGCGAAGGCCGGGGCGGCCGCCAGGGCGACGGCCAGGGCAAGGACGGCGGAACGGATACGCATGGCGGAGTCCTCTTTTGGGATGGGCTTACTCGATGCGTGCAGCTTCGTCGAACGACAGGCGCGGCGACCGCGGGTACAGGCTGGCCGGATCGCCGTGGCCCAGGTTGACCAGAATCTCGGATTTGATGGCCGTGCCCGTGAAGAAGGCCTCATCGACCTTGGCGTGGTCGAAGCCGGTCATCGGGCCGGCGTCCAGGCCCAGTGAGCGCGCGGCCAGGATCAGGTAGGCGGCCTGCAGCGACATGTTCAGCAGCGCGGGCTTGTCGCGACCCTCGCGCGGACCGTCGAACCAGGCCTTGGCGTCCACGTGCGGGAACAGGTACGGGAGCTTCTCGTGGAAGTCCAGGTCGCGGCCGATGATCACCGTCACCGGCGCATCCATGGTCTTGCGGTAGTTACCCGGGTCCAGGGCCGGGCCCAGCTTGGCCTTGGCCTCGGGCGACTTCACGAACACGAACCGGGCCGGCCCGGTGTTGGCGGCGGTCGGGCCCCACTTGAGCAGGTCGTAGAGCTGGCGGAGGGTCTGGTCGCTGACCTCGCCGGTGAAGGCGTTGTAGGTGCGGGCAGTGCGGAACAGCTGATCGAGCGCGGCGTCGTTCAAGACGTGGGCCATGATGGTGGTTTTCCCCGAACAGTGGCGTGCCGGCGGCAGGCCGGCACCGTAACCTGCCCAGTGTAGAGTGTTGCACCCACGGGAATGCGAGCCCCGCCCGGAACGGATTGATGTCGTTTCCGCAACCTGCCACCCGCGCCTGGGTGCTGACCGACGGCCTCCCCGGCAACCGGCGCCAGGCCGAGGCGCTGGCACGCGCGCTGGGCCTGGCCTGGGATTCCCCGCCGCTGGCCCCGGCCCTGCCCTGGCGGGCGCTGGCGCCGCGGCGGCTGCCCGGAGCCCGGCACGCCTATGGCCCGGCCTTCGCCGCCGCGCTCGGCCGGCCGGCGCCGCTGGCCATCGGCTGCGGCCGCCAGGGCGCGCTGGCCACCCGCCTGGCCCGCGAGCACGGCGCCCGCGCCGTGCAGATCCTGGACCCGCGCCTGGACCCGCGGCACTGGGACCTGGTGCTGGTGCCTGAGCACGACCGTCTGCGCGGCGGCAACGTCATCCCGCTGCTGGGCAGCCTGCACCCGGTGGACGAGGCCTGGCTGGCCGAGGGCGCGGCGCGCTTCCCGGCGCTGGCGGCCCTGCCGCGGCCGCGCATCGTGCTGCTGGTCGGCGGCCCGACCCGGCACGCGCCGTGGACCGCGGCCGGGCTGCAGGCCCTGCTTGGCCACCTGCGCCGCCAGGTCCGGGCCGAAGGCGGCAGCCTGCTGGCCACCGTCTCCCGGCGCACGCCGGCGGCGCTGCGCGCGCCGCTGCGTCAGGCGCTGTCCGGCCTGCCCGGCCTGCTGTGGGAGGGCCAGGGCGAGAATCCGTACCCGGGGATGCTGGCCTGCGCCGACCTGATCGTGTGCACGCCGGACTCGGTCAACCTGCTCTCGGAGGCCTGCGCCACCGCCGCACCGGTGTACGTGGCCGAACCGGAGCGCGCCGGCGGCCGCATCGGCCGCTTCCTTGCGGCCCTGGCCGGCCGCGGGCGGGTGCGTCCGGCCGGCGAGGCGCTGGTGCCGTTTCCGGCCGCGCCGCTGCGCGAGACGGCGCGGGTGGCGGCCGAGGTGCGCGCGCGCCTGGGCCTGCCCGGCTGAGGCTCAGTCCGGATCGAAGCGCAGGCCGTGCGCGGCCACCGCCGCAGTGATGGCCGCGCGCGCCGCGGCGATGGCGGGCGTTTCCGCGGTCAGGCGCGGACGCCGGTCCAGGGTGCAGGCCAGGCCCGCCTCCAGCAGGGCGACATGCGCCCGGTGCAGCGTTTCCTCTTCCACCCGCAACCGCCCGGCCCGCGCCAGCGCGGCGATCAGCCCGGGCGTGTCACGCGGCTCCAGCAGCGCCGGCCCGTCGGCGGCATGGGCCAGCACCGCGTGCTGCAGCAGGAACTCCAGGTCCACCAGGCCGCCGGCGCCCTGCTTGAGGTCGAAGCGCGCCCCGTTGCTGCGGTCCAGCTCGGCGCGCATGCGCCGGCGCATCTGCTCCACGTCCGCGGCCAGCGCCGCCGCCTCGCGCGGCCGGGCCAGGGTCTGCCGGCGCACGCGCTCGAATGCCGCGCACAGCGCCGCGTCGCCGGCCACCGGGCGCGCCCGCACCAGGGCCTGGTGTTCCCAGGTCCAGGCGCGGTGGCGCTGGTAGTCCTCGTAGCCGGCCAGCGAGGACACCAGCACGCTCTTGCTGCCGTCCGGACGCAGCCGGGTATCGGTGTCGTACAGGCGCCCGGCGCTGGTCACCGCACCCAGCAGGGCGATGACCTTCTGCGCCAGGCGCGCGTACCAGCGCGGCGCGTCCAGCGCGCGCGGCCCGTCCGAGCAGGCGGCCGGGTCGGCGTCATACAGGAACACCAGGTCCAGGTCCGAGCCGAAACCCAGCTCGCGCCCGCCCAGGCTGCCGTAACCGACCACCGCGAACTGGCCGCCCGGCACCGTGCCGTGGGCGCGCACGACCTCGGCGGTGGCCATGGCCAGCACCTGGCCGACCACCGCGTCGGCCAGTGCGGCCAGCTGGCGGGCCGAATCGCGCGCCGGCTGGCGGCTGTCGAGGGTGGCCAGGGCGATGCGGAAGCTCAGCGCCAGGCGCACCTCGTTGAGCGCGCGCAGCGCCGCCTCCGGGTCGTCCTCCTGCGCCTGCACCGCGGCGGCGCAGGCCTCGCGCATGCCCGCCGCGTCCGGGATCGGCCCGCCCACGCGCACGTCCAGCAGCTCGTCCAGCAGCAGCGGATAGGCCACCAGACGGTCGGCCAGCAGTGCGCTGCGCGCCAGCACGTCCACCAGCCGCGCCAGCGCGCTGGGCTGCTCGTCGAGCAGGGCCAGGTAGCTGGCCCGGCGCAGGATCGCCTGCAGCAGGCCCAGCACCCGGCGCAGCGCCGGATCCGGCTGGGCCGAGCGCGCGGCCGAATCCAGCAGCGCCGGCACCACCCGGTCCAGGCGCGCACGCGCCGCATCCGAGAGCGCGCGCACGCCGCTGCCACGGGCGAAGTCGCGCAGCGCCGCGTCGGCGCCGGCGGCGTCGGCGAAGCCCGCCGCGGCCAGCACCGCCGCCTCGCCGCCGTCCGGCAGCGCCCGCCAGTACGACTCCAGTGCGCCCGGCGCGGCCTGGCCGCGGCGCGGCACCAGCAGCGCGTCGAACTCGGCCGAGACCCGCGCCCGGCAGGCCTCCAGGTCCTCGCACAGGGCCTGCCAGTGCGGATAGCCCAGGCCCAGGGCCAGGCGCGCGCGGTCCTCCCCGTCCCCGGGCAGGGCGTGGGTCTGCGCGTCGCGCAGCATCTGCACCCGGTTCTCCAGCCGGCGCAGGAAGCGGTAGTCGGCGGCCAGGGCCTCGCCCTCGGCCGGGGCGATCTGCCCGGCCCGGACCAGGGCGTGCAGCGCAGGCAGCAGGCGGCGTTCGCGCAGGGCCGGCTCGCGGCCGCCACGGATCAGCTGCAGCGACTGCACCAGGAACTCGATCTCGCGGATGCCGCCGCGACCGCGCTTGAGGTCGTCGGCCATGTCGCGACGCTGCATCTCGGCCACGATCGCCGCCTTCATCGTGCGCAGGCCGTCCAGCGCGGTGAAGTCCAGGTAGCGGCGGTAGACGAACGGACGCAGGGTCTGCAGCCAGGCCTCGCCGGCGGCCACGTCGCCGGCCACCGCCCGTGCCTTCAGCCAGGCGTAGCGCTCCCAGTCGCGGCCCTCGCGCTGGAAGTACTGGTCCATGGCCGCGAACGACCAGGCCACCCGCCCGGCGCTGCCGAACGGGCGCAGGCGCAGGTCCACGCGGTGGCAGAAGCCGTCGGCGGTGACCTCGTCCAGCAGCCGCGCCAGGTGCTGGCCCAGGCGCGCGTAGTAGTCCTCCGCGGCCAGTGGCCGGCGCCCGTCGGACTCGCCCTCGTGGGCGTAGGCATAGACCAGGTCCACGTCCGAGGAGAAGTTCAGCTCGCCGCCGCCGAGCTTGCCCAGGCCGAACACCACCAGCCGCTGCGGCGCCCCGTCCGGGCCGCGGACCACGCCGTGGCGGGCGGCGAACTCGCCCTCCAGCGCCTCCAGCGCCAGGCGCAGGCAGGTTTCGGCCAGGGCGGTGCTGCCGGCCAGGGTGGCGTCCACATCGTCCAGGCCCAGCACGTCGCGCCACACCAGGCGGGTGGACTCGGCCGCGCGGTACTGGCGCAGGCGCACCGGCCACTCGGTGGGCTGGGCGGGGTCCAGCACCGGCGGCGCCAGCGGCGGCGGGTCGGCCTGGGCCAGGTGCTCCAGCAGCGCCGGCTGCCGGCGCAGGGTGTCCACGGCGAAGTCCGAGGCCACCGCCACCTGCGCCACGCGCCGGGCCAGGTCCGGATCCTGCAGCAGCGCGGCGAGGCGCGGCGAGGCCTGGCGCAGCGCGGCCAGGGCGCGCTCGCCGGTACGGGCGGCGACGGCGGCCGGATCGGCACCGGCGGAAGGCGGGGCGGCGGAGACGTGCATGGGCCGATTGTGGCACGGGCACCGCCGGGCGCCGCCGGCGGCGCGCCGGGCGGGCAATTAAAAAAGCCCGCCGGCAGCGAACTGCCTGGCGGGCCTGCTCCCTCCCCCACGTCGGGATGCGTGGGCATCGTGAAGGAGCCGTTAGCCGCTTTGCACGCTGCACTGCAAAAAAGACCAGATGGCCGCCACTTTGCCGCCAGTTCGCCGAAAATGCTGAATAGGGAACAATCCCGTGATGTTATCGGTAACAGAGAGACGCGGACAGGACCGCCGGCGGGGCGCGCCGGAACGGCCCGGAAACCGGCTTCCGGCCCCTTCCGCCCCCCTTTTGCGCAAAACGGTTCAGGCCGCGGCCCCGGCCAGGCACCGGCCGCGGCGCTGGCGGACCGCCGTGGCCAGGCGCTGCAGCACCTCCACCGAGGCTTCCCAGCCCAGGCAGCCGTCGGTGATGCTCTGGCCGTAGGTCAGCGGGCGGCCCGGCACGAGGTCCTGGCGGCCGCCGACCAGGTGGCTTTCCACCATCATGCCGACGATCCGGCGTTCGCCGGCCTCCAGCTGGCGGGCCACGTCCTCGACCACCCGCGGCTGGTTGTCGGGGTCCTTGCCGCTGTTGGCATGGCTGGCGTCGACCATCAGCCGCGCCGGCAGGCCGGCCCGTTCCAGCACCTCGGCCGCGGCCTGCACGCTGGCGGCGTCGTAGTTGGGCACCTTGCCGCCGCGCAGGATCACGTGGCAGTCCGGGTTGCCCGAGGTGGCCGCCACCGCGCAGCGGCCGTCCTTGGTCACGGCCAGGAAATGGTGCGGGTGGGAGGCGGCCATCACCGCGTCGGCGGCGATGCGCACGTTGCCGTCGGTGCCGTTCTTGAAGCCCACCGGGCAGGACAGGCCGGAGGCCATCTGCCGGTGGATCTGGCTCTCGGTGGTGCGCGCGCCGATCGCGCCCCAGGCCACCAGGTCGGCGATGTACTGCGGCGAGATCGGGTCCAGGAACTCGCAACCGGCCGGCACGCCCAGCAGGTTGATGTCGCGCAGCAGCGCGCGGCCGACGTACAGGCCCTTGTTGATGTCGAAGCTGCCGTCCAGGTCCGGGTCGTTGAGCAGGCCCTTCCAGCCGACGGTGGTGCGCGGTTTCTCGAAGTAGACGCGCATCACGATTTCCAGCGCGTCGCCCAGCGCCTCGCGCAGCGGGCGCAGGCGGGTGGCGTATTCCATCGCCGCCACCGGGTCGTGGATCGAACACGGGCCGATCACCACCGCCAGGCGGTCGTCCTGCCCGTGCAGGATGCGGTGCAGGGCGCGGCGGGCGTCGGCCACGGTCTGCGAGGCGGCCTCGTCGCAGGGCAGGCGCGCGATCAGCTGGGCGGGCGTGACCAGCGCATCGATGCGGCGGATGCGGAGGTCGTCGGTGTGCGGGGGAACCATGGGTGCTCCTCGGGTCGGTGCACCGCCGCGGGCCGGGCGACGAAAAAGCCGCCAGGACTGCTGGCGGCTTTCAGGGGTGTGTTGCGGTGTTTCGCTCTGCTCAGGCCACGCGCGCCCCTTCCTCCGCCAACGGCTTCGGAAAGTAGTACCAGAAGTGGAAGCGGGCGCGGCCTGCGGTCATGGGGCCATTGATAGCACGGCTTTTTGTGCGGTGCCACAGTTTCATCCGCAACTCCGTCCCGGCCCCGAGGCGAAGAGCACACGCCGGCGGCCTTCGCGGGAGCGGCGCTGGCCTGCGGCGGCGCGGCCGCCGCCCACGCGCCCGGATCCGCAAAGCGCATCGCGCCGCGCCGGTTCCGCGCGAGCAACCCGCGCGGACAAAAAAGAAGGCCCCGCCTGGGCGGGGCCTTCCCGGGTACTGCGTGGATCGGCCTGGGGCCTGGATCAGAAGTCCATGCCGCCCATGCCGCCCATGCCACCGGCCGCCGGCTCTTCCTTCTTCGGCAGCTCGGCCACCATGGCCTCGGTGGTGATCATCAGGCCGGCGATCGACGCGGCGTTCTGCAGCGCGGTGCGGGTGACCTTGGTCGGGTCCAGGATGCCGAACTGCACCATGTCGCCGAATTCGCCGGTGGCGGCGTTGTAGCCGAAGTTGCCGTCGCCTTCCTTGACCTTGTTGACGATGACCGACGGCTCCTCGCCGGCGTTGGTCACGATCTCGCGCAGCGGGGCCTCCATGGCGCGCAGGGCGATCTGGATGCCGTGGTTCTGGTCCTCGTTGGCACCCTTCAGGCCCTCGATGGCCTTCTTGGCACGGATCAGGGCCACGCCGCCGCCCGGCACCACGCCTTCCTCGACGGCCGCACGGGTGGCGTGCAGGGCGTCCTCGACGCGGGCCTTCTTCTCCTTCATCTCGACCTCGGTGGCGGCACCGACCTTGATGACGGCCACGCCGCCGGCCAGCTTGGCCACGCGCTCCTGCAGCTTCTCGCGGTCGTAGTCGGAGGTGGTCTCCTCGATCTGGGCCTTGATCTGCTTGATGCGGGCCTCGATCGCGGAAGCCTCGCCGGCGCCGTCGATGATGGTGGTGTTCTCCTTCGAGACCACGACCTTCTTGGCGCGGCCCAGGTCCTTGATGGTGGCCTTCTCGAGCTGCAGGCCGACCTCCTCGGAGATCACGGTGCCGCCGGTCAGGACGGCCATGTCCTCCAGCATCGCCTTGCGGCGGTCACCGAAGCCCGGGGCCTTGACCGCGCAGACCTTGACGATGCCGCGGATGGTGTTGACCACCAGGGTCGCCAGGGCCTCGCCCTCGACCTCCTCGGCCACGATCAGCAGCGGCTTGCCGGCCTTGGCCACGCCCTCGAGGATCGGCAGCAGGTCGCGGACCGACGAGATCTTCTTGTCGTGCAGCAGGACGAACGGATCATCCAGCTCGCACTGCATCGACTGCTGGTTGTTGATGAAGTACGGCGACAGGTAGCCGCGGTCGAACTGCATGCCCTCGACCACGTCCAGCTCGTTCTCCAGGCCCGAGCCTTCCTCGACGGTGATGACGCCTTCCTTGCCGACCTTCTTCATCGCCTCGGCGATGATGTTGCCGATCGACTCGTCGCTGTTGGCCGAGATGGTGCCGACCTGGGCGATGGCCTTGTCGTCGGCGGTCGGCTTGGACAGCTTCTTCAGCTCCTCGACCGCGGCGGTCACGGCCTTGTCGATGCCGCGCTTGAGGTCCATCGGGTTCATGCCGGCGGCCACTGCCTTCATGCCCTCGCGGATCATGGCCTGGGCCAGCACGGTGGCGGTGGTGGTGCCGTCACCGGCGTTGTCGGAGGTCTTGGAGGCGACCTCCTTGACCATCTGGGCGCCCATGTTCTCGAACTTGTCGGACAGCTCGATCTCCTTGGCGACGGACACGCCGTCCTTGGTGATCGTCGGGGCGCCGAAGCTCTTCTCGAGCACGACGTTGCGGCCCTTCGGGCCCAGCGTCGCCTTCACGGCGTTGGCGAGCACGTTGACGCCGCGCAGCATCTTGGCGCGCGCGTCCTCACTGAAACGGATTTCCTTGGCAGCCATTTGCGATTACCTCGAAAGAATTTTGTGGGGCGGGGCCAGGCCCGCCATCGGAATGCGTGTGTGTCGCGGGCGGAACCGCGGAAGGTCCCGGGTCAGCCCAGGATCGCGAGGATGTCGTCCTCGCGGACCACCAGGTACTCGACGCCGTCGAGCTTCACCTCGGTGCCGCTGTACTTGCCGAACAGCACCTGGTCGCCGACCTTCACCTTCGGGGCGCGAACATTGCCGTTGTCGAGCACCTTGCCCTCGCCGACGGCGACGACCTGACCCTTGATCGGCTTCTCGGCGGCCGAATCGGGGATCACGATGCCACCGGCGGAGACCTTCTCCTCCTCGGTGCGCTTGATCACGACGCGGTCGTACAGCGGCTTGATGTTGCTCATTTCAATCCCTCTTAAGTGATTGACAGGGTTGCAAAATGGGCGGCGAGTCTAGCACTCGCCCCCTGCGAGTGCCAGCGCCGCGGACGGCGGTAACCGGACGTGGGCCGGCATGTCCGGGCAAATGGGGTGGGGCCGGCCGGCTTTCAAGGGCCGCCGCGCGAAATCCGTCTCCCGGCCCCGACGACGGCGCGGACGGCGAACCTCCAAGCCTGCCGCAGGGACGGTTGCCGGGGCGTGAGCGATGGTTGCCAAGGCAACCGCTGCCGCGACCCGAGGCTCGCCCCGGTTAAGATGGGTCCTCCCATGGACATCCATCTCGTCTTCTGCAGCTGTCCGGACCGTGACAGCGCCGGGCGGCTGGCCGCCTCGGCGGTCGAGGCCAGGCTGGCCGCCTGCGCCAGCGTGCTGCCGGGCATGCGCTCGGTGTACCGCTGGCAGGGCCGGATCGAGCAGGCCGACGAGGTGCTGCTGCTGCTCAAGACCCGGGCCGCGCTGGTCCCGGCGCTGACCGAGCACCTGCGCGCCGCCCATCCCTATGAACTGCCGGAGGTGCTCGCGGTCCAAGCGGCCGGCGGGCTGCCCGCCTACCTGGCCTGGGTGGCCGAAGAGACCCGCCGGAGCGAACGAGCTTGAACCCGATGTACCGTCCCTTCCTGGCCGCCCTGCTGGGGCTGCTGTCCGTCCTGCTGCCCCGCCCGTCGTCCGCCGCCGTGGACGAGGCCGCGCTGCTGCCGGTGGACGAGGCCTTCGTCCTGCAGGCCCACGCCCCGTCCCGCGAGCGCATCGAACTGCAGTGGCGCATCGCCGACGGCTACTACCTGTACCGCCACCAGATCCGGGTCAAGGCCAGCGGCGGCTTCACCGGCGGCGAGCTCGAGCTGCCGCCCGGCAGGCCGCACGTGGACGAGTTCTTCGGCCGGGTGGAGACCTACCGCGGCCGGCTGCTGGCCACCCTGGCCGGCCAGCCTGCCGCCACCCCCGCCCCGGCCGTGCTCGAGGTCCGCTACCAGGGCTGCGCCGACGCGGGCATCTGCTACCCGCCGCAGACCCGCCACCTGCGGGTGGACCTGCCCCCGGCGGAGGGGGCCGCCGCGCTCGCCGGCCTGGCGACCACCGGCGGTGGCGGCCTGCACGGCCTGCTGCCGAACCAGCCGGCCCTGCCGGAGTCGCGCGCGTTCCGGGCCGAGGCCATCGCCGACGGCGGCAACCGCGTGCTGGTGCGCCTGCAGCCGGCGCCGGGCTACTACATCTACCGCGACCGCAGCCGCTTCGAGCTCAAGGGCGCCGACGGCCTGGAGGCGCTGACCCCGCGCTGGCCGCAGGGCACCCGCCACCGCGACGAGCACTTCGGCGAGGTGATGGTCTATTTCCAGGCGGTGGAGGTCGAGGTCCCGATCCGGCGCGCGCACCCGCGCCCGGCCAAGGGCACCCTGGTGGTGACCTTCCAGGGCTGCCAGGACGGCGGCATCTGCTATCCGCCCATGACCCGCCGGCTGCGCGTGTCGCTGCCGGAGGGCAAGGTGGACATGCCGGCCGCGCTGATCCCGGCGCCGGCCGCGCCCGCGGAAGCACCCGCCGGCGGGGTGGCCGCCCCGGCCAGCGAACCGGCCGCGCCCGCGCCGGCGCCCGCCGAGGTGGCCGCGGCGCCGGACGCCTCGGCCGGCAACGCCCTGCGCAGCCGCGCCCCGGCGCCGTCCGCCGCCCCCTCCGGCCTGGCCGCGGCCCTGCTGCTGGCCCTGCTCGGCGGCCTGGTCCTGAACCTGATGCCGTGCGTGCTGCCGATCCTCTCGCTCAAGGCCCTGGGCCTGGCGCAGAGCGGCGAGAGCCGGCAGCACGCGCGCAGCCACGCCCTCTGGTACACCGCCGGCGTGCTGACCGCCTTCGCCGCGGTCGGAGGCCTGGTCGCGGCCCTGCGCGCGGCCGGCGAGGCGGCCGGCTGGGGCTTCCAGCTGCAGCAGCCGGCCTTCGTCGCCGCCCTGGCCTACCTGATGTTCGCCGTGGGCCTGAGCCTGTCGGGCGTGTACACCCTGGGCGGCGGCATCGGCGGCGGCCTGGCGGCCGCGCGCAGCGGCCCGGCCGGCGACTTCCTCACCGGCGTGCTGGCCTGCGTGGTGGCCAGCCCCTGCATCGCCCCGTTCATGGGCCCGGCCCTGGCCTACGCCTTCGCCGCGCCGGCGGCGCGCGGCCTGCTGGTGTTCCTGGTGCTGGGCCTGGGCCTGGCCCTGCCGTTCCTGCTGATCGGCCTGGTGCCGGCGCTGGCGCGGCGGTTGCCGCGGCCGGGCGCATGGATGGAGACGCTCAAGCAGCTGCTGGCCTACCCCATGTACCTGACCGCGGTGTGGCTGCTGTGGGTGCTGGGCCGCCAGCGCGGCGTGGACGCGGTGGCCCTGGTGCTGGCCGGCGCGACGCTGCTGGCGCTGGCGCTGTGGTGGTTCGAGCGCGCCCGCTGGCGCGGCCCACGCCCGGTGCAGGCGGCGGCGCTGCTGCTGGCGGCGCTGGCCCTGGCCCCGGTGTGGGGCGTGACCCGCCTGGAGCCGCCCGGGGTGGCCGCGCAGGCCGACGGCGCAGTGCCGTACTCGCCCGAGGCGCTGGACCGGCTGCGCGCCGAGAACCGGGTGGTGTTCGTCAACATGACCGCCGACTGGTGCGTCACCTGCAAGGCCAACGAGCGCAACGTGCTGGCCCGCGACGGCTTCCGCGAGCTGCTGCAGCGCACCGGCGCGGTCTACATGAAGGGCGACTGGACCAACGCCGATCCGCGCATCACCGCCTTCCTGGAGGAACACAAGGCGGTGGGCGTGCCGCTGTACGTGGTCTACGGCCCCGGGGCGCCGCCGGCGGTGCTGCCGCCGGTGCTGACCCCGGCAATCGTCCAGGACGCCCTGCTGCGGGCGGCGGCACGATGAGGGTGGTGCTGCGCCTGGGCCTGGTGGCGGTGGCCGCCGGCCTGCTCGGCCTGATGGCCGGCCACTGGTACCGCGCCTGGCGCGCCGGCGTGGAGGCGCCGGCCGCCGCCGTACCCCAGGGGGTGCGGCCGGCCCGCCCCGGCGACGCGCTGCCGGAGCTGACCCTGCCGGACCTGGACGGCCGCCCGGTGCGGCTGGACACGCTCGCCCCGGGCCGCCCGCTGCTGCTCAACGTGTGGGCCTCCTGGTGCGGGCCGTGCGTGGAGGAAATGCCGGAGCTGGAGCGCTTCGCCCGCGAACAGGGCGACGACGGCGTCCAGGTGGTCGGCCTGGCCCTGGACTCCCCGGAGGCGGTGCGCGATTTCCTGCGCCGGGTGCCGGTGGGCTACCCGATCCTGCTCGACCAGCCGGGCCCGGCCGACGCCAGCGTCTGGCTGGGCAACACCCGCGGCCTGCTGCCGTACACCGTGCTGGTCGGCGCCGACCGCCGCATCGTGCGGCAGAAGCTGGGCCCGTTCGCGCCCGGCGAGGTCGGCCGCTGGGCCCGGCCCTGACCGGGCCGGAAGGCGGCGTGCGCCCGGCGGCGGGCGGTTTTCAAACAGTTGATTGAAACGCTGCCATCTTCGCCGAACTGGACAGTAACGGCGTCATCGCGCAGACTGCCGCCCTTTCCGTTTCCTCGACCCCGATGGCCAAGCTGCTGGTCCTGCACGGTCCCAACCTCAACCTGCTCGGCACCCGCGAGCCGGAGGTCTATGGCCGGACCACCCTGGCGGACATCGACGCCACCCTGGCGGCCCGCGCCGCCCAAGCCGGGCACGTCCTGGAGAGCTTCCAGTCCAACGCCGAGCACGCGCTGGTGGAGCGGGTCCAGGCCGCGCGCGGGGACGGGACCGCCTTCATCCTGATCAACCCGGCCGCCTTCACCCACACCTCGGTGGCCCTGCGCGACGCGCTGGCGGCGGTGGACATCCCCTACATCGAGGTCCACCTGTCCAACCCGCACGCACGCGAACCCTTCCGCCGCCACAGCTACTTCAGCGACAGGGCGGTGGGCGTGGTCTGCGGCTTCGGCGCCGACAGCTACCGCTTCGCCCTGGAGGCCGCGCTGGCGCGGCTGCCGGGCTGAACCACGCGATCCTTTCCAATGAAACCGCGCCCGCCGCCGCGGGCGCCCATTCCAGAGGCCACCATGGACCTGCGCAAGATCAAGAAGCTCATCGACCTGCTTGAAGAATCCAACCTCGCCGAGATCGAGATCAAGGAAGGCGAAGAGAGCGTGCGCCTGTCGCGCATCCCGCAGGGCGGGCTGGCGGTGACCACCCCGGCCGCGGCGCTGGAGGTGCGCCCCGCGGCCCCGGCCCCGCAGGTCCCGGCCATGCCGATGCAGTCCCCGGTCGAGGCGGCCACCGGCGGCACGCCGAAGGCCGGCAGCGAGCTGCCGCCCGGCCACGTGGTGCGCGCGCCGATGGTCGGCACCTTCTACGCCGCCCCGGGCCCGGACAAGCCGCCGTTCGTCACCGTCGGCCAGACCGTCAAGGCCGGCGACACGCTGGGCATCATCGAGGCGATGAAGATGTTCAACCCGATCGAGGCCGACGTCGGCGGCACCGTGGTGGCCATCCTGTGCGAGAACGCCCAGCCGGTCGAGTTCGACCAGCCGCTGTTCGTCATCGGCTGACGCGACCGCACGGACCGCGCAGCGCCCCGCCGCCCGGCGCGCGGGGCCGCCGGCCCCTCCACGAAACAAGCGCCCTGGAACATTCCCATGCTGGAAAAAGTCGTCATCGCCAACCGCGGTGAGATCGCGCTGCGGATCCTGCGCGCCTGCCACGCGCTGGGCATCCGCACCGTGGCCGTGCACTCGACCGTGGACCGCAACCTCAAGCACGTGGCCATGGCCGACGAGTCGGTCTGCATCGGCCCTGCGCCCTCGGCCGACAGCTACCTCAACATGGCCTCGATCATCGCCGCCGCCGAGGTGACCGACGCGCAGGCCATCCACCCCGGCTACGGCTTCCTGTCCGAGAACGCCGACTTCGCCGAGCGGGTGGAGCAGTCCGGCTTCATCTTCATCGGGCCGCGCCCGGAGACCATCCGCCTGATGGGCGACAAGGTCGAGGCGATCCGCGCCATGAAGGCCGCCGGCGTGCCCTGCGTGCCCGGCTCCGGCGGCCCGCTGGGCGACGACATCGTCGCCAACGCGAAGATCGCCCGCGAGATCGGCTACCCGGTGATCATCAAGGCCGCCGGCGGCGGCGGCGGCCGCGGTATGCGCGTGGTCCATTCCGAGGCCGCGCTCAAGACCGCCATCGAGACCACCAAGAGCGAGGCCAAGGCCGCCTTCGGCAACGCCGAGGTGTACATGGAGAAGTACCTGGAGAACCCGCGCCACATCGAGATCCAGGTGCTGGCCGACGGCCAGGGCAACGCCATCCACCTGGGCGAGCGCGACTGCTCGATGCAGCGCCGCCACCAGAAGGTGGTCGAAGAGGCGCCGGCGCCGGGCATCACTGCCGAGCAGCGCGAGCAGATCGGCCAGGTGTGCGTGGAGGCGTGCAAGCGCATCGGCTACCGCGGCGCCGGCACGTTCGAGTTCCTGTACGAGAACGGCCGCTTCTACTTCATCGAGATGAACACCCGCATCCAGGTCGAGCACCCGGTGACCGAGATGGTGACCGGCATCGACCTGGTGACCGAGCAGCTGCGCATCGCCGCCGGCCACAAGCTGCGCATCCGCCAGGAGGACGTGGTGCTGACCGGCCACGCCATCGAGTGCCGCATCAACGCCGAGGACCCGGAGACCTTCTTCCCCAGCCCCGGCCTGATCCAGCACTTCCATGCCCCGGGGGGCCCGGGCGTGCGCGTGGACACCCACATCTACGAGGGCTACCGCGTCCCGCCCAACTACGACTCGATGATCGGCAAGCTGATCGTGCACGGCCCGGACCGCGAGACCGCGATCTGCCGCATGCGCGTGGCCCTGAGCGAGATGGTGGTCGACGGCATCAAGACCAACATCCCGCTGCACCAGCGCATCATGCGCGACAAGGGCTTCCAGGCCGGTGGCCAGAACATCCACTACCTGGAGAAGCGCCTGGCCGAGCGCAAGAACCAGTCCATCGCCCTGGGCTGAGCCGCCCGCGCCAGCGCGCACGCGAGGGCCGGTGCCTGCCGGCCCTTCGCTTTTTGCGCGGGCCGCGCACGGCGCCCCGTGCGACAATCGCATCCCCCGCCGCACCCGCCCCGCCCCATGCCCTACCTGGAACTGAGCCTGCGCACCACCGAGGACCGGCAGCCGCGCTACGAGCGCGCGCTGGAGGACCTGGGCGCGCTGTCGGTGACCCTGCTGGACGCCGACGCCGACACGCCCAACGAACACGCCATCCTCGAGCCCGGCGTCGGCCAGATGCCGGTGTGGCCGACCCTGGTGCTGACCGCGCTGTTCGACGCCGGTACCGATCCGCTGGCGCTGCTGGCGGCGCTGGAGGCCTTCGACCCGGAGCTGGACTGGACCGGCGCCGCCTTCCGCACGGTCGAGGACCAGGACTGGGAGCGTGCCTGGCTGGACACCTTCAGGCCGATGCGCTTCGGCGCGCGCACCTGGATCGTGCCGTGGAACCAGGACCTGCCGGAGGAGGCCACCGGCGCCGACGCGGCGGTGGTGCGCCTGGACCCGGGCCTGGCCTTCGGCTCGGGCACGCACCCGACCACCGCGCTGTGCCTGCGCTGGCTGGACGGGCTGGCCGCCGGGGGCCGCCTGCAGGGCGCGCGCGTGCTCGACTTCGGCTGCGGCTCCGGCATCCTGGCCCTGGCCGCGCTCAAGCTCGGCGCCGACGCGGCGGTGGGCGTGGACAACGACCCGCAGGCGCTGACCGCCACCGCCGACAACGCCCGCCGCAACGGCGTGGACGACCGCCTGGCCGTGTACCTGCCCGGGGACGAGCCGGAGGCCACCTACCCGGTGGTGGTGGCCAACATCCTGGCCACCGCGCTGGACGCGCTGGCCGAACACCTGGCCGCGCGCGTGGCCCCGGGCGGGCGCATCGCCCTGTCCGGCATCCTGCGCGGCCAGGAAGACGAACTGCTGCAGCGCTACGGCGCCTGGTTCGACCGGCTGCAGGTCGCTTCCGAGGAGGACTGGGTGCGGATCGACGGCGTGCGCCGCTGACCGCCACGGCGCGCGGCGGCCGTGGTTGAATAGGGCCGATGTTCACGCCCTGCCCGCACTGCGGTTTCCTGGTCGCCGGCCCCGCCCGGCAGCGGCCGGCCGCGTGCCCGCGTTGCGGCCAGCCGCTGGAGGAGTCCGCGCACGACGCGCCGGCAGCGGCCGGGGCGGACCTGGCCCCGCCCGCGAGCGCCGGCGCCATCGCTGCCACGGCCGCGCCCCCCGCCACGTCCGCCGCACCACGCTTCGCCGCCGTCCGCCGGCGCACCGCGGCCTGGCCTTGGGCGGTGGTCGCGGCGCTGGTGCTGCTGCTGCTGGTGCAGGTGGTGCTGGCCGACCGCGCGCGCCTGGCCGCCGATGCGCGCTGGCGACCGCTGCTGGAGAGCGCCTGCGCGATGCTGCGCTGCAGCCTGCCGCCGTGGCGCGAACCCTCGGCCTTCGTGATGCTCGACCGCCGCGTCAGCCAGGCCGGCACGCCCGACGCCCTGCGCGTGGACGCGACCTTCCGCAACGATGCGCGCTGGCCGCAGCCGTGGCCGGCGCTGCAACTGTCCCTGTCCGACGCCGACGGCCGCGTCCTCGGCAGCGGCGTGTTCACGCCCGAGCAGTACCTCGGCCACGCGCCGCGGGAGCCGCTTGCACCCGGACAGAGCGCGCAGGTCACCTTCCTGGTGCGTGAACCGGCGCCGGGCACGGTCGCCTTCGCCTTCGAGTTCCGCTGAAACTTCCTCCGCATGTCTCCGGCGTGGCAGCGACGCGAAGGCCGCGCTAGACTCCCCTGCCCGTCATGACGCGGTCATCCAGGATTCCCGTGCAGCAGAACCCGCCCTCCCGCGCCAACGACTCCGGCCGAAGCTCCTCCCCGCGCCCGCCGCTGCGCGAGCACGTGGCCCAGTCCGTGCGCCGCTACCTGCGCGACCTCAACGGCGTGGAGGCCAACGACGTGTACGAGATCGTGCTGCGCGAGATGGAGATCCCGCTGTTCGTGGAGGTGCTCAACCACTGCGAGGGCAACCAGAGCCGCGCCGCCGCGCTGCTGGGCATCCACCGCGCCACCCTGCGCAAGAAGCTCAAGGACTACGGCCTGGTCTGAGGGCCGCCGGGCCGGCGCCGGGGGGCGTCTATAATTGGCGGCTTTCCTCCGCCCGCTCCCCGCCATGACCACCGACCTGCTGCCCGTCCGCCGGGCCCTGCTGTCCGTCTCCGACAAGACCGGCCTGCTGGACCTGGCCCGCGCCCTCTCCGCCCGCGGCATCGAACTGCTCTCCACCGGCGGCACCGCCCGCGCCATCCGCGAGGCCGGCCTGCCGGTCAGGGACGTGTCCGAGCTCACCGGCTTCCCCGAGATCATGGACGGCCGGGTCAAGACCCTGCACCCGAAGGTGCACGGCGGCCTGCTCGGCCGGCGCGGCGTGGACGACGCGGTGATGGCCGAGCACGGCATCGAGCCGATCGACCTGCTGGTGCTGAACCTGTACCCGTTCGAGCAGGTCACCGCCGACCCGGAGGCGGGTTTCGGGGACATCATCGAGAACATCGACATCGGCGGCCCGGCCATGCTGCGCGCGGCGGCCAAGAACTTCGCCCACGTGGCCGTGGCCACCGACCCGGCGCAGTACGCCGGCCTGCTGCAGGAACTGGAGGCCAACGGCGGCGCCCTGTCCCTGCGCACCCGCTTCGCCCTAGCCGTGGCCGCGTTCAACCGCGTGGCCCAGTACGACGCGCGCATCAGCGACGTGCTTTCGGCCATGGCCGAGCCCTCCGACGAGGGTGCGCGCAACCGCGGCCTGTTCCCGGCGCAGTTCAACGGCAACTTCGTCAAGGTGATGGACCTGCGCTACGGCGAGAACCCGCACCAGCAGGCCGCGTTCTACCGCGACCTGCGGCCGGCCCCGGGCTCGCTGGCCACCTTCACCCAGCTGCAGGGCAAGGAGCTGAGCTACAACAACATCGCCGACAGCGACGCGGCCTGGGAGTGCGTGCGCCAGTTCGACGCCCCGGCCTGCGTCATCGTCAAGCACGCCAATCCCTGCGGCGTGGCGGTGGCCGCCACGGTGGCCGAGGCCTACGAACACGCCTACGCCACCGACCCGACCAGCGCCTTCGGCGGCATCATCGCCTTCAACCGCCCGGTCGACGCGGCCACGGTGCGCACCATCCTCGACCGCCAGTTCGTCGAGGTGCTGATCGCCCCGGACTACGACGAGGCCGCGCTGGAGTACGCGAAGAAGAAGGCCAACGTGCGCGTGCTGCGCATCCCGTTCGCGCCGCCGGCGCCGGGCTTCATCGACGCCAGGCGCGTGGGCTCGGGCCTGCTGGTGCAGACCGCCGACGACCGCGTGGTCACCCGCGACGAGCTGAAGGTGGTGACGAAGCTGGCCCCGACCGAGCGCCAGTTCGAGGATCTGCTGTTCGCCTGGAAGGTGGCCAAGTTCGTCAAGTCCAACGCCATCGTCTACGCCAGGGACAACCGCACCATCGGCGTGGGCGCCGGGCAGATGAGCCGCGTGTACTCGGCGCGCATCGCCGGCATCAAGGCCGCCGACGCCGGTCTGGTGGTGGAGGGCTCGGTGATGGCCTCCGACGCCTTCTTCCCGTTCCGCGACGGCATCGACGCCGCGGCCGCCGCCGGCATCAAGGCGGTGATCCAGCCCGGCGGCTCGATGCGCGACGCCGAGGTGATCGCCGCGGCCGACGAGCACGGCATCGCCATGGTGTTCACCGGCGTGCGCCACTTCCGCCACTGAGATCCCCCCATCCGTCCTGCAGGAGCATCGGGCATGAAGATCCTGGTCATCGGTTCCGGCGGCCGCGAGCACGCGCTGGCCTGGAAACTGGCACAGTCCCCGCGCGTGTCCGAGGTGATCGTGGCGCCGGGCAACGCCGGCACCGCCACCGAGGCCAGGTGCCGCAACGCCGCGGTCAAGGCCACCGACCTGGACGGCCTGTTGAAGCTGGCGCAGGACGAGGGCGTGGCCCTGACGGTGGTCGGCCCCGAGGTGCCGCTGGTGGCCGGCGTGGTGGACCGCTTCCGCGCCGCCGGCCTGCGCATCTTCGGCCCCACCGCCGCGGCCGCGCGCCTGGAGGGCAGCAAGGCCTTCGCCAAGGACTTCCTCAAGCGCCACGGCATCCCCACCGCCTTCTACGAGGTGCACAGCGAGGTGGAGGCGGCGCTGGCCTACGTGCGCGCCAGGGGCGCGCCGATCGTGGTCAAGGCCGACGGCCTGGCCGCAGGCAAGGGCGTGGTCGTGGCCATGACCCTGGAGGAGGCCGAGGCCGCGGTGCGCGACATGCTCTCGGGCAACGCCTTCGGCGACGCAGGCGCGCGCGTGGTGATCGAGGAGTTCCTGGAGGGCGAGGAAGCCAGCTTCATCGCCATGGTGGACGGCCGCACCGCCCTGCCGATGGCCACGTCCCAGGACCACAAGCGCGTGGGCGACGGCGACACCGGCCCCAACACCGGCGGCATGGGCGCCTACTCGCCGGCGCCGGTGGTCACCCCCGAGGTGCACGCGCGGATCATGCGCGAGATCGTCGAGCCGACCGTGGCCGGCATGGCCGCCGACGGCACGCCGTTCACCGGCTTCCTCTACGCCGGCCTGATGATCGCCCCGGACGGCGCGCCCAAGGTCATCGAGTTCAACGTGCGCTTCGGCGACCCGGAGACCCAGCCGGTGATGCTGCGCCTGGATTCGGACCTGGTGGAGCTGGTGGAGGCCGCGCTGGACGGCCGCCTGCACGAGATTCAGGCGCGGTGGAACCCGCAGTGCGCGCTGGGCGTGGTGATGGCCGCCCGGCCGTATCCGGAGGCACCCGTCACCGGCGAGACGATCACCGGCCTGGACACGGTCCCGGCCGACGTGAAGGTGTTCCATGCCGGCACCGCGCTGGATGGCGAAGGCAGGGTGGTCAGCGCCGGCGGCCGCGTGCTGTGCGTGACCGCGCTGGGCGACAGCGTCTCCCAGGCCCGGCAGCGCGCCTACGCGGGCGTGGCGGGGATCCACTGGGAACACGAGTTCCACCGCAGCGACATCGGCTGGCGCGCCATCGCCCGCGAGCGCGGCTAGGCCCGAGGCGGGCGCCGGCCGCTCCGCCGGGTCCGGCAGCGCGTGCCGGCCCGGCACGCCTGCGCGCGACTGCCGACGGGACTGCGCTGGACCGGGAATCCGCCCCCGCAGGACCGGCCGCCGCGCCCGGCATCGGCCTGCTGGTCGCGCCGTGCGCGAGCGGCAGCACGAGGACCGGCCGGCCAGGGCGGCATCCGCGCCCATGCCCTGCCGGCCCTGGCCGGTGCGGTTCCCGCGGATGGGCGTGTGCGGGCGGTGGAGGCGGTTTGCTAGGCTTCCGCGCGACCTCCAGCGGAAGCACGCATGTCCGGCCAAAACCAGTTCGCCCTGCTCCGGCAACGCCGGTTCCTGCCCTATTTCGTGGTCCAGCTGCTGGGGGCGTTCAACGACAACGTGTTCCGCCAGGCCATCGTCGGCCTGCTCGGCTACATGGCCATCGACCAGGCCGACAAGGCGCTGTACACGCAGCTGGCGCCGGCCATCTTCATCCTGCCGTACTTCCTGTTCTCGGCCACCGCCGGGCAGATCGCCGAGAAACTGGAGAAGCAGCGGCTGATCCGCATTACCACCGCGATGGAGATCGCCATCATGTCGGTGGCGGCGGTGGGCTTCCTCACCCAGAGCATGGTGGTGCTGCTGGGTGCGCTGTTCCTGACCGGAGTGCAGTCCACCCTGTTCGGCCCGGTGAAGTACTCGATCCTTCCGGCGGTGCTGCGTCCTGAGGAGCTGACCGGCGGCAACGGCCTGGTGGAGATGGGCACCTCCATCGCCATCCTGCTGGGCATGATCTTCGGCGGCCTGATCTTCGCCGTGGCCGGCGCGCAGGGTCCGTGGGTGGCCGGCGCCGCGCTGGTCCTGCTGGCGGTGGCCGGCAACCTCGCCAGCCGTGCCATCCCGCGCGTGGACGCCGGCGCGCCGGAGCTGAGGGTGCGCTGGAACATCGTCCGCGAGTCGTGGGCGATCTGGCAGCTGACCCGGCGCAGGCTCGCGGTGCGCAACGCGGTGCTGGGCATCTCCTGGTTCTGGTTCGTGGGCACGGTGCTGACCGGCAACCTGCCGGTGTACGCCGAGGCCTGGCTCGGCGGCACGCCCACGCTGTACGTGTTCGCCCTGGCGCTGTTCTCCATCGGCGTGGGCGTGGGCTCGCTGCTGTGCGAGAAGCTGTCCGCACGCACGGTGGAGATCGGCCTGGTGCCGCTGGGCGCGATCGGCATGACCGGGTTCCTGCTGGACCTGTACTTCGCCCGCCACCATGTTCCGGCCGCCAGCGGCCTGGACGTGGCCGGCTTCCTGGTCCAGCCGGGCAGCTGGCGCGTGGCCACGGACCTGACCGGCATCGGCCTGTTCACCGGCTTCTTCGTGGTGCCGCTGTTCGCCCTGATCCAGAGCCGCACGCCCAAGGCCGAGCTGGCGCGGGTGATCGCCGGCCTGAACATCCAGAACTCGCTGTTCATCGTGCTGGCCGCGGTCACCGGCATCGTGCTGCAGATGGACTCGCTCACGGTGGCCGGCGTGACCGTGCCCCTGCCGGGGTTGAGCATCCCGCAGCTGTACCTGGCCCTGGGCATCGCCAACGCGGTGGTGGCCCTGTACATCTTCACCATCGTCCCCGAGTTCCTGATGCGCTTCCTCAGCTGGCTGCTGGTGCGGGCGCTGTACCGCCTGCGCATCCGCGGCGTGGAGGAGCACGTGCCGGACGAGGGCGCGGGCCTGATCGTGTGCAACCACGTCAGCTACATGGACGCGCTGATCCTGGCCGCCTCGATCCCGCGGCCGGTGCGCTTCGTCATGTACCACCGGATCTTCAACATCCCGGTGATGCGCTGGATCTTCCGCACCGCCAAGGCCATCCCGATCGCCGGTGCCAGGGAGGATCCGGAGCTGATGCAGCGCGCCTTCGACCAGGTGGACGCGACCCTGGCCGAGAGCGGGCTGGTGTGCATCTTCCCCGAGGGCGGGCTGACCCGCGACGGCGAAATCGCCCCGTTCCGGACCGGCGTGGAGCGCATCCTCGCGCGCGCGGCCGCGGCCGGGCGGCCGGTGCCGGTGGTGCCGATGGCGCTGAAGGGGATGTGGGCCAGCATGTGGAGCCGGCGCGACTCGCGCCTGGGCCGCATGCGCGTGCCGCGGCGCTTCCGCGCGCGGGTCGAGGTGGTGGCCGCGCCGCCGGAAACCGGGCAGGTCACCGCCGCGATGCTGGAGGCGCGGGTCCGCGCGCTGCGCGGCGACGACGCCTGATGTCCGAGATTGTCCGCTTTTTTGCCACGCGCTGGTCGGTTAGGCTTGCCTGCGCCATCCACTGCGGAGAAACCACGCCGTGAGCAGCCACGGTTCCACCGCGTACTTCCCGGAGAACCTGGTCTGGGCGATCCCGACCACCCTGTTCTGCCGCCTGCCGCCGGGCTCCCAGGTGGATGGCAAGCGCGCCGCGGGCGACATCGCCGGCGCGCGCGAGGCCTCGGCCAAGGCCCGCTTCCGGGCGGTCTGTTCGGCGGGCTGACCACGATGGGCGCCCTGCCCGGCGCCTGACCACCGTTTTCCACCCCGAGGAAACTCCCATGAGCTACGTCCCGCCGCCGGCACCCCCGGCCTCCCAGGTCCACGCCCCGGTTCCGACCTACCTGGCCTGGGCGATCACCGTCACGGTGCTCTCGTTCCTGTCCTGCTGCGTGTCCTGCCTGAGTTTCCCGGGCCTGGTCACCGGCATCGTCGCCATCGTGTTCGCGTCCAGGGTCAAGACCCTGCTCAACGCCGGCGACCTGGACGGCGCGCGCCGTGCCTCGGGCACCGCCAAGATCTGGTGCTGGGTCACCACCGGCATCCTCATCCTCGCGGTGCTGGTCTCGCTGGGCTGGTTCATCTCCGTCGGCCCGGAGGGCTACATGGAGATGGTCGAGGAGCTCCAGCGCCAGATGGAGCAGGCGCAGTAACACGCCCATGGACCGCCTGAATCCCTGGCGGTTCCTCCTGCTGGCGTCGGCCGCGGTGGCGGCCGGCGCCGGCATCTGGCTGCTGCGCACCTTCGATCCGAACGTCGCCGGCAGCCCGTTCCCGCCCTGCCTGTTCCGGCTGCTGACCGGCCACTACTGCATCGGCTGCGGCCTGACCCGCGCCCTGCACGCCCTGGTGCACGGCGACCTGCCGCGCGCCCTGTCGATGAATCCGCTGGCGGTGCTGCTGTTGCCGGTGCTGCCGGCGATGGCGGCCTGGGCCGCGGGCTGGCGGCCGCGCGTGCTGGAACCGGTGATGGAGGTGCTGCTGCGGCCGAAGCTGTGGCTGTGGGTGCTGCCGGCGTACTGGATCGCCCGCAACCTGCCCTGGCCGCCGTTCTCCTGGCTGGCGCCCGGCTGAGCGCGACGCGGGGGATCCGCCGTCCGCGCCGTGCGCGGCGCGTCTTCAACCCACCCAGCCGGCGATGATCAGCAGCGCCAGCAGGGTCACCCACAGCAGCAGCATGCGCCACACCAGGCTCATGGCGTCGCGCAGCTCGGGCAGGTCCGGGCGCAGCGGCAGGTAACCCTCGCGCACGTAGTCCTGCGCCTCCTCCTCCAGCTCGCCGCTGACCGCGGTGCGGGCGGCCGCGTCGAGGAAGTCGGTGCGGCCGGTCCAGCGGTCACCGGCGGCCGCGCGCCAGGCGCGGAAGACCAGGTCGAAGTTGCCGACCAGGGCCAGGGACAGGGTCATCAGCTGCGCCACCGGCCAGTCCAGCAGGTGCAGCAGGCGCCGCGCGCCGGCGGCGTTGTCCTCCGGCAGCAGGCCATGGCCGACGCCGGCCACCGCCTGCTCCACCAGGCGGTACAGCAGCGCCCCGGCCGGGCCCAGCAGCAGGAACCACCACAGCACCGCGAACCAGCGCCGCAGGGCGGCGCGCATCACCGCCGCCGGCAGCCCCGGGCCTTCGCGCACGTCCTGCCCCGGCTCGGTGGCCAGCAGCGCCAGGCGCGCGCGGCGGGCCTCGGCCCCGTCCGCGTCCAGGGCGGCCTCGATGTCCACGTCCAGGTCGCGCGGTCCCCAGGTGCAGGCCAGCACCACCACGCCCAGCAGCAGGCCGAGCAGGCCAAGCAGGGGACGGGCCAGCAGCCATTGCGCCACGGCCATCAGCAGCACCGGCGGCAACACCGCCAGCGCCAGGCCGTAACGGCCGGCCCAGAACCCGCCGTCGCCGGACTGCATGCCCAGCCATTCCAGCCAGCCGCGGTACCACTGGAAACGGCGCAGCGCCGCCACCCGCGTGGACGCCACGTGGCCCAGGACCAGCGCGGCGATGACGGCGACCAGTGTGGTGAACATGGATCCTCCCTGCCGCGATTCTAGCCCCGGCGCCCGCGGGCGGCCCCTACGCGTCGCCGCCGCGCCGGTACCAGTGCTCGATCAGCGCGCGGGCGATGGAGATCGGCGGGGCCAGCACCGGGCCTTCGGAGGCCGAGTCGTCGCGGGCCAACGCCTGGCCGATCTCCTCGCGGCTGAACCAGCGCGCCTCCTCCAGTTCGCCGTCCACCCGCGGCGGGTCCGGCTCGGCGTCGGCGCAGAAGCCCAGCATCAGCGCCCCCGGGAACGGCCACGGCTGCGCTCCCAGGTAGCGGCAGCCTCGCACACGCACGCCGGTCTCCTCGTGAACCTCGCGCACGACGGTCTGCTCGGGGGTCTCGCCCGGCTCGACGAAGCCGGCCAGCACCGACCAGCGGCGCGGCGCCCAGCCCGGCTGGCGGCCCAGCAGCAGGCGCCGGCCGTCGCTGACGGCGACGATGATGGCCGGGTCGACGCGCGGATAGTGGTCGGTGCCGCAGCGCCCGCAGTGGCCGACGAAGCCGCCGCGGGTGAAGGCCACCGCGCCGCCGCACACGCCGCAGTAGCGGGTGCGCGCCTGCCAGTAGACCATGCCGCGGGCGTAGGCGAAGGCGCCGGCCTGGGCCACCGGCCACTGCACGGCGGCGCTGCGCAGGTCCAGCCAGTGCTCGGCGCGCACGTCCGGGGCCACGGCCGCGTCCAGCGCGAACCAGGCCTGGCCGTCGGTCTCCACGCCCAGGAAGATCGCCGTGCCCGGGCCGCCACCCAGGTCGGCGCCGCGCAGCGGCAGCGGGCCGCCGGCCGGATCGGCGGCGGCGCGGCCTTGGGCGTCGAGCAGCAGCAGACGTGCCTGCGGCCACAGCCGGCGCAGGGCCCCGGCGTCGCCGCGCAGGGTGTCGGCGCGGTCCAGCCCGGTGTGGCAGAAGGCGAAGCCCTGCAGGGAACCGGCGGCATCGCTCATGGCCGGCCCCGCACGCTCAGACGCTGAAACTGCTGCCGCAGCCGCAGGTGGTCCTGGCGTTGGGGTTGCGGATCACGAACTGCGCGCCGCTGAGCCCCTCGCTGTAGTCCACCTCGGCGCCCATCAGGTACTGCAGGCTGAGCGGATCGACCAGCAGGGTCACGCCGTCGGTGGTCACGGCCATGTCGTCCTCGGCCTGGTTCTCGTCGAACTCGAAGCCGTACTGGAAGCCGGAGCAGCCGCCGCCCTGGATGTAGACGCGCAGCTTGAGGTCGGCGTTGCCTTCCTCGGCGATCAGCTCGCGGACCTTGGCCGCCGCGGCGGAGGTGAAGCGCAACGGCTGTTCCAGTTGCTGGTAGGTGGGTGCGGAAGGCAGCGGAATCATGGCGACAGGGTGGGGCCGGCGCGGCCCGGGTTCAAGTGGCCGCGGCCATCTCCGGCACCCGGCCTTCAGGGGCCGGCAACGCCTGGGCCTGGGCCTGGACGTGGACCAGGCGACCGGTGAGCTGGGCGCCGGCGCTCATCTCCACCACGCTGTAGTGGACGTTGCCGGCCACCCGCGCCTGCGCGGCCAGTTCCACCCGCTCGGCGGCGTGCACGTCGCCGGTCAGCTCGCCGTTGATGACCACCACCGGGGCATGCACCTCGCCCTCGATGGCGCCGTGCTCGGCCAGGATCAGGGTGGCGGGCTTGCCCGGCGTGGCCGTGACCTTGCCCTGGATCCGGCCCTCGACATACAGGCCGCCGGTGAACTCGATGTCGCCGTGGATCACCACGCCCGGCCCGATCAGGGTGTCGACGGCGAAGCCGTCACGCTGCTGGGTGGACTTGCTCTTGAACATCACCTGCCTCCCCCGCCGGTGGCGGGTTTCCAGTCGAAGACCTGCTCGGCGCCTGCGCCGGTGCCCTGGAGAGAGACTCGCACACGTTGCGGGGTGAAATCCTTGGGCAGCATCACGCTGCCGCCCAGTTCCTGGAAATAGCGGAAGGAATATTCCTGCCCGGGGACGTTCTGGCGCTGGTGCAGCTCGTCCCAGCCGACGCTGGCCAGCTTGCCGGCGCGCACGCCCTCCACCGAGAAGCGCATCTGCCCGCGGCTGATCGCACCGCGGTTCAGGTTCTGGGTCAGTACCACCCGGTAGCGCCAGGTGCCGGCCTCCTCGGGGATGAACTCGATGGAGTGCACGTTCAGCCCCTTGCGCTGGCCGGTGGCGCCGACCAGGCGCTCGTAGAAGGCCAGGTCGGCGCGCAGGGCGGCGATCTCCTCGTCGCGTTCGGCCAGCGAGGACTGCAGCTCGGTGTTGGCGGCGCGGCTGATCTGGTCCGAGCGGGTCAGGGTGGCCACCTGCTGGCTGAGCGCATCCAGCTGGCGCTGCTGCTGGGCGGCGGTGCGCTCGGCCTCGCGCAACTGGGCGCGGGCCTGGGCCAGCTCCGGTGCGGCCAGGCGCGTGGCCAGCACCCAGGCCACCACCAGGCTCGCCAGCCAGGCCGCGGCAAGGGCGGCCAACCAGCCGCGGCCGAGGCGCGGCTGCCCGGAGACGATGCGGAAACGCGGCGGCGGCGGAACGGTCATCGGGTCGGGACCTGTGCCTATACTGCGATGGACCGGGGCCGGCTAGTGTAACCGCCCCGCGCGTGCCCGCCCGGGACGCCCCGCGCCCGCCCACCGTCGGAGGACCGCCCATGTCCGAGGCCCATGTGTTCGTGATCGGCCTGCTGCTGGCCTGGATGGCGGGGATCCGCGCCTACCTGACCGTGTTCGGGGTGGGCCTGGCCGGGCTGCTGGGCTGGGTGGACCTGCCACCGGCGCTGCAGGCCACGCAGTCCTGGTGGGTGCTGGGCACCGCCGGCGCGCTGGCCGTGGCCGAGTTCCTGGCCGACAAGATCCCCGGCGTGGATTCGGTCTGGGACCTGCTGCAGACCATCGCCCGGGTTCCGGCCGGCGCCTTCCTGGCCGCGGCCACGCTGTCCCCGGACGGCGAGCTGGGCGCCGGCGCGCTGGCGGCCGGCGCCGGCGTGGCGCTGGCCGCGCACACCCTCAAGTCCGGCACCCGCGCCCTGCTCAACACCTCGCCCGAACCGGCCAGCAACTGGTTGGCCTCGGCCACCGAGGACGCGGTGATCGTCGGCGGCCTGGCCCTGGCCATCGCCCATCCCTGGATCGCGCTGGCGCTGGTGCTGGGCACCAGCGTGCTGGGCGCGCTGCTGGTGTGGTGGATCTGGCGCGTGCTGGCGCGCGGCGTGCGGCGCCTGCTGCCCGCGCGCGGAGGCTGACCGCCGCGCCGCGCAAGACTTGTCGCGATGGGCGATGTTGGTCACATAATGCGGCTCCACCTGGGGGTAAGACCGATGGCCGTACAAGATTCCGCGCCGGCACCGGACGAACCGGGCGCGCGCGCGCGCACGCGTGCCGAGACGCCGCCGCCGCACTACTGGCGGCGCTGGGTGCCGGATGCCCCCGCCGCCGGCGGGCAGGCCGAGGCCGCCGTGGACGAGCCCCCGGCCGAGCCCGCCACCGGCGTGGCCTTGGCCGGGGCCGCGGAACCGCCCCCCGCCGCCCCCGCGTCGGCGCCGGCCGTCGCCGACGGCGGTGGCGCCCAGGAGGAGCCGCCCTTCCGCGTGCTGATCGTCGAGGACGACCGCGCCCAGGCCCTGTTCGCGCAGAGCGTGCTGCACGGCGCCGGCATGCAGGCGGAGGTGCAGCTGGAGCCGGAGGGCGTGATCGCCGCCATCGGCCGCTTCGACCCGGACCTGATCCTGATGGACCTGCACATGCCGGGCCTGGACGGCATGCGCCTGACCACGCTGATCCGCCAGCAGCCGGGCTGCCAGCTGCTGCCGATCGTGTTCCTCACCGGCGACCCGGATCCGGAGCGCCAGTTCGAGGTGCTGGAGAGCGGCGCCGACGACTTCCTGACCAAGCCGATCCGCCCGCGCCACCTGATCGCGGCGGTGTCCAACCGCATCCAGCGCCTGCGCGCGCAGCGCCGCCAGGACAAGCCCGGCCCGCTGCGCAACCACCCGGAAACCGGCCTGGCCACCCGCGCCTGGCTGCTGCAGCAGGTGGACGAGGCCCTGCACGGCGGCGCCCGCGGCGGGCTGTTCTTCATCGAGATCGGCAGCGCGCTGAGCCTGCGCGAGCGCTACGGCTACGCCGCCTTCGAGCGGCTGATGGCCGAGGCCGGCCGCCGCCTGGCGCGGATCGTCGCCCCGGCCCCGCTGGCGCGGCTGAACGACAACAGCTTCCTGGCCCTGCACCGCGATGCCGACGAGGCGGCGCTGGAACGGGCCGCCGTCGCCATCCGCGAGCGCCTGGCCGCCGAGTCCTTCCCGGTGCGCGGCGACGAGACGCTGCACCTGCGTGGCGCCATCGGCTACGCCGCCCTGTCGCACGGCTTCGCCGAGGCCGGCGCCGCGCTGGAGGCCACCGAACGCGCCGCCCTGCAGGCGCGCCTGCGCCCGCAGGGCGTGGCCGCGCACGTGCCGCCCAGCGAGCAGGAGGCGCAGGAACACCTGACCATGCTCGAGGGCCAGCTGGAGCTGGCCTACCAGCCGATCGTGGCGGTGGCCGGCAACGACCTGGCGCAGTACCAGGTGCTGCTGCGCCTGCGCCGTCCCGACGGCACCCTGCTGCCGGCCGGCCAGGTGGTGCCGGTGGCCGAGGCCAGCGGCCGCATCGCCGACTTCGACCAGCAGGTGATGGAGCACGCCCTGCACCTGATCGCACGGCGCAAGGCCGAGGGCAGCCCGCTGCGCCTGTTCGTCTCGCAGTCGCCGCGCACCCTGGCGCGCGAGGCCTTCGCCGAGTGGATGGCCAAGACCGTGGCCGACCTGGGCATCGAGGGCACCTCGGTGGTGATCGACGTGCGCCTGTCCGACGCACTGATCCACAGCGTGACCCTGGCCGAGTTCTGCCGGCGCATGCTGCCGCTGGGCGTGCAGTTCTGCCTGAGCCAGTTCGAGCCCGGCCAGGAGGCCGAGGCGCTGCTGGCGCAGCTGCCGCTGGGCTACGTGCGCATGGCCGGACGCTTCGCCGCCGCCCACGCCGATCCGCAGCTGCGCGACCAGCTGCGCACCGCCATCGACCTGGCCCACCGCCTCGGCCTGCAGGTGATCGGCCAGCAGATCGAGGACCCGCAGGCCGCCGCGACCATGTGGATGGCCGGCATCGACTTCGTCCAGGGCAACCTCGTGCACTCGGTCGGCAGCGAGCTGGACTTCGACTTCCAGAGCGCGGTGCTGTAGCCCATGAGCGCCCCGAGCCCGCGCAGCACATGGCCCACCGTCGCCGCGGTCGCCGCCGTGGCCGCGCTGGGGGCGCTGGGCCTGGCCGCTTCCGGCACCGCCGGCCCGTGGCTGCCGGCCGCGGCCGTGCTGGTCCTGCTGGCCGCCGCCGCCGCGCTGGCGGCACTGGCCGCCAGCCGCGCGCAGTTCCGCGAGCTGGAGGCGGCGCTGGCGCGCGCGGCCACCGCCGAGCACGAGCGCAACGTGCTGCAGCGCGACGTGCACCGCCACGACCAGCTGGAGCAGCAGCTGGTGCAGGCCAAGCAGGCGGCCGAGGCCGCGGCCCTGGCCAAGGGCGAGTTCCTGGCCACGATGAGCCACGAGATCCGCACCCCGCTCAACGGCATCATCCCGATGCTGGACCTGCTGGCGCGCGGCAACCTGGCGCCGGAGCAGCGCGAGATGCTGCGCACCGCACACGAGTCCTCGCAGCAGCTGCTGCGCATCGTCGACGACATCCTCGACTACTCCAAGCTGGAGGCCAACCGCCTGGAGCTGGAGATCACCAGCTTCAACCTGCGCGAGCTGCTGGAGGGCGTGCTGCAGCTGATGAAGCGCCCGGCCGAGGGCAAGGGCCTGCGCATGGACCTGCAGATCGAGCCGGGCGTGCGCCTGCCGGTGCGCGGCGACCCGGTGCGCCTGCGCCAGGTGCTGGGCAACCTGGTCGGCAACGCGGTCAAGTTCACCGAGCGCGGCGGCGTGCAGGTGTCGGTGCGGCGCCTGGGCGAGACGCCCACCCAGCACCTGCTGCGCTTCGAGGTGCGCGACACCGGCATCGGCATCGCCCGCGACCAGCAGGCGCGCCTGTTCCATGCCTTCACCCAGGCCGACGCCTCCACCACCCGCCTGTACGGCGGCACCGGCCTGGGCCTGGCCATCTGCAAGCGCATCGTCGACCTGATGGGCGGGCGCATCGGCGTGCAGTCCGAGCCGGGCCACGGTTCCACCTTCTGGTTCGAGATCCCGCTGCTGAAGGTGGTCGGCGACATGCAGGCCGCGCCGCTGCTGGCGGACCCGGCGCGGCGCGTGCTGGTGGTCACGCCCGACCTGCGCCTGCGCCAGCGCATGGCCCTGCTGCTACCCAACTGGGGCATCACCGTCAGCATCGTGGAGACGCCGCAGGAGGCGCTGGAGCGCCTGCGCCATCCGGCCGCCACCGGCGGCCTGGGCCCGGCCTACGGCGTGGTGCTGGCCGACCACGAGGGCCTGCGCCAGGCCGCGCCGGTGCTGCACCGCGCGCTGCTGCGCACCCCGGCCTACGCCGGCGTGCGCCTGGTGTGGCTGTACGGCGACGAGCCGGTGCCGGAGGCGCTGCAGGAGCGGGCCACGCTGCTGCCGCGCCAGGTGCCGGACGCCACCCTGCGTGCCACCCTGCAGGCCGCGCCGGCCACGGCTGCCGCGGAGCAGCCACCCGCGCCCGCCCCCGGGCCGGTGCAGGCCGCGCCGGCGGAAGCCCCGGCGCCCGCCGCGGCCGAGGCGCCTGCCACCGCGGCGGCAGGTGTCGGCCCGCCGCCGCGCCTGCTGCTGGTCGAGGACAATCCGGTCAACCTGCGCGTGGCGCAGAAGCTGCTGTCGGTGCTGGGCTACGACTGCGACACCGCGTCCAACGGCGAGGTCGCCCTCGAGCACATGGCCAGCGGCGACTACGACCTGGTGCTGATGGACTGCCAGATGCCGGTGCTGGACGGCTATTCGGCCACCCGCCGCTGGCGCGAGCACGAGGCCGGCGACACCCGCGGCCGGCGCCTGCCGATCATCGCCATGACCGCCAACGCCATGGCCGGGGACCGCCAGCGCTGCCTGGACGCCGGCATGGACGACTACCTGTCCAAGCCGGTCACCCGCGAGCAGCTGGAGGCCTGCCTGCGCCGCTGGCTGCGCGCCGCGCCGCGGCCGAAGGTGGTGGCACCGCGGGCGCCGGCCGACGCCGCCGTGGCCGAAGCCGAGGCCCCCGGAACCGCCGGGACGGCCACCGCCCCCGTCGCACCGGTGGCGTCCGTCGAACCGCTTCCGGCCCCCGCGCCCGCGGCAACGGCCGCCCCGGCGCCGGTGGAGGCACCGGCCACGGCCCAGCCGCCACCGCCGGTGGTGCTGGACACCGCCGTGCTCGACGAGCTGCGCGAGATCGCCGGCGACGAGGCCACCGCCATCGTGCGCCTGTTCCTGGAGGAGGCACCGCGGCTGATCCGGCGCATGGAGGAGGCCTCCGCCGCCCCCGACCTGGCCGAGATGCGCGAGGCCGCGCACGCGCTCAAGTCGTCCTCGGCCAACGTCGGTGCGCTGGCCCTGTCGGCCGCGGCCAAGCGCATCGAGCTGGGCGCGCGCGCCAACGCGCTGGACCGCCCGGCGGTGGCGGTGGCGCTGCTGATCGCCGAGTTCGCGCGCGCGCGGGTGGCGCTGCAGGGCTGGCTGTCGGCCAGCCCCGCCGGCGGTCAGTCGTCCAGCTTGGTCAGCAGGTAGTTCTGCTCGCCGATCCGGTTGATCAGGTCCAGCTGGGTCTCCAGCCAGTCCACATGCTCCTCCTCGTTGTCGAGGATGCGGCGGAACAGGTCGCGGCTGACGTAGTCGCCCACCGACTCGCAGTAGGCGATGGCCTCGCGCAGCAGCGGGATGCCGTCCAGCTCCAGCGACAGGTCGCACTCGATCACTTCGCGCGGGCCCTCGCCGATGCGCAGCTTGCCCAGCGCCTGGAAGTTCGGCAGCCCCTCGAGGAACAGGATGCGCTCGGCCAGCCAGTCGGCATGGTGCATCTCGTCGATGGACTCCTTGTACTCGTGCTCGGCCAGCTCCTTCAGCCCCCAGTTCTTCAGCATCTTGGCGTGCAGGAAGTACTGGTTGATCGCCGTCAGCTCGTTGTACAGGGCCTTGTTGAGGTACTCGATGACCTTGGCGTCGCCTTTCATCTGCAGCGCTCCTTTGCGGGGGGAACGCGCGCACTCTAGCGCGCCGCGCGTGGCGGCGGAGGAACGCGAATCGAGTGCATCCCCGGTGCGGGGGTCAGGCGGCCTCGGCCAGGACCGGCAGCGGCAGCGCGCGGGCGCGGTGCTGCTCGAGGATCGCGGCGGCCATGTCCAGGCACGAGCCGCAGCAGGCGCCGGCACCGGTCCGCATGGTCAGTTCGGTGATGCTGGAGCAGCCGTTCTCGGCGGCCTCGCGGATGTGACGGTCGGTCACTCCGTTACAGATGCAAACGTACACGGGCGGAAGGGCCGGATCACCATGAAGGTGCCGTCAATTCCACTACGAATGAGAATGGCTGTCAATTGAGAACAGCCCTCGTTTCCATCCGGTTCAGGCGGAGGAGCGCCGTCCCCGCAGCCCCCGGCGCTTGCGCGGCCGCTCGTGCCCGGCGGCGCTGCCCGGCAGCCAGGCCTCCAGTGCGGTCGGCGGCATCTGCCGGATGGCCACCCCGCGGCCGCGGGCCAGCGGCGCCAGGTGGCGCAGCGCCCGGGCGTAGACGGCACGCTTGAAGGTCACCACGTGGTCCACCGGGTACCAGAAGTCCACCCAGCGCCAGTGGTCGAACTCGGGGGTGTCGGTGATGTCGAAGCGCACCGCCGTCTCGTCCGCCAGCAGCCGCAGCAGGAACCAGACCTGCTTCTGGCCGATGCACACCGGCCCCGGACCGCCGCGGCGGATGGCCCGGCTCGGCAGGCGGTAGCGCAGCCAGCCGGGGGTGGAGCCGAGCACCTCCACGTGCTCGGGCAGCAGCCCGGTCTCCTCGCGCAGCTCGCGGTACATGGCCTCCACCGGGGTCTCGTCGCTGCGCATGCCGCCCTGCGGGAACTGCCAGCCGTCCCGGCGCACGCGGCGCGCCCAGAACACCTGGCCGTCCTCCCGCATCAGCACGATGCCCACGTTCGGCCTGTATCCGTCCGGATCGATCACGATGCGGACTCCAGAATTCGTCAGGCCCGACTGTGCCATGCCCCCGCCGACCCGACAAGCGTGCATTGACAGCGCGGCCGGGAAGGTGAAAAATGCGCGGCTCCGCGCATGGCTATGTAGCTCAGCCGGTTAGAGCACAGCACTCATAATGCTGGGGTCGGTGGTTCGAGTCCACCCATAGCCACCAGATTTCCATTGTGGATCAACGCGTTGCCAAGGAACCCGCCACCCGGCGGGTTTTTTTGTCGCCGCCGCCCGGGGCGCGCCGGCCCGCGCCACCGCCGCCGGCCGCGGCGGCCATAATCCGCGTACCGGGCGTGCTCTCCACGCCCCGCGAGGATCGCCGATGACGGATGCTGTCTCCCTGGACCAGGTACGGATCGCCGTGGTGGGCCTGGGCTACGTGGGCCTGCCGCTGGCCGTGGAGTTCGGCCGGCACTATCCGACCATCGGTTTCGACATCAAGCAGCGCCGCGTCGAGGAACTGCGCGCAGGGCGCGACAGCACCCTGGAGGTGGAGCCGGAACGGCTGGCCGCCGCCACGGGCCTGTCCTTCACCTGGCGGCTGGAGGACATCGCCGGCTGCAACGTGTACGTGGTCACCGTGCCCACCCCGATCGACGCGGCCTGCCGCCCGGACCTGGGCAATCTCACCCGCGCCTGCGAGTCGGTGGGCAGGGTGCTGGGCCGCGGTGACACGGTGGTCTTCGAGTCCACCGTGTACCCAGGCTGCACCGAGGAGGTGTGCGTGCCGATCCTGGAGCGGGTCTCGGGCCTGGTCCTGGGCCGCGACTTCCAGGTGGGCTACAGCCCCGAGCGCCTGAATCCGGGCGACCGGACCCGGCGCATCACCGACATCCCCAAGGTCACCTCCGGCTCCTCGCCCGAGGCGGCCGGCTTCATCGACGCGCTCTACCGCAGCATCATCCCGGCCGGCACCCACCGGGTCAGCAGCATCCGCGTGGCCGAGGCGGCCAAGGTGATCGAGAACACCCAGCGCGACGTCAACATCGCCCTGGTCAACGACCTGGCCATCCTGTTCAACCGCCTGGGCATCGACACCGAAGAGGTGCTGGTGGCCGCCGGCACGAAGTGGAACTTCCTGCCGTTCCGCCCGGGGCTGGTGGGAGGCCACTGCATCGGCGTGGACCCGTACTACCTGACCTACAAGGCCCAGCAGGTCGGTCACCACCCGGACATGATCCTGGCCGGGCGACGCACCAACGACGGCATGGGCACCTATGTGGCCCACGAGGTGATCCGGCTGATGGTGCGCAAGGGCATCAACCCGGTGCAGGCCAGGGTCCTGGTGCTGGGCCTGGCCTTCAAGGAGAACTGCCCGGACCTGCGCAACACCCGGGTGATGGACCTGATCCGCACCCTGCGCGACTACAACGCCCAGGTCCACGTCCACGACCCCTGGGTGGACCCGCAGGCGGCGCTGGAGGAGTACGGCCTGGAACTGGACGCCGCCCCCGCGCCCGGCGGCTTCGACGCGGTGGTGGTGGCCGTCGGCCACGAGCAGTTCCGCCGCCTGGGCGCGGCCGGCATCCGCGCCTTCTGCCGGCCGCAGGGGGTGGTCTACGACGTCAAGTACGTGCTGCCGAAGGAGGCGGCGGACGGCCGGCTCTGAGGCCGTCCGCCCTCACAAGGCTGAAGGCCCGCCCAACCGCGCAAAGCCATTGACCTGCATCAAGGACACGCCGCCGGCACCTGCCTAGGCTGGACCCCCATGGCCAGCCTGTCCGCCCTGTTCGACCCCGAGCTGCTCCGGCGCTACGACGTGCCGGGACCGCGCTACACCTCCTACCCCACCGCGCCGCAGTTCGGCGCGGACTTCGGCGAGTCCGACCTGCGCGCGGTGATCGCGGCGAGCAACGCCGTCCCGGCGCCGCGTCCGATCTCGCTGTACCTGCACGTGCCCTTCTGCACCAGCCCGTGCTTCTACTGCGGCTGCAACCGCATCATCACCCGCGACAAGGCGCGCGGGACGGCCTACCTGGCCCGGCTGTACCGCGAGATCGGCCTGGTCGCCCCGCTGTTCGACCGCGCACGCCCGGTGGAGCAGGTGCACTTCGGCGGCGGCACGCCCAACTTCCTGGCCCCGGCGCAGATCGCAGGGGTGATGGACGAGCTGCGCCGGCGGTTCCGCTTCGCCGACGCCGCGCGCATGGACTGCTCGATCGAGCTGGATCCGCGCTTCGTCACCCCCGGGGAGATCGGGGAACTGGCCGCCGCCGGCTTCAACCGCGCCAGCCTGGGCGTGCAGGACTTCGACCCGGCGGTGCAGGAGGCGGTCAACCGCATCCAGGGCGTGGAGCAGACCCTGGCCATCATCGAGGCCTGCCGCGCGCACGGCTTCCGCTCGGTCAACGTGGACCTGATCTACGGCCTGCCCAGGCAGACCCTGGACGGCTTCGAGCGCACCCTGGACATCACCCTGCAGGCACGCCCGGACCGCCTGGCCATCTACGCCTACGCGCACCTGCCGGCCATCTTCCGGCCACAGCGGCACATCCGCACCGAGGACCTGCCCACCCCGGAGCAGAAGCTGGACCTGCTGCGCCTGGCCATCGAGAAGCTGGGCCAGGCCGGCTACGAGTACATCGGCATGGACCATTTCGCCCTGCCGGACGACGAGCTGGCCCGCGCCCAGCGCGAGGGCGGCCTGCACCGCAACTTCATGGGCTACACCACCCACGCCGAAAGCGACCTGGTCGGCCTGGGCGTGAGCGCGATCAGCCACATCGGCGCCAGCTTCAGCCAGAACCCGCGCGACATCGCCGGCTGGGAGCAGGCCCTGGACGAGGGCCGCCTGCCGGTCTGGCGCGGCATGCGCATGGACGGGGACGACGTGGTCCGCGCGGACGTGATCCAGCAGCTGATGTGCCATGGCCGCCTGGACTTCGACACCGTCGGCCGCCGCCACGGCATCGAGTTCCGCGAGTACTTCCGCGACGCGCTGGCCCGCCTGGAGCCGCTGCAGGCCGACGGCCTGGTGATACTCGCCGACACCGGCCTGCAGGCCACCGCACGTGGCCGCCTGCTGCTGCGGATCATCGCCATGTGTTTCGACCGCTACCTGACCACCGGGCGCGACGCCGCGCCGGTGTACTCGCGCACCGTCTGAAGGCCGGCCGGCACGGTGCGCCCGCTGGCCCACCGCAGCCTGAACCGGAGCACCCCCGGCTTGATGCAGATCAAGGTGCCCGGCCGGCGGACGGCCCACTCTTGACGGTACGGACAGACGGAAACGGCAGTGGACCTACAGTTCAACCCCCTGCGGATCCTCCTGGGCGCGCTGCTGGCCCTCGCGGCCTGCGGTCCACTGCCGACCGCGCTGGCGGTCCTGTCGGCGCGGCAGGCGCCGGCGCCCCGCGCCGCGCCACACCTGCCCGCAGTCCGTGGCCAAGCGCCCGTGCGCGCCGGCACCGCCGACGCCGGCACCCCCGCACCGCGCCCACCGCGGACCGTCCCCGCCCCGCAGGGCGCGGACTGATGCCTTGTACCCCCAACCTTCCAAGGAGTCGTCCATGAAGACCACCCGCATCCTCGCCGCCCTGGCCCTGATGGGCGCCGCCGGCCTGGCCCAGGCCGCCGGCAACTGCACCATCTCGCTCAAGGGCGACGACGCGATGAAATTCGACCTGAAGGAGGCCACCGTCTCCGCCAGCTGCCCGACCATCACCGTCGAGCTGACCCACACCGGCAAGATGCCGGTGACCGCCATGGGCCACAACGTGGTCATCTCCAAGACCGCCGACATGACCGCGATCACCACCGCGGCGATCAAGGCCGGCGCCGCCAATGCCTACGTGCCCAAGGGCGACGCCCGCGTGATCGCCCACACCGAGCTGATCGGCGGCGGCCAGAAGACCAAGGTCACCTTCCCGGGCAAGGCCCTGACCCCGGGCGGCGACTACAGCTTCTTCTGCACCTTCCCGGGCCACTCGGCCATGATGAAGGGCAAGCTGGTCGTCACCAAGTAAGCCTCAAGGGCAGCCGCGCCGTTCCTCCCTCTCTCCGTGCGGCGCGGCTGCCGACCCGCACCTTCCGTGGTCCCGCCCGCGCCGGCCGGTACCGGCGCGCGCGTGCGCTGCGCATCCACGCCTCCTTCCGCCCGCCACGGCGACGGCTGAACCGTCCAGCCAATCCGATGCATTGATCACCGGCATCAATACAAGCGGCCGGATCCGGGCGTTTTCCCGTGCAAAACCGCCCCTGGCGGCCGGCCCGGCGGCGGGGCGGCGGTAAGATCGTTGGCCCGTACCATGCCCGGCGCGTCCGGCAGGCCGGCGCCACGGCGCCGGTGGCAGACGTGCCGGCGACAACGCCAGCGTCCGCCATGAACAGCCAGCATCGCAAGCCTCTTCCCGGCACTTCCCTGCACTACTACGACGCCCGCGAGGCCGTGGAGGCCATCCGCCCGGGCGCCTGGGCCGGCCTGCCCTACACCAGCCGCGTGCACGCCGAGAACCTGGTGCGCCGCGCCGACCCGGCGCACCTGCGCGACTACCTGTTGCAGCTGGTCGAGCGCCGCCGCGACCTGGACTTCCCCTGGTACCCGGTGCGCGTGGTCTGCCACGACATCCTCGGCCAGACCGCGCTGGTGGACCTGGCCGGCCTGCGCGACGCCATCGCCGAGCGCGGCGGCGATCCGGCCAAGGTCAACCCGGTGGTGCCGGTGCAGCTGGTGGTGGACCACTCGCTGGCGGTGGAGTGCGGCGGCCACGACCCGCAGGCCTTCGAGAAGAACCGCGCCATCGAGGAGCGCCGCAACGCCGACCGCTTCCACTTCATCGAGTGGTGCCGGCACGCCTTCCGCAACGTGGAGGTGATCCCGCCGGGCAACGGCATCATGCACCAGATCAACCTGGAGAAGATGTCGCCGGTGGTGTACGTGCAGGACGGGGTGGCCTTCCCCGACACCTGCGTGGGCACCGACTCGCACACCCCGCACGTGGACGCGCTGGGCGTGATCGCCATCGGCGTGGGCGGCCTGGAGGCCGAGAACGTGATGCTGGGCCGCGCTTCGTGGATGCGCCTGCCGGAGATCACCGGTGTGCGCCTGACCGGGCGCATGGCCCCGGGCATCACCGCCACCGACGTGGTGCTGGCCCTGACCGAGTTCCTGCGCGCCCGGCGCGTGGTCGGCCACTACCTGGAGTTCTTCGGCGACGGCGCCGCGTCGCTGACCATCGGCGACCGCGCCACCATCTCCAACATGTGCCCGGAGTACGGCGCCACCGCCGCGCTGTTCCACATCGACCAGCAGACCCTGGACTACCTGCGCCTGACCGGCCGCGACGAGCAGCAGGTGCAGCTGGTGGAGACCTATGCGAAGACCGCCGGCCTGTGGGCCGACGACCTGCGCCAGGCGCAGTACGAGCGCGTCCTGGAGTTCGACCTGTCCGGCGTGGTGCGCAACCTGGCCGGCCCGTCCAATCCGCACCGCCGCCTGCCCACCACCGCCCTGGCCGAGCGCGGCATCGCCACCCCGGAGCTGCTGCAGGCCGCGCGCGAGCAGGAAGCCCGGGGCCTGCTGCCGGACGGGGCCGTGATCATCGCCGCCATCACCTCCTGCACCAACACCTCCAACCCGCGCAACGTGATCGCGGCCGGCCTGCTGGCGCGCAACGCCAACGCCAGGGGCCTGGTGCGCAAGCCGTGGGTGAAGTCCTCGCTGGCGCCGGGCTCGCGCGCGGTGCAGCTGTACCTGGAGGAGGCCGGCCTGCTGCCGGAGCTGGAGAAGCTCGGCTTCGGCGTGGTCGGCTTCGCCTGCACCACCTGCAACGGCATGAGCGGCGCGCTGGACCCGAAGATCCAGCAGGAGATCATCGACCGCGACCTGTACGCGGTGGCGGTGCTGTCTGGCAACCGCAACTTCGACGGCCGCATCCACCCGTACGCCAAGCAGGCCTTCCTGGCCAGCCCGCCACTGGTGATCGCCTACGCCATCGCCGGCACCATCCGCTTCGACATCGAGAAGGACGTGCTCGGCCACGACGCCGAGGGCCGCCCGGTCACGCTCAAGGACATCTGGCCCGCGGACGAGGAGATCGACGCGGTGCTGCGCGCGGCGGTCAAGCCGGAGCAGTACCGCAAGGTGTACGGCCCGATGTTCCAGGTGCGCGTGGAACACGGCGAGCCGGCCAGGCCGCTGTACGACTGGCGCCCGATGAGCACCTACATCCGCCGCCCGCCTTACTGGGAGGGCGCGCTGGCCGGCGAGCGCACCCTGCGCGGCATGCGCCCGCTGGCGGTGCTGGGCGACAACATCACCACCGACCACATCTCCCCGTCCAACGCCATCCTGCCCACCAGCGCCGCCGGCGAATACCTGGCGAGGATGGGCGTGCCGGAGGAGGACTTCAATTCCTACGCCACCCACCGCGGCGACCACCTCACCGCGCAGCGCGCCACCTTCGCCAACCCCAAGCTGCTCAACGAGATGGTGCGCAACGAGGACGGCAGCGTGCGCCAGGGCTCGCTGGCGCGGCTGGAGCCGGAGGGCAAGGTGATGCGCATGTGGGAGGTGATCGAGACCTACATGGAACGCCGGCAGCCGCTGATCATCATCGCCGGCGCCGACTACGGGCAGGGCAGCTCGCGCGACTGGGCCGCCAAGGGCGTGCGCCTGGCCGGCGTGGAGGCGATCGTGGCCGAAGGCTTCGAGCGCATCCACCGCACCAACCTGATCGGCATGGGCGTGCTGCCGCTGGAGTTCAAGCCGGGCACCACCCGCCTGACCCTGGGCATCGACGGCACCGAGACCTTCGACGTGGTCGGCACCCGCGCCCCGCGCGCGGACCTGACCCTGGTCATCCACCGCCGCAACGGGGAGACCCTCGAGGTCCCGGTGACCTGCCGCCTGGACACCGCCGAGGAGGTGAGCATCTACGAGGCCGGCGGCGTGCTGCAGCGCTTCGCCCAGGATTTCCTGGAGGCCTCGTCGAAAGCGGCCTGATCCGATCGTCGCTCCGGGTGTGACCCACCCGGAGGACCATGACATGAACCACACCACCGCCACCGGCACCGTCCACCTGCACCGCGTCCTGGCCGCACCGCCGGCACGGGTGTACCGCGCGTTCACCGATCCGGACGCGCTGGTGCGCTGGCTGCCGCCGTACGGCTTCACCGCGCACATGCACGATTCCCAGCCGGGCGTGGGCGGCGGCTACCGGATGTCCTTCACCAACTTCGGCAGCGGCCGCAGCCAGTCGTTCACGGTCAGGTTCCTGGAGCTGGTGGAGGGCGAGCGCCTGGTCTACGCCGACCGCTTCGACGATCCCGCCCTGGCGGGCGAGATCCGCACCACCGTCACCCTGCGGCCCAGCGTCGCCGGCACCGAGCTGCGCGTCGTCCAGGAGGGCATCCCTGCCGCCATCCCGGTGGACCTGTGCCACCTGGGCTGGCGCGACTCGCTGGACATGCTGGCGCGGCTCGTGGAGCCCGAGATACCGGATGAGGCCTGAGCCGTCCCGCACCGGAACCGGGGCGGCGCACCGCGCGCCGCTGCCGCTGGCGTGGTGGGGCGGCCACGGTGACCGCCTCCTGTTCATCCTCCGTCCGCCGGCACCGGTGCGCGACGCCGTCATCCAGTCGCTCGAGCATGCCGGCATGCTGGACCTGCTGGGCGACCACTGGCCGGTGGAATGCTGGCACCAGCTGGTCAGCGCCCGCTACGAGGACACCCCCGAGATCCGCCAGCGCCTGCTGCAGGCCGGTGCGCGGGTGCAGGCCGACACCTTCCGCATCGAACTGGACCGGGTGCGTGTCACCGCCGACGGCCACGCGCAGTTCTGCGCGCACCGCCGGCACCGGCCGCTGGAGCAGCTGGTCTCCCGCCTCGGCCAGGCGCTGGTCGCCGAAGGCCTGCCTGCGCTGTACGGCCATGCTCCGCACATCGTCCTCAATCACGCCTGCGACGGCCCCCCGCAGCCGGGCCGGCCGGCGCCGCCTGTCCCGTGGCAGGCCGGGGCGTTCGAGCTGGTGCGCGGCGGCGGTGATCCCTACCGTTACACCCTCCTGGCCCGCTGGCCGCTGGCGCCGGCGCGTGCCGGGCAGTTCCGATTCCTTCCCGAACCCTCGACGCCGACATGAGCCACCAGCCCCAGCTCCGCATCCCCGCCACCTACATGCGCGGCGGCACCTCCAAGGGCGTGTTCTTCCGCCTGCAGGACCTGCCGCCGGAGGCGCAGGTGCCCGGCCGCGCGCGCGACCGCCTGCTGCAACGGGTGATCGGCTCGCCCGACCCCTACGGCAAGCACACCGACGGCATGGGCGGGGCCACCTCCAGCACCAGCAAGTGCGTGATCATCTCCGCCTCCACCCGGCCCGGCCACGACGTGGACTACCTGTACGGCCAGGTTGCCATCGAGGAGGACTTCGTCGACTGGAGCGGCAACTGCGGCAACCTCACCACCGCGGTGGGGCCGTTCGCCGTGGCCAACGGCTTCATCGACCCGGCGCGCATCCCGGACAACGGCACCGTCCCGGTGCGGGTGTGGCAGGCCAACATCGGCAAGACCATCGTCGTGCACGTGCCGGTCCGCGACGGCCAGGTGCAGGAGACCGGCGACTTCGAGCTGGACGGCGTGGCCTTCCCCGCCGCGGAGATCGTGGTCGAATTCCTCGACCCGGCCGACGGGGGCGGGGAGGGCGGTGGCGGCATGTTCCCCACCGGCCGGCCCGTCGACACGCTCGAAGTGCCCGGGGTGGGCACGCTGGAGGCCACCCTGATCAACGCCGGCATCCCCACCGTGTTCGTGGACGCGCAAGCCATCGGCTTCACCGGCACCGAGCTGCAGCCGGCCATCAACGGCGATCCGGCCGCCCTGGAGAAGCTGGAGGCCATCCGCGTGGCCGGCGCGCTGCGCATGGGCCTGATCCGCACCCCGGAGGAGGCCGCCACCCGCCAGCACACGCCCAAGGTGGCCTTCGTCGCCCCGCCGCGCGACTACGTGGCCAGCAGCGGCAAGGCCGTGGCCGCCGCGGACATCGACCTCAACGTGCGCGCCATGTCCATGGGCAAGCTGCACCACGCCATGATGGGCACCGCCTCGGTGGCCATCGCCACCGCCGCCGCGGTGCCGGGCACCCTGGTCAACCGCGCCGCTGGCGGCGGCTCGCGCGAGATCGTGCGCTTCGGCCACCCCTCCGGCACCCTGCGCGTGGGAGCCTCGGTGGCCCAGGTGGACGGCCAGTGGACCGTCACCCGCGCGGTGATGAGCCGCAGCGCGCGCGTGCTGATGGAGGGCTGGGTGCGGGTGCCGGCCGACGCGCTGGAAGGCTAGTCCGGCGCGCGCGGCACGAACGGCAGGCGCGCGTGCAGGTGCAGCGCGGCCAGCGCCGCCTGCCCCACCGCCACCGAGATCTGGTTCAGGCCGCTGACCACGTCGCCGATGGCGTACAGGCCCGGCACGCCGGTGGTCTGCTGGCCCGGCTCCACCGGGATCTCGCCGGTGCCGGTCAGCACCACCCCGGCCTGGCGGGCCAGCGCCGCGCTGGTGTCGCAGCCCAGGAACGGATAGACCGTGTCGAAGGCGTGGCACCGCCCGTCCACCACCCAGGCGCAGTGCACCCCGTCGAACTCCAGGCGGCCGCCGGGCGGCAGCACCTCCACGTCCGGCAGGTCATCGGCCTGCCCGGCGTGGTCGGTAGGCAGCAGCGCCAGGTCCGCGGTGTAGCCGCGCAGGAAGCGTGCGTGCGCGGTGATCGCCGCCCACGGCCCATGCACGCCGATGCGCCGTCCGGTCACCTCGTAGGCGTCGCACACCGGGCACAGGCGCAGCGCGCCGCAGGCGATGGCCGCTTCCACGTCCTCCATCGGCGGCAGGCGGTCGGCCAGGCCGGTGGCCAGGACCACCGCGCGCGCCTGCCACGTGCGACCCTGCCCATCCTCCAGGCGGAAGCCGCCTCCGTCGCGCTGCAGCGCGGTGACCGTGGTCCGCTCCAGGCGCGCGCCGAACTGCGCGGCCTGTTCGCGCAGCCGCGCCAGCAGCGCGTCGCCGGAGATGCCGCCGGGGAAGCCGGGACAGTTATTGCTCTCCGGGATCCAGCGCGCGCGGCTGTGGCCGGCATCGAGCACCACGCAGCCACGGTGCAGCCGGCCCAGGTAGATGGCCGCGGTCAGCCCGGCCGGGCCGCCGCCGACCACCGCCACGTCCACCCTGCCGCTGCCCGTGCCCCGTGCCATGGCCGCATCTTCGGCCAGCGCCGTGAAGGCGGCGCGATCACGCGGCGGTGCGGCACCAGGCTCAGGGCGTGGTGCCGCCGTCCACGTCCAGCAGCACGTCCATCAGCGAGGGATCGTCCGGATCGGGGGTGATGCGGAAGCCCAGCTGCTGGCACATGGCCAGCATGGTCACGTTCTCGCGCAGGACCTGGCCCTGCACCGCCTTCAGGCCGATGCTGCCGGCCCACTCGATCATGATCCGCATCAGCTGCCAGCCGATGCCGTGGCCCTTGAGGTCCGAGCGCACCAGGATGCCGTACTCGCCGCGCTCGTAGTTGGCGTCGGCCAGCAGGCGCACCGCGCCCAGCATCTCGCCGCTGTCCGGGTCCAGCGCCACCAGGGCGATGGAGCGGGCGTAGTCCAGCTGGGTCAGGCGGGCGATGAACTCGTGGCTGAAGTGGCGCACCGCCGAGAAGAAGCGCAGGCGCAGGTCCTCGTCGGTGACGCGGGCGAAGAAGGACAGGAACAGCGCCTCGTCCTCCGGCCGCACCGGGCGCACGAACATCCGCCGGCCGTGCGGCAGCTCGACCTCGCGCTCCCACTCCTTGGGATACGGGCGGATCACGAAGCTGGAATGCCACGGTCCCTTCTGTGCCGGGCCCGGGTGCGGGGCGACAGCGATGCGCGCGTCCACCGCGATCACGCCCTCGTGGTCGGCCAGCAGCGGGTTGATGTCCAGCTCGCGGATCTGCGGCACGTCGGCGGCCAGCTGCGCCAGCTTGACCAGCACCAGCGCCACCGCGCGCTCGTCGGCCGCCGGCACGTCGCGGTAGGCCTTCAGCCGGCGCGCCACCCGGGTGCGCGAGATCAGGTCGTGGGCCAGGCGCAGGTCCAGCGGCGGCAGCGCCAGGGCCTTGTCGTCGATCACCTCCACCGCGGTGCCGCCGCGGCCGAACACGATCACCGGGCCGAAGGTGGCATCGTCGGCGATGCCGGCGATCAGCTCGCGCGACTTGGAACGGCGCACCATCGGATGCACGGTCACCCCGTCGATGCGCGCCTGCGGGCGCAGCTCGCGGGCGCGGGCCAGCACCAGCTTCACTGCCTCGCGCACCGCCTTCTCGCTGCCCAGGTTCAGGCGCACGCCGTCCACGTCGGACTTGTGCACGATGTCCGGCGAGAGGATCTTCACCGCCACCTGGCCGCCCTCGGCCAGCACCGGCGCGGCCGCGGCCACGGCCTCCTCCGGGGTGGCCGCCTTCCAGGCCGGGGTGACCGGGATGCCGTAGGCCTCCAGCACCGCGACCACCTCCAGCGGGTCGAGCCAGCCGCGGCCCTGCTCCAGGGCGCGGGCCACCACCTGCCGGGCGGTGGCGGTGTCCACCACGAAGTCCTCCGGCAGGCTCGGCGGGGTCTCCATGAGCGCCTGCTGCGCCTCGCGGTGGCGCACCAGATACATGAACCCGCGCACCGCGTCCGATTCGGTGGCGTAGGTGGGCACGCCGACCCGGTCCAGGTGGGCGACGGCCGCATCCTGCGCGCCCAGCCACACGCCCAGCACCGGCTTGCGGCCCGGGCCCTTGGCGCGTTTCTCGATCACCCGGGCCACGGCCTCGGCCGCGCCCTCCGGCGAGGCCAGGGCGGTGGGCACGTTCATCACCAGCACCGCGTCGGTGCCCGGGTCGTCCAGCAGCGCCTCCAGCGAGGCGGTGTAGCGGTCCGCGTCGGCGTCGCCGACGATGTCCACCGGGTTGGCGTGCGACCAGGTCGGCGGCAGCACCCTGTCCAGCCGCGCCAGGGTCTCCGGGTCGAGGCTGGCCAGGGTGCCACCCAGGTCCATCAGCCGGTCCACCGCCAGCACGCCGATGCCGCCGCCGTTGGTGAGGATGGCCAGGCGCCGGCCCGGGGCCTGGCGCAGGTGGCCGAGGGTCTCGGCCGCGGCGAACAGCTCGTCCAGCGCGTGCACGCGCAGCAGGCCGGCGCGGCGGAAGGCGGCGTCGTACACCGCGTCGGAGCCGGCCAGCGCGCCGGTATGGGTGGCGGCGGCCCTGGCGCCCTGGGCGTGGCGGCCGGACTTGACCACCACCACCGGCTTGGAGCGGGCGGCGGCGCGCGCGGCGGACATGAACTTGCGCGCGTCGCGGATGGATTCGATGTACAGCAGGATCGCCCGGGTCCGGGTGTCCTGGGCAAACCAGTCCAGCAGGTCGCCGAAGTCCACGTCCAGGGCGTCGCCCAGCGAGACCACCGCCGAGAAGCCGATCGAGCGCGCCGCGCCCCACTCCACCAGGCCGGCGGCGATCGCGCCGGACTGCGAGATCAGGGCCAGGTCGCCCGGGATCGGGCTGCGCGCGGCGAAGCTGGCGTTGAGCCCCACGTGCGGGGACATCACCCCCAGGCAGTTGGGCCCGACGATGCGCATGCCATGCGGGCGGGCCTCGTTGCGCAGGTGCTCCAGCAGCGAGCCCGGGCCGTGGCCCAGGCCGGCGGTGACCACGATCGCCGCGCGCGCCCCCACCTCCACCGCCTGGGCCACCACGCCCGGCACCGTCTCGGCCGGGGTGGTGACCACCACCAGCTCCGGTTTGAACGGCAGCTGGCGCAGGCTGGGTACCGCCGGGACGCCGTCGATCTCGCGGTACTTGGGATTGACCAGGCCTATCGGTCCGGCGAAGCCGGCCTGGCGCAGGTTCTGCACCACGGTGCGGCCGACCGAGCCGGGCCGCTGGCTGGCGCCGACCACGGCGACGGACTTGGGGGCGAATACGGCATCCAGGGCGTAAATGCTCATCGGCGCGGCTCGGTCTCTCGTCTCACTGGGAGGTGATACCAGGTCTGGTGCGCCCGGGGCGCGTGACCCGGCGGGGTTGCACAGACCTCCCCATTCAAAGGGTTAGCAGATGAACGGTTCGCGGAGCTTGATCAGGATCAATGCTTCCTCGCGGCCGCCGCGGATGATGCGCGCTATCCACAGGAGGATAGGGACGTGTCGACCGCGCAGGAGACATATAACGACAAAGTGGTGCGCCAGTTCACGGTCATGACCGTGGTCTGGGGCATCGTGGGCATGCTGGTGGGCGTGATCATCGCCGCCCAGCTCTACTGGCCGACGCTGGGCGAGGGCATCCCGTGGCTCAGCTACGGCCGTCTGCGGCCGCTGCACACCAACGCGGTGATCTTCGCCTTCGGCGGTTGCGCGCTGTTCGCCACCAGCCTGCACGTGGTCCAGCGCACGTGCCATGTCCGCCTGATCTCGGACAAGCTGGCCGCCTTCGTGTTCTGGGGCTGGCAGGCGGTGATCGTGCTGGCCGCCATCACCCTGCCGCTGGGCCTGACCCAGGGCAAGGAGTACGCCGAGCTGATCTGGCCGATCGACGTGCTGATCGCCGCGGTCTGGGTGGCATACGCCGTGCTGTTCATCGGCACCATCGCCAAGCGCCGCGTCAAGCACATCTACGTGGCCAACTGGTTCTACGCCAGTTTCATCATCGCGGTGGCGCTGCTGCACATCGTCAACAACATCGCCCTGCCGACCGGCCTCCTGCACTCCTATCCGGTCTACGCCGGCGCGGTCGACGCGATGGTGCAGTGGTGGTACGGCCACAACGCGGTGGGCTTCTTCCTGACCGCGGGCTTCCTGGGCATGATGTACTACTTCGTGCCCAAGCAGGCCGGCCGCCCGGTCTACTCGTACCGCCTGTCGATCGTGCACTTCTGGGCGCTGATCGCCGTGTACATGTGGGCCGGCCCGCACCACCTGCAGTACACCGCGCTGCCCGACTGGGCGCAGTCGCTGGGCATGGTGTTCTCGCTGATCCTGCTGGCCCCGTCCTGGGGCGGCGCGATCAACGGCATCATGACCCTGTCGGGTGTCTGGTACAAGCTGCGCACCGACCCGATCCTGAAGTTCCTGATCGTCTCCGTCTCGTTCTACATGATCGCCACCTTCGAGGGGCCGATGATGTCGATCAAGACGGTCAACTCGCTGTCCCACTACACCGACTGGACCGTCGGCCACGTGCACGCCGGCGCCCTGGGCTGGGTGGCGATGATCTCGATCGGCTCGATCTACTCGCTGCTGCCGCGCCTGCTGGGCCGCGAGCAGATGTTCTCGGTCAAGGCCGTGGACCTGCACTTCTGGCTGCACACCGGCGGTGTGGTCCTGTACATCGCCTCGATGTGGATCGCCGGCGTGATGCAGGGCCTGATGTGGCGCGCCACCAACCCCGACGGCACGCTGACCTACAGCTTCGTCGAGTCGCTGAACGCCACCTACCCGTACTACCTGATCCGCCTCGGCGGCGGCGTGCTGGTGCTGGCCGGCATGGGCGTGATGGCCTGGAACGTCTGGCGTACCTACCGCAGCGCCCAGGCCATTGCCCCGCAGCCCGTGCTGCCCGTCGAAGCCTCCGAAGCGCGCGCCTGAGGAGGAAGGAAAACCATGAGCGACAACCAGAACCCGCACGCTAAAGTCGAGAAGAACGTCGGCCTCATGGCCGCGCTGATCGCGGTGGCCGTGTCCTTCGGCGGCCTGGCGGAGATCGTGCCGCTGATGTTCCAGGCCGAGGCCATCGAGCCGCTGGAGGGCGTGGAACCCTACCCGGCGCTCGAGCTGGCCGGCCGCGACGTCTACGTCCGCGAGGGCTGCTACAACTGCCACTCGCAGATGGTCCGAACCCTGCGCTTCGAGTCCGAGCGCTACGGCCACTACTCGCTGGCCGGCGAGTCGGTCTACGACCGCCCGTTCCAGTGGGGCTCCAAGCGTACCGGCCCGGACCTGGCCCGCGTCGGCGGCCGCTACTCGGACGACTGGCACCGCGTCCACCTGATCAACCCGCGCGACGTGGTGCCCGAGTCCAACATGCCGTCCTTCCCGTGGCTGGCCGAGAACAAGGTCGACGGGCAGACGGTGGCCAACCGCATGAAGGCCCTGAAGAAGCTGGGCCATCCGTACAGCGAGGAGCAGATCGAGCAGGCGCCGGCCGAGCTCGAGGGCAAGACCGAGCTGGACGCCGTGGTCGCCTACCTGCAGGGGCTGGGCCGCGCCGCGCCCAAGGGGGGCCAGCAATGATCTCCGGAATCGTGACCGCGCTGCTGCTGGTGCTGTTCATCGGCGGCTGGATCTGGGCCTGGAGCCCGGCACGCAGGACCGAGTTTGATGCCGCGGCGCGCCTGCCGCTCGAAGAAGACCGGCATCAGGGCAACATTGGGGAGAACCGCGCATGAGCATGGGATGGACGTGGTACGTCATTGCCCTGGTCGCGCTGAACATCGTCGGTTGCGCGTGGCTGCTGTGGTGGACCTCGCGCCGGCGCCCGGGCGATCCGAAGCCCGAGGACACGCTGCACACCTGGGACGGTGACATCACCGAGTACAACAAGCCGCTGCCCAGGTGGTGGATCAACCTGTTCTACATCACCATCGTCTTCGCGATCGTGTACTTCTTCTGGTACGGCGGCCTGGGCGGCATCCCCGGCTTCAGCGGCTGGACCTCGCAGAAGGAGCACGCCGAGCAGAAGGCGGTGTGGGACGCCCGCCTGGAGCAGACCTTCAAGCCGTACGCCGGCAAGCCGATCGACCAGCTGGCCTCCGATCCGAAGGCCGTCGAGCTGGGCCGTTCGATCTTCGCCAACACCTGCGCGGTGTGCCACGGCTCGGCCGGCCAGGGCGCGGTGGGCTACCCGAACCTGACCGACGACATCTGGCACTGGGGCGGCGAGCCGGAGCAGATCCTGGCCACCATCCTCGACGGCCGCGAGGGCGTGATGCCGCCGTGGGGCGAGGTGCTGACCGGCATGGGCGGCCCGGAGGCGGTGAACTACGTGATCGCCTACGTGCGCACCCTGTCCAACCCGGAGGCCATGCAGGGCGACTTCCTGGCGGCCCAGGGCAAGAAGCTGTACGAGGGCGTGTGCGTGGCCTGCCACGGCATCGACGGCAAGGGCAACCAGGAGCTGGGCGCCCCGGACCTGACCGACAACTACTGGATGTACGGCAGCAGCCGCGAGAGCCTGTACAAGACCATCACCGAAGGCCGCCACGGCAGCATGCCGGCCCACCGCGAACGCTTGGGCGAGACCCGCGCCCGCCTGGTGGGTGCATACGTCTGGTCCCTGTCGCATAATCGGGACGGTTCCAAGGAAGCCTCGGGGGCGCAGTGAGCGACCACGGCGAGTCCAGGATCGACCACCCCCCACGCCCACTCGTGTGGCGCGTGGGGGCCATCGCCTGGCCGAGCTTCTTCGCGGCCGGCGTGGCGACGATGGTGTTCTTCGCCTTCGTCGACCCGCTGGCCCTGCGCGACCTGACCTTCCCCAACCTGCCCATGACCCGGGAGCTCGGCTACACGCTGGGCTTTTTCGTGTTCTGGCTGGCCACCGCCTCCTCCAGCCTGTTCACCTGGATCCTGCTGAGGCCCGCCAGCCGCTTCAACCGTCCGCTCCCGCCCGACTGAGGGGCCACGCGCCCGGCGCCTGGGACAATCTGTCGCTTTTGGCGCCCGCGCGGGGAACGGATACTTGGATGTCGCGGCGGTCCGCCCCGCGCGTCCCCCCCACACGCACGCCGGCCCTCCGGCGAAGCCATCGCCATGACTGTTGATCGTTCCACCTGCCGTCACCGCCCGTTCCGCCGTGCCGCGCGCCACGGGAGGCCGGCATGAGCAAGCAGATCCCCGCCACCATGGTCGACGACCAGGGCGGTTCGTTCTACGTCAGCGAGCGGAAGATCTATCCGCGCGACGTCTCCGGCCGCTTCGCCCGCCTGCGCGTGGCCGCGGTCTGGTGGCTGCTGGGCATGTTCTACCTGTTCCCGTGGCTGGAGTGGGACGGCCGCCAGGCGGTGCTGTTCGACCTGCCGGCGCGCAAGTTCTACGTGTTCGGCCTGGCGTTCTGGCCGCAGGACTTCCTGTTCCTGGCCCTGCTGCTGATCATCGCCGCCTTCTCGCTGTTCTTCTTCACCGCCCTGGCCGGGCGCCTGTGGTGCGGCTACGCCTGCCCGCAGACGGTCTGGACCGAGGTGTTCCTGTGGATGGAGCGCTGGACCGAGGGTGACCGGCCCAAGCGCATGAAGCTGGACGCCGGCCCCTGGAACCGGGAGAAGATCCTGCGCAAGGGCGCCAAGCACGTCCTGTGGGTGGCCTTCGCCCTGTGGACCGGCTTCACCTTCGTCGGCTTCTTCACCCCGATCCGCGACCTGGGTTCGCGCATCGTCCCGTGGGAGCTGGGCGGCTGGGAGACCTTCTGGGTGTTCTTCTACGCCTTCGCCACCTGGGGCAATGCCGGCTTCCTGCGCGAGCAGGTGTGCAAGTACATGTGCCCGTACGCGCGCTTCCAGAGCGCGATGTTCGACCGCAACACCCTGCTGATCGCCTACGACCCGATGCGCGGCGAGCCGCGCGGCCCGCGCAAGCGCGGCCTGCCGAGCGTGCTGGAGCGCGCCCGCGGCCTGCTCGACCCGCAGACCGCCTACGACTACGTGTTCCGCGCCACCGCCCACCCGACCGCGGCCGACAACCGCGCCCAGGCGCGCGGCACCATCAACCTGCTGGGCACCGGCGAGAAGCCCGAGCCACTGCCCAGGTTCAAGCCCGAGGAGCTGGGCGACTGCATCGACTGCACCATCTGCGTGCAGGTGTGCCCGACCGGGATCGACATCCGCAACGGCCTGCAGTACGAGTGCATCGCCTGCGGCGCCTGCATCGACGCCTGCGACGAGGTGATGCGGAAGGTGGGCTACCCGCGCGGTCTGATCCGTTACGCCACCCAGAACAGCATCGACGGCAAGCCCAGCCGCATCCTGCGGCCGCGCGTGCTGGTCTACGGCCTGGTGCTGCTGGCCCTGTGCACGGTGTGGGTGTGGGGCGTGACCCACCGCAGCGAGCTGATCGCCGAGGTGCTGCGTGACCGCAACGCGCTGTACCAGCAGCTGGACGACGGCCGCATCGAGAACCACTACACCCTCAAGCTGGCCAACAAGAGCCAGCAGCCGCAGGTCTACCGCATCAGCCTGGAGCCGGCCGGCGCCGGGCTGCAGCTGGCCGGCCGCACCGAGGTCGCCGCCGGTCCGGAGGAGGTGGTGCCGGTGCCGGTGACCGTGACCGGCCAGGCCGGCGGCGCCCCGCGCCGGGAGATCCGCTTCGTGATCGAGAGCCAGGACGGCCGCGAACGGCGCATCATCGAGAGCAGCTTCTTCGGACCGACCCCATGAACACCCCCGAGCCCCACAAGCATCCTTCGGCCTGGCGCAACCCGGTGATGTGGCTGGTCGTCGGGCTGCCCCTGCTGGCCATCGTGGCCGGCGTGGGGCTGGTGGTGGTGGCGGTGCGTTCAGGCGGCGCCGACGCCGTCTCCGATCCGGTGCGGCGCGTCTCGCAGATCCAGATCGCCGACCTGGGCCCGGACGCGGCCGCCAGGAAGCTGGGCCTGAGCGCGGTGCTGCGCGTGGAGGACGGCATCGTCGAGGTGCTGCCGGCCACCGGCCGTTTCGACACCGGCGTCGCGCTGCGCCTGGACCTGGAGCACCCCACCCGCCAGGCCGAGGACCTGCACCTGGAGCTGCAGCCGGCCGGTCCCGGATGGCGCGTGGAGCAGGCCGTGGACGGCTCGCACGACTGGGTCGCGCGCCTGCGCCCGGCCGACGGCAGCTGGCGCCTCCAGGGCCGCCTGCCCAAGGGCCAGCACGCCGCGCGCCTGGCGCCCTCGCTGGGCAACGGCCGCTGACCGCCATGGCTGCGGCGCCGGCCGTGCCGGCAGGCCCCGGCGCGGGGCACTGCCACCACTGTGGCGAAGCGCTGCCGGCGCAGCCCGTCCGCCTGGAGGTCGGCGGGCAGGCGCGCCTGTTCTGCTGCCAGGGCTGCGCCGCAGCGGCCGAATGGATCGCCCAGGCCAACCTGGATGGCTACTACCGCCTGCGCAGCGCCGCCGCCGGCCGGGTCGGCGAGGACCTGCCCGACCTGGCGGTGTGGGACCGCGCCGACGTGCAGGCCGAGCACAGCCGCCAGGTCGAGGGCGGCCGCGAGATCACACTGCTGACCGACGGCATGCGCTGCGCCGCCTGCGCCTGGCTGATCGACCGCGCCCTGGCACGCGAGCCGGGCGTGGTGGACTGCAGCGCCAACGCCGTCACCGGCCGCATCCGCATCGTCTGGGACCCGCAGCGCACCGCCCTGTCGGCGCCACTGCGGCGCCTGGCCATGCTCGGCTACCGGCCCTACCTGGCCGGCAGCGAGGCGCTGGAGCGGGCGCGCACGCGCGAGCGCCGCCGCTGGCTGCTGCGCCTGGGCATCGCGGGCCTGGGCACGCTGCAGGCGATGATGATGGCCGAGGCGCTGTACCTGGACTTCGACAACACCATGCCGGCGGCCACGCGCGACTTCTTCCGCTGGCTGACCTTCCTGCTGTGCACACCGGTGGTGTTCTACTCCGGCTGGCCGTTCCTGGCCGGCGCGGCGCGCGAGCTGCGCGAGCGCCGCCTGGGCATGGACGTGCTGATCGCCGGCTCCACCCTGCTGGCCTACCTGGCCAGCCTGGTGGAGACCATCCGCGGCGGCCCGCACGTCTGGTACGACGCGGCGGTGATGTTCGTGTTCCTGCTGCTGGCCGCGCGCATGCTCGAGCAGCGCGCGCGCGCGGTGGCCAGCGCCCAGGTGGACGCGCTGGCGCGTGCGCGCCCGGCCTTCGCCACCCGGCAGCTGCCCGACGGTCGCCGCGAGACCGTGCCGCTGGCCGCGCTGGCGGCCGGCGACGTGGCCTGCGTGGCCGCCGGCGAGGCGGTGCCGGCCGACGGCGTGCTGCTGGGCGACGGCCCGGGCGATGAGGCCTGGTTCGAGGAGGCGCTGCTGACCGGCGAATCGGCCCCGGTGCGCAAGCTGCCCGGCGAGCCGGTGTACGCCGGCACGGTTTGCCGCGAACGGCCGGCGCGCCTGCGCGTGACCTGCACCGGCACCGCCACCCGCCTGTCGCAGCTGGCGCGCCTGGTCGAACAGGCCCAGGCCCACCGCCCGCGCCTGGCCCGCATCGCCGACCGCATCGGCAGCCGCTTCGTGCTCTCGCTGCTGCCGGTGACCGTGCTGGTGTTCGCCGGCTGGTGGCACTGGCAGCCCGAACGCGCCCTGGAGGTGACCCTGGCCCTGCTGGTGATCAGCTGCCCCTGCGCGCTGTCGCTGTCGGTGCCGGCGGCCCTGGCAGCCGCGCACGGCGCGCTGGCGCGGATCGGCCTGCTGGCCATGCGCCCGGACGCGGTGGACACCCTGGCCCGCGTCACCGACGTGGTGTTCGACAAGACCGGCACCCTCAGCGACGGCCGCCCGAGGCTGGCTGCGGTCGAGGTACTGGACCCGGCACTGGACCAGGCCGCCGTGCTGGGCATCGCCGCCGCGCTGGAACGCGATTCCGGCCATCCACTGGCGGCGGCCTTCGCGGCCGTGGCCACGACGCCGGCGGCGGCCGGCGTGGAGACCGTGCCCGGGCGCGGCGTGCAGGGCCTGGTCGGCGGCCGCCCCTGGCGTCTGGGCCGGGCCGACTTCGCCGCCGGCCGCGAGGACGACGGCGCCCTGTGGCTGGGCGACGGCGGGCAGGCGGTGGCCCGCTTCGTGCTGGAGGAGCGCACCCGCCCGGACGCCGTCCCGGCGCTGGCCGCGCTGCGTGCCCTGGGCCTGCGCCTGCACCTGGCCAGCGGCGACGGCCGGGCCGCGGTGCAGCGCCTGGCCGCCCCGCTGGGCCTGGACAGCCTGCACGCCCGGCAGTCGCCGGAGGACAAGCTGGCCCTGGTGCGCCGGCTGCAGGCCGAAGGCCGGATCGTGGCCATGGTCGGCGACGGCCTCAACGACGCCCCGGTGCTGGCCGGCGCCGACGTGTCCATCGCCATGGGCGGCGGCGCCTCGCTGGCGCACCGCGCGGCCGATCTGGTGACCACCGGCGAGGGTCTGCTGCGCATCCCGGCGGCCGTGGATCTGGCGCGCCGCACCCGTCGCATCATCCGCCAGAACCTGGCCTGGGCGGCAGCCTACAACGTGCTGGCCATCCCGCTGGCGGCCGCCGGCCTGGTCACCCCGTGGCTGGCCGCGTTGGGCATGGCCGCCTCCTCGCTGGTGGTGACGGTCAACGCGCTGCGCCTGTCACGCCCGGCCACGCCGGGCGCGCGGCATGATGGGGCCCCCGCCCTGGCCCCCACGGAGACGCGCGCATGACCATCCTGCTGATGCTGATCCCGATCAGCCTGGTGCTGCTGGGCATCGCCGTGGCCGCGTTGGTGTGGGCGGTCAAGGGCGGCCAGTTCGACGACCTGGACACCCCGGCCCTGGACATCCTTGAGGACGACGACCGCCCCGCGCCGCAGCCCGCCGACCGCAAGGGACCGCCACCGGCGCCATGAGCCTGGCCGTCGACCTGCCCACCCTGCTGGCGGCACTCACCGCCGGGCTGCTCGGCGGCCTGCACTGCACGGTGATGTGCGGCGGCATCGCCACCGGCTTCCACGCCATGGCACCGGGCGCGCCGGGCGCGGTGGCCTGGCAGGCCAACCTGGGCCGGATCGGCGGCTACGTGCTGGCCGGCGCCGCGGTCGGTGGCCTGGGCGGGGGCGTACTGCGCCTGCTGCGCATCGAGTCCCTGGCCCTGGGCCTGCGCATGGCCGCAGGCGTGGCCCTGGTGCTGGTGGCCCTGCGCCTGCTGGACCGGGGCGGCCGCCTCGACCTGCTGGCCCGCCCGGGCATCCAGGCCTGGCGCTGGCTGCAGCCCCTGCGCGGGCGCCTGCTGCCGGCCGACCGCGCCTGGAAGCGGCTGGGCCTGGGCGTGCTGTGGGGCTGGATGCCCTGCGGCCTGAGCCTGGGCCTGCTGACCGTGGCCTGGCTGCAGGCCGGTGCGTCAGGCGGCGCGCTGGTCATGGCCGCCTTCGGCCTGGGCACGCTGCCGGTGATGCTGCCGCTGACCTGGACCGGCGCGCGCCTGGTGCGCTGGCTGCAGCGCCCGGCCCTGCGCACCGTGCTGGCCGTGCTGGTGCTGGGCGCCGGCCTGCTGACCATCGCCGCGCCCTGGCTGATGCAGGTGCCGGCGCTGCACGGCCCGCTGGCCGCGCTGGGCTGCCGCGGCTTCTGAGGCCGGCTCAGAAGCTGGCCTGGTCGCGCCCGGCGGCCTTGGCCCGGTACAGGGCGGCGTCCGCCGCCGCGGTCCAGGACTCGAACTCCTCCAGGCCCGGCCCGATCTCGGCCACGCCGATGCTCAGGGTCACCGGCCGGCCAAGGTTGCGGACCCGCTCGCGCACCAGCTGGCCCAGGCGGCGGGCCACATCCATGGCCGCCTCGCGGGCGGTACCGGGCAGCAGCACGCCGAACTCGTCGCCGCCGAAGCGGCCGGCCGCGTCGCTGCCGCGCAGGGTGTCGGTCAGGCAGGCCGCCACCTGGCGGATGACCTGGTCGCCGACCAGATGCCCGGCGGCGTCGTTGATCTGCTTGAAATGGTCGATGTCCACCATCAGCAGGGAGGCGACGGTGCCGTAGCGGCGGAAACGGCGCACCTCCGCCTCGACCTGGACCTGCCACTGCCGGCGCGTGGCCAGGCCGGTGTGGGGGTCGATCCGGGTGTCCTGCTCCAGCTCGCGCTTGCGCTGGCGCATGCGCTCGTTGACGTTCCAGGCCACCGTGCCGAAGGCCAGCGGGTAGAGCACGAAGAACGGCATGCACCAGAGCATGGTGGAGAAGCTGGTGCGCGGGTGGAACGGGAAGCCGACCAGGATCCAGGCCAGCAGGGCCACCACCGCCATCACGACCAGGGCGCGGAAGGCCAGGCTCCAGCCGCCGGTGATCAGCCGGTCCATCATCATCAGGGCCATGAGCATGGCCGTGGGCAGCAGGTCGAAGCCGCTCAGGGCGGCCCAGAACCCGGCCATGCCGGTGTCGATCAGCAGGTTGCGGAACTCGGTCCGCAGCGGGTGCTGCGAGTGCTCGACCAGGCGCCAGGCCAGCGCCGGCCAGCCGAGGGCGTTGAGCCAGACCAGCAGGAGCACCCAGCTGGGATAGGCCTGCTCGGACAGGGAGGACACCACGCCGAAGGCGGCGGCGACGAAGCCGAGCGCCCGCATGAGCGAGGCGTGGCGGATGAACCGCACCAGGGAGCTTCCTGCCTTGCCTTGTGCCATGGATTACCGGTGCAGCGCAGCCCCTGGTTGCATCGGATGGACACGAAAAAGCCCGGCCGGGCCGGGCTTCTTCGGGAATCTGGCAGCCCCGGATGGATTCGAACCACCGAATGCCTGAGTCAGAGTCAGGTGCCTTACCACTTGGCGACGGGGCTGTGGGCTGGGAATTATAACCCCAAATCCCGGTGTGTCTACAACCCCACCGGGCCGGGCCCGGCACGCACCGGGGTGCGTACCGGGTCCGCTCCAGGCGCCAGGATCAGCGCTTGGAGAACTGGGTCGCGCGGCGGGCCTTGTGCAGGCCGACCTTCTTGCGCTCGACCTCGCGGGCGTCGCGGGTCATGAAGCCGGCCTTGCGCAGGTCGGACTTCAGCGACTCGTCGTACTCCACCAGCGCGCGGGCGATGCCCAGGCGGATCGCACCGGCCTGGCCGGTGGTGCCGCCGCCGCTGGCGGTGGCGATGACGTCGAACTTGTCGGCCGTCTGGGTCAGCTCCAGCGGCTGGCGCACGATCATGCGCGCGGTCTCGCGGCCGAAGAACTCGTCCAGCGGACGGCCGTTGATGATGATGTTGCCGCTGCCCTTGCGCAGGAACACGCGGGCGGTGGAGGACTTGCGACGGCCGGTGCCGTAGTTCTGGGTGATAGCCATCGTGATTGCCTCAGATTTCCAGCGGCTTCGGCTGCTGCGCCGCGTGCGGGTGTTCGGAGCCGGAATAGACCTTGAGCTTGCGGTACATGGCGCGGCCCAGCGGGCCCTTGGGCAGCATGCCCTTGACCGCGATCTCGATCACGCGCTCCGGATGGCGCTCCAGCGCCTGGGCCAGGGTCTCGCTCTTCAGGTTGCCGACGTACCCCGTGAAGCGGTGGTACATCTTGTCCTGCAGCTTGTTGCCGGTCACGGCGATCTTCTCGGCGTTGATCACCACCAGGTAATCGCCGGTATCGACGTGCGGGGTGTAGGTGGGCTTGTGCTTGCCACGGAGGCGGCGGGCCAGCTCGGCAGCCAGACGGCCAAGCGTCTTGCCGGTGGCGTCGACGAGATACCAGTCGCGCTGGACGGTCTCGGACTTGGCGATATAAGTCTTCATGGGAACCTGGTGGTTGTCGGGCTGATTCCGCCCCGGAAACCCGGACGGAACTTCGCCTCGCGTTGTAAGGGGGTACCGCAAAGAAGCGGAATGATAGCCCCTCGCCAACCGGCGCGCAAGCGCGCACCCGGCGGCCGGCCGTGGCGCTTGGCAGGGCCGGCGCACGGGGCCGACAATCTTCCCGCACCCGTCCGCGGAGTTCCACCATGCCCGCCGCCCGCCACCTGTCCACGCTCGACCGCCTGCTCGTGGAGGCCCAGCGCGCCCTGGAGACCACCCTGGGCGACCCGCCGCCAGCCCGCCCCTGCCCGGCCGACGCCCCGGACCCAGTGCTGCCGCCCCCGGCCCGCCGCCACGCCGCCGGGCTGATGCGGATCAACCACGTCGGCGAGGTCTGCGCCCAGGGCCTGTATTTCGGCCAGGCGGCGGTGGCGCGCGATCCGGCCACCCGCGAGCACCTGCTGCACGCCGCCCGGGAGGAGACCGACCACCTGGCCTGGTGCGCGCAGCGCCTGCGCGAGCTGGACAGCCGGCCCAGCCTGTTCAACCCGCTGTGGTACGCCGGCAGCTACGCCATCGGCATGCTGGCCGGTCTGCGCGGGGACGGTTGGAACCTGGGCTTCGTGGTCGAGACCGAGCGCCAGGTGGAGGCCCATCTGGACGAGCACCTGGACAGCCTGCCGCCCGCGGACGAGCGCAGCCGGCAGATCCTGCGGGTGATGAAGGACGACGAGGCACGCCACGCCGACAACGCCGAGCGCGCCGGCGCGCGCGTCCTGCCGCCGCCGATCCCGCAGGTGATGGCGCTGGCCTCGAGGTTCATGAAGCTGGTGGCCTACCGGATCTGACCCCATGTCCTCTCCCGGCAGGGTGGATGGCGGACCTGGTGCGCCGGCCCGGCCGGAGCACCCGCGCCCCGCCCCGCACGGGGAAGGGGCGGAACGGCCTAGCGGCTGGTCAGCTTCAGGCCGGCGATCCCGGCCACGATGAGGCCGATGCACAGCAGCCGCGCCACGCCGGCCGGCTCGCGGAACAGCAGCATGCCCACCAGCGCGGTGCCGACCGCGCCGATGCCCACCCACACCGCGTAGCCGGTGCCCAGCGGAATGGTCTTCAGCGCCGTGGCCAGCAGCCAGAAGCTGCCGGCCATCGCCACCGCCGTGGCCACGCCGGGCAGCGGGCGGGTGAAACCCTCGGAGTACTTCAGGCCGACCGCCCACACCACTTCCAGCAGGCCGGCCAGCACCAGACAGATCCAGGCCATGCGACTCCTCCTTTGCGGTTGCGCCGGCCCCGGAACGCAAAGCGGCCCGGAACCGGGGTTCCGGACCGCCGTCGGTCCATGCGTTCGCGGCGGGGCCGCGGGCGGGCCGTCCCGCCTGGCGCGGAGCTATTCGACCAGGTTGCGGCCGTGGAACAGCTCCTCGATCTCCCGCTTCAGCAGCGCCTCGATGCGCATGCGCTCCTTGAACGAGAGGTTGCGCGCCTTCTCCTCGAACAGGTAGGTGTCCAGGTCGAACTCCTTCAGGTGCATCTTCGTGTGGAAGATGTTCTCCTGGTACACGTTCACGTCGATCATCTCGTACCGGGACTTGATGTTCTTCGCCAGGAAGTCCTGGATCGAGTTGATCTTGTGGTCGATGTAGTGCTTCTTGCCCTTGATGTCGCGGGTGAAGCCGCGCACGCGGTAGTCCATCACCACGATGTCGGACTCGAAGCTCTCGATCAGGTAGTTCAGCGCCTTCAGCGGCGAGATCACGCCGCAGGTGGCCACATCGATGTCCGCGCGGAAGGTCGCGATCCCGTTCTGCGGGTGCGTCTCCGGATAGGTGTGGACGGTGATGTGGCTCTTGTCCATGTGCGCCACGACCGCCTCGGAGATGACCTCCTTGCCGGCCTGCTTCTTGTCGATCACCGGCTGCTCGGAGATCAGGATGGTCACCGAGGCACCCTGCGGGTCGTAGTCCTGCCGGGCCACGTTCAGGATGTTGGCGCCGATGATCCTGGCGACCTCGGTCAGGATCTGGGTCAGGCGGTCGGCGTTGTACTTCTCGTCGATGTACTCGATGTAACGCTGGCGCTCGTCCTCCGAGACCGCGTAGCAGACATCGTAGATGTTGAAGCTCAGCGCCTTGGTGAGGTTGTTGAAGCCTTGCAGCCTCAGGCGCGGCAGGGGTTTGACCACGGCGGTCATGCCTCCTGGGAGGGATGGAAACGGGTAATTATGCGGCAAACGGCCGTGATGGGTACATGCACCCTTGGTCCACGATTTGCCCCCGGGCCGCCTATGCCGGTACCCTGTTCAGCGTCCAAATTCCGTCACCGCCAGGAACCACGGCCGTGTCTCCCGTGCGCTTCGCCAGCAGCCCTCTCGCCATGGATCAACCCGCCATAGAACGGTTTCTGGCCTACTGTCAGCGGCGCCGCTACCCCAACCGCACCGACGTGTTCCGCCCGGGCGATCCGGCCGGGACGCTCTATTACGTCGTTAACGGTTCAGTCAGCATTATCGCCGAGGAGAACGACGGCCGGGAGCTGGTGCTGGGCTACTTCGGCCCCGGCGAGTTCGTCGGCGAGATGGGCCTGTTCATCGAATCCGACCGCCGCGAGGTGATCCTGCGCACCCGCAGCGCCTGCGAGCTGGCCGAGATCGGCTACGACCGCCTGCAGCAGCTGCTGGTCGGCCCGCTGGCCGCCGATGCCCCGCGCCTGCTCTATTCCATCGGGGTGCAGCTGTCCCGGCGCCTGCTGGCCACCAGCCGCAAGGCCAGCCGCCTGGCCTTCCTCGACGTCACCGACCGCATCATCCGCACCCTGCACGACCTGGCCCGCGAGCCGGAGGCCATGTCCCATCCGCAGGGCACCCAGCTGCGCGTTTCCCGCCAGGAGCTGGCGCGGCTGGTCGGCTGCTCGCGCGAGATGGCCGGCCGCGTGCTCAAGAAGCTGCAGGAGGACGGCCAGCTGCACGCCCGCGGCAAGACGGTGGTGCTCTACGGCACCCGCTGAAGGCCCGCCGGCCGCTCAGGCCGGCGTGTCGCCGCCGCGCTGGCGGCAGCCCCAGTTGAGGATCGGCGTGTCCGGCGGCAATACCCGCCGGAACAGCGCCACGCGGCTGCGCTTGGGGTTGACCACCACCGGCCGCCGGGCCGCGGTCAGCAGCGGCAGGTCCGCGGTGCTGTCCGAATAGGCGGTCTCGATGCCCTCGTAGCCGGCCTCGCGCAGCATGCGCACCTTCTCGGCGTGGTGGCAGTGGCGGCGGGCGCCCATGCCGCCCAGCTTCGGCCCGACCACGGTGCCGAGCACCGGCACGTCCTCATGGGCGACGAAGCCCAGGATGGCCCGGGCCAGCTCCGGCGGCGCGCCGGTGGCCACCACCACCCGGTCGCCGCGGCGGCGATGCGCGGCGAACACCTCCAGCGCCACCGGCAGCAGGCGCGCGGCGATCTGCGCCCGGTGGGCGAGCACGTACTGGTCGATCAGCCGGTTGAACTCGGCGGTGCTGCGCACGCCGAGGCTGCCGATCCACACGTAGCCGGAGATGCCCCAGCGGCGGGTCGGCAGGAAGGCCACCATCGGCCCCAGCACCGGCGTGGCCAGCAGCGCCGCCAGCGTGCGCCACCAGCTGCGGCGGATCAGCCAGGCGAACAGGTGACTGCCGGAATCGCCGTCGTACAGGGTGTGGTCGAAGTCGAACACCACCAGCGGCGCGTCGGCGCGAGGCGGCGGGCAGGCCGGGGTACTCATGGCTCGAAGAACAGCTGGCGCAGCGCCTCGCCCGGCTCCTCGGCGCGCATGAAGGCCTCGCCGACCAGGAAGGCGTGGATCCCGGCCCCGCGCATGCGGGCCACGTCGGCCGGCGTGTGGATGCCGCTCTCGGTCACCAGCAGGCGGTCGCGCGGCACCGCCCCGCGCAGTTCCAGCGAGGTCTCCAGCGACACCTCGAAGGTGCGCAGGTTGCGGTTGTTGATGCCCATCAGCGGGGCCGGCACCTGGATGGCGCGCTCCAGCTCGTCGATGTCGTGGATCTCCACCAGCACGTCCATGCCCAGCTCCATGGCCAGGCCGGACAGCTCGGCCAGCTGGTCGTCGGACAGGGCGGCCACGATCAGGAGGATGCAGTCGGCGCCGAGCATGCGCGCCTCGTGCACCTGGTAGGGGTCGATGGTGAAGTCCTTGCGCAGCACCGGCAGGGTGCAGGCCGCGCGCGCCAGCTGCAGGTATTCGTCGGCACCCTGGAAGAAGTCCACGTCGGTCAGCACCGACAGGCAGGCCGCGCCGCCGAACTGGTAGCTGACGGCGATCTCGTCCGGGCGGAAGTCCGCGCGGATCAGCCCCTTGGACGGGCTGGCCTTCTTGATCTCGGCGATCACCGCCGGATCCCCCTGGGCGATGGCGGCCTTCAACGCCGCGGCGAAGCCGCGCACCGGCTCGGCGTCGCGCGCGCGCGCGGCCACCTCGGCCAGCGGCAGGCGCGCGCGCCGTTCGGCGATCTCTTCGGCCTTGCGGGCCAGGATGGTCTGCAGGATGTCGCTCATGGAGTCCCAGTACGGCGCGGCAGGCTGCGGGCCGGAGGGCCATTCTCGCACGCGCCGGCCGGCCTGGCGCGCGCAGCCGGCGCCGGCTCCGCGCCGCCGCTCACGGCGTGGCCGCGTCCGCGGCCAGGGCCCGGGTCGCCTCCACGTAGCGGTGCAGCGCCGCGCGCGCCGCGCCAGTGTCGATGGCCTGGCGGGCGCGGGCGATGCCGTCGGGAATGTCCGCGGCCACGCCCGCCACGTACAGGGCCGCGGCGGCGTTGAGCAGGACCACGTCGCGGGCCGGGCCGGGCGCGCCGTCCAGCACCGCCAGCAGCATGCCGCGCGACTGCGCCGCGTCGGCCACCTTGAGGTTGCGGCTGGCGGACATGGACATGCCGAAGTCCTCCGGGTGGATGTCGTACTCGCGCACCCTGCCGTCGCGCAGCTCGCCCACCAGGGTGGCCGCGCCCAGCGAGATCTCGTCCATGCCGTCGCGGCCCCACACCACCAAGGCGCGCTCGGTGCCCAGCTCCTGCAGCACACGCGCCTGGATGCCGACCAGGTCCGGGTGGAACACGCCCATCAGGATGTTGGGCGCGCCCGCCGGGTTGGTCAGCGGGCCAAGGATGTTGAAGATGGTGCGCACACCCATCTCACGGCGGACCGGCGCCACGACCTTCATCGCCGGGTGGTGGATGGGCGCGTACATGAAGCCGATGCCGGTGCGCTCCAGGCAGGCGGCCACCTGCTCCGGCTGCAGCTCGATCCTCGCGCCCAGCGCCTCCAGCACGTCGGCCGCTCCGGAGCTGGAGGAGACGCTGCGCCCGCCGTGCTTGGCCACGCGCGCGCCGGCGGCGGCGGCCACGAACATCGAGCAGGTGGAGATGTTGAAGGTGCGCGAGCCGTCGCCGCCGGTGCCGACGATGTCCACCAGGTGGGTGCGGTCGGCCACCTCGACCTTGCGCGAGAACTCGCGCATCACCTCGGCCGCGCCGGCGATCTCGCCCACCGTCTCCTTCTTGACCCGCAGGCCGGTGAGGATGGCCGCGGTCATCACCGGCGACACCTCCCCGCGCATGATCTGCCGCATCAGGTCCACCATCTCGTCGTGGAAGATCTCGCGGTGTTCGATGGTGCGCTGCAGGGCTTCCTGGGGGGTGATGCTCATGGCCTGGGCCGTCGTGTGGGGTACCCGCCGAGTTTATCGCGACGGGGCGCGCAGGCCCCGCCCCGCGGAGCGGGAGCGCGCGGGAGGATCCCGTGCCGGCATGGCCGGGGCGGGTTCCCTCCTCCCCGCCCGGCTCCCACGGAAGGCGGAAAAAGCAACGCCGGCCCGGAGGCCGGCGTTGCATGGAAGTCCCTGCCCGGCCGTGGCCGGAAGGGCGTCAGTGCTTGAGGTTGCGGCGCAGGCGCTCGAGGGCCTGCAGCTGGGCGGTGACCTCGGCCAGGCGCTTCTGCGCCTCGGCCACGTCCATCGCCTCGCTGCGGCCGGCCAGCGCGCGCTCGGCCTCTTCCTTGGCCTTGCGCACCGCCGCCTCGTCGATGTCCTCGGCGCGGATGGCGGTGTCGGCCAGCACGGTCACCACCTGCGGCTGCACCTCGAGGATGCCGCCGGAGATGGCGAAGTCCAGCTGGGAGCCGTCGGGCAGCGTGACCACCACCTTGCCCGGCTTGAGCCGGGTGATCAGCGGCGCATGACGCGGCGCGATGCCCAGCTCGCCCAGCTCGCCGGTGGCCACGACCAGGGTGGCCTCGCCGTGGAAGATCTCCTGCTCGGCGCTGACGATGTCGCAACGGATGGTGCTCATGCTGCCTCGCTGTGCTCAGTGGGCGGGGAAGACCGCGCTCAGGCGATCTTCTTGGCCTTCTCGACGGCCTCGTCGATGGTGCCGACCATGTAGAAGGCCTGCTCCGGCAGGTGGTCGTACTCGCCGTCCACGATGCCCTTGAAGCCGCGGATGGTCTCCTTGAGCGGGACGTACTTGCCCGGCGAGCCGGTGAACACCTCGGCCACGTGGAACGGCTGGCTGAAGAATCGCTCGATCTTGCGGGCACGGGCCACGGCCAGCTTGTCCTCCTCGGACAGCTCGTCCATGCCCAGGATCGCGATGATGTCCTTCAGCTCCTTGTAGCGCTGCAGGGTGGCCTGCACGCGACGGGCGGTCTCGTAGTGCTCCTGGCCGATGATGTTCGGGTCCAGCTGGCGGCTGGTCGAATCCAGCGGGTCCACCGCCGGATAGATGCCCAGCGCGGCGATCTGGCGGCTCAGCACCACGGTGGCGTCCAGGTGGGCGAAGGTGGTGGCCGGCGACGGGTCGGTCAGGTCGTCCGCGGGCACGTACACGGCCTGGATCGAGGTGATCGAACCGGTCTTGGTCGAGGTGATGCGCTCCTGCAGCACACCCATCTCCTCGGCCAGGGTCGGCTGGTAGCCCACCGCCGACGGCATGCGGCCCAGCAGCGCCGACACCTCGGTACCGGCCAGGGTGTAGCGGTAGATGTTGTCGATGAACAGCAGGACGTCCTTGCCCTTGCCGGTCTCGTCCTTCTCGTCGCGGAAGTACTCGGCCATGGTCAGGCCGGTCAGGGCCACGCGCAGGCGGTTGCCCGGCGGCTCGTTCATCTGGCCGTAGACCATCGCCACCTTGTCGAGGACGTTCGACTCCTTCATCTCGTGGTAGAAGTCGTTGCCCTCGCGGGTACGCTCACCCACGCCGGCGAACACGGACAGGCCCGAGTGCGCCTTGGCGATGTTGTTGATGAGCTCCATCATGTTCACGGTCTTGCCCACGCCGGCGCCGCCGAACAGGCCGACCTTGCCGCCCTTGGCGAACGGGCACATCAGGTCGATCACCTTGATGCCGGTCTCCAGCAGCTCGGTGGTCGAGGCCTGGTCCTCGTAGGACGGGGCCGGACGGTGGATCTCCCAGTACTCGGTGGCCTGCACCGGGCCTGCCTCGTCGATGGCGTTGCCCAGCACGTCCATGATGCGGCCCAGGGTGCCATGACCGACCGGCACGGAGATGGCGCGGCCGGTGTTGGTGGCGACCAGGTTGCGCTTCAGGCCGTCGGTGGAGCCCAGCGCGATGGTGCGCACGACGCCGTCGCCCAGCTGCTGCTGCACTTCCAGGGTGATATCGGTGCCCTCGACCTTCAGCGCGTCGTACACCTTCGGCACTTCCGCGCGCGGGAACTCGACGTCGACGACTGCGCCGATGATCTGAACGATCTTGCCCTGACTCATGGTGATTTCCTCAGACTCTTGAATTTTTTCGCGACCGGGTCGCCGAAGGTTTGTTCCTGGAGGTCGGCGCGCTGGGGCGCGACCGCTTGCGGGTGTTCCGTGTCAGACCGCCGATGCGCCGCCCACGATCTCGGAGATCTCCTGGGTGATCGCCGCCTGGCGGGCCTTGTTGTAGGCCAGGCTCAGCGTGCCGATCAGCTTGGTCGCGTTGTCGCTGGCCGCCTTCATCGCCACCATGCGGGCCGCGTGCTCGGACGCCACGTTCTCGAGCACCGCCTGGTAGACCAGCACCTCGATGTAGCGGGTCAGCACGTGCTCCAGCACGGTGCCGGCGTCCGGCTCGTAGATGTAGTCCCAGTCGTGGCGCGGCACCCCGGTCTGCGCCGGCGGGAGCGGCAGCAGCTGGTCGAAGGTGGCCTTCTGGCTCATGGTGTTCACGAAGTGGTTGTAGACCACGAACACGCGGTCCACGGTGCCCTCCGTGTAGGCGTCGAGCATCACCTTGATGACGCCGATCAGCTGGTCCAGGCGCGGCTGGTCGCCCAGGTGGGAGACCGAGCCGATCATGTTCACCTTGATGCGGCGGAAGAAGGCCTGCGCCTTCTGGCCGATGGTGACCATGTCCACTTCCACACCCTGCGCGTTCCACTGGCGGATCTCCGCCAGCAGCTTGCGGAACAGGTTGTTGTTCAGGCCGCCGGCCAGGCCGCGGTCGGAGGAGACCACGATGTAGCCGACGCGCCTGACCTCGCTGCGCTCGGTCAGGAACGGGTGCTGGTAGTCGGTGCTGGCCTGGGCCAGGTGGCCGATCACCTGGCGCATGGCCTGCGCGTAGGGACGCGACACCCGCATGCGGTCCTGCGCCTTGCGGATCTTGGAGGCCGAGACCATCTCCAGCGCGCGGGTCACCTTGCGGGTGTTCTGCACGCTCTTGATCTTGGTTTTGATTTCGCGTCCGCCTGCCATTGTTCGCTCGTTGCGCTCGTGGGTGGAGAAGGTGGGAGTACGGGGTGCCGCGGGGCCCTGCCCGCACTCCCGCGCCTTGCTGCCTTACCAGGTACCGGTCTGCTTGAACTCCTCGATGACCTTCCTGAAGGTCGCCTCGATCTCGTCGTTCCAGTTGCCGGTGGCGTTGATCTGCTCGACCAGCGCGCCCTGGGTGTTCACGAAGTGGGCGTGCAGGCCCGCCTCGAAGGCCAGGATCTTGTTGACCGGGACGTCGTCCAGGTAGCCCTCGTTGACCGCGTAGATGGAGATCGCCTGCAGGGCGATCGGCATCGGCGAGTACTGCTTCTGCTTCATCAGCTCGGTCACGCGCTGGCCGCGCTCGAGCTGCTTGCGGGTGGCCTCGTCCAGGTCGGAGGCGAACTGGGCGAACGCGGCCAGCTCGCGGTACTGCGCCAGGGCGATGCGGATGCCGCCGGACAGCTTCTTGATGATCTTGGTCTGGGCCGCGCCACCCACGCGCGACACCGAGATGCCGGCGTTCACGGCCGGGCGGATGCCGGCGTTGAACAGGTCGGTCTCCAGGAAGATCTGGCCGTCGGTGATCGAGATCACGTTGGTCGGCACGAACGCGGACACGTCGCCCGCCTGGGTCTCGATGATCGGCAGCGCGGTCAGCGAACCGGTCCTGCCCTTGACCTCGCCGTTAGTGAACTTCTCCACGTACTCGGCCGAGACGCGCGCGGCGCGCTCCAGCAGGCGCGAGTGCAGGTAGAACACGTCACCCGGGTACGCCTCGCGGCCCGGCGGACGGCGCAGCAGCAGCGAGATCTGGCGGTAGGCCACGGCCTGCTTGGACAGGTCGTCGTAGACGATCAGCGCGTCCTGGCCGCGGTCCATGAAGTACTCGCCCATGGTGCAGCCGGCGTAGGCCGAGATGTACTGCATGGCGGCCGACTCGGAGGCGGTGGCGGCCACGACGATGGTGTGCTCCATCGCGCCGTTCTCTTCCAGGCGGCGCACGATGTTGGCCACGGTCGAGGCCTTCTGGCCGATGGCCACGTACACGCACTTGATGCCGGTGCCCTTCTGGTTGATCACCGTGTCGATCGCCATCGCGGTCTTGCCGGTCTGGCGGTCGCCGATGATCAGCTCGCGCTGGCCGCGGCCGATCGGGATCATGGCGTCGACCGACTTGTAGCCGGTCTGCACCGGCTGATCCACCGACTTGCGCCAGATCACGCCCGGGGCGACGCGCTCCACCGGCGCGGTCAGCTTGGCGTTGATCGGGCCCTTGCCGTCGATCGGCTCGCCCAGCGCGTTGACCACGCGGCCCAGCAGTTCCGGGCCGACCGGCACCTCGAGGATGCGGCCGGTGGTCTTGGCCACGTCGCCCTCGCGCAGGTGCTCGTAATCGCCCAGCACCACCGCGCCGACCGAGTCGCGCTCCAGGTTCAGGGCCAGGGCGTAGGTGTTGCCGGGCAGTTCGATCATCTCGCCCTGCATCACGTCGGCCAGGCCGTAGATGCGCACGATGCCGTCGGACACGCTGGTCACGGTGCCCTCGTTGCGGGCCTCGGCGGACAGCTTGACCTGCTCGATGCGGTTCTTGATCAGGTCGCTGATTTCGGAGGGGTTGAGCGTGGTTGCCATGTTGGATTCCTTGGAGTCGCGCCCGGGGGTGGCGACCTAGAAGAGTGACTGGTCTGTTGGCTGCGCCCGCGTCGTCAGCCCGCCAGCGCGGCCTGCATGCGCGCCAGCTTGCCCTTGAGCGAGCCGTCGATCACGACGTCGCCGGCGTCGATCACCGCGCCACCGATCAGGCTGGGATCGACCGCAGTGCGCAGCTCGACCTCGCGGCCGAAGCGGCGCTTGAGCGCGGCGCGCAGCTTCTCGAGCTCGGCGGCCGACAGCTCGGCGGCGGAGGTGACGGTGGCCCTGACCACGCGCTGCTCCTCGGCCCGCAGCTGCTCGAACAGCGCGGCCACCTCGGCCAGCAGGCGCAGGCGCCCGGCCTCGGCCAGCAGCCCCAGGAAGCGGAGGAAGGACCCGCCGGCGCCCTCGGGGGCGACCAGCCGGACGGCGTCCTCGTGGCTCAGCGCCGGGTTGAGCAGCAGCCCGGCCACGCGCGGGTCGGCCGCCACTTGGGCGGAGAACGCCAGCGCCTGGGACCAGGCTTCGATGCTGCCTTCGTCGCGCGCGACCGCGAACGCGGCGCGGGCGTAGGGACGGGCAAGGGTAAGGGCCTGGCTCATGGTCGTCAGATCTCGGCGGCCAGCTCGTCCAGCAGCGCCTTGTGCGCGCTGGCATCGATTTCACGACGCAGCAGCTTCTCGGCGCCGCTCACCGCCAGCACCGACACCTGCTTGCGCAGTTCCTCGCGGGCGCGGTTGGCGGCAGCCTCGATCTCGGCCAGGGCGGCGGCCTTCTGCCGCGCGGCCTCGGCCAGGGCCTCCTCGCGGGCGGCGTCGACGATCTGGTTGGCGCGGGCGTGGGCCTGGTCGATGATCTCGTTGGCCTTGATCCGCGCTTCCTTGAGCAGCTCGTTGACCTTTTCCTGGGCCTGGGCCAGGTCCTTCTGGCTACGGTCGGCCGCGGCCAGGCCCTCGGCGATCTTCTGCTGCCGCTCCTCGATGGCCTTCAGCAGCGGCGGCCAGATCTTGGTGGCGATCAGCCAGATCAGGCCGGCGAAGGCCAGCGTCTGGGCGATGAGGGTCAGATTGAGGTTCATTGGTGCGCTCTGCCTGTGGTCACGGAACCGGCGGCGGCGCCGCGCGGTTCCTCCATGCCTGTCGGCGCCCGCCTCGGGCGGGCGCCCCCTGACGCGCTATCAGCCGCCCAGCTGGGCCAGGAACGGACCAACGAACGGGCTGGCGAAGGCGAACAGCAGGCCCACGGCCACCGAGATGATGAAGGCGGCGTCGATCAGGCCCGCGGTGATGAACATGCGGACCTGCAGCACCGGGATCAGTTCCGGCTGGCGGGCGGCCGACTCCAGGAACTTGCCGGCCATGATGGCCAGACCCAGGCCGGCGCCCAGCGCGGCCAGGCCGATCATGATGCCGATGGCCAGAACGGTCGAAGCCTGGACGGAAGCGAGGGCGGTCAGTGCGGTTTCCATGGTTTTCTCCGGAACGGATAGCTGAGTGGTGAAACGGTGATGACGAGGGTGGAGCTTGAAAGGGTCAGTGGCTGTCTTCGGACAGGCTCAGGTATACGATCGACAGCATCATGAAGATGAAGGCCTGCAGCGGGATCACCAGCAGGTGGAACAGCATCCAGCCCAGGCCGAACACCGCACCGCCAAGCATGCCGAGGATGCCGGCGCCGCCGAGCACCCAGATCAGCAGGAACACGATCTCGCCGCCGAACATGTTGCCGAACAGTCGCATCGCCAGCGAGATCGGCTTGCTGAGCCATTCAACCGTGTTGAGGATCAGGTTGAACGGCATCATCCACTTGCCGAACGGCGCAGTCAGGAACTCGGCCGTGAAGTGGCCCAGGCCCTTGGCGCGCAGGGCGAAGAACAGCATCAGGAAGAACACGCTGAGGGACATGCCGAGCGTGGCGTTGACGTCGGCGGTCGGCACCGGCTTCCAGTAGGGCACGCCCAGCCACTCCAGCGGCTTGGCGATGAAGTCCGCCGGGATGAACTTCAGCATGTTCATCAGCAGGATCCAGAAGAACAGGGTGATCGCGATCGGCGTCACCAGCTTGCTGGTCCCGTGGTAGGTGTCGCGGGCCTGGCGATCGACGAACTCCAGGCAGATCTCGACGAAGGCCTGCCACTTGCCGGGCACGCCCGCGGTCGGCTTGCGGGTGGCCAGCCAGAACAGGAACACCATCAGCAGGCCCATCAGCACCGAGGACACCAGCGTGTCCACGTGCAGGGTCATGAAACCGCCCTCGCCGACCTGCGCGGTCAGGTTGTGCAGGTGGTGCTGGATGTAGCTGGTAGGGGTAAGTTCCGCCTCGCCCGCCATAGGTCCGAATTCCCGTTTAAGCTGATTGTCCGTTTCGGCGATCCAGCGCCAGGGCCAGCATCTGGGCCGCCAGGGCAGCCGCGGCGGCGGCCAGCATCGGCAACGGCGGCAGACGCAGGGCCGCCATGCCCAACAGCAACGTCACGGCCAGAACCAGCCACTTGGCCGCCACGCCCAGCACCAGGCGCGCCAGTACCACCCCGGCACCGCCGACCCCGCCCCCCAATGCGATCCGGGAAGCGAGCCAGCCGGCCAGCACCATCGCACCGCCTCCGACCAGCGCCGCCGCCGCCGCGCGCCCGCCCAGCCAGAGGCAGGGCAGCGCGACCAGGCACGTCGCCACCCCCTGCCAGGCAATCGCGCGAGCGGCGTGTCGCCGGCCAGCGGCAACGGAGTTCAGCACGTGACGGTTACCTGAGGGGAAGCGGAGGCAGGCGCGCAAAGATGCGCCCCGCCGAGCCACAAAATTATAACAGTGGGCAATTTCCAGGGACAACCGCCGAAGGTCTTGCCCCCGGCGCGCGGAACTTTGCCGCCCCCCGGCGGTCAACCCTGCGCGCCGGACGGGCCCGCCTCGTCACCCGCCGGCCCAGGGCCCCGTCCCCAACGGGGCCTTTTTCCATGCAATTTCCCGGAATCGGCCCGCATTTTACCGGAATCGGCGCTTCACGCGCAGTGGATGCGCGTCTCACCCGGCCTCGACCGCGGGGCCGGGATAGTGGTGGCTCCACCCACGAGGAGCCGACCATGCCGCACCGCATCCGCCCCCTGCTGCGTCCCGCCGCCGCCGTGGCCGTCCTGGCCGCCGCCACCGCCCACGCCCAGGAGGCTGACCGGTTCACCCTGCGCCTGGGCGCGCTGGACGTGGATGCGGAGACCACACTGTCGGCCGCCACCACCTACCGGGGCGAGCGCTACCGCTTCTCCGACCGCACCGACTTCGGCAGCCAGGACTGGCAGCCCCGTGTGGACGGCGTGCTGCGGATGGGCGACCGCCACCGCCTGGTCTTCGACTGGTTCGGTTTCGACAGCAAGCGCCGCGAAACCCTGGACCAGGCCATCGCCTTCGATGAGGTCACCCTGCCGGCCGGCAGCTTCGCCGAGGCGCAGCTGGACTTCCAGTTGGCCAGCCTGCTGTACGACTTCGCCGTGGTGGAGAACGACGGCTTCAGCCTGGGCCTGCAGATCGGTGCCGAGTGGGCCAAGGCCAAGGCGCGGCTGTACGCCGAGGCCGGCGACGCCAGCTGGTCGGACCAGGCCAGCGAGCACGGCTATGCGCCGGTGGTCGGCGTGCGCTTCACCGCGCGGCCGGGCGAACGCTGGCTGTTCAACCTGCAGGGCCAGTACCTGGACGCGGACTGGGGCGACTTCGGCGACTACGACGGCAGCATCACCCGCCTCAACGCCCTGGCCGAGTACCGCTTCACGCGCAACTTCGGCCTGTTCGCCGGCTACGAGTGGTACCGCCTGGACATCAAGCGCGGCGTCGGCGGCGACGGCATCCGCGACGGCATCGTCGGCTGGGACCAGCGCTTCAAGGGGCCGGTGGTGGGCGCGACCTTCGCCTTCTGACGCCACGCCGCCACCGCGCAAAAGGAAAACCCCGGCCCTGGCCGGGGTTTTCCATGGCGCCGCCGGGAGCGCTCACTTCTTCTTCGGCAGGTACAGGTCGGTGATCGTGCCCTCGTACACCTCGGCCGCCATCGCCACCGTCTCGCCCAGGGTCGGGTGCGGATGGATGGTGTGGCCGATGTCGCCGGCCTCGGCGCCCATCTCGATGGCCAGGGCCAGCTCCGAGATCAGGTCGCCGGCATGCACGCCGACGATGCCGGCACCGATGATGCGGTGGGTGGCCTCGTCGAAGATCAGCTTGGTGAAGCCCTCGGTGCGGTCGATGCCGATGGCGCGGCCGCTGGCCGCCCACGGGAACTTGCCCACGCCCACCTTCAGGCCCCTGGCCCTGGCCTCGGTCTCGGTCACGCCGACCCAGGCGATCTCCGGGCTGGTGTAGGCCACCGAGGGGATCACCCGCGCCACCCACTCGCGCTTCTCGCCGGCGGCCACCTCGGCGGCCAGCTTGCCCTCGTGGGTGGCCTTGTGCGCCAGCATCGGGTTGCCGACGATGTCGCCGATGGCAAAGATGTGCGGCACGTTGGTGCGCATCTGCCGGTCCACCGGGATGAAGCCGCGCTCGGTGACCTGCACGCCGGCCTTCTCGGCGTCGATCTTCCTCCCGTTCGGCGCGCGGCCGACGGCGACCAGCACGCGGTCCCAGGTGCCCGACTCCAGCGCCGGCTTCTGGCCCGGCTCGGCGGCCTCGAAGGACACCGTGATGCCCTTCCTGTCCGCCTTGACCGTGGCCGCCCTGGTCTTCAGGTGCACCTCGATGCCCTGCTTCTTCAGGCGGTCGGCCAGCGGCTTGACCAGGTCCTTGTCCGCGCCCGGCATCAGCTGGTCCATGAACTCGACCACGGTCACCTGCGCGCCCAGGGCGCTGTACACGGTGGCCATCTCCAGGCCGATGATGCCGCCACCCACGACCAGCAGCTTCTTCGGCACCTCGGCCAGGGCCAGCGCATCGGTGGAGTCCATGATGCGCGGGTCGCCCCACGGGAAGTTGGGCAGCTTCACCGCCTGCGAACCGGCGGCGATGATGCACTGCTGGAAGCGCAGCAGCTGCACCTTGCCGTCCGCGCCGGTGATCTCCAGCTCGTGCGGGGAGACGAACCGGGCCTCACCCTGCACGGTGCGCACCTTGCGCTGCCTGGCCATGCCGGCCAGGCCGCGGGTCAGCTGGCCGACCACCTTCTCCTTGTAGGCGCGCAACCTGTCCAGGTGGATCTTCGGCTTGCCGAACTCCACGCCGAAGTCGCCGGCGTGCGTGGCCTCCTCGATGACCGCGGCCGCGTGCAGCAGCGCCTTGGACGGGATGCAGCCGACGTTGAGGCACACGCCGCCCAGGGTCGGATAGCGCTCGACCAGCACGGTGTCCAGGCCCAGGTCCGCGGCGCGGAAGGCGGCGGTGTAGCCGCCGGGGCCGGAGCCGATCACCACCATGCGGCACTCGATGTCGGCCGGGCGGCCGCTGTCCAGCGCCGGCCTGGGCGCGGCCGGCTCGGCCGGCGCGCGGTGCGACGGAGCCACCGGCGGCTTGCCGGCCGGCGCCACCGGCGCGGGGGCGGCAGCGGCGCCGGCCGCGTCGAGCACGGCCACCACGTCGCCCTGCGACAGGGTGTCGCCGACCTTGACCCGGATCTCCCGCACCACGCCGTCGGCCGGCGACGGCACTTCCATCGTCGCCTTGTCCGATTCCAGGGTGACCAGACCCTGGTCCTTGCGCACACGCTCGCCGGGCTGGACCAGCACCTCGATCACCGGCACGTCGCGGTAGTCGCCGATGTCCGGCACCTGCACCTCGACCGTGCCGGCCGCGGCGGCGGCCGGCGCCGCGGCCGGGGTGGACGCGGGCTGCTGCGCAGGGGCGGCGGCCAGCGCGGGCGCCGCGGCCCCGCCGGTTCCGGTTTCCAGGATCGCGACGACGCTGCCCTCGGACAGCTTGTCGCCGACCTGCACGCGGACCTCGCGGATCACGCCGTCGGCCGGCGCCGGCACCTCCATGGTGGCCTTGTCCGACTCCAGGGTGACCAGGCCCTGGTCCTTGCGCACGGCATCGCCCGGCGCGACCAGCACCTCGATCACCGGCACGTCGTGGTAGTCGCCGATGTCCGGGACCTTCACTTCGATCGTGTTCGCCATCGCCGCACCCCCCTCAGAGCAGCACGCGGCGCATGTCCGCCAGGACCTGCGCCAGGTAGCCGGTGAAGCGTGCGGCGGCGGCGCCGTCGATCACGCGGTGGTCGTAACTCAGCGACAGCGGCAGCATCAGCCGCGGCACGAACTGCTTGCCGTCCCACACCGGCTGCATGGACGACTTCGACACGCCGAGGATGGCCACCTCCGGCGCGTTGATGATCGGGGTGAACGCGGTGCCGCCGATGCCGCCCAGCGAGCTGATCGAGAAGCAGCCGCCCTGCATCTCGGCCGGGCCCAGTTTGCCCTCGCGCGCCTTCTTCGCCAGCTCGGCGGTCTCCCGGGCCAGCTCCAGCACGCCCTTGCGGTCCACGTCACGGATCACCGGCACGACCAGGCCGTTGGGCGTGTCGGCGGCGAAGCCGATGTGGAAGTACTTCTTCAGCACCAGGTTCTCGCCGGTCTCGTCCAGCGAGGCGTTGAACTCGGGGAACTTCTTCAGCGCCGCCACCGAGGCCTTGAGCAGGAAGGCGAGCATGGTCACCTTGATGCCGGCCTTCTCGTTCTCCCTGTTGAGCTGCAGGCGCAGGGCCTCCAGGTCGGTGATGTCGGCCTGGTCGAACTGGGTCACATGCGGGATCATCGCCCAGTTGCGCGACAGGTTGGCGCCGGAGATCTTCTTGATGCGCGACAGCGGCCGGGTCTCGACCTCGCCGAACTTGGCGAAGTCCACCTTCGGCCAGGGCAGCAGGTTGAGGCTGCCGCCACCGGTGGCAACGCCGGCCGGCGCCGTGCCGCCGGTGAGCACGGACTTGACGTAGCGCTGCACGTCCTCGCGGGTGATGCGGCCGCCGCGCTCGGTGCCGGTGACCCTGGAAAGGTCCACGCCCAGCTCGCGCGCGAACAGGCGCACCGCCGGGGTGGCGTAGGGCACCTTCTCCGGCAGCACGCTGTCGGCGTTGAATTCCACCGGCGGGGTGCGCGGCGGCGCGATCTCCGGGTCGGTGCCCGGACGCGCCGCGGTTTCGCGCGCGACCACCGGATCCTTCTTCTCCGGCACGGCCACCGGCTCGACCCTGGCGCCGGTCTCGGCGGCCGGGACGGTGGCGGCCTTGGCCGGGGCCGGAGCGTCGGCCCTGGCGGGCGCGGCCGGCGGCGGGGCGGCGGCGTCCCCGGAGACCTCGATCAGGGCCACGACGTTGCCCTCGGACAGGGTGTCGCCCACCTTGACCTTCAGCTCCTTGACCACACCGGAGAACGGCGAAGGCACTTCCAGCGTCGCCTTGTCCGATTCCAGCGTGACCAGGCCCTGGTCCTTGGCCACGGTGTCGCCCACGGCGACGAGGACTTCGATGACAGGTACGTCGCTGTAGTCCCCGATGTCGGGAACACGCGCTTCCTTGATTTCGGCCATGCCAAGACTCCGGCGGTTCTAGCGTGGGGGAAAAGAGGTCCTATTGTGGCCGCGCGCGTGCCCCCCCGCCAACCTCCGCAGGGTGCACGGTGCGTGCCGCGCCGCAATACGCCCGGGTATGCGCATGCCGGTTGCGGATGGAACCTTCCTCCGCGCAAGCGCGCCCTCCGCCGCCCCGCCCGCCTTCACCGCGCGCCCACCCGACTGAACCGGTCCGCGCAGCGGAACGCCCGCGCCACGGGCATTTGCGGCCATTGCCTGAACGACGGCGGCCGCCTGCGGCCGCGGTCAGGGCACGGTTCATGCGCAGGCGCCTAGCTTCGGCCGCGCCCACTCCAAGGGCACTACAACAACGAAAGAGGAGACTCCCCCATGCGGTCCATTCGCACTCTCTCCCTGGCCCTGCTGCCCGCCCTGGCGCTGGCCGCGCCGGCGTTCGCGCAGGAGGCCGGCGACTCGGCCGCCGGCAAGCGGTTCTCCGTGGTCGGCAGCCTGTCGCACCTGCATCCGTCCGACCCGGGCAACGGCCTCCGCGTGGACGGCGATCCGGCTCCGACGATCAGCGCCACCTGGCACGCCACCGACAACTTCGGCGTGGAGCTGTGGGGCGCGGCCGACAAGTTCAACCACCGCGTGCGCGCGGACGGCGCCGGCAAGGTCGGCACGGTCGACCAGCAGCCGGTGGCGCTGAGCGCCCAGTGGCACTTCGGCCAGCCAGACAACGTGTTCCGCCCGTTCGTGGGCCTGGGCTACTACCAGTCCAACTTCAGCCACGAGACCATCGGCGGCGACGGCGCCCACGTGGGCCTGGACACCGCCAAGGGCGCCATCGGCACCGTCGGCCTGGACTACAACATCAACTCGACCTGGTTCGCCCGCACCGACCTGCGCTACATGCGTTCGCGTCCGGACGTGCGCGTGGCCGGCCAGGGCACGGGCCAGGAGCTGGAGCTGGATCCGTGGGTGGTCGGGGTGGGCGTGGGCGCCCGCTTCTGATCCACCGCGGCACCGCGGCAACACCGGCGGGCGGGCCTCCGGGCCCGCCCGCGCCGTGTCCGGCTCAGGAATGGTCCAGCGGCGGGGTGCGCGCGGCGGCCCGCACCGCGCGCTCGCGGTGCAAAAGGTACAGGCCGCTGCCCATGATGATGGCCGCGCCCACCCAGGTGACCGCGTCCGGCAGAGTGCGCCACAGCAGCCAGTCCCAGGCCATCACCCAGACCAGGCCGGTGTACTCCAGTGGCGCGATCAGCGAGGCCTCGCCGCGGCTGAAGGCGGCGGTCAGGGCGATCTGACCCAGCGCGCCCATCAGCCCCACCCCCAGCACCAGCGGCAGGTGCGCGCGCGCCAACGGCACCCAGTCCGGGATCGCCATCAGCCCGGCGCCCATGGCCATGATCGCCAGGAACCAGACCACCATGGATTGTGGCGTGTCGGTGCGGGTGAGCAGGCTCACCGTCACCGCGGCCACGGCGTAGGCGGTGGCGGCCAGCAGCACCATCAGCCCCGGCAGCGACACCAGTCCGTCCACGCCCGGGCGCAGCACCACGATCACGCCCACCAGGCCGATGGCGATGGCGGTCCAGCGCCGCGGCCCCACCTTCTCGCCCAGCAGCGGCACCGACAGCGCCGCCACCAGCAGCGGGGCGACGAAGTAGATGGTGTAGGCGGTGGACAGCGGCATCCGCCGCAGCGCGTAGACGAAGCAGGCGATCATCGCCACGCCCAGCACGCCGCGCAGCAGGTGCAGGCCCCAGCGCCGCGGCAGGATCGAACGCGGCCCGGCGGTGGCCATCACCCAGGCCAGCACGAACGGCAGCGAGGCCGCGCCGCGCAGCACGGTGACCTGCAGCGGCGGGTAGTGGAAGGACAGCAGCTTCATCCCCGCATCCATCAGCGAAAAGCAGCCGATGGCGGCCAGCATCCACGCGGCCGCGGCGAGGTTCGAACGGGGCGGGGTCATGGCCCTATTGTGCCTCCTGCCGGCCCGCTTCCGGCCGCCGGCGCCGCCACGCCTGCGCTGCCGCGGCGCGGGACATAGAATGGCGCCAGTTCCCGCACATGCCTGCCGCGCCATGCCCTCCTTCGACATCGTCTCCGAGGTGGACCGCCACGAGCTGACCAACGCCGTGGACCGGGCCAACCGCGAACTGGACAACCGCTTCGACTTCAAGGGCGTGGACGCGCGCTTCGTGCTGGAAGGAGACACCATCGCCCTGAGCGCGCCCAGCGACTTCCAGGTCAAGCAGATGGACGACATCCTGCGCCAGCGCCTGACCGCGCGCGGCATCGACATCCGCTGCCTGGAGTTCGGCCCGGTGGAGACCAGCCTGGCCGCGGCGCGGCAGAATGCCACGGTCAGGCAGGGCATCGAGCGGGAGACGGCCAGGAAGATCCAGGCCATGCTCAAGGACGCCAGGCTCAGGGTGGACAGCCAGATCAACGGCGACAAGCTGCGCGTCAACGGCAAGAAACGCGACGAGCTGCAGGAGGCCATCGCCCTGCTGCGCAGGGCCGACTTCGGCCTGCCCCTGCAGTTCGGGAACTTCCGTGACTGAGCCCATGCACCCGGACCTGGACACGGAGCAGGTGCTGGCACGCACCCGCCGCTGGATCGAGAAGGCGGTGATCGGCCTGAACCTGTGCCCCTTCGCCAAGGCGGTGTACGTCAGGGAGCAGGTGCGCATCGTGGCCAGCGACGCCACCACGCCGGAGCAGCTGCTGGCGCAGCTGGGCGAGGAGCTGGTGCTGCTGCGCGACACCCCGGCCGATGCGGTGGACACCACCCTGGTCGTGCATCCGCTGGTGCTGCAGGACTTCCTCGACTACAACGACTTCCTCGACCAGGCCGACGCGCTGGTGGAGACACTGGAGCTGGATGGCGTGCTGCAGGTGGCCAGCTTCCACCCGGACTACCAGTTCGACGGCAGCGGGCCGGACGACATCGAGAACTACACCAACCGCGCCCCCTACCCGACCCTGCACCTGCTGCGCGAGGACAGCGTCAGCCGCGCGGTGGACGCCTACCCGGACCCGGCGGTGATCGTGGAGCGCAACTGCGCCACCCTGCGCCGGCTGGGCCACGCCGGCTGGCGGCAGCTGTTCGCCGACGGGGCCTGAGGGACGGGCGGGCGCCCCCGCGCGGACGCCCGCCCGCACGGCTCAGTAATCCAGCGTGAGCTTGAGCCAGGCGGCGCGCCCGGGCTCGTTGATCCGCACCGGATCGGCCGGCCAGCCGAAGTCGGCGCTGCCGGCCAGGTTCAGGTGTTCGCTGTAGGCGCGGTCGAACACGTTGTCCACGCCGACCGCCAGCGTCCAGCGCGCGTCCAGACGCATGCCGGCGTTGAGCGCCAGCGTGGCAAAACCCGCGCTGGGCCCCAGGTCGCGTCCGGCCACGTTGCCCTGGCCCACGGCCACGCGGTCCTGGGCGGCGACCATGCGCAGCAGCGCGCCGGCGCTCCAGCGGCCGTTGTCCCACGCCAGGCTCCAGCGCGATTCCAGCGGCGGGATCTGCGCCAGCGGCCTGCCATGCGTGCGGTTGTCGCCGTGCGCCCAGGCCAGGCTGCCACCCAGCGTCCACTGCGGATGCGGCTGCCAGCGCAGGCCCGCCTCGGCGCCATGGGTGCGCACGTCCACGTTCCCGGCCTCGGTGGTGGTGCCCATCATGCCGCCGTCGCGGTAGGTGAAAAGGATGAAATCGTCCACCCGTCCGGCATAGGCCGACAGCCAGGCCTCCAGGCGCGCGGCACGGTAGGCCAGGCCCACGTCCAGCTGGGTGGTGCGCTCGGGGCGGATGCCGGCGAAGGCGTTGGCCGCGCCGGCCGGGCCGTGGTCGGGCGAGAACAGCTCCCAGTAGTCGGGCATGCGCCGGGCATGGCCGAGGCCGGCGTACAGGTCCAGCGGCGTGCCGGCCAGGGCGTGCTCGTAGCGGAGGAAGCCGCCCGGCAGGGTCTGGTGGCGGATCTGGCCGGCGGTGGGATTGGGCCGGGCCATCATGCCGCTGCCCAGGCGCAGGCGGCGGTCCTCGGCGCGCGCGCGGTCCAGGCGCAGGCCGGCCACCCAGCGCGCGCGCGGCTGCGGCATCCAGCTGCCTTCCGCGAACAGGCCCGCGTGGCCCAGGCGCGCGTCCCCGGTCCAGGGCTGGTGCAGGTAGGCACCCTCGCCGGCGGCGCTGCGCCCGCGGTGGCGGCTGTCCTGCCCGTCCACGCCGACGAACAGCTCCCAGTCCCCGCCGCTGGCCTCGGCCTCGACGCGGCCGCCGCGGGTGTGGCGGCCCACGTTGGAGGCCATGGCCATGGGCATGGCGCCGTGCGGGTTGGGCCGGCGCAGATGGTAGTTGTCCATCAGGTGGTCCACGCGGTTGTCGTAGGCGCTGGCGCGCAGCGTGTTCCAGACCCCGGGCAGGCCGCCATGCTCCAGCTTCAGCGTGCGGCTGTCGCGGCGGAACATGGTCCCGTCCATGCCGCGGCCGGCGTAGCGCGCCCGGCCGTCACCGGCGCCGATGTCCAGCTCCACGAGGGTCGCGGCGTCCGGGGTCCAGGCCAGGGCCAGGTCGGCGTTCCACTTGTCCCAGGCCGAGGGCACGCGGCGGCCGTCGCCGTCGCGGTAGTCGTCGGCGCGCGAGCGGGTGGCGGCCAGGCGCGCATGTCCCCGCGCCGCACCGGCGGCCAGCTCGGCCACCTGGTCGCGGCGTCCGCTGGAGCCGGCCAGCACGCTGCCGCGCATGCGCACCTCGGCCCGGTCGAACCGCGGCGCCTCGCGCTCGAAGCGCACCGTGCCGGCGGAGGCGCCCGGGCCCCAGCGCACGGTCTGCGGACCCTTGACCACCACCAGGCGGTCGAAGGTCTCCGGGGCCACGTAGGACGTCGGGTTGTCCATGCGCCCGGGGCAGGCGCCGGGCATGGCGCCGTCGTTGCCGAGCAGGTTCAGGCGCGAGCCGGACATGCCGCGCAGCACCGGATCGCCGTTGCTGCCGCCGTTGCGCAGGGCGGCGAAGCCGGGAATGGTCTTGAGGTAGTCGGCCCCGTCGCTGGCCGGCACCGGCTGGCGCGGCAGACGCGGATCGGTCTGCCAGGTCAGCGCCGCGCGCGGCGCCGAGTCGGTCACCACGATGGCGTCCAGGGTGACGGGGTCCGGCGCGGTGGCGGCCGGGACGGGAGCGCAGGACAGGGCCGCGGACACGGCCAGGAACAGGCCGGACGCGCGCGGCGCCCGGCGGGAACGGGTATGCATGCGGGTACTCCGGAACTTGCGGGCACGACGCGACGGTCGTGCGACGACGGCGGGCGCATCGGCGGGCGATGCGCGGGACGGTTCAGGCGTACGCGGGTGGGCCGCGGCTGCCTGGCCCGGACAGGCCGCGGAACAGGTGCGGAACCACCGCCGGTGGCGGCGGAACGGGGCGATGGGCCGGCGGCAGCGGCGCCAGGCCGGCCACCACCCGCGGCGGCGGCGGCGTGCCGCCGGCCAGCGGGCAGTAGTCGCAGTCCTGGTGCGGTGTGGCCGCCGGCTGCGCCGGATCCTCCGGCAGCGGGCCCCGCGCGGGCAGCCACTGCAGGCCCTCGCGGGTACACAGCTGCACCCAGCCGTCGGCCGGCGGACCGCCTGCGGCCAGCGCGCGGCTGGCCGCAGGCGCCAGGGCCAGCAGCAGCGTGGCCAGCAGGGCCAGCCAGGCCATCGTTCGCCGGTGGCGGAGGGTTCGCAGCACGCGGCGATTCTAGGCCGGACCGCCCGCGCCGGCGGATGGGGCAGATTGTCCCAGGGGCTCAGGCGTCGCCGGTGGCGAACAGGCGCTGCAGGTCCTCCGGACCCAGCGGCCGCCACTGCCCTTCCGGAAGGTCGCCCAGATCCAGGCCGCCGATGCGCGGGCGGTGCAACGCGACCACGCGGTTGCCGGTGGCCGCGAACATGCGCCGCACCTGGTGGTAGCGGCCCTCGTGCAGCACCAGGCGGGCGCGGCGCGGGCCCAGCACGTCCATCCGTGCCGGCAGCAGCGGCGTGCTCTCGCCCTCCAGCAGCAGGCTGCCGCTGGCGAACAGCGCCGCCTCGTCGCCGCGCAGGTCCCCGGCCAGTTCGGCCTCGTAGACCTTGGGCAGCTTCGACTTCGGCGAGACGATCCGGTGCAGCAGCTGGCCGTCGTCGGTCATCAGCAGCAGGCCGGTGGTGTCGCGGTCCAGCCGGCCCACCGTGGACAGCACCGGGTTGCGCAGGCGGAAGCGCGGCGGCAGCAGGTCGTAGACGATGCGGCCCGGATCCCTGGTCGAGCAGGTGTAGCCGGCCGGTTTGTGCAGCATCAGCACCAGGCCCGGCGGCGGGTCCAGCGGCTCCCCGTCCACACGCACGTTGTCGTGGTCCAGCGGATCGTCGGCGTACAGCACTTCGCCGTTGGCGTCGGTGACCCGGCCCTCGCGGAACATCCAGGCCACCTCCTTGCGGCTGCCGTAGCCGAGGTTGGCCAGGTGCTTGACCAGCTTCATCGACCTGCTCACCGCGCCGCCTCCCTCAGCGCCTCGATCACCTTGAAGCCGCCGCCCTCGGCCAGCACGCGCGCCAGCGGAAAGGCGCGCGCCAGCGTGCCCTCGTAGGGCAGGTGGCGGTTGGCCACCAGCAGCAGGCGCCCGCCCGGGCGCAGCGCCTGCGCGGCCACCTCGATGAAACGCTGGCCCAGCTCCGGGCGGTCGCCGCGGTCGTGGGCGTGGAACGGCGGGTTGGACACGATGAAGTCGTATCCGCCGCGCGGCAGGCCGGCGGTGACGTCGTGCCAGTGGAAACCCGGCGCGACGCGCGCGCGGGCGAGGTTGCGCCGGGCCAGTTCCAGCGCGCGGTGCTCGGCCTCGTAGAGGTCCAGCGCGGTCACGCCCGGGGCGCGTTCCAGCACTTCCGCGGCCAGGTAGCCCCAGCCGGCGCCCAGGTCGGCGCCGCGGCCGCGCAGGTCGGCCGGCAGGTGCGCGGCCAGCAGCGCCGAAGCGGCGTCGATACGGTCCCAGGCGAACACGCCCGGCCGGCTGTGGAAGCGGCCGCCCAGCACCGGCCGCACCGCGTCGGCCTGGCGCCACTGCGCGGCCAGCGCCGGATCGGCCGGCCCCTGCAGCGGCGGGGTCCAGAACACGCGGCAGTGGTGCTTGCTCAGGCTGCCGTCCAGGCCGGCCAGCTGCTGCAGGTCCTTCTCGCGCGAGCGCGCGCCCTCGTCGTTGGCCGCGGCGGCGACCACGCGCGCGCCCGGCGCGGCCAGGGCCACGGCGCGGGCCAGCAGTGCGCGCGCCTCCTCACGCTGGCGCGGCGGCAGCACCAGCACCAGTGCGGCGCCGGCGTCGGCCTCGTCCAGTTCCGGCACCACGTCCAGGCCGGCGCGCCGCAGGCCGTCGGCCAGCGGCTTGAAGCCCTGCTCGCAGCGCAGGCGCGCGCGGTCGTAGCGCCGCAGCGGGCCGCCGTCGCGGGCGCGCAGGAACAGCACCCGGCCCTGCGCGGGCCAGGCCAGGGTGCCGGCGTCGAACGGCAGCAGCAGGGCCTTGAGGGGGGCGTCTTCGGTACTCACGCGGCAGGGTCGGGGGAAGCGGGCCGCCATTATCGGCGATCCGTCCGCCGCGCTCAGTCCGGTGCCTGGATGCCGTCCGGCAGGCGCACCCAGGCGTCACGGCGCACGCCATACACCGACACCGTCGGCACCGGGAAGTGCGGATCGGCGAAGGCGCCCGCCGGAATGGCCACCGCGTCCGGCCCCGCCTCCATCAGGCAGTACACCGTATCGCCGCAGACCGGGCAGAAATGGAAGCGCGCGGTGGTGCCGGCATCGCCGGTGCGCGCGCAGGGGCTGCTGCGGCCGCCCGGGGCGCAAACGCGGCGCGTCAGCCCTGGTAGACCAGCGGCACGCGCTTGACCGCGCACAGCAGGCGGTAGGTGCTGGTCTGGCTGCGCGCCACCACCTCGGCCGCCGGAACCTGCGCGCCCCACAGCTCGACGCGGCTGCCCACCCCGGCCTGCGGGTGGTCGCTCAGGTCCACGGTCAGCATGTCCATGGACACGCGGCCGACCAGGCGGCCGGGGCGGCCGTCGATGGCCACCGGCGTGCCGTTGGCGGCGAACTGCGGGTAGCCGTCGGCATAGCCCAGCGCGACCACGCCCACGCGGGTGGGCGCCTCGGTGACGAAGCGCGCGCCGTACCCGACCGGCTCGCCGGCCGGCAGTTCACGCACCGCGATCACCTTCGACTCCAGGGTCATCACCGGCCGCAGCTGCGCGGCCAGGTCGTGCCCGCGCGCGAACGGCGAGACGCCGTACAGCATCAGGCCCGGGCGGGCCCAGTCGCCACGCGCCTCCGGCCAGCCGAGCAGGGCCGGCGAGTTGCAGATGCTGGTCTGCCCCGGCAGGCCGGCGGTGGCGCGGGCGAAGGTGTCCAGCTGCTCGCGGGTGCGCGCGCAGTCCAGCTCGTCGGCGCGGGCGAAGTGGCTCATCTTCACCGCCGGGCGCACGTGCGGCAGTGCCTCCAGGCGGCGCCAGGCGGCGGCGTACTCGTCGGCGCCGATGCCGACGCGGTGCATGCCCGAGTCGAGCTTGAGCCACACCGTCAGCGGCCGCGGCAGCGGCGTGCGCTCCAGCACTTCCACCTGCCACGGCGCGTGGACCACGCTCCACAGGTCGTGCTCCAGCAGCAGCGGCAGTTCGGAGGCCTCGAAGAAGCCCTCCAGCAGCAGGATCGGCTTGCGGATGCCGGCCTGGCGCAGGACCAGCGCCTCCTCGATGCAGGCCACGGCGAAGCCGTCGGCCTCCGTCTCCAGCGCCTGCGCGCAGCGCACCGCGCCGTGGCCGTAGGCGTCGGCCTTGACCACCGCCAGCGCGCGCCCGCCGCCCAGGCGCCTGGCCAGCCGGTAGTTGTGGCGCAGGGCATCGAGGTCGATCAGGGCACGGGCGGGACGCATGGCGGAGGCGGGGGAAGCGGGAACGGAGGGAGGCGCGCCCCGGGCGGGGCGCGGCACACGGCCGGACGGATCCGGGCCTTACCGGGACATTGTCGCCGGAACCGGCTCGCCGCCTGCGGAACCGGCGCGGCCGCGGCCGTAGCGGGAAATGTCCAGGCCCTCGCTGCGGATGCCGGTGGGCTGGCGCGCGATCACGTCGGCCAGGAAGCGGCCCGAACCGCAGGCCATGGTCCAGCCCAGGGTGCCGTGGCCGGTGTTGAGGAACAGGTTGCGCAGCGGGGTGGCACCCACCACCGGGGTGCCGTCCGGCGTGGCCGGGCGCAGGCCGGTCCAGAACTCGGCACGGCCCAGGTCGCCGCCGCGCGGGTACAGGTCGTTGACCACCTTCTCCAGGGTGGCGCGGCGGCGCGGGTCCAGGCGCAGGTCGAAGCCGGCCACCTCGGCCATGCCGCCGACGCGGATGCGCTCGTCGAAGCGGGTGATGGCCACCTTGTAGGTCTCGTCCAGGATGGTCGAGGTCGGCGCCATCGCCGGATCGGTGATCGGCAGGGTCAGCGAATAGCCCTTGAGCGGGTATACCGGCAGGCGGATGCCCAGCGGCCGCAGCAGCCGCGGCGACCAGCTGCCCAGCGCCACCACGTAGCGGTCGGCCGTCTCCAGGCGACCGTCGATGCGCACGCCGGTCACGCGCTCGCCGTCGCCCTCGATGGCTTCGATGTTGGCGCCGTAGCGGAACTCCACGCCCTTCTGCGCGGCCAGCGCGGCCAGGCGCTCGCAGAACAGGCGGCAGTCGCCGGTCTGGTCGCCCGGCAGGCGCAGGCCGCCGACCAGCAGGTGCGAGGTGGCGGCCAGCGCCGGCTCCACGCGGGCGATGCCGGCGCGGTCGAGCACCTCGTAGGGCACGCCGGCCTGCTCGAGCACGGCGATGTCGCGGGCGGCCGCGTCCATCTGCGCCTGGGTGCGGAACAGCTGGGTGGTGCCGAGCTTGCGGCCCTCCCAGGCCAGCCCGGTCTCGCGCGCCAGCTCGTCCAGGCAGTCGCGGCTGTACTCGGCCAGGCGCACCATGCGCTCCTTGTTCACCGCGTAGCGGGCCGCGGTGCAGTTGCGCAGCATCTGCCACAGCCACTGGTACTGGAACGGGTCGGCGGTCAGGCGGATGGCCAGCGGCGCGTGCTCCTGGAACAGCCATTTCAGCGCCTTCAGCGGCACGCCCGGCGCCGCCCACGGCGAGGCGTAGCCGGGGGAGATCTGCCCGGCGTTGGCGTAGCTGGCCCCCAGGGCCGGACCGGGCTCGCGGTCCACCACGGTCACCTCGAAGCCGGCACGGGCCAGGTACCAGGCGCTGGTCACGCCGATCACGCCACTGCCCAGGACCAGAACGCGCATCACGACACCTCTGCGAGAGCTTTCACTGGCCGCGGCCGCGGCCACCATGCAAGGCGCGCAGTATATGGCCGTAGTTCCAGTTGTTTTTTCCGTTTTTGTGGCGTTTTATGGGGGAAATTCACGCAAACATCCCACGCCACGGAGGTTTCCATGCCCGCCCGCCGCCGCGAACTGGACCGCATCGACCGCCAGATCCTGCGCATCCTCCAGCAGGAGGGGCGCATCTCCTTCACCGAGCTGGGCGAACGGGTGGGCCTGTCCACCACGCCCTGCACCGAGCGCGTGCGCCGGCTGGAGCGCGACGGGGTGATCGAGGGCTACTACGCCAAGCTCAACCCGCAGTACCTCAAGGCCTCGCTGCTGGTGTTCGTGCAGATCAGCCTGGCCTACAAGTCCGGCGACATCTTCGAGGAGTTCCGCCGCGCCGCGCTGAAGCTGCCCAACGTGCTGGAGTGCCACCTGGTCTCGGGCGACTTCGACTACCTGATCAAGGCGCGCATCTCGGAGATGGCCTCCTACCGCCGCCTGCTGGGCAGCAGCCTGCTGACCCTGCCGCACGTGCGCGAATCGCGCAGCTACATCGTGATGGAGGAGGTCAAGGAGACCCTGGCCCTGCACGTGCCCGACTGAACACGCCCACACGCAAACGGGAACGGCGGCCGATGGCCGCCGTCCGTGCGTCCGTCGCGGCGCGGCCCCGGGCTACTTGGCCCAGCGCATGGCCGAGGCGGTCAGCGGCAGGACCTGGGCCGACAGCGGCTGGTCCTGCTCCAGCAGGTTGATGGCGTCGGCCAGGATCGCCGCGGCCTCGCGCTGCAGCGGGTCCGGGCGCTTCTCCGCGGCCTTCTCGCGCTGGGCGTCCTTGACCACGTCGCGCTCGGCGGCGGTCAGGCCGTCGTCGGTCTCGTCGGCCAGCGGGTCCAGGTCCAGGCCCTTCTCCTTGCGGATGGCCTGGCGCTCCTTGCGCTGCCGCTCCTGGCGCTCGCGCTCGGCGCGGCGCTCGGCCTCGTTGAGCGAGAGGTACTTCTTGGCCGCCTCGGCGCGGTAGTGGGCCACGTCCTCGCTCCACCACTGGAACTCCAGGTCCTCGGCGATGCGGCGGGCGTGCAGCTCCTGCAGGCGCGGCAGCAGCGGCGCGAAGTTGCCGTAGCGCTGGTGCGGTACCTCGGCGATGCGGGTCCACGGCAGGGCGTTGTCGTAGGTGCTCTCGCCGAACTCGTTGGCGTCCACGCTCAGCGGGTAGGCGATGTCCGGCACCACGCCCTTGTGCTGGGTGCTGCTGCCGGAGATGCGGAAGAACTGGGCGATGGTCAGCTTGACCTGGCCGAAGCGCGGGCCCTCGGCCGCCGGCCAGCGGTCCAGGTCCACCAGGTTCTGCACCGTGCCCTTGCCGAAGGTGGTCTCGCCGATGATCAGCGCGCGGCCGTAGTCCTGCATGGCGCCGGCGAAGATCTCCGAGGCCGAGGCCGAGGCGCGGTTGACCAGCACCGCCAGCGGCCCGTCCCAGGCCACGCCGGGGTTGCGGTCGGAGTTCACCGTCACCCGCCCACCGGACTCGCGCACCTGCACCACCGGGCCGGTGTCAACGAACAGGCCGGTCAGCTGCACCGCCTCGTCCAGCGAGCCGCCGCCGTTGTTGCGCAGGTCCAGGACCACGCCGTCCACGCCCTTCTGCTTGAACTCGCCCAGCAGGCGCGCCACGTCGCGGGTGGCCGAGGTGTAGTCGTTGCCGTTGCGGCGGCGGCCCTCGAAGTCCTGGTAGAAGGTCGGCAGCTCGATCACGCCGATCACGCGCGCCGGGCGGCCGTCCTGCGCCGGGATGGTGTAAGTCTTGCTCTTGGCCGCCTGCTCGGAGAGCTGCACGCGGGCGCGGGTCAGGGTGACCACGCGGTGCTCGCCGTCCACGCCGGCCTCGGCCGGGATGTACTCCAGCCGGACCTTGGTGCCCTTGGGGCCGCGGATCTTGGCCACCACGTCGTCGATGCGCCAGCCGATCACGTCCTCGATCGGGCCGGAGGCGCCCTGGCCGACGCCGACGATGCGGTCGCCGGCCTTGAGCGTGCCGTCCAGCGCCGCCGGACCGCCGGGGATGATCTCGCGGATCACCACCACGTCGTCCTGGCGCTGCAGCTGGGCGCCGATGCCCTCCAGCGACAGCGACATGGCCTGGTTGAAGTTCTCGGCGCTGCGCGGGTTGAGGTAGTCGGTATGCGGGTCGATGGACGCGGTGTAGGCGTTGAGGAACAGCGAGAACACGTCCTCGCTCTTGAGCTCGGCCACCGACTTGCCCAGCTGCGCGTAGCGCTTGTCCAGGGTCTTGCGGATCTCCTCCGGTGCCTTGCCGGCCAGCTTCAGGCGCAGCCAGTCGTTCATCACCGACTTGCGCCACAGGTCGTCCAGCGCCGCCTCGTCAGGGGCCCACGGCGCGTCCTTGCGGTCGTATTCCCAGCGCTCGTTGCCGGTGAAGTCGAACTCCTGCGCGAGCAGGCCGCGGGCGTAGGCCACGCGCTGCTCCACCCGCTCGCGGTACACGGCGAAGATGGCGAAGGCCGGGCTCGGGTCGCCCTCGCGCACCGCGTCGGCCATGCGCGCGCGGTACGGGGCGAAGCGCTCGACGTCGGCGGCGGTGAAGAACTGCTTGTTGCCGTCCAGCGCCTCCAGGTAGCGGCGGAAGATGTCCTCGGACATCGTCGCGTCGGCCGGACGCGGGCGATAGGCGTAGCGGCTGTCGGACAGCAGGCCGTAGACCAGGCGGGAGGTGGTGGCCTGCTCCGGCGTGGGGGCCAGCGCCACGGCGCCGGTCGCGCCGCTGCGCGCCAGCAGCGCGACCGGGACGACCAGCAGGAGGGCGAGCAGTGCGGCGGTGATTCTGGATTTCATTCGGGGTCTCGGGCCTGGAGGGCCATGGACGTGAGGCTGCGGGAGGGCTCAGACCACCGCCCAGTGCCGGAAGTTGCATTCCCCGGCCGCGGGGCAGGATGGCCCAACCGCAGGCTAGCGGCCGGAACGGAGGAAAAGGTTAACCAATGCCCCGTGCAGGGGGCCCTTCACGCCGGGGCGCCGCTCAGGCCTCCACTCCGGCGCCGGCCGCCTGGCGGTCGGCGTGGTAGGACGAACGGACCATCGGCCCGGAGGCGACGTGGCTGAAGCCCAGCTGGTAGCCGTACTCCTCCAGCGCCTTGAACTCGTCCGGGGTCCAGTAGCGCAGCACCGGATGGTGGTGCGGCGTCGGCTGCAGGTACTGGCCGATGGTGACCATGTCCACGTCGTGGGCGCGCAGGTCGCGCAGGGTGGCCTGCACCTGCTCCATGGTTTCGCCCAGGCCCAGCATGATGCCGGACTTGGTCGGGATGGACGGGTGCTGCGCCTTGAACCGCTGCAGCAGGGTCAGCGACCACTGGTAGTCGGCACCCGGGCGCACGTTCGGGTACAGGTCCGGCACCGTCTCGATGTTGTGGTTGAACACGTCCGGCGGGTCCTGGGCCAGGATCGCCAGCGCGCGGTCCATGCGGCCCTTGCCGCGGAAGTCCGGGGTCAGGATCTCGATGCGGATGCCGGGCGCGGCCGCGCGCACCTCGCGGATGCAGTCCACGAAGTGCTGGGCGCCGCCGTCACGCAGGTCGTCGCGGTCCACCGAGGTGATGACCACGTACTTCAGGCGCATGTCGGCGATGGTCCGGGCCAGGTTGCGCGGCTCCTCCGGGTCCGGCGGCCTGGGCCGGCCGTGGGCCACGTCGCAGAAGCTGCAGCGGCGGGTGCAGACCTCGCCCAGGATCATGAAGGTCGCGGTGCCGTGGCCGAAGCACTCGTGGATGTTCGGGCAGCTGGCCTCCTCGCACACGGTGACCAGACGGTTCTCGCGCAGCCGCGCCTTGAGGTTGGCCACGGCGTTGCCGGCGGGGATGCGCACCCGGATCCAGGACGGCTTGCGCAACACCGGGGCATCGGCGAACTGCACCGGCGAGCGCGCGATCTTGTCGCTGCCCAGCTGCTTGGCGCCCACCTCCAGCGGCGCCGGCGCGGCGGCCGGCTCGGACAGGACCTGGAGCGGGATCGTGCGGGAAGTGGACGTGCTCATGGGCCTATTGTAGGGCGGCGCCGGGCCTCCTGCCCGGGCGCGGCGGCCCCGCCGGCGCAACAGCAGGGGCCGGCCGGCGCAACGGCGCCTGCATACGGACCGGTACGTCAGCCCGGCGCGGGCGGCGCCGCGCGCTCCCACTCCAGGCCGAACTGGCGGCCCAGCTGCTCCAGCAGCACCGGCTTGACCGCCTCCATCGAAGCCGGCCCGCCCAGATCCTGCAGCGCCACCACCTGGAGGCCGGCATAGCCGCAGGGATTGATGCGCTGGAACGGCGGCACGCACTCGGGCGTGATGTTGAAGGCCAGGCCGTGGAAGGTGCAGCCGCGGCGCACGCGGATGCCCAGCGAGGCGATCTTGGCCCCGTTCACGTACACGCCGGGGGCGCCCTCCCTGCGCGCGCCGCCGATGTTCCACTCGGCGAGGGTGTCGATGATGGCCTGCTCGATCCGGCACACGTATTCGCGCACGCCGATGCCCAGGCGGCGCAGGTCCAGCAGCGGGTAGGCCACGATCTGGCCGGGGCCGTGGTAGGTCACCTGCCCGCCGCGGTCCACATGGATGACCGGGATTTGGCCCGGCATCAGCACGTGCTCGGTCTTGCCGGCCTGGCCCAGGGTGAACACCGGCTCGTGCTCGACCAGCCACAGCTCGTCGGTGGTGGCCTCGCCGCGGGCGTCGGTGAAGCGCTGCATGGCCCGCCACACCGGCTCGTACGGCTGCCGGCCGAGGTCGCGCACGTACGCAGGCAGCGGCGCGCGCGCCGGCGCGGGGGTGGTGCAGGCGGCGGTGCTCACAGCGTCCATTTCACTTCGGGGTGGTCGCGCAGGGCCTGGTGTGCGGCCTCGTACTGCTGGCGGCTCTCGGCGCGGAAGCCGATGCGCACGGACACGTAGCGGCCGTTGGACGAGTGCCGGCACTGCACGCTCTCGTGCAGCACCACCACGCCGGCCTGTTCCAGCCGCTTCGGCAGCTCGGTCTCCAGGCCCTTGCCCGCCGCGCCCATGGCGCTGAGCTCGAAGGTGCCGGGAAACTGGAAGCCGTGCTCGGGATTGTCAGAGCGGATCTCCATCGCGGCATTATCGGCCCGCGCCCGCGCAAACCCAACCCTCGCGCGACCACGGCGCGACACCGCCGGCGCAACGCTGCGTACGCCGTGGCACGCTACCGCGCCCGCCCCCCCGCCCCCACCCTGTGCCCACCGCCGCGCCGCGGCGCCCTCCCCAAGGTCCCTGCATGCCCCCAGCGATACGCCTTGCCGCCGCGGCCATGTGCCTGGCCGCCACCCTCCCCCTGCACGCCGCCGAACGCTGCCACGACAGCGTGCTGCGCAGCACGCCGCCCGCGGTGAACTTCCGCGTGGACAACGACCTGTTCGGCGGCCAGGACCAGGGCTACACCAATGGTGCGCAGCTGAGCTTCGTCTCGCCCAATCTGAACGACTACACCGACGACCCGTGCCTGCCGCGGCTGGCACGCTGGATCAACCGCCGCCTGGAGCGCCTGCATCCGGGCCAGTACGACCAGCAGAACATGGTGTTCTCGGTCGGGCACAAGATCTACACGCCCGCCGACTACTCCCGCCGCGACCTGATCCCCGACGACCGCCCGTACGCGGCGGTGCTGCTGGCCAGCTTCGGCTACAACGCGCGCAACATGTCCGGCCTGCGCACCACACAGCTGCAGGTCGGAGTGGTCGGCCCGGCCGCGCTGGGCCGGCAGGTGCAGGACGCGGTGCACAAGCTCACCGACAGCGACCGTTTCCGGGGCTGGGACAACCAGCTGCACAACGAGCCGGTGCTGCGCCTGGTGCACGAGCGCATGCGCCGCTGGCCCGGCGATCCGGGCTTCGACGCCGAGGGCTGGGCCTGGGACGCGATCGCGCACTGGGGCGGGGCCGTGGGCAACCTGAGCACCCACGCCAACGCCGGCATGGAGGTGCGCTTCGGCTGGCGCCTGCCCGACGACTTCGGCAGCACGCCGCTGCGGCCGGCCGGCGAGAACACCGCCCCGCCGCTGGATGGACGCCGCACCGGCTGGTCGGCGCACCTGTTCCTCACCTCGGACGTGCGCTGGGTGCTGCGCGACATCACCCTGGACGGCAACACCTTCCGCCGCAGCCACCGCGTGGACAGGCGGCCGCTGGTCGGCGAGATCGGCTACGGCATCGGCCTGACCCGCGGGCGCTGGAAGTTCGCCCTGGCGCGCTACCACGGCGCGCGCGAATTCGAGGGGCAGAAGGAACGGCCGGTGTTCGGCTCCTTCACCATCAGCCGCATGCTCTAGCGCCTACGGCGGCGCTGCCCGCTGCCGCCCGCGTCCGGTCGGGAGGGAGCGGCGGACCTGTGCGACGGCCCGGAACAGGCAGGCCGTTGCCGCGTGGGCGGCAACGGCCTGCGATGGGCGGAAGCGGCGCTGTCAGCTCAGGACGCGGCTTCGACCGCCGCGGCGGGCACCCAGCCGCGGTTGCCCACCTCGTCCTCGACCTCGATCAGGGCGCCCTCGTGGGTGCCGGTCGGGAACAGCAGCATGCCCGGGCGCAGCTCGCCGACCACCTCGGCGCCCGCGCTCGGCTGCGCCAGCAGGCGCACGGCGCGGCGCACCTGCAGGGTCTGCGCCTGCACCAGCCCGGCCACGTCACGCGCCGGAGCCACGGCCTGCGGCTCGGCCTGCGCGGGCGCCTGTGCGGGCATGAAGCCGGCCTGCTGGGCGACCTGCTGCATGACCTGCATCGTCTGCTGCGGATCCTTGCCCTGGCTGCCGGGCATGCCCAGCAGGCTCATGGCCGCGCCCATCATGCCGGTGGGACGGCCGCTGCGTTGGGCGGCCAGCTTGCGCAGCGCCGGCTCCATCTTCTCGAAGGCCTCCTCGTAGGCCTTCTTGATCACCTGGCCGATCTCGGTGTTCTCCCAGCTGCTGTAGTGGATGCCGCCGCGCACGCCGGCCTGGTGCGCGCGCAGCGCCGCCTCGCGGGCCTTGTCGGTGATCTTGGCCTCGCCGCTGACGGTGACCACCTGCTCGGAGGTGCGCGCGTCCACCAGGGTCAGCACCACCTCGGCCTTCTGGCTGTGCTTGGACATGCCGACGCTGCCGCCGATGCCGCTGAACAGCCCGCGCTTCTCCGCGCCGGCGCCGAAGCTGCTGCCGCCGGCGTTGGCGTTCTGCGAGACCAGGTCCGGGATCAGCACGAAGTCGGCGGCGCGGATCTGGCCGCCGCCGACGCTGTGGCCCTCGCGCAGCTGGCCGGCCGAGGCCAGCTCCTGCTCGTCGCGGATCGCCGCCAGGCCGGCGCCGCGGTCGACCACGGTGAAGCAGCCGGATTCGTTGACCATCACCCGCAGCATGCGGGTCGGGGCCGACAGGCCGTAGCTGGCCCACAGCTCCTCGCCGTCATCCGGCTCGGAGATGCGGACCGTGCCGATCGGCTCGGGGCAGGTGGAACCAAACAGGCGCAGGGCCCGGGCCTCCGGCGCCCAGGCGGCCGCAACGAGGGCGGCACCCAGCAGCGGGGCCCGCGACGGCAGAGTGTGGTGGCTCATGATTCTCCTTGGCTAAGTCGGCCCTGTCACGGCCGCAATCGACCAGGTCTAACGAATCCTTCATCAGCATGAACAACGCCGCCGCCGTCGGGCGCAAGCCCGCGGACTTTCCGCCTCCCACAACGGCGGCAGCCGGCCCTGGGGCCGGCTGCCGGAGGAACTTCGAGCGGCCGAAGAGTCCGTCAGGACTCCCACCACATCCAGAACGCGTCCCACAGGCGCTTGAAGAAACCGCCCTCCTCCACCGCCGCGGTGGCCACCAGCGGGGCCTCGGCCAGCACCTTGCCGTCCAGCGACACCTTCACGGTGCCGATACGCTGCCCAGCGGAGATCGGCGCCACCAGCGACCTGGGCACTTCCATCGTCGGCTTGAGGTCGCCGTAGCGGCCGCGGGGCACGGTCACCAGCAGCGGCTCGCCCACGCCCAGCTGCACCTCGTCGGCCTGACCCTTCCACACCTTCAGCTTCGCCACGGGGTTGCCCGGCTCGTACAGGCGGTGGGTCTCGAAAAAGCGGAAGCCCCAGTTCAGCAGCGCCAGGCTGTCGTCGGCGCGCTGCCGCTCGGAGCTGGAGCCCATCACCACCGCGATCAGGCGCTGGTCGCCGCGCTGAGCGGAGCTGAGCAGGCAGTAGCCGGCCCTGGAATGGTGGCCAGTCTTGATGCCGTCCACGCTCGGGTCGCGCCACAGCAGCAGGTTGCGGTTGGGCTGGGTGATGCCGTTGACCGTGAACTCCTTGATCTTGTTGTAGGCGTACGCCTCGGGGAAGTCGCGGATCAGCGCCCGGCCCAGCAGCGCCAGGTCGCGCGCGGTGCTGTAGTGGTCCGGCGCCGACAGGCCATGGGCGTTGACGAAGTGGGTGTTCTTCATGCCGATCTTCGCCGCGTAGCTGTTCATCAGCTCGGCGAAGGCCTCCTGGCTGCCGGCCACGTGCTCGGCCAGGGCGATGGCCGCGTCGTTGCCCGACTGCACCGCCATGCCGATCTCCATGTCGCGCAGCGGGGCGCGCTGGTTGACCGGGAAGCCGCTGAAGCTGCCGTCGGTGCGAGCGCCGCCCTCGCGCCAGGCGCGCTCGCTCATCAGCACCTGGTCGTCGGGCTTGACCCGGCCGGCGGCCATCTCCGCGGCGATGACGTAGGAGGTCATCACCTTGGTGATGCTGGCCGGCTCGACCCGCTCGTCGATGTTCTCGCCGGCCAGGATCTGGCCGGTGGCGTAGTCCATCACCAGCCAGGCGGTGGCCACGGCGGGCCTGGGCGCGGCGGGGATCTCCACCGGCGCCTGGGCGGGCGGAGCCGCGGTCTGCGGCGAGGACGGCGCGGGCGCCTGGGCGGACGCCAGGCCGAACGCGAAGGTGGCCAGGGCGGTGGCGGCGAGACGGAATTTCATGCGGCTGGGAACTCCTGCAGGCCCGGCCTGCGCCGGGCGGAAGAACGGAAACACGAAGCGGCCGATTGTATCGGCGTGCGGACGGGCGGCCGGTTCACTCGCGCACCGGCTGCGGCGTCCCGAACCCGAGACTGCTGATGCGGGCCGCAAGTTCCGCGGCCTCGGCGCCGCTGGTCGGCACGCGCAGGCGCCACAGGGTGCGCCCGCCGGACTGCACGCCGTCCAGGCGTGCGCCGGCGATGCCGGCGGCCAGCAGGCGCTCCAGCGCGCGGCGGGCGTTGTCGGCCTGGCTGAAACTGGCCACCTGCAGCAGCACCCCGCCGCCGGCGGTCGCCGCCGTGGCGGGCGTGGCGGAAGTGGAGGCCGCCGGGGTGGCCGCGGGCGCCGCGGGAGCGGCGGCCGGCGCCGGCGTGGGCGGCAGCGTCTGCACCAGCTGGTCCATCGGCGTGGCCGGGGTGGCCGGCGCGATGGTGGCCGGCTCCGGCGCGCGCGCGGCCTGGCGCGGGGCCTTGTCCACGTCGCGCGGGGTCAGCGCGCGCACCTCGACCCGGGCGGTGCCGCGGTCCACCATCCCCAGCTTCACCGCCGCGGCATAGCTGAGGTCGATCACCCGGCCGTCATGAAACGGCCCGCGGTCGTTCACCCGCACCACCACCGACCTGCCGTTCTCCAGGTTGGTCACCCGGGCGAAGCTGGGCAGCGGCAGGGTCTTGTGCGCGGCGGTGAAGGCGTACATGTCGTACACCTCCTGGTTGGAGGTGCGGCGGCCGTGGAACTTGGTGCCGTAGTAGGAGGCGATGCCCTGCTCGACGTAGCCGTCGGGCCGGTCGAGGACGTGGTAGACCTTGCCGAGCACGGTGTAGGGCGAGCGGTTGCCCACCGGCGAGCGCGGCTCGTCGGTGACCACCGGCTCGGGGATGCACTCCACGCGCGGCACGTGGTCCGGTCGGCGGTCGGGCACGCCGGGCTTGTACAGGCCGCCGGGCGTGTAGTCCCCGCGCGTGGACGGATCCTCCTGCGCGGGGGTGTAGGGCGGGCAGTCGTCGGGGATGCCGGGGGTGGCCCCGGCCGGCCGGTGGTGGGACGCGCCCGGCTTGCCGGCCGCGTGCGGCTTCTTCGGCGCGCTGCTGCAGGCGGCCAGCGCCAGCAACGCGAACGCGGCCAGCCACCGCTTCATGCCGGCGGCAGCTCCCGTCCGGCGATGGCCTGGGACAGCTGGTAGACCGCCATGGCGTACATCCGCGAGATGTTGTAGCGGGTGATCGCGTAGTAGTTGCGGAAGCCCAGCCAGTGCTGCGGGCCATTGCTGCCCTGCAGGGTGAACGGCGTGGCCGTGGCGTCCGCGGGCACCGGCTCCAGCGGGGTGTACCCCTGTGCGGCCAGCGATGCAAGCGTGTGGTTGGGGGTCCAGTCCACCGGGTCCAGCGGCTCGTGCCCGGGCGCCAGCGCCGCCGGCACCACCACCGGGCCGCCGCGCTCCCAGCCGCCCTTCTTCACGAAGTAGTTGGCGATGGAGGCGAACACGTCGTCAAGGCTGCCGAACAGGTCGCGGCGCCCGTCGCCGTCGCCGTCCACTGCGTACTCGCGGTAGCTGGAGGGCATGAACTGGCCCATGCCCATCGCTCCGGCGTAGCTGCCCTTGAGCGCGGTGATGTCCAGGCGCTCCTCGCGGGCCAGGGCGAACAGCTGGGCCAGCTCGTCGCGGAAGAAACGCTCGCGGCGGGCCTCGTACTGGGCCTTGGCCGGATCGCCGCTGCGCGGATAGCGGAAGGCCAGGGTGTACAGCGCATCCAGCACCTGGTAGCGGCCGGTGTTGGCGCCGTAGCTGGTCTCCACGCCGATGATGGCCACGATCAGCTCGGCCGGCACGCCGGTCTCGGCCTCCACCTTCGCCAGCTTTTCACGGTGCCGGGCCAGGAACTGGCGGCCCTGCTGCACCCGCGCCGGGGTGATGAACATGGGCCGGTACTCGTGCCAGGGCTTGACCCGCTCGGCCGGACGCGACATCGCCGCCACCACGCTGTCCAGGAACTTCGCCCGGGCCAGCACGGCCTCGATCTCCGCGGCGGGCATGCCGTAGCGCGCCGAGGTCTCCTGAACGAAGCGCGCGCGCGCCACCTCGAACGGCACGGGAGTCAGGTCCAGCGGCTCCGTGGCCGGGGTTTCCGGGGCCGCACCCAGGGGCGTGGCCGCGTCGGCGGCCGCGGCGCCGTCGGCCTCCGCCGACGCCGGGGACACCAGGCCCTCCTTCGGCACGCAACCCAGGAGGCCCAGGACGAGCAGGCAGATCAGCAGGGGCTTGTCGGTCATCGCCGGCAGATTAGCACGCACCCGCGGCGGCCCGTTACCGCGCCGCCGCGCCGTTCAGTGGTAGCCGCCATGCACCGGCCGGTGGCTGCGCACCGCCATCACCAGGCCCAGGCCGGCCAGCAGCGACACCGCCGAGGTGCCGCCGTAGCTGAGCAGCGGCATCGGCACGCCGACCACCGGCAGCAGGCCGGCGATCATGCTGCCGTTGACCAGCACGTAGACGAAGAAGGCCAGGCCCAGCGCCCCTGCCAGCAGGCGCGAGTAGGTGTCGCGCGCCTCCATCGCGATCCACAGGCAGCGCCCGATCACGAACAGGTACAGCGCCAGCACCGTGGCCACGCCGATCCAGCCGAACTCCTCGCTGAGCACCGCGAAGATGAAGTCGGTGGTCTGCTCGGGGATGAAGTTCAGGTGCGACTGGCTGCCCTCGCCCCAGCCCTTGCCGGTCAGGCCGCCGGAACCGATGGCGATCTTGGACTGGATGATGTTCCAGCCCGCGCCCAGCGGATCGTTCTCCGGATCGCGGAAGGTGCGGATGCGGTCCAGCTGGTACGGGCGCAGCACCAGGCCGAACCACTCGATCGGCGCGAACAGCGCCAGCCCGGCCAGCAGCGCGCCGGCGCCGCCGGCGCTGATGATCCACCACCACGGCAGCCCGGCCAGGACCAGGGCGAAGCCGCCGCTGGCGGCGATCAGCATGGCCGTGCCGAAATCGGGCTGCAGCAGGATCAGCCCGGTGGGCACGGCCACCAGCACCGCCGTGCCCAGCACCGTGCCCAGGCGCGGTGGCAGCGGCCGGTGGTGCAGGTACCAGGCCACCATCATCGGCAGGGTGATCTTCAGCAGCTCCGAGGGCTGCAGGTAGAACACGCCCAGGTTCAGCCAGTGCCGGCCGTGCCGGCCGGTGCCCACCACCAGCACCGCCAGCAGCGGCAGCAGCGAGAGCACGTACACCAGCGGCGACCAGCCACGCAGGCGCGGCACCGGGATCCGCGACAGCGCCCACATCGCCACCAGGCCGACCACGAAGCGCGCACCCTGCGCCTTGACCAGGGCCGCGCCTCCGGTGGGGCCGCCGGCGCTGTACAGCACCGCCAGGCCGAAGCCCATCAGCGCGGCCAGCGCCGCGCACAGCGGCCAGTCCAGGGTGCGGGTGGAGCGCTGCCACAGGTCCAGCAGCCAGCGCAGGAAATCCCTCATGGCGGCGCCTCCTGGCCCTCCCCGCCTCCGGCCGGGTCGTGCGCCGCGGACGGCGCCTGCACGGGCGCCTCGGCCGCGGGCGCCTGCGGTGCCGCGGACGCGGGCATGGACGGCATGGCCGCCGCCGCGGCAGGCCCGCCGCCGGCCCCTGCACCGCCGCCCGCGCCCGGCGGCGGACAGTCCGCTGCACCGGCCGGGCAGCTGTCATCCAGCGGCTCCAGCCCTTCGGGCAGCTTGCCCAGCAGCCAGGCGTCGAAGATCTTGCGGGCGATCGGCGCGGCGGTGCTGCCGCCGTAGCCGCCACCTTCCACCGCCACCGCCACCGCGATCTGCGGATCGTCCGCCGGCGCGTAGCCGATGAACAGCGCGCGGTGGCGCAGGTGCATGGGCAGGCTGCGCGGGTCCACCGCGCCGCTGCCGCGGCGGCTGACCACCTGCGCGGTGCCGGTCTTGCCGGCGATCAGGTAGGGCGCGTTCACGCCGATGGCGCGCGCGGTGCCGCCCGGACCGTGCACGGTGGCGACCATGCCCTCGCGCACCACCTGCAGGTGCTCGGGGCGGTCGCTGATCAGCGCCGGCTCCGGCTGCGGCAATGGCACCCACGGTGCGTCGAAGCCGTCGCGCCGCGCCTGCACCAGGTGCGGGCGGCGCAGGCGGCCGCCGTCGGCCAGCGCGGCGGTGCCGCGCACCATCTGCAGCGGGGTCACCTTCCAGTCGCCCTGGCCGATGGAGATGTTGACCGTGTCGCCGGGGTACCAGCGCTCCCTGCGCTGCTTCATCTTCCAGGCCGGGGTGGGCAGGATGCCGCTGCTCTCGCCCACCAGGTCGATGCCGGTGGGCTGGCCGAAGCCGTAGCGCACCAGGTACTCCTCGATGCGGGCGATGCCCATGTCCAGGGCCAGCTGGTAGTAGTACGTGTTGACCGACTCGGCGATGGACTTGCGCACGTCGGTCCAGCCGTGGCCGCCGCGGTGCGAGTCGCCCCAGCCGCGTGAGGTGCCGGGCAGGTAGAACATGCCGGTGGACAGGGTGCGGTCCTCCGGCCGGCGCACACCGCTGTCCAGGCCGGCCAGGGCCAGGAACGGCTTGAGCGTGGAGCCGGGCGCCACGCCGCCGAGCACGGCGCGGTTGTACTGCGGCCGCGAGGGGTTGTCCTGCAGCGCGCGGTAGTCGGCGTGGGAGATGCCGTTGACGAACAGGTTGGGGTCGTACGACGGCAGGCTCACCAGTGCCAGGATCTCGCCGGTGCGCGGGTCCATGGCCACCGCCGTGCCCTCCAGGTCGCCGAAGGCGGCCACCGCGGCGCGCTGCAGCTCGGCGTCGATGGACAGGCGCAGGTCCGCGCCCGGCCGCGCCGGCACCCGGCCCACGGTGCGCAGCGCCCGCCCCTGCACGTTGGTCTCGATCTGCTCGTAGCCGATCCTGCCGCGCAGGATGTCCTCGTAGGCGCGCTCGATGCCGGTCTTGCCGATGTGGGTCAGGACCGAACCGGCCTCGCCCAGCTCCTCCAGGTCCTTCTCGTCGATGCGGCCGACGTAGCCGATGACGTGGGCGAACAGCTCGCCGTAGGGATAGTGGCGGGTCAGGTAGGGCTGCAGCTCCACGCCCGGGAAGCGCCAGCGGTTGACCGCGAAGGCGGCCATCTCCTCGTCGCTCAGGCGCAGCTTGAGCGGGATCGGGCGGAAGCCCGGGCTGGCGCGGCGCTCGCGGCGGAAGCGCTCGCGCTCTTCCTCGCTCAGCGGGATCAGCTGGCCCAGCTCCTCCAGCAGCTTCTCGGTGTCGCCGGCCTTGTCCGGCACCACCTCCAGGCGGAAGGCCGGCAGGTTCTCGGCCAGCAGGCGTCCCTGGCGGTCGTAGATCATGCCGCGCGCCGGGATCACCGGGCGCGGGCGGATGCGGTTGGCTTCCGAGCGGGTGGCGTAGGCGGCGTGGTCCAGCACCTGCAGCTTGAAGTACCAGGCCGCCAGTCCGGCCAGGGAGAGGGCCACGGCCAGGAAGGCCAGCACCGCACGGCGGCGGAACTGCTCGGCTTCGGCGTGCGGGTTCTTCAGCGGTCGGCCCATGGCGTCAGTCGCGACGTGCCAGCCGCAGCGCGTCCAGCAGCAGGAACAGCGGCGGCCACAACAGCATGCCCACCAGCGGCGCCCAGGCGTAGCGCCAGGGCAGCACCGGCTCGCCCGCGGCCAGGTGCAGCGCCGCCTCCACGACGCGGTCGTTGAGCAGCAGCGCGCCGATGGCCAGTGCCTGCTGCCACAGCGGGAAGAAGCGCAGGCGCGCGCGGAAGCGCTGCAGGATGAAGACCAGGATCACCAGGCGCAGGGCCTGCTCGCCCAGCAGTTCCCCGTAGACCAGGTCCGCGGCCAGGCCGGCGCCGAAGGCCAGGCCCAGGCCGGCGCGCTCGGGGGTCTCCAGCACCCAGTAGCCCAGCACCAGCGCCACCCAGTACGGGCGCAGCGGCTGCAGCAGCGGATGCAGCGGCAGCAGGCCCAGCAGCAGGGCCACGGCCAGGCTGGCCGGCAGCACCCAGCCGCCGTCGCGCATGCGGCTCATCGGCGCACCTCCGTCCGGCCGCCGGCCGGTGGCGCCTGCGACGGCGGAGCCACGGCCGGCCCATCCCGTTCCGCCGCGTCCGCCCCGCCGGGCGGTGATGCCGGGCGCAGCTCGGCCCCCGGGCGCAGCAGCAGCACGTCGCGGCCGCGGTCCAGGTGCGCGGCCGGGGTCAGCTCGCCGACCAGGAAAGCCTGGCTCTCGTCCGGGCGCAGGCGGTCGATGGTGGCCACCGGGAAGCCGGAGGGGAAGGTGCCGCCCAGGCCGGAAGTGACCAGCAGGTCGCCGGCGCGCACGTCGCGGTTGAGCGGCACGTCGCGCAGCTCCAGGCGGTCGCCGCGGCCGTACACGATCAGGCGCACGCCGTTGCGCGCCACCATCACCGGCACCGCGTGGTCGGGGTCGGTCAGCAGCAGCACGGTGGAGGTGGCCGGGGTGACGCCGACCACCTGGCCGAGCAGGCCGCCGGCGTCGATCACCGCCTGGCCGCGCTGCACGCCCTGGCGGCTGCCGGCGCCCAGCACCAGACGCTGCCGCGAGGGGCCCAGGTCGATGTCCAGGATCGGCGCCAGCTGCACGTCCAGGCCGCGGCTCTCGGCCGCACCGAGCAGGTCGCGCAGCTGGGCGTTGTCCAGGGCGGCGTTGCGCAGCCGGGTCAGGCGCGCGTTGGCCACCAGCAGCTCGTTGCGCAGCTGGCGGTTCTCCTCCAGCAGGGCCTGGCGGGTGGCCAGCCCGTCCTTCAGCGCCGCAGCCACGCGCCCGGGCAGGCTGGCCAGCTGCCAGATCGGCTGTACCAGGGTGTTGCCCACCTCGCGCGCCTGCACCAGCCAGCCGCCGCGGTGGTCCAGCACCAGCAGGACGATGGACAGGGCCAGGTACGCCAGCAGGCGCAGGGTGCCGGCGGTTTCGCCGGGGCGCGCAACGGAGGGAGGACCGGCGTAGGTCGACACGGACGGCGATCAGTCGGGAGCGGCGCGAAGGGCCCAGTATGGCGACGGCATGACGGCCTGGCGACCCTGCCGGCACCCGCGGGCGCGCCGCCCGGCGGGCACGGGGCTCAGTCCGGGGCGAAGAACTCGTTGCCGTGCATGTCGACCAGCTCCAGCGCGCGGCCGCCGCCGCGGGCCACGCAGGTCAGCGGGTCGTCGGCCACCTGCACGTGCAGGCCGGTCTCCTCGCTGATCAGGCGGTCCAGGTCGCGCAGCAGGGCGCCGCCGCCGGTCAGGACGATGCCGCGCTCGGCCACATCCGCGCCCAGCTCCGGCGGGGTCTGCTCCAGCGCCAGCTTGACCGCCGAGACGATGCCCGACAGCGGCTCGTGCAGCGCCTCGAGCACCTCGTTGGAGTTGATCCTGATCATCTTAGGCACACCCTCGGCGAGGTTGCGGCCGGTGATCTCCATCTCCTTGGGCTCCGGCTGCGGATAGGCGCAGCCCAGCTCCATCTTGATCCGCTCGGCGGTGACCTCGCCGATCAGCATGCCGTGGTTGCGGCGCACGTAGTTGGTGATCGCCTCGTCGAAGCGGTCGCCGCCGATGCGCACCGAGGCCGAATAGACGATGCCGTTCAGGGAGATGACCGCCACCTCGGTGGTGCCGCCGCCGATGTCGATCACCATCGAGCCGCGCGCCTCGGACACCGGCATGCCGGCGCCGATGGCCGCGGCCATCGGCTCCTCGATCAGGTACACGTCGCGGGCGCCGGCCTCCTCGGCCGACTCGCGGATCGCGCGGCGCTCGACCTGGGTCGAGCCGGCCGGCACGCACACCAGCACGCGCGGGCTGGGGCGCAGGAAGCGCGACTTGTGCACCTTCTTGATGAAGTGCTTGAGCATGGCCTCGGTGTAGGTGAAGTCGGCGATCACGCCGTCCTTCAGCGGCCGGATGGTGGTGATGTTGCCGGGGGTGCGGCCCAGCATCTGCTTGGCCTCGGCGCCCACCGCCGCCACCGAGCGGGTGCCGCCGATGGTGCGGTCCTGGCGCACCGCCACCACCGACGGCTCGTTCAGCACGATGCCCTGCCCGCGGACGTAGATCAGAGTGTTGGCCGTGCCCAGATCGATGGACAGGTCGTTGGAGAACATGCCGCGAAGCTTCTTGAACATCGAGGGGGCGATCCTGGGCTGGTGGGCGCCGACAGGCGGCCGGGACGCGCGGTGCGAGGGGCGCCGGTGGCGAAAAATTGGACAGCGGAACGGGCGGCCTAGCCTAGCAACGCGACCCCGGCCGGGCAAGGAAAATCCGTGGCAAATCGGGGATTTTCACGCGCCGCGGCGGGGCGGACGCGGGCCGGCCGGCCGGGCGCGGACTGGCCGCGCGGGGGCGCAGCCGGTAACCTTTGCGCCGCGGCGCCGAAGGCGCCGACACGCCGCCCTGCCGCCACCTGCCCCCACAGGGGCCCCGAGTACCGATCGATGACCACCCTGATCTGTGGTTCGCTTGCCTACGACACCATCATGGTGTTTCCGGACCAGTTCAAGAACCACATCCTCCCGGACAAGGTCCACATCCTGAACCTCTCCTTCCTGGTCCCGCGGATGCGGCGGGAGTTCGGCGGCTGCGCCGGCAACATCGCCTACAACCTCAAGCTGCTGGGCGGCGATCCGGTGCCCATGGCCACGGTCGGCCAGGACTTCGGCCCCTACCGTGACTGGTTCACCAGCCTCGGCATCCGCCTGGACCAGGTGAAGGTGGTGGACGACATGTTCACCCCGCAGGCGTTCATCACCACCGACCTGGACAACAACCAGATCACCGCCTTCCACCCTGGCGCGATGATGCGCAGCCACGAGAACCACGTGCGCGACGTGCCCGGGGTGACCTTCGGCATCGTCAGCCCGGACGGGCGCGAGGGCATGCTGCAGAACGCGCGCGAGTTCGCCGAGGCCGGCATTCCCTTCATCTTCGACCCCGGCCAGGCCATGCCGCTGTTCAACGGCCAGGAGCTGCGCGACTTCATCGAGCTGGCCGACTACGTCACGGTCAACGACTACGAATCCAACCTGCTGCAGGAACGCACCGGCTGGACCGAGCGCGAGATCGTGCAGCGGGTCAAGGCGTACGTCACCACCCGCGGCCCGCGCGGCGCGCTGCTGCACACCCCGGAGAAGACCTACGAGGTGCCGCCGGCGCACGAGCGCCGCGTGGTGGACCCGACCGGCTGCGGCGACGCCTTCCGCGCCGGTCTGATCTTCGGCATCCAGAAGGGCTACGACTGGCTGACCATCGGCCGCATCGGCAACCTGATGGGCGCACTCAAGGTCGAGTATCCGGGCACGCAGAACCAGCGCTTCGACTTCGCCCAGTTCAACGAGGAATTCCGCCAGCAGTTCGGCTACTCGCTCGAGTAGCGGGCGCGGCGGCTACGGCGCCGGGTCCGGCTCCTGCGGCATGCACCGGGCCGCCTGCTCCAGCCAGGCCGGCAGGTCGCGGCGGCGCACGCCCTCGCGGCGCGCCCGCGCCAGCTGCGCCAGCATCCACTGCCGCCGCGCCGGGTCCCCGCCGGCGAAGGACAGCGCCAGGTCGCGGTCCATCCAGCGCCGCACCAGCACGTACAGCACCACGTGCAGGGCGACCGCCAGCAGGCTCACCACCGCGACCAGCACGTAGTCCAGGTTCAACACCCGGCCTCCTCAGTCCCAGCCGGGCATCTGCCCGCCGTCCAGGCCGCCGACCTCGAACACCGCGGTGCGTGTGCCGCCGGCCTTCACCGGGAACTGGACCTCCAGGCGCTGCGCCTGGCGCATCTTCCGCCACAGGCCACGGTGGTCCTCGATGAACAGGGCGATGGCCTCGTCCGTCTTCGGCCGCCACGCCGCCATGCCCGCGCCGGCGTCGTCGAATTTCACCGCCAGGCGGCAGCCGCCGTAGCAGTCGAAGTCGCCGCCCTGCAGCACCAGGTAGGCGCTGCGCTTCCACTCCGGGTGGTCGCGGATCACCAGCTGCACCGGCGCCGGCGCGCCGCCGCCGGTGTCCACCGGCTCCCGGCTGAGGATGGAGGCGGTGCGCTGCTCGCCGTTGCCGGCCGGCACCCGGGCATAGCTCCACAGCGCGGCCAGGCGGCGCTGCTCGCGCGCGGCCTCGGCCCTGGCGGTGACCTCGGCCAGGCCCGGCTCGACCGCGGCCGCGGCCGGGGTGCCGGGATACTGGGCCAGCAGCGCCGCGCCATGCACGCGGGCCAGCTCCCAGTTGCCCGCGGTCACCGCGCGCTCGTAGTCCTGCTGCAGGCGTGCGGCCGCCTGCTCGCGTTCGCGCGCCTCGGCCTCGGCCTGGGCCTGGCGCTGGGCCTCGCGGTCGGTGCAGCCGGCCGTGGCCAGCAGCGCGGCCAGGGCCAGGCAGGTCAGTGCGGGCTTGTTCGCCATGGGCTGTCCTCGTGCGGGAAGGCGCCGGTGGGATGGCCGCCGGCGCCGGTGGGCGTCACCGGGCCTGGGCGGCCTTGTCCAGCAGGGCCTGCACCGTGGCCGTGGTGATCGGGTGGTAGCCCGGGCGGGCACGCTCGAACACCTCGCGGGCGAAGGCCAGGCCCTCGGGCGTCTTCACCAGCTCCTCGTAGATCGGGATGATCAGCTTGCGCCGGCCTACGCGCTGGATGAACTCGCCGGCGGCCGGCAGGGCCTCCTTGTAGCCGCTGCGGATGGCCAGCGGGTACCAGCGCATGGCGATCTCGCCGTTGGCGGTGCCGGTGAAGTGGTAGGCCGCATCCAGCTGCGCCAGCTGCTCCGGCCTGGCCTTCTCGCCCAGGCCCTCGATGAAGTGGACCCAGGCCTGGGTGCCCCACTCGTGGGTCACCTGCGGGTTGGGCAGCTGGCCGCTGCCGCCCCAGGCGATGCGCGCGGTGTCCACGTTGGCGAAGGTGCGCGAGCGCGCCGGCGGGGCCACGACCGGGATGCCGGGCCGGTTCAGCCAGGCGTCCAGCTCCTCCTCGGTCACCGCGTTGGGGTTCTTCGCCAGCAGGTTGGCGCGCAGATAGGCGACGAACTGGTCGCTGTCGGCGCTCTGGAAGGCGTGGTCGTCGAACCAGGCGCGCAGGAACGGGTCGAACACCTCGCGGCCGAAGCGCTGCTCCAGGAACTGCAGGAACCAGGCGCCCTTGGTGTAGGCCACCTCGCTCAGTGCCTCGTCCGGGTCGCGCGTGCCCAGCGGCGGCAGCACCAGCAGCTGGTCGTGCTCGGCCATCCTGGCCATGTCGGCCTTGACCCCGGCCTGGTCGATCTGGCGCTCCATCTCGGCCAGCTCGTGGCCGTACAGGGCCTCGACGATGCGGCCCTGGACGTAGGTGGTGAAGCCCTCGTTGAGCCAGATGTCCTTCCAGCTGGCGCTGGTGACCAGGTTGCCGGACCAGCTGTGCGCCAGCTCGTGGGCGATCAGCGAGACCAGCGACTTGTCGCCCACGATCACGGTCGGGGTGATGAAGCTCAGGCGCGGGTTCTCCATGCCGCCGAACGGGAACGACGGCGGCAGGACCAGCATGTCGTAGCGCTCCCACCGGTACGGCCCGTACAGGGCCTCGGTGGTGGCGATCATCTTCTCGGTGTCCTCGAACTCGGCCACGGCACGGTCGACCATGGTCGGCTCGGCCCACACGCCGCTGCGCGGGGAGATCGGCTTGAACACCAGGTCGCCCGCGGCGATGGCCAGCAGGTACGACGGGATCGGCTGCGGCATGCTGAAGGTGTAGTCGCCGTCACGCTCGGCGTCCGGATCGTTGTCGGCGCTCATCAGCACCATCACGTCCGGACGCGTGGTCACGTGCGCGCTGTAGGTGAAGCGCACGCCCGGGGTGTCCTGCAGCGGCACCCAGCTGCGGGCGTGGATGGCCTGCGACTGGCTGAACATGAAGGGCAGCTTGCCGCCCTCGGTCATGGACGGCTCCAGCCACTGCAGACCGGAGGCCTGCGGCGAGGTGGCGTAGGTGACGCGGATCCGCGCGTTGCGCTGCGGCGCCTGGATGGCCAGCCTGCTGCCGAACACCGGGTCGGCGTCGGCCAGGGCGAACTCCAGCGGCGACCATGCGCCGTCGGCCTCGCCCTCGACCTTCTCGATGGCCAGGTCGCGGGTGTCCAGCAGCAGCTCGGTGGCCTGCGGATCGATCCACTCCAGGGTATAGGTGGCGGTGCCCGACAGCTGGCGGGCATCGAAATCCAGCTTCAGGTCCAGGGCCAGGTCGGTGATCCGGACCTTGTGCGGCTCGGCATAGGAGCTTTCGTCGTGGCGGCGCGCGGAGGCCGGCGCGGCCGGCGCCGGCCCGGACGCGGCGGGCTGGGGCTCGGCCGGGCCGGCGGAGTCGCCGGAACAGCCGCTGGTGGTGGCGATCATGGCCAGGGAAAGGAGCAGTACGGGAAGACGCATGGACACACCCGGTGATCGGAGTGCGTGAAGTGTAACCGCCCTCCCCCGCGCGCGGACCGTGCCGCAAGCCCGGCAACCGTGCGCCGCAACGGCGGCACAGCACCGCCGGCCTACGGCCGCCCGGCCTTCACCTCCAGCAGGAAGGGCTCGACCGCCATGCGCCAGGCCA
>Ga0207866_1000105_pt1 | contig 134685 bp, 122 predicted proteins | sample HigsolmetaAR203D_FD_184835 | JGI IMG/M metagenome (GOLD analysis project Ga0207866, IMG submission 184835) | Ionic liquid and high solid enriched microbial communities from the Joint BioEnergy Institute, USA - AR20-3-D (SPAdes) (version 2) ...
GCGAAAGGGCTGAAAAGTCTGCTTTCTCGTTACCTGGAACTTTGTTAACCTTACGGAACCGCCGTATGCGGACCCGCATGTACGGTGGTGTGAGAGGTCGGGGGCTAGCCGCCCCCTCCTACTCGATTGCTCAGGACGGCTGTTGCGCGGCTTGGCGGGATTCGGCCGCAAGCCCGGCGGCCGTCGCCAGATAGATGGCGGTGAGGACGAAGGGCAGAACCGAAAACGCCAGTTGATCGAAAATGTAGCCCAGGAAGAACGATGCGGCCGCCATCGAGAGCGTGAGGAACAGGTACGTTCTGCTCCTGTAGATCCATATGTATGGCAGGAAATGCGATCCCGCCAGCAACCCGATGGCGAAGGGGATCAGCTCGAAATGCTCAATATAAATGACGATCCACAAGGGCAGGAAGAAGGCTTGGATGCCGCCGACGATACCGCTCAGCGCGCCCAGCGGATTTCGCGACATCAGGTCGGCTTTGAGCAGCCGGCCGAGCAGGAGCCCGAGCGGAAAAATGCTCCCGACCCCGAGCAGATAGCACAGGGCGAGCGTCTTGCCTTCGATGATGAGGCCGAGGACTCCCATCGCCAGCCAATACAGCGCGCCCGCGATGAAGACGGGGTAGCCGCCCCGGGCGACGCGGATCAGGTCGTCCTTGAGTTCGTCCAGCGTCATTTTCTGATAGTCCACGAGATGTCTCTCCTTTGCGGGAAGCCGCCAGTTTCGAAAGCGTTTCCAATATGAGTTGAAGAAAGCCGGCTTTTTGTGTTGCGCTGCCGCACAGCATAGATCGTAGCACAACGGCGAGGCGTTTTCCAGCGGGAGCTTGGGAAGGAAGCGCGGGTGGAAGCGAAGGACCGAAAGCGGCGGAAGAACCAAGTTTCGTTGCGGCGAGGCGCATGGGCCTCTTGCGGACCGCGAATGCGCGCATTTGCGGTGCGTCACCGCAGACCGCCGTAAAACCGAACGTTCGTAAATTTGAAACATTAAATGTTCGCCTTTTTAATTGACATCCGCCGGAGTCGTTGTTACACTGTAAGAGGCTGAACATTTTTTAAATTGCATAGATCAATGCTCGTATAAGTCCGGGGATATGGCCCGGACGTCTCTACCCGGGAACCGTAAATTCCCGGACTACGAGCCAGCGGTAACAGTGAAGCGGGTTGCCCCGGACGGGGCAGCCTTGTGCTGTCTTGTCCGGATTCTGCTGCGCGCGGATTCATAGCGCGCAGGGGGCGGCGATTGCCGGCAAGGCCTGCTTCCCGCTGCATCCGCAGGCTCGTTGTCCGTCGACGTAGAAGCTCCTGGCTGGAGACGCGACGGATTTTTTCATGCCGGCGGCATCGTCGGGAACACTGAAATGGGATGAACAGACGGCGGCATCATGGATGCCGGCTGTCAGAAGCAATCGCTCAATAAGGCAGAAAGAAGGTACCTCATGGCACTGGTAGGCGTCATCATGGGCAGCAAGTCGGACTGGGAGACGATGAAGCTTGCTTGCGACATGCTCGAAGAGCTGGGTGTCCCGTACGAGAAGCGGGTCGTCTCGGCGCACCGCACGCCGGATCTGATGTTCGAATACGCCGAGACGGCGGCGGCGCGCGGCCTGAAAGTCATCATCGCCGGCGCGGGAGGCGCCGCGCATCTGCCCGGCATGGTCGCCGCGAAGACGACCCTGCCGGTCATTGGCGTGCCCGTCAAGTCTTCGAACTTGAACGGGCTCGACTCGCTGCTGTCGATCGTGCAGATGCCGGCCGGCGTCCCGGTTGCGACGGTCGCGATCGGAAATAGCGGCGCGGCGAATGCCGGCCTGCTCGCGGCGCAAATCCTCGCCGCTTTCGATCCGGAGCTGCAGCAGCGCATCGCGGAGCGGCGGAAGCGGATCGAGCGCGAAGTGCTCGAGAGCAGTGAGACGCTATGAGCGGTGACGCGATGACCTCCAACGTCCGCACGGAGCCGCGCACGATTCTGCCGGGCGCGACGATCGGCGTGCTCGGCGGCGGCCAGCTCGGCCGCATGATGGCGCTCGCCGGCAGCGCGATGGGCTACCGGTTCGTCGCGCTTGACCCGACGCCGGACGCGCCGTGCGGCCAGGTCGCCGGCCAGATCGTCGCCGCTTACGACGATGTCAAGGCCGCCCGCGAGCTGGCGAGCCGCGCCGACGTCATTACATACGAGTTCGAGAACGTCGACGCCGGCGTCGCCGCCATGCTGATGGCGGAATCGTATGTGCCGCAGGGCAGCAGGCTGCTCTACACGACGCAGCACCGGCTGCGCGAGAAGCGCGCGATCGAAGCGGCGGGTGTGCGCGTCGCGCCTTACGCCGAGATCCGCAGCCTTGGGGAACTGCGGGAGGCCGCCGCAAGCTTCGGCTTCCCCTGCGTGCTGAAGACGGCGACCGGCGGCTACGACGGCAAGGGCCAATGGGTCATCCGCGGCGAAGCGGAGATCGAACCGGCCTGGGACGCCCTGAGCAAGGCGCGGACCGAACTCGTATTGGAGCAATTCATTCGCTTCGACAAGGAACTGTCCGTCATCGCGGCCCGCAGCCCGCGGGGCGAGATCCGGACGTTCCCCGCGGCGGAGAACGTCCACGTCGAGAACATCCTGCACCTGTCGATCGTGCCCGCCCGCGTGCCGGAAGCGGTGCAGCGGGAAGCGGAGCAGCTGGCGGTGCGGATCGCGGAAGGCCTGGATGTCATCGGCCTGATCGCCGTCGAGATGTTCTGGTCGGCTGAGCACGGCCTGTACGTGAACGAACTGGCGCCCCGCCCTCACAACAGCGGCCACTACACGATGGACGCCTGCCGCACGTCGCAGTTCGAGCAGCACGTCCGGGCGATCTGCAACCTGCCGCTCGGCGATCCGGCGCTGCTGACGCCGGTCGTCATGGTGAACGTGCTCGGCAAGCATCTGGAGCCGGTCGTCGCCCGGCTCTCGCAGCCCGACGAAGCGGCGGCGAAACGGAATGTCAAACCGTCCCTCCATCTGTACGGCAAGCGCGAAGCCGCACCCAAGCGCAAGATGGGCCACGTGAACGTCCTCGCCTCCTCGGTGGAAGACGCGCTTGCGTGGATCGACGATACGAATATCTGGAAGGTGTGAACGAGAAACATGTTGGACCGTTACAGCAGACCGGAGATGCGGGCCATCTGGACCGAGGAGAACAAATTCCGCGCCTGGCTCGAAGTCGAGCTGCTCGCCTGCGAAGCGTGGGCCGAGCTCGGCATCATCCCGAAGGAAGACGCTCAGGCGCTGCGCCGCAATGCAGGCTTCGACATCAATCGGATTTATGAGATCGAGCAGGAGACGCGCCACGACGTCATCGCTTTCACCCGCGCAGTGTCCGAGACGCTCGGCCCCGAGCGCAAATGGGTGCACTACGGCCTGACGTCGACCGACGTCGTCGACACGGCGCTCGGCTACCTGCTGAAACAGGCAAACACGATCATCCGGCGCGACATCGAGAACTTCATCGCGATCCTTCGGGAGCAGGCGCTCCGCCACAAGTACACGGTCATGATGGGCCGTACCCACGGCGTGCACGCGGAACCGACGACGTTCGGCCTGAAAATGGCGCTCTGGCACGAGGAAATGAAGCGTAATCTCGAGCGGTTCAACCATGCGGCGGACGGCGTCGAATACGGCAAAATTTCCGGTGCGGTCGGCACCTACGCCAACATCGATCCGTTCGTCGAGCAATATGTCTGCTCGAAGCTGGGCACGAAGCCTGCGCCGATCTCGACCCAGACGCTGCAGCGCGACCGGCACGCGGAGTACATGGCGACGCTGGCGCTCATCGCGACGTCCCTGGACAAGTTCGCGACCGAGATCCGCGCGCTGCAGAAGAGCGAGTTCCGCGAAGTCGAGGAGCCGTTCGCGAAAGGGCAGAAAGGCTCGTCCGCGATGCCGCACAAACGCAACCCGATCGGCTGCGAGAACATTTCGGGCCTTGCGCGCGTCATCCGCGGCCATATGCTCTCGGCCTACGAGAACGTGCCGCTCTGGCACGAGCGCGACATCAGCCATTCTTCGGTCGAGCGCGTCATCCTGCCGGACGCGACGATGCTGATCAACTATATGTTGAACCGTCTGGGGAACATTATTAAAAACTTGACGGTTTTCCCGGAAAATATGAAGCGCAACATGGAGCGCACCTACGGCGTGCCGTTCTCCGGCCGCGTCATGACGAAGCTGATCGACAAGGGCTTCAGCCGCGAGCAAGCCTACGACACGGTGCAGCCGCGGGCGATGCAGGCGTGGGAGACGCAGCGCCAATTCCGCGACATCATCCTCGAGACGCCCGAGATCACGAGTGTGCTGTCGAAGGAAGAGATCGACGACTGCTTCAACCCGTCGTGGCACCTGAAGCATGTCGACACGATTTTTGAACGACTCGGCTTGGCCGGACAGGAGGCTTGAGGCACGTCATGACCCGGCAACCGCTATCCACCGCCGCGGGGCTCGTCGGCGCTCCGCTCGTGTACAAGGGCAAGGTCCGCGAACTGTACGATCTCGGCGAGCATTACCTGATCGTCGTCACCGACCGGATATCCGCGTTCGACTACGTGCTCGAGCCGCCGGTCCCGTACAAGGGGATCGTGCTGAATACGCTCAGCGCCTTCTGGTTCGACAAGACGGCGGCCATCCAGCCCAACCATGTCGTTCACACCGATGTCGCGAAGCTCGGCAGCGTCGCGAAAGACCCGGAGCAGCTTGAAGGCCGCATCATGGTGACGAAAAAAGCGCAGCGGATCGACATCGAGTGCGTCGTGCGCGGCTACATCACCGGCGGCGGCTGGCGGCAGTACCGGCAGTCGCAGGCCGTGAACGGCATTCCGCTGCCGCCCGGCCTGCGCAAGAACGAGAAGCTGCCGGAGCCGATTTTCACCCCGGCGGCGAAGAACGATGTCGGCCACGACGAGGACATCCCGTTCGAGGAGATGGCACGGCGCGTCGGGGCGGAGCTGGCCGGAGAGCTGCGGGAGCGCAGCCTGAAACTGTACGATTTCGCTTCCCGCTATTGCGAGGAGCGGGGCATCATTCTGGCGGACTGCAAGTTCGAGTTCGGGCTGGTGGACGGCCAGGTGGTGCTGATCGACGAAATTTTCACCCCGGATGCGTCGCGCTTCTGGGCGAAGGACCGCTGGGCCCTTGACATCGAGATCGACAGCATGGACAAGGAGCCGGTGCGGACGTATCTGGCGGGCAGCGGCTGGGACAAGAACAGCAAGCCCGATCCGCTGCCGGCGCACGTCGTCGAGGAGACGACGCGGCGGTATCTGGACATTTGCGAACGGCTGACCGGCGAGAACCCGGCGGAATCGATCACAGGAGGCGGAGAGACGCGATGAAAGCCACGGTGTACGTCACGATCAAGGAGAACGTTCTGGACCCGCAGGGGGCGGCCGTACAGGGCGCGCTGCATTCCCTCGGATTCAAGGAAGTCGGCAAGGTGCGGATCGGCAAATACATGGAGCTGACCCTCGACACGAATGACCGGAGCGAGGCGGAGGCGCGCGTGAAGGCGATGTGCGAGAAGCTCCTGGCGAACACGGTCGTCGAAGACTACCGATTCGAACTGGAGGGCTGAGCGGATGCGGTTTGCGGTCATCGTTTTTCCGGGCTCCAACTGCGACATCGACTGCTACAAGGCGGTTGAGGAGACGATCGGCCAGCCGGTCGACTACGTCTGGCACACGGCGACGGATCTGTCCGCCTACGACGCGATCATCGTGCCCGGCGGCTTCTCCTACGGCGATTATCTGCGCTGCGGCGCGATCGCCCGTTTCGCGCCGGTCATGAACGAGGTGCGCAAGGCAGCGGAGGAAGGCAAGTACGTGCTGGGCATCTGCAACGGATTCCAGATCCTGACCGAAGCGGGTCTCCTGCCGGGCGTGCTGCTCCGGAACCGGGAGCTGAAGTTCCGCTGCCATCCGGCGCTGCTCGAAGTGGTGAACAACGAGACGCCGTTCACGCGGGATTATGCGAAGGGCGAGATCGTCAACATCCCGATCGCCCACGGCGAAGGAAACTACTATTGCGACGAAGAGACGCTGGCGAAGCTCGAAGCGAACGGCCAGGTCGTGTTCCGCTACAAGGCGGGCGAGAACCCGAACGGTTCGGTAAGCGACATCGCCGGCATTTGCAACGAAGGCCGCAACGTCGTCGGCATGATGCCGCATCCGGAGCGGGCGGTAAGCGAGCTGCTCGGCTCGTCGGACGGCAAGCGGATGTTCACATCAGTACTCAGCGCATGGAGGGAGCGGCATGGCGCAACAGTTAACGGCTAAGGAACCGACGGCGGAACAGATCGCGGAGTATAAAATTTACCGGGAGTTCGGCGTCAGCGACTACGAGTACGACCTGATCTGCAAGTTCCTCGGCCGCAAGCCGAACTACACCGAGATCGGCGTGTTCAGCGTCATGTGGTCCGAACACTGCGCGTACAAGAACTCGAAGCCGGTGTTGAAGAAGTTCCCGGTCTCGGGTCCGCGCGTCCTGATGGGGCCGGGCGAAGGCGCGGGCATCGTGGACATCGGCGACAACCAGGCGGTCGTGTTCAAAATCGAGTCCCACAACCACCCGTCCGCGGTCGAACCGTACCAGGGAGCGGCGACGGGCGTCGGCGGCATCATCCGCGACATTTTCTCGATGGGCGCGCGTCCGGTGGCGCTGCTCAACTCGCTGCGCTTTGGCAAGCTGGACAACCCGCGGGTGAAATATTTGTTTGAAAATGTAGTGGCGGGCATTGCGGGCTACGGCAACTGCATCGGTATTCCGACGGTCGCCGGCGAGGTGATGTTCGACGAGAGTTACGAGGGCAACCCGCTCGTCAACGCGATGTGCGTCGGCCTGATCGACCACGACCAAATTCAGCGCGGCGTCGCGAAAGGCGTCGGCAACCCGGTGTTCTACGTCGGACCGGCGACCGGCCGCGACGGCATCCATGGCGCGACGTTCGCGTCCGTCGAGCTGACCGAGGAGTCGGAAGAGAAACGGACGGCGGTGCAGGTCGGCGACCCGTTCATGGAGAAGCTCGTCATGGAGGCGTGCCTGGAGCTGATTCAGTCCGGCATCGTGCTCGGCATCCAGGATATGGGCGCCGCCGGGCTGACCTGCTCGAGCGCGGAAATGGCGGCGAAGGCGGGCAACGGCCTCGAGCTGTACCTGGACGAGGTGCCGCAGCGCGAGGAAGGCATGACGCCGTACGAAATGATGCTGTCGGAGTCGCAGGAGCGGATGCTGTTCGTCATCGAACCGCAGCATGAAGCGAAGGCGCGGGAAATTTTCGAACGGTGGGGCGTCATCTGCGCGAAGGTCGGCAAGGTGACGGACGACGGCCGGCTGCGGCTGTTCCACAAGGGCGAAGTCGTCGCCGACATGCCGGTGAAGGCTTTGGTGGACGATTGCCCGGTGTACCACCAGCGGTCGGAGGAGCCGGAGTATTACCGCGCGTTCGCTTCGGTTGACACGACGGCGTTCGAGGAAATTGCGGATCTGACCGGCGCATTGAAAAAGGTGCTGGCATCGCCGTCGGTGGCGAGCAAGGAATGGGTGTACAACCAGTACGACTACATGGTGCGGACGAGCACGGTCGTGCGGCCGGGCTCCGACGCGGCGGTCGTCCAGGTGCCCGGCACGCGCAAGGCGCTCGCGATGACGACGGACGGCAACGGCCGGTATGTCTACCTCGATCCGGAAGTCGGCGGGAAGATCGCGGTCGCGGAAGCGGCACGGAACGTCGTCTGCTCGGGCGCGGAGCCGCTCGCGATCACGGACAACCTGAACTTCGGCAGCCCGGAGAAGCCGGACGTGTTCTGGCAGATCGAGAAGGCGACGGACGGCATGGCGGAAGCGTGCCGGGTGCTGGGCACGCCGGTCATCGGCGGCAACGTGTCGCTGTACAACGAGAACGAGAAAGGCGCGATCTACCCGACACCGGTCGTCGGCATGGTCGGTCTGGTACACGATCTGGATCACATTACGACGCAGGAATTCAAGGCCGAGGGCGACGTGATCGTGCTCGTCGGCGAGACCCGGGCCGAACTCGGCGGCTCCGAGCTGCAGTACGCGGTGCTCGGCAAGACGGAAGGCCGTCCGCCGCAGATTGATCTCGAAGTCGAGGCCCGGGTGCAGGGCGCCGTGCTGGAAGCGATCCGGCAAGGGCTCGTTGCGTCGGCCCACGACCTGTCCGAGGGCGGCCTCGCGGTCGCGCTGGCCGAGTCGTGCTTCGGCCGCGGTCTGGGCGCGGTGGTGAACGTCGAGACATCGCTGAGAGCCGATGTCGCGCTGTTCAGCGAGTCGCAGTCGCGCATCCTGCTGTCGGCGAAGCCGGAGAAGGCGGATGCATTGGTTGCGCTGCTGGCGGAGAAGGGCGTCGCGCATGCGGTGCTCGGCAAGGTTGAAGGATCGGATCTTGTTGTGCGGGTGAACGGAAGAGACGGCATCGCGGCGCCGGTCGCCGAACTGCAGAAGGTCTGGAAGGAAGCGATCCCATGTCTGCTGAAGAACTGAGCAGTCTGGTTCAGTCTTGGGCCGATGGAAGCTATTACAATGAAGGCGCCGGACGGGAAGACCTGTTCGACAAAGTGCGTGAAGAATGCGGCGTGTTCGGGGTGTTCGGCATCCCGGACGCCGCCGCGCTGACCTATTACGGGCTGCACGCGCTGCAGCACCGCGGCGAGGAAAGCTGCGGCATCTGCACCGTCGACTCGGCGCGGCCGTTCGAGTCGTTCAAGGCGCACCGCGGCATGGGCCTCGTGAAGGAAGTGTTCACGAAGGAAGCGCTCGACGGACTGTCCGGCGACCGGGCGATCGGCCACGTCCGCTACTCGACGTCGGGCAGCAGTGCGCTCGCGAACGCGCAGCCGCTCGTGTTCAAGTACCGGGACGGCGACCTTGCGGTCGCGACGAACGGCAACCTCGTGAACGCGCCGGAGATCCGGGCGGAGCTCGAGGCGGCCGGGTCGATCTTCCAGACGACGAGCGACACGGAAGTGATCGCGCACCTGATCGCGCGCTCGCCGCTCGACTTCGTCGACGCGGTGAAGGCGGCGCTGCAGCGGGTCGTCGGCGGGTTCGCGTTCCTCATCATGACGAACACGAAGCTGATCGCCGCCTCCGACCCGAACGGGCTGCGCCCGCTCTGCATGGGCCGGCTCGGCGACGGATACGTGTTCGCCTCGGAGACATGCGCCCTCGAGACGGTCGGCGCCGAGTTCGTGCGCGACATCTATCCGGGCGAGATGCTCATCCTCGGCGAAGGGAAGGACATCCGCGTCGAGCGGTTCGCGCCGCTGAAACGGCGGGCGGTGTGCGCGATGGAGTACATCTATTTCGCCCGGCCGGACTCGGATGTGGCGGGGATCAACCTGCACGCGGCCCGCAAGCGGATGGGCAGCCGGCTCGCGCTTGAATCATTCGTCGACGCCGACGTCGTCACCGGCGTGCCGGACTCGAGCATCTCGGCGGCGATCGGCTACGCGGAGCAGACGGGTATCCCGTACGAGCTCGGGCTGATCAAGAACAAGTACACCGGCCGGACGTTCATCCAGCCGTCGCAGGAGCTGCGCGAGCGGGGCGTGAAGATGAAGCTGTCGGCCGTGCGCCGGGTCGTCGAAGGCAAGCGCGTCGTCATGATCGACGACTCGATCGTGCGCGGGACGACGTCGCGGCGGATCGTCAACCTGCTGCGCGAGGCGGGCGCCGTGGAAGTGCACGTGCGGATCACGTCGCCGCCGTTCGCGAACCCGTGTTTCTACGGCATCGACACGCCGGACCGCAAGGACCTGATCGCGTCCGAGAAGACGGTGGAGGAGATCCGGCAGGCGATCAACGCGGATTCGCTGCGGTTCCTCTCGAAGGAAGGTTTCATCGAGGCGGTCGTGGGCCGCGTCGGCGCGGGGGCGGCCGCTGCGGTCGGCGCCGGCGTCGGCGGCGGGACTTCTCTTGGCGCCGGTTCGTCCGGAGCCGGCCGTGTTCCGGATCTGTCGCGCCTGGATCTGAAAGGCTTGCAGGCGGCGGGCTTGACCCCGGCGGAGTTCGAGGCGGCGCTGCGGATCAACGGCGGGATGTGCATGGCGTGTTTTGACAACGACTACCCGACGCCGATCGAATTCGCGAACGCTTCGAAGACGTGCAGCTGCTGAGCGGACAAACGGGCGGTCGGTCGTGAAAAGTCGGAATCGCCGAAAAATAGACGAAAATATATCCTCCAAATGCTTGAGAACGGCCGTTTTCGGGTGAATTTGCCGGAACAGACGAGGAGAATTCCTCTATCCAACATCCGGAGCGGAGCCGCTTCCCGTCCAGCCCCGCACAGGCGAGGACGGGACCAACAATTGCGAAGGAGTGACCCTGGTGTCGGAAGCGTACAAACAAGCCGGCGTCGACATCGCGGCGGGCAATGAAGCGGTCGAGCGGATGAAGAAGCATGTGGCGCGGACGTTCCGCCCCGAGGTGCTGACCGGGCTCGGCGGTTTCGGCGCGCTGTTCGGCCTGAATCTGCAGAAATATGAGGAACCGGTGCTCGTCTCCGGCACGGATGGCGTCGGCACGAAGCTGATGCTCGCGTTCGCGATGGACAAACACGATACGATCGGCATCGACGCGGTGGCGATGTGCGTGAACGACATCGTGGTGCAGGGCGCGGAGCCGCTGTTCTTCCTCGACTACCTCGCCTGCGGCAAGGTCGTGCCCGAACGCATCGAGGCGATCGTGAAGGGCATCGCCGACGGCTGCGAACAGTCCGGCTGCGCCCTGATCGGCGGCGAGACGGCCGAGATGCCGGGCATGTACGGCGGGGACGAGTACGACATCGCCGGTTTCGCCGTCGGCATCGTCGACCGGAAGCGCATCATCGACGGCGCGGACATCCGGCCGGGCGACGCGGTCATCGGGCTCGCGTCGAGCGGCGTGCACAGCAACGGCTTCTCGCTCGTGCGCAAGGTGCTGCTCAAGGACAGCGGCTATTCGCTGCATGACACGCTGCCGGAGCTCGGCGGCGCAAGGCTCGGCGACGTGCTGCTCGAGCCGACGCGGCTGTATGTGAAGCCGGTGCTCAAGTTGATCGAGCGCGTGGAAGTGAAAGGCCTCGCGCACATTACGGGCGGCGGGTTCATCGAGAACATCCCGCGCGTGCTGCCCGAAGGCGTGAACGTCGAGATCGCATACGGCTCGTGGCCGGTGCTGCCGATCTTCAAGCTGCTGCAGGAGCGGGGCAAGATCTCGAATCGCGACATGTTCACGACGTTCAACATGGGCATCGGCATGGTCGCCGTCGTGCCCGCGGAACAGGCGGATGAAGCGATCCGGACGCTCGCGGAGCAAGGCGTCGAAGCGTATCGGATCGGCACGGTGACGCCGGGCAGCAAGACCGTGGCGTTCACGGGAGCTGACGTGTAATGGGCAAGCTCAAGGTAGCCGTCTTCGCGTCCGGCAACGGCTCGAACTTCCAGGCGCTCGCCGACGGCGCGCGGGACGGGCGGATCGACGCCGACATCCGGCTGCTCGTCTGCGACAAGCCGGGCGCTCATGTCATCCGGCGGGCGGAGGCGGCCGGCATCGAGACGTATGTGTTCCGGCCGCGCGACTATCCGTCGCGCGAAGCGTACGAGCGCGAGATTCTGATCGAGCTGAAGCGCCGCGGCGTCGAGCTGGTCGTGCTGGCCGGCTATATGCGGATCGTGACGCCGGTGCTCGTGGACGCCTATTACGGGCGGATGATCAACGTCCACCCGTCGCTGCTGCCGGCGTTTCCCGGCCTGAACGGCATCGGCCAGGCGCTCGAATACGGCGTGAAGGTGACCGGCGCAACCGTCCACTTCGTCGACGGCGGACTCGACTCCGGGCCGATCATCGCCCAGGAGGCGCTGGCCGTGGAGCCGGGCGACACCGAGGAGACGCTGGCGGCGCGCATCCACCCGATCGAGCACCGGCTGCTGCTTGAGGTCGTGCAGCACTTCGCGGAAGGCCGCATCCGGCTGAACGGACGGCAAGTGACGATCGAATCTTGAGCGTGCGGGGCGGTTGAAAGCCGGCTGCAACGGAACAGCGTTCCGTTAGCAGCCGCAGATAAGGGCGGCCCCGGCGGTCGAATGCCGCCTGCAACGGCACGACGTGCCGTTAATTCGCCGCAACAACATGTGCGGACCGTCAATAACGGCACGGGATGCCGTTAATTGCCGTCATCGGCCGCCAAGACGGCCTCAAGCCGCCCAATAACGGCACCTTGTGCCGTTAAATCACCGCGCCGCTCCGCGCTGGCAAGCGTTAACGGCACGGGATGCCGTTAACAGCCGATACCGTGACGGGCATGGCATCGAAACCAAACGAACGGGCGCCTGCTGACCCGCATCGCGGAGCGGCAGCCGATCCGCCCGGCAAAACCCAAGGATAAGGATGGGGACGATGAGCGAAATTTACGAACTGAACCTCCGGTACGGGATGAACCCGCACCAGAAGCAGGCGAAGCTGACGAACGGCGGCAAGCCGCTGCCGATCCGGGTGCTGAACGGCGAGCCCGGCTTCATCAACCTGCTCGACGCACTGAACGCGTTCCAGCTCGTGCGCGAGCTGCGCAAGGCGACGGGACTGCCGGCCGCCGCATCGTTCAAGCACGTCAGCCCGGCAGGCGCCGCCGTCTATTCGCCGCTGACGCCGGAACTGGCGAAGGCGTATTTCGTCGACGGCATGGAGCTGTCGGAGCTCGCGACTGCCTACGCGCGGGCGCGCGGCGCGGACCGGATGTCGTCCTTCGGCGACGCGGCCGCGCTGAGCGACATCGTCGATGTGCCGACGGCGAAGCTGCTGAAGCGCGAGGTGTCCGACCTCGTCGTGGCGCCGGGATATACCGAGGAAGCGCTGGCCATCCTGAAGGAGAAAAAGGGCGGCAAATTCCTCATCCTCGAGATCGATCCCGACTACGTGCCCGACCCGATTGAGACACGCACCGTCTTCGGCCTGACGATGCAGCAGGAACGGAACGACGCGGTGATCGACGATTCCGTTTTCGAGACGATCGTGACGGAGAACAAGGAGCTGCCGGAGAGCGCGAAGCGCGATCTGCTCGTCGCCCTCGTGACGCTGAAATATACGCAGTCGAACTCCATCTGCTACGCGCTGGACGGCCAGACGATCGGCATCGGCGCCGGCCAGCAGTCGCGCATCCACTGCACGCGCCTCGCCGGCGACAAGGCGGACCGCTGGTATCTGCGCCAGCATCCGACCGCGCTGAACATGAAATTCCGCCCGGGCCTGTCCCGCGCCGAGCAGAACAATGCGATCGACCTGTGGCTTGAGGACGTGCTGACGCCGGTGGAACAGAAGAGCTGGGAGCAATGCTTCGAAGAAGTGCCGCCGCGCCTGACGCCGGAAGAGAAGCGCGAATGGCTCAAGGGGCTGAAGAACGTTTCCTACGGTTCCGATGCGTTCCTGCCGTTCCGCGACAACCTCGACCGGGCGAGCCGCAGCGGCGTGAAATACGTCATCCAGGCCGGCAGCTCGCTGCGCGACGAAGAAGTCGTGAAGGCGGCGAACGAATACGGCATGGTTATGGTGTATTCCGGCGTCCGGCTGTTCCACCACTGATTCCGCCACGAAGGGAGAAAGCGGCACAATGACCACCATCACCAATCTCGACAACCTGAAGGCGGAAGCGGAAGCGAACGCCGAAGCGCTGAGGAGCAACCGCTATCCGGGCCGCGGCATCATCATCGGCATGACGCCGGACGGCACCCGGCTGGTGCAAGTGTATTGGATCATGGGGCGGAGCGAGAACAGCCGCAACCGGATCTTCGTCCTCGAGGAAGACGGCAGCGTCCGCACCGAGGCGCGCGATCCGGCGAAGCTGACAGACCCTTCGCTCATCATTTACTACCCGGTAAGGCAATCCGGCGGTGCCCACATCGTGACGAACGGCGACCAGACCGACACGATTGCGGACGCCATCGCAAGCGGCGGCACGTTCGAAGACGCGCTCCGCACGCGCACGTTCGAGCCGGACGCGCCGAACTTCACGCCGCGCATTTCCGGCATCGTCCAGCCGGGCGACAAATCCGCCGCCTACAAGCTGGCGATTCTGAAGTCAAACCGCGGCAACGAGGCGCTCGCGCAGCGGCATTTCTTCACGTACGAGCAGCCGCTCGCGGGCTTCGGCCATCTCATCCACACGTATCAGGGCGACGGCAATCCGCTGCCGTCCTTCGAAGGCGAGCCGAAGCTCGTGCCGCTGTTCGACGACGCCAATCAAACCCTTGATTACTACTGGCAGCGGCTCGACGAAGAAAACCGCATCTCGCTGCTCGTGAAGACGATTCCGATTGACGGCAGCGAAGCGGTGATCACGATCCGGAACAAGGCATAAGGAGGCTCACGCGGTGAACATTCTGGTCATCGGCGGCGGGGGGCGCGAGCACGCCATCGTCTGGTCGCTGGCGGGGAGCAGCAAGGTGTCGAAGCTCTACTGCGCGCCGGGCAACGCGGGCATCGCCAAAATCGCCGAATGCGTGTCGATTGGCGTCATGGATTTCGACAAGCTCGTCCAATTCGCGAAGGAGCGGGCGATCGACCTCGTCGTCGTCGGCCCGGACGACCCGCTGGCGGCGGGCATCGTCGACGCGTTCGAGGCTGCGGGCATCCCGGCGTTCGGTCCGAACAAGGCGGCGGCGGAGATCGAGGGCAGCAAGATTTTCATGAAAAGCCTGCTGCGAAAATACAACATCCCGACCGCACGGTACGAGACGTTCGACGATTACGAGACGGCGCTGGCGTATCTGCGGCAGCAGCAGCCGCCGATCGTCGTGAAGGCGGACGGCCTCGCCGCCGGCAAAGGCGTCACGGTCGCGCGCACGATGGAAGAAGCGGAAGCGGCCTTGCGCGGCATGATGATCGACAAGGTATTCGGCGCATCCGGCACGAAGGTGGTCATCGAGGAGTTCCTCGAGGGGCAGGAGATGTCGATCCTGTCGTTCGTCGACGGGTTGGCGGTGCGGCCGATGGTGCCGGCGCAGGACCACAAGCCGGTGTTCGACGGCGACAAGGGGCCGAACACGGGCGGCATGGGCACGTACACGCCGCTGCCGCATATCGATCCGGCCATCATGGAACAAGCGGTCGAACGCATAATCAAACCGACGGCGGCTGCGATGGTGAAGGAAGGTCGGCCGTTCCGCGGGGTGCTTTTTGCCGGGCTGATGGTGACGAAGGACGGACCGAAGGTGATCGAGTTCAACGCCCGGATGGGCGACCCCGAGACGCAGGTCGTGCTGCCGCGGCTCAAGACCGACCTGCTGGACATCATCCTCGCGGCGATGGACGGAAAACTCGATCAGATCGCGATCGAGTGGAGCGACGAGGCGGCTGTCTGCGTCATTCTGGCATCGGAAGGGTACCCGGGCTCCTACCCGAAAGGGCGGCCGATCGAAGGCATCGACCGGGCGGAAGCGGCCGGCGCGCTTGTCTTCCACGCGGGAACGGCGCTTCAGGACGGCGGCATTGTGACGTCCGGCGGCCGGGTGCTCGGCGTCGTCGGCCGGGGCCGGGACATCGAAGAAGCGCGGAACCGGGCGTATGAAGCATGCAGTCTGATCCGGTTTGAGGGCATGCACTATCGGAAAGACATTGCGGCGAAAGCGCTGGGTGCGATGAAAGGCTGAACGGTCAAGGCGGGAAGCGGATGCTCAAGGCTTCCCGCTTTTTTACGTTTTGCGGGTGCGGTTTTGCGGTGAGGTTGTTTGCAGCGGCGCGGGAATGGCAGCCAGATGATTGTGCAGCGTTTCCACCATTTGCTGGCGGCCGTCCGGAGAGGTATACTGCCAGATCAGCTCAAAAAGCACGCCGAGACCCGGCAGCGTCCGTTCATCCGCCCCGACCGAGCTGTCGATGATGTCGAGCAGATCTTCGGACGATTTGTCATGCACCCGCTGGATGATCGCCTGACGCAGATTGAGCGTGTTCACGCGTAATCCCCCCGAGAGCGAGAAGTTCCCCATTACTATGCCCGGCGCGGGGCCTGTTCATCCTCACGCCGCCCATGCGCTGTGCTATAATGGGACATATTGCTTAGGTGTGACAACTGCCGGAAGGAAGGAGCTTATTTCGATATGGCCAAGGCGGCGAAAAAACAGTTCGCGGTCATCGGCATGGGCCGTTTCGGCACCAGCGTCGCCCAGTCGCTTGCGCGGCTCGGCTACGAGGTGCTCGCGATTGACGTCAGCGGCGCGCGCATCCAGGACGTGGTGAACAAGGTCACCCACGCGGTGGCGGCCGACTCGACCGACGAGGAGGCGCTGCGTGCGCTCGGCCTCCGCAATTTCGATGTCGTCGTCGTCGCGATCGGACAGGACATCCAGGCGAGCATCCTGACAACGATCATTCTGAAGGAGCTCGGCGTCCCGTACATCATCGCGAAGGCGCAGAACGAGCTGCACGGCAAGGTGCTGAGCAAGATCGGCGCGGACAAGGTGATTTTCCCCGAGCGGGACATGGGGCAGCGCGTCGCCCACAACCTGATTTTGCCGAACCTGCTCGATTTCATCGAGTTGTCGGACGATTACAGCATTGTGGAGCTGGAGGCCCCTCCGGTCATGGTCGGCAAAAATCTGAAGCAGCTCGACATCCGCGCCCGGTTCCGATGCAACGTCATGGCGATCAAGACCGGGGGACGGATGAACATTGCGCCGAACGCGGAAGATTCGATCCGCGAGGGCGACATCCTCGTCATCGTCGGGAAGAACGGCGATCTGGCGCGGCTCGAGCGGCACTATGCGGACAACGGGAAGTGAGAGGAGCGGCATGGCGGACATCAACCTGATCCCGATCACGTCGGCGCAGAATCCGAAGGTGAAAGCATGGGCGTCCCTCCTCGAGAAAAAACACCGCGACCGCACCGGCACGTTTCTTATCGAAGGCGTCCATCTGCTGCAGGAGGCGCTCAAGGCGGAGGGGCTCGTCTCGATCGAGGCGATCGCCGTCGACGACGAACGCGGCTGGCCGGAGGAACTGGCGGGCGCGCGCCTGCCGGAGCGGACGCCGGTTTACGCGCTCCCGGCGTCCGTCATGGCGAAGTGCACCGGCACGGACACGCCGCCGCCGGTGTTCGCCGTCGTCACGAAGCCGCGATATGGACATGACGCGCTGCTTAGGGAAGGCGGCTTCGTCGTCGCCCTCGACGGCGTGCGCGACCCGGGCAACGCGGGCACGCTGATCCGCGCCGCCGACGCGGTCGGCGCCGACGCCGTCGTGCTCGGCCGCGGGTCGGTCGATCCGTACAATCCGAAGACGGTCCGCTCGACGATGGGCTCGCTGTTCCATCTGCCGGTGGTGGAAGGCGATCTGGCCGAGCTGCTGCCGGAAGCGAAGCGGCGCGGCGCCCGGCTCGTCGGCGCCAGCCTCGACGCGCGCCAGTCGTGCTACGCGTTCGACTGGCGGCCCGCCTGCTGGCTCCTGCTCGGCAACGAGTCGAACGGGCTCTCCCCGGCCGTCTCCGCGCTCGTGGACGCGCATGTGCTCATCCCGATGCGCGGGCAGGCGGAGTCGCTCAACGTGGCGATGGCGGGGGCGGTGCTGATGTACGAGGCGATGCGGCAGCGGTATTTTGATCCCGAACGGCGGTCATGATCTCTGACGGCTGTAAGCGGCGGATTCCAATCGGATGCTGGCGGCCGTAACGAAACTCAGCAACGTTATTTCGGCGAAATGCGATCATGGCGAATACTAACGAAACAGAGACACGTTATGATATGGATTTCCGTCCGAAACGCCGCCCCGAACGTTGAATAGCGTGTCCCGGTTTCGTTAGAGATGCGGGCAGGCAGTTTTTTGGGCATATAACGTTTCTCCGTTTCGTTACGGTCTGCTGCCTTCCGCATCGGCATGCGGGAGTGATGTCGGGTCCATCCGTCGGCTGCTTGTTAGGCTTGACATGCAACTAATAAGTTGCATATAATGCGGGTATGATAAAGGACAACAGGGACGCCGTCTTCAAAGCGCTGGGCGATCCGACCCGGCGGATCATCCTGGATGAGCTGGCCGAGCGAAGCGAAATGACGCTGTTCGAGCTGACGACGCGGCTCATCATGAAGCACAATCTGTCCATCACGCGGCAGGGCATCGCGAAGCATCTCGCCGTGCTGGAGGAAGCGGGGCTCGTGCAATCCGTCCGAAGAGGAAAGTATCGCATGATCCGGTTCAACCGGGAGCCGCTCAGGGACCTGCTCAAGGGCTGGCTCGACTGACGCGGTATTTTGGACATGGAGGAATTGGGATGAAGATCGTGGTGACCAGCATTTTCGTCGAGGATCAGGAGCGGGCCCTGAAGTTCTACACCGGGAAACTCGGCTTCGTCAAGAAGCATGACGTCCCGATGGGCAAGCACCGGTGGATCACGCTGGTGTCGCCCGAGCAGCCGGACGGCGTCGAGCTGCTGCTGGAACCGAACGAGCATCCCGCAGCAAAGTCGTATCAGAAGAAGATCTTCGCCGACGGCATTCCGGCGACGATGTTCGGGGTGGATGACATCCAAGCGGAGTATCAGCGGCTGGTCGAAGCGGGCGTGACGTTTACGATGGCGCCGACGACCATGGGCAATGTGACGGTGGCCGTCTTCGACGACACCTGCGGCAACCTGATTCAGATGGTCCAGAACAATTGAAGCACAAAAGAACGGGATGATGCGTTGAACGAGTCCGTTCATCATCCTGTTTCTGGATAAGCCGAAACAACCGGAAAATGAAGGCCGTCTCGCGGGGAGACGGCCTTTCATCGTGGCCGTTATTTCGATTCGCCGTTCAGGTACCGGTAGAACGCCGCGTTGACCCAGAACGTGTAGGTCGAGTACGTGATGTCCGGATCGTCGGTGCTGTAAGCCTCGGCGATGTCATCGGCCTGGTCGATGAGCGAGAACGACTCCAGGTAGTACCGCCCGTCGGACAGCTTGTTGTTGGCAATCAGCCTGTAGTCGCCCGCCGGTCGGACATTCGAATAGTACAGAGGCTGCCACCACGAGCCGTAAATCAATCCCGGCTGATCGTCTTCGTTCTTCTTCGCGTACGCCAGGATGATGGCGTCGAACCGGTCGCGGTCCGCGGTATTGCGGAATTCGAAGATCAGTTCGTATTCCTTGGCGTATTCGATGTAGTTGCCGTTGGCGATCTGCCGGACTTCGTAGTACTCGGATTCGCCGGGATCGCCCCATTCTTTCAGGTAGACGAAGGCGGACGTGCGCGGCTCGTACTGCACCTTGGCGTTGATGCCTTCGCTGCGCAGCAGGGCGATGAGCTGCAGCGCGTGCCGGATGTCGGAATGGGCATACGTAATCGTCAGCTCGTCGATGAAGTTGCTCTCGTACCGCGAGTCGCGGATCGTGTAGCCGGTGACGAGGTTCTCCTCGAGCGCCCGGTCGCCGATGGCTTGAAGTTCCGGAGCCTTGACGATGACGCTCGCCTGATATGCGTTCAGCAGTTCGTTCAGGATGTTGTCGTCGCTCACCCAGCCGATGTACCGTTTGTACGCGCCGCGGCTCTCGAGCGTCTTGCCCAGCAGGACGGCGGCATACTCGGCAGTCGCCGTTCCGCGCTCGCGGATCAGGCCGTAATGGTCCGCGGGCACGAGGCCGGTGTCGATGGCGGCGGCGAGTTCCTGCGCGCCCTGCAGCCCCAGCAGCGCGGCGCTCAGGTTGAACGGCGCCAGCGTCCGATCCGCCTTGTCCGCGGGGTAGGTGTAGGCCAGTTCCTTCAGGCCGGCCGCCTTGACCGCGATCTGCGCGGCGTTGATCGCCGTCAGCGGCGCCTGCGGGTTCACCGTGCCGCCGGAGATGATGCCTTCCCTGTACAGCGCGGCGGCCGCCGCATAGTAGACGCTGGCAGCCGGAACGTCGTCGAAGACGGCGTCATCGGCGGCTGCGGCAGCTTCGGCTCCGTCGGCGGTTTCGGCGTCTTCGCCGGTCTCCAGCCGGAGCGCTGCGGCCGTCGCGGCGATGAAGTCGCCTTTCGTGGGGGCGTCGCCGAATGCGATGCCGAACTTGTCTTTCAGGAACAGCGCATAGTCTGCAGCGGTTTCCTGTGCCAGGCCCTGAGCGGCTGTGGAGACGGCGGTGCTGCCGGACCCGGAGACGGCGGACACGCCGCCGGCGGCGGAAACGGCCGGGACGGACAGCAGCAGGACGGCGGCCAGCGAAGCAGGCAGCAGCCTGCGGACCAGTTGGTGAAGTCGGATGGACATGGCGGTACCTCCTCGGGTTGATTCGGATGACAAATCCTAGTAAAATAGTATGCAAAATCGGGTTAATCCTAGCAGAGGATTGGAACGGCTGTCAAGACGGAATAAAGGCAATCGTTGCGCTTATTTCCGGGCTGAGTGCGACTGAGGCGGGAAATCGTGCCGGAATCGACGACATTTTTCGACAATATCGCGCTTTTCCATTGACAAAGCCTGAGCCAGTCCCTAGGATTAAACTGACAAACATTTTGAAATGGAGAGAACCTGTCGTGAAAAGAGCGTTCTTACTGGTGCTGCTTGCCGTGCTGGTCGTCTCGCTTCTCGCGGCCTGCGGCGGCGGAAATAGCGGAAATAACGGAAACAGCGAAGGAAACAATGGAAGCAATGCGTCCCGGAACGCCAATGCAGGTGCGGGCGCGGACAACGCCGGAGGTGACACGGAAGGTCCGAAGAAACGCGTCGCGCTCGTGCTGCCGGAGAAGATCGGCGTCAACGCGTTCTTTACCCAAATGGTGGACGGGCTGAATCAAGCCGCCGAAGAGTTCGGCGTCGAGGTCAAGACGATCGAATCGACGGACCCGGCCGCATTCGAGCAAAATCTGCGCGCCGCCGTCGCCGACAATTACGACCTGATCATTACGAGCAGCTTCACCGCGGTCGATGCGCTGACGGTAGTGGCCGCCGAAAATCCGGACAAGCCGTTCGCCATCATCGACCAGGCGTTTGACGCGCCGAATGTCCGCAGCATCGAGTTCCGCGAGCACGAAGCCGCTTACCTGCTTGGTGCTGCCGCCGGTCTTGTCACGAAGACCAACACGGTCGGCGCGGTCGTGGCCATGGACATCCCGCTGCTCAGCAAATATACGAGCGGTTTCGAGCAAGGGCTTAAAGCTACGAATCCGGACGCGAAATTCCTGGTCAACTATGTCGGCAACTTCACCGATCCGGCGAAGGCGAAGGAACTGGCGCTGCTGCAATATGAGCAAGGCGCAGACTTCATCGCCGGCATGTCGGCCGTCAGCGACAACGGGGTCTTCGAAGCGGCGAAAGAGAAGGGCTTCCTGACTTCCGGCCAGGACGTCGACCGCACGGTCGAAGATCCGGAGCACATCATTCTGTCCCAACTGAAAGAAACCGATACGGTCGTCTACGAGACGGTGAAGGACTTCGCACAAGGCAACTTCACGTTCGGCACGGTCAACTACGGCCTTAAGGAGAACGGCGTCGGCCTGACGTTCGTCACGGCGGAGTCGCCGTCGCCGCTCAGCGACGCGCTCGGCCAGGAGAACGTCGAGACGCTGAAGAAGATCCGCGACGACATCGTTTCGGGCGCGATTACGGTCATCAATCCCCTCGAACAGCAGTAAAGCATCTGACGATACGGTGTTTCATACGCTAGCAGCCGGCTGCCGGGACGCAGCCGGCTGCTGTACGTGTTATTGAGGAACATACCGCATGACGGAAGGGGAAGCGGCATGCTGCTGCAGATGGAGAAGATCACCAAGATATACGGCGACGTCACGGCCAACGCGGGCGTTGACTTTACGCTCGAAGCCGGCGAAGTGCATGCGCTGGTCGGCGAGAACGGCGCGGGCAAGACGACGCTGATGCGCATTCTCTACGGCGAGGAGACGCCGACATCCGGCACGATCCGGCTCCGCGGACAGGAGCAGTCGTTCCGCTCGCCGGAGGACGCGATCCGCGCGGGGATCGGGATGGTGCACCAGCACTTCATGCTGTTTCCCTCGTTCACCGTGGCGGAGAACATCGTCATCGGCCGGGAACCGGCCTCCGGCATGCTGTTCGACCGGAAGAAGGCGGCCGAAGAGGTGGCCCGGCTGTCCGCCGAATACGGCATGCCCGTCGATCCGCATCGCCGGGTCGCCGATTGTCCGGTCGGAATCCAGCAGCGGGTCGAAATTTTGAAGGTGCTGTACCAGGGCGCGGACATCATCATTCTGGACGAGCCGTCGGCCGTGCTGACGCCGCTGGAAGTGAAGGAGCTGCTCGCGGCGATCCGCGAGCTGGCGCGCAAGGGCAAAAGCTTCATCCTGATCACGCACAAACTGCAGGAAGTGATGGATGCCGCCGACCGCATCACCGTGCTGCGCGACGGCCGCGTCACCGCGACGGTGCGCGCCGCCGACACGAACGTCGAGGAGCTGTCCCGCCTGATGGTCGGGCGCGAGCTCGTCCCGTTCGACAAGCGGCCGGCCAAGCCGGGCGAACCGGTGCTCGAGGTGGAAGGCCTCACGATCCGCGCCGGCCGCGGCAAGACGAAGCCGCTCGTCGATAACGTATCGTTCAGTGTCCGGGCGGGCGAGATTGTCGGCGTGGCAGGCATTTCCGGCAACGGCCAGTCCGAACTGATCCAGGCGATCGCCGGCCTGCGGCGCATTGACGCCGGAGCGGTCAAGCTGTGCGGGCGCGACATCTCCGGCGCCGATGTCCGGGAAATCCGCCGGCAGGGGCTCGCCCATATTCCCGAAGACCGCTATCAGTGGGGGTGCGCGAAGGAGGAGTGCATCGCCGACAACGCGGCGATGGGCCATACGGCGCGCGCCGGTCGATCCGGCATCCTGCTGCGCGGCCGCATACGCAAGCTGGCCGAGTCCTGGATCGCCGGTTTCAAGATCAAGGCGGGATCGCCGGATGTGAAGGCGGGGCAGCTGTCGGGCGGCAATCTGCAGAAACTGATCGCGGCGCGCGAGCTGGCGCACGGCTCGCCGCTGGTCATCGCCGCCGAACCGACGCGCGGCGTCGACATCGGCGCCATGGAGATCATCCACGGCGAGTTGATGAAGCGGCGTGACGAAGGCAGCGGCATTCTGCTCGTATCCTCCGAACTGACGGAAATTTTGAAGCTTTCCGACCGGATCATCGTCCTGTTCGAAGGGCGGATCGCCGGCGAGCTTGCGGCCGAAGAAGCGACGGAAGAGGGAATCAGCATGCTGATGGCGGGGGTGACGGCCGATGCGGCTCATGCAGCTCATCACACGTAGTCTGCGCGAATGGATTCATCCGCTTGCGGCCCTGCTGCTCGGCCTCGCCGCCGGAGCCGTCGCGATTCTGGCCGTCGGCGGCTCGGTGGCCGAGACGTACGCGGAGATGTGGAAGGGCGCCTTCGGCAGCTTCTACTACGCGATGAACACGCTGGCGCGGGCAACCCCGATCATGCTGATCGGCCTCGGCGTGGCGCTCGCCTTCCGCGCCGGGTTCTTCAACCTCGGCGCCGAAGGCCAGCTTCTGCTCGGCGCCCTGGCCGCCGCGGTCACCGCGCTCTATCTGCCGGCACCGCCGGAAATGCGGATGATCGCCGCGCTTGCCGCAGGCATCGTTGCCGGCGGCGCCTGGTCGCTGTTTGCCGGCTGGCTCGATCTCCGGTTCCGCATGAACCTGCTCATTACGACGCTGCTGCTGAACTATATCGCGGTGTATCTGGCCAGCTATTTCGTCAGCTTCCCGCTGAAGGATACGTCGGGCAGCGCCGCGATCAACCAGACGAACATGGTGGACAGGGCGGTATGGCTGCCGAAGCTGTTCAAGGGCATGAGTGTGCACGCGGGCTTCATCATCGCGGCGGCGGCGGCCGTGGTGCTGTTCCTGTTCCTCCGCCATACGATCGCCGGCTATCATCTCCGGATGCACGGCAGCAATCCGCTGTTCGCCATATACGGCGGCGTCCGCCGCGGCCGGCTGATGATGGCCGCCATGCTGGCCAGCGGCGGCTTCGCCGGACTCGCCGGCGCCGTCGAGGTGCTCGGCACGCAATACCGCTACATCGACAACGCGCTGACCGCCCCCGGCTATGCCTGGTCGGGCATCATGGCGGCATTGCTCGCCGGATCGCATCCGCTCGGGACGGCGGCGGCGGCCATCCTGCTGGCGGCGCTGCAGACGGGCGGCATGGGCGTGGAGCGGAACACCGAGGTGCCGCTCGAGATTGCCAGCGTCATCCAGGCGGCGATCATTCTGTTCATCTCCGCCCGGTTCACGTACGCGTTCTTCAAACGCAGGAAAGCGAGGTCTTCCGATGGACCAGCTGTTTGATTTCTCGCTGTTCAACTCCATGCTGCGGATGATCGCCCCGATCCTGCTGGCCGCGCTCGGCGGCGCGATCTGCGCCCGCGTGGGCATTTTCAACGTCGGTCTCGAAGGACTCATGCTGACGGGCGCGTTCACGGCCATCGTCGGCAATCATCTGTTCCACAATGTGTGGCTGGCCGTCCTGTTCGCCGCCGTCTGCGCGGGGCTCATGTCCCTGATCCTCGCCTATCTGACGATCAGCCTGAACGCGAACATGATCGTCGTCGGCGTGGCGCTCAACTTCCTGGCGACGGGGCTGACCACGTATTGTTTGTTCGCCATTTTCCATGTCAAAGGGTCATACTATGACCCGAATATGACCGGTCTGCCGAAATGGAACATCCCGCAGATCTCCGGCGACTCGTTCCTCGGCATCCTGACCGGCCACTCGCCGCTCGTCTACCTCGCCTTCGTGCTGGCGTTCGCGCTGCAATTTTTCTTCTTCCGCACGGTGCGGGGATTCCGGATGCTGGCCGCGGGCGAACATCCGGCGGCAGCGCGGAGCCTGGGGATCAAGATCGACCGCATCCGGTACGCCGCGGTGCTCGCCAGCGGCGTGCTGTGCGGACTGGCCGGCGCGCAGCTGTCGCTCGGGCAGGTGACGCAGTTCACCGAGAACATGACGGCCGGCCGCGGCTTCATCGCCCTCGTCGCCGTCATGCTCGGGCAGAACAATCCGCTGGGCGTCACGCTGTCGAGCCTGCTGTTCGGGCTCATGGAAGCGATCAGCATCCGCCTGCAAGGCTTCTCGCTGCCGACGCAGTTCACGATGATGGTGCCGTATATCGTGACGCTCGCCGCCATGTTTTTCTTCAAGGACCGCGCCTATCTGCAGCAGTCCGGCCGGATCGAGGGACGCTAGGCAAACATTCGAATTTCGAAAAAGAGGAGGCGCATCGGATGGAAAAAATGGACAAGGCGGAACGGCTGAAACGCGCTCCCGCGCCGAAAGCCCGGATCAGCCCGGAACTCGCGCACCGGCTGCCGCCGGGGCAGACGCTGACGGACCGGTTCCCCATCCTGCATGAAGGCGACGTGCCGGATTACGGGGACGGATCGGAATGGTCGCTGCGCGTGTTCGGCCTGGTGGACGGGGAGCGGACGTTCAGCCTGGACGATCTGAAGGCGATGCCGCGCGCGACCGTCGTCTGCGACATTCATTGCGTCACGCGCTGGTCGAAATTCGACACCGCATGGGAAGGCGTGCGGTTTCGCGATTTTCTGGCGGCGGCGGGCATCCGCGTCCGGCCGGAGGCGCGCCATGTCATGATCCATGCCGATCAGGACTACGAGACGAATGTGCCCCTCGAAGACCTGATGCGGGATGACGTGCTCCTCGCCTGGGGCTACGACGGCAAGCCGCTCACCCCGAAGCACGGCTGGCCGCTCCGTCTGATCGTGCCGCATCTCTACTTCTGGAAGAGCGCCAAATGGGTGCGGGGCATCGAGTTCATGAAAGAGGACCGGCCGGGCTACTGGGAGCAGCGAGGCTTCCACAATTACGCCGATCCGTTCCGGGAGCAGCGGTTCTCGGACGAGTCTTATGAGATGCCGGAAGACGAATGGATGCACAAGGATTACGACTGACGGACAAATACGACTGCATGATCGAGAGGCCGCGGACAGCGCGCCATGACCGTTGGGAGGTACCGTATAGATGAAACTGCCGATTCTGCGCGTAGAACCGGCCGACATTCCGGATTACGCGCTTGTCTGCGGAGACCCGTTCCGCGCCGAGAAAATTGCGGGCAAACTGGAGGACGCGCGGGAGCTTGCCTTCGCCCGGGAATACCGGACGTTCGTCGGCAAGTATAACGGCGCCCGGCTTGCCGTCGTGAGCCACGGCGTCGGTTCGCCCGGCGCCGCCGTCTGCTTCGAGGAGCTGGCGAGGGCCGGCGTGCGGACGGTGATCCGCGTCGGCACGGCCGGGTCGCTGACGCCGGAGTATCCGGCGGGCAGCCTGATCGTCAGCACCGCGGCGGTGCGCGAAGAAGGGCTGACGAAGCAGCTCGTGCCGCCCGGATTTCCGGCGGTCGCCGACAGCGCCGTGACGGAAGCGCTGTACCGCGAGGCGGTCGCGCTCGGCGGCGGCCCCGTCGGCAAAGGGATCACGGCGACCTTCGACGCGTTCTTCACGGGCGTCGTCGACCTGCCGCATGACGCGTACGCGAAGGCGGGCGTGCTCGCCGTGGAGATGGAGATCGCCGCGCTCTACGTGATCGCTTCGCTGCGCGGCATGCGCGCCGGCGCGATCGTCGCGCTGGACGGCGACGCGGACACCGTCGACGAAGCGTACGACCCGCACCGCAATATCGTCGCGGAGGCGGTGGAACGCGAGATCGAGGCCGCGCTCCGGGCGATTGCGTCGCTCGCCGCGGCGGACGCCGCCGCCGAATAGCGTTGGCCTTGCATTGCCTGCCCCGGCCGGGGCGGGCTTTTTTGTCGAATTTCATGGTAATATTGAAGGAGCGAAAGGCGCCAACAACCGGAGGAGAGGAAAACCGTTGAGAGAACTGCTGCATCCCGTCAAAGTCGTCCGCGCGGCCGGGCTGGCGGACGGCACGTCGCTGCTCGTGCTGCTCGGCATCGCGATGCCGCTGAAATACGCGGCCGGCATGCCGATGGCGGTCACGATCGTCGGCGCGATCCACGGCTACATCGTCATCTTCTATCTCCTGGCGATTCTGTATGCGCAATTGCGCCTGCAATGGAACGTGCTGTGGTCGCTGCTGTGCCTGGCGGCCGCGTTCGTGCCGTTCGGCAATTTCGTGCTGGACCGCGCGATCAGGCGCCGCCGGCATCAGTTCGAAATCCGGCCGATTCCGGTCAAATGGCTCGTCTATGCGGTGGTGTTCTTCGCGTTTCTCGATCTTTTCACCCAATTGCCGGTCATGAGCACCTATGCGTCGTCGCTCGGCGCCGGCGCGGCCGTCGCGGGGCTCGCCGTCGGCATGTACTCGATGACGAATCTGTTCGGCAATCTCGCCTCCGGCATCTGGACGGACCGCCGCGGCGCGTACCCGGTGGTGACCGCGGGGCTTGCCCTGACCTCCGGCGTGCTGCTCCTGTACAGTCTCGTCGCAAGCCCGGCGGCACTGGTGGCGGTGCGCTTCCTCCACGGATTCGTGAGCGGTCTGATCGTGCCCGCGGCCTTCACGTTCCTCGCGAACGTAACGGAGAAGGATCGGCAGGGCAGCCAGAGCGCGGTGTCGGGGACATTCGTCGGCATTGCGGCGATCGCCGGCCCCGCGTACAGCGGCATCATGGCGAGCCGGACGTCGGTCCCGTTCGTGTTCGCCACGGTCGCGGTGATCGGGCTGGGGCTGCTCCTGCTGACGGCGATTTTTCTCCGGAGGCAAGACGCGCGGAGCAAGGAAGGGCAGCGGGCCTTAGGCAAGCTGGTCTGGAAACGGGAATTGCTGCAGTCGTTCGCGGGGGCTTTTTTCCTCATGTTCTCGCAGGGGGCGCTGGCTTATCTGCTGCCGCTGCACGTCCAGGCACTCGGCTATGACTCGCGGATCAGCGGCACGCTGCTCAGCATGTTCGGGCTGATCGCCGTCGCGGTGTTCATCGTGCAGGCGCGCGTGGGCTTCAGGCGGCTGCCGACCGCCATGCGGTTTACGGCGGGCCTTGCCCTGATGGCTGTCAGCCAGCTCCTGCTCGGGCACAGCACAAGCATGGCTGCTCTTGTCGCGGTGATGACCTTGTACGGCCTCGGATTCGCGCTGTTGTTCCCGGCGATGAACACGCTGCTCATCCACGGCACGACGGAAGCGAACCGCGGACAAGCCTACGGCTGGTTCTACGCGCTGTTCTCGGCGGGCACGGTGGCCGGTTCGTCCGGCATCGGACTCGTGCCGCTGCCGGCCCAAGGACAGTTCATCGTGACGGGCTGCGTCATGCTCGCCTGCGTTGCGGCCGTGCTGCTGACCGCGCCGAGAGCGAAGATTTTGGCTGGATCGGATCCAGGAAATTAAGGGAATACTAACGGCGATGTCCGCAGCGGAAAGTGCGGGGGGTTGCCGTGAGCCATTATTTGCATATCACCGTGGATCTGCTGTTCGGGTTCGCAGGACTGTTTGTTTTCAATCAGGTGCTCGGCAAGGCGCATTTTTCCAAGCTGACGCCGTTCGAATTCGTCGCCATACTGGTGCTCGGAGATCTGGTCGGCAACGCGGTCTACCAGCCGGATGTGACGGCGGCGCAGATTGTGTACGGCATCCTGATCTGGGGGCTGATCATTTACGCCATCGGGCGGTTGACCTTGAAGTCGAAAAAGATGCGCACGCTGTTCGAAGGCGAGCCGTCCATCGTCATCCGGCGCGGGCATCTGCAATACGACGTCATGCGCCGCAACATGCTCGATCTCGACCAGCTGCTCAGCATGCTGCGGCAGCAGGGGTATTTCTCGCTGCGCGAGATCGAGTACGCCGTCCTCGAGACGAACGGCATGATCAGCGTGCTGCCGAAGCGGCCGTACGGGCCGCCGACGCGCGCGGATCTCGGCCTGCACGGCGTGGGCGGACGGGTGCCGATTACGCTGATCCTCGACGGCCGGCTGCAGTCGGACAACCTGGGGAAGGCGTCCTTGTCCGAACCGTGGCTGAAGCAGCAGTTGGCGGATCGGGGCATCACTTCGTATGAGGGCGTCCTGTACGCGGACTGGGACCCCGAAGAAGGATTGTTCGTTATACCGCATCAATGAGAAACGGCAGCCGAACTGACGCCGTGTTGTCTCGTGCGTCGGTTCAGGCTGCCGTTTTCTGATGGCTCAGGATTTCAGCACGTCGTGGTCGACGTACCGTTCGCCGTTCAGCTTGCTGATGACGTTGATCGCGACTTTCGCGCCGTCGCCGGCGGTGATGATCGTGTGGACGCTGACGCCCGCCACCGTGCCGGCCGCCCAGATGCCGTCGATGTTCGTCCGGCCGTCCGCGTCGACGTCAATGACCGTCTTGATGCGCGGCTCGGTGCCGTCTTTCAGCTTCAGGCCGATCTTCTCGGCGAGGTCCGTCAGCAGGCCGGTTGCGATGATGACTTGTCCGGCATCGAAAGACTCGCCGCCTTCCGTCTCAATGCGGAACTTGTCTCCGTCCTTCACGATGTTCGTGACCGTCGCCTGCTTCACTTCCGCGCCGAATTTTGCCGCCTGCTTCTTGCCGGTCTCGACCAGATCGGGACCCGTAATCTCCGGAACGCCGTAATGGTTCTCGATCCAGGCCCGCTTCGTGATGCTCTTGTCATTGTCGAGCAGCAGCGTCTTCTTGCCCGCTTTGGCCGTGAACAGCGCGGCGCTTGCGCCCGCCGGTCCGGCGCCGATAATGGCGATGTCAAACATCTCCACCCACTCCTTCGCCCATGAAATCAATGCGAATACAACTTGATGCCACAGGAACATTTTATACAAAAATGTTTCTAAAATCAAAAGGAAGAACGGGCGAGGAGGAGCATCGGAGGCGGGACGCGAGGGCGGATGTATGCGGGGCGGAGGTTCGTGGGGTGCTGGATGTAATACGGAGGCAGAGGCTCGCGGGGTGTTGCCAGCGGGGCGGGGAAGCGGCGGCTTGCAGGCGGGGAAGCGGCTGCCCGCGTGCGAGGAGGATTGGAAGTGGCCCAGGCAGACCGGCGGTTGGCAATAACGGCATTATGTGCCGTTAATGCTTCCCCCGAGACCGGCAACAGGCCCGTTAACGGCACGCGGTGCCGTTAAATGCGCGTGAGAGGCCGGCAACTCGGCCATTCGGCGTGGAATAACGGCATTATGTGCCGTTAATGCTTGCCCCGAGGCCGGCAACAGGCCCGTTAACGGCACGCGGTGCCGCTGTGGCGGGGCGCGGTCGGTCGAGCCTTGCAGCGGACAGTGCCCCGAATTTGAGAAACCTTCACCAAATGCAACGCATCCAGACACGTTGTTTGCTTCGATATGGGGTGAATCTGGTCATTGCGAAGCAAATAAGACTGCTGCGTTTCTATAAAGTTCAAAAATTTGCCACAAACACCGAAATAACGCTTCCCTGCTTTGCTGGCGGTCCGGTGCCCTGATCCGAAACGCCGCTGCGGACGGGCATCGGGCGCGGTTCGTGCAATTTTTTGGCTCCCGGGCGCAGGCTCGGCCGTATGTTAATGGTGGGCCTGCAAAGGCTGTGCCCGATGTGCGTAAGGGGTATGACCGTCCGGTCAACGGAGGTGTTCATTTGAAATTCAATATTTTGATAAGATAGAATATTACCGTTCTGAACAATCGGTCAGCACAACAGACAAAGGAGTGGAATTGGTTGAACGGCATCATCCGATTTTCGCTGAACAACAAGTTTGCGCTGTGGATCATGACCATCATCGTCGTGGCGGCCGGTCTGTACGCCGGACTCACGATGAAGCAGGAGACGATCCCGGATATCAACGTTCCGGTGATCTCGATTACGACGGTCTACCCGGGCGCGGCGCCGGACGAAGTGGCGGAGCAGGTGACGCGTCCGCTGGAGCAGCGGCTCCGCAACTTGAACGGCGTCGACACGGTGCAATCCATGTCAATGGAGAACGTCTCGTCGCTGTTCATTCAGTACGATTATGAGAAGGATATGAAGGAAGCGCTCGAGGAAGCGCGGGAGGCGGTGGACAGCGTCCGGCTGCCGGAGGGCGTTTCGGAACCGACGCTGTCCCGGATTACATTTAACGCCCTCCCGGTGCTGGTCGTCAGCGTCAGCAGCGATACGCAGTCACTCGAAGCGTTGACCGCGCTCATCGAAGAGGGGCTGCGGCCGTCCCTGGAAGGTCTCGACGGGGTATCGGAAGTTCAAATCTCGGGCCAGTACGTTCGCGAAGTCGTTCTGACCTGGAAAGAGGACAAGCTGGCGGAGTACGGCCTGAGCAAGGACATGGTCCAGGGCATCATCCAGGGTTCGGTGCTCAAGGCGCCGCTCGGCTTGTTCGAGATGGAGAAAACGCAGAAAAACATCGTCGTGGACGGCGGCGTGCGTTCGCTGGAGGAACTGCGCAATCTGGCCATTCCGCTCATCCCGTCCGGCGGTGAAGGAACGGGTGCCGGCATGGGCGGCGCTGGCGGCATGGGTGACGCTGCGGGCATGAACCCCGCGGCCGGCATGGGCGGTGCAGCGGGCATGGATACCGCGGCCGGCATGGACGCCGAGATGGGCATGGGAGCCGGCGAAACCGGCGCGGGCGATGCCGACATGCTCGCCGCGCTGATGAACAGCGGCCTGCCGACCGTTCCGCTCTCGGAGATTGCCGACATCGAATTCGTCGGCAAGGCGGAATCGATCTCGCGCACGAACGGCCGGGAGTCCGTCGCCGTGCAGATCATCAAAGCGCCGGACGCGAACACGGTCGAAGTCGTGAACCGGGTCAAGGAAGAGCTTGACGCCTTCAAGGAGATGGCCGAAGGCCTCAGTGTCGTCCCCATGCTCGACCAGGGCGAACCGATCGAGCAATCGGTCGCGACGATGCTCGAGAAGGCGCTGTTCGGGGCGATCTTCGCAGTCATCATCATCCTGCTCTTCCTGCGCAATGTGCGCTCGACGCTGATCGCGGTCATCTCGATCCCGATGTCGCTGCTGATCGGCATCCTGCTGCTGAAGCTGAACAACATCACGCTTAACATCATGACGCTGGGCGCGATGACGGTCGCGATCGGCCGGGTCGTGGACGACTCGATCGTCGTCATCGAGAACATTTACCGGCGCATGTCGCTGACCGGCGAGCAACTGAAGGGCAAGGCGCTCATCCTCTCGGCGACGAAGGAAATGTTCATCCCGATCATGTCGTCGACGATCGTGACGATCGCGGTCTTCGTGCCGCTAGGCCTCGTCAGCGGCATGGTGGGCGAGCTGTTCCTGCCGTTCGCACTGACGATGGTGTACTCGCTGCTGGCGTCGCTGCTCGTCGCGATCACAATCGTGCCGATGCTGGCACATACGCTGTTCAAGCGCGGCCTGTCCAAGGGCAAGCATTCCGAAGGCCCCGGCGCGCTGGCGAAAGCGTACCAGAAGGGGCTGCGCTGGGCGCTCAGCCACAAGATCGTGACGTTCTTGGTCGCGGTGCTGCTGCTGGCGGCCAGCGTCGGCCTCAGCGGATTCATCGGCACGAGCTTCCTGCCGGAAGAAGAGCAGAAATACGCAATACTCACCTATTCGCCCGCACCGGGTGAACTCCAGGACGAAGTGGTGGACCTGGCGACGAAGGCGGAGGGTTATCTGCTGAACCGCGCCGACGTGACGGACATGCAGTTTGCGGTCGGCAATCAGGGCGGCAGCATGATGGGCTTCGGCTCTGACCGCTCCGCACTGTTCTATGTGCTGTTCCAGAGCGACATCAAGAACTTTGAAGAAGTGAAGGAGCAGGTGCTCGCCGACGTGCAGGCGAAAGCCCCGGGCGAAGGCGAGTGGGGAATGCTCGACATGTCCAGCGTCATGGGCACGGGCAGCTTCAGCCTGACCGTCTACGGCGACAGCTACGAAGAAATCAAGGACGCGGCCGAAAAAATCAAGACGCTCATGGAAGAGGATTCGAACTTCAAGGACATCGAGACGGGACTGGAAGAGACCTACGACCAGTACACGCTGCTCGCGGATCAGGCGCAGCTCAGCCGGTACGGGCTGACGACCGGCAACATCATGCTCGCGCTCGCTCCGGTGCGGGAGCGGCCCGTCCTGACGACGATCCAGGAAGACGGCGAAGTGTACAACGTGTACGTGCAGTCGGAGGCGAAGCAGTACGACACGATCGACGATATGACCGGCGTGACGCTCACCTCGCCGCTCGGCTTCGAAGTGCCGATCCGGGATGTCGTGAAGGTCGAAAGCGGAGAATCGCCGAACGCGATCAACCTGATGGACGGCCGGCTGTATACGAACATCACGGCAGAAGTGACGACCGCCGACGTCGGCAAGGCTTCTTCCGAACTGAAGCAAAAGATCAACGATCTTGAGCTGCCGTCATCGGTGGATGTCGAGTTCGGCGGCGTCGTCGAGCAGATGAACGAGACGTTCACCCAGCTCGGCCTGGCGATGGCCGCCGCGGTCGCGATCGTCTACCTCGTGCTCGTCATCACGTTCGGCGGCGGACTGGCGCCGTTCGCGATCCTGTTCTCGCTGCCGTTCACGGCGATCGGCGCGTTCATCGCGCTGCTGCTGGCCGGCGAAACGCTGAACGTCTCGGCGATGATGGGGCTGCTCATGCTGATCGGCATCGTCGTCACGAACGCAATCGTCCTGATCGACCGCGTCATTCACAAGGAACGGGACGGCCTCGCGACGCGGGAAGCGCTGATCGAGGCGGCCGGCACCCGTCTGCGCCCGATTCTGATGACCGCCCTCGCGACGGTCGGCGCCCTGCTGCCGATGCTGTTCAGCCTCGAAGGCGCGGGCATCATTTCGAAGGGACTGGCGGTGACGGTCATCGGCGGCCTGACCAGTTCGACGCTGCTCACGCTGTTCATCGTGCCGGCGATCTACGAAGTGCTGATGCGCTTCCGCCGCAAGCAGGCCGAGGAGCGGATCTGATTGTCGGACAAGAAACGGATGATCGTGTCCGCCGCCCTGCGCGTGTTCGCGCGCAAAGGCTACCGCGCGGCGTCGATCCAGGAAATCGCCGAGGAAGCCGGGGTGGCGAAAGGTTCGATCTACCTCCATTTCAAATCGAAGGACGAGCTCGCGCTGGCCGCCGTCTCCGACGTCTACGACCGCGTCCGGCGGCGTATGGCGGAGCTGGAGTCGGATGACGGCCTGACGCCGCGCGAGCGGTTCATCCGCCAGCTCGAGGCGCAGCTCGCCGTGGGCTCGGAGAACGCCGAATGGATTCGCCGGCTCTGGCATGATCACGCAACTGAAATTCACGAAGCGCTGCCCGGATTCGTCCTCCGGATCCGGGCGGAGACGGCGGATTGGCTGCAGCGTTCGATCCGCAGTGTCTACGGCGAAGCGTGCGGGCCGTATGCCTGCGACATCGCGCTGCTGATGCAGGGCGCGATCGGCGAGTTCATCGGCTACTTCCTGCTCGGCGGCAAGCCGCTCGAACCGCAGCGGCTGGCTCGCTATTTCGCCGCCCGCATGGACGCCGTCGCCGCCGGGCTGGCCGGCAGCGGCGAGCGTCCGCTTGTCGCGGGCGAAGAGCTCGACGAGCTGGTGCGCAGACTGACGGGCGGCTGCGGACCGGCGTCGCTGCAGACGGCGGTCCGGGAGCTGCGGGAGCAGCTGGAAGCCGTCCGGGCGGACGGCGCGGATACCGGCGAGCTGGAGGAAGCGCTCGGCCTGCTGGCGGCCGAGGCGCTGAAGCTGCTGCCGAACCGGGTCATCCTCCGCGCGATGCTGAACCATGTGCGCGCACTCGCGCCCGAGCCGCTCCGTCCGGCCGTCGACCGGCTGGAACGAGAACTGTCCTAGACCCCGAAAGCCGCTGCCGCTTTGCCGGCAGCGGCTTTCGCGCAAGCGGCGGGACATATTTCGAAGCCGCAAACCTTATACTACGCATGAACCAGAACAGGACGGGGAAGTGAACGCATGGCATTCATTGTCCTCATCGTGCTCATCCTGCTGAACGCCTTTTTCGCCGCTTCCGAGATCGCGCTCATCTCGCTGAATGACAACCGGATTCGCGCGATGGCGGAGGACGGACACAAGAAAGCGAAACTGCTCGAGGGATTGCTGCGCGAACCAAGCCGGTTCCTCGCGACCATTCAGATCGGGATCACGCTGGCCGGATTTCTCGCGAGCGCGTTCGCGGCCGAGAGCTTCGCGGGCGATCTGGCGGCGTTCGCCGCGAAGCAGGGCGTGCCGGTGCCGCAGAAATTGCTGCATACGATCGCGCTCGTTGTCATCACGCTGGTGCTCTCCTATTTCACGCTCGTGTTCGGGGAACTGGTGCCGAAGCGGCTCGCGATGAAGAAAGCGGAGCCGATCGCGATGCTCGCCATCCGTCCGCTCGTCTTCCTGTCGGCGGTCACCTCTCCCGTCGTACGGCTGCTCACCGGTTCGACGAACCTGATCGTGCGCCTGTTCGGCGTCGATCCGAACGCGGACGACGAAGAAGTGACGGAAGAAGAGATCCGGATGATGGTCGATGTCGGCGAGGAGCGGGGCGCGATCGACAAGACGGAGAAAATGATGATCAACAACATTTTCGACTTCGACAACAAGACCGTCGGGGAGATCATGACCCACCGCATCGACGTCGTCGGCATTCCGCTTGAGGCGACGCTGAAGGACATCGTCGCGACGATCGAAAGCGAGAAATATACGCGCTATCCCGTCTACCGCGAGCATATGGACAACATCGTCGGCATCCTGCACGTAAAGGACCTGACCTTGCACGTCATGGACTGCGATGAAGAAGCGTTCGATCTGACGAAGCTGCTGCGCAAGCCGTATCATGTGCCGATGCAGCGCCCGATCGACGAAGTGTTCCGGGACTTCCAGAAGAACAAGGTCCACATGGCGATCGTCATCGACGAATACGGGGGAACGGCGGGCATTGTCACGATCGAGGATCTGCTCGAGGAGATCGTGGGCAACATTTTTGACGAATATGACGAGGATGTTCGCGATATTGTGAGAATGGACGACGGGTCGCTGCTCGTGAGCGGCATCGTCGACCTCGACGAGATCGAGCGAATGCTGGACATCGGGCTGCCGACGGACCGGTACGACACGGTGAGCGGCTTCGTCATCGGGCAGCTCGGACGGTTCCCGGAGGCGGGCGACGAGGCGGAGATCGTCTGGAAAGGGTACATCTTCCGCGCGGAAGGGCCGGTCCACAAGCGGATCGCGAAGGTACGGATCGTGCCGCCGGGAAGCGGAGAAGCCGGGACTGCGGGGAAAATGGAAGACGTGACGGCCCCGGCCGAATGACGATCCTTCCGCCGGCCCGACAAAAGGGCTTGCCGCCGACCGCGCTCGTGCTATACTCGGAACTAGCGCACAGGAAAGCGGGAGGTGCTGGCGGTCTTGGAGGACGCTTTGCTCGGCAGTTTCGTATCGGCCATGGCGACGGTTCTGGGCGGGCTTCCGGTGCTCTTGATCCGGAAGATGTCCGAGCGGTGGAAAGACATTCTCGTCGCGTTCACGGCCGGCATCATGGTGTCCGCTTCGACGTTCGGCCTGCTTCCCCAGGCGATCGCCGAAGCCGGCTTCTGGACGATGACCGTCGGACTCGTGCTCGGCGTGCTGGTGCTGGATGTGATCGAGCGGAACATTCCCCATATCGACGTCGAGAACAAAAACGGCATCCGCTCGCTCGACAACAAGGCGTTGCTCGTCATGATCGCGCTTTTCATCCACAATATTCCGGAAGGCCTCAGCACGGGGTTCAGCTACGCGAGCGGAAACGAAGGGCTCGGCCCGATGGTCGCGATCGCCATCGGAGCGCAGAATATGCCGGAGGGACTCATTCTGGCCGTGTTTCTGCTGAACGCGCGGACGCCCAAGCTGAAATCGCTGCTCATCGTGACGGCGACCGGCCTCATGGAGATGGTGTCTGCGGTGGTCGGCTACGGGGCGGCCAGCCGGATCGACGGGCTGATCGGCCCGGGGCTGGCGTTCGCGGCAGGGGCCATGCTGTTCATCGCGTACAAGGAACTCATTCCCGAAAGCCACGGTCACGGGTTCGAGCGGCCTTCGACCTACAGTTTTATCGCCGGGCTGCTCGCGATGATCTATATCGCGGAAGTGTTCGGCTGACTGGAAACCGGGAGAGAGGAGCGTACATATGGACGTTCTGGAAGCGATCCGCACGCGCCGGTCGTTCGGCCGTGTCAGCCAGGAGAAGGTAGCGCGCGAGACGATCGAGGCGATTCTCGAGGCGGCCAACTGGGCGCCGAGCCATCACGGCACGGAACCGTGGCGGTTCCGCGTCATGACGGGCGAAGGACGCGGCGTGCTGGCGAAGGCTTACGGCGATATCGCCGTGCTCGGCGCTTCGGAGGAGGAGCGGGAGACGGTCCGCGCCAAGGCGGAGGCGAAGGCGTACCGCGCGCCGGTCGTCATCGCGGTGTCGGCGCTGCCGTCCGATGCGCCGAAGGTCGTGCGCGCCGAGGAATTCGCGGCGACGCATGCGGCCGTGCAGAATCTGCTGCTGGCGGCGCATGCGCTCGGGCTGGCCGCGATCTGGCGGACCGGCGAGCCGATGTACCATCCGCTCATGAAGCAGGCGCTCGGCCTCGCGGAAGCTGAGGAGCTCGTCGGCCTCATCTACCTGGGCAAGCCGGCAGCGCCGCTCCCCGCGGGCAAGCGCAGGCCGGCCGCGGAGAAGACGGTCTGGCTGTCCTGAGCGGGCGCGGCGGATACGGGGAAGCGTGCATGGTCGCGCAAAAAAAATGGGACGCGTGCATTGACTTCCCCTTCTTTTCATGCGAAAATGTACGCGCGTACATTACGTCATCAACAGGCGTGTGAAGGATTTCATTCGGGAGGGAAGGCGCAACGTGGCATCCCGCAAGGAAGTGGCCGAACTGGCAGGCGTCTCGGAAGCGACGGTCTCGCGCGTGCTGAACGGTGTCGGCCCGGTGCGGGAAGAGACGCGGCAGCGGGTGCTGGAAGCGGCCCGCAAGCTCAACTATCAGATCCACGCCCTGGCGGCCAGTTTCGCGCGGGGCCGGAGCGGCAACCTCGGCGTCGTGCTGCCGCATGTGCCGAAGGTGCGGCTGTTCTCCACGTACTATTTCTCCGAGATGCTGGACGGCATCGGCGAGGCGGTGCGCGAGCGCGGCATGGGGCTGCTCCTCCTGTACCGCAGGCTGCAGGAGCCGTTCGACTACGTGCCGCTGTTCCGCTCGGTCAGGATCGACGCCTGCATCGTGCTCGGGGCGAGCAGCCTGCCGGAGGAAGAGGCGGGCATCCGGGCGATGGCGGACGAGGGGCTGCCGTTCTGCATGATCGACCATCGTTCCGGCGACGGCCGGGCAAGCTCGGTCTGCGCGGCGCACGAGGAAGGCAGCCGGCGCGCGGTGCAACATTTGATTGAGAGCGGTTACAGAAAAATCGGTTTTCTCAACGGTTCGCCGTGGTATTCACCAAGCAGGGAGCGGGAGGCCGGCTATATGCGGGCTCTGCGGGAGGCGGGCCTTGCGCCGGACCCGAAGCGGATGTTCGCCGGCAACTACAGCCGCACAAGCGGCCGCCGCGCGGCGGAGGACGTGTACGCCCGGCTGCGCGATCTGGACGCGATATTCGTCGCGAACGACCGGATGGCGATCGGGCTGATGCAGGCGCTGCGCGAACGCGGCGTCCGGGTGCCGGACGATCTCGCAATCGTCGGCTGCGACGACTCGGACGCGGCCGCCATGGTGGACCCGCCCCTGACTTCCGTCCGCGTGCCGTTCGGCGCGATGGGACGGACCGCCGCGGAGCGGCTGCTGGACCGGCTGCCCGACTGGCGGGGAACGGAATCCGTGTTCCACGAGACGCTGGCTACGGAGCTCGTCGTACGCGAGTCTTCCGCGCCGCGCTCGTAGAAACGTCCGGCGCCATGCGCCCGGACCTTCATACAACTTTATCCCCGTGGGAGGAGTGATCCGCATGAAGCAGTACAACATCGGCATGGTCGGGTACAAATTCATGGGCAAGGCGCACAGCCACGCCTACAAGGAAGTGCCGATGGCGTTCCCCGGTACGCCGGTTCCGGTCATGAAGGCGATCTGCGGCCGGAACAAGGCCGGCGTCGAGCAGGCGGCCGCCCAGTTCGGCTGGGAGTCGGCGGTCACCGACTGGCGCGAGCTGGTGCAGCGCGATGACATCGACATCGTCGACATCAACGCGCCGTCGGACGCGCACAAGGAAATTGCCGTCGCGGCCGCCAAGGCGGGCAAGCACGTGTTCTGCGAGAAGCCGCTGGCGCTGAATCTCGCCGACGCGCGCGAGATGCTGCAGGCCGCCGAAGAAGCCGGCGTCAAGCACATGGTCAGCTTCAACTACCGATTCGCTCCGGCTGTTCAGCTCGCGAAGAAGCTGGTGCAGGAAGGGCGGCTCGGCCGGATCTACCACTTCCGCGCATGGTTCCTGCAGGACTGGATCATCGACCCGGACTTCCCGCTCGTCTGGCGGCTGGACAAGAACGTGGCCGGCTCCGGGGCGCACGGCGACCTGGGCGCGCATCTGATCGACCTTGCGCATTTCCTCATCGGGGATATCGAGGAGGTCGTCGGCATGAGCGAGACGTTCATCAAGGAGCGCCCGCTGCCGTCCTCGATGACCGGCCTCAGCGCGAAGGGCGATGCTTCCGCGCCGAAAGGCGAGGTAACGGTCGACGACGCGACGCTGTTCCTCGCGCGGTTCGCAAACGGAGCGCTCGGCAGCTTCGAGGCGACGCGCTTCGCGCCCGGCCACCGGTGCACGAACGCGTTCGAGATCAACGGTTCGAAGGGCAGCGTGAAGTTCGATTTCGAGCGGATGAACGAGCTGCAGGTTTACTTCACGGACGACGCGGAAGATGTGCAGGGCTTCCGGCGCGTCATGGCGACCGACGCGGCGCACGCGTACATGGACGCCTGGTGGCCGGCCGGACACTCGATCGGCTACGGCCAGACGTTCACGCATGTCATCGTTGAACTGCTGAACGCGATCGAAGAAGGCCGCCAGCCGGTGCCGAACTTTGCCGACGGGGTGAAATGCCAGGCGGTGCTCGAGGCGGTCGAGAAGTCGGTGGATGAGCGCCGCTGGGTGAAGATCAGCGAAATGTAATCGGAACGTTGCGCTGGACAGAAGAGAAAGGGGAACCTCATGAAAAAAGCGTTGATCGTATGGGGCGGCTGGATGGGCCACGAGCCGGACCAGGCCGCGGAACATTTCCGGGGCATCCTGGAGAAGGAAGGATTTTCCGTCGAAGTGTCGGATACGCTGGAGGCTTTTGCGGACAAGGAAAAACTGATGTCGCTTGACCTGATCATCCCGATCTGGACGATGGGCAAGATTCCGAAGCGCTACGTGCGGAACGTGTCGGAGGCGGTGCAGAGCGGCGTCGGCCTCGCGGGCTGCCACGGCGGCATGTGCGACGCGTTCCGCGAGAACGTGGACTGGCAGTTCATGACCGGCGGCAACTGGGTCGCCCATCCGGGCAACGACGGCGTCGAATACCTCGTCAAGATCAAACATTCGTCGAGTCCGCTGACGGCGGGCATCCAGGACTTCACGGTGAAGAGCGAGCAGTACTATCTGCATGTGGATCCCGCGGTCGAAGTGCTGGCCGTCACGCAGTTCCCGACCGTCCCCGGCCCGCATGAGCTGAACGGTCCCGTGGACATGCCGGTCGTCTGGACGAAGCGCTGGGGCGTCGGCCGCGTCTACTACTGTTCGCTCGGCCACGTGGCGAGCGTGCTCCGCATGCCGGAAGTGACGGAGCTGATGCGCCGCGGTTTCCTGTGGGCGGCGGAAGGCAAGGAGCTTTACGGCAGCACCAACCCGGTGATTTACACCAGCTACACGGGCATGGGCGACAGTCCGGACTGAATCCGGCGGCTGGCGGGCTGACGGGCTGACGGGAGCATCGAAGGCACCAACACTCGACACGGAAAGAAGGAAAGTTCGGCTATGGACAAAGTGAAAGCCGGCATCATCGGCACCGGCAACATCAGCGGGATTTATTTTCAGAACGGCAGCCGGTTTGAGTCGCTCGAGATTGTGGCCTGCGCGGACATCGACGTCGAGCGGGCGATCGCCAAGGGCGCGGAATACGGCGTGCGCGGCTGCTCCGTCGAAGAGCTGCTCGCCGATCCGGAGATTGAGATGGTCATCAACCTGACGATTCCGAAGGCGCACGCGCCGGTGAATCTGCAGGCGCTCGAGGCCGGCAAGCACGTGTACGTGGAGAAGCCGCTGGCGGTGACCTGCGGGGAAGGCCGCGAGGTGCTGGAGCTGGCCGGACGCAAGGGGCTGCTCGTCGGCAGCGCGCCCGACACGTTCCTGGGCGGCGGCATCCAGACCTGCATCAAGCTGATCGAGGAAGGGGCGATCGGCACGCCGATCGGCGCGACGGCGTTCATGATGAGCGGCGGCCACGAGTCGTGGCATCCGTCGCCGGAGTTCTACTATCAGGCCGGCGGCGGGCCGATGTTCGACATGGGGCCGTACTATCTGACGGCGCTCGTCGCGATGCTCGGCCCGATCCGGCGCGTCACCGGCTCGGCGCGCATCTCGTTCCCGGAGCGGACGATCACGAGCCAGCCGAAAGCCGGAACGGTCATTCCGGTCGAAGTGCCGACGCACATCGCCGGCGTCATCGACTTTGAATCGGGACCGGTCGCCACGATCATTACAAGCTTCGACGTGAAGGGCGGCTCGACGCTGCCGCGCATCGAAGTGTACGGCAGCGACGGGACGCTCGTCGTGCCGGACCCGAACACGTTCGGCGGTCCGGTGCAGTTGTCCCGAGCCGGCGCGCGCGAATGGATTGAAGTGCCGCTCACCCACGGCTACACGGGCAATTCGCGCGGCGTCGGCGCCGCCGACATGGCGAAGGCGATCCGCACGGGCCGGCCGTATCGCGCGAACGGCGCGCTCGCGTACCACGTGCTCGAGGCGATGCACGGCTTCCACGCGGCGTCGGAGGAAGGCCGGCATTACGTCATGGCGAGCACCTGCGCGAAGCCCGCGCCGCTGCCGGCCGGATTGCCGGAATTCACGCTGGACTGAATTTTGGACAAGAAAGCCGACCAGGAGGGCTGTTCCTGATCGGCTTTCTTGGCGTCCTGGACCGTCGGGGTGCGGATTGGCGCAAAAATTGCCGCCATTCCGCCCGAAAAGGCAAAGTCGACGCGAATAGGCGCAGAATCTTCTTCTGATTCCGGGGAACCGGCCGATTTCGCGCCAATTTTCCGGAATAGAAGCAGAATTTTCTTCTTTTTCGGGTGAATGCCGAAAATTCGGCCCGATAAGCGAAGCAGCTTCGCTTATCGGGCCGAACTACTTGGAAGGGGTTGATCTCCACGCGCGCCAAGGCCTCAACGCGCGCGCAGCGCCCGCCATCTCTTGTACTGGTAGTAGAGCGTGCAGCCGATGCAATAGCCCGCCAGGGCGGCCAGCGCGGCCAGTCCGACCATGCCGGAGGCGATGTGTCCCGGCCAGCTCCAGCCGGCGAGATGGAACACGGACGACAGGCCGAGCAGCAGCACGGCGATCGTCTGGTTGAACCTGGCAAGCTCCGCCGCCTGCGTCTCGGACCGCCTCAGCCGCTCGTCCGCCAGCGCCGACCGGGCGAGAAGAATGAACAGGCTCGCCCGCGGGCCGAACGCAAGGCCGGCAAGCTGGATGAGGAACAGGGCGTAGATCCACCACGGCTGCTGAGAGGCCAGCGCGATGACGACGAACAGGACGATGCCGGCCTGATTCGCTTTGATCAGGGGAAGCGGGATTTCCTTCATGTCGGGACCTCCTTCCGAAATCCGTGATCCTCAAGCTAAAACCGACCAATCATATCTATCTGCTCACCATTAAAACGCAGCAGACGCCGGATGTCAATGAAGGCGGGCGGAAGATCACGGCGGGGAAATGTTTCCGGGCGGGGGCGCATATGCTGGGATGAGGAAGCCGTCGGACGGGCGGCTGGCGGCCAGACAGCGGAGGTGACGCGAATGGCGAGATGGGGAAGACGCGGCATCGCGCATTGGCTCGGCGCGCTCTTGCCGGGAAGGCGCGGCGTCATGCGCATCCGCCGGCGCAGAGGATGGCGCCGGCCCGGCGCGGGCGGACGATTTGCCGCCGGCAGCCGTCCGGCCTCGGGGGGCCGGTTCGTCTCCGGAAGCCGGCCCGCATCGGGCGGCCATTTTGTCGCGGGCGGCCGGACCGCTCTGTTCGCCCGTCCGGCGCGGCGCGAACGGCATCACCGGCCCGCCGGGACGCGAATGCGCGTCAGCTCAAAGCCTCCCCGCCGGGAAAGACGGAAGCTCGGCGGAATGCGGCTGTTCCTGATCGTCTTCCTGTCTTTCTGCGTGTTCGTGACCGCCGCATTCGTCTATGTGGAGCGCAATCTCCGCCCGCCGCTCATGCATGTCGCCACGATGCGGGTGAAGCAGATCGTGACGCGGGCGATCAACGAGGCGATCAGCAATCATGTGGCGAGCCATGCGAACGCGGAACGGCTCGTGGAATGGCAGAAAAGCGAAGACGGGCGGGTGTCCGGCTTCATGCTGAACTATGCCGAGCACATGCGCATCACTTCCGAGACGATCGAGACGGTTCAGCGGACGCTGAACGAAATCAAACATGTGCCCGAGCACATCCCGATCGGCCAGGCGATCGGCAGCGCGGTCATCGCGTCGTTCGGACCGCGCATGCCCGTGCGCTTCGAACCCGTGGGCGCGGCGAAGGTGGAACTCGGCACGCGCCAGCGGGACGCGGGCATCAACATGATTCTCGTGGAAGTGTATATCCGGATTACAGCCGAAATGGCCATCATCATTCCGTTCGATACGCAGCCGGAGACGGTCGTGACGGAAATTCCGATCTCTTATCTGCTCGTCGTCGGCGACGTGCCGATGTACTATTACGACAACAAGGGCAATCCATCCGGATCAACGGCCGATCACGCGCCGAATATCGCGCTGCCGCTGCCGGAACCGGACAAAGAAACCTCCGGCGAGGCGCATGACGAGACCGGAACCGGAAACGAAGACGCCGTGCCGGAGGAATCGTGAGAAAAAGATCCGCGGCCGTTCACCACTTGTACGTGCCGTTCCGTATCCGCTGCCAGTCCTCGCGCTCCCATTTTTTCAGCAGCGGGTAAGGATCGAACGCCCACTCGACGAGACCGCGATCGCGGTACAGGCCGAAGTGGAGATGGGGCGGGAACTTGCCCGACGTGCCCGGCTTGCCGTAGCCGGAGCTGCCGACCCAGCCGATGACCTGGCCCGGCTTCACGATGTCGCCGGGCTTCAGGTTTTTGTCGTACCCGGACAGATGGGCGAAATAGTGATACACATTGTCAATGTCCCGGATGCCGATCCGCCAGCCGCCGAACCGGTTCCATCCTTTCGTCTCGACGACGCCGTAGCAGGTGCTGCGGACGGGCACGCCGTAGTCTGCGAAAATGTCCGTCCCCTCGTGAATCCGGTAGCCGCCCCAGCCCCGCGCCGCTCCCCAGGTGTCCCGATACGAGTAGTCGGCGCGGACGGGCAGCGGGAACGCGTGATCGTCGAGATCGAGCCGGTCGAAGGCGGCGTACAGCGCGGAAAACTGCAGGACGCGTTGGACTGCGCGGGTGTTGTGGTAATATTCCCACAGCCCGATGGCGAAATCGTCTTCCGCCGTGCCGGATTTGAGCAACTGCTGCGCGACCGTCCAGAGGATGTCCTCGTCATCCGTCCGGTCGGCGCGTCCGTCGCCGTTGCCGTCCAGGCCGATGCCGCCGAAATGGCGGATGACCGCCGGATTCGTCTCGTTCTCGTCCGGGTTCAGCTCGCCCGCCCACCGTTCGGGCGGCACATAGATGGCGATCAGACCGCGCGGCTGCGGTCGTGATTTCGGACGAGCCTTCGTCAGCGTCCGCTCGTACTGATCGATGGCGGCCAGATGGTGCCAGGGGATGCCGGTCAGCATGCTGATCCGGTCGAACAGCGCGCGGCGTTCGGCATAGACGTCGCGCTCCGGCGTCACCTTGCCGGCCGCGGGCGCCGCCTGGGCGGCGGGACCGGCCGCGGCGGCAAAAAGCGCCAGGGAAGCGCAGGCAGCGGCGATGCGCCGAACGGCCCGCAATGCCGTGTCGAACCGGCTCCCCGCGCCTCTCCGCGTCAACCGAAGCATAGCGTTCCATCGCCTCCTTGTCCTCCGTTAGCATCTGCAGATCATTGGTTTTTATCCGAATCGTGTTATAATAAGAAAGATTATGGCTCCACTCTAGCAAGGGTCTGGGACTGCGGTCCCGCCCGTAAGGAAAGCGGGGATCCCCCATGAGCACACGCGAAAAGCAAAGGCTGCCGAAGCCGGACTGGCTTCGGATCCGGCTGACGACGGAAGGCAACTATGCCGAACTGAAGACGATGATGCGCGCGAAGACGCTGCATACCGTATGCGAGGAAGCGCGCTGTCCGAATATTTATGAGTGCTGGGCGAACCGGACGGCGACGTTCATGATCCTCGGCGACATCTGCACCCGCGCCTGCCGGTTCTGCGCGGTGAAGACCGGCCAGCCGACGGAGCTCGATCTGGCCGAACCGGAACGGGTCGCGGAAGCGGCAGAGCAGATGATGCTGCGCCACTGCGTCGTGACGAGCGTCGCGCGCGACGATCTGGCCGACGGCGGCGCGCAGGTGTTCGCCATGACGATCAAGGCGATCCGCAAGCGGCTGCCGCTGTGCAGCGTGGAGGTGCTCATTCCGGACTTCATGGGCAACTGGGATGCGCTGCGCACCGTCATGGACGCGAAGCCCGACATTCTGAACCACAACATCGAGACGGTCCGCCGCCTGTCGGACAAGGTGCGGGCGAAGGCCAAATACGACCGCTCGCTCGAACTGCTCCGGCGGGCGAAGGAAATGCAGCCGGACATTCCGACGAAGTCGAGTCTGATGCTCGGGGTCGGGGAAGAATGGGACGAAATTCTCGAGGCGATGGACGATCTGCGCGCCGTGGACTGCGATATTTTGACGATCGGACAATATTTGCAGCCGACGCCGAACCATCTGCCCGTGGAGCGGTACGTCCATCCGGACGAATTCAAAGCGCTGAAGGAAGAAGGGCTCAAAAGAGGCTTCCGCCATGTCGAATCGGGTCCGCTCGTGCGCAGTTCCTATCATGCCCATGAGCAGGTGCAATCGGCGGCGGCGGCGCTGACCCATTCGGCCGGAAACTGAGCGAAAGGATTCGGGGAAGCATCGGAACAGAACCGGTGCGGGAAATGGGGGTTCATCTTGATCAATATCGGCGGCAGAGTATTCGAGCTGGTGCTCGATCACAAAGGCGGCTGGAACCCCGAAGCCTTCAGGGAACGGTACAGCGAAGTGCTGGACCGCTATGATTACGTCATCGGCGATTGGGGTTACAACCAGCTGAGGTTGAAAGGATTTTTCCGCGACAATCATCCGAAAGCGACGAAAGATACGTCGATCAGCCATCTGGTCGACTATCTGCACGAATATTGCAACTTCGGCTGCGCGTACTTCGTCCTGCGGCGGGTGCCGGGGGATGAACGCAGCCGGACGGCACCGGAAGAAGAGCCGGTCGTGTTCACGCACGCGCTGCCGGCCACCGGCGAGACCGCTGCCGGCCTCGCCGGCAAGGCGGCCGCGCTGCCCGGCGGCGAGCGGCTCATGCGCTGGCGGGCCGACCAGTCGACCGGCCGGGAAGGCCGGGCGCTCCGCATCGCGGCCGAGCGGGCGGAACTGGAGGCGCTCATTCTTCAGCGCGAGCTGCGGGAAGCGCGGGAACAGCGCGAGCAGCAGAAACAGCAGAAGCGGCAGGCGCACAAGAGCCCGGGATTCGGGCAGCAGAAGCCGCAGGGGCAGGGCGGCGGACAGCACGGCGGCAAGCGCGGAGGGGCGTCCGGCGGGCGGCAGGAGCCGCGCGGCGGGCAGCAGAGCCAGGGCGCGCCGGGCAAGGGCGAGCGGCATCCGCATCAGCCGCAGGGCCGGAAGCCCGACGCCGCCCGCGGCGACGCGCATCGCGGCCGACAGCCGAATCCGCGTTCCGGCGACGCGCCGCGCGGACCGCGTCATCCCAAGGTCGAGCGGGCGGGCGGCGAGCAGCACCGGAACCGGCGGCCGAACGCGCAGCAAGCCGCGCCGGCGGGATCCGGCGAGACGTAAACAGCGAAAAGGGGTTTTCCCGCAGCGGGAAAACCCCTTTTTGTCAGGCTATTTTTATTTCTTCACGGCTGCTTCGTAGCGCTTGCCGACTTCGTCCCAGTTGACGATGTTCCAGAACGCGGCGATGTAGTCCGGGCGTTTGTTTTGATATTTCAGGTAGTAAGCATGCTCCCATACGTCCAGACCGAGGATCGGCGTGTCGCCTTCCATGAGCGGGCTGTCCTGGTTCGGCAGGCTGTACACTTTCAGCTTGCCTTCCGGCGATACCGCCAGCCAGGCCCAGCCGGAGCCGAAACGGGTCGTGGCCGCTTTCGTGAAGTCTTCCTTGAATTTCTCGAAGCCGCCCAGTTCGCTGTCGATCGCCGCAGCGAGCGCGCCCGTCGGAGCGCCGCCGCCGTTCGGGTTCAGGATCGTCCAGAACAGCGAGTGGTTCGCGTGGCCGCCGCCGTTGTTGCGAACAGCCGTGCGAATCGATTCCGGTACGGCGTTCAGGTTCGAGATCAGCTCTTCGACCGACTTGCTTTGCAGTTCCGGAGCGGATTCGAGCGCTGCGTTCAGGTTCGTGACATACGTGTTATGGTGACGGCCGTGGTGGATCTCCATCGTCGTCGCGTCGATATGCGGTTCGAGCGCGTTCGTCGGGTACGGAAGCGGTGGCAGTTGATGAGCCATGGTTCGTTTACCTCCTGCGTTCAATTTTTTACAGCATTATTATCCATGATTCGCCGGAATAAATCAACATGGATGTTGCGAAAGTCCGGCGCGAGGAAGGCTTGAATCGGTGACAATCTTCATGTCACCGTCGTGTTGCTATGATCATGACGGGAAGCGAGGGAACCGCGTTGAGACGGATGGACAGGCTGGTGGCGATTCTGATCGCGCTGCAGCAGCGGCCGGAGACGGCGCAAAGTCTGGCGGACAAGTTCGAGGTGTCCAGGCGGACGATTCTGCGGGACATGCAGGCGCTCGCCGAGATGGGCGTTCCGATCTGGGCAGAGCCCGGGCCCGCCGGCGGCTTCCGGCTGATGGAAGGGTACAGGCTGCCGCCGCTGCAGCTGGATTCGCAAGAGGCGCTCACTCTGCTGTTCGCGCTCCGCGCGCTCACGCGGCTCGCCGACACCCCTTTCCGCCAGGCCCGCTGGACGGTGATCGACAAGATCCGGGCCGTGCTGCCGAAGCCGATGCTTGAGGCGATCGAGCCGGTGCTGGACCGGGTGGAAATCGAAGTTCCGGAAAGGAAGGTGAAGACGCCGCATCTGTCCGAGCTGATGGAACACGCCGCCGCGTCCCGCTGGATTCGTGCCGACTACCGGTCCGCCAGCTCCCGGCGCTGGCTGGAGCTGCTGCCGCGGCGCATTTTCGCGGCGCACGGGTTCTGGTATTGCGAGGCGTATTCGGCCTTCCACGGGGAGACGCGCACGTTCCGGGTGGACCGGATGATGAGCATCGAGGCGATCGACGGTCCGTCGCTGAACCCGCCGCGCACCAGCCGCGATGATGCGGAGGTGCGCGCGCCCGCGGCCCCTTTCGTGCGGATCGTCGCCCGGCTGACCTACCGCGGCGCGCTGCTGGCCGAGCAGGACGAGCATATCGGCGAGCGGGTGCGGCAGATCGCGGATGACGAGTGGGAAGTGGATTTCGATTGTCCGGCCGAAGAATGGCACTGGGCGGTGCGCTTCTTTTACACGCTTGGGCCGGATGCCGAGGTGATGGAGCCGGAGCGGCTTCGGCGCGAGATCGCCGGCATGGCGAGGCAGGTATGCGAACGGTACGAACGGCATGCCGGACGGGACGGTCATCGAGCGGGGCGGCAAGAATTTGACGGAGAATGAGGGAGGATGGAACGATGGGAAACAACGAAAGATCGGCTGCTTCGCCCCGGACGTGCTGGACGGGATCATCCGGTATTTGCGCGGCATCACGCTGCCGGACGGCGGGCTGCCCTTCGTCTTCAAGAGCGCGGGCGAATACACGCATGCCCCGTGGTGGAGGGCGGAGCGCGACGATGTGCCCTCGATCAACCCGACCGGCAGCATCCTCGGCCTCCTGTACAAGCAGCGGGTGCGGACGGAGATATTCGCGGAAGAATGGTTCGTGAAGAACGAAGCGTATGTCTGGCGCGTGGTGGAGCGGGAAGAGCCGGCAGGCTACCATGACGGAGTGAACTGGCTGATGTTTCTGCTGCATGCGCCCGACCGGAATCGGGCCGAACGGCACTTGTCCAAGTTCGATGCGTGGCTGGGCCGCCCCGGGACGATCGAGCGCAACCCGGACGCCGAAGGCTATGTGCATAAAGTGCTCGATTGGGCCCCCCGTCCGGACAGCCATGCGGCGAAATTCGTCACGGAGTCGGAAGTGCGGGAGCATCTGGAGACGCTCGTCCGCCTGCAGCGGGAAGACGGCGGCTGGCCGATCCACTGGCAGACGGTCAGCCCCGGCGCGGAGCTGGCATGGCGCGGCTGGATAACGGTGGAACGGCTGAAGACGCTGCGGGCGTACGGGGTGATTTGAGTCGGGGTGGAATCTGTCGAGGATTCGTTCATATACATTTCGATAAGACGAGACATGGCGCATGGGACCTGCCGGTGAGCCCGAGCATAAAGTAACAATGGAAGGTGCCGCTGTCTGCCGCAGCTGCGAACCCGCATTTCCGAACAAGGCTAACTATTAATGGAAGTAAGCGCTTAAAATACACATCTACGGACAGCATTTCCACGAATGAGACGAATTTTTTAAACTTTTTTTAAGATTTTGCAGGAATCCGTTCATTTTTGTCGTAAATGAAAAGGTGCTTGTCTTTTCTCATTTGACGAAAATGCGGGGGTACTCATTCCATGGTTGTTCGCTCTTTTCAACTGTCGGATTACCGTGCGGTATCGGAGCTGATGGAGTCCGTTCTCTCCGAAGCCTGTTGTGAAGAGACGCGCGAAGCTTTTGCCCGCCAGCTCGGCTGGGACAGCGACCTGATCCTGGTGGCGGAGATTGAAGGCGCCATCGCGGGCTTCATCATCGGCACGATCGACAGGGACCGCGGCTATTACTACCGGATCGCCGTTCATCCGGACTATCGCGGCCGGGGATGCGCGAAGGCGCTGATCCAGGGGCTCAAGATCCGGTTTGAACAGCGCAAGGTAACGCAGGTCATGGTTGCCGCGGACGAGCATAACCAACCGATTCTTCCGCTATACGAAGCCATGGGCTACAAAGCCCAGGATTTCCAAAATTCGAACCGAAAACTCGCGATCATGGCGGGCTGAAGGCCGGCCTTGGGCGTCGAATCGATCGAAGTTCTCACAGCATATGTTGCGCGCCTTGCTTTTGGCCGCAAGATATGCTTTTCTATTCTCAGCGCCCTTGAGGGCATCCGCGGGCGGAGGATGACATGAACAAACCGGCGGAGACCACGGAGACGGATGAACGGTTCGCCGACAGGCGCGAACGGTCCCGGCGAAAACGCGGCGCGAAGCCGAAGGGATGGCGGGAAGAGCTGTCCGATTGGCTCAAGTCGCTCGCCTTTGCGGTTGTCGTCGTGGCGGTTCTGAAACTGTTCGTCTTCGACCTCACGACCGTGCACGGCATCTCGATGGAACCGACGCTGAAGACGGGCGAGCGGCTGCTCGTCAACAAGATCGGCTACCGGCTGGGCGGACCGGCCCGCGGCGACATCGCCGTGCTGGTCGATCCCGCGCCGACTCCCGGCGACAGCAAGTATATCGTCAAAAGGGTCATCGGCGTCGCGGGGGACACGATCGAGATCCGCGGCGGCGTGCTGTATGTGAACGGCGAGCGGCTGGCCGAGCCGTACGCGGATGTTGCGATCGCCGGTCCCGATTTCGGACCGCTCACGGTCGAGCCGGGCAAGGTGTTCGTCATGGGCGACAACCGGCGGAGCGGCGCCAGCAAGGACAGCCGTTCGTTCGGGACGGTGCCGGCGGGCAGCCTGCTCGGCAAGGCGGAATTCATCCTCTGGCCGATCCCGCGCTGGAAGAAGATATAGGAGCGACACGGCACGTGAAAGAAGTGACGATCTACACGGACGGCGCATGTTCCGGCAACCCGGGGCCGGGGGGCTGGGGCGCCGTTCTGTTCTATGGACCGCATCGCAAAGAAATATCCGGCGGCGAACCGATGACGACGAACAACCGGATGGAGATCGTCGCGGTCATCGAGGCGCTCAAGCAGCTCAAAGAGCCTTGCGCCGTGACGGTGTACAGCGATTCGGCGTATGTGGTGAACTGCTTCCGGCAGAACTGGATGCAGGGCTGGCTGAAGAACGGCTGGCGGAACAGCAAGGGCAAGCCGGTGGAAAATCAGGATCTCTGGCAGGAACTCTGGTCGCTGATGCAGCGGCATCGGGTATCCTATGTGAAGGTGAAAGGCCACAGCGACAACGAATGGAACAACCGGTGCGACGAGCTGGCCCGGGCCGAGATCAGGCGGCAGTCGCAGCCGGGCTGACGAGAGGAGCGTGGAGTCCGCCATGACGGAGCGGCCCGCGGCGTTTTACGCCGAGCTGAAGGCGGAGATGAAAGCGGCGGCGCGGTCGCTCGGCATCGACAAGATCGGCGTCGCATCGGCGGAGCCGTTCACAGAGCTCAGGCGCACGCTGGAGCGGCACCGCGCGCTCGGCCGCGAATCCGGCTTCGAGGAGCCGGACCTCGACAAGCGGACGAATCCCGCGCTGCTGATGGAGGACCCGCAATCGATCATCGCGATTGCGGTCGCTTACCCGTCGAAGCTGCGCGATGCGCCGAAGTCCGAGCCGGGGGCCCGCCGCGGCATCCTGTCGCGCTCGGCATGGGGGCGCGATTACCACGAGGTGCTGCGGGACCGGCTTGCCCGGCTCGAAGCGTGGCTGCGCGAGCGGGCGCCGGAACTTCGGGCACTGTCCATGACGGACACGGGCGCGCTCGTCGACCGCGCCGTCGCCGAGCGGGCCGGCATCGGCTGGAGCGGCAAGAACTGTTCGATCATCACGCCCGAGTTCGGTTCCTGGGTGTACCTCGGCGAGATGATCACGAACTTGCCGCTGCCGCCGGATGCGCCGGTCACGGAGATGTGCGGCGAGTGCACGAAGTGCATCGACGCCTGCCCGACCGGCGCGCTCGTCGGGCCGGGCGAGCTCAATGCGCAGGCGTGCGTCTCGTATCTGACGCAGACCAAGGGTTACTTGAGCGACGGGCAGATGCGCAAGATCGGCAACCGGCTGTACGGCTGCGACACGTGCCAGATCGTCTGCCCCGTGAACCGCGGCAAAGACTGGACGCATCACGAGGAGCTGCAGCCGGACCCGGACACGGTCAAGCCGCTGCTTGTGCCGCTGCTGTCGATGAGCAACCGCGAGTTCAAGGAGCGGTTCGGCGCGTCCGCCGCCGCCTGGCGGGGCAAGAAGCCGATCCAGCGCAACGCGGTCATCGCGCTCGGCCATTTCCGCGAGGCGTCGGCGGTGCCGGACCTCATCCGCGTGCTGACCGCCGATCCGCGTCCGGTGCTGCGCGGCACGGCCGCGTGGGCGCTCGGCCGCATCGGCGGCTCCGAGGCGGAGCGGGCGCTGCGGCAGGCGCTCGATCGCGAGGCCGATCCCGAAACTTCGGCGCGGATCAAGGCGGCGCTTGAGGCGCTTGAGGCGCTTGAGAATCCCGAGCCGCGGGATGCGGCCGGCGGCCGAGCGGACGACCGCAGGCACGGCGGCGCGGACAGCGGCGTTCCTATATACGAGGAAGGCGCGGCGAAGCCGGGCTTCTGACGCCCGCCGCATGCGCTGCGGAAGGAGGAATGGGTATGGATATGGGGCAACCGATACTTGTCCGCTGGATCGAAATCGATTCGCCCGTCGGACCGCTCGTGCTTCTGAAGGCGGACGGCAGGCTGTGCCGGGTCGAATTCGGCCGGATGGTAGAGCGCCGCGCGGCCTTGACCGCATGGGCGGCCGAGCACGGACTGGCCGGCGATTTCCGGCACGCGCCGGACGATCCGCTGCTCAAGGAAGCGGCGGCGCAGCTTGCGGCCTATTTCCGCGGCGAGCGCTTCCGGTTCGAGCTGCCGACGGCGATGTACGGCACGCCCTTCCAGAAGGCGGTGTGGGCGGCGCTCGCCGCCATTCCGTACGGCGAAGTCCGCTCGTACAAGGCGGTCGCCGGGGCGATCGGCCGTCCGTCGGCGGTGCGGGCGGTCGGCGGGGCGAACAACCGGAATCCGCTGCCGATCATCGTGCCGTGCCACCGGGTCGTCGGCGCGGACGGATCGCTCGTCGGCTACGCGGGCGGGCTCGACGCGAAAAGGCGCCTGCTCGAACTGGAGCGGTTGGCCGCGAACGTTGCCCGGCCGCTGGCGAACGTGCTATGATTTAGTGGCATCGCGGGAGAACGCATCATGCAGAAGGGGGGGCGGCCGAAATGAGCGCATGGGATATCATCATACCGATTCTGACTTTGGTCGTCGGCCTGATCGGCGGATTCGCGGGCGGCGTATTCTATCTGCGCCAGCAACTGACGAAGATGCAGAGCGATCCGGAGATGCTGCAGAAGATGGCCAAGCAGATGGGCTACAACCTGAACAAACAGCAGCTGCAACGCGCGCAGCAGATGATGAAACGGGGGAACATCGGCCGCAAATAGGCCGGTGTGCCTCCGGGGGAGGCGATCATCGAGATGGCAGGCGTGAAGGATTATGCCAATCGGCATGTGGCGGAGAACCGTGCCGAACTGGAGCGGCTCGTCCGGGAAATGCTGCGGATGATCGGGGAAGACCCCGACCGGGAAGGGCTGCTCGATACGCCGGCCCGCGTCGTGCGAATGTTCGAGGAAATCTACGCCGGCTATTCGGTCGATCCCGGCGACGTCCTCGGCGTCACGTTCGACGAGCAGCATGAAGAACTCGTGATCGTGAAGGATATCGTCTATTACAGCCAGTGCGAGCATCACCTCGCGCCGTTTTTCGGCAAGGTGCACATCGGCTATCTCCCGAGCGGCAAAATCGTCGGGCTCAGCAAGCTGGCACGGCTGGTCGAGGCGGTCACGCGCAAGCTGCAGGTGCAGGAGCGCATCACGAGCCAGATCGCGGACATCCTCGAGGAGAGGCTGCATCCCCACGGCGTCATGGTCGTCGTGGAAGGCGAGCATCTGTGCATGTGCGCCCGCGGCGTCAAGAAGCCGGGCAGCAAGACGGTCACTTCCGCGATCCGCGGGGAATTCCGGGAGAGCGCCGCGCTGCGGGACGAGTTTCTTCAACTGATCCGGATGTAGAAAAGGAACAGCAAACGCGAACAACCATCATCCGCTGCACGCAGCGCTCCGACGGACATCAGTTCCATCGGGGCGCTGGTTCTATTTTTACAGGGGTCAAGGGGTGAAAAAATGAAACGCGTTGCGCTTCTGTTGCTGCTTCTGGCGGCGGCTGCGGGGTGCGGAATCGAACAGTCGTCCTACGCATCGATTTTGATTTATCAAGGTCAGGAATACATCGGGAAGGGGCTGGTGCCGCAAGACGAATACGCGCACGCGGAACCGGTCGGCACCGTGTCCGTCAAGACGGCCCCTGAACGGCTGCCGACGGACGAACTGTCTTCCAACGAGCTCGAGGCCGGAACCGAAATCTGCAAAGCGGATGAAGACATGCTGCTCGCGAAAGTGAACGATCGGGAATACAAAGTGTTCGAACGCTGAGCACAAAGACGAAGAAGGCCCGGCTCCCCCTGACGGAAGAGCGGGCCGTCTTCGCTTCAGAACGGCTCCCACCGGAGCTGCGACGCCTTCGCGAACCGCTCGGCGACGCAGGGCCAGTTCACGACGTTCCACCAATCCCGGATGTAGTCGGCGCGGCGGTTCTGGTGTTTCAAATAGTACGCGTGCTCCCACACATCAAGCGGAAGGAGCGGCACGACGTCCCATTGGGAGAGGTTCTGGTGCTTCTCCGCCTGCAGAATCTCGAGCCGGCCGCTGCGCGGGCTCCAGACGAGGATCGCCCAGCCGCCGCCCTCGACCTGCTCCGCCGCCGCGGAGAACTGGCGCTGGAACGCTTCGAAGCTGCCGAAGCTCGCGTTGATGGCGTCGGCGAGCGCGCCCGTCGGCCGCCCGCCGCCCTGCGGCGACATCACGTTCCAGAAAATCGTGTGCAGGTAGTGGCCGGCGCCGTTGAATGCCAGCTCCCGTTCCCAATGTTTCACGAGATCGAACTGCCCGGAGGCGCGGGCCGCCTGCAGCGCCCGCTCCGCCCGGTTCAGACCGTCGACGTAGGCGCGGTGGTGCCGGTCGTGATGGATGCGCATCGTCGCCTCGTCGATGTACGGCTCCAGCGCATCGTAAGCGTAGGGCAGCGGCGGCAGCGTATGCCCGCCGATCGGCACCGCACGCCAGGGCCGGCTGCGATCGGGAGGGCTGCGGTCCTCCGCTTCGCTGCGGAGCTTCTGGCCGGCGTCCGCCGCGCCGCCCGGCTCCTGATGCTCCCGCCGCGCCAGCCGCGCCCGTGCCGCCGCGGCCGCCTGTGCGAGCGCATCCGCCTCCTCCGCGCGGCCGCTGATGCGGGCGCCGTCCGCCAGCCGCTCGAGATGGCCGGCGAACGCTTCGGTCTGGGCGTATGCGGCTTCTTCCAGTGCCCGGCCGTGCGGCTCCGGGATCGCGGCGAACCCGCCTGCCGGATCCGCCCGGGCCTGCCGCCAATACTCGGCACAGCGTGCCGTATAATCGAAGACCGGCACCCAGTCGCCGAGCAGGCGGGCGCCGGGCGGATTGAACGCCGCAATCCGCCGGGACAGTTCAGCGGCCGTCCGCTGCTCTTCCCTTTTCCAGGCGGCGATGGCCTCGGCCGGATCGGACGGCGTTTCGTTCTCGCTCAAGGTCACGGCGCGTCATTCCTCCTTCCGCGTCTCTCTTGCCGGATGCTTCCGTAAGAGATGTATTCGCGGAGCAGGTTATCCTATGCCGGCGAGAAAAGCGGTGACGCGCTGCATATATTCTTCGGTGTGCGTGCGGAACATCATCTCATGCTGCCCGCCCGGCACGATCCAGGCCGACGACAGCGGATGGCGCTGATTCGCGGCGATCGTCTCGGCGATCGAAGCCGGCGCCTTCGCATCGTTCGTCCCGTGGATGAGCAGGATCGGCATGTCGTAGGAGGTGCTTTTGATCCGGTCGGACGGAATGCTGGCGAGGCGGGTGCCGGACCAGAGCGGGAAGAACGCCGCGACGAGCGAAGGCGACGGAAATCCGTCAACCGGCGAGAACTCCGCCAGATTCAGCGCGAGCGTGCCGGCGTCGGCGATGAACGTGCTGTCCAGAATCATCGCCGCGATGTCGTCCGTCAGGAAAGCGGCCTGCAGCGCCGTTCCCGCGCCCATCGAGAAACCCCAGACAATGATTTCGTCCGCGCCGGTCTCCTTCGCGTATTCGATCACCTTGACCAGCTGGCGCGACTCCGTGACGCCGCCCGTCGCCGGCGCCCGGTCTTCGGCGGAGGCGTAGCCGTAATCGAACAGAATGATGTTGTACTCCAGCAGATGCATCGTCTCGGCCAGATCGTACATCGGAACCCACGGTTCCTCCCGGTTCGTGCCGTAGCCGTGGCTGAAGACGATAGTGCGCGAACCGCCGGCCGTGGCGGGGATGTACCAGCCGCTGACGGCGGGAATGCCGCCCGATGCGGGGATGACAAATTCGGAGTAGGCCAGCTGCTTCGCCTGCATCGGATCGGAGGCGAGCGGCGCGACGGCAGGATAGGCGAGCCGCCAGGCGATGAGGCTGTGGGCGGCCGTGAAGATCAGCAGCGCGAACGCCGTCAGGGAGGCGAGCGCGAGGACGGCGACTTTCAGGCCTTTGTGCCGGGGTGTCGCAGGAGCGCGCTGCTCCGCCGGCGGATCGTCGGGCAGAACAGGCAGACCGGGACCGGCGCCGGGAAGCAGCGCGGGACCCGGCAGCGCAGCCGGACCGCTGCTTGAAATGCCGGCCTCAAGATGTATGACCTTCGATCTCATGCGGATCCCCTCCCCCGGAATGTAAGCGCTTTTAATCGGTTACTTTTATCCTATGGGAGCACCGGCATGCGTGTCAATTTGCGTCGACAAGTTGTTAGGCAAGTGTAATCTTGGCGTAAAAAATCGGCCGGAATATTCCTTCATTACCATCTCGTCTCCCCGTCTGCCGCACGTTCTTCCGATTGCCTATGGCCCGCGGACGCGGAGTGCGTTATACTGGTTGATACAGAGTTTCATTGTGCGAAACACCGGAAGTTGATCATGGGAGGCGATCTTCCGATGGACGACGGGAAATCGACGGTCCGCGCGGTCGAACGGGCGCTGGACATTCTGCTGCTGTTCCTCGAGCGCGCCGAATGGTCGATGACCGAGATGGCGGAGCGGACCGGCCTGCACAAAAGCACGGTGCACCGCATGCTTGCCACGCTCGAACACAAAGGTTTTGTCGCGCGGGATTCGCTGACCGAACGCTACCGCATCGGCATGCGGATCTGGGAACTGGCGGCGAATCTGTCCTCCAGCGACGACCCGGCCTCCCTGCTCCTGCCCGAAATGGAGCGGCTGCGCGACATGCTCGGCGAGACGGTCAGCCTGTACGTCCGCGACGGCAAGGAGCGGATCCGGATCCAGGCGGTGCAAAGCAACCAGCCGGTCCGGCGCGTCGCCCCGGTCGGCGCCCGCTTGCCGCTCTACGTCGGCGCGTCGAGCAAGGTGCTGCTCGCCTGGGCCGACGAGGAGACGCTGCGCCTCGTGCTGGACGATCCCGCTTGGCCGGCATCCATCGACCGGACGGCGTTTATGGCGCAGCTTGAAGCCATCCGCGAGACCGGCTATGCGACCAGCTTCGAGGAGCGCGAGCCCGGAGCGGCGGCGGTGTCCGCGCCGATTCTGGACCGTGCGGGCCGTCTCATGGCCGCGCTGTCCGTCTCCGGGCCGTCCGGGCGGCTGACGCCGGAAGTGATGCAGTCGTATGTGCCGGCCATCCGGGAAGCCGCGCGCCGCATGGGCATGATGCTGGGCAAGTGATCCGCCGGCCCGGCATCTCCCGCGTTGTTGTGCAAAGGCTTTCCTGATACGATGGAAGTGTGATGGCGGACAGAGGAGGACGGATGCAAAATGGGAAAAACGAAACACGGCGGTCCGATGCGCTTGCCGAAGACGCCGAAGCCCGGACTGTGGGTCAGCCCGGTCCCGCTCGGCCTCGGCAAGGTGAAGCCGCATCACATCATGGAGACGGCCAAAACGGTATGGCGGAACCGGGACAACCTGCCCTATGCCTGGCGCATCCTGACCCAGGGCGTATGCGACGGATGCGCGCTCGGCGTCTCCGGCCTGCGGGACCGGACGCTCACGGGACCGCATCTGTGCACGACCCGGCTGAATTTGCTGCGCCTCAATACGGCGCCGGCCATCCCCGATGACATCCTGACGGCGGACATCGACGAGCTCAGGCGCATGAGCAGCGCCGAGCTGCGGGAATTGGGGCGGCTCCCTTATCCGATGATCCGCGAGCGCGGAGAGCGGCGTTTCCGCCGCGTGTCGTGGGACGAGGCGATGGACCGGATCGCGGACAAATTCCGCGCCGTCGATCCGAAGCAGGCGGCGTTCTATCTGACGGCCCGCGGCCTGACGAACGAGACGTACTACATGGCGGCGAAAACGGCGCGCTTCCTCGGCACGAACCATATCGACAACGCTTCGCGCATCTGCCACTCGCCGTCCAAGACCGCGCTCAAGCGGTCGATCGGCATCGGTGCGTCGAGCTGCAGCTACACGGACTGGATCGGCACGGACGTGCTCGTCTTCTGGGGCAGCGTCGCCGCGAACAACCAGCCCGTTTCCACGAAATACATGTACGCCGCCAAACGGCAGGGCACGAAGATCATCGTCATCAATCCGTACCGCGAGCCGGCGATGGACGGCTACTGGATTCCTTCGATCCCGGAATCGGCCCTGTTCGGCACGAAGCTGGCGGACGACTGGTACCAGGTCAATATCGGCGGCGACATCGACTTCATGAACGGCGTCATGAAGCATTGGTTCGAGATGGAGAAGCGGGAGCCCGGCTCCGCGCTCGATCTCGCCTTCATCAGCAAGCATGTGAACGGCCTGGAAGAACTGCGGGCGCATGTCGCGGGGCTGGATTGGGACGACATCGAGCGCGGCTCGGGACTGTCCCGGGAGCGGATCGCCGAGTTCGCCGAACTGCTGGCCCGCGCGAAGAGCGGCGTGTTCGTCTGGAGCATGGGGCTGACGCAGCACCGGTTCGGAACGGACAACGTGACGCAGGTGGTCAATCTGGCGCTGCTCCGCGGCTTTCTCGGCCGGGCGAAGTGCGGCCTCATGCCGATCCGCGGCCACAGCGGCGTACAAGGGTCGAGCGAGATGGGGGCCGATCCGTTCAGCCTGCCGGGCGGCGATTTCGATCCGGAGACGATTGCGCGGATCGAGAAACTGTGGGGCTTCGACATTCCGAAGTGGCAGGGCGACATTGTCGGCGTCACCCTGGAGAACGCGCTGCTGCCGGATGATCACGAGCGGCGGCTGAGGCTTTTCTACACCTCCGGCGGCAACTTCCTCGAGACGATGCCGAATCCTGACCGGATCAGGCAGTCGCTGGAGAACATCGAGCTCCGCGTCCACCAGGACATCATTCTGAATACGTCGATGCTGGCGGACGCGCGGGAGGCGGTCATTCTGCTGCCGGCCAAGACGCGCTATGAGCAGGAGGGCGGCGGCACGTCGACGTCGACGGAGCGGATGGTCTACTTCTCGCCGGAGATCCGCGGTCCGCGGATCGGCGAGGCCCGCGAGGAATGGCGCATCTTCCTCGATCTGGCGCGCCGCGTGAAACCGGAGGAAGCGGCCCGGTCGATGAAGGCGGAGTCGGCGGACGAGATCCGGGCGGAGATTGCCCTTGCGGCGCCGAACTACGACGGCATTCAACATTTGCGGAAGCAGGGCGACTTCTTCCAGTGGGGCGGCGCCTGGCTGTGCGAGGGCGGCGTCTGCCCGACGCCGGATGGCCGGGGCCGGCTCATTCCGATCGCCTCGCCCGGCATCCGCCGCGCGGCGGGCGCTTTTCTGGCGACGACGCGCCGGGGCAAACAGTTCAATTCGATGGTGTACGGCAGCGTCGACCCGTTCAACGGCGCGCTTCGGGAAGATGTGCTGATGAGTCCCGAAGACGCGGCCGAACTCGGCATCGCGGACGGCGAAGCGGTCGTCGTCCACAACCGTTTCGGCCGGTTCTACGGGCGGCTCCGAACGGCGCCCGTCGCCCGCGGCAACCTCGAGCTGTTCTGGCCGGAAGGCAACGTCCTGTTCCCGTCCGGCGTCTACGAGCCGCACGCCGGCATACCCGAGTACAACACGGAAGTGAAGGTCGAGAAAGCCGACGTCTTCTACGCCCGCAAGGACCGCAAATACCGGACGAAGGAAGCGGAAGTGCCGGAGGAAGACGGTCTGCCTGCGGGCGCGGCGGGAGCGGGGGCGCAGCCATGCCGGACGGAATAGATCGCGCCGTCGACACCGCGTTTCCCGTATGGAGATACAGCGCTGACGGCTGGTCGGCCGGCGAAGACGCGGTGGCCGAAGAGATTCCGCTGACGGTCCGGCTGGACGGCGAAGAGTTCGTCACGGTCGTCTGCTCGCCGCAGGATACCGAAGATCTTGTGTTCGGTTTTCTCGCGGGCGAGGGGATCATCGCGTCGCCTGAAGATGTCGAGCGGATCGACTGGGACGAGGCGGCCGGTTTCGCGGATGTCCGGCTGCGCCGCCGGCTGGACGGGGCGGAGGCCGATTTCGGCAGGCGCGTCATCGGCTCCTGCTGCGGGCGCAGCCGGCAGTTCTACTTCCGAAGCGACGTGCGCACGGCGCGGACTTCGATCTCGCGGGTGCGGATGCGGCCGGAGGAATGTCTGGCCGCCATGGCCGAACTGCAGCGCCGTTCGGCCGAATTCGCGCGCACGGGCGGCGTGCACAATGCGGCGCTGTGGTCGCCGGGGCGCGGGCTGATCGCGATGCGGACGGACATCGGCCGCCACAACGCGCTCGACAAGCTGCTCGGCTACTGTCTGCGGCGCGGCATACCGACCCGGGATGCGGCGATTATTTTCAGCGGGCGTATTTCCTCGGAGGTGCTGCTGAAGACGGCGAAGATCGGCGCGGCGATCCTGATCGCGAAGTCGGCGCCGACCGGCCTCGCGCTGCGTCTGGCGCGCGACCTCGGCATCACGGCGGCCGGCTTCGTCCGCGGCGGCCGGATGAACGTTTACACGCACCCCGAGCGGCTCGGCGCCGCCGGGCAGCCTTGAATCGAGGGCAGTACAGGGAGCGGGACGGGGTTTCGCAAGCCGCCAGACCATGCCTGCGCGGGACGAAGATCTCCGAGACCATCCGGCGCGCTCCTTCCTGAGCGAAGGGGATATGGTGCCAAAGCAGCCGAAAGGGGCTTCGTCCCAATATGCACCGAACCGCTGATTTCGCGGCTTACGATTTCTTACGCTTCGCTTCCGCCGCAAGCACCGCGGGGTACGCAAGGATCAGCAAGAACGTGAGGTATGCCGAGTTCTCGAAATAAGCTTTGAATTTTTCTTTCGACCAGCCGTCCTCGCCGATGATCCAATAGGCCACCGCATTCGATACGCCGGGCCCGTCGTTCGCTTCGGGGATCAGGCTTTGCGTGTAATTTTGCGCAAGGCACACCGTGGCAAGAGCGGAAATGGTGATCGCAAGCTGGATGCCGTTTGCGTACGGATGACGAACCGCCGATTTTCTGAAAACCAGCACCGAAGCGAGAATGAAGACCAGGCAGATCAGCAAAAACAACACCATCAGACGCCTCCATTTCAAACCATGCTTCCTGTTGCTTTATTCCACGCCCCGCTTTCTATTCCTTTTCAAGCACCGATGATTGTTCCATCCGCCATTCCTCAGGTAAGATAGCATTGTGGAACACCGGGCGCGCCGGATGCCTCCTGATCCCGGACCGCGCCGGTTTGAAAGGAAGGAAATGTCATGAGCGCTGATCAGCGACGGGCGGAACTCAGCCGTTTCCTGCGAACGCGCAGGCTTCGGCTGTCGCCGGAGCTTGCGGGCCTCCGGTACGTCGACCTTTCGCGCCGGAGAACGAAGGGGCTTCGCCGCGAGGAAGTGGCCGCACTTGCCGGCATATCGCTTCCCTGGTACACGCAGCTGGAGCAAGGGCGGGACATTCAGGTATCCGATCAAGTGCTGGACAGCCTGGCCAGGGTGCTTCGTCTGGATGCCGACGAACGCAAGCATTTGTTTTTCCTGGCCGGCTCGCGAAGGGATGACGCAATGCCGGCCGACGAGCGTGAGGACGTACCCGCCTCGCTGCGATACATGCTGGATCAATTTTCCGCCCTTCCCGCTTACATTTGCGACGAAAAGATGAATGTGCTCGCATGGAACCGGCTGGCGGAGGCCGTCTTCGGCCCGTTCGAGTCGACGCATCCGTACGGACGAAACCTCGTCTGGCGCATGTTCATGATGCCTTCGCACCGGTCCATGTACCTTGAATGGGAAAGTCTGGCCAAGACGATGCTGGGTCATTTCCGTCCGAAGTATGCGAGACATCTGGAAAACCCGTGGTACAAGGATTTCGTTGCCGCATTGTCGGCAGGAAGTCCCGAATTCGCGGACTGGTGGGATGACTATGAGGTGCATTGCTCGTACCGGCATCCCTACGTCATGGAGCACCCGGAGGCCGGGCGGCTTCATCTGGACCCGCAGATCATGCAGATCGATGAACAGGAGCTGTATTTGACCGTCTTCACGCCGGATCTGCATGACGGTTCGATCCAGCGGCTGGCCATGCTGAACGAAAGGGACGGCTCGAAAGTCCGTTCCTGAGCAAAGGGGACAGGGTCCCAAAGCTTAAAAAAAGGGCTTCCGCCCGAGCGAATGCTTGAGCGGAAAGCCCTTTTTCCGTTATAGCGTCAGCCTGCCTGCGTTTCAGCCTCAGCTTGCGATCATCTGACGGAGAACCGTCTGCAGGATGCCGCCGTTGCGGTAATATTCGATGTCGACGTAGGAGTCGAGCCGGACGGTGACCGGGAACTCGAACTTGCTGCCGTCTTCGCGGGTTGCGACCACCTTGACGGTGTCGCCCGGCTTGATGTCGTTCGTCAGGCCGACGATGTCGAACGTCTCGCGGCCCGTGATGCCGAGCGATTGCCAGTTGTCGCCGTTCTGGAATTGCAGCGGCAGGACGCCCATGCCGACCAGGTTCGCGCGGTGGATCCGCTCGAAGCTTTCGGCGATGACGGCCTTGATGCCGAGCAGGTAAGTGCCTTTCGCCGCCCAGTCGCGGGAGCTGCCCATGCCGTATTCCTTGCCGGCGATGACGACGAGGTTCGTGCCGTCCGCCTGATACTTCATCGCGGCGTCGTAGATCGACATCACTTCGTCCGTCGGCAGATACTTCGTCACGCCGCCTTCCGTGCCCGGCGCCACCTGGTTCCGGATGCGGATGTTGGCGAACGTGCCGCGCATCATCACTTCGTGATGGCCGCGGCGGGAGCCGTACGAGTTGAAGTCCTCGCGCTTCACGCCGTGCTCGATCAGGTATTTGCCCGCCGGGCTGTCGACCTTGATGTTGCCCGCCGGCGAGATGTGGTCGGTCGTCACATTGTCGCCGAGCAGCGCCAGCGCGCGGGCGCCGGTGATGTCGCCGAGGTCCTTGACGCCTTCATGCAGGTTCTCGAAGAACGGCGGGTTCGCGATGTAGGTCGATTTTTCGTCCCACTCGTACGATTCGCCCTGCGGCACCGGAATCTTGTTCCAGCGCTCGTTCTGCGTGAACACGTTCGCGTATTTCGCGCGGAACATGTCCGGCGTGAGCGATTGGTTGATCGCGTCCTGAATCTCTTGCGACGACGGCCAGATGTCGCGCAGGTAGACCGGCTGGCCGTTCGGGTCGTAGCCGAGCGGATCCTTCGTCAGGTCGATGTCCACCGTGCCCGCGATCGCATAGGCGACGACGAGCGGCGGCGAAGCGAGGAAGTTCGCTTTGACCTGCGCATGGACGCGGCCTTCGAAGTTCCGGTTGCCGGACAGGACGGACGCGACTGTCAGGTCGCTGTCGGCGATCGCCTGGCTCACTTCATCCGGCAGCGGACCGGAGTTGCCGATACAGGTTGCGCAGCCGTAGCCCGCGATGTGGAAGCCGAGCTTCTCGAGCGGCTCCATCAGGCCGGCTTTCTTCAGGTAGTCGGTGACGACGAGCGAGCCCGGCGTCAGCGAAGTCTTGACGTATTCTTTCACCGTCAGGCCGCGTTCGACCGCCTTCTTCGCGACGAGGCCCGCGCCGAGCATGACGGACGGGTTCGACGTGTTCGTGCAGCTCGTGATCGCCGCGATGACGACCGCGCCGGTGCCCATCTTGCTGACCTTGCCGTTCTTGTGCTTCACTTCGACGGTTTCGGCGATCTTCTCCTCGGTAAGGCCGTAGCCGCCCTTCTCGATCGGCGTGCGGATGATGGTGTTCCACGATTCCTTCATCGCCGTCAGCTCGATGCGGTCCTGCGGACGCTTCGGACCCGCGAGGCTCGGCACGATCGTCGACAGGTCGAGCTCGATGACGTCCGAGAACACCGGATCCGGCGTGTCGTCCGTCCGGAACATGCCCTGCGCCTTGTAATAGGCTTCGACGAGCGCGATCTGCTCCTCGCTGCGGCCCGTCTGACGCAGGAAGTCGAGCGAGATGTGGTCGACCGGGAAGAAGCCGATCGTCGCGCCGTATTCCGGCGCCATGTTCGCGACCGTCGCGCGGTCAGGCAGGCTGATGTTCGACAGGCCCGGGCCGAAGAACTCAACGAACTTGCCGACGACGCCTTTCTTGCGGAGCATCTGCGTAACCGTCAGCGCCAGGTCGGTCGCCGTCGCGCCTTCCGCCAGCTTGCCCGTCAGCTTGAAGCCGATGACTTCCGGCGTGACGAAATAGAGCGGCTGGCCGAGCATGCCGGCTTCCGCCTCGATGCCGCCGACGCCCCAGCCGACGACGCCGAGGCCGTTGATCATCGTCGTATGCGAGTCCGTGCCGACAAGCGAATCCGGGAAGACGACCGTCTCGCCGTCCACCGTTTTCGTCGCCGCGACGGTGGCGAGGTACTCCAGGTTCACCTGGTGCACGATACCCGTTCCCGGAGGCACGGCGCGGAAGTTCTCGAACGCCGTCTGCGCCCAGCGGAGGAAGCGGTACCGTTCACCGTTCCGTTCGAATTCGATCCGTTCGTTCGTCTCCTGCGCGTCGGGCGAACCGAACGCGTCGACCATGACGGAGTGGTCGATGACGAGGTCGACCGGCACAAGCGGGTTGATCCGCTTCGGGTCGCCGCCCGCTTTCTTCACGGTGTCGCGCATCGCCGCCAGGTCGACGACGACCGGAACGCCGGTGAAGTCTTGCAGTACGATGCGGGCGGGGATGAACGGAATTTCTTTGTCTTGACGGCCTTCCGCCCAGGTGGCCAGCAGTTTCACGTGGTCCTTCGTGATGGCGTGTCCGTCGTATTGGCGGACGGCCGCTTCGAGCAGCACCTTGATCGAGAACGGAAGCTTGCCGATGCTGCCGAGGCCTTGCTCCTCCAGCCCTTGCAGCCGGTAGTAGGCATATGTCTTGCCGCCGACTTCAAGGCTGGAGCGGATGCCGTAGGCATCTTGCTTCGCCATGGAAAGTCTCCTCCTTACCGTATGGGGTCTCTCTGCCGCGATTCGTTTCTTCCGGACAATGTTGTTTCGTCTGGTGAAACTCAATTTCATAATCGCGCTATATTCCTAGTATATCGTTTGCAATGATCAACGTAAAGCCTGATTTTGTCGCTTCCGCGCCGTCTGACGGCCATTGAGGCCCGCCGGATTCATGAAACCGGCGTCCGGCACATATACATGAAGCGATGCTTTTCCTGCCCCGGGGAACTGCCCCGGGACCGCAGACCGCGAGCTTGAGGGGAGGAGGAGCCGGCATGGCGCTGCAAAGCGAAGCCGGGCGACGCCCGCCGGCTTTGCACGGGTGGCGGGCAGCCGTGCACGAATACGTGAAGTGCGTGAGTGAAGCGGAGATCGATATGACCGCCGGACCGCTTACGGCCGTCGCGGAGGATGACAAGCACCTGGGCCGGCTCGAAACCCGCTTGAAGCGCATGCGCGAGCGGGAACATCGGCGCGGCGCGTTTCCCGAGCGGCACGAAGCCCGTGCGGTTCTGCTCGGCTTCCGCGAGGAAGGCCGTACGGCCGCGGTCCGCCTGCAATTGCATCTCAAGCGAAGCTTGTCCTTCGGGGAAGCCTCCTATACCGAGGAAAAACTGGAGATCGAACGCATCCGGCTCGAACTTCGAAACGGCGTCTGGCGGGTGACCGGCATCGAACCCGAGATTGCGGAGCGGCGGCGGGAACCCCCCGGCCCGGCGGCGCCGCCCGATCCGGACCCGGAGGAAACCGCCGGCCGGTCCGGGCAGGAGCAGGACGAACCGGCGATTCCGCTTCCTTATATAAACGGCCGGCTGCTGCCGCATTTCCAGAAGATGCGCGCAGGCATTCCGTACCGCCGGGATCTGGCGGCCGCGTATGCCGACCGCTGGTGGAACGAGCCGAATCCCGCGTATGAGAAGTTCGAAGTGAACTGCACGAACTATGTTTCCCAGTGCCTCTTTGCAGGCCATGCTCCGATGAACTATACTGGTAGAAGAGATTCGGGCTGGTGGTACAAGGGGCGCAGCGGCGGCCGTGAGCTGTGGAGCTACAGCTGGGCGGTCTCGCATGCGCTTCAATCGTATTTGGCGAGGGGCGCGACGTCCGGCCTGCAGGCCGTTCAGGTCGAATCGCCGGCGGATCTGATGCTCGGAGACGTCATTTTCTACGACTGGGACGGCGACGGACGGTTTCAGCACAGCACGATCGTCACCGCCTTCGACAGCGCGGGGATGCCGCTCGTCAACGCGAATACGACGGCCAGCCGCCACCGCTATTGGGATTACCGCGATTCTTACGCCTGGACGGAACGGACGCGGTACAAATTTTTTCACATCGCGGACGAATTCTGATCGTCCGCGCGGCCGGACAGCGCCTGAGGCTGCAGGATAATCTGAGAACCGGAGGATGGACATGGGGGATAAAGTTCGGGTAGGGCTCGTCTACGGCGGCCGTTCCGGAGAACACGAGGTGTCGCTGCAGACCGCGTTCTCCGTGCTGCAAGCATTCGATTACGACAAATATGAAATCCAGCCATTCTATATTACGAAGCAGGGCATCTGGCATGCCGGGCCGGCGCTGTCGGCTCCGCCGGAACATATCGGCCTCATCCGTTACGACGAAGCGGACGGATCCGCGTCGGAACAGCTGCTTCTGCCCGTGTTCGAACGGATGGCCGCTCCGCCCAAGGCGCCGGCGGCAGCCGCGAAGGCGGTTCAGAAAGCCGCGCCTTCGGCATCGTCGGGCGGCAGCGGCGGCAAGCGGCTGGATGTCGTCTTTCCGTTGCTGCACGGCACGTACGGCGAGGACGGCACGATCCAGGGGCTGCTGGAAATGGCGGGCATTCCGTATGTCGGCGCAGGCGTGCTTGCTTCGGCTGTCGGCATGGACAAGGTCATGATGAAGCGGGTGTTCGCCCATGAAGGGCTGCCGCAGTGCGTGTTCCGGCATTTCACCCGGGCGCAGTGGGACAAGGATGCGCAATATTTCATCATGGAGATCGAGGTGTCGCTCGGCTACCCTTGCTTCGTCAAGCCGGCCAACCTCGGTTCGAGCGTCGGCATCTCGAAGGCCTACAACCGCGAGCAGTTGATCCAGGCGGTGGAATATGCGTTCCGTTACGACCGCAAGGTGCTCGTCGAAGAATTCGTGAACGCCAGGGAGCTGGAAGTGAGCGTGCTCGGCAACGACGAGCCCCGCGCGTCGGTCGTCGGGGAGATTGTCTCGTCGAACGACTTCTACGACTACAACGCGAAATATATCGACGGCAAATCCGTCATGAAGATTCCGGCCGACATCCCGGAGGAGACGGCTGAACAGATCCGCGAGATGGCGCTTCGCGCCTATCAGGCGATCGACGGATCGGGCCTTGCGCGCGTCGACTTCTTCCTGCGCAAGGAAGACGGCCGCATCTTCCTGAACGAAGTGAACACGATGCCGGGATTTACGCCGTTCAGCATGTACCCGCTGCTCTGGAAGGAGTCGGGGCTGCCCTATCGGGAACTGCTCGACAAGCTGATCGCGCTCGCGTTCGAGCGGCATGAAGCGAAGCAGAAGCTCGTCTACGGCGAATAAGTTGAAGGAGGGAATCCGATGGGTTTTCCGACCGAATTCAACTCCGTGTGCAAGTTCAAATCCGACCAGGAGCTGTACGAACTGCTGGAATACGGCCGGGGCAAAATGGTCAAAAGCGGATTCCGCGTCTACCCGACCGGGCAGAAAGTGATCGCCTACACGCCGGACAACCGGGCGATCGCCATCGTCAAGATCGTCGCGTCGATCGCGGAGATCAATTTCCAGGGCGAAGAAGTGACCGAGGTCGAGATGGAGCTCGTCCGCAGGCTGACGGACGAAGAATCGCGCATCCAGACGGCGCTGGCGCACGAGATGTTCTTCGGCGAACAATCCTGACGGCCGGCGCAGCGATGCGGAGAGGCGGCGTTTCCGGGCGCTCCTTCCGGCCCGTGCGGTCCGGTGCGGGACAAGCTCCCGCGGGCGGACGAGCATTTTGCGCGGGGCGTGAGGGGTGCCACTTGAAATCGTTGCCAGAATCCGTTAAGTTGGACGAAGGACAAGTCAAGGAGGAGATCGGTTCATGAGCGGACTGCTTAACGGCAAGAACATCGTCGTCATGGGCGTGGCGAACGACCGGAGCATCGCCTGGGCGATCGCCCGCTCGCTTAAGGCGCAGGGCGCCAACCTCGCATTCACGTACGAGAGCGAGCGCGTGGAGGAGCGGGTACGCAAGCTCACGGAAACGATGCCGGGCTCGCTCGTCCTGCCGTGCAACGTGACGTCCGACGAAGACATCGAACGGCTGGCCGACGCGCTGCGCGAGTCGTTCGGCGTGCTGCACGGCGTCGTGCACAGCATCGCCTTCGCGAAGACGGAAGAGCTGGAAGGGCTTTATGTCAACACCTCGCGCGCGGGTTTCGCCCTGGCCCATGACATCAGCGCCTACTCGCTGACGGCGGTGGCGCAGAAACTGTATCCGCTCATGACCGAAGGCGGCAGCATCATGACGATGACCTATCTCGGCGCCGAACGGGCGATGCCGAACTACAACGTCATGGGCGTGGCGAAGGCGGCGCTCGAAGCGTCCGTCCGCTATCTGGCCGCCGACCTCGGACAATACAACATCCGCGTCAATGCCATTTCGGCCGGGCCGATCCGGACGCTCGCGGCCAAAGGGATCAAGGACTTCAACTCGATTCTGCGCCAGGTCGAAGAGAAAGCGCCGCTGCGGCGGACGACGGACGCGGAGGAAGTCGGCGACACCGCGATGTTCCTGATGAGCCATCTGTCGCGCGGCATTACGGGCGAAGTCATTTACGTGGACAACGGCTATCATATTGTCGGCGTGTGATCCGTTAATTCGCCATGTTCATTGCCATCATCCTGCTCATCATCCTCGGACTGATCGCCGCCGTCTTCGGCAGCATCGTCGGGCTCGGTGGCGGCATCATCATCGTGCCGTCCCTCCTTCTGTTCGGCCCGATGCTGACCGGCGAGCCGATCGGGCACAGCACGGCTGTCGGCACATCGCTGGCGGTGCTGATCGTAACCGCGCTCGCTTCGACGCTGAGCTACATGAAGGACAAGCGCGTCGATTTCCGCATCGCGTGGCTGCTCTTCGCCACCAGCGGACCGGCGGCGATGCTCGGCTCCGCCTTGACCGGACAATTGCAGGGCGGCCCGTTCCGGATCGTGTTCGGCGTCTTCATGCTGCTTATGGCGCTGCTGCTCATGCTGCGCGACCGGATGAAGCCGTCCTCCCGGGCGTGGCCGATGCGCCGCGTCTGGACCGACGCCGCCGGGAACGAGCACGAGTACGGCTTCGCGCTGCTGCCGGGGCTCATCGTCGGTTTCGGCGTCGGTCTCGTCTCCGGGCTGTTCGGCATCGGCGGAGGCTCGCTGTTCGTGCCGGTCATGGTGATCCTGTTCCGGTTTCCGCCGCATGTGGCGACCGCGACTTCGATGTTCACAATCTTCCTGTCGTCGCTGCTCGGCAGCGGCGTGAAGGCGGGGCTCGGCGAGATCGACTGGCTGCTGGCGGCGGCGCTGCTCCCCGGTGCCTGGATCGGCGGCAAGATCGGCGCCTGGATCGCCCGGCGCATGTCCGGCCGGGGTCTCCTGTGGCTGCTGCGCGTGACGCTGCTCGTGCTGGCGGTCCGCATGATATTCGAAGGAATTCAATCACTGTAGGCTATCAATGAGCGGGCGTACCGCTTGATCAAGCGTTATTTTCGGACGGAAAGGGGGGGAGATCATGAACGATACGGACAGCCGGCAGGTCATCGGCCGGAAAAGCTTCGCGGCCGTGGCGATCAACTGCGCGGCGAAGGCGGGCGAATGGATCAAGACGAAGGTGGGCGGCTACGCCAGCCTGAATCAGAAAACGTCGCACCACGACCTCGTGACGGAAGTGGACAAAGGTTCGGAGAACCTGATCCGCAGCCTCATTCTGACGCACTTTCCGGACCATGCCGTTCTCGGGGAGGAAGGCGTCGAACCGGGGCCGGCCGCGTCGGCGGCGGCGCTCGAAGAAGTGAAGGATGCGGAATATCTGTGGATCATCGACCCGATCGACGGGACGACGAACTTCGTGCACGGATTTCCTTTCTTCTCCGTCTCGATCGCGCTGGCGCACCGGGGCGAGGTCATCCTCGGCGTCGTCTACGATCCGTCGAAAGACGAGCTGTTCATCGCGGAGAAAGGCAAGGGCGCTTACGTCCACGGCCGGCGCACCCGGGTGTCCGGCGAGACCGGCCTTAGGGAGAGCCTCGTCGCAACGGGCTTTCCGGCCGACCGTGACGGCGCGCTCCCGCTCAACATGCGCCAGCTTGAGGCTGTCGTGCCCCGCGTGCGGAACGTGCGCACGGCCGGGTCGGCGGCGCTGCATCTGGCTTATGTGGCCGCGGGCCGGCTCTCCGCCTTCTGGGAGATCGGCCTGAACAGCTGGGATATCGCGGCAGGCGCGCTGCTCATCCAGGAGTCGGGAGGCGTCGTCACCGATCTGGACGGCAACCCGTACCATCTCGGCGTGCGCAATATCGTGGCGTCGAACGGCGCCGTGCACGACGAACTTCTGGCCGTGCTCCGCTCGGCGGCGGAATAACGGATCCGGCGCTTCCCGATACTACACGGGACGGCACGATTGCATCGTCATCCAATCGGCATCTTGCGGGAAGGTGAAGCGCATGGAAGGACGGGAAGGACGGCAGGCCGGCGGCCGCGCTCCGCACGATGCGGAAGCGGAGCGGGTGCTTGCGGAGCAGCTGACGGACGGCCCGCTCGATGAGTCGGGCCGCGAGGAGCGCGTCCGGGCAAGCCTGCCGCCGAAGTACGAAGTGCGGATCCGGATGGAGTACGATCCGATCGTGGAAGAGACGAAGCGGTACCGCAGCATGGCGCGCGAGATCGACGGCCGCTACGACCGCTTCATGATCCGGATGGATGCGGACGCCCCGGACGAGGAACGGACAGACGGACAGAACGGAGAGGGGCAGGATGGAGAGCGGTAGACCGCTCTTCATCCTGCCTGTTTTTTTGCCTGCGGGACGGCGATGCGGCCGTCTGCCGCCACGGGCGCCGGCTGCTTCCGTCCGTCGTCCCGCTGCGCGTCCGCGCGCCCTTCGGCCAGGGACGGATCCGTCCGGCAATCGGCATTGAGCCGCGCCCCGCCTTCGATGACGTATCCCGCGGCCGCCACGTCGCCGTTCATTTCGCCGGATGCCAGGAGGGTGAACCGGCCGTGCGACTTCACGCTGCCGAACAGCTTGCCGGCAACGGTCACGCTCCGCGCCTCGACGTTGCTGCGGACGACACCGGACTCGCCGATGACGACGTCGCCGCGGCAGACGATTTCGCCGCTGAATTCGCCATCGATCCGGAGGCCGGCATCGCATTCGATGCGTCCTTCGGAAGAAGTGCCCCGGCCGATCAGTGTGTCGGTCACGGGAATCGAACGTTTCCTCCGCATGCTAATCCTCCTTCACGAGTTCCAGATAGTTGAGCGGGTTCACGCTCTCCCCATCCGCTTCGACTCCGAAATGCAGATGCGGCCCCGTACTCCTGCCGGACGAACCGAGCGCGCCGATCCGTCCGCCCCGCTTCACGGCGTCGCCGGGCTCCACCTCGACGGCCGACAGGTGATAGTAGAGGCTGCGCAGCCCGTTTCTGTGCTTGATGACGATGTAGCGGCCGCGGCTTGCGTCGGAGCCGGTATCCTCCACCATGCCGTCTCCGGCGGCATACACCGGATCGCCCTTCCGCCCGGCGATGTCGATGCCCGCATGGAAGGCGGTCTTCCCGGTGTACGGATCGCGGCGGTAGCCCCAGGTCGAGGTGACGCGGCGGGAGCGGGTCGGCCAGGCGGACGGCAGGGCGTCGGCCTCCAGCTTCCGCCGCCGCGCCTCTTCGATCTTGTAGGCCATCGACCGGTCCAGATCGTCGATCATGCCCGAAATGGTGCGGAAATCGGGCTCGTCCGCATTCAGCATCCGGATCATGTCGGCGGCGGTCACTTCGGGCGGGGCGTGCACGTCCGCCGTATCCGCATCTCCGGCCGTATCGGCTCCGCTCAAGCCGGTTGCGCCGACCGGCGGCGCATCCCCGTCTCCTCCGTACCGTTCAAAAAAATCTTCCAGCCTTCGCTCCAATTCGTGCAAATCGCGAAGCCGCGCCTCAAGCTCGCCCTGCTGGTCGGACAGTTCCCGCACCTCCGCTTCCAGCGCGCGGATCTGCCCGTCTTTCGCCGCGATGGCTTCCTGATGGCGGACGGTCTGCTCGGTCAGCTCCCGCTCAAGCGCCGCGAGCTGCCAGGCCGCGCGCGCCTGCAGCAAAGCCAGGCAGGCGGCGAACAGCAGGAGCAGCGCCGCGGGCGCGGCGACGACAAAGCGCCGCCGCATCCGGAACTGGCGGACGCGTTTGTCGGGGCCGCGCATGACGATCAGCGACCACCGGGTCGAACTCCTGTCCCTCAAGTCACGGCGCCCCTCCCCGTCCGGTGATGGTTTGAACGTTCACTAGTTATTTATTCCTGTCCGGTGGGAAACATGTCACGGGACAAGGGCATACTACAGAGACGACTTTCGCCAGGAAAGGAGCGGTTGCATGGTCTGGCCGTGGCTGTTGGCGGCTGTTGTCGTCTGGTGGGCGGAAGCCGCCGTTGTGCTCGCAGCGGAGCATCGCCGTCCGGCGCATGCCGCGGCATGGCTGCTTGTTCTGCTGGCGCTGCCGATCGTCGGCATCCTTCCGTTTCTGCTTGCAAGGGGAAAGGTCGGCCTGGGAGACTCCCGTGACCGCAAGCCGGCAAAGCGTTCTTCCGCCGGAACGGATGACGCCTTTCCCGGGGATGAGCGGCTGAGGCGGGCGCTCAGGCGGATGTCGGATGCGCCGATCACCGGATGCAACGGCACCGAGATTCTGACGGACGGCGAAGAGGCGTTCGCGTCGATTTTCGATATGATCGGGAAGGCCGAGCATCATATTCATCTGGCCTATTACATTCTGCGCGACGACGGCGTCGGACGGCGGTTCCGGGACGCCCTGATCCGCAAGGCGAAGGAAGGCGTGCAGGTGAGGCTCATCTACGACGGCTTCGGCAGCTGGAAGCTGCCAAAGTCGTATATCCGCGAGCTGACAGAAGCCGGCGTGCGGGTGCGGTGCTTCCTCCCGCTCGGCGCCGCGCTCAGAAGCCGCCGGATCAACCACCGCTACCATCGCAAAATCGTCATCATCGACGGCAAGTCCGGATTTACGGGCGGCATCAACATCGGCGACGAATATTTGGGGCTGGACAAAAGGCTCGGGTTCTGGCGGGATACGCATCTGCGGGTGGAAGGGGACGCCGTCTGCGACCTGCAGAACATTTTCGTCCGCGACTGGGAGCTCGCTTCCGGGGAGGCGCTTGACGATCCGGCTTACTGGCCGCCGCATGCGTGCACGTCGCACGAACGGGTGCAGATCGTCTCGTGCGGGCCGCGCCTCGGCGGGAACGAGATTTACGACGGCCTTCTCGCCGCGGTCGGTGCCGCACGGGAGCGCATCTGGATCGCGACGCCGTATTTCGTCCCGGATGCCGGCCTGACGGCGGCGCTGCGGACGGCGGCCGCGGGCGGCGTGGACGTGCGCCTGATCGTGCCGGGCATCGCCGACACGCGGTTCGTACTGGCCGCGACGCTGTCCCACGCGGCCGATCTGCAGGCCGCGGGCGTGCGGGTGTACCGCTATCAGAAAGGGTTCATCCACGCGAAGGTAATGATCGTCGACCGGCTTCTCGCGTCGGTGGGGACGGCAAATCTGGACATGCGCAGCTTCTACAGCAACTATGAGCTGAGCGCGCTGCTGTTCGACGAGAAGCCGATCGGACGGCTGGAGCGGGACTTCCTCAAGGATCTTGCGGATTCGCGCGAGGTGACGGCGGAGGAGCTGCGCGGGCTGACGGCCGGCGCAAGGGCGGGGCGGGCGATGGCGCGGCTGCTGTCGCCGCTGCTGTAGCCGCAGCAGCAGCCGCAGCAGCAGCCGCTGCTGCAACCGCCGATGCAGCCCGTCTTCACCCCTGGCGCCCCCGGATAAATTCGAAGATCGGCCGGAGGTTCTGCTTCGGCGCCAGCTCCAGCAGATCGCCCAGCCGGGCGAGGCGCGGCCCGATCGTGTGCAGGTTGAAGTCCGCCGGACGGACGTCCGCCCGCACCTCGTCCCATGTAAGCGGCGTCGAGACGGACGCCGCCGGACGTGCGCGCGGCGTGTACGGGGCGGACAGCGTTTTGCCGGCGTAATGCTGAAGGTAATCGAAGTAGATCAGGTCGCCGCGGTTTTTTTTCAACCGTTCAATGGTGAACAGCTTCGGGTGCCTGCTGACCAGATACTCGCCGACGAACCGGCCGATGGCGCGCAGCTCGTCGAACGTCAGGTCGGGCTCGACCGGCACGACGATCTGCACGCCCGTCGCGCCGGACGTCTTCGGCACGGACGCGATGCCGAGGGAGCGGAGCAGCTCCCCCGCCAGCCACGCCGCCTCCATGATGCGCGGTTCCTCCTCCCGCGACGGGTCGAGGTCGATCACCCATTCCGTCGGGCGCAGCGGCTCGCCGATCCGGTCGAACGAGGCGTGGAATTCGAGGCAGGCGAGGTTGCCGAGCCAGATGAGCGTCGGCAGCGAATCGAGCACGACGTAGCGGATGCCGTTCTGCTCGGCCGTCCGCACGAAGGGGGGAAGCGGTTCCGGGGCGTTCTTTTGATAGAAAGACTTGCCGTGGATGCCGTTCGGGTACCGGATGACGGTCAGATACCGCCCTTCGCAGTGCCGGATGAGGTGGGGAGCGAGCTCCGCCAGCTTCTCCAGATAGCGCAGTTTCGTAATGCCGGCTTCCGGCCAGAGCACCCGGTCCGGATTGCTGATGGACAGCCGTTCGCCCTGCACCGTAATCGTTCCCGTCGTTTTGACCGCCATGCACGCCCCTCCTGTTTCGTTTCGTCACTTTCGGGAAAATATGATACTGCCCCCAGTATTGCCGCTGCCGGCGAAACTATCCGCTTTGCATGGAATGGGCGGGACGGCAGCGGCGTTCCGTTCGAAATTGCCGGGGGCAGATCCGATCCCGTACAAGGAGGCGCGCGCATGGAACCGATCGTGCCGTTCGAGCCGGTCGCGGCGGACGACATTCCGGCGGGGCCGCAGTGGGCCGCCCAGATCAAATGGGACGGCGTGCGCATGCTCGTCTACTTCGACGGCGCCTCCACGAAGCTTGTAAACCGCAGGCTGCACGAGCGGACGATGCAATATCCCGAGCTGGCCGACGCACGGCGCTACTGCCGGGCGAAATCGGTCATCCTCGACGGCGAGATCGTCGCTTTCGACGCCGCCCGCCCGTCCTTCCACGAGGTGATGCGCCGGGACGGCATCCGCAATGCGCAGGCCGTGCCCGCCGCCGTCCGCGAGATCCCGGTCACGTACATGGTGTTCGACATCCTGTACCTGGACGGCGAATGGGTGACCGGGCGCAGCCTCGAAGAACGCCAGCGGCTGCTGGCCCGCGCCGTTGAACCCGGAGCCGGCGTCCGGCTCGTCGAGAACACGGCCGACGGCGAGAAGCTGTTCGACGTGATGAGAAAGCACGGCATGGAAGGCATCGTCGTGAAAGACCTCGCCAGCACCTACGCGGTCGGCGGCAAGGACGGCCGCTGGCGCAAGATCAAGGTGCGGCGCGACCTGACGGCCGCCGTGGGCGGCGTCACGTATGGCGGCGGCCGGGTGAACGCGCTGCTGCTGGGCCTGTACGACGGGCAGGGCCGCCTGCACTACATCGGCCATGCCGGATCGGGCCGGCTCACCGGCCGGGACTGGGCGGACATCACCGCCGCGGCGGAGCTGCTCCGCATGCCGGACTGCCCGTTCGCGGCGAAGCCGCCGCGCAGCGCCGGCGCGGTCTGGATCCGGCCGATGCTGACGGCGAAGGTCCGCTACCTCGAATGGACGGCCGGCCGAACGCTCCGGCAGCCGGTGATCGAGGTCGTCAGTGCGGGGCCGGGAACGGACTGCACGTTCGACCGGCTCGACGAAACGACGGTTTGAGCAAGACCCGGTACTGTGGTAACGTTAAGATGAAGAAATATCTGCCCAAGCAAATTGAACCGGTCTGAACCGGAACAGCGAAGGCAAGGAGGCGATGCCGCATGACCCCTGTCCAGCAACTCGCTTTGCGCAAATCCGCCTTTTCCCCGTCCGGACGCCGGGACGCCGTCAGGCGGGACGAGCCGTCCGAAGCGGGAGCGCGGAGCGGCGCCCTGTCCGCCTTCGACCGGTTCATCCACTACGGTCTGCTCGTCATCGGCAGCGTGCTGGCGGCCGTCGGTCTGGAACTGTTCCTGCTGCCGAACGGGGTGGCCACCGGCGGCATCGCCGGCGCCTCGATCCTCGCGGCGCATCTGACCGAAATGCAGCTCAGCCTCGTGCTGTTCCTGTTCAATCTGCCGTTTCTGCTGAGCCGGACGGCAACGAACCGGCGCCATGCGCTGCGGATGCTGCTGCCGCTCGTGCTGATCGTCCTGTTCACACACTACCTGCATCCGGTGCCTGCGGTCTCCGACGACCCGCTGGCCGCCGCGCTGGGCGGCGGCACGTTCCTCGGCCTCGGCATCGGCCTCGTCCTGCGGCAGGGCGGCAGCTTCGACGAGCTCGCCGCGTCCGCACCGCTCAGGCCGGCTTTTCGCCGGCTCGACGCCGGCACCGTCATCTTCGTGGCGAATCTGGCGATTCTGCTGTTCGCCGGGCTTGTGTTCGGCATCAACCAGGCGCTCTATTCGATCATCGCGCATGTGCTCGCCTATTTCATGCTGGAAGCGGGATATTCCGGCATGTCGCCCGTCAAGCGGATCCGGGTCCGCAGCGCCATGCTGGGCCGGCTGCGGGAAGCGGCGGATCGGGGCTTGCGGGTCCGCTGGATCGAGACGGGCGACGGGGAGACGGCGGTCCTCGACGTCTACCGGCGCGATGTCAAGGCGCTGCGCCGCCTGCTCGCCGCGATCGACCCGCAGGTCGAGATCGAAGGGGTGCGGCATGACGAGGCGCGGCGGCTAAGGCCGTTTGTGTAAGGGCGTGCGCAGGGCGGCATGCCATAGGGTGCATAAATGCACCTCATTTTCGGTCGGGATGGAAGTACCGGCGATTATGGTGCAAATATGCACCATATATAAAGCTTTCCGGGCTTTGATGGACGCATCTGGTGCAGATTTGCACTATATTGGGCCAAAGCGGGGTTTAAATACCCCATTATGGTGCAAATCTGCACCACAATGGCGAAAGAACAAAGAGCCGGTCAACGGACCGACTCTTTTTCTTTCTTCTTGCCGCTTGTCTTGCGACGGGTCCCTTTGCCCGTGCCGCCCGCTGCGCCTTCTGCGCCCGCCGCGTCCGCCGTCGCCGCCGGTCCCGCCTTCGGCGCTCCCGCCGCTTCGAGGCTCGCCTGGAGGGCGGCCATCAGGTCGATGACGTTCGTCCGCTCCTGTTCCGGCGCGATGTGCACCTCTTCGCCCGCGATTTTCGCCTGGATCGCCTCCATGAGCCGCTCCCGGTACTCATCCTTGTACTTCTCCGGCTCGAACGGGCCCGTCAGGTGGTCGATCAGCATCGTCGCCATTTCGAGTTCCTTCTCGTTCACGGCCGTATGCTCCGGCAGCCCCGGCACCTGGTGAACGGGCCGCACTTCGTCGGGATAGGCGATCGTCTCCATCACCAGGCAGTTCTCGATGAAACGGATGGCGGCGAGGCTGCCTTTCGAGCGGATCGACACGTTCGCGATGCCGATCCGTCCGGTCCGCTTCATTGCCTCCAGCAGCAGGCTGTAGGCGCCGGCGCCCGCCTGATCCGGCGCGAGATAGTACGACCGTTGGAAATAGATCGGGTCGATCTCCCGCATGTCGACGAAGTCGAGGATGCGGATCGTTTTCGACGTCTCCGCGGCCAGCGCGTCCAGTTCTTCCTTCTCGAACAGCACGAACCGTCCTTGCTCGTATTCGTACCCTTTCGCGATGTCCTCGGCCGCCACTTCCTTGCCGCAGTTCTTGCATGTCCGTACATAGGCGATCGGCCCGCCGCACTCCCGGTGAATCATCCGCATCGCAATGTCCTTGTCCTCGACGGCGGCGAACATTTTGACCGGCACGTGCACGAGACCGAAGCTGATCGCGCCTTTCCACACCGTATGCATGCCCGTCCCTCCTTTTTCGGGAAAAAAGAATCTCTGAACCGCACCTTCCTGCTAACCATCGTGCCCAACATGCATGAAAACCAACCGCAGAGGGCATATTTTGTGCGTATCCCGCAGCGGATGGAAGGAGGACTCACGGATGACGGATCGGCCGGAGGGACATCCGGAACGATTGCAGGACGGCGACCATGAAGGCCGCGCGGAAGCGGAGATGGATATCGACCGGATGGTGAACGAAGGTCTCGGCGGCGGCTATGTGTCGCCGGTGAAGAACGGCAAAATCGGCGAAACGACAACGGATACGATGGACGACCTGGAAGGAGGTTGACCGGCATGCGCATCGGCGCGAAGAATGTGAAACGGCTGACCTGGCTGTCTTGTCTCGCCGCCTTGCTGGTTCTTGCGCTGCTCGCCGGCTGCGCGGAGATGAAGCGCGGGAACGGCGCAGACGGCGACGGAGGCATCCGCGCGAAACAGGCCGGAGAGAAGAACGGACGCGGCGTTCGCATGCAGTCGAAACGGGACGATACGCCGAACCTCGCGGACGGGCCGGAACGCAAGCTGCGCGAGCCGAAGCCGCTGACGCTGGCCGACCTGCGCGCGAAATATCCGAGCACTTTCGTGCTGCAAGGGTCCGGAGACAAGCGCGAAGTGGCGCTGACGTTCGACGACGCCCCGGACGACGTGTTTACGCCGCGCGTGCTGGACGTCCTGAAGCGCGAAGGGGTGAAGGCGACGTTCTTCTGCGTCGGCAACCGGATCGAGGCGCACCCGGACGTCATGCGGCGGATCGTCGCGGAAGGGCATGTCGTCGGCAACCATTCCTACAGCCACGCCAATCTGCCGAAGCTGTCCGACGAGCGGTTCCGCGAGGAAATCCGCAAAACGGACCGGCTGATCCGGCAATATACCGGCTATACGCCGAGCTTCGTCCGGCCGCCGTACGGCAACATCACCGAAGAGCAGATCAAATGGCTGGCGAGCCAGAAGCGGAAGATCGTGGGCTGGAACGTCGACTCGCTCGACTGGAAATCGTTAAGCCGCGAGGAGGTCGCGACGAACATTCTGGCGCATGTGAAGCCGGGGTCGATCATTCTGCAGCATTCGGCCGGCGGGACCGGCGAAGACCTGACAGGCACCGTCGAGGCGCTGCCCGAGGTCATCGCCAAGCTGCGCAAAGACGGCGTTCGGTTCGTCACGATTGATCGGATGCTGGGCATTCCGAAATAGCGCGGGGTCACGGCGGGCTGAAATTCGGGACCGGATGCGGCGGCAACCGGGAGCGGGCCGGGGCGCGGGCACAAGATGTCCGGGACGCAGCGATCGCTTCCGGCTTTCTCTTTTTTTCTTCACGGCGAAAAGTTAAAATAATAGATGTCAGTCCAAACGCCGTGGAAGGGAAGACAATCAATGGCCTCACAGCAGCATTCCGGCCTCAGGCCGGCAGAAATCACAAAACGCATCGTCATGCTGACGATCGGCGCCGTCCTGATGGCCGTTGCGCTCGAAATTTTTCTTGTTCCCAACAATGTCATCGACGGCGGCATCACCGGTATTTCCATTATTTTGCACGAACTGACGGGCGTGCCGCTCGGGCTTTATCTGTTCTTCATCAATCTCCCCTTTCTGTTCCTCGGGTACAAACAGATCGGCAAGACGTTCACCCTCTCGACGCTCTACGCCGTTTCGGTGATGTCGCTCTGCACATTCCTGTTCGAACCGATCGCGCCGCTCACGATCACGAAAATTCTGGCCGCAATCTTCGGCGGCGTCATTCTCGGCGTCGGCGTCGGCCTCGTCATCCGGTTCGGCGGTTCGATGGACGGCACCGAGATCGTGGCGATTCTCATCAACAAGAAGACGCCGTTCTCGGTCGGCGAAGTCGTCATGTTCTTCAACTTCTTCATCTTGACGTCAGCCGGATTCGTGTTCGAATGGGACAGCGCCATGTATTCGCTGATCGCGTATTTCATCGCGTACAAGGCAATCGATATTACAATCGAGGGGATGGACGAGTCGAAGGCGGTCTGGATCATCAGCGACGCCGCGACGGAGATCGGTTCGGCCATCATCAACCGGCTCGGACGGGGCGTTACCTATCTGGCCGGCGAAGGCGCGTACACGGGAGACAGCAAGCGGGTGATCTTCTGCGTCATCACGCGGCTGGAGGAAGCGAAGCTGAAGTCCATCGTGCAGGAAATGGATCCGACCGCGTTCCTGGCCATCGGCAACATCCACGATGTGAAAGGCGGACGGTTCAAGAAGAAAGATATTCACTGATGCGGACGGTCGGCGCGCGGAACCTGATCGCGGCCTTTGTTGATCGCCCATGGCCCGGCCGCTATAATAAGTGCGTATTGACGGTCAGGGAGAAGGACGGTGAACGGCCGTGAACGATCAGAAGAAGGATGCCGCGCAGGCGGTATGGCGCGCGGAAGATGAGAACGGCACGGCGCGGCTGGCCGAACGGCTCGCGGGCTGGGCGGCTCCGGGCACGGTCATTGCGCTGGACGGCGATCTGGGGGCGGGCAAGACGTTCTTCTCGCAGTCGTTCGCCCGGGCGCTCGGCGTGCGGGAAGTCGTGAACAGCCCGACGTTCACGATCATCAAGGAATATGAGGACGGGCGGCTGCCCCTGTATCATATGGACGTCTACCGGCTGTCGCAGGACGAGGCGGACGAGCTGGGGCTGGACGATTATTTTTATGGACAAGGCGTTGTGCTGGTGGAGTGGGCGAGTCTGATCCCGGATCTGCTTCCGCCCGCGCATCTGGCGATTGCGATTGAACATGCCGGAGGCAGCGCGCGCACCATCCGTCTGACCGGCGCGGGCCGGCCGTATGCGGATTGGTGCCGGCGGCTGGCGGAGGAAGGGGTGTGCGGCGAATGACGAACATCGCATCCGCCGGTTTTGGCAAGCCGGTATTGGCGCTCGATACGTCGACCTCCGCGCTCTGCGTCGCCGTTGTCGGGGAAGGCCGCGTGCTTGCGGACGACCGGTCGATCGTGGAGCGCAGCCATTCGGTGCTGGCCGTGCCGATGGTGAAGGACGTGCTCGCCGCGGCGGGCGTGACGCCGGACAAGCTCGGCGGCATCGCCGTCGGCTGCGGCCCGGGGTCGTACACCGGCGTGCGGATCGCGGTGACCATCGCGAAGACGCTGGCCTGGGCGTGGGGCGTGCCGCTCGCCGGCGTGTCCAGCCTCGAGGCGCTGGCGCTTGGCGCGGCCGGCGACGGCGGAACGGAAGCGGATTCCGCTCCCGAATGGATCGTGCCGCTGATGGACGCGCGGCGGGGCCAGGTGTACACCGCCCGGTTCGCATCCGGCGGCGGCTGGCGGCGGCTCGCGGCCGACGGCATCCGGCTCATGCGGGAATGGGCGGATGAGCTGGCGGAGCAGGCGGAAAGCCAGGGGGAGCGGGAGCGCCCGCGCCGCATCCGGTTCGTCGGCGACCCGTCGCTGCACCTGGCGAGCATTGAACAGCTCGGGGAGCGGCTGAACGGCCGCGTGCGGATCGAAGTCTGCCCGACCGTCATGGAAGGTCGATCCATTGCGGAGCTCGGCATCCGGCGGCTCGCCGCGGGCGAAGCCGACGATCCGCATGCATTGGTGCCCAACTACACGCAGCTCGCGGAAGCGGAGGCGAAACTTCTCGCCGGGCGGCAGGAGGGATGACGATGGGGGAACGCGCGCGTGAAGCGCAAGGCAGCGGCGACAGCGCCGTGAAGGTGCCGGAGTTCCGCCCGATGCTGCTGTCCGACGTGCCGGCGATTACGGCCATCGAGCGGGAAGCGTTCACGGTGCCGTGGTCGGCGGAAGCGTTCGTGAACGAGATCCGGCACAACCATTTCGCCCGGTACACGGTGATGGAGCTGGATCAATCGATCATCGGCTACGGCGGCATGTGGGTCATCATGGACGAAGCGCACGTGACGAACATCGCGGTGCGCGCGCAGTACCGCGGGCGCGGCTACGGCGAGATGCTGCTGCGCCGGCTCATGCAGACGGCCAGGGAACAGGGCGCCCGGTCGATGACGCTGGAGGTCAGGGTGTCGAACGAAGTGGCGCAAAACCTTTATCGCAAACTGGGGTTCAAACAGAACGGGATCAGACCCCGCTACTACACCGACAATCAGGAGGACGCGTACATCATGTGGGCGGATCTCGCATCCGGAGGCGGAACGACATGACGGCGGCCCGCACACGCGGCTCCGGGGGCGGCGTCATACTGGCCATCGAGACGAGCTGCGACGAGACGTCTGCCGCCGTCGTACGCGGCGGCAAGGAAGTCCTGAGCAACCTGGTGTCCAGCCAGGTCGAGACGCACCGCCGGTTCGGCGGCGTCGTGCCGGAGATCGCCTCGCGCAAACACGTGGAATCGATCACGCTCATGATGGAGCAAGCGGTGGCCGAGTCCGGTCTGTCGCTCAAGGATGTCGACGCCGTCGCGGTGACGCAGGGTCCGGGGCTGGTCGGCTCGCTGCTGGTCGGCCTTGCGGCGGCCAAGGCGCTGGCGCTGGCGCTGGACGTGCCGCTGATCGGCACGCATCATATCGCGGGGCATATTTACGCCAACCGGTTGATCGGCGAAATGCTCTATCCCGCGGTGGCGCTCGTCGTCTCCGGCGGGCACACCGAACTGGTCGTCCTCGAGCGGGAAGGAAGCTTCCGGATCATCGGCCGGACGCGGGACGACGCGGTCGGCGAGGCGTACGACAAGGTGGCGCGGGCGCTCAATTTCCCGTATCCGGGAGGGCCGCACATCGACCGGCTGGCGATGGAGGCGGACGACGTGAACGAGCTGCCGCGCGCATGGCTGGAGCCCGAATCGTACGACTTCAGCTTCAGCGGTCTCAAATCCGCCGTGCTCGCCGAGATCAACAAGGCGCGGATGAAGGGCGAGCCGCCGATGCGGCCCGCCCTGGCGCGCGGATTTCAAGAATCGGTCATTGACGTGCTCGTGACGAAAGCGCTGCGCGCGGCGGAGGAATTCGGCGCCCGGCAGCTGCTTCTGTGCGGCGGCGTCGCCGCGAACCGCGGGCTGCGCGGGACGTTGACGGCGGCCTGCGAGGCGCGCGGACTGCCGCTGCTCATCCCGCCGCTCTCGCTCTGCACGGACAACGCCGCGATGATCGGCGCCGCCGCCCATCTGAAATGGGTGCGCGGCGAATTTACGCCGCTCGACGCGAAAGCCGATCCGCTCCTGTCCCTTGAAGCGTGGTCGGTGAAAGATTAGAACGAAAGCCCGGCCGGTGCGGCCCAATCCGCATCCGCCGGGCTTTATCGTCACTTGAAGAACAGGAAGTGGGTCGGCAGCTTGCGCGGCTCGCCGTCGGACGGTTTGTTGATGACGCGGCCGTTGAACACGAGCGATGACGAGCCGCCGCCGTCGAGATTGTAGGCGTCTTTCACGCCGTACCTTTCCAGCAGAATTTGCAGCTCCTCCAGCGTGGCGCCGGAGCTGCCTTTCTCGTCGTAACCGTCCACGACGAGAATGAGCAGCTGGTCGTCCTTGTAGTTGGCGATCACGGTGCGCGGCGCGCGCCGGGGCGTCGTCTTCCATTTCTCCGGAATGGGCTGGGGGCGGCCGTTCTTCATCAAGATCGGCACGAACGACGCGCCGAACTGCGGGTTCAGCTTGTCCAATTCTTCCTGCGACTTGAACTTGCCGCCGATCAGCTGCATCTTGTCGTTCATGCCCACGAAGAACAGGTCTTTGTAGGACGCTTCAAAACCCGATACATACTTGCCGTTGACGATCGTCGTGCTGAGCGGATAGCGCTTGCCCTTCTTGTCCGCGAAGCCTCCCGCGTTCACGCCGGCGACGGCGCCCAGCCGCTTGACGGCAGACAGCGTCGTCTCCGCGCCGCCGTACGTGTCCTTTCCGAGCACCATCCTCATCGCCTGGTTCGATTTCAGCTTCACCTTCAGGGCGTATCCGTTGAAATGCTGCGCCTTCACATGAAACAACTGCGCCGTTATCCGGTTCGAGCGCACCTCTTCGACCGGCGTGCCGAGTCTTGCCGTGATGCGCCGGTCGTAGATCGCGTAAGGCTTGCCGACCTGGGAGGCCGCAAGTTTCGCGAGCCGTCCGGCTTCGGCGGACGCTTTGTCGAACAGTTCCGCTTCCTTTCGAATCGATTCGTTCGTCTCGCCGGCCAGCCCGATCGCCTTGTCGAGTCCGGACGCGACGCGTTCCGTCAATGTTCCGGCTGCCGGAGGGGCCGGCAGATTGAACTCCGGATACGCTTCATCCGACAGGGAGAGCGTCAGGCCGGGGCCCGCAGCCGCCAGCCAGATCCCCATCCCGAGAAAAGGAGCGGCGGCCAGCAGAAACAATCGATGGATCGTTCGCGGCTGCAACAGACGGTTCATTTCAACACATCCAGCTGTTTCTGCAATTCTTCCAGCTTCGCCTTCACTTCATTGAGCTGCGTATAGAGAAGATTGCTGTTGTCCGTATCTTCGTTCGCGTTGTCGCGGGCGAACGTCAGCAGTTCGTTCAGCGCGTTCACTTTCGCTTCGACGGTGTCGATCTCGGCGCGAAAAGAGGCTTCGAGCTCGGTCATCCGCGTTTCGACTTCCTGCTGCATGGCTGCAATCTTCGCCGCCGTCTGCTGTTCGATGTCGGCCGTCATGCGGGCTTGCAGCTCGCCGGCGTACCATGCGGCGCCGGCGGCGCCGCCGGCCACAAGCAGGAGCCAGGAGACGGTCACCAGGAGGACGGCCGCTTTCGAGGCGGATCTGCTTTTGCGGGACGCGCGCGTCATGCGGTCAGCGCCGGTCGCCTGAAGCTGCAAGTCGTTCTGCATCGCTTCTCCACCTTTCTCTGAAACTGTCGCCGGTTGCCGAATTTGCGGAATGAACCGTCCGTTTACCTAGCGTAACGGATTTTCGTCCGGTTGGGAACCCTGTCCGAATTGGCAAAAATAGAAGATCCGGTTGGGGTGAGCGCTGCTTCGGCGGAGGGGACGAGCAAAACGAGTCATTAAACATAACATAAAATGTAACAAAAAGGAGAAAAATTTGAGAGAAACGGGTTGACACGGTTATTTAAACTGACATATAATCTGGGCATAAGAACGATACACGAACAACAATCAACTCATATGTAATAAAAAATAACATATATTAATGTTGTCTAGGGTTCCGTTGAACGCCGCGTTCAAGCCTGGTCCAAGAGACAACGTATATGGTCGCGGGTTGACGCGCCGGCCATATAACACGGAGGGAAAAAAGCCCGGGAGACTTATCACAAGTTTCTCAGGGCTGTTTTTCATTTTACAGACTCAAAAAAGGCGCAAAGGATGTGGGGAGATGGAAAAGTCGAGACGAAGGAACCTGGCATGGTTGCCGGCGTTGGCGCTGGCCGTTGCGCTGGCTGTCGGCGGATGCTCCGACCGGAAGCCGGCGGGCTCGCCGGACGAACCGCTCAAAATCGCCCTCAGTCCGTGGCCGGGCTGGTTTTTCTGGTTCGTCGTCGAGGAGAAGGGCTTCTTCGACCAACACGGCGTGGACGTGGATCTCGTCTGGTTCCCGGTGTACAGCGATTCGCTGCAGGCATTCGCCACCGGGCAGGTGGACGCGAACAGCCAGACGCTGAGCGACACGCTGGCGCCGGCCTCCAAGGGCATCGGCGTCAAGGCGGTGCTCGTGAACGACAATTCCTTCGGCGGCGACGCCATCGTCGCAAAACCGGAGATCGGCGGCATTCAGGACCTGAAAGGCAAAACCGTCGCCACCGAACTGGGAACGGTCGACCATTTCCTGCTGCTGACCGCCTTGAGCGAGCACGGCATGTCCGAGAAGGACATCAACTTCGTCAACATGACGGTCAACGACGCCGGTCCCGCCTTCATCAGCGGCAAGACGGACGCCTCGGTGCTGTGGGAACCGTTCCAGACGATGGCGGTGAAAGAAGGCGGCGGGAAAGTGCTCTTTTCCTCCAGGGACACGCCGGGGCTCATACCGGACCTGCTCGTGTTCCGGGAAGAGGTGGCGAGCAGCCGTCCGGAGGATGTGCAGAAGGTCGTCGACGCCTGGTTCGACGCGGTGGACTGGTATCTGGAAAGCGAAGCGAACGAGCAGGAAGGCATCGAAATCATGGCCCGGAAGGCCGAGCAGACGCCGGAGGAGTTCAGGGCCGCGATTGACGGCATCAAACTGTTCACGCTCGAAGACAACCTCAAGGCGTTCGCGCCGGGCGACACGTACGAGTCGCTGCAATACACCGGGCAGAAAACGGCCGAGTTTCTCAAAGGGCTCGACATGCTCGGCAGCATTCCGGACATCGCCGCCATGCTCGAACCGAAATTCGTGAACGACCTGACAGAGAGGTGATGGGCTTGTCGGAGGTGAAAGCCGCGGCAAGAAAACGGCCGAAGCTGCAAATTTTCCGGGACATCGAACCTGCGCTGTTCACCGCTCTGGCCACGGCGTCGTTCGTCGTCATTCTGGGCGCATGGCTGCTCGTCAGCCGTCTGGGACTTGTCGATCCGGTCTTCCTGCCGCAACCGCAGAATGTGCTCGCCGAGCTGGTCCGCCAGCTCGGCACGGGCGAATACTGGACGCACATCTGGATCAGCGTGTTCCGGGTGACCGCGGGATTTCTGCTCGCCTGCGCCGTCGGCATTCCGATCGGCATCTTCGCCGGCGCGTTCCGGGCGGGGTCGGCGGTCATCGAACCGCCGATGGAATTTATCCGCTACATGCCGGCGGTCGCCTTCATTCCGCTGATCATGGTATGGGTCGGCATCGGGGAATGGGCCAAGATTCTGCTCATCTTCATCGGCTGCTTCTTCCAGGTCGTCCTGATGGTTGCGGACATCACCCGGCGCGTCAATCCGGATTTGCTGCACGTCTCCTACACGCTTGGCGCGAGCCGCTGGCAGACGATCGAGACGGTGCTCATTCCGGCCATCCGGCCGGAGCTCGTGACGATGATGCGGCTCATCCTCGGGTGGGCGTGGACGTATCTCGTCGTGGCCGAGCTGATCGCGGTCAACAGCGGCCTCGGCTACGCGATCATGAAGGCGCAGCGTTTTCTCAACACCGAGCAGATCTTCGTCGGCATCATCGTGATCGGGCTGCTCGGCCTGTTCAGCGACCGGATGTTCGCGCTGATGCACAAACGATTCTTCCCGTGGTTGTAAGGAGGTGGCCGGCATGACGACGGCGGCGGAAGGAACCGAACCGCGGATTGCGATCGCCGGGCTCGGCAAGGTGTACCGCAGCCGCAAGTCCGAATTTGAAGCCTTGCGCGACATCAATCTGAATATCGGCAAAAATGAATTTCTCACGCTTATCGGCCCGTCCGGATGCGGCAAGTCGACCCTGCTGCGCATTCTCGCCGGCCTCGAGGAGGCGACGGCCGGCAGCATCCGGATCGACGGCGAACCGATCTCCGGGCCGGGCGCCGACAGGGGCATGGTGTTCCAGAGCTACACGCTGTTTCCGTGGCTGACGGTGCGGGAAAACATCGAGTACGGCCCGAAGCTGAACGGCGTGCCGATTCTCGAGCGCCGCAAAATTTCCGACCGCTATCTGAAATTGATCCGCCTGGAGCCGTTCGCCAAGGCGTATCCGAAACAGCTCTCGGGCGGCATGAAACAGCGGGTGGCGATCGCCCGCGCGCTCGCCAACAAGCCGAAGGTGCTGCTGATGGATGAGCCGTTCGGCGCCCTCGACGCGCAGACGAAGCTGGAGATGCAGCAGATCCTGCTGGACGTATGGGAGAAGGAGAAGACGACGGTCGTCTTCATCACGCACGACATCGAAGAAGCGGTGTTCCTGTCGCAGCGCGTCTGCGTCATGGGCGTCCGACCGGGGCGGATCGTCAGCGAGCATGTCGTGCCGCTGCCCGCCAGCCGCACGGAGGAGACCAGAATGCTGCCGGAGTTCGTCAGCCTCAAGCGCGAGCTCGGCGCATGGCTCAAGCATTGACGCCTTGGGCCGGAACAACTTCATATCGCAACAAACCCGTCTAGGGTTCCGCCGGCTTGCCTGAAGCCGGGACTGGTCCGAGAGACGGGGGCGCCGGCGGCGGCCGGCGCTGACACGGAAGGACAAAAGCCTGGGAGGACATGTGATGCGTTCCGGGCTTTTTCCATGAAATCGGCTGATCTGCAAGGAGGTAATGGAAAATGGAACAACAGGCGACCTGGACAAAAACGCTGAAACCGGGCGGCAAATGGTCGGGCATCATCGGCCGGGGCCGGCTCGTTCGCCTGACGGCGCTCGGACCGGGGGCGAACGTGTCGACGCTGCTCTACCACGCGGACAATCCGGCGGAGCGCTGCAACTTGCCGGATACGCTGAAGGCGCAGCATACGGCCCATCTGACGAAGGGCCAAGTGCTGATGAGCGACAACGGCCGGGTGCTGGCAAGCATCGTCGAGGACAGCCTCGGCTGGCACGATCCGCTTGGCGCCTATACGACCCGCTCCATGACGGATGCCAAATACGGCAAAACGACGTACCAGGAGCTGCGCAACGACTGGCTGCGCAACGCCCGGGACAACTTCGCGACGGAGCTCGTGCGGAGCGGCCTCAGCCTCCGCGATCTCGTGCCGGCGGTGAACTTCTTCTCGAAGGTCTGGTGCGACGCGGAAGGGCGGATGCATTTCGCGAGCGGCCATTGTCCCGCGAACGCGTCGGTCACGCTGCGCACCGAGCTCGATACGCTGTTCATTTTCTCCAACACGCCGCACCCGCTCGATCCGGCTCCGTCGTACCCGTCGGTGCCGGTGCGAATCGACGTGCTGCCCGCCGAACCGGTGGATCCGGCGACGGACGCGTGCGTCAATTTCCGCGGGGAGAACCGCCGCGCGTTCGACAACACGTGGGCGTACATCGCCTTGAGGAGGAATCTCGGATGACGGATTTTGTGCGGAAGGAAAGTGGCCTGAGGGAAGAAGACGCCGTATACGACGCCGTCGTGCCCGCGGGGGAAGGCTGGATGCGCGACCTCGAGCCGGGACAGGTGCTGCGCATCGTCGACCTGGAAGGGAACCAGGCGGTCGATACGCTGTTCTACGACGCGGACGACCCGGAGGACCATTACAGCGCGGCGCAGACGATGGCGGCGCAAGGCGGCATTTACCTGACGACGGGCTCCGTGCTGCTTGCGGAATCCGGCAAGCCGCTCGTCACGATCGTCGCCGACACGTGCGGCCGCCACGACACGCTGGGCGGCGCCTGCTCCGCCCAGAGCAACACGGTCCGCTACGCGCACGAGAAGGAGCACATGCACAATTGCCGCGACACCTTCATGCGGCTGCTGGCCGAACGCGGCGGCTACTCGAAGCGGGATCTGGCGCCGAACGTGAACTTCTTCATGAACGTGCCGGTGACGCCGGAGGGCGGGCTGACGTTCGCGGACGGCGTGTCCTCCCCCGGCTGCTATGTGGAAATGCGGGCGGAGACGCGCGTCACGGTACTCATCAGCAATTGCCCGCAGCTCAACAATCCGTGCAACGCGTACAATCCGACGCCGGTCCGGCTGCTGATCTGGAATCCGTAAACGCAAGCCTAGCAAAGCCGTCAGGAGGGAGTGCGCCATGTTCAACAAAGTGCTGATTGCCAACCGGGGCGCGATTGCCGTGCGCATCGAACGGACGCTGCGCCGGATGGGCATCGGGTCGGTGGCCGTCTATACGAAGGCCGACCAGGACAGCCTGCACGTCGACCTCGCCGACGAAGCGGTCTGCATCGGGGAAGGTCCGGCGAAGGACAGCTATCTGGACGCGGAGCTGATTTTGAAAGCGGCGAAGGAAACCGGCGCGGAGGCGATCCATCCCGGCTACGGCTTTCTGAGCGAAAACGCCGCCTTTGCGCGGCGCTGCCGGGAGGCGGGGATCGTCTTCATCGGCCCGGAACCGGAGCAAATGGAGCTGTTCGGCCTGAAGCATTCGGCGCGGGAAATCGCGCGGAAGGCCGGCGTTCCGATGCTGCCGGGCACCGGATTGCTGGAGAAGCTGGACGACGCTCTGCGGGAAGCCGCGCGCATCGGCTACCCGGTCATGCTGAAAAGCACCGCCGGCGGAGGCGGCATCGGCATGCGGGTGTGCGGGGATGAAGCGTCGCTTGTGGCCGCGTTCGAGGCGGTCACCCGTCTCGCCGAAGCGAACTTCAAGGACGGCGGCGTTTTTCTGGAAAAGTACATTGAGCGGGCGCGGCATGTGGAAGTGCAGATCTTCGGCAACCGGTTCGGCGAAGTGGTCGCCCTCGGCGAGCGCGACTGTTCCATCCAGCGCCGGAACCAGAAGATCGTCGAGGAGAGTCCGGCGCCGAACCTGCCCGGCGACGTCAGGAGACGGCTGCACGAGGCGGCCGTCCGGCTGGCGGCGGAGGCCGGCTACCGCAGCGCGGGAACGGTCGAGTTTCTGTATGATCCCGGCGAGCGCGCGTTTTATTTTCTCGAAGTGAACACGCGGCTGCAGGTCGAGCACGGCGTGACGGAGGAAGTGCTTGGCATCGACCTCGTCGAGTGGATGGTGAGGGAAGCGGCGGATGAATGGCAGGGCCTCGCCGGACGGGTCGGGGAGCCGAAGGGCTGGAGCATCCAGGCGCGGGTCTACGCCGAGGACTGCCTGCAGGACTTCCGGCCGAGCGCCGGACAGATCGATTCGGCGGTGCTGCCGGAAGATGTCCGCGTGGAGACATGGATCCGGGACGGCGTGACGGTGACGACGCTGTACGACCCGATGCTGGCCAAAATCATCGCGCGCGGCGACACCCGGGAGGAAGCGCTGGATAAGCTTCGCGAGGCGCTGGCCGGGACGCGGATCTACGGAATCGCGACCAATCTGCAGTATCTCGTAGCGCTGCTCGGACAGGACGATGTCCGCGCGGGGAACGTGCACACCCGGATGCTCGCCGGCTTCGAGCCGGCCGAGCGCGCCATCGAGGTGCTCGACGGCGGCCTGCAGACGACGGTCCAGGACTGGCCCGGCCGAACCGGCTACTGGGGCGTCGGCGTGCCGCCCTGCGGCCCGATGGACGCATTGTCGTTCCGGATCGGCAACCGGCTTCTTGGCAACGACGAAGGGGCGCCGGGGCTGGAGCTGACGCTGCGCGGAGGAGCTTACCGGTTCCGCTGCGACATCGGGTTCTGCCTCGCCGGCGCCGACATGCGGGCGACGCTTGACGGATCGCCGGTGGAGCCGTACCGGCCCGTCCGGGCGCGGCGCGGCCAGGTGCTGCGCTTCGGCGAGGCGGCGGAAGGGATGCGCGCCTATCTGCTCGTCCGGGGCGGCTTTGATGTGCCGCGCATCATGGGCAGCGCGTCGACGTTTACGCTGGGGGGGTTCGGCGGTCACGGCGGGCGGGCGCTTCGCCCCGGCGACGTGATCGGCGTGAAGCGGGAGGCCGGCCCGGATGCGCCGGATTTCCCGCAGGCCGCCGCTCTGGAACCGGCGCGCCGGCCCGCCGCCTCCCGGACGTGGACGATCGGGGCGATACCCGGCCCCCACTGCTCGGAGGAGTTTCTGCGCCCCGATTATTTGCGCCAGCTTGCGGAGACGGAGTGGGAAGTCCACTTCAACAGTTCCCGCACCGGCGTCCGGCTGATCGGTCCCGCTCCGCCATGGGCCCGCGAGGACGGCGGCGATGCCGGGCTGCATCCGTCCAATATCCACGACAACGCGTACGCCATCGGCGCCCTCGACCTCACCGGCGACATGCCGATTCTGCTCGGACCGGACGGGCCGAGCCTCGGCGGCTTCGTCTGCCCCGTGACGGTCGCGTCCGCCGAACAGTGGAAGATCGGGCAGCTTCGTCCGGGCGACAAGGTGCGGTTCCGGCTCGTCACGCTGGATGAGGCGGAAATGTTGCGCGAGCGGCAGGAGCGGTTCCTCGAGTCCGTCGGCGCGGCGGGTTCCGGCGGCCCGCTGCCGGGACTTGAAGATTTGGGCCCGGGCGCGGACCGTCTGCTTCCGCCCGATTACCCGATCCTCGCCGCCGAACGGGAAGGCCGCCGCTTCCCGGTCACGGTGCGCTGCAGCGGCGACCGCCATCTGCTGGTCGAATACGGGCCGATGGAGCTCAATCTCGAGCTGCGCTTCCAGGTGCACGCGCTGATGGAAGCCGTGCGCAGCAGCCCGGACTTCCCGGCGCTGGATCTGACGCCCGGCATCCGCTCGCTGCAGATTCACATCGATCCGGCGAACATGTCGGTGCGCGAGGCGTGCGAGCGGGTGCTGGCGCTGGACCGGGCGCTGCCGCCGCTTGAGTCGATGAAGGTGCCGTCGCGGATCGTCCGACTGCCGCTTTCGTGGGACGATCCTTCCACGCGGCTCGCGATCGAGCGCTATCAGCAGAATGTCCGGCCGGACGCGCCCTGGTGCCCGAGCAACCTGGAGTTCATCCGGCGGATCAACGGGCTCGGCAGCATCGAGGACGTGAAGCGGATCGTGTTCGAGGCGAGCTACCTGGTGCTGGGGCTCGGCGACGTCTACCTCGGCGCTCCGGTCGCGACGCCGATCGATCCCCGCCATCGCCTCGTCACGACGAAATACAACCCGGCCCGCACATGGACGCCGGAAAACGCCGTCGGCATCGGCGGCGCCTATCTGTGCGTCTACGGCATGGAAGGACCGGGCGGCTATCAGTTTGTCGGCCGGACGGTGCAGATGTGGAACCGGCTCCGCCCGACGCGCAGTTTCCCGCCCGGCAAGCCGTGGCTGCTCGATTTCTTCGACCAGATCCGGTTCTATCCGGTGACGGCGGAGGAGCTGCTGAAGCTCCGGGAAGATTTCCCGCGCGGACGGTTCGAGGCGGAAATCGAGGAGACGACGTTCGATCTCGGAGCATATTTGCGTTTCCTCGATTCGATCGGGGAAGACGCCGCGCGGTTCCGGGAAACGCAGCAGGCGGCGTTCCGCGAGGAACGGGAGCGGTGGAAGGCGCTCGGGCTCGCCGAGTACGTCAGCGAGCAGGACGCCGGGAGCGCGCCGCGAGAGGAGGCGATTCCCGAAGGGGCCGCCGCCATCCGCAGCCCGCTGCCGGGCAGCGTCTGGAAGGTCAATGTCGAAGCGGGCCGGGAAGTGGAGGCCGGCGAGACGGTCGCGGTGGTGGAAAGTATGAAGATGGAGTTTTCCGTGCAGTCGCCGGACCGCGGACGGATCGTGTCGGTCCATGTGAAACCGGGCGACGGCGTCCAGGCGGGCCAGCTCATGGTCGTCGTCCAGCCCGTTTGAAGAAGGAGGAGAAGGGGATGAAAGAGGCCAAACTTCCCGAAAAACTGACGATCGGTTGGTTGAAGCGGATGTACGCGGAGCGGAGGCTGGAGCCGGAGGACGTCGTCCGCGAGCTTGTGCGACGGGCGGAAGCCGACGCGGACAACCCGGTCTGGATCACCCCGCCGGCACCCGAAACCGTGATGCCGTACGTCGAGCGGCTGTCCCGGATCGACCGGGCCCGGTCGCCGCTGTGGGGCATTCCGTTCGCGATCAAGGACAACATCGACCTTGCCGGCGTGCCGACGACGGCCGCCTGTCCGGGCTACGCCTATGTGCCGAATGAAAGCGCGACGGTCGTGCGGCGGTTGATCGACGCCGGCGCGATCCCGCTCGGCAAGACGAATCTGGACCAATTCGCGACCGGGTTGGTCGGGACGCGCAGCCCGTACGGCGAAACCCGCAACGCGCTGCAGCCGGACTGGATCAGCGGCGGTTCCAGCTCCGGCTCGGCGGTCGCGGTGGCGAGAGGCCACGCGGCGTTCTCCCTCGGCACCGATACCGCCGGTTCGGGGCGGGTTCCCGCCGCGCTGAACGGGCTGGTCGGCTACAAGCCGAGCATCGGCGCGTGGCCGGTGCGCGGCGTCGTGCCGGCCTGCGCGAGCCTCGACTGCGTGACGGTGTTCGCCCATACGCTCGGCGACGCGCTTCTGGTGGACGGCGCCGTTCGGGGCATGGATCCGGACGACCCTTGGTCGAAGAGCATTCCGGCGCCGCGGCCGGCCGTGCCGGATCGGATCTGTCTGCCGGGCGAGCCGCCGGCATTCTTCGGGCCGCTGGCGGACGCGTACGAACGGGCGTGGAACGAGGCGGCCGCGCGGCTGGAACGGCTCGGCGTGCGGACGGAACGGATCGACATCCGCCTGTTCCAGGAAGCGGCCTCGATCCTGTACGACGGGCCGTGGGTGGCGGAACGATGGGCCGCGCTTGGCGAATTCGTCGACAGCCATCCGGACGAGACGTTCCCGGTGACCCGGCAAATTCTGCGGTCCGGCGCCGACGGCCGCCATACGGCGGGCGCTGTCTTCCGGGCGATGCACCGGCTGCAGCAATTCAAGCTGGAAGTCCGCAGGCTTCTGCGGGATGCGGTGCTCGTCCTGCCGACGGCGGGCGGCACGTACACGCGCGAGCAGGTGCGGATGAACCCGATCATCACGAACAGCAACCTGGGCATCTACACGAACCATTGCAACCTGCTCGATCTGTGCGCGGCGGCGGTCCCGGCGGGGGAAGCGCGGTCCGGTTTTCCGTTCGGCATCACTTTCTTCGGGCTGGCCGACCAGGAAAGCCTCGTATGCGGAGCGGCGTCGCTGTTCCTGGACGAAGAGATCCCGGGAACGGACCGTGGCCGCGCCGCCTTTCGGGATGCGGACACGACGCTCGTCGCGGTGTGCGGCCTGCACATGCGGGGCTATCCGCTGGAGGCGCAAATGCGGGCGTGCGGGGCTGAATTCGTGGAAGAAGCGGAGACGGCGGCGGCCTACCGGCTTGTGAAGCTGCCGACGGATCCGGCCAAGCCGGGCTTGACCCGATGCGCCGATGGCGGCGCGTCCATTCGCGTCGAGCTGTGGCGGATGCCGCTCGCCGCATTTGGCGGGTTCGCCGCGTCCGTTCCGGCGCCGCTCGGCATCGGCAAGGTCGAACTGGCGGACGGCCGGGAAGTGCCGGGCTTCATCTGCGAAGCCTACGCGGCCGAAAGCGCGGAAGACATCACGCGGGCCGGAAGCTGGCGGAACGTGGTCCCGTAATTTTTTTTGAAAGTTCCGAATTGACAAATCCCGGGCGAGGGAATATAATCAACAGCAATATCCACTGCAAACATCTCACACGCGATGAACAGGAGCAGTAGGGTGCTGCCGGGATGCCGGCCGGGGGCGTGAGGTCCGGGCCGGTCAGAGAGCTGCGGGTCGGTGCGACGCAGCCGAAGGTGAACCTGAACCTCGCCTGGGAGCGGAGCGGCGGAACGGACGGCGCGAGAAGCCGCCAATTACGCCGTTACGGCTGACCCCCGTAATCGGGTGCATGCTTGCGCTTGCGAGGCGCGACATGCGTGAGGTGGGCGCACCGGCCGTATCGGCGCGGGCGTCAACAAGAGTGGTACCGCGCGGGCACGGAGCCTGTCGTCTCTTGAGGAATCGGGAGACGGCAGGCTTTCTTGATTTTCGGGGCCTCGCCGCGCGGAATTTGTGCAAGTGAAAATGAAACGCGATGAACGGGAGCAATAGAGCGGTGACGGAACAGCCGCCGGCCGCCGCAAGGCGGAAGGCGGGCGCAGAGAGCTGCGGGTCGGTGCGACGCAGCCGAAGGCATCGCTCGAACTCGCCCGGGAGCGGGCGGATCGACACCGGCGCGGAGCGTACGGCCGCGCGGGGATAGGTCCGGCACGGGTTGACCGCCGTTACACGGTTGCCGGCGGCGAGAGCGGCACGCCCGGTCTGACTGCAGCAGACCCGGGCTGCGCGCCGCCGGCGCGGAGGGGACGCGGCCCGCAAGGGGCGCGTCAACAAGAGTGGTACCGCGGCATGCCGACCAACGGCCTGTCGTCTCTTGAACGAACGTTCGGAGACGGCGGGCTTTTTTTGATTCCGCCAAAAAACATTCAGGAGGGGTTCACCATGACCAAATCCGTTAACCCGAGTGAAATGAAGCGCATCACGATCTTCGACACGACGCTGCGTGACGGCGAGCAGTCGCCCGGCGCCGCGATCGAGCCGGAACAGAAAATCATCATCGCACGCCAGCTGGCGAAGCTCGGCGTCGACGCGATCGAGCCGGGGTTCCCGGTCTCCAGCCCGGGCGAGTTCGCCGCCGTGCAGCAGATTTCCCGCGAGCTGCAGGGCACGGAGATCGTCGGGTTCGCCCGGGCCGTGCGCGGCGACATCGACGCCGCGGTGAAGGCGACGCAGGACGCGGCGCGCCGCCGGCTGCACCTGTTCATTTCGTCGTCGGACATCCACCTCGACTTCCAGCTGCGCAAGACGCGCGAGCAGGTGCTCTCGATCGCGCGCGAGATGGTCGCGTACGCGAAGCAGTTCGTCGACGAGATCGAGTTCTCGCCGATGGATTCGACCCGGGCGGGGATCGAGTTCGTCATTGAAATGGTCGAGGCGGTCATCGCCGAAGGGGCGACGATCATCAACCTGCCCGACACGATGGGCTACGCGATGCCGGACGAGTATGAAGCGCTGTTCCGCACCGTGCGCGCGCAGGCGAGGGGCGGGGACCGCGTCCGCTACAGCGCGCACTGCCACAACGATCTGGGGCTGGCGGTCGCGAACAGCCTCGCGGCGATCCGCGGCGGCGCGACGCAGATCGAGGTGACGGTGAACGGCATCGGCGAACGGGCGGGCAACTGTTCGCTCGAGGAGCTCGTCATGGCGATCGAGACGCGCAAGGACGCTTTGAAGGCCGAGACGGGCATCGACATCGCCGAAATTTACAACACGTCGCGGCTCGTCAGCCGGATGATGCATTTCCCGGTCGCGTTCAACAAGCCGATCGTCGGCCGCAACGCGTTCCAGCACGAATCCGGCATCCATCAGGACGGCCTGCTTAAGAACCGCGCCACGTACGAGATCATGGATCCCGAAGCGATGGGCATTCCGCGCAGCATGATCGTGCTCGGCAAACATTCCGGCCGCCATGCGATCAAGCATCGCGCGGCGGAGTACGGCATCGAGCTCAAGGGCGAGCAGCTCGACGAAGTGTACGCCGCGTTCAAGAAAGTCGCCGACGCGCAGAAAATCGTAACCGACGATCAGCTCCTGCGCATCATCGGCGAGTCGACGGACCGCCACGAAGATCCGTACACGCTGGTCGACCTGCAGGTGCTGTCCGGCACGCAGCGCGCCCGCATCGCATCCGTGACGATCCGCGAAGGCGGCACCGGCAAAGAGCGCACCTGCTCCGCCATGGGCGCCGGACCGATCGAAGCGGTCATCAACTGCATCAAGCAGGTCATTCCGGCGGCGGCAGAGTTCGAGGATCTTGAGCTCCACTCGCTGTCTTCGGGCGAGGACGCGCACGGCGAAGCGGTCGTGACGGTGCTTCACGGCGGCCGGCGCTATCGCGGCACGGCGATCCACAAGGATATCATTCTCGCGGTGGCGCAGGCGTTCGTCGGCGCGTGCAACCAGGCCGTCATCCGGACGGGCATCCGCGACAGCGAAGCGGAGGAACAGACGGGCTGATCAGCGACGGGCTGGCCGCCCGTCTTTTTTGCGTCCGGAACGGAATTTCCGCCTCTTGCGCATCCGGGTTTGCCCGTCCATGATTCCGAGTGTGCACAAAGTTATCCACATATCCACTGAAAAATGTGTGTAAACGCCGCCAATGCAGGCGGGGTGTCGAATGCCGTCGTTTTGCAAACGGGGACAAGTTTTTCACAAGCGAATTGTGGATAATGTGGACAATGTGGGTGAAATTCGCCTCTTTCGGCCGGCTGCGGTATGAAAATAATGAAAACCGTGCCGTTCTAAGACCGGAAAACCGTCAATATCGCGTGAATTGATGCACAATTCAGGGGATAGTGTGGATGAATTTGTGGATAACGGGGTTTTCCGCAATGTGGAAATGAAACGTGAGAGCGGGTTGTCGAACCGTCGGGTCGTCCGTCAGGGCTCCTCTGCTTGCGAGACGGTCGAGTTCGACTGCAAATCATTTTTTACCATTTAAATGCCTTGACGCCGCCGATCAAGAGGTGTAGAATCGGAAACCTGATGCTCGGGACGGATGTGGTCCCGAAGCCGTCGCTTCCCGCAGCATCAACAGAATCAACGGTGGTAGGAAAGGAGCGTATTCCTCATGTCTTCCGCAGCAACCGGAGCGAAACCGGGCGGATTGTTCGGCAACCGGTTTTTCCAGACCATCCTGTTGTCGAACGTCTTGCTGCAAATCGGAATCTGGGTTCGCAACTTTGCCATATTGATGTATGTGACCGATATGACGAATTCGGACCCGGTCGCGATCGCACTGATTTATGTGGCGGAATTCCTTCCGATCTTCCTGTTCTCGTTCATCGGCGGGACGTTCGCGGACCGGTGGCGGCCGAAGCGGACGATGATCTGGAGCGATTTCCTGTCGGCTTTATCCGTCTTCGTCGTGCTGGCGACGCTCGCCGCGGGCGTGTGGCAGATGACTTTCTTCGCGACGCTGGTGTCGTCCATTCTGTCGCAGTTCTCGCAGCCTTCCGCGATGCGCATGTTCAAGATTCATCTGCGTCCGGATCAGCTGCAGCAGGCGATGGCGTTCTTCCAGTCGATGGTCGCCATTTTCATGGTCGGCGGTCCGTCGCTCGGCATCTGGATGTACCACGAGTTCGGCATCAACGCTTCGATCGCGGTGATGGGCGTCGCATTCCTGCTGTCCGCCGCGGTGCTGATCCGGCTGCCGGAGACGCCGTCAGGCCGGGAAACCGGCGGAGAGGCGGCGGTTCCCGGAGCGCCGCAGCAAGCGGGAAGTTTCTGGAAGGAACTGGCCGAAGGTTTTCGGTATGTCTGGCGCAGCCCGGTGCTCCGCACGCTGGGCCTCACGTTCGCGCTTGCCGGCATCGGGGTCGGCATGGTGCAGCCGCTCGGCGTATTTGTCGTAACGGAGAAGCTCGGGAAAACGAAGGAATTTCTGCAGTTCCTGATGATGGTGAACGGGGTCGCCATGCTGATCGGCGGCGGGCTGATGGCCGCGCTGTCGCGCCGCATCCTGCCGCAGAAGCTGCTCGCGCTCGGCATGTTCGTCGGCGCCGTCACCACGCTCGGGATCGGTCTGTCCGAACAGATCTGGCTGACGCTGGCCTTGCAGTTTATCGGGGGACTTTCGTTCCCGGCCATTCATATCGGAATCAGCACCATGATTCTCCGCTGGTCCGACGAGTCGATCGTCGGGCGCGTGAACGGCGTCCTCAACCCGATGTTCATGGGCATGATGGTCGTCATGATCGCCACGGGCGGAAGCCTGAAGGCGTGGTTCCCGATCGAGGTGCTGTATGCGGCCTCCGCGCTCGCCATGGTGCTCGGAACGGCGGCGCTGGCGACGATCTTCAAGCATCAGCCGCCGGAACAGGCAACCGCCCAGGCGGTGCAAGGCATGCCTTCGCATTGATCCCCGGTTGCAAGACAAGAGAGCCCGCATCCATAGGATGCGGGCTTTCGTCATGCTGCGAAGAGGTTCACGAGGTCGGCGGCTCGCCGTCTGTGCCATCGGGCAGCGTGCCGGGCGGCCGGCGCTTCAGCCGGCCGGACCGGTACAAGGCTTCGCGGAGCAAATATTCGATGTGCGCGTTCACGCTGCGGAATTCGTCGTTCGCCCACTGCTCGATCGCGCGGTAGACGTCGGGATCGAGCCGCAGCGGGAACGCTTTTTTCGTACTGGCCATGACGGATGGTTACGAGTAGAGCGTTCCGGTGTTGATGACCGGAGTCGCGGAACGGTCGGAGACGATGGCGACCATCAGATTGTTGACCATGGCGGCGCGGCGCTCGTCGTCCAGCTCGATCCCGTTCTCGATCAGCTTGCGCAGCGCCATCTCCACCATGCCGACGGCGCCTTCGACGACTTTCTGCCGCGAGGCGACGATGGCCATCGCCTGCTGCCGCTGCAGCATCGCGCTCGCGATCTCCGGCGCGTAGGCGAGGTGGCTGAGCCGGGTTTCAAGGATTTGCACGCCGGCGACATCCAGCCGCGCCTGCAGCTCACGCAACAATTGCTCCGCGATTTCGTCCGTGTTGCTTCGCAGCGAGACGGCCGTTTCCTCGGAGAACGAGTCGTAGGCGTACTGGGTCGCGATATGGCGAATGGCCGTTTCGCTCTGGATTTCGACGAATTCTTCGTAGTTGTCCACGTCGAACGACGCCTTGGCCGTATCGACGACCCGGAAGACGACGACGGCGCCGATCTCGATCGGATTGCCTTCCGCATCGTTTACTTTGAGCCGCTGGCTGTTGAAGTTGCGGACGCGGAGGGAGATTTTCTTGCGGCTCGAGAACGGGACGGTCATCCAGAATCCGCTTTCGAGAAGCGTGCCGACGTACCGGCCGAAGAAGGTGAGTACTTTCGCTTCGTTCGGATGGACGATGACGAGCGAAGTGACAATAATGAAGGCGGCGAACATCATGACAACGGCGGCCAAAATGGCTGCCGGGTGCGGGGCGTCCGAACCGCTTGAGGCCAGGACGAACAAGCCCCCGACCACAAGGACGACCGCAAGGAGCAGCGCGACAAAACCGTTCAGTTTCCATGCCTTTCTCTCTTTCATGGCGTGGCCTCCTTCTCGGATGCGATATGGTTTTGATATTTATATGATATCACTTTTTGAAATGAATGGCAACCATTACGAAACCTTACGGCGGTTGTTTCGTATTTCAGGTCAGAAGCCGATTGTTGGATCATTCCGGAGAAGGGGGCGCCTTGATGAAGGATTGGTCAAGTTCCGCGACAGACGGTGCGGACCGGGAAATCCGGCTTGCGGTCGATATCCGCTCCGCCGGCTATGAAGCCGGCAAGACCGTCATCCGCGACGTGCGGTTCACGGTGGAAGCCGGGAAGCTGGTCGGGCTGATCGGCCCGAACGGCGCGGGCAAAAGCACGACGATCAAGTCGGTGCTCGGCCTGCTCGCCTGGATGGACGGCGACATCCGCTTCGGCGGGGAAACGGGGCGGTCCGAAGCGTCTGCCCAGCCCGGCGAGTCCGCGCATTCCGGAGCGTCAGGGCAGTCCGGCGGGACGAGCCGGTCCGGGACGGGGCGGTACGCCTATGTGCCCGAGCAGCCGGTTTTCTACGAGTATTTCACGCTGTGGGAACATCTGCGGCTGGCCGCGTCTGCGTTCGGCCTCGCGGAAGAGGCGTTCGCGCCCCGGGCCGAACGGCTGCTGGAGCGGTTCCGGCTGCTGGATCACCGGCATGAACTGCCGGCGAAGTTCTCGAAGGGCATGCAGCAGAAAATGATGCTCGCCATCGGCCTCATGCTCGAACCGGACCTGTACATCGTCGACGAGCCGTTCATCGGGCTGGACCCGCATGCCGTGCGGGATCTGCTCGACATGCTCGAGGAGGAGCGGCGGCGCGGCGTCGGCATTCTCATGTCGACGCACGTGCTGGATACGGCCGAGCGGATCGCGGACAGCTTCGTGCTGATGGACGGCGGCACGGTCGTCGCGCAGGGCGGGCTGGACGATGTGCGGAAGCAGGCCGGGCTGGGCAAGGAGGCGCCGCTGTTCGACTGCTTCCTGGAGCTGACGAAAAGATGACAACGGACATGAAACGTTGGACGCCTGGCCGGCTGCTCCTTGCGCGGATCATCCGTTTCTGGCGGGAGCAGCTCCGGATCTGGAAGACGGTGGGGGACTGGACGGTCCTGCTGTACATCGTGGTGCCCGGGGGATGGATTCTGGGCGGGCTGTGGCTCGAGATGCTGCGCGAGCCTCCGGCGTGGCTTAAGGCGCTGCCGCCCGAACTCGCGCTGGTGCTCTTCGTGCTCCTGATGTTCGCGGGGCGGCTGCGCACGTTTCTGGAAGAGGCGGATGTCTTGATCCTGCTGCAGCGGCCGAGCTGGATCCGGACGCTCAGGCTGGGCGGCGCCGTCTACACGCTGGCCGTTCAGGCGGTCACGACCGCCCTGCTGTTCACGCTGCTGCTGCCGTGGCTCAGGCTGCACGACGCCTTCGATGCGGGAGGCCTCGTGCTGTGGGCCGTCTACACGCTGGCCTGCCGATTGCTTACGGCCGCGGTCGTCCGGCTGGCCGCCTCGCGGCTGCGCGGATGGAAGCTGTGGACGGCGGACACCGCCCTTGCTTGCGCGTTGATCGCGTTCTACGTGACGCCCGTGCTGACGGCGGACGGCAGCCTTGCGGTGATGGGCTGCTGTACGGCGATTGCGTTCGCCATGTGGGCGGCTGCCATCGCCTGCGTACTGCGAAGGCGCAGCGGGTACGAGGCGGATCTGGCGGCGGAGCGGCAGGCCCGGGCGGCTTCGGCAGATTTTCTGCTCTCCGCCGTCGTGGAGAAGAAGCCGGTGCCGAAGTGGAAACGGCCGGCGCTGTTTCCGCGTTCGGGGCGCATCCTGCGTTCTTCCGATCCCGGCGCCATGCTGGCCGAGATGCGGATCAAGTCGTTCGCAAGGCAATTTCGGCATTTGGGGCAAGTTTTCCGGCTCCTCGCGATCTCGACTTTTGCGCTTGTTTCCGTGCCGGGGTGGCTGTCGCTCATCCTGGCGGCGCTGCTGATGATGTTTCTCGGCTCCTGGATGCAGCGGGAGTGGCGGGAATGGATGGACGAACCGTTCATCGCGCAGTTCCGCTGGGAGGAGGCGGCGATCCGGCGCGGCGCATCGCTGTCGCGGTTCTGGCTCGTGCTGCCGGCGGCCGCATGGTTCGCGGCCGTCGCCGGCTGGCAGTTCGCCGGCTGGGCGGGGCTGCTCCCGGCCGTTCCGGCGGGCGTCGGGCTGTGGGCGCTGATCAACGCGGCAATGATGGATCTCGCCGTCACGAAGCGCCGGAGCGGCGCCGGGGAAACCGGGGATGCGGAGGTCCGGGAAACGCCGGAAAGTTGAGTTAGACCGCACATGGCAGGACGGCGCGGGTGAAGAAGAATGGCGCGGGCTTGGGGCGGGTATGTTTTGCGCAGGATCGGGGAATGGTATAGCCGCCATCAAATCCACGACGGGAAGGAGCTTGAACGTGGCGCGCGGCAATGGAGTCCGATTCGACTTTCCCGATGAGCATCAGGCGGCCCTCGCGTTCTCCCTGTTGCAGGAGCTCGGATACGAACCGGAGCGGAACGGACGCGGGGTAAACATCCGCCTGGACGGCAACGACCTGGTCTCGGCGATCGAGATCGCTTCGGCGCACGGCGGCGAGCTGGCCGGAGCGGCGGGAACGAACGCGGAAGAGTCGCTCACCTCGGCCTACGGGATCGACGAAATACCGATTCCGGCGCATACGGTCGATCCGGATTGGCCGGATGCGTGATGGTTGAGTGTGATGCGCAGGCAGTGAAATTCACGGTTCATCCGTTACAGGGCCATGGCAGTCTCTCCCGCTGCAGATGATGAATGGGGAACGCATTCCGGTCGGGAGAGCGGATCATGGCTTTATTGTTTTTTTCGGTGGATGCGTTTGCAAACAGGCGAAAACTGTCCCCCAAGGGTGAAAGCCATCGCCTTTGAAAAAGAGCGGGATTGGGATAAAATAGATCAAATCGAACGGGCGCACGGAGGAGACCGGATGGCAAGGGTTTGGTTGGCGGCTGTGTTTGTTGTTCTTCTCACTTTGGCAAGCGCTTGCAGTCCGACAGGGGATTATCAGATTCTCTACGACCAGGACGAAGAGCGATCCGCGAAGGAGCGGCATCCGGACCGTCAGTATACGATTGCGGTGGTGCCGAAACGGGAAGGCCTCGATTATTTCGAGGCGGCGAAGGACGGCGCGTTCGAGGCGGCCAGGGAGCTGGGGGTCAACGTTTTGTTCAGGGGGCCGGAGACCGCGGATGCGGACGCCCAGATCCGGGTCATCGAGGAGTTGATCGAACAGGACATCGATCTGTTGGCCGTATCGTCGAACGATCCGAAGAAGCTGCTGCCCGTCCTGAAGCGGGCATCGGACAACAACATCGCCGTCATCACCTGGGATTCCGACACCGACGAGGAGGGCCGGGCCTTCTTCATCAACATGGTGGATCCCGAAACGCTCGGGCGCCACCTGATGGATACGCTGGCCTGGAGTACCGGGGAGCGGGGGAAGTTCGCGATCATGACCGGATCGCTCTCTGCCGCAAATCTGAACGAGTGGATGCACTGGATCAAGGTGCAGCAACAGGAATACTACCCGAACATGGAATTGGTCGAAATTGCGGCCAACAACGACAGTTACGAGGAGGCGTATGCGTCGGCGGTCCGGCTGCTGGAAAGCCATCCCGATCTTGCGGGCATCATCGGCAACTCGTCGGTCGGCCCGCCGTCGGCGGCGAAAGCGGTCAAGGAGGCGGGGAAGCAGGGCGAGGTGAAGGTGGTCGGCCTGTCGACCCCGAATCTCATGCGCGACGCCCTGCATGACGGCACCGTGCAGGTCATTACCCTGTGGAGCCCGAAGCGATTGGGCTATCTGACCGTCGCCCTCGGCAAAAACCTGCTGGACGGCACGCTGCCGTATGACGGCCAATTTGTCAACAAGGTCGGCAACGTCCGGGTCAAGGGGGACATGGTGATCATGGGAGAGCCGCTTGATTTCACGAAGGATAATGTGGACCAGTATGATTTTTGAACGCATCCGCCGGCTGCGATTCCGCAGTTTCCGGCTCAGCACCAAGCTGATGATCACGTATCTCCTGCTCACCGTTGTCCCGATCTCCATTCTCGGCGCCATTTCCTATTATCAGTACAGGAAATCGATCGAACAGCAATTCGGCGAGCACATGCCGAGAACCTTGCAGCTGGCCAACATGGCCATTGAAAAGCGGATGGACGAATTCGCGAGTCTGCCCGATCTGATCTACAGTTCCAGCGAGATCATTTCGATTCTGCGCAAAGAGGACTACGGCAACCAATCCGAAAAGCTGCAGGACGAATTCATCGTGAACAACTATCTGACCCGGACTTACATCAACGGGAACAATCCCGACATTATCGGCGTGTTTATGGCGACGCCCGACCGGCTGTTCGCGAGCACGCGGATGAATTATGCGGGCACCGAGCCGGGGCAGCGGCACTTTGATCTCGGCCACCCGCTGGACGAAAACGGCAACGCCAAACTGCTGTTCCCGAACGAACTCGATTTGCGTTTCGAGAACGGGCGTCCCTACCTGCTGTTGATGAAACAGATGACCGATTTCGACAACCGGAGAAGCCTCGGCACGATGTTCCTGGCGATCCGGCTCGATTTCATCGAGAGCGTACTGGGCGAACTGGAGAATCCGGAAGCCGCCGAAATGTGGGTCATGGACCGTGAAGGCGCGATCATCTACCATACGGATCAGACGAAAATCGGCGGCACCGATCCCCGGTTGGGCGAATATCCGGTTCTGAACGGCAGCTTCAAATCGTTCACGGGAAATGAACCCCGGGTCGTCAGTGTGAACCAATCGGACCGCTACCAGTGGGTGATCGCCCACAGCATCTCTTCCGCCGCCTTGACGGAGCGGACGGATTTTTACCGGAATGTCACCATTGTCGTGTTCATCGTTTTTGCCATCATCACGTCCGTGCTCTCGGTGATTCTGGCCCTGAATGTCTCGCGCCCGATCAAGCGGCTGAGCAGCCTGATGAAGCATGTGGAGCTGGGCAATTTCTCGGTCGATCTGAAAGCGAATTCCCGGGACGAAATCGGGCTGCTGGCCCGCAGCTTCAATTCCATGATCGCGAAGATCCGCGAGCTGATCCAGCAGAACTACTACATCGAAATCCGGCAGAAGGAAGCGGAGCTGTACGCCTTGCAGACGCAGATCAATCCCCATTTCATCTACAACACGCTGGAGACGATCGGCATGGCGGTGGAAGAAGAGGAAACCGAACAGGTCGTGCATATGGTGACGGTGATGGGGAGGATGCTTCGTTATTCGCTCGGCAACGATTCCCGGCTGGTGCGGATCGAAGACGAGGTGCAGCATGTCCGGGATTATCTTGTCATGCAGAAGTACCGTTTCGGCAGCCGCGTCGATTTCGACATCGCGCTGAATGTGGACGGATCCCGGCTGCACACGCCGAAGTTCATCCTGCAGCCGGTTGTGGAGAACAGCATCAAATACGGGCTGGAGTCCGTCCAAGGCGTGCGGATTGCCGTCGCGGTCAACCGGGAGTTCGGCGCCGCCAGCGGAAAACAAGATATCGTGTTCCGCATCCGGGACAACGGGCCGGGCATCGCGCCGGACAGACTGGCCGGGCTCCTGGCGACGATCCGTTCCAACAGCCTGGTTCACGGGAAGTCGGGTGTCGGGCTGAAAAATGTGCACGCCCGCATCGTCATGATGTTCGGCGGCGAATACGGGCTGCAGGTGGACAGCATCCACGGCGGCGGAACGGAGGTCATCATCCGGATTCCCGTCATCGAGTCGACGGAAAGCGCCCAAGAATTTAACCAGGGAAGTGAGCGGCACCATGCAATCAATCCGAACGATCGTGGTGGATGACGAGGCGTTCATTCGCCGGGGCATCGAGCGTCTGGTGCGGTCCTGCGGCGAACCGTTCGAGATCCTCTCCGGTTTCGACAACGGCAGGGACGCCCTGAATTACCTGCATGAAGTGAACGGCGCCGTCGATCTGGTCATCACCGACGTGAAAATGCCGGAGATGGACGGGGTGGCCTTCATCCGGGAAGCCAGAAAGCATTACGATTTCTTCCCGCTCTTCATCAGCGGGTACGACGATTTCGAATATGTGCACGCCGCCATGCTGCACGGCTCGGTGGATTACTTCCTGAAGCCGATCGACCGGGACCGGTTCCGCATCCGCCTGGCGGAAATCCGCAAGCGGATCGCCGAGGCGCGCGAAAGCCGTTACCGGCTGGCCGACATGGAGAAGAAAGCCGAACGGCTGAAATCAGCGAGACAGACGCAGCTTCTGAAGGATGTCATGTCGACGGAAGCGGATTTGTCCCGCCTTGGCTATTGGGTGGAGGAATTTCCGGATGGCCGCTATGTGCTCCTGAACATCGCGCTGGATGCGCTGCCGGCCAAGGCGAGGCATTATACCGACAAGGACTGGAAGGCTTACTCGTACGCCTTGGAGAACATCATTGACGAAATTACGAGAACCGCGCAGAAAGCTCCGTTTGCCGGCGGTTGGTGGTGGAGGGGGAACGCCGATCACTGGGTGCTGCTCCATGCGGGCCGATCCGCCGATCCCGGCTTTGTCGCGTCAGAAGCCTTCGCCGCTGCCGAGCAGTACTGCCGGGCGGTGCGGACCTACACCCCGTTCACCGTGTCCGTCGCCGTAAGCGACATGGTGGAAGACCTGTACCTGCTCCGCGAAGCGGGGCAGAGCACGATCGGCCTGCTCAACTATCGCCTCGTGTTCGGCGGCAACCAGGTGTTCACCTCCCGCCTCGTCGGGCAGACCGGCGCCTATTCGCTGGATGCCGTCGATCCGGGCTGCTACCGGACGGTCAAGCGGATCGTGCAGGCGGTCCAGCAGGCGGACGACGGGCAGGCCGCCGCACGCTTGAACGGGTTCTTCGACGAACTCGCCAAACTGGAGTCGCCGCGGCTGATCCAGTGGCTGCTCCAGTATTTGACGATCCAGATTCATGCCGTGTGGATGGAGCATGCGGAAGACATCGGAGCGGCGGATTCGCCGGAGGAGGAATTGAACCGGATCAAACTGGCGGCAGGCCTCGGCCAGATCAAGCAGGAAGTGAAACGGCTCGTGCTGCGGACGACGGACGCCATCCGGCAGCACCGCCGGGAAGACGCGGCCAAGCCGGTGGAACTCGCAAAAGCCTGGATTCTGGAACATCTGGACGAGGAGATCACGGTCAAGAAGGTGGCGGATCACGTTTATCTGAATCCGACCTATTTCTGCAAATGCTTCAAGACGCAGACGGGCGAAACGGTGCTGGATTACGTCACGCGAATGCGGATGGAAAAGGCGAAGGACATTTTGCGGGACCGGAGTCTGAACCTGCAGGACGTCAGCCGGCGGGTCGGCTATCAGGACGCCAAATATTTCAGCAGGCTGTTCAAACAGTGGCACGGCCTGTCGCCTTCGCAATACCGCGAGCGGCTGCGGCTGGAGACGTGAACGGGACAAATTCATAGGGCCATCGTGCGGCCAGGGCGATTTCGCCCTGGCCGCTTTGCATTTTCCGAAAAGGCGAAGATCGTCCCCGGAAGGCGAAGGTTGTCTCCTGTCGCCTCGACCGGCCCTGCGGTATGTTGTGGGAGGAACGCGAGTACGAGCGGAAACGGGGGATCGGGATGGCGGAATTTGTGCTCGAACTTAACGGGATCACGAAAACCTTTCCCGGCGTCAAGGCGCTGGACAATGTCCATTTCCGGCTGAAGCCCGGCGAAATCCACGCGCTCATGGGCGAGAACGGAGCGGGCAAGTCGACGTTCATCAAAATCATCACCGGGGTGTACCGTCCGGACGAGGGCGACATGCTCGTGAACGGACGCAAGGTGGAGCTCAAGGGGCCGAGGCACGCGGCCGAACTCGGCATCGCGGCGATCTACCAGCATGTGACCTGCTATCCGGATTTGACGGTGACCGAGAACATCTTCATGGGCCATGAACGGGTCGAAAAAGGAACGCGAAGGCTGCTCTGGAAGGAGATGCACGAAGAGGCGCAGCGCCTGCTCGACGAGCTCGGAGCCGATTTCCATTCGCGAATGACGATGGGGGCGCTCAGCGTTGCGCAGCAACAGATTGTGGAAATCGCCAAGGCGCTGTCCGCCAACGCCAGGATCATTATCATGGACGAGCCGACGGCGGCGCTCACCGTCAGGGAATGCGAGCAGCTGTACGCCATCACGGAACGGCTCAGGGCGGGGGGCGCGTCCATTATCTTCATTTCCCACCGCTTCGAGGACATGTACCGCCTCGCCGACAACGTGACGGTGTTCCGGGACGGGAAATACATCGGGACGTGGGGCGTGCACGACATCTCCAACAAAGATTTGATCGTGGCCATGGTGGGCCGCGAGGTGACGCAGCTTTTTCCGAAGAAGGATGCGCAGATCGGGGATGAAGTGCTGCGGGTGGAAGGGCTCGGGGCGACCGGGTACTTCGCCGACATCAACTTCAGCGTCCGCAGGGGCGAAATCGTCGGGCTGACGGGATTGGTCGGATCCGGACGGAGCGAGGTGTGCCAGGCGATCTTCGGGATCGGCCCGCGGGACCGCGGCAAAATCTACGTCGAAGGCCGCGAGGCGTCGATACGCCGTCCGGCGGACGCCATGGCGCTCGGAATCGGATATTTGCCGGAAGACCGCCAGAAGCAGGGGCTGATCCTGAACTGGGAAATCGCCGGCAATATCACGCTCCCTGCCCTGCGGCGGCTGGCCCGGATGGGCTGGATCCGGAGGAAAGCGGAATGGTCCGTCGCCAAGATGCTGGCGGAAAAACTCGGCGTGAAGGCGACCGGAATATTCGACCTCGTCGGCTCCCTCTCCGGCGGCAACCAGCAGAAGGTGGTCGTGGCCAAATTGCTGACGTCGGAGCTGAAAGTATTGATCCTGGACGAGCCGACCAAAGGCGTCGACGTCGGGGCCAAATCGGCCATTTACGAAATCATCGGGGAGCTCGCGGCGCAAGGATACGGCATCCTGCTCGTTTCCTCCGAAATGCCGGAGGTGATCGGCCTCAGCGACCGGATCGTGGTCATGCGGGAAGGCCGGATTACCGCGATATTGGACCGGTCGGAAGCGACGCAGGAAACCATCCTGGAAGCGGCGATGGACGACAGCACCCGTGAAACGGGCGCATCAGCCTGATCCGGAGGAGTTGAGAAACATGATGGCGGATAAACCGATGGCGCAGCAGGCGGCGCAGGCCGTTCCGTCGGGCGGGGCGGTGCGGCGCGCTTCGCTCAGCGTCCACATCATGCGGTTCCGGGAATTGGGCCTGCTGGGCTTCGTTGTCTTGCTCGCCCTGCTTGTGCAATGGCGGAATCCGAGTTTTCTGACGCTGGAGAACATCAACGATTTGCTGCGAAATGCCGCGATCCTGAGCATTCTGGCCCTCGGCATGATGCTGGTCATCGTCACGAGGGGGATCGACTTGTCCATCGGGGCGACGCTGGCCCTGTCCGGCATGATCACCGCGCTGACGGTCAGCGCCAACCCGGGAATGCACCCGATGGCGGCGCTTCTTCTCGGAACGGCGATCGGGCTCGCATGCGGCTCGCTGCTCGGATGGTTCGTCGCGAGGCTCGGCATTCTGCCGATCATCGCGACGCTGGGCATGATGAACGTGTTCCGCGGACTGACGTTTACGATCAGCGGCGGCAAATGGGTCAGCGCCCACCAGATGCCGGATTCCTTCACCGGCATCGCCACCGGCAGCATCCTGGGCATCAATACGCTGATTTTCATCGCGATTGTGGCATACGCGGTGTTCCACTACTTCGTCAATCATACGCGAACCGGCAGGCAAATCTATGCGGTCGGCAGCAATCCGGAAGCCGCCGTCATCAGCGGCATTCCGAAGGAGCGGCTGCTGTGGCTCGTCTACGCGATCATGGGCGCGCTCTCGGGATTGTGCGGCGTGCTGTGGGTCGCCAAGTTCGCCTCCGCCCAGGGCGACACGGCCATGGGCTACGAGCTTACGGTCATCGCGGCGTGCGTGCTCGGCGGCGTCAGCATTGCCGGCGGAGTCGGGAAAGTGTCGGGCGTGCTGGTGGGATCGCTGCTCATCGGCATGCTGAACAACGCGCTGCCGCTGCTCAACGTGTCGCCTTTCTGGCAGACGGCCATCCAGGGCGGGATCATCCTGCTGGCCGTGCTTGCCAACGTATGGGTGAAGCGGAGCGTCGACCGCAACCACCTGTTGAGGAGGAGGATCTAGATGATGGAGCCGCGCGTTTTGTCGGACAGAAAAGCGTTTGACGCCAAACGGTTCTTTTTGCAATGGGAATGGATGCTCCTCCTGCTGCTTGTCGCCGTCAACGTGATGAACGCGCAGATTTCCCCGTATTACCTGGATTTCGCCAACCTGCGGGATGCGACGATGGCATTCCTCGACAAAGCGTTCATCGTGCTGCCGATGGTGCTCGTCATCATCCTGGCGGACATTGACATTTCCGTCGCCTCCACCGTCGCGCTGTCCTCCGTCGTCATGGCGGATCTGTACAACCGGGGGGTGCCGATGGAGCTGGCGATCGTCATCTGTCTGCTCACCGGAACGCTGTGCGGCCTCCTCAACGGATGGCTCATCGTGCGCTACCGGGAACTGTCGGCCGTCATCGTCACGTTGATCACGATGATTGTGTACCGGGGCATCGCCTATGTCATTCTGGAGGATCAGGCAGCAGGCCATTTTCCGGAGTGGTTCGGTTTTCTCGGATGGGGTTACGTGGCCGGCGTTCCGTTTATTCTGATCGTTTTTGTCATTTTTGCGGTGCTGTTCGGTCTGTTGCTGCACAAGACCACGTTCGGAAGGCATGTCTACGCGATCGGCAACAACCCGACGGCAAGCCGGTTCTCCGGGGTTCCCGTTGACCGGGTCCGGATGATCGTGTTCACGCTGACGGGATTCATGGCGGCTGTCACCGCGCTGTTTCTGACCTCCAGGATGGGAAGCACGAGGCCGAACATCGCCAACATGTACGAACTGGAAGTGATCGCCATGGCCGTGCTCGGCGGCATCAGCACGGCGGGCGGCAAAGGGCGCATGATCGGCGCGATTCTGGCCGTTTTCCTGATCGGGCTGCTGCGGTACGGGCTCGGCCTCATCAACGTGAATGCGCAGACGCAACTGATCATTATCGGATCGCTGCTGATTGCGGCCGTTGCCGTTTCGAACCTGCGGCGCAACAAAGCGTGACGGGCGGCCGGCGCGGATTCGCCGGCCGGGCAAGCGTGAGCGGGATACCGGGCGGCCTGCCGCTTTGGTATAGAGAATAGCAGGAAAAGGGAGGATTAAAAAATGAAAAGAAGACTCATCCTGATGCTGGTGTTCCTTCTGTCCATCTCGCTGCTGGCGGCTGCATGCGGCGGGAACAACAACTCCGGCAATACCGGCAATTCCGGCGCGTCCGGCACGGAAGGAAACTCGTCCGGACAGGCTGAAGCGAAGGACGACACGCCGAAGAAGCATGCCATCATCTTCAAAAATGCCGGGAACCCCTACGGGGAAAAGATGATCGAAGGCTTCCGGGAAGCGATGGCCGAATTGGGCCACGAGGTGATTGCGAAGGCGCCGGACCAACCGACGGCCGAAGCGCAAATCCAGATCATCGAGGAGCTGATCGCGCAGAAGGTGGATTCCATCGCCATTGCCGCCAATGACAGCGACGCGTTGGAGCCGGCGCTCAAGAAGGCGATGGATCGGGGCATCAAGGTGCTCTCGCTGGACTCCGCGGTCAACGCCAACAGCCGGCTGGTGCATGTGAACCAGGCGGATCCCGAGCGCATCGGCCGCACGCTGATTCAGGCGATCCACGAAATGATCGGCGGTGAAGGGCAAATCGCGATTCTGAGCGCGACGAGCCAGGCGACGAACCAGAACATCTGGATCGAATGGATGAAGAAGGAACTCGAAAATCCGGTATACGCCAATATCGAGCTGGTCAAGGTGGCCTATGGGGACGACCTGCGCGACAAGAGCGTGTCGGAAACCGAAGGGCTGCTCAAGTCGTATCCCGATCTGAAAGGCATCATCGCGCCGACCACGGTGGGGATCGCCGCCGCCGGAAAGGTGCTGACCGACAAAGGGTTGAAAGGCCAGGTGCAGTTGACCGGTCTGGGCCTGCCGAGCGAAATGGCGGAGTACATTGAAAGCGGCGTCTGCCAATGGATGTATCTGTGGAACCCGATCGATGTCGGCTATCTGGCAGCGTATGCGGCGGATGCCCTCGTCAAGGGGGACATCACCGGCGCCGTCGGCGAAACGTTCAAAGCCGGCCGGCTGGGCGAGAAGAGCATCGTTCGGGACGGGGAGGACGGCACCCAGATCATGCTCGGCGATCCGTTCCGATTCGACCAAAGCAACATCGCGGAATGGAAAAACGTGTATTAATCCCGCAACTCCCCGATTCCGCCCATGCGGCGGTTCGGGGAGTTTTTTCAGTTTTCGCTCCCCGGGCCGGCCGCAAGCTCCGCGGCGCTCTTGCCGGCCGAATAGCCGGTCGCGAACGCCGCCGTGATGTTGTAGCCGCCGGTGTAGCCGTGCACGTCGAGAATTTCCCCGCAGAAGAAGAGCCCCGGCATCAGCTTCGACTGCATCGTGCGCGGATCGACTTCCTTCAGCGAGACGCCGCCGCCGGTGATGAACGCCTGCTCGAGCGGGAGCGTGCCGTTCACCAGGATCGGCATCGCCTTGATCAGCCGGGCGAGCGACCGCAGCGCCTGGCGGGAGATGTTCGCGCACGCGGTGTCGGCGGCGATGCCGGCCAGCCGGAGCATCAGCAGCAGGAGCCGCTCCGGCATGAGCGGGCGCAGCGCGTTCTTGACCGCCCGCTTCGGTTCGGCGGCGGCGAGCGCGTTGAGTTCGCCGTACACGTCCTCCTCCGTCTGCTCCGGTTTCAGGTCGAGCGTCAGTTTGACGGGGGCGCCGCCGTTCTTCTTCCGCTCCTTCACGACGAACTGGCTGCAGCGGAGGGCGATCGGACCGGACAGCCCGAAATGGGTGAAAATCATGTCGCCTTCATGCCGGACGATCGTCCGTCCCCGCGCGTCCCATACGGACAGGGCGACGCCGCGCAGCGAGACGCCCTGCAGCTCGCGGCTCTTGATCCACGGTTCGTTCGAGGTGAGCGGCACTTCGGTCGGATACAGTTCGGTGATCGTGTGGCCGGCTTTTTCCGCCCAGGGATAGCCGTCGCCGGTCGAGCCGGTATGGGGGACCGACTTGCCGCCCGTGGCGACGATGACGGCCCGGGCCCGCAGCACGCTGCCGTCCTTGAGCTTGACGCCGGCCGCCGCGCCGTCTTCATAGAGCACGTCCGCCACCGGCCGATTCGTCCGAAGGTCGACACCTAGCTCCCGCGCCCGGCCGATGAGCGCCCGGACGACCGTCTGCGCGCTGTCCGTCACGGGGAACATCCGGCCGTCGTTCTCTTCTTTCAGCTTGATGCCGAGCTTCTCGAAAAAGGCGATGATGTCCCGGTTCGAGAACACCGAAAACGCGCTGTACAGGAACCGCCCGCCGCCCGGAATGTGGCGGATCAGCTCGTCCAGCGGTTTCGCGTTGGTGACGTTGCAGCGTCCGCCGCCCGAGATGGCCAGCTTGCGCCCGAGCTTGTCCCCCTTGTCGAGCAGCACGACCCGGGCGCCCCGTTCCGCCGCGGCGATCGAGGCCATGAGGCCGGACGGCCCGCCGCCGATGACCAGTACATCCGCATCCATATTGTCTTGCCTCCTTCAGGGTTCCGGCCGGGCTTGCCAGCAGTACGGAATGAAAGCGATAATGATAATAGAGGAAATTCGTCCCGAATGCAAAAAGGATTTCCGCCAGCCGTCCCATTTTCTCGAACAGGAGGTCATCGGAATGGACATCGTGACCGAAACGCTCACGCTGCCGACGGAGGACGGCGTTCACCTTCATGTGAGCGCCTGGTTGCCGCCCGATGCCGTGCGCGGCGTCGTCTGCATCGTGCACGGCATGGGCGAGCACGGAGGGCGATACGCCGATGTGGCGTCGGAGATGGTCCGCGCCGGGCTGGCGGTCTACGCCGTCGATCAGCGCGGCCACGGGCTGACCCCCGGCGTACGGGGACATGCGCCGTCCGCCGAACGGCTCGCGCTTGACGCCGCCCGCTTCGTCGGCATGGCCGGAGCCCGGCACCCGGGGCTGCCGCTTTTCCTGTACGGCCACAGCATGGGCGGCAATGTGGCGCTCAGCTGTGCGATCCGCTGCCGGCCTCCGATCGCGGGGCTTATCCTGACCAGTCCATGGCTGCGGCTCGCTTTTGATCCGCCGCAGGGCAAGCTGCGCATCGGCCGCGTCGCCGCGGCGGTCTGGCCGAGGCTCACGTTGTCCACCGGCCTGGGGCGCGCGCTGTACCGCAACAATCCGCTGCAGAGCGAATTGGACAGCCGGGATCCGCTCCTGCACAACCGGATTTCGGCGGCGATGTTTTTCTCCATACGCGATGAGGGGGAGCGTTCGCTGCGGGAAGCGCGGCGGCAGCTTCGGGTGCCGGTGCTGCTGCTGCACGGCACGGAAGATACGGTAACGTCGTTCGCCGCCAGCAGGGAATTGGCGGAGACGCTGCGCGGGCAATGCGAGTTCGTGGCGTGGGAAGGCGGTTGGCATGAGCTGCATAACGATGTGGACCGCAAGGAAGTGCTGGATCGGATCATCGGCTGGATCAATGGCCGGATCCAGGCGTGCAGCGAGTGAAAACGGCGTGGGCGGAATGATGTAACGTGGATAGCACGCTGCAGCGAGTTGAGACGGGCTCGCGGGGATGCTGTAGCGTGGATAGCACGTTACAGCGGGTTGAGATGGGTTCACGGGGATGCTGCAGCGTGGATAGCACGTTACAGCGGGTTGAGACGGGCTCGCGGGGATGCTGTAGCGTGGAAACCGCGTTACAGCGGGTTGAGATGGGCTTGCGAGGATGCTGCAGCGTGGATACCGCGTTACAGGGCATTCCCGGGCACGAAATCATGTTTTGAAATCGGGAGAGGGAGAACGCCTTTGCCGGAAGTCATTGAAATCGGCGGTCTTGCGCTGAACGGCATGCTGCTGACCGCGCTGATCGCGGCGCTCGCCGGATACGGGGCGCTGCTGCTGTGGACGGCGCGGGCGCGCGCAAGCCGGTCCGGTCCCTGGGGCGACCTGACGGCCGGCGCAGCGGTGATCGCCATTATCATCTGGAAATTCGGCGTGCTGTTCCGCGAACCTTCGCTGCTGTGGGAACAGCCGCGCCTTCTGCTCGTCATCATCGGTTCGGGAACGGAGGCGGCCGCGGGATTGGCTGCCGCCGGCGTGTATTGGATCTGGCAGGCGCGCCGGAAAGGCGTCGGTTTCCTGCCGGCGCTTGATGCGATGGCGGTGACGGCGGCCGGCGGGCTGCTCGTCTGGAATCTGCTGTCGGCATTCGAGTACCGGTGGGGATATGCCGCCGTATGTGCGGCGCTGCTCGCGATCTTGATCGGCAGGCCGGCGCCGGCCGCGGGACAGGCGGCGGGAGAGACGCCCGGCAGCGCGGCCGTGCTGGCCGGCTATGTGCTCGGCGCAGGCTGCCTGACCGTCAGCCTGTTCGCCGTTCCGCCGCCGTGGGTGCGGCCGCCCATGCTGGCCGGGCTGACGAGCACGCAGCTGCTCTTCATCGCCGTCGGCCTCGCGGCGGCGGTGCTGGACGCATACAAGGACAGATCAGGATAACGTCGGCCGTCTGGGGCATACTAGCCTCGGAAGGAGGCTCTCGCATATGGCCGAACAACAAGACCGGCGCGAGCGCAAGAACGAGACGTACGAAGGGCCGAGCGCCGGCGGCCGGAGAAAGCAGGACCGGTCGGCGGCGGACCCGGCCGGCGCGGGCTACGACAAGAAAAACGACGGGCCGAACCGGCCTTCCGTCTGAAGCGGGGTGAGCGCCATGAATCGGAAACCGGATGAGCGGCCCGAGCGCCAATCCCGGCCGCGCAAACCCGCCGCCAGGAAGGCGGACCTGAACGGGACGGGCGATCCGGAGCTCGATCCGTTCGAGATCGAATTTCTGCCCGAATTCCGGGAAGGGCGCGGACCGCGCGGGCCGTTCGTGAACGAGTTCGGCGTCGTCATCGGCGACCATGACTATGCTTCGCCGAACTCGCCGCTCGAGAACTGGTCGACCGACACGGATCCGTCCGTGATGAGCGGCGACCAGTGGGTGCATCCGTTCAAGGACATCGGCTTCCGCACGGCGGAGAACCGGCGGCTGTTCGAAGAAGGGATCCCGCCCCAAAGCGGCATTTTCATGCATCCCGACAAGGATGTCGCGTACAAGGCGCATCGGACGGACGCTCCGCACGAAGGCTCGATGGGAGAAGATACGGGGCAATCGGACTGACAGGCGGTCCAGGCCGGACCGGCGAACGGTCCGGTTGCTTTTCTTTTGCGGCCGGTCGGGGGTATAATAGTTTCCAAATCCCGTTGGAGGAGTGAGCGCAATCATGTCGATGTCGTTTGAACGATATATGCTGGACATGATCCAGCCGATGCGCGACGAATTGACCAGCATCGGCTTCAAGGAACTTCGGACGCCGGAGGAAGTGGAGGCGCATCTGCCGAACGCGAAAGGGACGACGCTGGTCTTCGTGAACTCGGTGTGCGGTTGCGCGGCAGGCCTGGCCCGTCCGGGCGCAAGGCTGGCGCTGCAGCATGAGGTGAAGCCGGACAATCTGTTCACCGTGTTCGCCGGCCAGGACAAGGAAGCAACGGCGAAAGCCCGCGAATATTTCGCGCCGTATCCGCCGTCCTCGCCGTCGATCGCGCTGATGAAAGACGGCGAACTCGTCCATTTCATCGAGCGTCACCAGATCGAGAACCGTTCGGCCGAAGAGATCGCGGCGGACCTCATCGCGGCGTTCGACCAATACTGCCGCTGACGGCGCGCCGGAGGCGAACGGGATGAGCATGCAGCAGGAGATCATCGCCAAGCTCGGCGTGAAGCCCCAGATCGACGTCGAACAGGAGATCCGCAGACGCGTTGATTTCCTGAAGCAGTATGTGAAGGATGCCGGCGCGACCGGCCTGCTGATCGCGATCAGCGGCGGCGTCGACAGCGCGACGGCGGCCGCCCTGTGCAAGCGGGCGACGGACGAGCTGACGGCGGAGACGGGCCGGGAGTACATGACGCTCGGCGTGTTCCAGCCCTACCACAAGCAGGAGGACATCGAGGACAGCTACGCGGTGGCGAAGGCGCTCGGCCTGAAGTACACGGTCGAGACGCAGATCGGCGACGCGGTGGACGAGATCGCGCTGGAGGTCGAGCATGCGTTCAAGGCGATCGGCCGGCCGCGGCATCTGAGCAAGGAAGCGAAAGGGAACGCGAAAGCGCGGACGCGCATGGTCGTCCAGTACGCGCTGGCGTTCGACCTGAACCTGCTCGTCGTCGGCACGGACCACGCGTCCGAAGCGATCACCGGCTTCTACACGAAATGGGGCGACGGCGCGGTCGATCTGACGCCGCTCAGCACGCTGAACAAGCGCCAGGTGCGGCAGCTCGCCCGGGCGCTCGGCGTCCCCGACCGGGTCGTGGACAAGGCGCCGACCGCCGGGCTCTGGGAAGGGCAGACCGACGAAGGCGAGCTCGGCATTTCGTACGAAGACAACAGCGACTATCTCGAAGGCAAGGCGATCGACCCGAAGGCCGCGGCTGAGCTCGAGCGGCGGTATCGGGCCACCGAGCACAAGCGCCGGCCGATTCCCGGCATCTGAAGATACCAATCGATAAACGGTCCCTCATCGGAGGGGCCGTTTTTCTATCTGTTCCGCAAAACGGATGCGCCCGCTTAAATCGGCGGGCCAGCCGTTTTTCTATACCTGCTCCGCAAAACGGATGCGCCCGCTTAAATCGGCGGGCCAGCCGTTTTTCTATACTTGACAATTTGGTGTCCAGCCATTATTTTTTAGTTAACAAAAAAGTTTGCTCAAGGCAAAAATATTTGTCCAAACACACTTTAGTTGCGCATGTACATAAAATGGAGGGGTGGACGAAGCCATGTTCAAGCAGAGAATAAGCAAATCCACGGGCCGGGCGTTCGCGCTTCTGGCGGCCATGCTGCTGCTTGCGGCATGCGGATCGGGAGCGGGCGGAGGCGCCGAAGGCGGAGCCGGATCGGCCGGCGCAGACGGGAGCGGGGCGGACGGCGCCATCCGCGTCGTGACGACGATCGCCCAGATCGCCGAGCCGATCTCGGTCATCGGCGGCGGCAGGGTTCAGGTGACGAGCCTGATGGGACCGGGCGTCGATCCGCATCTGTACCAGGCGTCGCAGAGCGACATCCGGAAGCTGGGGAGCGCGGACATCATTTTCTGCAACGGGCTGCACCTCGAGGCGAACATGCTGCGCGCGTTCGAGGAGATCGGCAAGAGCCGGCCGGTGCTGGCCGTCGGCGAAGCCATTGCGGAGGACCGGCTGCTCACCGACGAGACCGGAGCGGTCGATCCCCACGTCTGGTTCGACATCGATCTGTGGAAGGAAGCGCTCGGTGCGGCGGTGGAGGAGCTCAAGAAGCTGTCTCCGGACGACGCGGAATTTTTCGAGGCGAACAAGCGGGACTATTTTGCGAAGATGGATGAGCTGAAGGAAGAGGCGGTGCGGAAAATGGCGTCCGTGCCGGAAAAGCGGCGGGTGCTGGTGACGGCGCATGACGCGTTTGGTTACTTCGGGCGGATGCTGGGCCTGGAAGTGGTCGGTCTGCAGGGGCTGAGCACGGAGGACGAGATCGGGCTGAGCGACATCGAGCGCACGATCGGCCTGCTCGTCGAGCGCCGGGTGCCGGCGGTGTTCGTCGAGAGCAGCATCAACCCGAAATCGATCGAGGCTGTCATCGAAGGCGCGAAGGAGCGGGGGCTGAACGTCCGGCTGGGCGGCGAGCTGTTCTCCGACGCGATGGGCGGCGCCGGCACGGAGGAAGGGACGTATCTCGGCATGTTCCGGCACAATGTGGACACGATCTATGAGGCGCTGACCGGGGAGGAGTGATCGGTGATGGAACCGGTGCTGCAAGTGAGAGGGCTCCATGCCGCATACCGCAGGACCAAGGTGCTGGATCATGTGACATTCGACGTGATGCCCGGCACGCTGACGGCGATCATCGGGCCGAACGGCGCCGGCAAATCGACGCTGCTGAAGACGATGCTCGACCTGCATCCCCGGCTGGGCGGCGAGGTCCGCTTCTTCGGCACGGCCTACCGGAACGCGAAACTCAAAGTCGGGTATGTGCCGCAGCGGGGCTCGGTGGACTGGGACTTCCCGACCGACGCGCTCGATGTCGTACTGATGGGGCTGTACGGGCGGATCGGCTGGTTCAGGCGGCCGGGACGCCGGCACCGGGAGCTGGCGCTTGAGGCGCTGGACAAGATGGGCATGGCCGACTTCGCGAAGCGCCAGATCAGCGAGCTGTCCGGCGGCCAGCAGCAGCGGGTTTTCCTCGCCCGCGCGCTCGTGCAGGACGCCGATCTTTACCTCCTTGACGAGCCGCTGGCGGGCGTGGACGCCGCGACGGAACGGGCGATCATGGAGATGCTGAGAACGCTGCGCGCCGCCGGCAAGACAGTGATGGTCGTCCACCACGATCTGCAGACGGTGGAAGACGATTTCGACCACGTGCTGATGTTGAATCGGACCGTCATCGCCCACGGCCCGACCACGGAGATCTTCACGCAGGACACGATCGCCCGCACGTACGGCGGCTGGCTGAGGCGGAAGGAGCGGGTGACGGGATGATGGGACTATCGCACAACGCGCTGTGGGTGCTCGCCAGCATGCTGATGCTCGGCACGGCGGCCGGCCTGGCCGGCTGCTTCGCCTACTGGAAGCGGCAGAGCCTGATGAGCGACGCGCTCGCGCACGCGGCGCTGCCGGGCGTCGTCATCGGCTTCGCGATTCTCGGGTTCAAGAGCCTGCCCGTCATGCTGCTCGGCGCGGCGGCGAGCGCGCTGCTCGGCGCATGGGCGGTCACGGCGATCCGGGCGCACAGCCGGGTCAAGGAAGACACCGCGATGGGCATCATCCTGTCCGTTTTCTTCGGACTCGGCATCATGCTGCTCACGATGGTGAACCGGATGCCGGGCGGCGGACAGAGCGGACTGGACGGGTTCATTTTCGGGCAGGCGGCGGCGATGGTGCGGCAGGATATGCGGACGATGACGGCGGTCGCGGCCGTCGTGCTGCTCGTCGTTCTGATCTCGTTCAAGGAGTGGAAGCTGTATCTGTTCGATCCGGCGTTCGCCCGCGGAATCGGGCTGTCCGGCCGGCTGATGGAAGCGGCGTACCTGACGCTGCTCGTCGTCATCATCGTCATCGGCATCCAGGCGGTCGGCGTCATCCTGATGGCCGCGCTGCTCATTATCCCGGCCGTCAGCGCGCGCTATTGGACGAACGCGTTCGGGACGATGCTCGCGCTGTCGGCGCTGTTCGGCGGCGGCGCGGGCGTGGCCGGAACGTATGTCAGCACGCTCGGCGACGGCTGGCCGACCGGTCCGTTCATTGTGATCGCGGCCGCGGGATTTTTTCTCCTGTCGCTTGTCTTCGGCACGCGAAAAGGGCTGTTCGTGAAGGCGATGCAGCGGCGTGCGCAGATGCGGCGCCTTAAGCCGCAAGCTGTCCGGCGAGATCCGCTGGCGGAAGGAGAGGCGCTGCCATGAGCTACGACGGATGGATTCTGTTGACCGCGTCACTCGTCGGCCTCGTCTGCGGCCTGGTCGGCGCGCTGCTCATTCTGCGCCGCATGGCGATGATGGCAGACGCGATCAGCCACTCCGTGCTGCTCGGCATCGTCATTGCGTATCTCGTCACGCGGGAGCTGTCCGGCGCGCACATGCTGCTCGGCGCGGCGGCGGCCGGCCTGCTCACGGCGGTGCTCGTGCAATGGCTGCATGCGCGCGGCGTGCAGCAGGAAGCGTCGATCGGCATCGTGTTCACGACGCTGTTCGCGATCGGCGTCGTGCTGATCGCGACGCAGGTCGGCAACGCGCACCTCGACGTGCAGCACGCGCTGATGGGCGAGATTACGTTCATCCCGTGGGAGACGACGCGCGTTCCGGGGCTCGGCGAGATTCCCGAGTCGGTGCTGACCCTGCTCATCGTGCTGCTCGTCGTCGGCGGGCTGATCGCCGCGTTCTACAAGGAGTGGAAAATCACCTCGTTCGACCCGGCACTGGCGGCGGCGCTCGGCATCCCGGTTGCGTTCATGCATTACCTGTTCATGACGATGATCTCCGTGACGGCGGTGGCCGCCTTCGACGCGGTCGGCGCGGTCATGGTGATCGCGATGCTGATCACGCCCGCCGCAGCTGCCTATCTGTGGACGGACCGGCTGTCCGTGATGCTGCTGCTCAGCGGCCTGTTCGGCGTACTGGCCGCCTTCGCCGGCTACGCCGCCGCCTGGGTGCTCGACACGTCGATCTCGGGATCGATGGCGTTCGCGACGGGCGTGCTGTTCCTGATCAGTTTTCTCATCTCGCCGCGGCACGGCCTGGCTGCGAGGCGGCTGCGCGCGCATGCGGCGGCCGGCCGGTTGAAAAGCTGAGGCAATAACCTGGCAATCCCGCTCGCGCTCGTCTCCTTCCGCAGGCCGTCTCCGCGGGTTCGTCCCGCAATATGGCCGAAATGGGGGGCACGGGCGCGATTTTCATGTATAATGGATACGAATACGGGTTTGCTTCGGGAGGTTGACATTGAACAAACAGCATCTTTATCTTCAGCGTTCGCAGGACATGTTGTGGCTTACCGAGGACGAGCAGGACAATCTGAGGATCAGCTACCGGATCCGGGATGTGCTGTTCGAGGAGCAAAGTCCGTTCCAGCACGTCATGGTGCTCGATTCGTACGATTTCGGGCCGATGCTGGTGCTGGACGGCGTCGTGCAGACGACGTCGGCCGACGGCTACATCTACAATGAAATGCTCGCGCACATGCCGCTGTCGGTGCATCCCGCGCCGCGCCGCGTGCTCATCATCGGGGGCGGCGACTGCGGCGTCGCGAAGGAAGCGGCCAAGTACGACGCCGTCGAGACGATCGATCTCGTGGAGATCGACGAGGCCGTCGTCCGGGCCTGCAGGCGGTACATGCCGGACGTGTCCGGCGGGGAGCATCCGGACCCGCGCATCCGCCATCATTACACGGACGGCGTCGCGTTCGTCAAGAACAAGCAGGGCGCATACGATGTCATCATCGTCGATTCATCCGACCCGGTCGGGCCCGCCGAGCAGCTGTTCAGCACCGAATTCTACCGGGATCTGCACAGCGCGCTGAACGAAGGCGGCCTGATGGTCTGCCAAAGCCAGTCGCCGATCTTCCACAAAGACGTCATGATGCGCTCCTGGGAGCGGATCGGCAAGCTGTTCCCTTACATCCGAATGTTTACGGCCGTCGTTCCGACGTATCCGGGCGGGCTGTGGAGCTTCACGCTCGGCTCCAAGCGGCCGCTTCCGGCGCCGGAAGATATCCGTTTCGATAAAGAAGCGCGCTATGTGAACGAGAACGTGCTGCGGGCATCGTTCGCGCTGCCCGCGTTTCTGGAGAAGCTGGTCGCGGATCGTTCCGCGCAATGAATCGTTGAACGGAAGAAGCCTTGTCTGCGGGAGGCAGCCTGCGGACAGGGCTTTTCTGTTGATGGCCTCAGCCGGGCGGTCCGTCCGCCGTGGTGTATAATGGAAGCGCATGGATGGGCGGATTTTCCGGCTGTGGAGGAGGAGCGAGGGGGATAGCTTCGGGAGACGGCCCGCCGCTTGCGTGAAGCGGGTCCGGAGCTGCGCGAGCCGGCGGAAATCCGGCACCGCGACCCCGCGGCGGCGGAACTCCTGGAGCGCTGTCTTGCCGCGCCCAGCGATCCGGAGCCGCTTGAGGCGTTCTGCGCCCATGTCCTTAAGCCCGTCGGCGGGTAGCGCTGCGTCTGCTCATCCCGTGGCTGCCGCCGCTTGCGGCCGGCTGGTGGAGCGTGCCGTCCGCGCTCATGCCCGTTCTGCAGGGTTCCGGAGCCCGCCCGAGGGACCGGCATCCGTCCATGGACCGTCTCCTGCATTGCCCGGAGAAGCGGGCCATGCCGCGGAAGTCTCGCCATCCCTCGAGTGGCCTGCGGTGTCCGTCGGCTGGCCGGCGGCAGCCGGCGTCGTCTGGATGGCCGGGGCCGTTGCCGTCATCGCATTCTCCGCGGCAGCGCATGGGCGGTTTCGCGCGGCGCTGCGGAGAGAGGCGCCGCCGGCGGACGGGGCCGGGCGCGGGCTCGGGGACTTGCTGGAGGAGTGCCGGGCGGCGCTGGGGATCCGCGCGCCGGTCGCCCTGGTCATCACGTCGCTCGTGTCGTCCCCCGCGGCCCTCGGCCTTAGGAAACCGGCCATTCTGATTCCGCAGGAACTCGTCGGGCGTCTCGGGCGCGAAGAGTGGATGTGCGTTTTCACCCATGAACTGATTCATGTGCGCAGGAGAGACGCGCTATGGAACCTGCTGATGACGGCGTTCGTCGCCGCGCACTGGTTCAACCCGCTCGCCTGGATGGCGCTGCGGGCGATGCGGGAAGATCAGGAACTGGCATGCGACGCTGCGGCGGCGCGCCATGTCAATCCGATCCAATACGGCCGGGTCCTGACCCGGGTGGCGGAATTTCAGGCGGTTTCCGGACGCGGCGCCGCCATCCCGTTTCGGTCCGGCAGATCAAATCTGACGCGGAGGAGGATGGAAATGCTTTTTTCGAGCAAAAAAACCGTACTCACCCTGTTTGCCGCGATCTGCGTCGCGTCGGTGTCGGCGGTGATCGCGGCCGCCCCGGATACGCGGACCGGCCCGGCGGATTCCGATCCGGAACATGCGTTCATCGCACCGGCATACGGCACGATCTTCAGCGGCTACGGCGATGCGAAGAAGCATAACGTGCACGCCGTTTCGATTGCGGCCGAAGAGGGGACGCCCGTCTACGCGGCCGCCGACGGCGTCGTGACATTCGCCGGATATGACATCGATGACGGCAAACATATCGTCATCGCGCACGACGGCGATTACGAGTCGGTGTACAACCACCTGCGGGATATTCTGGTGAAGGAAGGCGAGCGGGTGAGCCGGGGACAGCAGATCGGCACGGTCGGCTCCACCGGCCGCAGCACCGGCCCGCAGCTGGCGTTTGAGCTGCTGCGCGGCGGAGAGTTCGTCGATCCGGAGAGCGTGATCACATTTGACATGCCGCGCCGGGAACCGTAAGGAAGGCGTCGTGAATCCGCAGAATAAAGCGGCACAAATGGATGCGACCGTCCGATTCGAATCGGAGCGGCCGCATTGCTTTTCGGTGTCGGGGGGCGCAGGCCGGGTTGTGTGCACAATCGATTGCACAGGCAATATGTCCAGAATGGCGGGATTCCGGCTTTTTTTACTTTTGGTTTTGAAAGTGGAAATGCGGCTGAATGTTGCATTGACGCGCGGGATGTTCCCTGTTATCATTTAGCACAGAAGATTGAAAGCGTTTGCACAAGTTGCACAAACCTGCCCGACCCACCCGGACTTCCCCAACATCCGGTTTTGAGCCGCCGGGACGGGGCGCGGCTGGGTTGCAAGGTGACCGGCTGACCGGTGAAACGGGCAGACGGGCGTTTTGTGCACCTGCTGATGCAAACGTTTGCACACAATTTGCACAGGAAGGGGCTGTGGGACTTCCATGTTGAGACGGGCGAAGGGGCTTCATCTGTTTCTGTCGTTTGTCCTCGTCCTGTCGATGTTCGCCGGCGTCGGCATCTCGTCCGGGCGCGCGGACGCTGCCGTTCCGATCGTGATCGACGGGCTCAAGGATCCGTACTGGGAGCAGGTTGAAGTGCTCGGGAATTCTCCCTCGCCGGGGTGGGAGGGCTTCCACATCGGCGAATTGCGCATGACCTCTGACGACGCGTATTTGTACTATTACGTGTCGGCGGTGAACGTGCCGAACTGGGGCGACAACGGCATGTTCATCGACATCGCGCTCAACGTGAACGGCGTCGATTCCGGCGCGGACGGAAATCCGTGGGCGGCGCAGTTCACCTACAGCGGCATGCCGTACAAGCCGCAGATCCATATCGTGCAGCGCATCAAAAATGACAGCGAGGTCAACGGCGCCGCGGTGTACAGGGACGGCAATCTGCTGCTCGCCACCAGGGAAGATGCGAAGGGCGCCGAATTTGCCGTGAACCGGCAGTTCGGCTTCGAAGGCAAGATTCCGCTCGGCCTGCTCGGCCTGCAGGAAGGCGATGCGGTCTACGCCCATGTGACGCTCAGCGGCAACAGGAGCGAGGAACATGGCGCGTTCGACACGATTCCGGAAGATCCGGGGAACGCGATCGCGCAAAGCTGGAACGAATCCGGCGCGCGGAATGTCCAGTCGGTCTACGCGCCGCGCCCCCATGTCGTGGGCAGCGAGACGGCGCGCCTCGCCGTCATCGGCATCGATCCGGCGAACGGTGCGGCCGATGTGCCGGTCAACCTCGACCGGATCACGGTGCGGTTCAATGACACCATTGCGCTGTCGGGCAGCGATTCGCCTTCCGTGACCGATGCGGACTCTACGCTCTCGGTCAGCGGGGACACGCTCGTGTTCGACCTGGACGGCGATCTGGCGTACGGGCGCACCTACACGGTGACGATTCCGGCCGGATCGGTGGAAGGCGTCCTGTACGGCGCGCTGGACCGGACGCTGACATTCTCGTTCTCGACGCCCGCCGGTCCGTCCATGACGTACCGCGTGCACTACTGCCGCTATGACGGGAAGCAGCTCAACTGGGACATGTGGGCCTGGATCGACGGTCAGGAAGGGAAGGAGTTCGGCTTCACCGGGCTGGACGAAGACGGCTTCGCGGTCGGGGAGATCCGGCTGCCCGCGGATGCGGTCAACGTCATTACGCGTCCGGGCAACTGGAGCCAGCAGGAACCGGACCGCCGCATCGTGATGCCGCCGGGCCGGAGCGAGGTGGATGTCTGGATCATCGAGGGCGTGACGACGGTGTTCTACAGCAAGGAGGAGGCCGATGTGTCGCCGCGGGTCCGGGCCGCGCTCATGGATTCGATCAGCACGATCGACGTGGTGACGACGCACGAGATCGACGGCTCGAAGCTGAATGATTTTACGCTGTTCAACGTGACCCGAAGCGAAACGGTGGACGTGGCCGCCGTGTCGACGGGTGCAAGCAGCGTGCGGTTGACCGTGCTCGAGCCCGGGAAGATCGACGTCCGGGATCTGTACGAAGTCCGGCATCCGGAGTTCAGGGCCGGCCGCGTGACGATGCGCAGGGTGCTGGACGATCCGCGCTTCTATTACGGCGGCAACGATCTCGGGCTGACCTATGCGCCTTCGGGCAGCACGTTCAAGGTGTGGGCGCCGACGGCGGCTGACGTGCGGCTCGCGCTCTATGACGACGCGGGAACCTACAACGCCGCCGGCATCGTCGAGGACCATGCCGGCGGGACGGAGCTGCCGATGAACCGCGAGTCGAACGGCGTCTGGTCGGTCCACGTCAGCGGGGATCTGGCCGGCAAGTACTACATGTACCGGGCGGCGTTCGCCGACGGCACGGTGCATTACGCCGTCGACCCGTATGCGCGGGCGGTGGCCGCGAACGGCGCCCGCACCGCGATCGTGCCGCTTGATGCGACCGATCCGGCGGACTGGCACCTGGACGCGAAGCCGGCGTTCCTGAATCCGACGGATGCGATCGTCTACGAGCTGCATGTGCGGGACTTCTCGATCCACGCCCAATCCGGCATGGCGCACAAGGGCAAGTATCTGGCGTTCACGGAGACGGGGCTCAAGGACGCGAATGGCAACAGCCTCGGCATCGACCATCTGGCCGAGCTCGGCGTCACCCACGTCCATTTGCTTCCGGTATATGATTTCAAGACGGTCAACGAACTGACGGTCGACGATCCGTCGTCGGACGACCCGAAGTTCAACTGGGGCTATGATCCGCAGAATTACAACGTGCCGGAAGGCTCCTATTCGACCAATCCGCGCGACCCGGCCGTCCGCATCACCGAATTCAAGCAAATGGTCAAGGCGCTGCACGACAAGGGCATCCGGGTCATCATGGACGTCGTGTACAACCATACGTTCGAGATCGAGAACGGGCCGTTCAACAAGCTCGTGCCGGGCTACTTCTACCGCACGGACCAAACCGGCCGGTACACGAACGGTTCCGGCGTCGGCAACGAAATCGCCACCGAGCGTCCGATGGTGCGCAAGTACATCAAGGATTCCGTCCGCTATTGGGCCGAGGAGTACCATATCGACGGATTCCGTTTCGACCTGATGGGGCTCATCGACACGACGACGATGGCGCAAATTGTGGAGGAACTGCGCCGGGACGTTGACCCGACGCTCCTGTTCTACGGGGAGCCTTGGACCGGCGGCAGCTCGCCGCTCGCGGAGCAGACACTCAAGGGATCGCAGCGGGGCAAAGGCTTTGCGGTGTTCAATGACCATTTCCGCGGCGCGATCAAGGGCGACAGCGACGGCGCCGGCAAAGGATTCGCGACCGGTGCGGCGTTTAACGAAGGCGGCATCGTCACGGGCGTGCGGGGCGCGATCGACGACTTCACCGACGCGCCGACCGAGACGATCAACTACGTGACCGCCCACGACAACCTGAACCTGTGGGACAAGGTGATCAAGACGCAGGGTCTCGACCAGGATGTCGGCTTCCTGAACATCCGCGACGGCGTTCTGATTGGCGGCGGCAGCGTCGAGGACACGGTGGCCGCGGCAGACCCGCACAAATACGTTAACCGTTCGGACGTCTTCGCGAACGAGACGGTTCGCAGATCGCTGCTTGCGAACGGCATCGTCCTGACCGCGCAGGGCATCCCGTTCATCCACGCGGGCGATGAGATGCTGCGCTCGAAATACGGCGACCACAACTCCTACAAGAGCCCGGACGCCGTCAACATGATCCGCTGGAACCTCAAGGCGGAGTTCAGGCCGGTGTTCGACTATTATGCCGGATTGATCAAGCTGCGCAAGGCGCATCCCGCGTTCCGGATGACGACCAGGGACGCGGTGAACGCGCATCTCGAAGTGATGCGGTCCGATTACGATGTCGTCGCCTTCCGGCTGAAAGACAACGCGAACGGCGATACCTGGCGCAACATCGTCGTAATCTACAACGCGAATCCATCGGACCAGACGGTCGCGCTGCCGGCCGTGTCGGACACCTGGCATGTCGTGGTCGACGACACCCGGGCGGGCACGGATGTGATCCGCACCGTAAGCGGCGGTTCGGTGACCGTGCCGCGGCTGTCCATGATGGTGCTGTACGACGAGTCGGACGATTATGCGCCGGAGCTGACCGCGATTGAGATCCATTCGCCGGCCGCGGCGATCAGGCCGGGCGATTCGATCACCCTGCAGGCCGTACCGCGCGATCAGCGCGGCAACCCGATGTCCGGAGTTGCCATCAACTGGTCGTCCTCGAACGAATCGGCGGCCGTCGTCAACGCAAGCGGCAGGGTGACCGCCCTGGCCGAAGGGGAAGTTACGATCACAGCCAGCGCGGGCGCGGTGTCCGCATCGGTGACGCTGCATGTGGCCGAACTCAGGCCTGCCCGGATCGTGATCGACGGTCCGGATACGGTCTACGCGACGATGAGCGCGACGCTGACGGCAGCCGTGTTCGACCAGTTTGACCAGCGCATGTACGGCGTGTCCGTCGTCTGGCAATCCGGCGACACGGAAGTGGCGACGGTTGACGGTTCCGGCGTGGTCACCGCCCTGAAGGAGGGCGAGGTGACGATCACCGCGAGCGTGCCGTCAGCCGATGTGCGCGCGGAACACAAGCTGGTCGTCAAGCCGTACGTGAAGCGGTATGTGCAGATCCGGTATGAGCGTCCGGACCAGAACTACACCGGATGGAATCTGTGGGTATGGTACACCGGCGTGCGGGACGGGCAAATCGATTTTGAGCGGATCGAAAAAGGCGGGGCGATCGCCAACGTGGAGGTTGCGCCCGGCGTCACGCGGTTCGGCTTCCTCGTCCGGCTGAACGACTGGGAGGCGAAGGACGTCGAGCAGGACCGCTACATCGAATTCGACGCGGAAGAGGAGTTCGTGAAGGTCATCGTGACGAGCGGCCGGGCCGAATTCCGGAAGATCCCGTCCGTCCGCGGGCCAAAGCTCAGCGGCGGGTACGCCATCTTCTATTACCGCGATCCGGCGCTGTTCGCGAGCGGCAAGATGGACGAGATTGACGAGGTCAAGCTCGTCTTCGACGGCGGGACGCACGACATGGCGTACGACGCGGAGAACGAGTATTTCCACGTGACGATCGGGCCGCTCAAGGAAGGCGTCCATGAGTACAGCTTCCTCGTCACGCGGGAAGGCGCGACGTCGCAGGTGACCGACCCGTACAACACGGTGAACGGAAAATCGGTCATCGAGTATTCGGTGCCGGATGTGCAGGTGGCACCCGCCGTTGCGCCGGGAACGCTGGATGACACGCAGAACGCGCTGCTTCGGGTTGACATCGGCGGCGATCCGGTTCGAATCGACGGCGTGTATGCGGACCTGAGCGAGCTGGGCGGCAGGCCGGATTTCCCGATCGACCCCGAATTGATGGCGGCGACGATCGCGGTGCGCGACGATGTGGAGCCGGGCGTGAAGACGATCCGGGTGACCGTCGTCGATGAATTCGGCAACCGTCATCACGCGGACGCCAAAGTCACGGTGGCGCCCCGGACGGCAAGCGGGCCGCTGGACTTCGGGTTCGACGAGGCGAGGATCTACTTCATCCTGACGGACCGGTTCTTTAACGGCGATCCGTCCAACGACAATCCGAACGGAGAGCACGACGACAAGTCCCATCCCGAGACGTACCATGGCGGTGATCTGAAGGGCATTACCGCCAAGCTGGACTACCTGAAGGAGCTCGGCATCAACACGATCTGGATGACGCCGATCGTGGACAACATCGACCACAACGTCGGCTACGGCCAGCCGTGGGGCTATCAGTACGGATACCACGGCTACTGGGCGAAGGATTTTACGAAGCTCGACGAACACCTCGGCGAGCTGTCCGACCTGCACGAGCTGATCGAAGAGGCGCATGACCGGGGCATCAAGATCATGGTGGATGTGGTGCTCAACCACGCGGGGTACGGGCTCAAGCCGGGAGACACGAACACGCACGGTCTGCCGAACTTCCCGACCGACGCGGACCGCGCGCGGTTCGCCGGCATGATCCGCACCAATCCGGGCCTCGACGATACCACCATGGAATTGGCGGGCCTTCCGGACTTCATCACCGAGGATCCCGCGGTGCGCGCGCAGATCATCGCATGGCAGACGGACTGGCTGGAGAAGGCGCGCACGCCGAGGGGCGACACGATCGACTATTTCCGCGTCGATACGGTCAAGCACGTGGACGGCACAACGCTGCGGGCGTTCAAGAACGCGCTGACCCTCAAGGATCCGAACTTCAAATTGATCGGCGAATCGTGGGGCGACAGTGCGGACAACGTGCTCGGACTTCTGCTCAGCGGACAGATGGACGCGCTGCTCGATTTCTCGTTCAAGGGAATCGCGCTGAATCTCGTGAACGGGAACATTGACGCCGCCGAAGCCGCGCTGGAGAGCCGGAACGCGAAGATCGACAACACCGCGACGGTCGGCCAGTTCCTGAGCAGCCACGACGAGGACGGGTTCCTGAGCGAACTTGTCGGAGGCGACGAGGGCAAGTTGAAGGTGGCTGCCGCGCTGCAAATGACGGTCAAGGGACAGCCGGTCATCTACTACGGCGAGGAAATCGGCCGTTCCGGCAAGAACGCCGACTTCGGCCGGGGCATCGACGGCACGAACCGCTCCGACATGCCGTGGGACCAGGTGGAGACGAAGGCGGATCTGCTGGATCACTACAAGAAGCTGCTGCACATTCGCGGCAAGTATTCCGGGGTGTTCGCGAAGGGATCCCACGCGAAACTGGCGGGCGGAGACGCGGACGGTTGGCTGTTCTTCACCCGCGCATACGGCGGCCGGACGGTCATCGTCGGGCTGAACACGGCGGAGTCGGCGAAGACGGTGACGCTGGATGTGCCGTTCGAGCCCGGAACGGAAGTGCGGGACGAGTATTCCGGCGCGGTCCGCGTCGTGGACGCGGACGGACGGATCGAACTGGAGCTGCCGGGCAGATACGACGGCGGCACGGTCATCCTGGCGGCTGTGGAGGCCGGGGATGAGCCCGCCGCCCCGCCGGGCGGCGGGCCGGGCACGAACCCGGGCGGCAGCCGGGGAACGGATTCGCAGCCGGCGGGTCCGAATCTCGAGCTGCAGCCGAACCAGCGGCTTGTCGAGCTTCCGCAGCCCGATGAAGGCGGGGCGCTGCGCATCGCACTCGACGGCGGCATCACGGAAGTGATCTGGTCCGCCGACGCCGAAGCGATCGGGGAAGCCGAAGCGCTCGTCTTCGAGACGGCATACGGCCTGACGGTCGAAGTGCCCGCTGCGCTGCTCGAAGCGCTGCGGCGGCCGGGAGCGTATTTCACGCTGGAAATCGTGCCGCTAAGGGAGGAGGCAAGCCGCGGGCTGCTCGATCCGATCGCCGGGCGGGAGGTTGTCCGGCTTGCCGGCAACGTCTACAGCCTGCGATTCGGCATCCTGGACGCGGACGGCAACCGCACGCCGGTCACCGCGTTCGACCGGCCGATCCGGCTGGTGTTCAACGCCGATCCGTCCGCGGATCCGGAGCTGACGCACGTGTATTACATTGACGACGAAGGCGCGCTGCGCTACATCCCGTCCGTCCGTTCCGGCCATACGCTGACGGTCGAAGCGGATCACTTCAGCCTGTACGCCGTCATCGAATACGACAAGGCATTCGATGACGTGCCCGCCGGGCACTGGGCGGAGCGCGACATCAAGCGTCTGGCGGCGCGGCAGATCGTGAAGGGCGTGTCGCCGACCCGGTTTGCGCCGGACCGCCGGATCACCCGCGCGGAATTCGCCGCCCTGCTCGCGCGGGCGCTGCGCCTTGAGGCTTCGGGCTCGCCGGACGGTGCGGCGGTCTTCACCGATGTGCGCGCGGACGCCTGGTATGCGGCCGATGTGCGCGCCGCGGCCGAGGCCGGCATCATCCGCGGCCGCGGAAACGGCCGGTTCGCGCCCGAAGACCCGATCACCCGCGAGGAAATGGCCGTCATGATCATGCGCGCCCGGGCGTTCGCCGCCGGATGGAACGCGGAGACGCCGGCGGCGGAACCCGGTTACCGGGATTTGGCGGACATCTCCGAATGGGCGAAGGACGCGGTCGCGCAGGCATACGCGCTCGGCGTCATGATCGGCCGCGGAGACGGTCAGTTTGCACCGAAGGACCACGCGACCCGCGCGGAGAGCGCGAAGGTGATCGCGGCGATTCTGACGCCATAATGCGAATGATGGTTCAATCAGCCGAAGAAGGCCTCAAGCCGTCTTCGGCTGTTTTTCTGTCTCCGGGCTTGCTCCGGTCGCACAGAGAAAATTTTTTTAAAGCGCTTCAAATTGTTCTTTACAAATCTGCAGTATTTCCCGAGTTCGACAGTTACTAGGTAAATGAAATACCCGCTATCCCTTGCGCTGTCTGGGTTGACGGGCATTTTTCTTAACTCAACTCTCGCACCTGGAAAATCAATGTAAAACCAATTGTGGAGCGGGCTTAGGGTCTGCTGATTAGCCAGCTTGCACAAATAGAAAGACACCACTTCGTTTGGTAAAGTGAGAGTGACAAGCAATCACTACCAGACAGAAGAGGTGTCTTCCATCATGATAGATCATCAGCCTGACCTGAATCAACTGCCTAACGAATTAAAGCCCGCTTTTCAAGAACTGAAAGTGATGAAACATCTTCAACAAGCTGGATTCCGTAAGCGTTTTGGCTTTAGCTGTGCGCGGCTGTTTCAACTCGTCTTTGTCCTTCTGTTTCACCAGAAGAATTGGTTTCGACTGCTCGAGAGCAGCAAGGGCGACGCATTTCCCGGCAAGGATGCCGTCTATCGTTTCCTCAACCATGCAGGCTTTGCCTGGCGTCGTTTTCTGACGTCGCTCAGCATCGCAACCGTGCAGAAGGTCAACGTTCTTACGTCGGCAAATCGGGACACTGTCTTCATCGTTGACGATTCGATGTTCGAGCGCAACCGCAGCAAAGCCGTCGAGTTGCTGGCCAGATTCAAAGATCATGCCACCGGCGCTTATTATAAGGGCTTTCGCATGCTCACCATGGGATGGTCCGACGGCCATACGTTTCTGC
>Ga0207866_1000110_pt1 | contig 132841 bp, 110 predicted proteins | sample HigsolmetaAR203D_FD_184835 | JGI IMG/M metagenome (GOLD analysis project Ga0207866, IMG submission 184835) | Ionic liquid and high solid enriched microbial communities from the Joint BioEnergy Institute, USA - AR20-3-D (SPAdes) (version 2) ...
CGCGACATCGGGCCCTCCCTTCGTGGCTGTTGCGGGTCGCCTGCGACGCTAACGCGCCTGCCGGGGGCGCGCGCCGACGCTACCCTTGTCCGCGTGATCAGATGGCGCAAGGGCACGGTGACGGCGGTCCGGCGTGAGTGGACGGGGGCGGTGGAGCTGGACGTCGCCATCGGCGACGGGGAGGGGCGCGAGCAGTGCCGCGCGCTCGCCTACCCGGCGCTGGTGGGACGTCCCGAGCCGGGCGACACGGTGCTGCTGAACACCACCGCGCTCGCCCTGGGGCTCGGTACGGGAGGGTACGCCATGGTGGTCGCCGTTCCGGACCGTTTGCCGCAAGATCCGTCCGGACCCGGCCATCTGGTCAAGGCCCGCTACACGCCGCTGCAGGCCACCGTGCTCGGCGCGGACGAGCAGGGCTCGCCGTACCACGAGGTGCTGCGCGAGGCCGACGACCTGGGCGGCATGCCGGTGGTCGTGGCCGACCTGCACTCGGCGGTCCCGGCGATCCTCGCCGGGCTGTACGGCTCGCGCCCCGGCACGAAGGTGGCGTACGTGATGCTCGACGGCGGGGCGCTGCCGGCCTGGTTCTCGATGTCGTGCGCGCGGCTGCGCGAGGCAGGCTGGCTGTGCGGGGTGATCACCACCGGGCAGGCGTTCGGCGGCGACGTGGAGACGGTGACCGTGCACACCGGGCTGCTCGCCGCGCGGCACGTGCTCGGCGCCGAGGTCGCGATCGTGGCGCAGGGTCCGGGCAACCTCGGCACCGGCACCCGGTGGGGGTTCTCCGGGGTGGCCGCCGGGGAGGCGGTCAACGCCGCCGCGGTGCTCGGCGGGCGGCCGGTGGCCGCGCTGCGGGTGAGCGAGGGCGACGCCCGGGAGCGGCACCTGGGCGTGTCGCACCACTCGCTCACCGCCTACGGCCGGGTCGCGCTCGCCCGGGCCCAGGTGGTGGTGCCGCGGCTGCCGGGTGAGTTCGGCGAGCAGGTGGCGAAGCAGGCCGAGCCGCTGGGCGAACGGCACGAGCTGGTCGAGGTCGGCGTGGACGGCCTGCGGGAGCTGCTGGAGCGCTGCCCGGTCCGGTTGTCGTCGATGGGCCGGGGGCTCGACCAGGACGAGGCCTGCTTCCTCGCCTCGGCGGCGGCAGGCCGTCACGTCGCCTCCCTGCTCCCCTAGGGCTCTCCCAGGTCCGCTACGGGGTCCGCCCCCGTACCGGGAGCGCGGCACGGCTCAGACGCGCTCGAGGCGCCGCTCCCCCGTCGGCTCGTAGAAGTCCCGGAAGGTGAACGCCTCAGGGCCCGGCCCCTCCTCGCGGAGCCTGCGCAGCCGTTCCATCGCCTCCGGCACGGTGGGGATCACGCCCTCCGGGAGCCACCACATCACCAGGTGGGGCTGCCGCAGCGGCTCGAACCACTCCCGCCGCCGCCGCATGAACCGCAGGTGCTCGCTGCGGTAGGTGTAGCTCCACAGCGCCTCGCGCGACTCCCAGACCGACAGGTTGATGAGCACGCGCTCGTCCTCGGTGTCCGGCGTGGTGCCGGTCGGCCCGCCGCCCTTGAGCCGCCACACGAAGCCCGGCCAGGACTCGGCGAGCCGGTTGATGCGCTCGAGTCCGGCCACGAAGTCCGCCATCACCGGGGAGTCGAGGGGCGCGACCATGCGTGCCACGTTGAGCTGTGCCAGATGCATGGACACAGCCGACCATGGCCCGGCCTTCTATGTCAATGGTTTTTGTTTTTAGAAGCCGGCTCGTCCCCCGGCGGCGGGCGGAACGCGACGCAGCACTCCCCCGGCCGCGGATCGAGCACCGCGGCCACCTCGCCGTCCCGGCCCAGCCCCTTGAGCAGGCCCTCGCACAGCGCGAGGTTCATCGCGCAGACCAGGGTCGGCTGCCGCTCGGCGGCGAGGTGGAAGGGGCAGTTGCGCAGCCGCAGCGCGCCCTGCTCGTCGGGGTACGGCTCGTAGCCGCGGGCCGCCAGCACCGCCGCCAGGTCGGCGCCGGGCGGCTCGGCGGCGCCGATCGTCTCGCCCGCCCGGCGGGCCGCGTCCTCGGCCCGCCGGTCCGCCTCCAGCGTCGCGACCACGTCGGCGAGGAGCAGGGCGAGCGTGCGGTAGTCGCGGGGCGGGACGCTCACCTGGTGCTCGGTGGCGGCCCGGCGGTAGACCTTCGCCGGGCGGCCGCTGCCCGGCCCGGTACGCCCCGTGAGCCGCCGCGAGCCGGCCTCGAGCAGGCCCGCCTCGACCAGCCGGTCGAGGTGGAACGCGGCGAGGGTGCGCTGGATGCCCACCGCCTCGGCGGCCTCGCCGCGGCTCACCTCGCGCCCCTGCGCGACCACGTACTCGTAGAGCCGCCGGCGCACCGGGTCCCGCAGCACGCCGAGCACGCCCAGATCGTCCGCGGTCATGGCGTCACGCCCGCGCTCAGTACGCTCCCAGCACGTCCACGACGAAGACGAGGGTGTCGGTGCCCTTGATCACGTCGCCCTGGCCCTGCTCGCCGTACCCGAGCTTGGGCGGGATCACCAGCAGCACGCGGCTGCCCACCGGGACGCCGACCAGGCCCTGGTCCCAGCCCTTGATGACCTGGCCGGTGCCGATCTGGAACATCACCGGGTTGCCCCGGTTCCAGCTGCTGTCGAACTCCTTGTCGGTGCCCCAGATCTTGCCGACGTAGTGGACGAGCACGCCCTGGCCGGAGTTCACCTTCGGGCCGTCGCCCTTGATCACGGTCTTGGCGACGAGCTCGGCCGGGGCCTTCTCGCCGGTCTTGGTGGACAGCTTCGGCGCGGCGTCGCCGCCCGGGTTCTCCAGGGTGATGCCCTTGACGTCGGCCTTGACCTCCTTGCCGGAGGCGGCCTTCGCGGTGGCCCGGGCCACCACGTCGATGACGTACAGGCTCGCCAGCCTGTCGGTGCCCTGCGCCTTGGCCTGCTCGAGCTGCTCCTTGGAGAGGCTGTCGGCCGCGACCACGGCGAAGAAGCGGTCGCCGACCTTCGCCTGCGTGAACGCCGTGGTGATCACCTTGGGCAGCTCGTCGCCGACCTTGAGCACCTGCGGGGAGCCCTCGTCGTAGGTGGAGCCGACCAGCGCGTTCGACTGGCCGTCCCAGGTGTAGGCGGTGAGGTTCACGATGACGTTGTCGCCGGCCTTGACGGCCTCGCCGTCGCCGTTGATCACCGTCTTGGCGGCGGACGTGGTCGGCGGCGTGCCCTTCGGGAAGGTCACCTCCGGCTTCTCGCCGCTCTTGCCGCTGACCTTCAGGTCCTCGACGGAGGCCGGCGGGCCGGACGGGGAGGCCGAGACCGTGGCCGCGTTCGGGGACGCGGCACCACCGCCTCCCGAGCCGCCGCTGCAGGCGGCGGCGAACAACAGCGGAACGGCGGCGGCGAGAACGGCCAGTCGGCGCATCGATGCTTTCCTCGGAAGAACGTCGTTGTCGGTTGCGGTCCGGCGCCACCCTACCCGACCACGGCGGGCGCGGTGGCCGCACGACGCCCGCGCGACACGGAGGACGGGCCGCGGCGGACACGGGAAGGCCCCGCCCGCCGGGCCGACCGGCGGGCGGGGCCACCCGCAAATGGGCGTTTCACCCCGGATTCGTCACATACCGGCGATGAGCTTCTCCACCCGCTCGTCCACGCTGCGGAACGGGTCCTTGCACAGCACGGTGCGCTGCGCCTGGTCGTTCAGCTTCAGGTGGACCCAGTCGACGGTGAAGTCCCGCCGCTTCTCCTGGGCCCGGCGGATGAACTCGCCGCGCAGCCGCGCCCGGGTGGTCTGCGGGGGCACCGACTTCGCCTCGAAGATCTTGATGTCGGAGCACACCCGCTCCACCGCGCCGCGCTTCTGCAGCAGGTAGAACAGCCCGCGCCTGCGGTGCACGTCGTGGTACGCGAGGTCGAGCTGGGCCACCCGCGGCGAGGAGAGCGGCAGGTCGTACTTGCGGCGGTACCGCTCGATCATCTGGTACTTGGTGACCCAGTCGATCTCGCGGGCGACGAGGTCGAGGTCCCCGGTCTCCACCGCGCGCAGCGTGCGCTCCCACAGGTCGAGCACGCGGGTGGTGATCGGGTCCGCGCCGCGCCGGTCCACGAAGTCCTTCGCCTTGCTCAGGTACTCCTGCTGGATCTCGAGCGAGGACGCCTCACGCCCGTTGGCGAGCCGTACCCGGCGGCGGCCGGTCATGTCGTGGGAGACCTCGCGGATCGCCCGGATCGGGTTCTCCAGGCTGAGATCGCGCATCACCACGCCGGCCTCCACCATGCGCAGCACCAGGTCGGTGGAGCCGACCTTGAGCAGCGTGGTGGTCTCGCTCATGTTCGAGTCGCCGACGATGACGTGGAGCCGCCGGAACCGCTCGGCGTCGGCGTGCGGCTCGTCCCGGGTGTTGATGATCGGGCGGGACCGCGTCGTGGCGGACGACACGCCCTCCCAGATGTGCTCGGCACGCTGCGAGACGCAGTAGACCGCGCCGCGCGGCGTCTGGAGCACCTTGCCCGCCCCGCAGATGATCTGCCGCGTCACCAGGAACGGGATCAGCACGTCGGCGAGCCGGCCGAACTCGCCGTGCCGCCCGACCAGGTAGTTCTCGTGGCAGCCGTAGGAGTTGCCGGCCGAGTCGGTGTTGTTCTTGAACAGGTAGATGTCCCCGGCGATGCCCTCCTCGCGCAGCCGCTTCTCGGCGTCGACGAGCAGGCCCTCCAGGATGCGTTCGCCCGCCTTGTCGTGCGTGACCAGCTCCACGACGTTGTCACACTCGGGTGTGGCGTACTCGGGGTGGCTGCCCACGTCGAGGTAGAGACGGGCGCCGTTGCGCAGGAACACGTTGCTCGACCGGCCCCAGGAGACGACCCTGCGGAACAGGTAGCGGGCCACCTCGTCCGGGGACAGCCGGCGCTGCCCCCGGAACACGCACGTGACGCCGTACTCGTTCTCCAGGCCGAAGATGCGACGATCCATTACCTCACACTATTCTCCCCACGCCCAAGGCGCGGAAGATCCGGTAGTTCGGAACCTGGGTACGGCGTGCCCGCGAAGTGAGGGGTCTACTCCCCCGAACCGGTATCGATCTCACCCTCGGGTGCGGTCGGGGGTGCCGCAGGGGGCGTGGCGGGTGGCGTCGAGGGCTGCGCGGGCGGTGTGGCCTGGGCCTCCGGACCGCCCTTGGCGGCCTCGCCGCCCTCGCCGGAGGGCTCGGCGGTGGCCTTCCTGCCCGCCTCGATCAGCCGCTCCAGGCGGCGGCCGGTGAGCCGCAGGAACTTGCGCTGCAGCGGCCGGGTGCGGTCGAGGATCGCCACCTCGAGCTGGCTGGTCGGCGGCGGCTCGTTGCCCGGCTCGGTGAGCGCGGCGAGCGCGGCCTGCAGGGCCTCCTCCAGCGTCATGCCCTCGCGGTAGTGGTCCTTGAGCCGCGCGGCGACCGCGTCGGCCTGGCCGCCCATCGCGATGGCGCCGTGCTCGTCCTGGACCGACCCGTCGAAGGTGAGCCGGTAGATCTGGTCCTCCTCGGGGGTGTTCCCCACCTCGGCGACCACGATCTCCACCTCGAACGGCTTGATCGAGTCGGTGAAGATCATGCCGAGCTGCTGGGCGTAGAAGTTCGCCAGGCCCCGGCCGGTCACGTCGGCCCGGTCGTAGCTGTAGCCGTTGATGTCGGCGTAGCGGATGCCGGCGAGCCGCAGCGCCTCGAACTCGTTGTACCGGCCCACGGCCGCGAAACCGATGCGGTCGTAGATCTCGCTGATCTTGTGCAGCGCACGCGACGCGTTGTGCGCGACGAGCAGGATCCCGTTGTCGTACTGGAGCACGACCGAGCTGCGGCCCCGCGCGATGCCCTTGCGCGCGTAGTCCGCCTTGTCCCGCATCTGCTGCTCGGCGGGGACATATCCAAACGGGATGGACACCGGTGTTCCTCTCGACATGTTGTGGCCGACCTCGTGGGTGGGGTCCTATCGCAGCGGGGCGTGGGGTCCGTCCGGGGACTGGCTGCGGCCCTCCAGCAGGGACCGCACGTGCGCCTCGACCTCCTCGTCCGACAGCCGCCGGAATCCCTCCTCGTCGATCACGGCGACGACCGGGTAGATCTGCCGGTACACGTCCGGCCCGCCGGTGGCGGCGTCGTCGTCGGCCGCGTCGTAGAGCGCCTGCAGGCAGACGAGCACGGTGTCCTCGGCCGAGGCGTTCTCGCGGTAGAGCTTCTTCAGCGCGCCCCGGGCGAAGATCGAGCCGGAGCCGATCGCCGCGTAGTTCTTCTGCTCGTACGGCCCGCCACCCACGTCGTAGCTGAAGATGCGGCCCTCGCCGCGGTCGGGGTCGTAGGCGACGAACATCGGCACGACCGCCAGCCCCTGCATCGCCATGGGAAGGTTGCCGCGGATCATCGTGGCGAGCCGGTTCGCCTTGCCCTCGGCGGAGAGCACGCGCCCTTCGCGCTTCTCGTAGTGCTCCAGCTCCACGCAGTACAACCGGGCCAGCTCGATTCCGATGCTCGCGGTGCCCGCGATGCCCACACAGGAGTACTCGTCGGTGCGGAACACCTTCTCGATGTCACGCTGGGAGATCATGTTGCCGGAGGTCGCCCGCCGGTCGCCGGCCATCACCACGCCGCCGGCGAAGGTCGCGGCGACGATCGTCGTCGCGTGCGGGACCTGGTCCCCGACCGGTTCGGCCGGCACCCCTCGGCGCCAGGGCAGGAGGTGGGGGGCGTAGGAGCTGAGGAACTCCGTGAACGACGGGCTGCCCGTGTCGAGCATCATCGGACTCATCCAGCCCTGTTGTGGTGCCACGCGACTCCCTCCAAACGATCCAAGTGCTACGCCCGACCCTACTCATGTTGCGGCTCCGCTCGCACTCGCCCCGATCAGCTCAGGGCGAAGTTTGGCCCCATGGGCAACGGCCGGGGCCGGCTCGCGTGGATTTTCCGGGTCGCCGGACCGAATCTTTGCCGGGCGAGTAAGAGAGATGGCGTGGCGAAATGTCGCGGGTCCATGTGATACCGGGCGTTTCCGGCGGGGTTGACGCGTCCGCCACGGGACCGGCGTCGCGCGTGGCACGGACATGGCGCAGGCCACGGGACGCGTCACCTTGGGCGTCGGCACGCGCGGCGCGCGCCGACGGCGCAGGACCTCGGCGGCGGTGTGGGCGGGCAAGGCCCTGCCCCGCGCACGGGTGCGCACCGAAGTGCGCGGCCGCGTCCCGGAGGACGCGGCTGGACGGCGGACGTCCTCGCGGCCGGGTGGTCTCCCGGGGTCCGAGGCCGTCCTCCGGGGCGGGTCCGCCGTCACGCGCCTGGCGAACGCGCTCGGCGAGGCCCCGCCCCGCTGACGTCGTCGTCGGCGGCGGTACGGCTACCGCCGTGGTCGTGCTCGGTCGCGACGTCGCAGCGGGCGCAGGCTGCCCCGCCGTGGCCGTCGCGAGGCGTGTTCGGCACCGGTCGGTGGTCGGCGGGCTCGGGCCGCCGATGCGGGCGTGCCGGTCGGCCGTGCGGTACGGCACCGCGGCGGGCACCGTCCGGGGCGGTGCGGACGGCCCGCCCGAGCCCGGCGGCCGGCCGGCCGTACGGGCCGGTCACCGCGTGGCCCGGACACCCGCGCACCCCCCTTTCCGCGGGCCTCGCGGCCGGGTGTCCCTCGCCCTACTGTCCGCCCTTCTGCACGTAGGACCGGACGAACTCCTCGGCGTTCTCCTCCAGGACCTCGTCGATCTCGTCGAGGATCGCGTCGACGTCCTCGCTGAGCTTCTCGTGGCGCTCCTTGACGTCCGACGCCTCCTGCGTCTGGGTCTCCTCGACTTCCTGTTCCCGCCGGCTGGTCTGCTTCTGACCGCCGGTATCCCTGGTTGCCATCTCCGACACCTCCAGCTTGGGGGACCCTGTCCCGTATATCTTCCCCGAACCGGACGATATTCCCCGCGGATCGCTCCGCGATCTTCCCGCCGGTCCCACAGGCTCCGCTCCGTCCCGCCAGACAACCCGACGGCGGGGCGGGAGCGCAAGTGGGATGAGGGATCCCGCGCGGGCGAACGCGGAGCGGCCACGCCACCGCCTTTACAAAGTAGATCAGTAGCTCCCGAGGCACCAGGCCCGCCCGGCGCCGCCCGCCTCGCCCCCGGGGCGCGCGCCGCGGCCTCCGCCGGCCGCTCACCGCGGCCCGCCGTACCCGGCTTGGCCCGAGGCGCGTGGCTCACCCGGCCCGTTCCGGCAGCCGCCCCCACACCAGGAACGTCTCGCCGGCCCGCTCCCCCGCGTCCGCCGTCCCGTCCCCGGGCGCGCCGCCGGCGAGCGCGAGCGGCCGGGCCCCCAGGGCGACGCCCTCGGCCGCGTAGCCGTGCTCGCGCAGCACCGCCTCGATCGGGGGCACCCGGTCCGCGGCGGAGAGCACGGCGACGACGACGCGCGGGCGCCGCGCCGCGCAGGCCGCCACGACCGCGGGACCGCCACCGCCGACCACGACCGCGTCCGGGTCGGGCAGCGGCTCCAGCGCGGCCGGGGCGTCCCCGCAGGAGAGCATCACCTTCACCCCGTGCGCCACCACGTTGCGGCGGAGGCGCTCACAGGCCGCGCGGTCCCGTTCGACCGCCACCACGGCGGCCCCGAGCCGGGCGCACTCCACCGCGATCTCGCCGCCGCCCGCGCCCACGTCCCACACCAGGTCGCCCAGGCGCGGGCCGAGCCGGGCGAGCACGAGCGCGCGCGCCTCCGGGCCGAGCCGCCGGCCGCCGGTCTCGAACGCGCCGGCGGGCAGCGCCCACTGCTCCGGCCCCGGGCCCGGGCCGGCGACCCAGCGGGGCCCGGTGACCTGCCTGCGCCAGCCGTGGTCGAGCACGAGCACCACGTCCACGTCGCCCCAGGTGCGCGTGGTCGCCTCCCCCATCCGCGGCCAGGACACCCGCTCGTCCGGCCCGCCGAGGTTCTCGCACACCACGAAGGTCCGGGGCGTGGACGGGGCGAGCGCCCGGGCGAGCTCGGCCGGTCCCGCCCCGGGCGCGGTGAGCACCGCGACCTTGCGGTGGGCGCGGCAGACGTTCACCGCCCGGCGGAACCCCTCCCCGTACGCCGACACCACGACCGCGTCGTCCCAGCCGATGCCCACCCGCGCGAAGGCGCGGGCGACGACCGACACCGCGGGCAGCACCTCGGGGGTGTGCCCGCGGTCGCGCAGCGCGCGCACGACCCCGAGGAACCCGGGGTCGCCCTCGGCGAGCACCACGACGGCGGGCTCGGCGCCGTCCGCCCGCCGCGGCAGCGCCCGCTGGGCGCCCTGCGCCGTCTGCGCCGCCGGGCGCCGGACCCGCTGGGTCCGGCCCAGGGCCACCCGGACGCTGCCCGGCGCGGTCCACACCGCCTGCTCGGCCGCGGCGAGCCCCGGCCCGGCCTCGGGGGCGCGGGCGGGGGCGGGCACGCGAGCGGCCGCCAGGGCGGCCTCCACCGCCGTGACGGCCTCCGCGACGTCCTTGACCGCCACCCGCCGGGCCTTGGGCGGCACCGGCACGGCGGCGAGCCGGCGCTCGGTGCCGACGACCAGGTCGGCCCCGGCCAGGCGGTCACGGGCCGGCCGGGACGGCTCCGACCCGTCGAGCCCGATCACCGTGATCATGGTTGGGTCCCTCCCGCGGGCGCGGCCGCGCGCCCCGGCGGCCGCCGTCACGCCGCCGGTCGCCGCGCCACGCCCGGATCCGCACCGACCTGACTCCTCGTCCTCCGGGTACCGGCACGGCGCCGCGGCCCCGGCGGCCGGGCCCGCGAGCCGCCCGGCGGGGCGGCCCGGTGCGGTGCCGGCCGTAGGGCCGCACGGCCGTTCGGGGCCGCCGCCGTGCCGGTCGGGCCGGTCAGTCCTCGCCGGTCAGCGCGGCGACGAGCTCGGCGGCCGTGTCGCAGCGGTCGAGCAGCTCGCCGACGTGCGCCTTGGTGCCGCGCAGCGGCTCCAGGGTGGGCACCCGCTGCAGCGACTCGCGGCCCGGGATGTCGAAGATCACCGAGTCCCAGGAGGCGGCGGCCACCGAGTCGCTGTACTTGGCCAGGCAGCGCCCGCGGAAGTAGGCGCGGGTGTCGGAGGGCGGGGTCTCGATCGCCCGCTGCACCTCCTCCTCGCTCACCAGCCGCTGCATCCGCCCCCGCGCCACGAGCCGGTTGTACAGCCCGCGGTCCGGCCGGATGTCGGAGTACTGCAGGTCCACCAGCTGCAGCCGCGGGTGGGACCAGGGCAGGTTGTCCCGGGAGCGGTAGCCCTCGAGCAGCTCCAGCTTCGCCACCCAGTCGAGCTCCCCGGACAGCTGCATCGGGTCCTCGGCGAGGCGGGTGAGCACCGACTCCCAGCGGGCGAGCACGTCCTTGGTCATCTCGTCGGCGTTCGTGCCGTACCGGTCCTCGACGTACTTGCGGGCCTGCTCGAGGTACTCCATCTGGAGCTGCACGGCGGTCATCTTCCGGCCGTCGCGCAGCGTGATGAGGTACTTGCAGGTGGGGTCGTGGGAGACCGCGCGCAGCGCCGCCACCGGGGCCTCCACCGACAGGTCGGTGGTGAGGAAGCCGTCCTCGATCATCGCCAGCACCAGGGCGGTCGAGCCCAGCTTCAGGTAGGTGGAGATCTCCGACATGTTGGCGTCGCCGATGATCACGTGGAGGCGGCGGTACTTCTCCGGGTCGGCGTGCGGCTCGTCCCGGGTGTTGATGATCGGCCGCTTCAGCGTGGTCTCCAGGCCGACCTCGACCTCGAAGAAGTCGGCGCGCTGGGAGATCTGGAAGCCCTCGCCGCGGGAGTCCTGGCCGATCCCGACCCGGCCGGCCCCGCACACCACCTGGCGGGAGACGAAGAACGGGGTCAGGTGCCGGACGATGTCGGCGAAGGGGGTGGCGCGCCGCATCAGGTAGTTCTCGTGACAGCCGTACGAGGCGCCCTTGTTGTCGGTGTTGTTCTTGTAGAGCTGGATCGGCGCGTTGCCCGGCAGGGCCGAGGCCCGCATGGCGGCGTCGTACATGACGCGCTCGCCCGCCTTGTCCCAGATCACCGCCGCCCGCGGGTTGGTGCACTCGGGCGTGGAGTACTCCGGGTGCGCGTGGTCGACGTACAGCCTCGCCCCGTTGGTGAGGATGACGTTCGCCAGGCCCAGGTCCTCGTCGGTGAGCTGGCTGGGATCGGCCACCTCACGGGCGAGGTCGAAGCCCCGGGCGTCCCGCAACGGGTTCTCCTCCTCGAAGTCCCACCGGGCCCGGCGGGCCCGCGCGGCCGAGGCCGCCAGGTAGGCGTTGACGACCTGGGACGAAGTCACCATCGCGTTCGCGCCAGGCTGACCGGGCACGGAAATGCCGTACTCGGTCTCGATGCCCATCACTCGCCTTACGGTCATGCGCGTCCTCAGTCCTCTATCCCTTTGCGCCCCGTCGCGCCGTGCACGTACCGCCCCGGTCCTCGCGCCCGGGACCGCCGGATGCCGGGGTCCCGAGCCCGATTCGCGGTTTCGGCCGATGGTAACCGGCGCGACCGACGGCCGGGATCCGCCCACCGCGGACGGTCGCCGTCTCCGGCGCCACCCGTGGCGTCGTCACCGCCGCCTTCCGCACCGGTCACCTCCCGCCCTCTCCTCGAGGCCTCTCCCTCGAGCCTAGACCGTCCCGCGGCCGTCGCGGCCTAACAGTTCTGGGACGGAAACTGTGTGTATGTACCCTCTTTGCGGCGTCTGATCCTTCTTAGGTGGTGATTCGGAAACCTTTGCGGAAAGGTCGCGGAGTTCCTGCAATGAGGCCGTCAACCGCGGTTTAAGGAGACGTTGCGCCGGTTTTTCGATGAAGCGCCAGACACCGTAGGACAGGACGAGGGAGGTGCCCACGGTGATGGCGACCACCAGCCAGGCGTTCATGCGCTCCTCGAGCGCGGGGATGAGCACCGCCGAGACGGTCTGGTGGAGCAGGTAGAGCGGGTACGTCAGGGCGCCCAGGATGACCAGGCCGCGCCACCGCAGCCACCGCAGCCCGCCGAGCGCGACGAGCGCCACCACCGCGAAGATCAGCGTGATCGCGATCATCACCGCCCACTCGGGCGCCGGGAAGTCCTTGGCGCCGACCATCTTCACCCGCCCGGCGACCCGCTCGGTGGCCTCACGCAGCGCGAACGCGTAGGCGCCGGCGACGATCGCCCAGGTGATGAACGACGAGCCGTACCGGTGGATGAGGTAGAACCCCATGCCCGCGACGAAGTACGGCGCGTGGTGCGGGATGAGCAGGGTCTCCAGCACCGGGGCCTCGTGGTTGCCGACGTACGCCGCGGCCACCAGCCAGAGCGCCATGAAGATCAGCACGCGCCGGACGGTGATGCCGATCAGGGCGAACACCGCCATGATCACGTAGAAGCGGAGCTCCACCCAGAGCGACCAGTAGACGCCGCTCGCGTGCCCGACGCCGAGACCCTGCTGCAGCATGGTGAGGTTGACCACGTAGTCGGTCGGCGACAGGTTCGGCCGGAACCCCTGCACGTCGGTGAGGGTGTAGAGCAGGAAGATCGCCAGGACGCTGAACCAGTAGGCCGGGAAGAGCCGGGTGAACCGGGAGATCGCGAACTCCCCGGCGGTGCGGCCCATGACGCTCATCAGGATCACGAAGCCGCTGATCACGAAGAACAGCTCGACCCCGAGGATGCCGAGCACGCTCAGCGGGGCCACGCTGGGGAAGATCCGGGTCGGCTGCACGCCCCACAGGGACTTGCTCGCGGCCATGTAGTGGAAGACCACGACCGCCAGGGCGGCGAGGAACCTCAGCAGATCGAGTTCCTCCAGGCGGGCGTGTCCGCTCCCGGGCGCGGCCGGCCCGGCCGCTCCGGCCCGGCCCGCGGCCGGGGACTCCGCCCGACCGGCGAAAAGACGATCAAAGCGAGACACGGCGATTTGACGCCGCGTGCCGTACCACGGTTCCCAGGCGTCACTCAGGTTGCACGAACGTTGCGCGCCCGCCGTGGCGGCGTTACTCCGGGGCCGCTTCCGATCACATCGGGTTCATGCCACGGTCACGCGGGGTCGCGCCGGGGACCACGGCGCGGCGGCCGGCCGCGACAACGCGCAGGGCGGGCGCGCCCCGTGGTGTGGGGCGGCGCCCGCCCGTGCGGTCGCCCATGTGATGGGAAGGTCTTCGGTTGACGGTTACAGGTACTGGCCGGTGTTCGCCACCGTGTCGATCGATCGCCCGGCCTCGGAGCCCTGCTTGCCCGACACGAGGGTGCGGATGTACACGATCCGCTCGCCCTTCTTGCCGGAGATGCGGGCCCAGTCGTCCGGGTTGGTGGTGTTCGGCAGGTCCTCGTTCTCGCTGAACTCGTCGACGCAGGCGGCGAGCAGGTGCGACACCCGCAGACCCTTCTGGCCGGTCTCCAGGTACTCCTTGATCGCCATCTTCTTGCCCCGGTCCACGATGTTCTGGATCATCGCGCCGGAGTTGAAGTCCTTGAAGTAGAGGACCTCCTTGTCGCCGTTGGCGTAGGTCACCTCGAGGAAGCGGTTCTCCTCGGTCTCCGCGTACATCCGCTCGACGACCCGCTGGATCATCGCCTGGACCGTCGCCTCCCGCGACCCGCCGTGCTCGGCGAGGTCGTCCGGGTGGAGCGGCAGGTCCGGGGTGATGTACTTGGAGAAGATGTCCTTCGCCGCCTCCGCGTCCGGCCGCTCGATCTTGATCTTGACGTCGAGCCGGCCCGGCCGCAGGATCGCCGGGTCGATCATGTCCTCCCGGTTGGAGGCGCCGATGACGATCACGTTCTCCAGGCCCTCGACGCCGTCGATCTCCGACAGCAGCTGCGGGACGATCGTGTTCTCCACGTCCGAGGAGACGCCCGAGCCACGGGTCCGGAAGATCGAGTCCATCTCGTCGAAGAACACGATCACCGGGGTGCCCTCGGAGGCCTTCTCGCGCGCCCGCTGGAACACCAGGCGGATGTGCCGCTCGGTCTCGCCGACGTACTTGTTGAGCAGCTCCGGGCCCTTGATGTTGAGGAAGAAGCTCTTGCCGGACTGGCCGGTCTTCGCCGCCACCTGCTTGGCGAGCGAGTTCGCCACGGCCTTGGCGATGAGCGTCTTACCGCAACCGGGCGGGCCGTACAGCAGCACGCCCTTGGGCGGGCGGAGCTTGTGCTCCTTGAACAGGTCCGCGTGCAGGTAGGGGAGTTCGATCGCGTCCCGGATCTGCTCGATCTGCCGGGAGAGGCCACCGATCTCGTCGTAGGTGATGTCGGGGACCTCCTCCAGCACGAGCTCCTCGACCTCGGCCTTGGGGATGCGCTCGTACACGTAGCCGGAGCGGGGCTCCAGCAGCAACGAGTCCCCGGCCCGGAGCGGCTGGTCGATCAGCGAGTCGGCGAGGCGGACCACGCGCTCCTCGTCGGCGTGCGAGATCACCAGCGCCCGCTCGCCGTCCTCCAGCAGCTCCTTGAGCATCACGATCTCGCCCACGCGCTCGAACCCGAGGGCCTCGACCACGTTGAGGGCCTCGTTGAGCATGACCTCCTGGCCACGCTTTAGCGACTTGACGTCGACCGACGGGCTGACGTTCACCCGCAGCTTGCGGCCGCCGGTGAACACCTCGACGGTGCCGTCGTCCCGCGCGTCCAGGAACACCCCGAATCCGGACGGGGGCTGGGCGAGCCGGTCGACCTCCTCCTTGAGGGCGACGATCTGGTCCCTGGCCTCCTTGAGGGTTGCCACCAGACGTTCGTTCTGGGCCGTGACCGCGGCCAGGTTCGCCTGTGCCTCGTGGAGACGCTCCTCCAAAACCCTGGTCTGACGGGGGGTTTCCGCGAGCTTGCGACGCAGCGCGGCGACCTCCTCCTGCAGGAAGGAGACCTGTGTTGTGAGATCCGCGATCTCCCGTTCGCGCTGCGCGGCCCGAGCCTCGGCGTCGTCGCGAGCTGCCACGCCCCGTCACCTCCTTCCCAGTCGAGGGCGACTACTCAAGACCCTACCTATCTCAGGGCTATCCGTAACCTGGCCATGCAGTGTTCGTGCTGTCACATCCCGTTTCCGGCAATTCATCCTCGACGGTCCGCTTATCGCGGCCAGCATGGGAGCCCATCCATCTGTTCCCATGTTTGCGTATCGAGGCTTGTTTGTGGCCGAATCGTCATAACAGCCGGTTCTAGGAGTCGTTGGAGTAGTCCTCTCCGTACGCGCCCTTGGCAGGGCGTCTGCGCCTCGGCGGGGGCACCACGCCGTCCGCCATGCGACGGGCGGTGACGAGAAACCCGGTGTGTCCGACCATCCGGTGGTCCGGTCGTACGGCGAGCCCTTCGACATGCCAGTCGCGCACCAGGGTCTCCCACGCGTGCGGCTCGGTAAAACTCCCGTGTTCCCGCAACGTCTCCACGGTTCTGGACAGTTGCGTTGTGGTCGCCACATAGCAGCAGATAACGCCGCCAGGCACGAGCGCTTTCGCGGCCGCGTCCACGCACTCCCACGGGGCGAGCATGTCGAGGATGATCCGGTCCACCTCGGTCTCGTCGAGGCATTCCACGAAGTCGCCCACGACCAGCCGCCAGCGGCCGGCCGGGCCGTCCGGGTCGGAGCCGTGGAACCGCTCCACGTTCCGCCGCGCCACCTCGGCGAAGTCGGCCCGCCGCTCGTAGGAGGTGAGGCGCCCGCTCTCGCCGATCGCCCGCAGCAGGAAGCAGGTGAGCGCGCCGGAGCCCGCCCCCGCCTCGACCACCCGCGCCCCCGGGAAGACGTCGGCCATCGCGATGATCTGGGCCGCGTCCTTGGGGTAGATCACCGCCGCGCCGCGCGGCATGGACAGCGTGTAGTCGGGCAGCAGAGGCCGGAAGGCGATGTAGGGGGTGCCGTTCGAGGAGTGCACCACCGATCCCTCCGGCCGGCCGATCAGCTCGTCATGGGAGATCGACCCCTTGTGCGTGTGGAAGACGCCGCCCTCGCGCAGCGTCACCGTGTGCCGCTTGTCCTTGGGGTCGGTGAGCTGGACCTGATCACCCGGCCGGAACGGCCCGTGCCTGCGAAAACCCATGCGGGTAGCTTATTGCCGCCCGCGAGTGCCCGGACCGGTTCCCTGATCATGGCCGGTACGGCCCGGCCGCGCCCGCGCCGCGGGGATCCGGCCGCGGCCGGTCGTGGCCTGCCTCGACGGGTCGGCGCGGGCGGGTCGCGGCGCGGCCGTGGCACCTGGTAGGTGTGATGGGGTGTTTCCCCGCGAATCCATCCCCACCGGACCGATCCTGCTCCGCCCGCCCGCCGGGCCCGACGCCGCCGCCCTCGCCGGCCGCCTTGAGGACGCCGAGACCGCCCGCCGGCTCGCCGGGCCGCCGCCGTCCTCGCCCGGCGAGATCCTGGTCCGGGCGGAGGAGATCTGGGAGCGCGGCGGGGCGGCCTTCGCCGTCGCCGACGCCGGCTCCGGCCGGTGCGTCGGCGCGGCCGCGGTCGCGCCTCCCGACGAGTGCGGCGCCGCCGAGATCGGCTGCCTGATCGCGCCCGGGGCGCGGGGGCGCGGCCTGGCGACGGCCGCGGTCCGCGCGCTCACCGCCTGGGCGTTCCGGCACGGCCTGGCGCGGGCCGAGCTCCGGTGCGACGTGGAGAACCTGGCGGCCCAGCGGGTGGCGCTCGCCGCGGGGTTCGCCCGCGAGGGGGTGCTGCGGGCGGCGTCGCCCCGGCCCGGCGGCGAGCGGGCCGACGCGGTGCTGTTCGCCCGCCTGCCGCAGGACTCCGGCGACCCGGTCCGGCCGTACCTCCCGCCGCCGGAGGAGCTCACCGACGGCGTGGTACGGCTCACGCCGCTCACCGCGGCCGACGCCCGCGACTACCACGCGCTCGCCTGCCTGCCCGACGTGGTGGCGTACGCGGTGCCGCCGCTGCCGCCGCCGTTCTCCGACAGCCTGTACCGCTGCCGGCACGCGGGCGCCCGCTGGCTCGCCGGGGAGCGCGCCGACCTCGCCATCCGGGACGCCGCGACCGGCGCCTTCGCCGGGCAGATCCAGCTCACCCACATCGTGCCGCCGCTCGGCGAGGCGATGCTCGGCTACAGCGTCTCCCCCGCGTACCGGGGCCGCGGGTTCGCGCCCCGCGCGGTGGAGCTCCTCGTGGGCTGGGCCTTCACCGCGACGCCGCTGTCCCGGATCATCGCGGGCACCGCGGCGGGCAACGCCGCCTCGCAGCGGGTGCTGGAGAAGGCCGGTTTCACCCGGGAGGCGGTGCTGCGCGCCCGGCTCCCCGGGCCGGACGGCACCCGGTACGACGACGTCCAGTGGGTACGGCTGCGCTCCTCACCTGGCCGCTGACCGTCCGTGACGGCAGTTAGCGACTTGACGGACATTTGGCGTCATAGTTCGGCCACGTAAAGGCATTCACAGTAGCTCTCCGCGTTCTTATCATCACCCTGTGATGACATCGCGGCTGCAACCACCCTCCGCTCTCGGCGCACGGGCCGCCGCCTCACTCGCCCGCGACCTGGTGCGGGCCGGTCGGCCGGATGAGGCTCTCACGGTGTTGGACCGGGCGTTGGACCGGACATCGCACTCCCCGGATCGCGCCCCCGGCACGGGCGGCGGCCCGGTGGACGGCGCACCGCCGGACGAGCCCGCGCTCGCCCCGGCCCTCCTCACCCGGATCGCGACGCTCAACTTCGGCCTCGGCCGCGTCGACGAGGCCGACCGGGAACTCGCCGCCGCCCGGGGCCGGGCGCGGGACCCGGGTCTGCTCGCCGCGCTCGTCGCCCAGCAGGCCTACCACCTCGCGGCGCGCGGCGAGTGCCGCCGCGCCCTCGCCCTCCTCGACGCCGCGCCCCCGGGGCGGCCCGCGGCGCCCGCCCACCCGATCGCGGTCGCGGCGAGGGCGACCGCGATCGCCCAGCTCGGCCGCTGCCGCCAGGCCGCCGCGCTGTGCGACGCCGCCCTGGACGCGGGGGTGCCGCCCGGGCTCCCGCCGGTGATCCCCGAGCCGCTGCCGGCGCTGCTGGCCGCCCGGCACACCGCGCTGCTGCTCGCGGGCGACGCCGCCGGGGCCCGGGCGGGACTCGCCGCGGCCGTGGGCGGCGAGCCGCCCCCGTCCCGGAGCGACCGGGTGCCGCTCGAGCTGTGCCTCGCCCAGGCGGAGCGCACCCTGGGCGCGGTCGCCACCGCGACCCGCCTCGCCCGGTCGGCCGAGCACGATCTCGCGGGCACCTGGCTGCACGCGGTCGCCGCGGGCGAGCTCGCCCATCTCGCCGCGCTCCGCGGCGACCGCGCCGAGGCCGAGGAGGCGCTCGCCGCGGCACGCCGGGCCGCCTCCCCGGCGGCCCGCCTCGCCGGGTTCTGGGCCGAGCTCGCCGAGCCCTGGCTGATCGCGCTGCGCGACGGCCAGGCCGCCGGGGCCGCCGCCGCGCTCGCCCTCGCCGGACGGGCCCGCGCCGCGGGCGCGCACGGCTTCGAGCTGCTCGCCCTCCACGACGTGGTACGGCTGGCGCCGCCGCGCTCGATCCCCAGCCGCCGCGCCGCGACCCGCCTCGCCGACCTCGCCGTGGCGTTCGAGGGCGACCTGGCGAAGGCCGCGGCCGCGCACGCCCGCGCCCTGGCCGCGGGCGACCCGGCCGCCCTGACGGCGGCCTCCCGCGAACTGGAGCGCATCGGCCTGCCGCTGCCCGCGGCCGAGGCCGCGGCCCAGGCCGCCGACCTGCTCGTCGCCGCGGGCCGGGAGATCCCGGCGCGGGCCGCCCACGCCCGGGCCTGGTACCTCGGGGCCCGCTGTGAGGGCGCCCGCACCCCGGCGCTCGCCCGGGTGCGCGACCCCCGGCTCACCGCCCGGGAGGGCGAGGTGGCCGCGCTCGCCGCGGGCGGCCTGTCGAGCAAGCAGATCGCGGCCCGGCTCGCCATGTCGGTGCGCACGGTCGACAACCACCTGCGCGCCGTCTACCTCAAGCTCGGCATCGCGGGCCGGACCGAACTGGTCCACGTGGGCGTCCGGCCGCCGTCCGGCGTCGAGCGGGCCCCATGAGGCCGCCCCATCCCCGCACCATCCCCGCCCGGCCGGGCCACGGCCGGGCGGCACCCCGCGGGGCGGGGCTCAGGCGGTGCGGTGCGACTCGTAGCGCATCGTGCGGGAGACGCCGATGCGCACCGTGGTGCCGGGCAGGATCGCCACCGGCTCGTTCGGCGGGATGTCGTAGAAGTTCGGGTCGCCGGGCGGCTGCACCTGGGTGCCGTTCACCGAGCCGAGGTCGATGAGGTTCACGTCCCAGCCGTCGAGCTTCACCCGCAGGTGCCGGCGGGAGACCGACCCGTCCGGGCTGGTGATCTTGGCGGGGCGCGCCTCCCCGCTGAGCACCTCGGCCGCCCGCTCCGGGTCGCGGCCGAGCAGGTAGTCGGAGTCGAGGCGCAGCGTCATGCCGTCGTCGAGCACCAGCACGCCGAGCGGCGGACGCGGCCCCTTGTACGGCACGAGCTGGCGCTGGTCGAGGGCGGCGCCGCACACCGCGCAGTACGGCACGCGCGGGTCGTTGAAGTGGTCGTTCTTGCAGTCGACGCCGTAGACCATCGGCGTCGGCTCGGGCTCGGGCAGGTACTCGGTCGCCTCGCGCTCGGAGGAGTCCTGGCCGGACCCGGTCGCGGCGGGCGCCGGCTCGAACGTCGAACCCGAGCCGCCGTCGCCGGACGGCTGCGGCGCGAGGGCGTCGTCACCGCCGGTCGCCTTGTCCTCGCCCGCCAGCGCACTGAGCTGCTGGCCGGTCTGCGGCATCGGCCCGGAGAGCAGGCCGGGCGGGTTCGACGGCCCGGACGACGGGCCGGACACCGGCGCCGGGGCGGGCGGCACCGCCGGCTGCGGGGGCGCAGGCGGGGGCGCGGGCTGCGGGGCGGCGTCGAGCGGCGAGGGGGACGGCGCCGGCGCCGCGGGCAAGGGTTCGGGCGCCGCGGCCGGCAGGGCGGCCGGGACCCCGCCCAGGGCGCGCGGTGGCGGCGGCAGCGGCCCGGTGGCGGTGAGGTCGCAGACGAGCCCGGCGCCGCCGACCACCCCGCCGTCGAGGCGGGCGTGCGGCATCGGCTCCCCGGCCCCGGGCAGGCGCAGCTCGATCCGCGTGGCCGGGCCCGGGACGAGGCGGTCGGTCCAGGTGAGCGCGTCACGGCCGGACAGCCGCACCACGCCGTCGGGGCCGCCGTCGACGCTCGCCTCCGCGCTGCCGCTCACCAGCACGGCCACGCCGCCCGAGCACGGGCCCGCGACCGCGCACGAGGGCATCTCAGCCGCCATCGTCGTGGCGAGCGCCTGGGCGACCCGTCGCGCGAGGGCGAGTCCGTCACCGCCGGATGAGGCGGTCTCGTGCAACGCCGCGAGCAGGCTCTCGACGGCCTCCCCGGCCTGGCAGACGAGCATCAGGCCGCCCGTGTGGGCGATCACGCCGTCGCCCGGCAGGGGACGTACCACCCCGTATCCCTGGCTCGTCAAAGAACTCTCCCCTCCCCGGAAGCGCCACCGGATGTACGGCACTCGCATCGGTCGGTCCGCCACCGGCCGGGCGGCGCCCCGGACGGCGCTCCGGATGAGCGCGGACGGCGTCCGGCAGGCCGCGGCTGGAACGCCGGGTCGATGACGAACACCAACGCAATGGTCCGCAGCAAGACAAACAGTAGTAGACCTTCCGGCACAAGTGTGATCAGGCGGAACGGGTTGGCCAAGTCCTTCTCGCGTCACCGTCATACGCCCGCCCGCGGCGGGCCTGGCACCGACCGCCGGAGCCCCGGCCAGAGGCCCCCGGACAGGGCCGCCGCCGCCCGGGATGCCCGGCCGCGCCGGAACCCGGCTTCCCGGCGGGGCCGGATCACGGGTCGCCGCGGCCCGGAACGCCACCGTCCCGGGCGGCGGTCAGACGCCGGAGAACATCCGGTTGACGTCGGCCGTGACGAGCACGCCGTACACCTCGCCGCCGCGCTCCACGAGCAGGTACTCGGCGGCCGGGCTGCGGCGCATCGCGTCGATCAGCGGCTCGCCCTCGAGGTCCGCGGCGAGCACCAGCTCGGGCTCGAGCGAGCGCGCCACCGTGGCGGTGCTGATCCACGGGCGGCGCCGCTCGGGGGTGGCGGAGACCGCGGCCTCGTTCACGATCGCGACCGGCCGGCCCTCGTGGTCGGCGACCACGATCGCCCGCGCCCCGGCCTCCTGGGCGCGGCGCAGCGCCTCGGCGAGCGGCAGCTCGGCCGGGACCGCGATCGCCGGGCGGGCGAGCTCCCGGGCCCGCACCAGCGGGATGCGCGCCCGCACCCGGGCGACCCGCAGCGACTGGGAGGCGCCCATCCAGATGAACGAGGCGAGCAGCACCGACCACAGCAGGAAGGTGATCTCCTGGTCCTGGCCGGTGATGAGGGTGAGCCCCAGCGGCACCCCGACGAGCGCCACCGCGAGCACCCGGCCGACCCAGGCCGCGGCCACGGTGCCGGAGCCGGGGCTGCTGGTGAGCTTCCACACCCCGGCGCGGAGCATGCGCCCGCCGTCGAGCGGCAGGCCCGGCAGCAGGTTGAAGATGCCGACGATCAGGTTGGACAGCCACAGCTGCTGCACGAGCACGCCGACGACCGTGAACGGCGAGACGAACCGGTAGACGATGTAGCCGCCCGCGGCGAGGCCGAGCGACAGCAGCGGGCCCGCGAACGCGACGAGGAACTCCTTGCCCGGGCTGTCCGGCTCCCGCTCGATCTCCGACACCCCGCCGAGCAGGTAGAGCGTGATGCGCCGCACCGGCAGGCCGAACCGCAGCGCCACCACGCAGTGGGCCAGCTCGTGCAGGAACACCGACACGTAGAGGAACACGGCGAACACGAACGCCACCGCGTACCCGGTGGCCTGGCTCAGCCAGGGCAGGTAGGCGAGCACGACCGGCTGGAACGTGTAGGTGATGAACGCGGCGACGATGAGCCAGGTCGGCGAGACGTACACCGGGATGCCGAAGGGCCGGCCCATCCGTAGCCCGGGTGAGCGCTCCTTTGGCGACTGGTTGCTCATCGGCGTTCCCTCGCGGCGGCTGGTGCTGGGGTGGTCATCGTGCCTCGATGCTACGCGGCCGGGCGGGAGGGCGCAGACCCCGGTTGTGGCCACGTCCGGCCCCGGACCGTCGGCCCGGTGACCTAGAGTGCCCCCATGGCGGCTGAGGCGACGAACATCGAGAGCGCCCCGAGCGGGGAGCGTGCCACCGGCGACGGCGCGGGCCTGCCCACGGTGGTCACCGCGGACGGCACGGCCCGGCCGATCATCGGCGCGCTCTCCCCCTCCCGGGCGGGCGACTTCATGACCTGCCCGCTGCTCTACCGGTTCCGGGTGATCGACCAGCTCCCCGAGCGGCCCGCCCCGGCCGCGGTGCGCGGCACCCTGGTGCACGCGGTGCTCGAGCGGCTGTACGACCTGCCCGCCGCCGGGCGCACCCCCGCCGCGGCCCGCGAGCTGCTGCTGCCGGAGTGGCGGCGGCTGCTGGAGGAGGAGCCCGCGTACGCCGAGCTGTTCGCCGACGACGCCGAGCGCGAGGCCTGGCTGGAGCAGGCCGCGGGCATGCTCGACCGGTACTTCCACATGGAGGACCCGCGGCGCCTGGAGCCGGCCCAGCGGGAGCTGTACGTGGAGGCGGTGCTCGACAGCGGGCTGCTGCTGCGCGGCTACATCGACCGGCTCGACGTGGCGCCGAACGGCGACATCCGGGTCGTCGACTACAAGACCGGCAGCGCCCCCGGCCCGGAGTTCGAGGCGAAGGCGCTCTTCCAGATGAAGTTCTACGCCCTGGTGCTGTGGCGGCTGCGCGGCACGGTGCCCCGGCTGCTGCAGCTCATGTACCTGGGCAACGGCGAGGTGCTGCGGTACTCCCCGGACGAGGACGACCTGCGCGCCACCGAACGCAAGATCCACGCGCTGTGGCAGGCGATCGAGCGGGCGGTGCGCACCAAGCAGTGGCACGCGCGGCGCAGCCGGCTGTGCGACTGGTGCGACCACCAGGCGCTGTGCCCGATGTTCGGCGGCACCCCGCCGCCGGTGCCCGACCGCGCGCCCGCCGAGATGCTGCGCAGCCGGCGCGCCGCCACCGACGAGATCTGACCCGGTCCCGCCGGTCGCGGAGGCCGTGGCGGCCGCCGGAGCGTGATCTCCTCGCGGCGCGGCCCGTCTCCTCCTCGAGGAGGAGGCGGGAATCCGCCCCCGGCAGGGCGTCCGCGGCGCAGGGCGACCTAGATTGAGATAATGCGTGCCATGTCGGACGGCCGGCCGGGCCGGCTGTGGGACACCCCCGCGCTGTGGGACGCCGCCCTGGCGGCGGTGGTGGCGTTGCTGTCGATCGGCCTGGCGGTGGCCTTCGATCCCGCCGCCCTTCCCGAGGGGGGCGGCGCACGCCGCGCCACCGCCGGGGACAGCCCGCTCAGCCTGACGTTGATCGCGCTCGCCTGCGCGCCGATCGCACTGCGGCGGCTCCGGCCGTACCCGATGCTCGTGCTGAGCCAGGTGCCGATCGTCGCGCTCGCCGCGATCGACGCGGACCCGGGAACGGCCGAGCTCGCCACGCTCATCCTGCTGCACGCGGTGGCCGCCCACCGGGGGCTCGCGCAGAGCCTCATCGCGCTCGCCACGGCCGGGCTCGGGTACGCGGTGGCCGCGGCGTTCGGCCAGCTCCCGTGGACGCTGCACCTGCTCGCCGGCGTGCTGCTGTTCGCGGCGTGGATGGCGGGCCGCGGCAGCCGGCTGCGCCGGGCCTACCTCGCCGAGCTGGAGGACCGGGCCGAGCGGCTCGAGCGGGCGCGGGAGGCGGACCGGCGGGCGGCCCGGGCCGAGGAGCGGCAGCGCATCGCCCGCGAGCTGCACGACGTGGTCGCCCACCACGTCAGCGTGATGACGGTGCAGGCCGCGGCGGCGCGCAAGGTGCTCGCGGCCAACCCCGGCCTCGCCGCCGACGCGCTGTCGGCGATCGAGGAGATGGGGCGCACCGCGATGGCGGAGATGCGCAACATCGTCGGGGTGCTGCGCACCGACGGCGAGGACGGCGAGCGGGCCCCGCAGCCGGGCGTGGGCGATCTGCCCGCCCTGGTGGAGCAGATGCGGGAGGCGGGCCTGCGCACCCAGCTGTGGGTCGAGGGCGACGGGCCGAAGCTCCCCCCGGGCATGGACCTCGCGGTCTACCGGCTGGTGCAGGAGGCGCTCACCAACACCCTGCGGCACGCCGGGCCGTCGGCGCGGGCGTGGGTGACGCTGCGGTACGAGCCGGGCGCGCTCACCGTGCGGGTCGAGGACGACGGCCGGGGCCCGGATCCGGAGGAGGCGCCGCGGGAGCGGAACGGCCGGCCGCAGCGGGCCGACGGCGCCCGGCACGCGGGCGGCGGGGACGGCGAGCGCACCGGCCACGGCCTGGTGGGCATCCGCGAGCGCGTCTCCCTCTATGGTGGGGAACTGCGGGTCGGCCCGCGTCGGGGCGGCGGGTTCGAGGTGTGTGCCCGCTTCCCCCTCACGACGGCCTCGCGGGGAGAGAGATGACGATCAGGGTGTTGCTCGTCGACGACCAGCCGCTGCTGCGCACCGGGTTCCGGCTCATCCTCGAGGCCGAGCCCGACGTGACCGTGGTGGGCGAGGCCGGGGACGGCACCGCCGCCGTCGAGCAGGCGCGGGCGCTGCTGCCCGACGTGGTGCTCATGGACATCCGCATGCCCGGGGTGGACGGCATCGAGGCGACCCGGCGCATCGTGCGCGACGCGGCCGGGGGCGCGCACACCCCGCGGGTGCTCGTGCTCACCACGTTCGACCTCGACGAGTACATCATCGAGGCGCTGCGCGCCGGGGCGAGCGGCTTCCTGCTCAAGGACGTGCCGCCGGACGACCTGGTGCAGGCGATCCGGGTGGTGGCGGCCGGGGACGCGATCGTGGCGCCGAGCGTGACCCGGCGGCTGCTCGACAGGTTCGCCTCCCGGCTGCCCGCGGCGGGCCCGCGGCCCACCCCGCCGCGCCTGGAGCGGCTCACCGAGCGGGAGCTGGAGGTGCTGCGCCTGATCGCCCGGGGCATGTCGAACGCGGAGATCGCCGCCGAGCTGGTGGTGAGCGAGACCACGGTGAAGACGCACGTCGGCAACGTGCTCACCAAGCTCGGCCTGCGCGACCGGGTGCAGGCCGTGGTGCTCGCGTACGAGACCGGGCTGGTCACCCCGGGCGCGCTGTCCTGAGCCGCGTGCGTCCCGGCCCACGGAGGCGGTCGCGCGCCGGGACGCACGGCCCCGCGTCCCCGCACCGGGGCCGGGCGTCCGCGCCGCGGCGGGTCAGCCGGCGCCGACGGCCGTCTCGCTCTCCTTGGCGTCGTCCCGGTCGGCCCCGGCCTGCGTCTCCTTGGCCGCCGGGGCGTTCTCCGGGAAGTGGCAGGCGACCTGGTGGCCGGGCGCGAGCGTCTCCAGCGGCGGCTCGACGGTCCGGCAGATCTCCTGCGCCTTCCAGCAGCGGGTGTGGAAGCGGCAGGCCGGCGGCGGGTTGATCGGGCTCGGCACGTCGCCCTGCAGGCGGATGCGCTCGCGGTGCAGCCGCCGCTTGGGGTCGGGGATCGGCACCGCCGACAGCAGCGCCTTGGTGTACGGGTGCATCGGCGACTCGTACAGCCCCTTGCGGTCGGCGAGCTCCACGATCTTGCCCAGGTACATGACGGCGACCCGGTCGCTGATGTGCCGCACCACCGACAGGTCGTGGGCGATCACCACGTAGGTGAGGCCGAGCTCCTGCTGCAGGTCCTCCAGCAGGTTGATCACCTGGGCCTGGATCGACACGTCGAGCGCGGAGACCGGCTCGTCGGCGATGATCAGCTTGGGCCGGAGGGCGAGCGTGCGGGCGATGCCGATGCGCTGGCGCTGGCCGCCGGAGAACTCGTGCGGGTAGCGGTTGTAGTGCTCGGGATTGAGCCCGACCAGCTCGAGCAGCTCCTGGACCGCCTTCTTGACGCCCTGCTCGGTCTTGATGCCCTGGATGCGGAACGGCGCGCCGACGATCGTGCCCACGGTGTGCCGCGGGTTGAGCGACGAGTAGGGGTCCTGGAAGATCATCTGGATGTCGCGGCGCAGCGGGCGCATCTTACCCTGCGACAGGTGGGTGATGTCCGTGCCGTCGAAGATGATCTTCCCGTCGCTCGGCTCGAGCAGCCGGGTGATGAGCCGGCCCGTGGTGGTCTTGCCGCAGCCCGACTCCCCCACCAGGCCGAGCGTCTCGCCCTTGCGCACCTCGAAGGTGACGCCGTCGACCGCCTTGACCGCCCCGACCTGCCGCTTGAGCAGGCCCTTGGTGATGGGGAAGTGCTTGCGCAGGCCCTGGACGGACAGCAGTGGCCGTTCTTCGGTCATGAGGTCTCCTTCATCCGCCGCGCGCCCGCGCCGCCGTACCGGCCGTCGTGCCGATCGCGCCCCCGTGGCGCTCGTCTCGCCTCGCCGCTCACGCCGACTCCAGGTTCGGACGGATCTCGTTCTCCCAGATGGCGCGCCGGTCCTGCGCGCTCATGTGGCACCGCACCAGGTGGCCGGGCGCGGTCTCGACGAGCTCGGGCACCTCGGTGTCGCACCTGCCCCCGGTGCGGCCGGTGAACCCGCACCGCGGGTGGAACGCGCAGCCGCGCGGCACGTTGATCAGCGAGGGCGGGGTTCCCTTGATCGGCATGAGCCGCTCGGTCGGCTCCCGGTCCAGGCGCGGCATCGAGCCGAGCAGGCCCCAGGTGTAGGGGTGTTCGGGGCGCTCGAAGATGTCCTCGGCCGGGCCGTACTCGACCGCCCTGCCGGCGTACATCACCAGGATGTCGTCGGCGAGCTCGGCGACGACGCCGAGGTCGTGGGTGATGATGATCAGCGCGGCGTTGAAGTCGCGCTGCAGGTCCCGCATGAGGTCGAGGATCTGGGCCTGCACGGTCACGTCGAGCGCGGTGGTGGGCTCGTCCGCGATGAGCAGCTCGGGGTCGCAGCACAGCGCCATGGCGATCATCGCGCGCTGGCGCATGCCGCCGGAGAACTCGTGCGGGTAGCTGTCCACGCGGCGGTCCGGCTGCGGGATGCCGACCCGGGCCAGCATCTCGATGGCGTGCTTGCGCGCGACCTGCTTGCTGACGTCGTTGTGCACCCGGTAGGCCTCGATGATCTGGTCGCCCACCGTGTAGTACGGGTGCATCGCCGACAGCGGGTCCTGGAAGATCATCGCCATCTTCTTGCCGCGCAGCCGCCGTACCTGCTCGGCGCTCGCGGACACCAGCTCCTCGCCGTCGAGCCAGATCTCGCCGGAGATCCGCGCGCGGCCGCCCTTGTGCAGGCCGAGGATGCCGAGGCTGGTGACGCTCTTGCCGGAACCGGACTCGCCGACGATGCCGAGGGTCCTGCCCCGCTCCAGCTTGAACGACAGCCCGTCGACCGACTTCACCAGGCCGTCGTCGGTCGGGAAGTGGATGCGCAGGTCCCGCACCTCGAGGAACGAGGTGGGCGGCCCGCCCTGGCCGCCGCCGGTGGGGGCGGCCTGACTGCTGGTCTTCTCGGTCACGAGAGCCTCACCCTCGGGTCGACCACCGCGTACAACAGGTCCACGATCAGGTTCGCGATCACCACGAAGAACGCCGTGAGCATGGTGACGCCCATGATCTGCGGCAGGTCGTTCTTCATGATGGCGCTCACCGCGTACTTGCCCACGCCGTTGAGCGAGAACGTGCTCTCGGTGAGCACGGCGCCGCCGAGCAGCAGGCCGAAGTCGAGGCCGAAGATGGTGACGATCGGGGTGAGCGCGCCCCGCAGGCCGTGCTTGACGATCACCTTCGACTCGGGCAGGCCCTTCGCCCGCGCGGTGCGGATGTAGTCCTCGCTCATCGTCTCCAGCATGCCCGCCCGGGTGAGCCGCGCGTACGACGCCGCGTAGAGGAAGGCGAGCGTCGTCCATGGGAGGATCATGTTGTAGGCCCACTCGACCGGGTTCTCCAGGAACGGCGTGTAGCTGCCGCCGGGCGCGGTGATGCCCAGGCCGTAGCTGAAGACCACGAGCGAGGCGATGCCGGTGAAGAAGATCGGCAGGGAGACGCCGGCGAGCGCCACGCCCATCGCGGCGCGGTCGAACAGGCTCCCCCGCTTCAGCGCGGACACCACGCCGGTGGCGATGCCGCCGATCAGCCACAGCACCGCGGCGCCGACCGCCAGCGAGACCGTGACCGGGAGCCGGTCCATCAGGTCCGGCCAGACCGGCTGCCGGGTGATGAACGAGTAGCCGAAGCAGGGGGCGGGGCACTGCTCCACGCCCGCGCCGGTGTCGTACTCGGTGCCGAAGAACACCCCGGCGATCCACCGCCCGTACTGCACGACCAGCGGGTCGTTGAATCCGAGCCGCTCCGCCTGGGCCGCGACGATCTCCCCGGTCGCCGCCCTGCCCACGTAGCGGTTGGCCATGTCCATCGGCGTCGCGCCGGCCAGCCGCGGCACCACGAAGAAGATCGAGAACGTGACCATGCTCACCACGATGAGCATGAACACCGCGCCGATCAGGCGCCGAATGATGTAAGTGCCCACACCTTCCCCCGGCTCCGGGGGGCCGGCCGCTCAGGCCGGCCCCCACGCGCCTCGGTTACCGAACCGACCGGGCGTCCGTCAGGCGACGCCCATGTTCAGGTAGTCGTACATGTCGAACGCGCCGGTGACGAACACGTTCGTCGCGCCGATCGGGCGCACCAGCACGCTCTTGGACCACACGATCGGGAGGACGAACGCCTCCTCCATGACCTTGAGGTCCACCTGGGCCCACAGCTCGTCGCGCTTGGCCTTGTCGGTCTCCTCGTTGGCCTGGTCGATCAGCTTGTCGATCTCGTCGCTCTTGATGCTGATGTTGTAGTTACCCGACTCGCGGATCGTCCGGCTGTCGGTGATCTGGGACATGAAGCCGAAGCCGTCGTTCCAGTCCGCGGCCCAGCCGTGGGTGCCCAGGCCGATGCCGTTCTCCTTCACGAAGGACGGCTTGCCGAAGTAGAGGGTGAAGTAGTCACTGGTCGGGTAGCCCTTGAGGTTGAGCTTGATGCCGACCCGGGCCAGCGACTGCTGCAGCGACTCGGCGGTCGCCTTCTCCTTCGGCCGGTCGGACCGGTAGGCCATGGTGGTCTCGAAGCCGTTCGGCTGGCCGCACTTGGCCAGGGCCTCCTTGGCCTTGTCCAGGTCGCCGGTGCCCGTCGGGTACAGGTCGATCTTCTTCCAGCCGTCGATGGACGGCGGCATGAGGCCGGTCGCGATCTCGCCGCCGGCGAACTCGCCGCCGTAGGCCTGCTGGAGGCTCACCCGGTCGGCCGCGTAGATGATGGCCTTGCGGCACTCGACGTTGTCGAGCGGCTTGACGTCCGGGACGATCGGGATGAACCAGGTGCGGGCGCCGGTCGGGTTGTCCACCCGCTCCTTGAGCTGCGGGTCGCTCAGCACGCGGCCGAGCGCGGCCGGCTGCACGCCGGTGCCGGCGAGGTCGACGTGGAGGTCACCGGAGATGATCCGGTTGTCCAGGTCGTCGGAGTTCACGCCGAGGTAGATCTCGTACCGGTCCGGCAGCGCCTTGCGGATCGGGTCGGTCGCCGGGTCCCAGTTCGGGTTGCGCACCAGCGTGTACTGCTTGCCGGTCTGCACGGTCTCGAACATGTACGGACCGGACGCGACCGGGTGCTCGCGGTACTTGGTGCCGGTGTCCTTGTCCTTCGGCACCGGGATGGTGGCGGGCAGCGCGGCGAAGTTGTCGAAGCCACCGTAGGGCTTCTTCAGGTGGAAGACGATCGTCCGGTCGTCCGGGGTCTCGATCGCCTGGTCGGTGTTCACGTCCGGCGTCTTGTAGACGCTCTTGAACTCCTTGGGCAGGTCGAGCCAGTCGTTGAAGTACGTCGGGCCGTTGGGGAAGGTCTCCTTGTCGAGCGACCGGAGCACCGCGTACTTGACGTCCTTGGACGTGATCGGCGTGCCGTCCTCGAACTTGACGCCCTCGCGGAGCTTGTAGGTCCAGGTCTTGCCGCCGTCGCTCGGGGTGCCGAGGCTCTCGGCGAGGTCCGGAACGAGCTCACGGCCCTTGGCGCCCGGCGCCGGGTTGTAGGTGACCAGCGGCCGGCCGTAGATCCGGATGAGGTTCCAGGACAGGGCGTAGTAGGTGTCGGCGGGGTCGATCGAGTCCCAGTCCTCGGAGATCGCCATCTTGAGCGTGCCGCCCTTCTTGTCGGAAGGGTTGAACACGTTCTCAAGCGCGGCGTTCATGGTGTGCTTGGCGGCCGCGGACTCGCCGCCCCCACCCGAGGACTGCGTGCCGCCCCCGCCGCAGGCGGACAGGCCCAGGGCGAGGGCCGCCCCCACGGCGGTGAACGCCAGTGCGGACTTCTTCTTCATTACGTGCACCCCTTGGTGGTCGGAAAACGGGGATGAAAGATCACTGGTCAGCGGGAGGACTTGGGGTCGAGTGCGTCGCGCAGGCCGTCACCGAACAGGTTGAAGGCGAGGACCGTGATGAAGATCGCCATGCCCGGGAAGAACATGAAGTGCGGCACGGTGTAGTACTTCACCGCCTCCGACAGCAGCCCGCCCCAGGTGGGCGTGGGCGCCTGGACGCCGACGCCGAGGAAGGAGAGCGCGGCCTCGAACAGCACGTTCGAGGGGATGAGGAGCGTGGCGTAGATGAGAATCGGCGCGATCAGGTTGGGCAGGATCTCCCGGAACAGGATGTACGGCCCGCGCGCCCCCAGGCTCCGGGCGGCGTCGACGAACTCGCGCTCGCGCAGCGAGAGCGTCTGGCCGCGGATGATGCGGCCGATGTACGGCCAGTTGAAGAACCCGATCACGAAGATGAGCAGCGCGATGCGGAGGGAGTCCCCCTTGATCCCGAGCTGCTGCTCGAACTGCGCCAGCACGCCGACGAGGGCGAGGGCGAAGACGAGCAGGGGGAAGGCGAGGAAGACGTCCATCAGGCGGCTGATGATGTAGTCCACCCAGCCGCCGAAGTAGCCGGCCACGATGCCCATGACCGTGCCGATCAGCACCGAGAGCAGCGTGGCGCAGAACGCGATCAGCAGCGAGATGCGCGAGCCGTACACCACGCGGCTGAACAGGTCGCGGCCGGTCTGCGGCTCGACGCCGAACAGGAACTCGCTGCTGATGCCCGATCCGCCCTTGGGGATCTGGGTGACCGGGTCGATCATCTCCTGGTGGAACTCGAGGGGCGGATGCCCGAACAGCCGCACCACGACCGGGGCGAAGATCGCGACCAGGATCAGGAAGATCACGACGAACGCACCGGACATCGCGACCTTGTCGCGCTTGAGGCGATTCCAGGCGATCTGGCCGAGTGATCGGCCCTGGATCGTCTTTCCGCTCGCACCCTCGAGTACGGCCTCGGGCTGCGCCTCGGCGGTACTGCCCGGCACGTCGAGCGGCGCGCTCATACTGTCGGCCCCCTGGATCACAGACGACAAAACCAACGCGCCGACTGTCGGTCGACAGCGCGGCTAGGACGACCACCCTAACCGTCGTCCCAGGAGGCAGAATCTATGCCCTGAGCTGCGCTGACCAGTACGTGAACGAACGATGTGGCTTAACTGTGATTCAGGCGAAACTCATCTGTGTTGATCTTCGGAGGAATGTCCTGGAGGTGTCATGGTTATGTCTCAAAACCGTGACATACCAAGATAAAACAAGGACATTTTTTTACCCGCAATCGGGATGGAAAAACCCGCCGGAGCGATTCCGTTAAGCAATCCCGCGCCGTTTGAGAATCTCCTCGATCTCGGAGAAATCGTCGTCCGCTGGCGCCTGCCGGCCCGGACGCGGCAGCGGCCGGGTGGGCTCGCTCCCCGTCGCGGCCCGGCGCTGCGCGCCGCCGCCCGGCGCGGCCGTGCCCGCCGCGTCGCCGCCGGCCGCCGGCGCGGGCGCGCGCCGGCCACCGCCGCCGCGCCGGCGCAGGATGCCGGAGACGAGGAACAGCAGCACCGACAGGCCGGTGAGGATCACCCCGGCCCACACCATCGGCGAGAGCACCAGCCCGGTGACGAACCGCACCGCCGCCGTGCCGATCTGCCACAGCGTCTGCAGCGCGCCGGTCAGGTACGCGGCCATCGGCAGCAGCGCCCAGGCGGTCACCCGCAGCCCCGAGGCGGCCCCGCGCCGCCGGAACGCCAGGAAGGCGAGCACCAGGCCGGCCGCGGTGAGCCCGGCGCACAGCGGCAACCACGCGATCTGATCGAAGGACATATCCGCCTCACCCTGTCGACATCGCCTGCCCCTCCATCCTGACATGCGACGCGACCGGGCGGGCTCCTCCGGAAGGAGGGTCGGTCCCCTAGGGGGACGCGGGAGGGGTGATCAGGGTTCGGGGAACAGGCCGCGCAGCCGGTCCACGGAGAGCTCCTTGAGGGAGCCGACGACGAGCCGGCCCGGCGCCGCCTCGACCGGCAGCACGCTCGGCACGGCGACCACGCGGCAGCCCGCGGCGGTCGCCGCGGCGACCCCGTTCGGCGAGTCCTCCAGCGCCACGCAGCGCCCGGGCGGCAGGCCCAGCAGCCGCGCCGCCCGCAGGTACGGCTCGGGGTCGGGCTTGTGCCGGGTGACGTCGTCCCCGGTGACCACCACGTCGAACCGGTCGGCGCCGACCACGCCGAGCACCGCGTCGGCGAGCACCCGACCGGAGGAGGTGACCAGGCCGGTGCGCAGGCCCGCCGCGCGCACCTCGGTGAGCAGCTCGTCGGCGCCGGGCATGAGCTCGACCCCCTCGGCGAGCCGGGACCGCATGCCCTCGAGCATCCAGCCCGCGACCACCTCGGGGGCGACGTCCGCCCCGGTCACCTCGAGGATGTAGCTCACGGTGGAGCGCATCGAGCCGCCCACGAGCCGCTTCTGGTGCGCCCTCCCCCAGGTGCCGCCGAGCCGCTCTGCGACCTCGGTCTCCACCTCGTACCAGAGCTGCTCGGAATCGACGAGCAGGCCGTCCATGTCGAACAGGACCGCCTCCACCCCACCACCCCCGTGCAGGTTCGCTCACGTATGGGCGCACCCACGGCGGCGCCCCCCGTGATTCTGCCATGCCGCCTTCGCCCGGGCTTGACGGCCTTGTCCGCGGCCGGGGTGGCGTGCGCGCGCCGGCGGCCGGGCGACCGGCACCGCCCGGCCGTGCCGTACGCGGGTCAGACCTTGAAGTACTTCGCCTCGGGGTGGTGGGCGATCAGCGCGGAGGTGGACTGCTCGGGGTGGAGCTGGAACTCCTCCGAGAGGGTCACGCCGATCCGCGACGGGTCGAGCAGCTCGAACAGCTGCCGCTGGTCCTCCAGGTTCGGGCAGGCCGGGTAGCCGAACGAGTAGCGGCAGCCGCGGTACCTCACGTCGAGGATGCCCTCGAGGTCGTCGGGGTCCTCGCCGGCGAGGCCGAGCTCCTCGCGGACCCGGGCGTGCCAGAACTCCGCCAGCGCCTCGGTGAGCTGCACCGACAGGCCGTGCAGCTCGAGGTACTCGCGGTAGGCGTCCTTGGCGAACAGCTCCTGGGCGGCCTGGCCGATCCGGGCGCCCATGGTCACCACCTGGAAGGCGACGACGTCGACCTCGCCGGACTCGCGCGGGCGGAAGAAGTCGGACAGGCACAGGTGCCGGTCGCGGCGCTGCCGGGGGAAGGTGAACCGGGTGCGCTCGTTCCCGGCCTCGTCGAGGATGACCAGGTCGTCGCCCTCGCTGACGCACGGGAAGTAGCCGTAGACCACGGCGGCCTGCAGCAGGTTCTCGGTCTGCAGCCGCTCCAGCCACATGCGCAGCCGCGGCCGCCCCTCGGTCTCCACGAGCTCCTCGTACGACGGGCCGGAGCGGCCGCCGCGGGCCGGCTTGAGGCCCCACTGGCCCATGAACGTGGCCCGCTCGTCGAGGTACGCGGCGTAGTCGGCGAGCGGCACGCCCTTGACCACGCGGGCGCCGTAGAACGGCGGCGCCGGCACCGGGTTGTCCACGGCGACGTCGGAGCGCTTCGGCATCTCCGCCTCGGGGGTGCGGATGAGCCGGGCGCCCGACTTGACCTTGCGGGTGCGCAGCGGGGGCAGCTCGGCGCCCTCCTCGCCGCGCTTGACCGCCATGAACGCGTCCATCAGGCGCAGGCCCTCGAAGGCGTCCCGGGCGTACCGCACCTCGCCCTCGTAGATGTCGGCGAGGTCCTGCTCGACGTAGGCGCGGGTGAGCGCGGCGCCGCCGAGCAGCACCGGGTAGCGCCGGGCGAGACCCCGGGCGTTGATCTCCTCGAGGTTCTCCTTCATCACCACCGTGGACTTCACCAGCAGGCCGGACATGCCGATCACGTCGGCCTGGTGGCGCTCGGCGGCCTCGAGGATCGCGGACACCGGCTGCTTGATGCCGAGGTTGATCACCTCGTAGCCGTTGTTCGACAGGATGATGTCGACGAGGTTCTTGCCGATGTCGTGCACGTCGCCCTTGACCGTGGCGAGCACGATCCGGCCCTTGCCGCCGGTCTCCACCTTCTCCATGTGCGGCTCGAGGTAGGCGACCGCGGCCTTCATCACCTCGGCGGACTGGAGCACGAACGGGAGCTGCATCTCGCCCCGGCCGAACAGGTCGCCGACGACCTTCATGCCGTCGAGCAGCACGTCGTTGATGATCTCCAGGGCGGGGCGGGTCCGCAGCGCGAGGTCGAGGTCCTCCTCCAGGCCCTTGCGCTCGCCGTCGATGATGCGCCGCTTGAGCCGCTCCCACAGCGGCAGGGCGGCGAGCTCGGCGGCCCGGTCCTGGCGCAGCGAGGCGGCGTCCACGCCCTCGAACAGCTCCATGAACCGCTGCAGCGGGTCGTAGCCGTCGCGCCGCCGGTCGTAGACGAGGTCGAGGGCGACCTCGCGCTGCTCGGCCGGGATGCGCGCCATCGGCAGGATCTTGGAGGCGTGCACGATCGCCGAGTCGAGCCCGGCGTTGACGCACTCGTTGAGGAACACCGAGTTGAGCACCACGCGCGCGGCCGGGCTGAGGCCGAACGAGACGTTCGACACGCCGAGCGTGGTCTGCACCTTCGGGTAGCGGCGCTTGAGCTCGCGGATCGCCTCGATCGTCTCCAGGGCGTCGCGGCGGGTCTCCTCCTGCCCGGTGGCGATCGGGAAGGTGAGGCAGTCGATGATGATGTCCTCGATCCGCATGCCCCACTTGCCGGTGAGGTCCTCGATGAGCCGGGTGGCGACGCGGAGCTTGTGCTCGGCGGTGCGGGCCTGGCCCTCCTCGTCGATGGTGAGCCCGACCACGGCCGCGCCGTGCTCCTTCACCAGCGGCATGATCCGCGCGAACCGGGACCCGGGGCCGTCGCCGTCCTCGTAGTTCACCGAGTTGATCACCGAGCGGCCGCCGAGCATCTCCAGCGCGGCCTGGATCACCGCGGGCTCGGTGGAGTCGATCATGATGGGGAGCGTGGACGCGGTGGCGAACCGGAACGCCAGCTCCTTCATGTCGGCCACGCCGTCCCGGCCGACGTAGTCGACGCACAGGTCGAGCATGTGCGCGCCGTCGCGGGCCTGGGCGCGGGCGATCTCCACGCACTCGTCCCACTTTCCGGCGAGCATCGCCTCGCGGAACGCCTTGGAGCCGTTGGCGTTGGTGCGCTCGCCGATGGCGAGGAACGAGGTGTCCTGGCGGAACGGCACGTGCTGGTAGAGCGAGGACGCGCCGGGCTCGGGGCGCGGGCGCCGCGGGGCGCGCTCGCGGCCGCGCAGCCGCTCGACCACCAGCCGCATGTGCTCGGGCGTGGTGCCGCAGCAGCCGCCGACGAGTGCCAGGCCGTACTCGCGGGTGAACACGTCGTGGGCGTCGGCGAGCTCGGCCGGGGTGAGCGGGTAGTGGGCGCCGTCGGCGGTGAGCTCGGGCAGGCCGGCGTTCGGCATGCAGGACAGCGGCAGCCGGCAGTGCTTGGCGAGGTACCGCAGGTGCTCGCTCATCTCGGCGGGGCCGGTGGCGCAGTTGAGGCCGATCACGTCCACGCCGAGCGGCTCGACCGCGGTGAGCGCCGCGCCGATCTCGGTGCCGAGCAGCATGGCGCCGTTGGTCTCCACGGTCACCTGGGCGATGATCGGCACGTCCCGGCCGGACTCGGCGATCGCCCGCTTCGCGCCGATCACCGCGGCCTTGAGCTGGAGCAGGTCCTGGCAGGTCTCGATGATGAGCGCGTCGGCCCCGCCGGCCACCAGGCCGGCCGCGTTCTGCCGGTACGCCTCGCGCAGCTCGGCGAACGTGACGTGGCCGAGGGTGGGCAGCTTGGTGCCCGGGCCGATGGAGCCGAGCACGAACCGCGGGTGGTCGGGCGTGGACCAGTGGTCGGCCGCCTCCCTGGCGAGCCGCGCCCCGGCCTCGGAGAGCTCGTAGATCCGGTGGGCGATGTCGTACTCGCCGAGGTTGCCGAGGTTGGCGCCGAAGGTGTTGGTCTCGATGCAGTCGACCCCCGCCTCGAGATAGGCGTCGTGCACCGCCCGGACCACGTCGGGCCGGGTCACGTTGAGCACCTCGTTGCAGCCCTCGTGACCCTCGAAGTCGTCGAGCGTGATCTGGTGGCGCTGCAGCATCGTCCCCATCGCCCCGTCCGCGATGAGTATGCGCTGGGACAGGGCGTCGCGGAAGGTCGATCTGCTCATGCGGTAAGTCTAGCGGTGCCCGTCATGCCGGGTCCGGGCCATCGCGGAGGCCGCCCGGACCGCCGATCCGGGCGTGGTTCGCGCCTCGATCGACCGCGACGAGGTGGTTTCACCCGATACGGGAGGGGGTTGCCGTCGCTTTTCCGGGCGCCCAGCGAATAGTCTTAGCCGGAAGGCCGCGTCCCGGCGGCCGGGCGAAGGAGGAGGCGGCGCAAGTGATCGAGTTCGAAGGGCTCCCCGAGCTCGTCGATCCGGTGCTCATCGCCGCGTTCGAAGGCTGGAACGACGCGGGTGAGGCGGCCAGCGGCGCGATCGCGCACCTGGAGACGGAGTGGAAGGCCGGCCCCTTGCTGGAGCTGGACCCCGAGGACTACTACGACTTCCAGGTCACCCGCCCGATCGTGGAGCTCGGCGAGGGCCTGACACGATCGATCATCTGGCCCACGACGCGGCTGTTGCACGCCCGTCCGCCCGGCGGCGAGCGGGACATCGTGCTGCTGCGCGGGATCGAGCCGAACTTCCGGTGGCGCACCTTCTGCCGCGAGATCATCGCGATCTGCCAGGAGCTCGGCGTGGAGCGGGCGATCCTGCTCGGCGCCCTGCTCAACGACTCGCCGCACACCCGGCCGGTGCCGGTGGTGGGCACGGTGAGCGACCCGGGCCTGGCGCGGCAGCTCCACATCGAGCTGAGCCGGTACGAGGGCCCGACCGGCATCGTGGGCGTGCTGCAGCAGGCGCTCACCGCGGCCGGGCTGGAGACGGTGTCGCTGTGGGCGTCGGTGCCGCACTACGTGGCCCAGCCGCCGAACCCCAAGGCGACGCTCGCGCTGCTCCGCCGGGTGGAGGACCTGCTGGAGTTCCCGGTGCCGCTCGGCGACCTGCCCGAGGAGGCGCGGGCCTGGGAGCGCGGCGTGGACGAGCTCGCCGCCCAGGACGCGGAGGTCGCCGAGTACGTGCGGGAGCTGGAGCAGCGCAAGGACGCCACCGAGCTGCCCGAGGCGACCGGCGAGGCGATCGCCGCCGAGTTCGAGCGCTACCTGCGCCGCCGCGACGGCGGCGCCGAGCACTAGGCCGGCGCCGGGCGTCGCCGGGCGGGAGGGCCGGGCGGCGCGGCGGCCGAAGGTGCGCGAGGGGCGGCGGGGAAGGCCCGCGGCGGGGTCAGGCGGAGCGCGGCACCGCGCCCGCGGCCGCCTCGCCGGGCTTCAGCACGCCGGCCGCGACGAGGGCCTCGTCGTGCCGCGCCCACACCAGCGCGGCGACGTCGCGGTCCGCGCCGAGCGGCCCGCTCACCAGGTCGGCGCCGCACGCCTCCAGGCGCCGCTGGAAGTGGCCGGGCGCGAGCAGGTAGGAGGCGACCGCGACGCGGGGCGCGGGGCCGCGGCGCAGCGCCTCGACCGCGTCGGCCACGGTGGGCTCCCCCGCCGAGAGGAACGCGGCCGTGACCGGCCGGGCGAGCCGCAGCGACAGCAGCCGGGCGGCGGCCCGCACGTCCTCGCGGGCGCGCGGGTCGGAGGAGCCGGCCGCGCCGAGGATCACCGCGTCGACGGTGCGCAGCCCGGCCGCGGCGAGCCGCCGGGCCAGGGCCGAGGCGAGCAGCGGGTGCGGGCCGAGCGCGCGGGCGACCACCGCGCCGGGGCGGGTGCGGGCGAGCACGCCCGGCAGGTCGACGCGCACGTGGTACCCGGCGGCGAGCAGCAGCGGCACCACGACCACCGGCTCGGGGAGCCGGGCGGGCAGGTCCGCGAGCAGCGGCGAGCTGATCTCCAGGAAGGCGAGCTCCACCCGGTGCCCGGGGCGCTCGGCGCGCACCCGGGCGGCGAGCGCGGCGAGCACCGCCTCGCCCGCCGGGTCACGGGTGCCGTGCGCCACGAGCACCAGGGTGCCGGAGGCCCGGCCCGGCCCCACGTCGCCGGGCCCCCGGACCCGCCCGGTGCCGTACCGGGCCGCCGCGGCCCGGGGGGCGGCGAGGGCCAGGCGCGGGTACGGCGGTGCCGTCCGCGGGCCCGTCACCGCAGGCCGTCCCGGTCGCAGGCGAGCCGGTAGCCGCGCTTGACCACGGTCTCCACGATGCCGGAGGGGCCGAGCGCCCGGCGCAGCCGCGTGATCGCCATCTCCACGGCGTGCTCGGCCGAGTCCCGGGTGGGGCCGCCGGGCAGCACCAGGCGCAGGTCGGCCCGGGAGACCACGTGGCCGGGCTTCTCGGCGAGCCGCTTGAGCACCGCCATCGGGGCGGGCGGCAGCGGCTTGAGCTCGCCGTCGACCACGACCGCGTGGCCGCGGATCTCCAGCCGGTGCCCGCCGGCCACCAGGCGGGTGACGCCGTGCTCGGGCAGGTGCCGGGCGAGCAGGCGGGCGAGCGCGCCGAGCCGGGAGCGGTCGGGCTGGATCACCGGCACGCCGCGGGAGACGAGCGGCCCCGCGGTGATCGGGCCCACGCAGGCGCACACCACCCGGGTGGAGAACGCCTCGAGCAGCGCCTCCTCCAGGCCCTCGGCGCGGGCCGCGTTGAGCATGGCGAGCACGGCCGGGGCGCTGGTGAACGCGACCGCGTCGACCGCGCCGGAGATCGTCTGGGAGACCAGGCGGCGCAGCGGCGAGGGGTCGCGGTAGGGCAGCCAGCGGTACACCGGCACCTCGATCACCTCGGCGCCCGCCTCGCGCAGCGCGGCGATGAACTCGGTGAGCGGCTCGCCATGCAGCTGCACCGCGATGCGGCGCCCGGCGACGCCCTGGGCGAGGAGGTGGTCCTTCATCTCCTCGCAGGACTCCGACTCGGGGGTCCAGTGGTCGTTGAGCCCGGCCGCGCGCACCGCGCCGCGCGCCTTGGGGCCGCGGGTGAGCACCCGCGCCTTGCCGAGGTGCTCGGCGAGCTCCGCGCCGAGGCCCCAGCCCTCGGCGGCGGCCATCCAGCCGCGGAAGCCGACGCCGGTGGTGACCACCACGTCGTCGATCGGCGCGGCGAGGCACTCGCGGGTGGCGGCGAGCAGGTCGGCGTCCTCCGACAGCGGCACCAGCCGGATGGCGGGGGCGCGGACCACGCGGGCGCCGCGCCGTTCCAGCAGGGCGGCGAACTCCTCCCGGCGCCGGGTGGCGGTCACCCCGATGGTGAACCCGGCGAGGGCGTCGGGCGCGGTCTCCGGCGAGGTCTCCGCCACGGACGGGGTCTGCGGCGGAACCACGGCTCCCTCCAGCAGCGCCGTCATCGGCCCTCCTCCCCCGGCTCGCGGGTCCGTCCGGCGCGCGGGCCGTCGTCCGGCCGGGCGGCGGGCCGGACGAGCCCGTGCCTGCAGTGCGTCATGGCAACTCCCTCGTGGGTGGGATCCCCGGGCGCGGCCCGGGGATCGGCCTTCACCTGTCCCGTCGATGTCCTGGACGTGCTGGGTACGGCGGGCCCGCGACGCGCCCGGCCGGCGGCCTCACCGGCCGACCTCCACCACGTTGTCGTTGAGGCGGATCGCGTACACCGGCACCGAGACGTCCGGGTCGTCCAGGCACACCCCGGTGACCAGCGAGAACACCTGCTTGTACATGGGCGAGGCCACGGTGGGCTCGCCGTTGCGGGTGCCGACGATGCCGCGGGAGAGCACGTGGGCCCCGCTGAACGGGTCGCGGTTGCCGATCGCGTACAGCGCGCCGTCGAAGGTGCGGAAGATCGCGATCTGGTGGCCGTCGACGAGCGCGCAGGCGCCGCGCTCGGGCAGCAGGTCGGTGTAGGCGCAGACCGGGGTCCAGGTCCGCGCCCGGCCGCGGACGGCGGTGGCGGTCCGGGTGGTGGCCTGGGGCGTGGGCAGGGTGGCGAGGCCGGACGCCTCGAGATGGGACAGCGTCATCGAACCGCCTCCAGCGGGATCATCACGGGCTTGATCTGGTCGCGTTCGATCTCGAAGGAGATCGAGGGGTCGGGCGTGTCGGGCGCGTTGATGAAGCTGACGAACCTGCGCAGCTTCTCCGGGTCCTCCAGGGTGGCGCGCCACTCGTCGACGTAGCCGGCGACGTGCCGCTCCATCTGCGCGTCGAGCTCGGCGCAGATGCCGAGGGAGTCCTCGATGATCACCTCGCGGAGGCGGTCGAGGCCGCCCTCGAGGTTCTCCAGCCAGTCGGAGGTGCGCTGCAGCCGGTCCGCGGTGCGGATGTAGTACATGAGGAACCGGTCGATGGTGCGCACCAGCTCCTCGTCGGACAGGTCGGAGGCGAGCAGGTCGGCGTGCCGGGGGCGGAAGCCGCCGTTGCCGCCGACGTAGAGGTTCCAGCCGCGCTCGGTGGCGATGACGCCGAAGTCCTTGCCGCGCGCCTCGGCGCACTCGCGGGCGCAGCCGGACACCGCCGCCTTGATCTTGTGGGGCGCGCGCAGGCCCCGGTAGCGCAGCTCGAGCGCGATCGCCATGCCGACCGAGTCCTGCACGCCGTACCGGCACCAGGTGGAGCCGACGCAGGACTTGACGGTCCGTACGGCCTTGCCGTACGCGTGGCCGGACTCGAAGCCGGCGTCGACGAGCCGCTTCCAGATCCTGGGGAGCTGCTCGACGCGGGCGCCGAGCAGGTCGATGCGCTGCGCCCCGGTGATCTTGGTGTAGAGGCCGAAGTCGCGGGCGACCTCGCCGATGACGATGAGCTTCTCCGGGGTGATCTCGCCGCCGGGGATGCGCGGCACCACCGAGTAGGTGCCGTTCCTCTGGATGTTGGCGAGGAAGTGGTCGTTGGTGTCCTGCAGCGCGGCCTGCTCGCCGTCGAGAATGTGGCCGTTGCCGAGCGAGGCGAGGATGGAGGCGACGGCGGGCTTGCAGATGTCGCAGCCGCGGCCGGTGCCGTACTCGGCGATGAGCCGGGAGAAGGAGTTGATGCCGCGCACCCGCACGATGTCGAACAGCTCGGCCCGGCTGTAGGCGAAGTGCTCGCACATCGCCTTGCTCTGCCGCACCCCGGACTGCTCGAGGAGTCGCTTGAGCATCGGCACGCAGCTGCCGCAGGCGGTGCCGGCCCGGGTGCAGCCCTTGATCGCGGCGATGTCGGTGCAGCCCTCGCCGGCGATCGCGGCGCGGATGCGCCCGGCGGTCACGTTGTTGCACGAGCAGACCTGCGCGTCGTCGGGCAGGTCGACGGCGACCCCGGCGGTGCCGCCGAACAGCAGCTCGGTGGGGCTGCCGGGCAGCTCGCGGCCGACCAGCGGGCGCAGCGTCTGGTACGCCGTGGCGTCGCCGACGCAGATGCCGCCGAGCAGGGTGCGGGCGTCGTCGCTGACGAACAGCCGGTGGTAGACGCCCCCGACCGGGTCGAGGTAGGTGACGTCGAGCGTGCCCTCGCCGGTGATGTCGCCGAAGCTCGCCACGTCGACGCCGAGCAGCTTGAGCTTGGTCGAGGTGTCCGCGCCGGTGAACGCGGCGATGCCGCCGCAGATGCGGTCGGCGGCCACCTCGGCCATGGTGAGGCAGGGGCCGACCAGGCCGTGCACCGTGCCGCCGGCGAGCGCGCACTCGCCGATCGCGTAGATCGCCGGGTCGGCGGTGCGCATGCCCTCGTCGACCACGATGCCGCCGCGCGGGCCGACCGGCAGGCCCGCCTCGCGGGCCAGCTCGTCGCGGGGCCGTACCCCGGCGGAGAACACCACGAGCCCGGTCTCGATCACCTGTCCGCCGGAGAGCACCACCCGGGCGACGGCGCCGTCGGGTCCGGCCTCGATGCGCTCCACGGCGACGCCGGTGTGCACGGAAAGGCCGAGCGCCTCGATGTGGCGGCGCAGCACCGCGCCGCCGCCCTCGTCGACCTGGCGGGGCATGAGCCGGTCGGCCACCTCCACCACGTGGGTGGCGAGGCCGAGGCCGCGCAGCGCGTCGGCGGCCTCGAGGCCGAGCAGGCCGCCGCCGACCACGACCCCCGAGGTGACGTGCCCGGCGCGCTCCCGGATCGCGTCCAGGTCGTCGATGGTGCGGTAGACGTGGCAGCCGGGCAGGTCGCGCCCGGGCACCGGCGGCACGAACGGCCGGGACCCGGTGGCGAGCACGAGCACGTCGTACGGCTCGGCGTGCCCGGAGGCGGTGCGCACCCGCCGGGCCTCGCGGTCGATGGCGACCACCGGGTCGCCGAGGCGGGTGGTGACGCCCTCGGGCACCGGGTAGGTGAGATCCTCGGCGGTCTTGCCGCCGAGGTAGGAGGTGAGCGCGACCCGGTCGTAGGCGGGCCTCGGCTCCTCGCCGAGCACGGTGACCGAGCCGTCGAAGCCGAGCTCGCCGAGCCGCTCGATGAACCGGTGGGCGGCCGGGCCGTACCCGGCGACGACGACGCGCGTCGCCGTGCCGCGCTCCCGGCCGGTGGTCGCGGTGCTCACGCCGGCACCTCCTCTCGTTCCTGGTCTCGCTGATGCGCGTCCCGGGCGCGCAGCCCGGCGACGATGGCCTCGACGTCCGCGCGGCAGCTTCCGCACCCGCTGGTGGCCCGGGTGGCGGCGGCCACGGCGGCGACGTCGCGGGCCCCGGCGGCCCAGCAGGCCCGGATGCGGCCCGCGGTGACGTTGTTGCAGCGGCACACGGTCGCCGCGTCGGGGACGCGGCCGGGGTCGCCGGCCGTGCCGTCCGCGCCGGCGAGGCCGGGGAACAGCAGCCCGGCCCGGTCGCGGGGCAGCGGCGCGCCCCGGTCGTAGAGCTGGGTGAGGGTGCCGACCGCCGGGCTGTCGCCGAGCAGGATCGCCCCGACGAGGCGGTCGTCGCGGATGACGAGCTTGCGGTAGGTCCCGTCGCGGTGGTGGCTGAACCGGACCACCTCGGCGTCGTCCTCGGTGAGCCGGGTCTCCCCCATCGCGGCGAGCTCGACCCCGGCGGCCTTGAGCCGGGTGACGGTGCGCGAGCCGGTGTACCGGGCGCCGGGGTCGGCCCCGGTGATCAGGTCGGCGACCACGGCCGCCTGCTCCCAGGCCGGGGCGACCAGGCCGTACACGGTCCCGGCGTGCTGGCAGCACTCGCCGATCGCGTGGATCGCCGGGTCGTCGGTGCGCATCTCGTCGTCGACGACGATGCCCTGGTCGACCTCGAGCCCGGCGGCGCGGGCGAGCCCGGTGACCGGGCGCACCCCGCAGGCGAGCACCACCAGGTCGGTCGCGATCGCCTCGCCGCCGGCGAGCTCCACCCGGTGGCCCTCGCCGCCGGGCCGGATCGCGGTGACCGTGGCCCCGGTGCGGACCGCCACGCCGAGCCGGGCGAGGGTACGGCCCAGCACCAGCCCGGCCTCGGCGTCGAGCTGGCGCTCCATGAGGTGCTCGGCGAGGTGCACGAGGGTGACCGGCAGGCCGCGGCCGGCGAGCCCGCGGGCGGCCTCGACGCCGAGCAGCCCGCCGCCGATCACGACCGCGTGGCGGGCGGTGCGGGCCCGCGCGAGGATGCGCTCGCAGTCGTCGAGGGTGCGGAAGGCCACGGCCCGGTCCGCGCCCTCGACCGGCGGCACCACCGGCTCGGAGCCGAGGGCGAGCACGAGCACGTCGTACGGCTCGCGGGTGCCGTCGGCGGCGATGACGGTCCTGGTCTCCCGGTCGATCGCGGTGACCGGGACCCCGAGGCGGGCGGTCACGTCGTGCTCGCCGTACCAGGCGGGGTCGAGCAGCCATACCTGCTCGGGCCGGGAGGTGCCGGCGACGACGTTCGACAGCAGCACCCGGTTGTACGGCGGGCGGGCCTCGGCGCCGAACACGGTGATGCGGATCTCGGGGTCGCGGGCGCGCACCTCGGTGACGAGGCGGGAGCCGGACATGCCGTTGCCCACGACGACCAGGCGCGAGGCACGGGCACGGCCCCGGCGGCGGTGGCCGTTCAGCGACAGCACGCTCATGCGGCGGCTCCCGGGATGCGCTCGACGCGGACCGCGCACACCTTGAACTCGGGCATGCGCGAGGTGGGATCGAGCGCGGGGTTGGTGAGCAGGTTCGCGCGGCCCTCCCCGGCCCAGTGGAACGGCATGAACACGGTGTCGGACCGGATCGCCGTGCTGATCCGCGCCACCCCCTCGGCGGTGCCACGGCGGCTGGTCACCCGGACCCGCTCGCCCGCGGCGATGCCGAGCCGCTCGGCGAGGTCGGGGTGGATCTCCACGTACGCCTCGGGCGCGGCCTCGTTGAGCGCGGCGATGCGGCGGGTCTGGGCGCCGCTCTGGTACTGGGCGAGCACCCGGCCGGTGGTGAGGTAGACCGGGTAGCGCTCGTCGAGGTCCTCGGCGGGGGCGCGGTGCTCGACCGGGACGAACCGGGCCCGGCCGTCCGGGGTGGCGAAGCGGTCGAGGAACGGCCGCGGGGTGCCCGGGTGGTCCTCGGACGGGCACGGCCAGAACACGCCGCCCTCGGCCTCGATGCGCTCGTAGGTGATGCCGGAGTAGTCGGCGATCCCGCCGGCCGAGGCGCGGCGCAGCTCGTCGAAGACGGCGCGCGGGTCCTCGGGGAACGCTGCGGGGTCCTGGCCGAGGCGGCGGGCGAGGCCGGAGATGACCGCGAGGTCGCCGCGCACGCCCGGCGGCGGGGGCGCGGCCCGGCGGCGCAGCAGCACCCGGCCCTCGAGGTTGGTGAGCGTGCCGGTCTCCTCGGCCCACTGGGTGGCGGGCAGCACCACGTCGGCGAGCGCGGCGGTCTCCGACAGCACGAGGTCGGTGACGACGAGCAGGTCGAGGGCGGCGATCCGGTCGGCGACCAGGCCCGCGCGGGGCGCGGAGACCACCGGGTTGGAGCCGAACAGCAGCATGGCCTTGGGGCCGTGCGGGGTGCCGAGCGCCTCGAGCAGCTCGTACGCCGAGCGGCCGGGCCCGGGCAGGTCGTCCGGGTCGACGCCCCACACGCGGGCGACGTGGGCGCGGGCCGCGGGGTCGTCGAGCCGCCGGTAGCCGGGCAGCTGGTCGGCCTTCTGCCCGTGCTCGCGCCCGCCCTGGCCGTTGCCCTGGCCGGTGACGCAGCCGTACCCGGAGCCGGGGCGGCCCGGCAGGCCGAGGGCGAGGGCGAGGTTGATGAACGCGGTGGCGGTGTCGGTGCCCTTGGCGTGCTGCTCGGCCCCGCGGGCGGTGAGGATCATGGCGTTGCGGGCGGCGGCGAGCGTGCGCACCGCCTCGCGCATCCGGGAGGCGGGCACGCCGGTGACCCGCTCGGCCCGCTCCGGCCACCACGCCGACACCGAGGTGCGCACCGCGGCGAAGCCGGTGGTGCGCCGCTCGATGTAGCCGGTGTCGGCCAGGCCCTCGGCGATGGCGATGTGCAGCAGGCCGAGCGCGAGGGCGAGGTCCGTGCCGGGGGTGATCTGCAGGTGGAGGTCGGCGAGCGCGGCGGTGGGGGTGCGCCGCGGGTCGACGACGATCAGCCGCCCGCCGGCCTCGCGCATCGCGGCGAGGTGGCGCACGAACGGCGGCATGGTCTCGGCGAGGTTGCCGCCGACGAGCAGGATCGCGTCGGCGCGCGCCACGTCGGTGACCGGAAAGGGCAGCCCCCGGTCGAGCCCGAAGGCCCGGTTCGACGCGGCGGCGGCCGAGGACATGCAGAACCGGCCGTTGTAGTCGATCTGGCCGGTGCGCAGCGCCACCCGCGCGAACTTGCCGAGCAGGTAGGCCTTCTCGTTGGTGAGCCCGCCGCCGCCGAACACCGCCACGGCGTCGGTTCCGTGCGCGGCCTGGATCTCGCGGATCCGGGCGGCGGCGAAGTCGAGCGCCTCGTCCCACCCCGCGGGCCGCAGCGGCGCGTCGCGGTGCTCGCGCAGCAGCGGCGTGGTGAGCCGGTCGGGCGCGGTGAGCAGCTCGGCGGCCGTCCAGCCCTTCTGGCACAGCCCGCCGCCGTTCGCCGGCACGTCCGCGCGGGGCGTGACGGTGAGCACGGGCCGGCCGCCGGCCCCGGCGCCCGCGGCGGTGAGCCGCATGCCGCACTGCAGCGCGCAGTACGGGCAGTGGGTGGGCGTCCCGGGCGTGGTCTGTGACATCACAGGCCCCGTCGGGCTCGGTGAGGCCATCGGCATGGGTCCGATGGTGCTGATCGGCGGTTTCACCGTTGGGTCCCTCCTGTTACCGCTGTGCTACAAGGCGCCAACCGCTTTCACGCCGCCGTTTCCTCGCTGTGAGCGGGGCCCACGGTGCGGATCCCGGGCGGTGAGGCCGCCCGCATGGGGACGCGGGCGCCGCCGGTCCGGGGCCGCGCCCGCGAGGAACGGAGGATGGGGAGCCGGTCGCGCGCCGGTGGGGGCCGGCCCGGGTCAGACCCGCGCCGAGGCGAGGCTGGGCACGAACCGGACGCCGACGGTGCGCAGGTAGCACCACCAGGTGACGGCGAGGCAGACCGCGTAGAAGGCGGCGAAGGCGACCAGGGCCGAGGTGGCGCCGCCGGTGGCGGCGATCGAGGTGCCGAAGCCGCGGTTGATGAAGAACCCGCCGTACGCGCCGATCGCGGAGATCAGGCCGATCGCGGCCGAGCTGTTGCGCTTGCCGGCGAGCAGCGCCTCGGCGTACCGCTTCTCGTCGGCGGGGTCGACGCCCTCGACGGCCTTCGCCCGGAAGATCGCCGGGATCATGCGGTAGGTGGAGCCGTTGCCGATGCCGGTGGTGGTGACGAGCAGCATGTAGGCGCCGAAGAACAGCCACACGTTGCGGGCGGACAGGCCGAGCCCGACGAGGCCGACGGCGCCGATCATGGCGGCGAAGTTCCACAGCGTCACCCGGGCGCCGCCGAGCCGGTCGGCGAGCCGGCCGCCGACGGGCCGGATCAGCGAGCCGACCAGCGCGCCGAGGAAGGCGAGGCCGACCAGGCCGCCGTGCTCGGGGAACTGGCTGGTGATGAGCAGCGGGAACGCCGTGGTGTAGCCGATGAACGAGCCGAAGGTGCCGATGTAGAGGAAGGACATGATCCACGTCTGGGCCCGGCCGGCGACCCGGAGCTGGTCGCGCGGGTCGGCCTTGGCGGTGGTGAGGTTGTCCATGAACAGCCAGGCGCCGGCGGTGGCGACGACGATGAGCGGCACCCACACCAGGCCGGCCGCGGCGAGGCCGAACGCGGTGATCACCGGCGGCATGACGAGCTGGACCGAGCTGACGCCGATGTTGCCGCCGGCGGCGTTGAGGCCGAGCGCCCAGCCCTGCCGGTTCTCCGGGTAGAAGTAGGTGATGTTCGCCATGCTGGAGGCGAAGTTGCCGCCGCCGAACCCGGCCGTCGCGGCGATCAGCAGGAACACCCAGTACGGCGTGCCCGGGTCGCTCACCGCCACCGCGAGCAGCACGGCGGGGATGAGCAGCAGCGCGGCGCTGACCGCGGTCCAGTTGCGGCCGCCGAACCTCGCCGGGGCGAAGGTGTACGGCAGGCGCAGCGTGGAGCCGACCAGGTTGGGCAGCGCCACGAGCCAGAAGAGCTGGTCGGTGGTGAACTCGTAGGCGCCGAGCCGTACCGTGACGATGCTCCAGATCGTCCACAGCGTGAAGCCGAGGTGCTCGGCGAGGATGGACCAGATCAGGTTCCGGCGGGCGACCTTCTTGCCGGTGGTCTCCCAGAACACCGGGTCGTCCGGGCGCCAGTCGCTGATCCAGCGCCCCTTGGGCCGCCCTGCCGCCTGCCCGGCGCGGGCCGTGCCGGCCACCGTCATCGTTCCTCCCGCGTGCGTTCCGCTTCGGCCAGGGGATTTTCCGGGAACCGAAGCTAGGTGGGCCGGATTACGCACGACGACGTTCGGTGACGGTGCGCCGGTTACATGTAACGCACCGGCGTAACGTGCAATCCACACGTTTCACCCGGGCAACATCGCGGAAACCCGGGCCTGCGCACGCCCCGTCACGGGGTGTTGCGGCGGGCGGCGGGAGGTCCCGCCGAGCGGGTACGGCGGGCCGGGCACGGGACCGCGGCGATCGGGCGCTACGGTTGGGCGGCGGCGGAAGGGGGAACCCCTTCCTCCGGTGTCGTCACCCCCGGGGGAGTGCACGTGGCCAGGCGAGGGCAGGCCGGAGGTGCCGCCAGGCACCGGATCCGGCTTTTCGACGATCCGGCGTTACGGGTCCCGAGCGAGCCGGTCGTCACGTTCGATCGTTCGGTACGCGAGCTGGTCAAGTCCCTGCACCAGGTGATGCGCGCGGGGCCGGGGCGCGCCGGTCTCGCCGCGCCGCAGCTCGGCGTGCCGCTACGCGTGATCGCGTTCGACGTGGACGGGCGCAGCGGGCATCTGGTGAACCCGCGGCTGGAGCCGTCCGGGCGGCGGGTGGCCGCCGACGAGGCGTGCCTGTCCGCGCCGGGGCTGTGGTTCCCGGTGGAGCGGTCGTTCGCGGTGGTGGCGCGGGGCCGGGACATGTACGGCAGGCCGCAGACGGTCCGCGCGATCGGCATGCTCGCGCGGGTCCTGCAGCACGAGGTGGACCACCTCGACGGCGTGCTGTTCACCGACCACCTCGCGCCGCAGGACCGGGAGCGCTTCTTCGCCGCGTTCGCCGAGCTGTCCGGGTCCGGCGCGGCCGAACCCGGACCGGCCGCGCCGGAGCGCTGACGGCACGCGGCGTTACGGCCGGGTCACGGCCGTGCGGTCACAGCGCGACGCCGAGCAGGGCGTCGGCGAGGTCGCGCACGAGACCCGGGGCGTCCGGGTCGTCGCCCTCGGCGGCGGCCCAGGCGTCGACCGCGGCGAGCGCGCCGGGCGTGTCGAGGTCGTCGGCGAGGCGCTCGCGCACCCGTGCGAGCACCGGACGGGCGTCGGGGCCGCGGTCCCGGGCGACGGCGGCCCGCCAGCGCGCCAGCCGCTCGGCGGCGGCCCGGCCGAGCGCGGGCGTCCACTCCCAGTCGGCGCGGTAGTGGTTGGCGAGCAGCGCGAGCCGGATCGCCATGGGGTCGAGCTCGCGCCGCAGCTCGGAGACGAACACCAGGTTCCCGCGCGACTTGGACATCTTCTCGCCGTCGAGGGCGACCATGCCGCTGTGCACCACGCTCCTGGCGAACGGCCACTCCCCGGTCGCGATGTGGCCCTCGCTCGCGCCCATCTCGTGGTGCGGGAAGACCAGGTCGCTGCCGCCGCCCATGAGGTCGAAGCCGGGGCCGAGGTTGGCGAGCGCGATCGTGGTGCACTCGATGTGCCAGCCGGGGCGGCCGCGGCCGAGCGGCGAGGGCCAGGACGGCTCGCCGGGGCGCTCGGCGCGCCACAGCAGCCAGTCGAGGCGGTTCCGCTTGCCGGGGCGGTCGGGGTCGCCGCCCCGCTCGCCGAACAGCTCGAGCATCTCGGCCTCGGTGCAGCCGGAGACCGCGCCGAACTTGGGCGCGGCGGCGACCGAGAAGTAGACGTCGCCGTCGAGCTCGTAGGCGACGCCCTTCTCGCGGAGCCGTACCACGGTCTCGGCGATCTCGTCGATCACCTCGGTGACCGCGACGTACTCGCGGGGCGGCAGCACCCGCAGCGCGGCCATGTCCCCGCGGTACTTGTCGATCTCGGAGGCGGCGAGCTCCCGCCAGTCCGCCCCGATCGCCTCGGCCCGCTCCAGCAGCGGATCGTCCACGTCGGTGGCGTTCTGCACGTAGTGCACCCGGTGCCCGGCGTCCCGCCACACGCGGTTCACCATGTCGAAGGCCACGTAGGTGTTGGCATGCCCGAGGTGGGTGGCGTCGTACGGGGTGACGCCGCAGACGTACATGCGCGCCTCCCCCGGGCTCTCCGGGCCCACCTCCCGGACCTCGCGGGCGGCGGTGTCGTACAGGCGCAGACGGTGCCCCGACCCGGGCAGGCGGGGAAGCTCTGGAGCGGACCACGAACGCATATGCCAGAGCCTATATGCGCCCGGCTCGGTCCCGATCAACCCGGGGTGTCCGATTTTGTCGTTTCGCCCGGAGCCAATTCCGGGGCGCGCGGCCGTCAGCCGAGCACGCGGTACCAGGCGCCCGGGTCGCCGGGGCGCGGGCAGAACTCGTAGCGCACGCCGTGCGGCGACAGGCCGAGCAGGGTGACCGAGGAGCTGCCCCACGCGCCCCGCTCGCCGAGGTCGCGGCGGACGATCAGCGCCCGCGGGTCGTCGGCGGCGAGCCCGGCGCCGGAGGCGAGCTCCCGCCAGGCGCGCCAGCGCCGCTCCCCCGCCTCCGCCGCGGGCCCGGCGCCCCCGGTCTCGGCCGCGGCGAACAGCGGGCGGAAGTGGGCGGCCCGCGGGTTGTCGTCGCCGCGCGCCCAGCCGCCGTTCACGATCACGTGCACGCCCTCGGGCGGCTTGTCCGCGGTGAGCTCGCGCCCGTCCCAGCTCCACAGTCGCACCCCGCCGGGCTCGGCGAGCACGAGGTGGAAGGGGTCGTAGCAGGCCAGGTCCGGCTCGGCCGGCGGCTCCCCGGTGGTGAGGGCGAGCAGCGGCAGCTCGCCGCGGGAGCGGCGTACCTCGTCACGGGCGAGCACGCCGCGGCCGTTGAGCAGCGCGGCCGCCCGGGACGTCTCCGGGTCGACGGCGAGCCAGGTGCCGCCCGCCTGCAGGTCGAGCCCGCCGACCAGGCCGGGCCGGTCGGGCCAGTGGCGGTCCGGCGGCAGCCAGGGCCGCGCGAGGAACTCGTCGCGGACGCCCGCGAGCATCACCGGGACGTCCGCGTCCGGCGCAAATCCGACGATCACCGTGCACACGCCTGTTCCCTCCGGCTTCGGTAGAGACGGGCCGTGCGGTAAGCCTACGCCCGCCTGCGGCGTGGCGGGCGGCCGGGGTTCAGACCGGCGGCCAGGGGATCGCGGGCCAGTTCCGCGAGGGGTAGGGGTGGATGCCGGTGTCGAGCAGGCGGCGCACCCGCTCCCAGGTCGCCTCGACCTCCTCGCGGGACAGCAGCTCGCGCAGCCGCCGCCCGAGCCGGCCGCGCTCCATCTCCCGCTCGATGCGGGCGAGCACCTGCACCGCCTCCCGGGTCAGCGGCTTGCCCTGCCACTGCCACAGCACGGTGCGCAGCTTGTCCTCGGTGGAGAAGCACACCCCGTGGTCGACGCCGTAGAAGTGCCCGTCGGACAGCGGGATGAGGTGGCCGCCCTTGCGGTCGGCGTTGTTGACGATCGCGTCGAAGACGGCGAGGCGGCGCAGCGCGGGGTTGCGGCTGCGCATGAGCGTCATGAGGTCGATCTCGGCGTCGCCGTCGATCCACAGCTGCACCATGCCGTCGCCGAACGGTCCGTCGCGGTAGACGGTCGGGGGCACGATGCGCCAGCCGGTGGCGGCCGACACCTCGTACGCGGCGACCTCGCGGGCGGCGAGGGTGCCGTCGGGGAAGTCCCACAGCGGGCGCTCGCCGCGGACCGGCTTGTACACGCAGGCGGCGACGAGGTCGCCGAGCTGCACGGTGCAGTAGAGGGTCAGGTTGGTGGCCTCGACGAGGCGGCCCGCCACCTCGAGCCTGCCCTCGCGGAGCAGGCGCATCGCGGTGGCGTCGTCGAGCTCACGGGGCGGGGTGCCTTGGGGGTGGCTCGGCATGGGGTCGCTTTCGGCGCTCACCTGGCCCTCACCGGATCTGCAGCGGACGGTGACCGTTGAGCCGTACGCAGATGTGACCGTCGGGGTCGATGGGCTGGCCGCACAGCGGGCACGGCGGGCGCCCGGCGGCCACGACCTCCAGGGCCCGCTTGCTGAACGCGCGGGCCATGCCGGGGCTGATCCGTACCCGGAGCACGGCGGGTTCCCGGTCCTCGCCGGGGAACTCCTCGTCCTCGTCGTCGGTCATCTCCTGGGCCTCGATGACCACCTTCGAGGTCTCCGGATCCCAGGCGAGGGCGAGCGTGCCGACGCGGAACTCCTCCTCGATCGGCATGTCGAGCGGATCGGTGTCGGTCAGCTCGGCCGGCGCGACCGCCGGTACCGGGGCGCGCCCGCCGCTCTTGCGCAGCACCTCGTCGAGAAGCTCCTCGAGCCGGTCGGCGAGCACGGCCACCTGGAACTTCTCCAGGCCGACGGTGGTGATCCGACCCGCACCCCGGGCCTGCAGGTAGAAGGCGCGTGAGCCCGGCTGCCCGACGGCACCGGCCACGAACCTCTCTGGCGGATCGTAGTCGAAGACCGGCATAACCCAGACCTTACGTGGTCCCGGCTCCGCCGCCGACCGCGGCATCGCTCTCGGTGATGTTTCCTCCCCCATCTTGGTCCACCGAACCGCCGTTTGTGGACTCCGACGGGAGGATATTTCGCATTTCTCCACCTACGTCGTTCATCCTGATGACGAAGGGACGCAAGGGGGTATATCGGATAACGGTGAGCGAAGCAGGATCGGCGGTGATGCGCTGGAACTGGTCGAGGTGGAGCCCGAGCGCGTCCGCGACGATCGCCTTGATCACGTCCCCGTGGCTGCAGACCAGGTAGACCGCCTTCTCCCCGAGGCGGGCGTTCCAGTCCCGCACCGCCGCGACCGCGCGGTGCTGCATCGCGGCGAGCGACTCCCCGCCGGGGAACGCGGCCGCGCTGGGGTGGGTCTGCACCACCCGCCACAGCGGCTCCTTGGCGAGGTCCTCCAGCCTCCGGCCGGTCCACTCGCCGTACCCGACCTCGCCGAAGCGCTCGTCCACCGCCACGCGCAGGTCGCGCCCCCGCGCGACCGCCTCGGCGGTCTCGCGGCACCGCTCGAGCGGGCTGCTCACGATCGCGTCGAGGGGGAGGTCGCGCAGCCGCCCGGCCAGCTCCTCGACCTGGGTACGGCCGCGCTCGCTGAGCGAGACCCCGGGGGTCCACCCGGCGAGGACCGAGCCGGTCAGATCCGTGAGGCCGTGCCGGACCAGCAGGAGCGTCGTCACGCCCTCAGCTTATGGCCCCGCCGCGCTTCGATCACCCCCCGCGCTCCCCGCTGTGGGCGAACATCCGGATCGGCCGCGCGTTCCCGCAGGCGCCGGGACCCGGCCGCGGGCCGTTTAGTACTCTGAGCCGACCATGGACCAGCGTTTCGTCGGGCGTAGCGGCTTGTCCGTCTCCCGCATCGGGCTCGGCACGATGACCTGGGGGCGGGACACCGACGCCGAGGAGGCCGCCGCACAGATCAAGGCGTTCGTCGACGCGGGCGGCACGCTGATCGACACCGCCGACGTGTACGGCGGCGGCGACGCGGAGGTGCTGCTCGGGCGGCTGGTGCGCGACGTGGTGCCGCGCTCCGACCTCGTCATCGCCACCAAGTCCGCGCTCACCCCGCGCGGGCCGCGGTCCCGCGACGCCTCCCGGCGGCACCTCATCGCCGCGCTCGACGCCTCCCTGGCGCGGCTGGGGCTCGACGAGGTCGACCTGTGGCAGCTGCACGCCTTCGACCCCGAGGTGCCGCTCGACGAGACCCTCGCCGCGGTCGACACCGCGGTCACCTCCGGCCGCACCGCGTACGCCGGGGTGTGCAACTACACCGGCTGGCAGCTCGCCGCGGCCGCGGTCTGGCAGCAGGCGGTGCCGGGCCGGGCGCCGATCGTCTCGGCGCAGGTGGAGTACTCGCTGCTCGCCCGGGACGCCGAGCGCGAGCTGCTGCCCGCGGCCGAGCACGTCGGGGTCGGGATCCTCGCCGGGTCGCCGCTCGGCCGCGGCGTGCTCACCGGCAAGTACCGCACCGGCATCCCCGCCGACTCGCGGGCCGCGACCCCGCACTTCGCCGAGTTCGTCCGCCCCTACCTGAACGACCGCAGCCGCCGGATCGTCGAGTCGGTCACCACCGCGGCCGAGGGGCTCGGCGTCTCCCCGCTCGCGGTCGCGCTCTCCTGGGTGCGCGACCAGCCGGGCGTCGCCGCGGTGATCGCCGGGGCGCGCACCCACGCGCAGCTCACCGGGGTGCTGCGGGCCGACGCGCTCACCCTGCCGCCGGAGATCCGGCAGGCGCTCGACGACGTTTCCGCGATGGAATAAGAGCGCGTTTCGCGTATTACACCTCCATACCGATCATCCCCTTACCTGGAGTTCCACCGTTCCTGCGGCGAAAAACTGACCCAAGACCGGGTTGGTGGGGTGGGCCGGGAATGTGGGGGACTCGACGCCGTGGAGGATTCATGCGATTCGGACGTGGCACGTCCGCGTTCTACGCCTGCGCGGTGACGCTGGCGATCGGCGGGGGGATGTGGCTGCTGCCGCCCACGACCGCGACCGCCGCGGCGCGCGCTCAGGACTGCGCCGCAAACGGCCCGCTGGCGGGGGTGACCAATGGGCTCTGCCGGGTGGTGGGCGGCCTGCTCGACACGGTCGGCAGCGTGGGCGCGGCGCTCACCGGGCGCCAGCGCGTCGACGACACGGCGGACGAGGACCTCGCCGACTTCGACGACCCCGCCGGCGACGAATCCGGCGACGACGCGGCGGGCGGCGACGCGGGGAACCCGGGGAACACCGAGGCCGTCCCATCCCCCAGCGCGTCCGCCGAGGCCCCCGCGCGCCCGGACCGGCACATCGGCACGGGCGAGGGCGTCACCGGCGACCAGGCGGCGCAGGGCGGCGCGGACGACCGCTGCACGGGGAGCGGGTGCGCCGACCGGCGCGAGAAGCGCGCCGGCGCCGACGACGCGCGGGGCGGCGATCGGGACGGGCGCCGCGCCGAGTCCCGCCGCACGCCCGGCGGCGAGGACGAGGCCGTACGGCGCCGCGAGCGCACCCAGGTCGGCGTCACCCGGCCGGTACGGCCCGCCGGCGAGGACGCCGGCCACGCCCGGCGGCGCCCGCGCCCCAAGCCGACGCCGACCGAGCGGCCGCGGCGTGCCGACGTGGACAAGGCCGACCTGTCGCTGCTGTGGCCGGTGCCGACGCTGCCGCCGATCGCGCCGGGCGGCGACGGGCGGGTGGTGACGCCGCGCAAGCCGCAGGACGACGTGATGGGCACCGCGCTCACCGCGGCGCTGCTGCTGTCGGCGGTGGTCGCCGCGCGCGTGGTGTCGATCCGCAACGCCCGCCAGGAGCGCCCCGCGACGATCCCGCTGGAGCCGGCCGCCGCGCGCGGCAGCCGCCACCGGCTCGCCTGAGCCGCCCGCCCGGGACACGACGGCGCCCGGCCGCGAACGCGGCCGGGCGCCCGTAACGCTCAGGTGAGGCTCATGCCCCCATGGCGTGCACGCCGCCGTCGACGTGGATGATCTCGCCCGTGGTGGCGGGGAACCAGTCCGACAGCAGGGCGACGCACGCCTTGGCCGCGGGCACCGGGTCGGTCAGGTCCCAGCCGAGCGGCGCCCGGGTGGTCCACATCTCCTCGAACTCCTCGAAGCCCGGGATGCTGCGCGCGGCCATGGTCCGCACCGGGCCGGCCGCGACGAGGTTGACCCGGATGCCGTGCGGGCCGAGGTGCCGGGCGAGGTAGCGGTTGGTGGACTCCAGGCCGGCCTTCGCCACGCCCATCCAGTCGTAGACCGGCCAGGCCTTGCTCGCGTCGAAGTCGAGGCCGACGATCGAGCCGCCGCCCTCCTTCATCAGCGGCAGGCAGGCGACCGCGAGCGCCTTGTAGGAGTAGGTGGACACGTGCACCGCGGTCGCCACGTCCTCCCACGGGGTGTTGAGAAAGTTGCCGCCGAGGGCGGACTGCGGGGCGAACGCGATCGAGTGCACCACGCCGTCGAGCCCGTCGAGGTGCTCGCCGACCCGGTCGGCGAGCGTGTCGAGGTGCTCCTGGTCGGTCACGTCGAGCTCGATCACCGGGGGCGGCTCGGGCAGCCGCTTGGCGATGCGCTCGACGAGGCTGAGCCGGCCGTACCCGGTGAGCACGATGCGCGCGCCCTCCTCCTGGGCGAGCCGGGCCACCGAGAACGCGAAGGACGACTCGGTGAGCACGCCGGTGATGAGCAGCCGCTTGCCGTCGAGAAGTCCCATCTCAGTGCCCCATTCCCAGGCCGCCGTCCACAGGGATGACCGCTCCGGTGATGTAGGCGGCGTCGTCGCTTACCAGGAACTTGACCACCCGCGCGATCTCGCCCGGGGTCGCCATGCGGCCCAGCGGGATGTTCGAGCGGATGCGCTCGACGTGCGCCGCGTCGAGCGAGGCGGTCATGTCGGTCTCCACGAACCCGGGGGCCACGACGTTGACCGTGATGCCGCGCGAGCCGAGCTCGCGGGCGAGCGAGCGGGCGAAGCCGATCATGCCCGCCTTCGCGGCCGCGTAGTTGGTCTGGCCCGCCGACCCGGAGAGCGCCACCACCGAGGAGATCAGCACGATCCGGCCGCGCCGCATGCGCAGCATGCCCTTGACCGCGCGCTTGGCCACGCGGTAGGCCCCGGTGAGGTTGGTGTCGATGACCTCGGTGAAGGTCTCCTCCTTCATCATCGGCAGCAACGTGTCCCGGGTGATGCCCGCGTTGGCCACCAGGACCTCCACCGGGCCCTGCTCGGCCTCGACCTTCTCGAAGGCGGCGTCCACCTCCTCCGCGCTGGTCACGTCGCAGCGGACGCCGAACAGCCCCTCCGGGGGCTCCCCCGATCGGTAGGTCACGGCGACGGCGTCACCGGCCGCCGACAACTCCCGGGCGATGGCGAGACCGATCCCGCGGTTGCCGCCGGTGATGAGAACTGAGCGAGCCATGGTACCGACCGTATCGTCTACCAGCGGGTAGACGTCTTGTCCGGGGCGGACAAGATCACGGGGTTAGGATCGTGGACATGCGCCAGATCGACTCCGACTTCCTCGCGCTGCCGCTACGGCGGCTCGCGGACGCCGCGCTGCAGCGCGCCCGCGACCTCGGTGCGCGACACGCCGACTTCCGCATGGAGCGCATCCGCGCCGAGACGCTGCGCCTGTTCGACGCGCGGCTGGAGGGCGCGATGGACGCCGACGACCTCGGCTACGCCGTACGGGTGATCGTGGACGGCACCTGGGGGTTCGCCGCGGGCATCGAGCTCACCCCGGAGGCGGCCGCGGCGACCGCCGAGCAGGCGGTGCGGGTGGCCAAGGTGAGCGCGGCGGTGAACCGGGAGCCGGTCGAGCTGGCCCCCGAGCCGGTCTACTCCGACGTCACCTGGGTCTCCTCCTACGAGGTCGACCCGTTCACCGTCCCGCTCAAGGAGAAGACCGAGCTGCTCGCCGAGTGGTCGGGCCGGCTGCTCGCCGACGACCGGGTCGACCACGTCCAGGCCTCGCTCATGCAGGTCAAGGAGCAGAAGTTCTACGCCGACACCGCGGGCACCGTCACCACCCAGCAGCGGATCCGCCTCCACCCGTCGCTCACCGCGATGAAGACGCTGCCGGACGGCCGGTTCGACGACATGCGCACGCTCGCGCCGCCGACCGGGCGGGGGTACGAGTACCTCACCGGCACCGGCTGGGACTTCCCCGCCGAGCTGGAGCGCATCCCCGAGTACCTGGCCGAGAAGCTCGCCGCGCCCTCGGTGGAGGCCGGGACGTACGACCTGGTGATCGACCCGTCGAACCTGTGGCTCACCATCCACGAGTCGATCGGCCACGCCACCGAGCTGGACCGCGCGCTCGGCTACGAGGCGGCGTACGCGGGCACCTCGTTCGCCACCTTCGACAAGCTCGGCACGCTGCAGTACGGCTCGCCGGTGATGAACGTGACCGGGGACCGCACCGCCGAGCACGGCCTGGCCACGATCGGCTGGGACGACGAGGGCGTGGCGGCGCAGTCGTTCGACATCGTGCGCGACGGCGTGCTCGTCGGCTACCAGCTCGACCGGCGCATGGCGCACCTGAAGGGCCTGGGCCGGTCGAACGGCTGCGCGTTCGCCGACTCCCCCGCGCACGTGCCGATGCAGCGCATGGCGAACGTGTCGCTGCAGCCCGCGCCGGACGGCCCGTCGGTCGACGACCTGATCGCCGGGGTCGAGCGCGGCATCTACATCGTCGGCGACAAGAGCTGGTCGATCGACATGCAGCGCTACAACTTCCAGTTCACCGGCCAGCGCTTCTATCTCATCAGGAACGGCCGGCTCGCCGGCCAGGTCCGCGACGTCGCCTACCAGGCCACCACCACCGACTTCTGGCGCTCGATGGAGGCCGTCGGCGGCCCCCAGACCTACGTGCTCGGCGGCGCGTTCAACTGCGGCAAGGGCCAGCCCGGGCAGGTGGCCCCGGTGAGCCACGGCTGCCCGGCCGCGCTGTTCCGCGGCGTCCGCGTTCTCAACACCGTTCAGGAGGGTGGCAGGTGAGGCCCCAGGAGATGGTCGAGCGGGCGCTGGAGCTGTCCCGCGCCGACGACTGCATCGTGATCGCGGACGAGACCTCCACGGCGAACCTGCGCTTCGCCGGGAACACCCTCACCACGAACGGCGTCACCCGCTCCGCCCGGCTCACGGTGATCTCCATCGCCGGGCCGGGGGTCGGGGTGGTCTCCCGGGCCGCGGTCCGCGACGACCAGCTCGCCGACGTGGTCGCCGCCGCGGACGCGGCGGCCCGCGACGCGGCGCCCGCCGAGGACGCCCGGCCGCTGGTGGAGGGCACCGCGCCCGGCCCCGGCTGGGACGATCCGGTCGAGCCGACGACGATCGACGTGTTCCGCGGCCTCGCCCCCGCGCTCGGCGAGACGTTCGCCGCGGCCGAGGCGGCCGGGCGGCGGCTGTACGGCTTCGCCGAGCACATCCTCACCACCACGTTCCTCGGCTCCTCGCGCGGCCTGCGGCTGCGGCACGACCAGCCCACCGGCCGCCTGGAGCTCAACGCCAAGTCGGCCGACATGACCCGCTCGGCGTGGACCGGGGTGGCGACGCGGGACTTCACCGACGTGGACGTGGCCGCGCTCGACGCGAGCCTCGCCCAGCGCCTCGCCTGGGGGAGCAAGCGGATCGAGCTGCCCGCGGGCCGCTACGAGACGCTGCTGCCGCCGACCGCCGTGGCCGACCTGATGATCTACATGTACTGGTCGGCCGGTGCGCGGGACGCGCTCGACGGCCGCTCGGTGTTCTCCAAGCCCGGCGGCGGCACCCGGGTCGGGGAGACGCTGTCCCGCACGCCGGTGCGGATCTACAGCGACCCGGGCGCCGCGGGCGTGGAGTGCGCCCCGTTCGTGGTGGCGCACGCCTCCAGCCGGGAGCAGTCGGTGTTCGACAACGGGCTGCCGCTGGGCCGTACCACGTGGATCGAGGAGGGCCGGCTCGCCGCGCTGCGGCAGACCCGCCACTCGGCCGACCTCTCCGGCCTGCCGGTCACCCCGGCGATCGACAACCTGCTCATGGAAGGGCCGGACGGCGGCGTGTCCCTGGAGGACATGATCGCCTCGACCCGGCGCGGCCTGCTCGTCACCTGCCTGTGGTACATCCGCGAGGTGGACCCGCAGACGCTGCTGCTCACCGGGCTCACCCGGGACGGGGTCTACCTGGTGGAGAACGGCGAGGTGGTCGGCGAGGTGAACAACTTCCGGTTCAACGAGAGCCCGGTCGACCTGCTCGCCCGCCTCACCGAGGTCGGCGGCAGCGTGCCCACGCTGCCGCGCGAGTGGAACGACTGGTTCACCCGCACGGTCATGCCGCCGATCCGGGTTCCGGACTTCAACATGTCGACGGTCAGCCAGGCGAGCTGACCCGCGGACGCGCGCCCGCCCACCGGCGGACCGCCGGTGGGCGGGCCGTTTCGTGTTCCCCAAGGTGTCCGTGCGGCCAGGGGCCGCGCTGCGCATTCGCTCCGGTACGGCGGCACGCCGCGGGCCGCGCCGGCGCGCGGCCGGGCCGTACCCGTCAGCGAACGGTGAGCCCGAGCGCGGCGGCGAGGGCCTCTGCGGCCCGGCCGAGCGGGGCGAACGGGGTGCCGGGCACGGCGACGCGCCGGACCGCGGCGAGGCGGCGGGCCGTCTCCGCGCCGCGGCCCCGGCCCGCGTCCACCTCCTCGAGGATCGTCTCCACGTGCTCGCGCAGCGGCTCGGGCAGCAGCTCGCCGTGCACGTCCGCCTGGGCCACGAGCTCCCGCAGCGCCTCCTCGATGCGCCCCGGGTCGAGCCCGAGGCCCGCGTCCCCCGCGGGCCGGCCGCCGAGCTCGGCGATGCCGTCGGTTCGGTCGCTCATCCGCCGCCCGTTCCGGCGGCCGTCACCCCGGCGCCGTGCCGCCGGCCGCCTGCTCTCCCTCGTGCCGCTCGATGGCCCGGCGCCACGGCGGCTGCCCCGCGGCCCGGGCCGGACGCTCAGGCGTCCTCGAGCCGGAAACCGACCTTCAGACCGACCTGGATGTGCGCGACCTGGCCGTCGGCGAGCTGGCCGCGGATCTCGGTGACCTCGAACCAGTCGAGGTGGCGCAGGGTCTGCGCCGCGCGGCGGATGCCGTTGCGGATGGCCTGGTCCACGCTCTCCGGCGACGTGCCGACGATCTCGGTGACGCGGTAGGTGCGGTCTGTCATCGGGCCCTCCCTTCCTCCCCCGCCGGGATCGTATGCCAGGGCCCCTGACCGGGGAGGGACGCGAAACGAGCACTGCGCCAGAGGTTTACGGTGGAAGGGTGAAGGCATGGCGTGGCCGCCGGGTCGTCCACGAGATCACGGACGCCAAACCCTCCCTGTCGGAGGACATCGGGCGGAGAGAGAAGCGTTATCTCATCCAGATGGGCATCCGCACCATCTGCCTCATCCTCGCCGTCGTCGTCGACGCCCCCTGGCCCATCAGAGCACTCTTCGTCGCGGGCGCGGTTTTTTTGCCGTACTTTGCCGTGGTCGGGGCGAACGCTGGACGCGAGGAGGGGAGAGAGTCCCGTCTTACGGCTTTTGATAAGGCGGAGACTGACCAAAACGAGATACCACGCCACCGACGCGAGATTGGGTCGTGACCAAGTCTTGACGCAACCCATGGGTAAGGGGTGTACAGTTTAGCCAAGCGCTCTGGTCCCCCGTCGGAGCGCTGGTGCCGGTGTTCCGGGCCCCCGTCGGAACACCGATGATGAGGCGCCGGGTGGTTTGCCCCCGTAACCACCCGGCGCCGCCTTCGTTTTCGCCCGGCCTGTTCGCCCGGTCTGTTAGCCCGGTCGTGTTCGCCCGGAGCGGGACGCGATTGTGTCCCGCCACCGGTGTCCTGATCATTGCCGTATGTGTGAGAGCGACCAGCGGCGTGACCGGCCCGCGCGACGGGTGATCGACCTCAGCCATCCCATCAGGCACGGGATGATCACCTATCCGGGCCTGCCGGGCCCCGAGATCGGCGTGCACCTCTCCCGGGAGGAGTCGCGCGGCCACTACGCGCCGGGCACCGAGTTCGCGATCGACCGGATCACGATGGTGGGGAACACGAGCACCTACCTCGACAGCCCGTTCCACCGGTACGGCGACGGCGCCGACCTCGCCGCCCTCCCGCTGTCCCGGATGGCCGACCTCGACGGGATCGTGATCCGGGTCACCGGGGCGGAGTCCCGGGCGATCGGCAGATCCGCGTTCCTGCCCCACCGGGTCGCCGGGCGGGCCGTGCTCGTGCACACCGGCTGGGACCGGCACTTCGGCACCGCCGCGTACGGCACCGGCCACCCGTACCTCACCGCGGACGCGGCGGCCTGGCTCGCCGAGCAGGGCGCGGCCCTCGTCGGCATCGACTCCCTCAACATCGACGACACCGCCGACGGGTCCCGCCCGGCGCACAGCACGCTGCTCGCCGCGGGCATCCCGATCGTCGAGCACCTGCGCGGGCTCGACGCGCTGCCGGCCGAGGGCTTCCGCTTCCACGCCGTCCCGCCGGCGGTGTGCGGCATGGGCACCTTCCCGGTGCGCGCGTACGCGGTCGTGGACGGGTCATGATCGGGCTGCTCGTCGACGTGGTCGGCTGGGTGGGCGCGGCCCTGCTGCTGGCCGCCTACGGGCTCACCTCGACCGGGCGCATCCCCGGCGACGGCGTCGTCTTCCAGGTGCTCAACCTGCTCGGCGCGGTCTTCCTCACCGTGAACACCGCCTACCACCACGCGTGGCCCTCGGCGATGCTCAACGTGGCCTGGATCGGCATCGGCATCGCCGCGCTCGCCCGGCGCCGCGCCCGCGCCCGCCGCGCCGCCCGGTCCACCGCCGGGTGACGAGCGTGGGCGCCTGAACGACCCCTGGAAAAGCGGCACGGCCGTCCCGCCCCGGGTGCCCGGGCGGGACGGCCGCACGTGTCCGTGGCCCTCGCCGGCGGTCGCCGGTCAGCGGTCGTCCATCGTCTCCTTGGTCGCGCTGCCCCAGTTCCCCGCCATCCGGCGCAGCCGGGCGACCGCGTCCTCCGGAGCGGTCCCGGCGCCCTGGGCGAGGCCGAGCAGGTAGGCGGTGAGGGGCGCGGCCGGGCGGGCGACGCCGTGGGCCACGTCCTTGGTGAGGTCGAGGATCAGGTTGCGATCCACCCGCGCGGGGTCGATGCCCAGTTCCCTGCAGACCAGCGCGGTCCACTCCTCCAGCACGTTCACCTGCGGCTCCAATGCTCGTCGCGGTCTCGAAGCGATCATAGGGGCGCGGCCGCGCGCCCTCGGCCGGCCCCGCGGCCGTGCCGTGCCACGGACCGTCGGGTCAGCCGCCGATCGCCGACATGGGGCGGGCGGGCTGCAGGAACGCCGGGTCGTCGATGCCGTGGCCGGCGCGCTTGCCGCGCACCGCGGCCTGCCACAGCTCGACGATCTCGTCGTCGGAGGCGCCCGAGCGCAGCGCGGTGCGCAGGTCGGTCTCCTCCCGGGCGAACAGGCAGTTGCGGACCTGGCCGTCGGCGGTGAGCCGTACCCGGTCGCAGGCGCCGCAGAACGGCCGGGTCACCGAGCCGATCACGCCGACGGTGTGCGGGCCGCCGTTGACGAGGAAGAGCTCGGCCGGGGCGCTGCCCCGCTCCCGGGGGTCGGCGGGCTCGAGGGTGAAGCGCTCGCCGAGCATGCGGAGGATCTCGTCGGCGGTGACCATGTTCTCCCGCCGCCAGCCGTGCTGGGCGTCGAGCGGCATCTGCTCGATGAACCGCGCCTGGTAGCCGTTGTCCATGCAGTACGCGAGCAGGTCGGCGGCCTCGTGGTCGTTGATGCCGCGCATCAGCACCGAGTTCACCTTCACCGGGGTGAGCCCGGCGTCGCGCGCGGCCTTCAGCCCGGCGAGCACGTCGTCGAGCCGGTCGCGGTGGGCGAGGCGGATGAACACGTCGCGGTCGAGGGTGTCGAGCGAGACGTTGACCCGGTCGAGCCCGGCGGCGGCGAGCGGGGCGGCGAGCCGGTCGAGCCCGATGCCGTTGGTGGTGAGCGAGATCTGCGGCCGCGGGGTGAGCGCCGCGGTGCGCGCCACGATGTCCACGAGCTCGCGCCGCAGCAGCGGCTCCCCGCCGGTGTACCGCACCTCAGTGATGCCGAGCCGCTCCACCCCGATCCGCACCAGCCGCACGATCTCGTCGGCGGTGAGCAGCTCGGGCTTGGGCAGCCACTCCAGGCCCTCCGGCGGCATGCAGTACGTGCAGCGCAGGTTGCACCGGTCCGTCAGCGAGACGCGCAGATCGGTCGCCACCCGGCCGAACGAGTCCTTCAGCACCGGCGCACCCTCCAGAGTTCATTTCCCGAAGCCAGCGTAGTCCGGCCTCGTGCCGCGGTCGACAGGGCCGAGCCGGCCTCGGCCCTGTCGCAGCAATCCCATCACATCCCGCCGACAGCCCTACAAAAAGGACTTAACAGACGCAACGAGGTGGAGGCCACCATGATTCCACCGGACCGAAACCGTCCGCCGGGTCCGGCCGGAGTCCGGGGCGGCGACGGGCGCACCGCGACCGGTCGTCATCACCGTGCGCCATGCCTCCGTCACATGAAGTGCTGCGGAGCGGGGAAGGCACGGTTAGCATGGGCGATACGATCTCCCCCGCGCCGGAGCGGGGGTCGCGGAGGTATCCGATGACGTGGCGACATTGACCCGCTCCTGAGTCCGGGATAACGCGCAGGCTCTACGCCTACGCGTTCTTCGCGGAGTTCGTCCTCCTCTACCCGGTGTACACGGTGCTGTTCACCAGGACCGGGCTGTCACCGGCGGAGATCTCCTCGCTGTTCGCGGTGTGGTCGCTCACCGCGTTCGCCGCCGAGCTGCCGAGCGGGGTGTGGGCGGACACGTTCTCCCGGCGGCGGCTGATCGTCGCGGGGCCGCTCGTGACCGCCGCGGGGTTCACGCTGTGGATCGTCACCCCCTCCTACCCCGCGTTCGCGGCGGGCTTCGTGCTGTGGGGGCTCGGCCAGGCGCTGATCTCCGGCTCGCTGGAGGCGCTGGTCTACGAGGAGCTGGAGCGCGCCGGCGCGGCCGCGTCGTACGCGCGGGTGCTGGGGCGCGCCACCGCCGTGCGCACCACCGCCGTCATGGTGGCGAGCGCGCTCGCGGGCCCGGTGCTGACGGCGGGCGGCTACCCGGCGCTCGGCGTGGCGAGCGTCGCCACGCTCCTCGTCGCCGCCGCGATCGGCCGGTCCTTCCCCGAGTCCGGAACACGCGGCCGGGAGCGCCGCGCGGCCGCGGACGGCGAGACGGCCGTGGCGGCGTACCTGCGGGTGCTGCGCACCGGCCTGGCCGAGGTGCGCACGACCGCGCCGGTACGGCGGGCCCTCGCCTACGCGGCCGTGCTGATGGGCCTGAACGCGCTGGACGAGTACCTTCCCCTGCTCGCGCTGGCGACCGGCGTCGCCGAGACCGCGGTACCGCTGCTGGTGCTGCTGTTCACCACGGGCGACGCGATCGGCGGCTGGCTCGCCGGGCGCGGCGAGCGGTGGGAGGCGCTCGCCCTCGCCGTCGCGGCGGCCTGCCTGGCGGCGGGGTCGCTGCTCGGCACCCCGGCGGCGATGGTGCTCGTCGCGGCCGCGTTCGGGGTGTTCCGGTGGGCGATCACGGCGGCCGAGGCCCGCTTGCAGGCACGGGTGGGCGACGAGGCCAGGGCGACGGTGGCGTCGATGACGGGCTTCGCCTCTGAGATCGCCGCCCTGGCCGTGTTCGGCTCCTACGCGCTGGGCTCGGCGTGGGCCGACCCCGGGCCGCTGTTCGCCGCGGCGGCCGTGCCGTACCTGCTGCTCGCGCTGGCGCGCCGGTTCGGCCGGTCGTGACGCCGCGGGGTCAGTTCGCCGCCCGGCGGCAGTCGAAGTCGTCCTCGCGCTCGGGGTACAGCTCGAGCCTCCGGACCACGGTGGAGTCCTTGGAGATGCGGAAGGTCTCCCCGGCGGCGCAGTCGTAGAAGGCGAACGTTCCGTCGGTCTCGCCGAGCAGCATGAGCCGGGCGCCGTCGCGCGGCGGGCGGCCGCTCGCCCGATCCTCGGCGCTCACCCACTGGTCCTGGAAGCCCAGCAGGGCGAGCAACACGCCCGGCCGCCCGGTGGTGGAGAGCGTTTCGGCCTCCTTCTCCATCGCGCCCATCAGCGCGAACCCGAGCCCGATGGCGGTGAACGTGGCCACGATGAGCTTCATGCCCGCCCGGCCGACGGGACGCCTGCGCAGCAGCCGGAACGGCACCAGGAAGGCGGCGACGCCGATCACCGCCGACACGATCACGATGCCGACGGGGCCGACCCCCTCGGCCCCCAGGTAGCCGAAGAATCCCCAGTAGCTCACGCCGCATCAGAGCGCGGCTACGAGGGCGGCGATCCAGGGACGTGCCCGCACCGCCCGGACCACCCGCGCGGCCCGCCCGAACGTGACCTTGTCGATCAGCCAGCCGAGCGCCACCAGCGGCCCGGCGAGCAGCGCGCCGAGCAGGATGAGCAGGACCAGCACGCCGACCGTCCGGGCCAGCATGATCGACTGGTCGACGCCCACCTGCTCGGGGGTGACGCCGAACGCGGCGTACACCGTCTGCCAGCTCAGGTAGAGCATCGCGTACAACCCGACGACGAGGGGCACCCCGACGGGGCCGGTTCGCTCGAGGAGGTCGACGACCCCGGGGCGGTCCTTGGCCGCGGAGCCGTCGGGGTTCCCGGCGACGTCGTCGAGCACGGGGGCGTCGCCGGCGCCGGGGGCCTTTCCGGCCTCAGTTCTCACGATGACCCGCTTCCGCCCAAGACCTGATCTTGCCTGACAACGGCAAGACTTTAGCAAATCAGGCGAAACGGATGGAATTTTTACATCGTGTGTTAAACCATATTACAAGTGATCCGGGTCCGGCCCGGCGGCGCCCGACCCGGACGCGCTAGCCGACGTCGACCCAGTCGAAGGTGCGGGTCACCGCCTTCTTCCAGCGGGCGTACTCCTCCTCCCGCCGCTCGGCGGACCAGGTCGGCGTCCACCGGCGGTCCTCGTTCCAGTTCTGCCGCAGCTCGTCGGTGGAGCGCCAGAAGCCCACGGCGAGGCCGGCGGCGTAGGCGGCGCCGAGGGCGGTGGTCTCGGCGACCACCGGCCGGGACACCGGCACGCCGAGGATGTCGGACTGCAGCTGCATGCACAGCTCGTTCGCGGTCACCCCGCCGTCCACCCGCAGCACGTCGATGTCGACGCCGGAGTCCTGGCGCATCGCCTCCACCACGTCCCGGGTCTGGTAGCAGATCGACTCGAGGGTGGCCCGGGCGATGTGCGCGGCGGTGTTGTACCGGGACAGGCCCACGATCACGCCGCGGGCGTCGCTGCGCCAGTACGGGGCGAACAGGCCGGAGAACGCGGGCACGAAGTAGACGCCGCCGTTGTCCTCGACCTGGCGGGCGAGGATCTCCACCTGCGGCGCGCTGGAGATGATGCCGAGCTGGTCGCGCAGCCACTGCACGGCCGAGCCGGTCACCGCGATCGACCCCTCCAGGGCGTACACCGGCTTGTCGTCGCCGAACCGGTAGCACACCGTGGTGAGCAGCCCGCTGCGCGACCGGACCGCCTCGTGGCCGGTGTTGAGCAGCAGGAAGTTGCCGGTGCCGTAGGTGTTCTTCGCCTCCCCGGGCGCGAAGCACACCTGGCCCACGGTCGCCGCCTGCTGGTCGCCGAGCACCCCGGCGAGCGGCACCTCCCCGCCGAGCGGGCCGGTGCGCCGCGTCACGCCGTACAGCGCGGGGTTCGCCGAGGGCTGGATCTCCGGCAGCATCCGCCGGGGGATGCCGAAGAACGACAGCAGCTCGTCGTCCCAGTCGAGGGTCTCCAGGTCCATGAGCATGGTGCGGCTGGCGTTCGTCGGGTCGGTGACGTGCACGCCGCCGTCCACCCCGCCGGTGAGGTTCCACAGCAGCCAGGTGTCGGTGGTGCCGAACAGGGCGCGGCCCTCCTCGGCGGCCCGGCGCACCCCGTCGACGTTCTCCAGGATCCACTGGATCTTGCCCGCGGAGAAGTACGTCGCCGGGGGCAGCCCGGCCTTGCGGCGGATCACGTCGCCGCGGCCGTCGCGCTCGAGCGCCGCGGCGATGCGGTCGGTGCGGGTGTCCTGCCAGACGATCGCGTTGTAGTACGGCCGGCCGGTGACCCTGTCCCACACCACGGTGGTCTCGCGCTGGTTGGTGATGCCGAGGGCGGCGAGGTCGGCGTGGGTGAGGCCGGCGTGGTTGAGCGTGGTCTCGATCACCGCGCGGGTGCGCTCCCAGATCTCCACCGGGTTGTGCTCGACCCACCCGGCCCGCGGCAGGATCTGCTCGTGCTCGAGCTGGTAGCGGGCGACCTCGTTGCCCCCGTGGTCGAAGATCATGAAGCGGGTGCTCGTGGTGCCCTGGTCGACGGCTCCGACGAAGTCGGCCATGGTCCCCTCCTCACCGGTCAGCGGCTGCGGACGTGATCGTCCTGGGCGGAGGGTACCCGCCCCGGTTCGGGTTCCCCTTCCCGCGGCAGGAACCGGCCCACCAGCGCCTGGTAGAGCGCGGCCCCGAGCACGCCGCCGATGATCGGGGCGACGATCGGCACCCAGAAGTAGAGCCGGCCGTACTGGTCCCGCCAGGCCGTGGCGTATCCGGTGAGGAACGAGGCGAGCCGCGGCCCGAGGTCGCGGGCCGGGTTGATCGCGTAGCCCGCGTTGGTGCCCCAGGCCATGCCGATCGCCACCACGACCAGGCCGATGACGAACGGGGCGAGGTTCGCGGCGGGCGCGGCGTTGCGCATGTCGGTGAGCGCGAGGATGAGCATGAGCAGGATCGCGGTGCCGATCACCTGGTCGCGGAACGCGCCCCAGGTGCCAACGGGCAGCTCGCCGTTGCCGGGCAGGGTGGAGAAGACGAGCTGGGTCTTGAGGGTGAGCCCGGGGTCGACGGCGGTGATCACCTCGTTGTAGTTCCACCGCACGAGGAGGGCGGCGACGAACGCGCCCAGGGTCTGGGCGAGGGAGTACGGCAGCACCTTGCTCCAGGGGAAGCCGCGGGTGGCGGCGAGCGCGACGGTGACCGCCGGGTTGATGTGCGCCCCGCTCACCCGGGCGGCGACGTAGACGCCGAGGGTGACGCCGAGTCCCCAGCCCCAGGCGATGCTGTCGTGGTCGCCGAGGCCGGCGGCGACCACCTGGGCGACCACGCCCACGCCGAACAGGATGAGGATCATCGTGCCGGCGAACTCGGCGGCGAGCTCGCCGAGCAGCGGCGGGCCGGGGCGGCGCAGGAGGGCCCGCAGCGGGTTCGGCGGCCCGGCTCCGGGCCGGTGCGCGGCCGCCGCACGGGAGGGGCCCGCGCCGTCCGGGTTTCGACCACCCATGTCGTCCTCCTCGCCGTCTCGGAGGTTCGCCCGGCCCCCGGTACGGCGGAGCCGCGGCCGTGCCCGTGCCGAAGGCCGCCCCGGGATGGCGGCCGTGATCCGGCGTGTCGCGTCCACTTCCCCGGCGCAGGGGTTTCACGCCTGGCGGGGCGGGACGGCGGCGGGCGGCGCGGGGTCAGAAGCGCTCGCGGCGGACGTTCACCTTGCGGCCCTTGATGGTGGTGTTGCGCAGCGCGGTGATCACCTCGTTCGCGGCCTCCTCGGGCACCTCGACGAGGGAGAACCGGTCGGCGATCTCGATCGCGCCGATGTCGCGGCCGCTCAGCCCGGTCTCCCCGGCGATCGCCCCGACGAGGTCCTGCGGCCGGATGTGGGCGCTGCGGCCCGCCCCGATGAACAGGCGGGTCATGCCGTCGCCGCGGGAGCGGGCCCGGCGGCGCTCCCCCGGCCGCTCGCCCCGCCGCTCCCGGCCCCGGCGCCGGTCGCCGTCCCGCTCGGGGTGCAGCTCGATCTGGGGGATCTCCTCCTCGTCCTCGACCCCGCCGCCCGCCTCGTGGGCGAGCTTGACCGCGGCGAGCGCCACCTCCATCACGTCGAACTCGTCGGCGAGGGTCTCCACCACCACGCGGTAGCCCTCCAGGTCGCCCTCGAGCAGGATCTCCTCGAGCGCGGCGCGGGTGAGCTCCAGCCGCCGGGCGCGCAGGTCGGCGACGGTCGGCACCTTCTCCACCGGGATGCGGCGCCCGGTGACCCGCTCGATCGTCTTGAGCATGCGGTGCTCGCGCGGCTCGGCGAGGGTGATCGCCACGCCCTCGCGGCCGGCCCGGCCCACCCGGCCCACCCGGTGCACGTACGCCTCGGGCGCGGACGGCACGTTGTAGTTGACCACGTGGCTGAGGTGCTCGACGTCGAGGCCGCGCGCGGCCACGTCGGTGGCGACGAGCAGGTCGGCCACGCCGGAGCGCAGCCTGCCCATCACCCGGTCGCGCTGTTCCTGGCTCATGCCGCCGTGCAGGGCCTCGGCGCGGTAGCCGCGGCCGTTGAGGGTCTCGGTGAGCGCGTCGACCTCCTCGCGGGTGCGGCAGAACACCAGGGCGGCGGCAGGCGCCTCCACGTCGAGGATGCGGCCAAGCGCGGCCGGCTTGTACGACCGGGCGACCAGGTAGGCGCTCTCCCGGATGCGCGGCGTCTCCCCGGGGGCGGCCTCCGGCCCGCCGCCGATGCGGATGCGGACCGGGTCGCGCAGGTGGCGGCGGGCGATCCCCTCGATGCGCGGCGGCATGGTGGCGGAGAACAGCACGGTCTGCCGCTCCGGCGGGGTCTCGTCGAGGATCGCCTCGATGTCCTCGGCGAAGCCCATGTCGAGCATCTCGTCGGCCTCGTCGAGCACGACGGCCTCGAGCCGGGACAGGTCGAGGGTGCCGCGGCTGAGGTGGTCGAGGGCCCGGCCCGGGGTGGCGACCACCACGTCCACGCCGCGCTCCAGGGCGCGCAGCTGGCGGCCGATCGGCTGGCCGCCGTAGATGGGCAGCACCCGGACCGGCAGGTCGCGGCCGTACTTGTGCACCGCCTCGGAGACCTGGATGGCGAGCTCGCGGGTCGGCACGAGCACCAGCGCGCGCGGCGCGCCGCCGGTCTCCGCGTCCCCGCCGGCGCCGCCCCCGGCCAGCCGCTCGAGCAGCGGGAGCGCGAACGCGGCCGTCTTGCCGGTGCCGGTCGCCGCCTGGCCGAGCAGGTCGCGGCCCTCGAGCAGCGGCGGGATCGCCTCGCGCTGGATCGGGGTGGGTTCCTCGTAGCCGAGGCCCGCGATGGCGCGCACCAGCTCGGGCCGCAGTCCCAGATCGGCGAAGCCGAGGGCGTCGTCGGCCGCGTTGGGGATCATGCTTGGTTTCCTCACTCCGGACTCGTCATGCGAGGCGACCGGGCACGGATGCCCGGCCGCCACGGACATCTATCATTTCGCGCCCGCACCGGTGGTGCGGCCCGCGCTCCGCCCCGGGCCCGGGCGCGCGGGCGGTTTCCGGTACGTCCCGGACGCCGGGGCGGCCACCGGGCGGCGGGCGTTCCCGCGCGCCGGAACGCTCCGGCCGCCGCCGCCCTCGCCGTCCCCGCGGACGCACCGCACACCCCGTTTCACTCGCCGCACATCGCACGCCTTAACGGTCATCCACTTAACGCCGTTTGGGATGCCTAATCCCGCATTTGGGACATTTCGCATTGCGGTTTGACAACGTATTTACAACGTCGCCAGGTGTCACGGGATTTATGCCTCTCCTCCTTTGATGATCGCGTCTGGGCGACCTGTCGCCCCGACGCGAATCCCCCAGCACCGAAGGGACTCACATGAGGAAGACCGTCGTCGCACTGGCGGCCGCCGGTGCCGGTCTCACGCTGCTGCTGCAGGGCCTGCCCGCGAGCGCGGCGGCGCAGGACCGGAAACCCACCCCTCCCCCCGCCGGCACGATGCGGTGGGCTCCCTGCACCGATCCCGACCTGCAAGGGCTCGAATGCGCCACGGTCTCCGTACCGCTCGACCACAAGCGGCCCTGGGGCGAGCAGATCAAGATCGCGCTGACCCGTAAGAAGCACACCGTGCCCGACCACCGGTACCAGGGCGTGCTGCTGCTCAACCCCGGCGGCCCCGGCGGCAGCGGCCGCGGCGGGCCGCTGTGGTTCGCGGGGACCAGCGTGGAGGACGAGGCCGCCGCCTACGACCTGATCGGCTTCGACCCGCGCGGCGTCGGGGCGAGCGAGCCCCGCCTCGAGTGCGGCTCCGGCTACAACGCCCCCGTCCGCCCCGACCACGTGCCGGCGAACCCCGCCGAGGAGAAGGTTTGGCTGGACCGGGCCAAGGACTTCGCCCGCAAGTGCGCCAAGGCCCTCCCCCGGCTGCTGCCGCACATGACCACCGTCGACCACGCCCACGACCTGGAGGCCATCCGGAAGGCGCTGGGCGTCGAGAAGATCAACTACCTCGGCTACTCCTGGGGCACCTACCTCGGCGCCACCTACGCCACGCTCTACCCGAACCGGGTGCGGCGCATGGTGCTCGACAGCGTGGTGCGGCCGAGCGGGGTCTGGTACGAGAACAACCTCGACCAGAACCGCGCCTTCGAGGTCCGGGCGAAGGACTTCTTCGCCTGGATCGCCCGGCACAACGCGGACTACGGCCTCGGCGCCACCGCCGCCGCCGTTGAGCGCCGCTACTACGAGGTGCGCGCCGCGCTGAAGGCGAACCCCGCCGGCGGGCTCGTGGGGCCGAGCGAGTACGACGACACCTTCCTCCCCGCCGGGTACACCGACTCGCTGTGGCCGTACCTCGCCCTCGGCCTCTCCCTCGCCGCGAACGGCGACGACTCCTTCCTCGTCACGCTGTACGAGGCGCTCGCCCACTCCGAGGACGACAGCGACCACGCGCTCTACCTCGCCACCGAGTGCACCGACAACCGGTGGCCGGCGAGCTGGAACGTCTGGCGCCGTGACGCGATCGCCCTGCACCGCACCGCGCCGTTCGCCACCTGGCCGAACACCTGGTTCAACGCGCCGTGCCTGTTCTGGCCCGCGAAGGGCAAGACGCCGCCGCGCATCACCGGCCACGGCCTGCCCCCGGTGCTGCTGTTCCAGTCCACCAAGGACGCGGCCACGCCGTACTCGGGCGCGGTCGAGATGCACCGGCTGCTGCCCTCGTCCCGCCTCATCGTCGAGGACGGCGGCGGCAACCACGGCATCACGCTCTTCGGCAACGAGTGCATCGACGGCCACCTGGCGGCGTACCTGAGGGACGGGACCGTGCCGCCGAACCGGCCCGGCCCGGACGCGCTGTGCGCCCCGCTGCCCGAGCCCGAGCCGCTGTCGGTGAGCGTCGCCGCCCGGTCGGCGAAGCCGGCGACCCCGGAGATCCCCGAGGTGCGCATCCGCCGCTGAGCCCCCCGGCGGAGCACGGGCCCCGGCACGTCCGGGGCCCTTTTTTCGCGCCGCCGCCGGAAACCGGCGCATGCACTAAATGAACGGTCATTTTCCGCACATAACACGGTTAGGCGCGGCGGTTTGCCGGCCGCTCGGCCCGTGCACCCCTCGAAAAATCTGCGGCCATGAGAGTTATCACTGCCGGAGTTCTCGCCGCGGCCTGTGGAATGGCGCTGACCGGGTCGATTCCGACCGCCTCCGCGCACGCGAATCCGCCCGTGCCCGCCGTCGTGCAGGACGACGACCTCGACCAGCTGCGCAGCGCGCTGCAGCGGTTCCGCGACCCGAAGGTGGCCGAGCGGCACGGCTACGAGCGGACCGACGTGTGCACGCAGGCCGCGCACACCGGGCCGGGCGGCGAATACCTCGGTGCCATGGGCTACCACTACGTCAACAAGAAGCTCGCCGCCGACCCGGCGATCGATCCCTACAAGCCGGAGATCCTCCTCTACGTGCCGGGCAAGGACGGCAGGCGGGTGCTCGCCGGGGTCGAGTACCTCAGGTACGACGCCGACGGCCTGATCTCCACGACCGACGACCGGCCCCGGCTGTTCGGCAAGGACTTCGACGGCCCGTTCGCGCCGACCTCGAGCGGCCAGCCGGTGCACTACTCGCTGCACGTGTGGCTGTTCGAGCACAACCCGAAGGGCCTGTTCGAGCCGTGGAACCCGCGGGTGCGCTGCGCGCCGCCCGCCGACGCGGCCAAGCTTCGCAAGGGCGTCAAGAACGCGCAGAAGGACACGCGGAAGGCGCAGGCGCCCAAGAGCCGCCCACGCGTGCGCTCCTGACGCCGGCGGCACCGCCTCGCGTCTCCCGCGGCACCGTCATCGCGGACGCCCGGCCGGAGGTTCGGCCGGGCGTTTCTCATGCCCGTCCGGCCTGTGGCGCGGCGCTCAGGCGGACCGGCGGTTCGCCATGGCGGAGAGCAGCCGGGCGAACTCCGGCGGCGGGGAGACCACGAGCTTCACCCGCCGCTCGCCGGTGCGGGCGAACTCGGCGGGGATGCGGACCAGGCGGCCGGACCGCCACCAGTAGACCTGCGGGCTGAGCCCCTCGGGGTGGTCGGTGTAGACGCGGTGGGCGTACAGCCGCATGCGCTCGATGGCGCGCACCACGTTGAGCCCCTCGACCGGGTACACCACGAGCTGGCCCGGGTACGGCAGGGCGACCAGCACGCCGTCGCGCGGCACCGCCAGGTAGGAGTCGAGGCCGCGCAGGTGGGCGGCGGCGCTCGCGGTGTAGCCGGTCAGCTTGGTGACCGTGACGCCGCCGAGGTCGAGCGGCGCGGGGGTGAGCCGCTCGTCGGCGAGGGCGTTGCCGGCCGCGATGTCGAGGGCCTCGCCGGGCGTGACCGGCCAGCAGAACACCTCCTCCGGCCGCACCGGGCGGACCCGGGCGCCGTAGCCGACGGTGAGCAGCTCGACGAGCTCGTCGTTGAGGTACCGCCCGACCACCCGGCTCGGGTCGGGGATCCCGGCCGCGGCGAGGTCGGCGGCGAGCAGCACCCGGGTGCGCAGCAGGGGACGGGCCTGGGCGAAGTCGCACACGTCCAGGGCCTCGGCCACACCGATGAGGGTGCGGGACAGGTGCTCGGAGGCGAGCGCCGGCCAGTCCTCGCGCGGCCGCCGCGCGGCCTCGCGGCGCAGCCCGGCGAGCCGTACCGTCACGGTGCGGGGGCCGGTGAGCAGCATCGCCGAGCCGTCGCGGGAGAAGACGGGGGCGTAGCCGAGGGTCTCGGCGACGAGCGCGAGCAGCGCGTCGAGGTCGGCGTCCTCCGCGCGCCGACGCGCGCGGCGTCGTTCGTCGAGCCGCCGGAACAACCGCACGTTCCTCTCCCCCGTTCGTCGTGTCGGGCCCCGGCGGGCCCGCGACCGGTCACTCACCTAGCGTGCCGTGACCGGGTCGCGGAACAGAGGAATCAGTGAGCACGATTCAGCATCAATCGTCGCTTCAGTCCCAAACCACACAGTGAGCTGCGGCGTGCCGTGGCCGATCGGCAGCCCCGCGATCACCGGCACGCCGAGCGGGGCGAGCCGCTCGGCGAGCACCGGCAGCGCGTCTCCGCACTCCACCCACGAGCCGAGCGCGATCCCCGCCGCGCCGTCGAGGCAGCCCGCCTGCAGGAGCTGGGTGAGCATGCGGTCGATCCGGTACGGGTGCTCGCGGATGTCCTCGAGCAGCACGATGTGCCCCTCCGCCCGCATCGCGTACGGCGTGCCGCACAGCGCGGCGAGCAGGGCGAGGTTGCCGCCGGTGAGCGGCCCGCGCGCCCGGCCCGGCACGAGCACCTCGGTGCCGGTGATCGGCTCGGGCGCCCCGCCCGCGAACAGCGCGGCCCGCAGCGCGGCGAGCGAGCGCGGCTCGGGCCCCTCCGGATCGGAGATCGTGGCGCAGGCGGGCATCGGGCCGAAGCAGGTCGCCACGCCGAGCCGCTCGGCGAACGCCCGGTGCAGGGCGGTGACGTCGCTCGAGCCGAGCAGGATCCTCGGCCGGGCGGCCCGCAGCTCCGCCCAGTCGAGCAGGTCGAGCAGCCGGGTCGCGCCGTACCCGCCGCGGGCGCACAGCACCGCGCGCACGTCCGGGTCGCACCACGCCCAGGTCAGGTCGGCGGCGCGCTCGGCGTCGGTTCCGGCGAGGTAGCCGCGGCGGCGCAGCACCCCGGGGCCGGTGCGCACCTCGAGGCCGAGCCCTTCCAGCACGCGCACGCCGCGGGCGAGCCGATCCGGGTCGACCGGGCCGCAGGGGGCGACCACGGCGACGGTGTCGCCGGGGCGCAGCCGGCGCGGCACGCGGGCGGGGGCGGGCGGCGCCGCAGGGCGGGGCGTCACCGGCACAGCTCCGCGACCAGCCGCGGCAACGAGGCGCCGACCGGCTCGTTGAGCACGAGATCGGCGTAGGCGTCGTAGGGGGTGGGCTCGGCGTTGAGGATCACCAGGCGGGCGCCCGCCTCCACCGCCTCCAGGCACAGCCCCGCGGCGGGCTGCACGCTGAGCGAGGTGCCGGCGGCGACGAACAGCTCGCAGTCGCGGGCGGCGTCGACCGCGGCGCTCAGCACCTCCGGCTTGAGGGCCTGGCCGAACGCGATCGTGGCGGCCTTCTGGATGCCGCCGCAGCGGGTGCACCGCGGGTCGGGGTCGCCCGCGTCGACCCGGTCGAGCACGTCGCGCATCGGCGTGTGCGCCTGGCAGGAGAGGCACTCGACCGTGAACATGGTGCCGTGCACCTCGATGACCTTGCCGGGCGACGAGCCGGCGCGCTGGTGCAGCCCGTCGACGTTCTGGGTGATGATCGCCCGCAGCCGGCCGGCGCGCTCCAGGTCCACCAGCGCCCGGTGGGCCCCGTTCGGCTCGGCGTGCCAGGCCGGGTGGTCGCGGCGGGCGAGCCAGGCGCGGCGCCGTACCTCGGGGTCGGCGAGATAGGTGTCGAGGGTGAACAGCGCCTGGGCGCTCGGGTCCTTCGTCCAGAGCCCCTTCGGCCCCCTGAAGTCCGGAATTCCCGAGTCTGTCGAAATGCCCGCTCCAGTCAGTACCGTTACCGATGTGACGTTTGATACCCACGGTGGGAGTGGCGTGGACGGTTCGCTCACGTCGCAAAGGGTGTCAGACTTGGCCTCACTTATGCGACCTCCGACCCACGTCATCCTCGTGGTCAACGGCATCAAGGTCCAGCGCCCGGTGTTCGTGCTCGCCGCCCCGCACTCCGGCGCGGACCTGATCGGGCGCGCCCTCAAACGGTCCCCGGGGATGCACCTCACCATGGGGCGGCCCGACGTGTCGCGGGTGGTGTACGCGTTCGCGCGGCGGCCGTCGATCATGCGCGGCCAGGCGGGCGGGCCGGCCCGGGTGCTGCGCGACGTGTTCGCCGAGGCGTGGCGCATGGTGCCGGGCGCATGCGCCGAGTGCTCCCCCGCCTGCCGGGAGGCGGGCGGGCTGGTCGGGGCCACGCTGTGCGCCACCCCGGAGGAGGTGACCCGGTTCGGCGACGCCAACCCGGACCTCATCTACAGCGCCCCGGTGCTGCTGCAGGCGTTCCCGGACGCCCGGTTCGTGCAGGTGATCCGGGACGGCCGGGACGTGGTCGCCGACATGCTCGCCGATCCCGCGTGCATGGCCTGGTTCAAGCCCGGCATGCTCGGCGAGGACGCGGAGTTCCCCAACCCGTTCTTCGGCATCAACTCGGCCAGGAACCGCGACCGGTGGCAGGCGATGCCCGCGGCGGGCAAGTGCGCGCTGCGCTGGCGCAGCGCGGTACGGCTCAGCGCGCGGCTGCGCCGCGAGCTGTCCACCGACCAGCTGCTCACCCTGCGCTACGAGGAGATGGTGGCCGAGCCGTACGCGGCGGCCGAGCGGCTGTCGGCGTTCCTGGAGACCCGGGTCTCGGCGGTGGCGCTGCTCGGCGGCACGCAGCCGCGCGTCGGGGCGTGGCGCAGGCGGCTGCGGCCCGACGACCGCAGGCTCGTGGAGAAGGTGGCCCGCGAGGAGCTCACCCGGCTCGGCTACCTGACCGCCTGACCGCCGGGGCGGCCCTGCTGCTCGAACTGGGTGCGGTACAGCTCGGCGTACGCGCCGCCCTTGGCGAGCAGCTCCTCGTGCGTGCCGCGCTCGACGACGCGGCCCTCCTCGACCACGAGGATGAGGTCGGCCTCCCGGATCGTGGAGAGCCGGTGCGCGATCACGATCGAGGTACGGCCGGCGAGCGCGGTCTTGAGCGCCTTCTGCACCGCGGCCTCGGACTCGGAGTCCAGGTGCGCGGTCGCCTCGTCGAGCACCACCACCCGGGGGGCCTTCAGCAGCAGCCGGGCGAGCGCGATGCGCTGCTTCTCGCCGCCGGACAGGCGGTGGCCGCGGTCGCCGACCACGGTGTCGAGCCCGTCCGGCAGCCCGGCGACCAGGTCGGCGATCTGCGCGGCGCGCAGCGCCTCCCACATCTCCTCCTCGGTGGCGCCGGGACGGGCGTAGCGCAGGTTCGCCCGGATCGTGTCGTGGAACAGGTGGGCGTCCTGGGTGACCACCCCGATCGTCTCGCGCAGCGAGTCGAGGGTGGCGTCCCGCACGTCGATGCCGTTGAGCCGCACCGCGCCGCCGGTCACGTCGTACAGCCGGGACACCAGCGCGGTGATCGTCGTCTTGCCCGCGCCCGAGTGCCCGACGAGCGCGACGAGCTCGCCCGGCCGGGCGGTGAACGACACGCCGGTGAGCACCTGGCGGTTCGGCGCGGTGTCGGGGCGGGCGACCGCCTCCAGCGAGGCGAGCGACACCTCCTCGGCCGACGGGTAGCGGAAGCTCACCTCGTCGAACTCGATCGTCACCGGCCCGTCCGGCACCGGCCGGGCCCCGGGCCGCTCGGCGACCATCGGCTTGAGGTCGAGCACCTCGAACACCCGGTCGAAGCTGACCAGCGCGGTCATCACGTCGACGTGCACGTTCGACAGGCTGGTGAGCGGGCCGTACAGCCGCATGAGCATGGCGGCGAGCGCGACCAGGGTGCCGAGCTGGAACGCGCCGCCCACCACGAGCACCCCGCCCACGCCGTAGACGAGGGCGGTGGCGAGCGCGGCGAGCAGGCCGAGCGCGATGCGGAAGAACGCGCCGTACATGCCGTAGACGATGCCGACGTCGCGGACCCGCGCGGCCCGCTCGGCGAAGTGCGCGGCCTCGTCCTCCGGCCGGCCGTACAGCTTGGCGAGCATCGCGCCGGAGACGTTGAACCGCTCGGTCATCACGGAGCTCATCTCGGCGTCGAGCTCCATCTGCTCGCGGCTCAGCCGCGACATGCGCCGCCCGACCCACTTGGCGGGCAGCACGAAGATCGGCAGCAGCACCAGCGCCACCAGCGTGACCTGCCAGGACAGCACGAGCATCGTGCCGAGCACGAGGGCGAGGGTGATCACGTTGGAGACCACCGAGGAGAGCGTGGTGGTGAGCGCGCGCTGGGCGCCGATCACGTCGGTGTTGAGCCGGGAGACCAGCGCCCCGGTCTGGGTGCGCATGAAGAACGCGACCGGCATGCGCTGGACGTGGTCGAACACCTCGGTGCGCAGGTCGTAGATGAGCCCCTCGCCGATGCGCGCGGAGAACCACCGGTCGGCGATCCCCAGCGCGGCGTCGACCACGGCGAGCGCGGCCACGGCGAGGGAGAGCCCGATGACCACGCCGGCCCGCCCCGCGATGATGCCCTGGTCGATGATCGCCTTCAGCAGCAGCGGGTTGGCGATCACCACGATCGCGTCGAGCACGACGACCGCGAGGAAGGCCGCGATCTGCCCGCGGTACGGCCGGGCGTAGCGGGCGATGCGGCGGACGATGCCGGGTGAGAGCCGCTCCTTGGTCACGGAACTGTCCCGCCGGAGCGTGCGCATCACCCTCGGGCTGAAGCCCTCCCCCAACATCGCCATTCGCGGTCGTTCCTCCCCACCGGATCGCAGGACGTCGGCCGGTCCGGGTCGTCCGCCGTCGGGCGGCGGACCACGGTACGGCGAACACGCCGACGCTGCCCACGGTATCCGGAGGGGGCGGCACCCAGGTCACGGGAGCCGGGCGGCGGTCACCGGCGCACGGCGGCGCGCCCGGCCGGTCCACCGGCCGGGCCGCGGGCACCGCGCCCTCAGGGCGCGGTGCGGGACGCGAACCGGAGCGACGCCTCATCGGTGGTCGACCGGCGGGCGAGCGGCGGTCGAGCGGCGGTCGAGTGCCCGTCGAGCGGCGGTCGAGCGTCGATCGACGGGCACGGCACGCGTCTGCGGATCGCTTCCGGATCGTCCTGGATCGGCAGGGCGCGCACACCCGCGCCCGGAAGGTCGGGAGCGGGCCCTGACGGGCACACGTGGGCCCTGCCCGGCGGCCTGCGGCGCGCCGGGCGTTCACGGTACGGCCCGCTCTCAGCCGGAGCCCAGCGCCGCGAACAGCGTCCGCAGCCGGGTGACCTGCTCGCGGCGTTCGGCCGCGGCCTGTTCCTCGAGGGTTCTCCCCGGCGCCCCCTGGAGCAGCCGTTTCGTCGCGATCGCCGCGCCGCGGTCGGTGGCGAGCACGGCCGCGGCAAGGTCGGCGACCGCCTGGTCGAGCTCGGCGCGCGGCACGACACGCTCGGCGAGGCCGAGCCGGGCCGCCTCGGCCGCGTCCACGGTGCGCGCGGTGAGACACAACTCGATCGCCCTCGACACCCCGACGATGTCCACCAGCGGCTTGGTGCCGGTCAGGTCGGGGACCAGGCCCAGGGCGGGCTCCTTCATGCACAGCTTGGCGTCGTCGGCGAGCACTCGCATGTCGCACGCGAGGGCGAGCTGGAAGCCCGCGCCGATCGCATGCCCCTGAACCGCGGCGATCGAGACGATCTCGGGCCGCCGCAGCCACAGGAACCCGCGTTGAGCCTCGGCGATGCGCCGTTCGAGCGTCGCGTCGTCGAGGGTGGCGGCCGAGGCGAGCGTGAGTCCGTCGGTGCGCGCCCCGTCATCACCCCCCGGTGGTGCCCCCAACATGGCCAGGTCGAGGCCTGCTGAGAAGGACGGCCCCTCACCTCGGATCACGACGACCCGTATCCCCTCCGGCAGGTTCTCACCGATCGCGGCCAGCCCCGCCCAGGTCGCGAACGTCTGCGCGTTCCGCTTCTCCGGGCGGTTCAGCGTGATCGTCGCGATCTCGCCGTCCATCTCGTATCGCAGTCCGATCTCCGCGAGCCGGTCCGCGGAGATCGCCGCGCTCCCCCCAAGTTCCGCTTCCGTCATCGCCCGCTCCATCCGTGTCCGGGTCCCGCTTCTCCCCCGATCGGACCCTCGTCGCGCCCGAGCCTACCGGCTCACCAGAATCAGGTTCTAGTGGCCGGGCCGGGACGCCGTGGACGGGACGGAAGGGCTGCTGCGGTAGCGCCTTGCGGCGTCAGCGCTGCTGCTTCGACTTGCCCCGGGTGGCCCCGCCGCGCCCCCGCAAGGTGACACCCGACTCGCTGAGGATGCGGTGGATGAACCCGTACGACCGCCCCGTGGAGGCGGCGAGGGCACGGATCGACTCGCCGGCGGCGTAGCGCTTCTTCAGATCGGCGGCCAGCTTTTCACGGTCGGCACCGGTCACCCGGGTGCCTTTCTTCAGGGTCTCGGCCACGAGTACCTCCTGTAGTGCCAGACTTCCGCAGCGTTACTCACGCCCATGATCAGTCATTTCAGCCGGATCGGCTACCCACTCGACGGGAAAAGATCCGTACCCGATAAAAATGAGATCAGGCAAGTGCCACAAGATCGGCAAACTCGTCGCTCCACGCGTCCTCGACTCCGTCCGGCAGCAGGATCACCCTATCCGGCTGTAGTGCGGCAACAGCTCCTTCGTCGTGCGTAACTAGTACGATTGCCCCAGAATAGGACCTAAGTGCAGAAAGTACCTGATCCCGGCTCACCGGATCGAGGTTGTTCGTCGGCTCGTCGAGCAGCAGCACGTTCGCGCTCGACAGCACCAGCGTCGCCAGCGCGAGCCTCGTCTTCTCCCCGCCCGACAGCACACCGGCGGGCTTGTCGACGTCGTCGCCGCTGAACAGGAAGGAGCCGAGCACCCGGCGCAGCTCCACGTCCGCGACGTCGGGCGCGGCCGCACGCATGTTGTCGAGCACGCTGCGGTCCGGGTCGAGCGTCTCGTGCTCCTGGGCGTAGTACCCGAGCTTGAGGCCGTGACCGTGCACCACCTCGCCCGCGTCGGGTTTCTCCAGGCCGGCGAGCAGGCGCAGCAGCGTGGTCTTGCCGGCGCCGTTGAGCCCGAGCACCACCACCCGGCTGCCCCGGTCGACGGCCACGTCGACGCCGGTGAACACCTCCAGCGAGCCGTACGACTTCGACAGCCCGGTGGCGAGCAGCGGCGTGCGGCCGCACGGCGCGGGCGTCGGAAAGCGCAGCCGCGCCACCTTGTCGGCCCGGCGTTCCTCGCCGACCCCGGCGAGCAGCCGCCGCGCCCGCCGCTCCATGTCCTGTGCCGCCTTCGCCTTGGTCGCCTTGGCGCGCATCCGGTCGGCCTGGGCGAGCAGCGCCGAGGCCTGCCGCTCGGCGTTCGCCCGCTCCCGCTTGCGCCGCCGCTCGTCGGCCTCCCGCTGGGCGAGGTAGGCCGTCCAGCCCATGTTGTAGACGTCGATCGCCTGCCGGTTCGCGTCGAGGTGGAGCACCCGGTTGACCGTCGCTTCAAGCAAGCCGACGTCGTGGCTGATGATCACCAACCCGCCCTGATGAGAGCGCAAAAAATCACGAAGCCACCCGATCGAGTCTGCATCGAGGTGGTTTGTCGGCTCGTCGAGGAGGAGCGTGTCGGCGCCGCTGAACAGGATCCGGGCGAGTTCCACCCGGCGGCGCTGCCCGCCGGACAGGGTGCGCAGCGGCTGCGACAGCACCCGGTCGGGCAGCCCGAGGCTGGAGGCGATCGACGCGGCCTCCGCCTCGGCCGCGTACCCGCCGAGCACGTGCAGCCGGTCCTCGAGCCGGCCGTACGCGCGCACCGCGCGCTCCCGGGTACGGGCGTCCCCCGTCGCCATCGCCCGCTCGGCCTCGCGCATCTCGCGCAGCAGCTCGTCCAGGCCGCGGGCGGACAGGATGCGGTCCCGGGCGAGCTGGTCGAGGTCGCCGGTGCGCGGGTCCTGCGGCAGGTAGCCGACGGTGCCGGTCACCGTCACCCGCCCGGCCGCGGGCAGCGCCTCGCCCGCCAGCACCTTGCACAGCGTGGTCTTGCCCGCCCCGTTGCGGCCGACCAGGCCGATCCGGTCGCCGGGGTTCACCCGGAACGAGGCGTTCTCGATGAGCAGGCGCGCGCCCGCGCGCAGTTCGATGTCAGAGGCGATGATCATGACAGTGGACACTCCCGGGCGAGGGGAAACGGCGGGGACGAACAGGGGGGACGAGGGGACGCCAGGGGTCAGTCGGGAGTGCGCATACCGATCAGTGTACGGCCCGGGACACACCGCGAGCGGCGCGCGTCGCGCCTGGGTATCCATGGGTGGGCGTACCGCCGGGGAGAAACGCGCACGACCCCGCGGGGACGGCGTCCTCGCGGGGTCGTGGCCGGTCGCCCGCGGTCAGCCGCGCGCGCCGGGGGCGATCCAGTCGTCGATGGAGAAGTCCCTGCGCACGAACCCCTGCTCCACGAGGAATCGCTTGGTGCCCTCGAGCAGGGTCAGGCCCTCCTCGGTGAACGGAGTGTCCGGGAGCTGCTCGGCCAGCGTGGTCTTGCGCACGATCTCCGGCGGGAAGCCGCCGACCTTGACCGCGAACGACAGGTAGTCGTCCCAGTTCGCCTTGGCCTGCCGGGTGGCCTCCACCTGGGCCGCCTGCCAGACCTTGACGAAGCCGGGCCGCGCCTCGAGGAACGCGTCGGTGACCACGGTGGCCGAGGTGCCCCGGTAGGCGGGGTGGTCCTCGGCGAGCGAGTCGATCACCGGGTAGCCCTTGGCGCGCAGCGCCTCGACGTTCGCGGCCGGGACCGCGGCGGCGTCCACGTCGCCGCGCTCCAGCGCCGCCTCCACGTCGGAGCTGTAGATGTGCACGATCTCCTTCGGCGTCACCTTCGCGTCGGACAGCGCGCCGAGCAGGTAGCGGTGCATGTACGAGCCGGTCTGCGTGGCGATCCGGCGCCCGGCGAGCTCCTGCAGCGAGCGCGGGCCGCCCTGCTTCTTGGCCACGATGCCCGCGTCCATGCCGACCTGGGCCTGGGCGATGAGCCGGGTGGGCTGGCCGGCGCCGCGGGCGACGAGCGCGGGCGTGTCGCCGTACGTGGCGAGGTCGAGCTCACCGGCGACGAGCGCCTGGTTGAGGTCGGGCCCGTTGGGGAAGGTGTGCACCGTGATGTCCTTCACCCCGGCCTCGGCGAGCAGCGGCACCAGCGCGTTCCTGTCGTGCAGGTACCCGACCGGGCCGGTGAGCCGGTTCCCGCTGCCGATCACCCCGATCCGCAGCGTGAATCTTTCATCGGCTCCGCCGGCGGCGGCCCGCTGGTCCGTGCCGCAGCCGGTGAGCGTCCCGGCGAGCGCGACCACCAGGGCGGCGATCGCCGCCGCGACCGCGGCGGGGGATCGGCGGAGCCTCATCTCGTCACCTCTTCGCTGATCGTGTCTCCGATTCCCTCGCCGATCCCGGTCCGCACGGTGACCGTGGTGACGATCGGCGGCGGCGTGGCCGGGAGCTCGGGCCCGACCGCGAACCTCGCGCCCGGGGTGCGGCCCCGCCCCCAGCCGATCTCGCGGCGGTAGCTGCCGAGCAGCCCGGCGGCGGCGAGGCGGGCCTCGTCGCGTAGCGGCGAGTCCGGCCGCGCCGGGTGCGCGAGCGGCGCGACGAACAGCGCGTCGGCCGGGCAGTAGGCCTCGCACATGAAGCAGGTCTGGCAGTCGGACTTGCGGGCGATCACCGGCACGCCGTCCGCACCCCGGTCGAACACGTTCCGCGGGCAGACCTCGACGCAGCGGTCGCAGGAGATGCACCGCTCCCGGGAGACGACCTCGATCATGACGCCGCCCGCAGGTACGCATTGGAGGTGCCCTCCAGGCCGGGCGAGCCGAGCGCGGCGAACTCCTCCGGCCCCACCGGGGCGACCTCGTCCGGCCGGGTCCACAGCTCGTCGAGCCCGCCGACGAGCAGCCGGTGCCGCCAGGCCGGGTCCTGGTCCGGGTGGTCCTCGCGCTTGTGCATGCCGCGCGACTCGGTGCGGGTCAGCGCCGCGGTGTACATCCAGCGGGCGTGCGCGGTCATCGCCGCGGCCTGGCGGGTGCGCACCGCCTCGGCGCCCGTGCCGTACAGGCCTGCGCGCACCTCGCGCCACACGCCGTGCAGCGCCTCCAGCGCCGGGGCGAGCCGGTCCCCGTGCCGCAGGTAGTTCTTGTCGTACGGCAGCACCTCGGCCTGCACCGCGGCGACCACGTCGCGGTGCCCGAGGTTCCGGTCCGGGGCGCCGGTGGGCCGCAGGCCCGCCCCGCCCGCGCCGGTCGCGGTCCGCCGGTTGGCGGCGGGGCCGAGCGCGGCGGCGTGCCGGGCCGCGCCCTGCCCGGCCCAGGTGCCGGAGGCGATCGCCCAGGCGGCGTTGTGGCTGCCGCCGCCGGTGAACCCGCCGCAGATCAGCTCGCGGGTGGCCGCGTCGCCCGCGACGTACAGGCCGGGGACCGAGGTGGCGCAGTCCTCGGAGACCACGCGGATGCCGCCGGTGCCGCGCACCGTTCCCTCGAGCAGCAGCGTGATCGGGAAGCGCTGGGTGAACGGGTCGATGCCGAGCCGGTCGAAGGTGAGGAAGAAGTTCGGCTGGCCGAGCCGCATCCGGGCCTGGGTCTCGGCGTCGGCCCGGTCGAGCACGCAGTACACCTTCTCGCGCAGCAGCGCGCGGGCGATCACCGAGCGGCCGCGGGTGCTGCCCGCGCCCTCGAGCACCGAGCCGTCCTCGCGGTAGAAGGTGGCGAACGAGTAGTAGGCGGTCTTGGTGAGCGTGGTGAACTCGGGGGCGATCGCGTAGGCGTTGGAGAACTCCATGCCGGACAGCTCGGCGCCGAGCTCGGCGGCCATCAGGTGGCCGTCGCCGGTGTTGACGTGGCAGCCGAGCGTGCCGGACAGGAACGCGCACCCGCCGGTGGCGAGCACCACCGCGGCCGCGCGCACCCGGTACGGCTCGTCCGTCTGCAGCCGGTGCCCGGCCGCGCCCGCGACCGAGCCGTCCGCGGCCGTCAGCAGCTCGGTGACCGGGCTGTGGTCGAGGATGCGCACCCCGGCCCGCCGTACCAGGATGCGCATCCGGCGCATGTACTCGGGGCCCTGCACGCCGCGGCGCAGCGGCCTGCCGTCCACGATCGGGAACGGGTAGCGGCCGGCGGTGGCGAGCTCGTTGACCCCCTCGTAGGTCTGGTCGAGCACCCGGACCATCCAGCGCCGGTCGGCGAGGTAGCCGCCGAGCGCCTCGCGGGAGGCCATCGCCTTCTCCCGGGCCTCGGGGTCGGGCTCCACGTACCAGATGCCGGTCCCGGCGGAGGCGGCCGCGCCGCTGGTGCCGCAGTAGCCCTTGTCGGCGAGGACGACGTCCGCCCCCGCCTGGGCGGCCTTCAGCGCGGCCCAGGTGGCGGCGGGGCCGCCGCCGATGACGAGGACGTCGGTGGTGAGTTCCAGGGGTTGGGTCATCGTGTCTCCTGCCGTACGGCGTCGTCCTGTGGGTCGTCCTGTGGGGTGTGGTGCGGGGTCGTGTGAGCGTGGGAGGCGTGGTCCTGGGCGCCCCCGAGGTCGGGGCCGACGCCGAGGGCGGCGAGCAGCCTCCGGCGCAGGGCGGTGAAGCGGGGGTGGTCGACCGGCCGGGGCCGTTCGATCTCGACGGCGAACTCCTCGGCGATGCGCCCGTCGGCGAGCACGAGCGCCCGGTCGGCCAGCAGCAGCGCCTCCTCCACGTCGTGGGTGACGAGCAGTACGGCGGGCCGGTGGCGCTGCCACAGGCGGGCGACGAGGCCCTGCGCCCTGAGCCGGGTGAGCGCGTCGAGCGCGCCGAACGGCTCGTCGAGGAGGAGCAGCTCGGGGGTGCGGACGAGGGCCCGGGCGAGGGCGACGCGCTGGGACTCGCCGCCGGACAGGGTGCTCGGCCAGGCGTCCGCGCGGGCGGCGAGCCCGACCTCCTCCAGGGCCCGCAGGGCGCGGGCCCGCAGGTCGCGGCCGCTCAGCCCGAGCGTGACGTTCCGCCACACCCGGGTCCAGGGCAGCAGGCGGTGCTCCTGGAAGACCACCGCCCGCCGTTCGGGCACGTCGAGCTCGCCGGTGGCCTCGGTGTCCAGGCCGGCGACGGCGCGCAGCAGGGTGCTCTTGCCCGAGCCGCTCGCGCCGAGCAGCGCGACGAACTCGCCGGGCGCGAGGTCGAGGTCCACGCCGCGCAGCACCTCCCGGTCGCCGAACGCGCGCCGCAGGCCGCGGACCCGCACGCCCCGCGCCGTGGCCGGCGGGGCCGCCGTGACGGTGGTGTCGGTCATCGGGCCACCAGCCCCCGTCGCCAGGCGAGCGCCTTGCGCTCGATCGCCCGTACCAGCAGGTCGGTCGCGAGCCCGAGCAGGGCGTACACGACGAGCACCACGAAGACCACGTCGGTGCGGAGGAACTCCTTGGCGTCGGTGACGAGGAAGCCGATCCCCGAGGTGGTGGCGGTCATCTCGGCGACCACGAGGCTCAGCCAGCCGATGCCGAGGGACTGGCGCAGGCCGACGAGGATCTGCGGCAGCGCGCCGGGCAGGATCACCTTGCGCACCAGCGCGAGCCCGGTCACCCCGCAGGAGCGGGCCGACTCCACCAGCCGCTCGTCCACGCCGCGGATGCCGTGGAAGACGTTGATGTAGAGCGGGAAGATCGGCCCGATCGTGATGAGCGCGACCTTGGCGGTCTCGCCGATGCCGAACCAGATGATGAACACCGGGACGAGCGCGAGGTGCGGCAGCATGCGCAGCGCCTGCAGCGGCGCGTCGATCACGTCCTCGGCGAGCCGGAACAGCCCGGCGGCGAGGCCGAGCACGAGCCCGGCGGTGAGCCCGAGCGCGAGCCCTTTCGCCACCCGTTCCAGCGAGGCGAGCAGGTGCACCGGGAGCTCCCCGGACCGGATCAGCTCCGCGCCGGCGGCGAGCACCTGGCTCGGCGGCGGGGTGGCCGCGCCGAGCAGCCCCTGGGAGGCGCAGACCTGCCACGCGACGAGCAGGACGGCGAGGCCGACGAGGCGGCGGCCGCGGGCGGCGGCGGCCGCGAGCAGCCGGGCCGGTGACGTCGGCGGCGCCCCGCGGATCAGGTCGGCGGGCACGCCGGAGGTGACGGCGGGTGATGACATCGAGGACGGCTCCTTGACGGAAGGGACGGCCGGTCGGCCCGCCCGGCGGGCAGCGGGCGGCTGAACGACACACGAAGAGGCTCAAGGACAGGGGTCTGGGACGCGGCGCACCACCCTGTGCGTCCGCGAGGGAGATGGCGGCGGGTCCCGGGGCGCGGGCGCCGGGACGCCGGTCAGCGACGGTCGAGGGCCTGTGCCGGGAGCGTGGGACAACAGGCCACGCGCGGGTGGCAGGTCATGCCTCGACGATAATTCCTACTTTTCCTACTGTCCAGACTGGTTTTTAGGATAAGCAGGTGATCCGTTTCACGCCGGCGGGGACGACGGCCCGCTGTCACCGACGGCCGTGGGGCCGTGACCGCAGGTCAGTCCGGGTCAAGCACCCGGATGCGCACCGCCCGGAACAGCGCCGGGGTGGACTCGAGCACGGCGAGCCTGGGGTCGGGGACGGTGAGGAACGGCGGGGCCGCGAGCGCGAACACGCCCGCGAGGCGGGGGTCGCCGCGCAGCGCGTCGACCGCGCGCCGGTCGCCGCCGAGCACGACGGCGTGCAGCTCCGGCAGGCGGGGCGCGAGCACCCGCGCGGCCACGTCGGCCGCCGCGCGCAGCGCCTCGTTCGCCTGCTTCTCCCGCCGCCGGGCGAACCGCTGCTGCGACCAGCCACCGGCGGCGGTACGGCCCTGCACGTGCCGGGCGCCCACCTTCGAGGCCACGAGCCGCTCGCCGTCGAACACGCCCGCGGCGAAGCCGCCGAGCCGTACCAGGAGCACGCCCACCCGGCGGGGCCGGTTGGCGTGCGCGATCAGCCGTTCGACGAGATCAGGGCCGCCGGGGCCGGGTTCCGCGTCCGCCGGGGGCGGGCCCGTCGCGATGGCGCCGGGTGCGGCCGGCCCGTGGCCCGGTCCAGGGGCCGCCGGGGTCGCCTCCGGCGCGGGTTCGAGGGGTGGGAAGGGGACGTGGCATTCGGCGACGGCGCCGTCGGGCGCGGTGAGCCGTACCATCTCGATCGTGTCCTCGCCGACGGCGGCGACCGCGGGCCTGCCGTGGCGCCGCGCGAAGCCGTCCAGCCAGCGACGCAGCCGGGCCGGGGCCACCTCCACCCACCGGCCTCCCCCGGCCGCCGGACGCATGGTCATGACCATCACGCTAGCCGGGCCGCCGCCACCGCGTGCCGCTCCCCCCGTGTTCGGTGAGCGGCCGATGCACGGCCCGATCGGCCTCGCTCCCGGCGGCGGGAAAGCGTTCACGGATCGGCGGCCGGACCGCGCCCCTTTACAAAGTAGATTCCGAATCTCGCCCCCGGCCGGGGCCGATGGGCGCTCCGGTCAGAGCCGGCAGGCGTAGATGTCGGTGATGAGGATCGCCCGGGCGCCGATCTCCCACAGCTCGTCCATGACCTGCTGGTGGCCCTTGCGCGGGATCATGGCGCGGACCGCGACCCAGCCCTCGCGGTGCAGCGGCGAGACCGTGGGCCCCTCCATGCCGGGCGTGATCGCGATCGCCTCGTCGATGCGCTCCACCCGGATGTCGTAGTCGATCATCACGTAGTCGCGGGCGACGATCACGCCCTGCAGGCGCCGGATGAGCTGGCGGAAGCCGTTGTCCTCGGGCGCCCCGGCCCGCTTGATGAGGATGGCCTCGGACTCGGCGATCGGCTCGCCGAACACCTCAAGGCCGACGTTGCGCAGCGTCGCGCCGGTCTCCACCACGTCGGCGACCGCGTCCGCCACGCCGAGCCGGATCGCGGTCTCCACCGCGCCGTCCAGCTTGATCACCCGGGCGTCCACGCCCTTGTCCGCGAGGTACTTGCCGAGCAGCCCGGCGTACGAGGTGGCGATCCGCTGCCCCGCCAGGTCCTCCACGCTCTTGAAGGCCCCGGGGGGCGCGGCGAACCGGAAGGTGGACCGCCCGAACCCGAGCGGGATCACCTCCTCGGCCGGCGCGCCGGAGTCGTAGAGCATGTCCCGGCCGGTGATGCCCGCGTCCAGGGTGCCCTCCCCGACGTACACGGCGATGTCCCGCGGGCGCAGGAAGAACAGCTCACAGGAGTTCTCCGGGTCGACGACCACGAGCTCCTTGCTGTCCTTGCGGCGGCGGTAGCCGGCCTCGGCGAGGATCGTCTGGGCGCCCTCGGTCAGGGCCCCCTTGTTCGGTACGGCGATACGCAGCATGGCGGCAGGTCTCCAGCAGATCGGTACGGACGAGGTCGGACGGCGTCGGCAGGCCGGACGGGGGCCGGGCGGGCCCGGCTCGCGCGCCCGGCCTAGAGATGCTTGTAGACCTCGTCGAGACCGATGCCGCGCGCGAGCATCAGCACCTGCGCGTGGTAGAGGAGCTGCGAGATCTCCTCGGCGGCGCGGTCGGCCGACTCGTACTCGGCCGCCATCCAGGCCTCGGCGGCCTCCTCGACGACCTTCTTGCCGATGGCATGGACGCCGGCGTCCAGCAGGGCCACGGTGCCCGACCCCTCGGGCCGGGTACGCGCCTTCTCCGACAGCTCGGCGAACAGCTCCTCGAAGGTCTTCATCGTCTCTCTCGGTTCGGCAGATGTGCCCAACCAGGATAGTGCGCCCGGGCCCGCGATGAGTCCGCGGTCCCGTCCCCGGGGCGGTGTGTCGCGCCCGCCGCCGGCACCCCGGCGGGCCTCCCGGCGGGCGCCGCCGCGCTCACCGCGACGGGTCGTACCCGGCGAGCACGTCGTTGACGCAGCGCAGCACGGGCCGCGCCACGAGGGCATCCGGGTCGAGGGGCGCGGGCGAGCGCACCAGGAACGTCGCGCTCTCGCCCGGCAGCAGCGTGACGAGCTGGTCGTCGACCTCGGCGGCCGGGTCGAGCCGGTCGGGGAAGAGGGCGAGGTCGACGAGGAGGCTGCGGGCGGTCACGGTGACCCTGGCGCCGTCCGGCACCGGCTCGGCGGCGGCCGTGAACTCGGGGGCGGGCAGCTCGAGGTCCCTGTCGGGGGCGAAGAACCACAGGCAGCGGCGGTCGCCCGCGGTCACCGCGAGCAGCTCGCGGCGCGCGTCGCCCGGATCGGCGACCGCGGCGGGCAGGGCCACCTCGGCGGTCCCGCGCGGCGGCACCTCCAGCTCGAGCCCGTGGCCGGCGAGCACCGCCCCTGCGAAGTCGTGCCGCGCCGCCCGCACCGGGGTGCGCCACGGCTCGCCGGTGTCGTTCACCGCGACGAGCACCAGCCCCGCGTCGCGCGGCTGGACGGTGAGCAGCCGCGGGTCGAACGCCCGGCGCAGCGCGTACCAGACCGGCTTGCGCCGCGCGCCGCCGTCCACCATCGACCAGGAGGTGACCGGCCAGCAGTCGTTGAGCTGCCAGACGATCGCGCCCGCACAGCGCGGCCACTGGGCGCGGAAGTGCTCCACACCGAGGCGCATCGCGCGGGCCTGGTTCACCTGGCACAGGTAGTGCCAGTCGTCGAAGTCCTCCGGCACCACCAGGTACGGCCGCAGCCCGGCGGCGAGCTTGGCGTTGCCGTCGATCGCCTTCTGGTGGTGGCGCATGCCGGGCGAGTCCGGGGTGAGCGGGTCGTCGGAGAGCGCCCGGCGCAGCGTGGCGTACGCGGGCGGCGCCTGGAAGCCGAACTCGGCGACGAACCGGGGGCGGTAGGAGCGGTAGTGGCCGTACTCGCGCCGGTTCCACACGTCCCAGATGTGGACGGTGCCGCGCGCCGGGTCGTTCGGCGGCAGGCCGGGCGCGCCCGAGTACGGCGTGCCCGGCCAGTACGGCCGGCTCGGGTCGACCTCGGCGACCACCCTGGGCAGCAGGTCGTGGTAGAACCCGGCGCCCCAGCTGCGGCCCCGCAGGCGCTCCCGCCAGCCCCAGTCGGCGTACCCCTCGAGGTTCTCGTTGTTGCCGCACCACAGCACCAGGCTCGGGTGGTGCACCAGCCGGGCGACGTTGTCCCGGGCCTCCGCCTCGACCTCGGCGGTGAACGGCCCCTCCTCGGGGTAGGCGGCGCAGGCGAACGCGAAGTCCTGCCAGACGAGCAGCCCGAGCTCGTCGCAGACGTCGTAGAAGTCACCGCTCTCGTAGACGCCGCCGCCCCACACCCGCACGAGGTTCGCCCCGGCGCCGACGGCCTGGCCGAGCCGTTCGGCGTACCGGGCGCGGTCCACGCGGTGCGGGAAGCAGTCGTCCGGGATCCAGTTGACGCCCCGGGCGAAGATCGGCCGGTCGTTGACGACGAGGGTGAACCCGCCGTCGCCGGTGTCGAGGTGCACGTCGCGGAAGCCGATCCGGCCCCGCCAGACGTCGAGGCCCGCCTCCGTGGCGGCGCCCGGGGCAGGGTCGCGCAGCGCGACGGTGAGCTCGTAGCGGGGCTGCCCGCCGTGCCCGCGGGGCCACCACGGGCGGGCGTCCGGCACGTGCAGCTCGGCCACGGCCGTGCTCTCGCCGGGGCCGAGGACGGCGGTGCCGACGACCCCGGCGACCTCGGCCGTCACCTCGAGCGGCCCGTCATGGCCCGGCTCCCGCTCGACGTCGACGTGCACCCGGAGGCGCCCGGCGGCGCCGGCGAACGGGCGCACCCGGGCGAGACGGGCGACCGACCAGGCCGCCAGGCCGATCGGGCGCCAGATCCCGCTGGTCACCAGGGCCGGCCCCCAGTCCCAGCCGAAGTTGCAGGCCATCTTGCGGATGAACGGGTACGGCTCGTCGTACGCGCCGGGGCGGTCGCCCAGCTCGGCGCGCCAGTGCTCGGCGTGGCCGTACGGGGCGGAGAACCTGACCACGATGCGGTTCTCGCCGGGGCGCAGCGCCCCGGCGAGGTCGAACCGGTAGCGGCGGTGCATGTTGCGCGCCGAGCCGACCGGCACGCCGTTCAGCTCGATGTCGGCGATCGTGTCGAGGCCGTCGCAGACGAGGTCGACCCGCCGCTCCCCGGCGTCCTCCCAGTGGAAGACGGTCTCGTACGCCCAGTCGGTGCGCCCGATCCAGCCGAGCCGCGTCTCGTTGTCGTCGCGGTAGGGGTCGGGGATGAGGCCGGCGGCGAGCAGGTCGGTGTGCACGCAGCCGGGGACGGTCGCCGGTATCGGACCGTCGACCGGGGCCTCGGTGAGCGGGCGAAGGGTCCAGGTGCGGGGCAGGCGCTGATGGCGCATCGGCTCTCCATGGGTCGGGGCACCGTGGCTGCGGGCACCGTGCCGGTGGGCACGTCCGGGGCGTCGCGGGGCGGGCGCGGCCACGCCACGCCGTGACCGCCCGGCGCGGTCCTCCGGGAAAGGCCGGACGGCGCGCGCCCGTCGTCGGCAAACGGATTCGACGTACCACCCCGAATCGGGCCCGGTTTTCGGGACGATGCGATCCATGAGAGCACTTAACCGGTAAAGTTTCAATACCTTTCCAGCTCTGTGCCGGACGACTAATGAACCGGTTCAGCGCATCGGCGTGATTGCAGCCCTGAATGTCCTGGACCGGCTGTTCAGGAGGGCGGCGCGGTGCTGCCGCGGGGCACGAGCACCGGGGTGGCGTCCTGCATTCCGGTGCTACGCCGGCCCGCGACGACGTCGAGCAGGCACTCGGCGGCGTGCGCGCCGTACGCGGCGATGTCCCGGCTCACCGCCGACAGGCTCGGGCGGACCAGGCGGCACAGCGGCGAGTCGTCCCAGGCGACGATGGACAGGCCGTCCGGCACCGGGATGCCCATCTCCTGGGCGACCGCGAGCCCGGCGACCGCCATCACGTCGTTGTCGTAGATGATCGCCGTGGGCCGCGAGCAGCGGGACAGCAGGGACCGCGTGGCGTTCGCGCCCTCCTCGCCGCTGTAGTCGGTGTTGATCGTCGCCGTCTCGACGCCCATCGCGGCCGCGAGCTTCTCCATCGCCCGGGTGCGCGCGTCGGTGTGCCGCAGTGTGGCGGGCCCGGCCACCCGGCCGATCGAGCGGTGCCCGAGCGCGGCGAGGTACCGCACCACCGACCGGATCGCCTCGGCCTCGTCGCTCCACACCGCGGGCAGCGTGCCCACGCCGTCCGGGCCGCCGATGACCACGGCGGGCATGCGCAGCTCCTCCAGCGCCTCCACCCGCGGGTCCTCCAGCCGCAGGTCGACGAGGATCACCCCGTCCACGCGGCGCTGCGCCCACCAGCGGCGGTAGATGTCGATCTCGGTCCGCTGGTCCTCGGTCATGTGCAGCAGCAGGCCGACGGACCGGGCCGCCAGCGCGCCCTCGATGCCGGAGATGAGCTGCATGAAGAACGGCTCGAGGCCGAGGGTGCGGGCCGGGCGGTCGACGACGAGGCCGAGCACGTCGGCGCGGCCGTCCGACAGCGCCCGCGCCGCGCTGCTCGGCTGCCAGCCGATCTCGGCCGCGATCCGCAGGATGCGGCGGCGGGTCTCCTCCGAGACGCCGGGGCGCCCGTTGAGCGCGTAGGAGACCGCGCCCTTCGACACCCCCGCCCGGCGGGCGATGTCACCGATCGTGGGACGCCTCATCGCAGCCTCACCGTCTGTCGGCCCTCCCGGCCTGCCCGAACGTGCACCGGCCAGCTTAACGCCCGCCCGGCCGGGCGGGTCCGCGCCGCGTCCGCCCGCGGCCGGGCCGCCTTGTCCGGGGAGGAATCACCTCCCCACGGCGGCCGCCGCCCCATCCCGCCGGAGCGCGACGGGGCAGCCGCCCTCGGCCCCGGCGCATGCCACGAAGTGCCCGGGCTCCACCTCCGCCAGGCGCCCGGTCCCCTCCGCCGCGTCCCCCGCGGAGTCGCCCTCGTGGACCGGGCAGCCGGTGAAGACGTCGTCCTGCTCGCCGTCCCACCGGGCGTGCAGCTGCGGCACCGAGGCGAGCAGGTGCCGCGCGTACGGGTGGCGCGGGCTGGCGAACACCTTCTCGGTCTCCCCCATCTCGACCACCTCGCCGCGCCGCAGCACCACGGTCCTGGCGGCGATGTAGTTGCCGAGCGCGAGGTCGTGGGTGATGAACAGCACGCCGAGGCCGCGCGCCCTGAGGTCGGCGAGCAGGTTGAGCACGTCGATCCGGGTGGAGGCGTCGAGCATGCTGGTGATCTCGTCGGCGACGAGGTAGCGGATGTCGAGCAGCAGCGCCCGCGCCACGAGCAGCCGCTGCAGCTGGCCGCCGCTGAGCTGGTGCGGGTACCGGCCGAGCACCGCCCCGGGGTCGAGCCGTACCGCGCGGAGCGCGGACTCCACCCGCTCGTCCCACTCGGGCCGCGGCACGCGGGGGAAGTACTCCTCCTTGATCATCGACAGCACCCGGTCGGCCTTGAACACCGGGTTGTAGCAGCTGAACGGGTCCTGGAAGACCCCCTGCACCCGGCGGTAGTACTCCTTGCGCCGGCCCCGGGCGAAGGTGCGGATGTCGGTCCCGTCGAGCGTGATCCTCCCCTCGCTGACCGGGATGAGCCGCAGGATCATCTTGCCGATCGTGCTCTTGCCGCTGCCGCTCTCCCCGATGAGGGAGACCACCTCGCCGGGCGCCACCTCGAAGCTCACGTCGCGCACCGCGGTGACCGTGGTGCCGCCGAACGCGCCCACGCCGTACCGCTTGGTGACGTTCTCCAGCCGGAGCATCCCTCACCCCTTCCAGCAGGCCACGAAGTGGCCGGACGCGACCTCGGTGACCGGCGGCTCCTCGGCGCATCTGGCGAACGCCTTCGGGCAGCGGTCCCGGAAGCGGCAGCCGGCGGGCGGCCTGAGCAGCGAGGGCGGGCCACCCGGGATTCCGGACAGCCGCCGGTCGGCGTACCGCACCCCGACCTCGGGGAGCGAGTTGATGAGCGCCTGGGTGTACGGATGCCGGGGCTTGCTCACGATCGCGGCCGCGCTCGCCTTCTCCACGAGCTTGCCCGCGTACATGACCATGATCGTGTCGGCGATCTGGTACGTGAGCGAGATGTCGTGGGTGACGAAGATCATGCTCTTCACGAAGCCCCGGTCCCGGAACCCGGCCAGCGCCTTGGCCACCGCCTTCTGGGTGGACACGTCCAGCGCCGAGGTGACCTCGTCGGCGATGAGCAGCGACGGGTTGAGCAGCGTGGAGATCACCATGACGGTGCGCTGCTTCATGCCGCCGGACAGCTCGATCGGGTACCGGTCCAGCACGTCCGGGTCGAGCCCGACGAGCCGCAGCCGGCGCAGCAGCTCCTCCTCCACCTCCGCGTACCGCACGCCGCGGGACTCCACCAGCTCGCGGATCATCCGGCCGACGCGGCGGGTGGGGTTGAGCGCGCTCATCGAGTACTGCGGGATGAGCGACACCCGGTGGTACCGGTAGCGGTTCATCGCGGCGTCGTCGCCGATCGGCAGCTCCTCCCCGTCGAGCTCGACGGTGCCGCCGCGCAGCCGCATCCGCCCGTCCATCCGGATCAGGGCCTTGCCGAGGGTGGACTTGCCGCAGCCGGACTCCCCCGCCAGCCCGAGGATCTCGGCGTCGCCGATCTCGAAGGTGACGCCGTCGAGCGCCTTCACCTCGCCCCGCAGGGTCTTGTAGTACACCTTCAGGTCGTTCACGCGGAGCGTCATCAGGTCTCCCGCAGCTTGGGGTTGAACACCTCGTCGAGGCCCACGTTCATCACGTACAGCGAGCCGACGATGGCGGTGATGCCGGCGCCGGGCGGCACGAACCACCACCACATGCCCAGGTGGAGGGCGTTCCACTGGGCGGCGTTGTTGAGCATGAGGCCGAGTGAGATGCCCTGGGTGGGGCCGAGGCCGATGAAGTCGAGCGACGCGCCGATCAGGATCGCCCCGCCGAACAGCAGGATGAACGTCATGAACAGGTAGGAGCTCATGTTCGGGGCGATCTCCCGCGCGATGATCTTCCAGGTGCTCACCCCGCTGAGCCGGGCGAGGTCGGTGAAGTCGCGGGCGCGCAGCGAGAGCGTCTGCGCCCGGATCGCCCGCGCCGCCCACGGCCAGGAGGTGAGCCCGATGAACACCGCCTCCACCGTGAGGCTGCGCACCCCGAGGTAGGCGTTGATCACGAGCAGTACGGCGAGCGCCGGCAGCACGAGCACCACGTTGGTGAGGGCGTTGAGGATCTCGTCGACGATCCCGCCCCGGTAGCCCGCGGTGAAGCCGACCACCATGCCGATCACCGCGGCGATGCCGCCGCCGAGCGCGCCGACGTAGAACGTCGCCCGCAGGCCGTGCACGAACTGGGCGAACACGTCCTGGCCGAAGTGCGTGGTGCCGAACCAATGCTCACCCGAGGGCGCCTGCGCGGCGAGCCCGACGTAGGCGTTGGGGTCGCCGGACAGCAGCAGCGGCCCGATCAGGCCGGTCAGCAGCAGCAGCGTGAACACGGCGAGCCCGGCCAGCAGCTTGCCGTTGCGCACCGCGAAGTAGAGGGTCTCGGCGAGCGCGCCGCGCGGCGCCGCCGCGCCCGCCGGGGCCGGCGCCACCGCACCCGGCGCGGCGGCCGTACCGGCGGCTCCGGCCGCGCCGGACGGCTCGGTGTCCGGGGTCGTCATGCCGCACCTCCCAGTCCCGTCCGGGTCCGCGGATCCACCACGGTGTAGACGATGTCGATGAGGAGGTTGGCGATCAGCACGCCGACGACGATGAACAGGAACGTGCCCTGGAGCAGGAAGAAGTCCTGGTTCTGGATCGCCTTGAGGATGAGGTGGCCCAGCCCCGGATAGGAGAAGACGACCTCGGTGACGAGCGCGCCCGCCACCAGGGTGCCGAGCTGCAGGGCCAGCCCGGTGATCTGGGGCAGCATGGCGTTGCGGAAGGCGTAGCGGCGGATCAGCCTGTCCGGCGCGCCGAGCGCGGCGAGATAGTTCGCGTAGTCCGCCTCCAGCTCGTAGATGATCATGTTGCGCATGCCGATCGCCCAGCCGCCGAACGCCACGATGAACAGCGAGGCGAACGGCAGGAACCAGTGCAGCGCGAGGTCGGCGACGAACTCCCACGACCAGCTCGGCTGCAGCTCGAAGCTGTACCCGCCGGCGACCGGGAGGATCCCGGCGACCACGCCGAGCCCCCAGGCCAGCAGGATCGCCAGCCACATGTAGGGGGTGGCGGTGAGGATGTAGCCGACCGGCAGCATGGTGTTGTCGAGCCACCTGCGCCGGGCGGCGAACGCGCCGAACCAGTTGCCCGCGATCCAGCTCAGCAGGATCGCGGGGAGCAGCAGGGCGATCGTGTACGGCACCGCCCGCACGATCACGTCCCACACCGGGGTCGGGAAGAGCATGATGCTGATCCCGAGGTCACCGCGCAGCAGCGCGATCCAGAAGTTGACGTACTGTTCGAAGATCGGCCGGTCGAAGCCGAACAGGCTGTTGTAGTAGGCCTGCATGGCCTCCACGGCCTCCGGCTGCGCCAGGCTCGCCCGGGCGATCATGCTCGACACCGGGTCGCCCGGCATGAACCGCGGGATCATCCAGTTGACCGTGACGGCGACGAAGAAGGTCAGCCCGTAGACGAGCAGTTTTCTCAGCAGGTAGCGCCGCAAGTCGTTCCTCCCCGATGGCTGTGCGGGACGGTGGACGGGGGCCTCCCCGCCGTGCGGCACGGCGGGGAGGCGTCGTCACGGGGCCGGACGGCCGCCGCCGTCACCGGCCCGCCGGCTGCAGCTCGGTGAGCATGAGGATGGCGCCGAGCTCGTGCCAGTTACGCCACATGGTGGGCGCGTGCTTGGGCGCGTTCGCCGCCGAGGACGGCCAGTTCTTCCAGGCGCCGCTGGTCACCTGGGACCACAGGCCGTTGTACCAGAGCGGGATGATCGGCAGCTCCTTCAGGTGCCGCTCCTGGAGCTTGGAGATGATCTCCTTCATCCCCTCCAGGTCGTCGGTCTTCTTGTTGTCGAGCCGCCGGACCAGCTCCCAGGCCTCCTTGTCCTCGTAGCGGCCGAAGTTCACCGTGTTCTGCTGCTTACGGATGGGCAGCTGGTACATGTAGTCGTAGTAGTGCCACGGCGTGCTGGCCAGCTGCCGCTCGTTGTTGATGAGCATGTCGAACCTGCCGGCCGAGCGGGCGTCGACGAGCGCGTTGAAGTCCGGGAAATCGGGGTTGAGGTCGATCCCGACGGCCTTGGCGCCCTCGGAGATGACCCGGATCGACTCCATCCAGTCGGTCCACCCGGCCGGGACGATGATCTTCAGGTCGATCTTGCCGCCGTCGGGCCGCTCGACGAAGCCGTCGCCGTCCCGGTCCCGGTAGCCCGCGTCCGCGAGCAGCTTCTTCGCCTTGTCCGGGTCGTAGGAGAAGCCGTGCTCGCTGACCACGTCCTGGTCGATGTACTTCTCCCACTGCGGGAGCAGGCCGGTCGGGCTCGCCGCGCGCACCAGGTTGCCGTAGACGCCCTCGACGATCTTCTTGACGTCGATGGAGTGCGCGACCGCCTTGCGGAAGGCCGGGTCGTCCATCGGCTTCTTGGTGGTGTTGAGCACCAGCCAGGCGGTGTTCGCCGAGAGCATGTACGGCGGCTCGGGGTAGTACGTGGTGATCCCGAAGTTCTTGTTCTGCACCAGGTTGGCGATGCCCGGCAGGAAGTTGTTGCTCAGGTCGAGCTGGCCCTGCAGCAGCAGGCCCATCGCGACCTCGTTGCTGGAGTTGACGATGTCGACGATGTACTTGGGCTTCACGTCCTTGCCGAGCAGCTGCGTCGCCCACCAGCCGTCACGCTTCACCCAGACCATGCGGTCCTGGTCGTGGCTGTGGTACTGGTACGGCCCGGTGCCGATCGGGTTCTCGTTGGCGCCCTCGAGCACCTCCTGCTCGGACCGGCCCTCCCAGATGTGCTTGGGGACCATCGCCCGGCTGTAGAGGTGGATCGACCACTGCTGGTAGTTGGCCTCCTTGAAGGTGAAGCGGACGGTGTGCTGGTCGACCGCCTCGGCCTTCTCCAGGAAGGTCCACAAATTGGCGTACGGCACCGTCTCCATCTTGCCGAGCTCGAACGTGAACACCACGTCGTCGGCGGTGAACGGCCTGCCGTCCGCCCAGGTGACGCCCTGGCGCAGCTTCAGCTCGTAGACCTTGTCCTCCACCCAGGTGCCGCTCTCGGCGAGCCAGGGCACGAACTGGTCGTTGTTCGGGTCGTAGAGGAACAGCGTCTCGTAGACCAGGCCCTTGGTGCCGGTGGCGAAGTCCCACTCGCGGATGGGGTTCCAGTTCGACGGGGGACCCCACTGGGTGCCGCTCGTGTACAGCGTCTCGTGACGCGGGAATGCGCCGCCCGCGCCACCGCCGGCCGCGGGCTGGGAGGCGGGCGCGGAGCCGGTCGGCGCCGACGGCGTCTGCGACCCTCCCGAACACGCCGCGGCGGCCAGGCAGGCGGCGAGGGAAACTGCGAGAACCTTCCACCGATGGCGTCGCATCATGGATCTCCTTCCTCCGTGGCGGAGGATCTCCGCTGGCGTTTCGCGGGGTCGCCGGCGGTTCCGGCCCCGCGGCGGCAGGCCCCGTTCCCCCGATTTCGGCGCGGCTCCGGCCCGGAGCCTTCCTGCCAACCTCCTTGTCAACGGCAACGTGGCTCGAGCGAACCATGTCACTTAACCGGTTCAGCTCAAGGCATCCGCGCCGTGTACGCGTCCCCGACCCCCAAAGCCGTGGGTGTTTCCACGGAAATGGCGCCGTACGGCACCGGCCGCCCGCCTGCTTGGACGGCCATCGAACTGAACCGGATAAGGTACCGTGACGTTAAATTGGCGTGTCAGCAGTGTCAAGACGGCGAGACGGCCCGCCGAAGGCAGGTGCCGAAACGTTGTCCTGGGGTAAAATCCGCGGCGGCGCCGACGCCGCGCACAGGCCTCCGAACAAGGCTTTTGCCGCTTCGCCCGCGGCCGCGGGCCGGCCCGGACCGGACCGGCATCGGGCACCCGGATGAAAATTTCATCGACCGGCCGCCGCGGCCGTACCCGCACCCAGCGGTCGGCGGGGCCGCCGCGCGGGCGGCGGAACGACGACGGCCCCGGCACCGGGGCGCGCCAGGGGCGCCGGTGCCGGGGCCGATCTGGGCCGGAAGGCCGGTCAGACGTTGAACCCGAGCATGCGGAGCTGCTCGCGGCCCTCGTCGGTGATCTTGTCGGGGCCCCACGGGGGCAGCCACACCCAGTTGATCCGCACGTCGGAGACGAGGTCGGCGAGCGCGGAGGCGGCCTGGTCCTCGATCACGTCGGTGAGCGGGCAGGCGGCGCTGGTGAGCGTCATGTCGATGGTCGCCACGGGCGGCGCGCCCTCCTGCTCGGCCGGGTCGAGGTTGATGCCGTAGACCAGGCCGAGGTCGACCACGTTGATGCCGAGCTCCGGGTCGACGACGTCCTTGAGCGCCTCCCGCACCTGCTCGACGGTGACGCCGCCCCCGCCGGAGCCGTCCTGCGCGGCGTTGCCGCCGACCGGGGTTTCCACTGGCTTGCTCACTGGCTTCTCACCACCGCGTCCTTGTAGGCCATCCAGGCGAGCAGGGCGCACTTGACCCGCGCCGGGTACTTGGCCACCCCCGCGAACGCCACCGCGTCTCCGAGCACGGACTCGTCCGGCTCCACCTGTCCCCGGCCGTGCATGAGCCGGGTGAACTCGTCCACGACCGACAGCGTGTCCTCCACCCGCGAGCCGACGGTGAGCTCGTACAGCACCGAGGCCGCGGCCTGGCTGATCGAACAGCCCTGGCCCTCGTAGGAGACGTCCGCCACGTGCCGGCCGCCGTCCGCGCCCTCCTTCAGCTTCACCCGCATGGTGATCTCGTCACCACAGGTCGGGTTCACGTGGTGGACCTCGGCGTCGTACGGCTCGCGCAGGCCTCTCCCCTGCGGGTGCTTGTAGTGCTCCAGGATCAGCTCCTGGTAGAGCGACTCGGCGATCATCTATCCGAAGACTTTCTTGACGTGGTGAAGGCCGCGGACCAGGGCGTCGATCTCGGCCGTGGTGTTGTACAGGTACAACGACACCCGCGTGGTGGCGGGTATTCCGAACCGCAGGTGCAGCGGCCGGGCGCAGTGGTGCCCGACCCGCACCGCGATGCCGAACACGTCGTCGAGGATCTGCCCCACGTCGTGCGGGTGAATGTCGGGCAGCGTGAAGGAGATGGTACCCCCGCGGTCCGCCAGGTCGGACGGACCGATGAGGCGCAGGCCGTCGATCTCCTTGAGCGCGCCGAGCGCGTAGGCGGTGAGCTCGAGCTCGTGCTCGCGGATCGCGTCCATGCCGACGGCGGTGAGGTAGTCGACGGCGGCGCCGAGGCCGACCGCCTCGACGATCGGCGGGGTGCCGGCCTCGAACTTGTGCGGCACCGGCGCGTAGGTCGAGCGGTCCATCCAGACCGCCTCGATCATCTCGCCGCCGCCGAGGAACGGCGGCATCGCCTCCAGCAGCTCGCGCCGCCCCCACAGCACGCCGATGCCGGACGGGCCGACCATCTTGTGGCCGGTGAACGCGACGAAGTCCACGCCGAGCGCGGCCACGTCCACCTTCTGGTGCGGCACCGACTGGGAGGCGTCGAGCATCATGAGCGCGCCGACCTCGCGGGCCCGGGCGAGCACCGGGGCGACCGGGTTGACCGTGCCCAGCACGTTCGACTGGTGCACGATCGACACGATCTTGGTGCGCTCGGTGACGATCTCGTCGAGGCCGGACAGGTCGAGCCGGCCGTCGTCGGTCACCGGGAACCAGCGCAGCGTGGCGCCGGTGCGCTGGGCGAGGAGCTGCCACGGCACGATGTTGCTGTGGTGCTCCATCTCGGTGATGACGATCTCGTCGCCGGGGCCCATGGCGAACCGCTCGTCACCGCAGACCGGGTTGCCGAAACTGTACGCGACGAGGTTGAGCGCCTCGGAGGCGTTCTTGGTGAACACGACCTCGTCGCGGCTCGGCGCGCCGATGAACGCGGCCACCTTGTCCCGGGCACCCTCGTACGCCTCGGTGGACTCGCTGCCGAGCACGTGGAGGGCGCGGCCCACGTTGCCGTAGTGGGCCGCCATGTGCTCGCGCATCGCCTCGATCACCTGGACCGGCTTCTGCGAGGAGTTGCCGGAGTCCAGGTAGATCAGCGGCCGTCCGCCGGGCAGCTCGCGCGAGAGGATGGGGAAGTCCTTGCGGATCCTCTCCACGTCGAAGGTTGTGCTCATCGCCGCCTCGTCATCTCCGTCGCGCCCGTAGTGCCGAGCCGGTGGGTCACGCCGACGCCTTCGCGGCCTGGACGTAGCGCTCGTAGCCCTCGGCCTCGAGGCGCTCGGCGAGCTCGGGGCCGCCCTCCTCGACGACCCGCCCGCCCGCGAACACGTGCACGAAGTCGGGCTTCACGTACCGCAGGATGCGCGTGTAGTGGGTGATGAGCAGCACGCCGGTGCCCTCGCGGGCGCGGAACCGGTTGATGCCCTCGGAGACCACGCGCAGCGCGTCGACGTCGAGGCCGGAGTCGGTCTCGTCGAGGACCGCGATCTTCGGCTTGAGCAGCTCGAGCTGCAGGATCTCGTGGCGCTTCTTCTCCCCGCCGGAGAAGCCCTCGTTGAGGTTGCGCTGGGCGAACGACGGGTCGATGGCGAGCGCGTCCATGCCGGCGCGCAGCTCCTTGGAGAAGTCGCGCAGCTTCGGCGCCTCGCCGCGCACCGCGGTCACCGCGGAGCGCAGGAAGTTCGACACGCTGACGCCGGGCACCTCGACCGGGTACTGCATCGCCAGGAACAGGCCGGCGCGGGCCCGCTCGTCGACGCTCATCTCCAGCACGTTCTCACCGTCGAGCAGCACCTCGCCGCCGGTGACGGTGTACTTGGGGTGGCCGGCGATGGCGTAGGCGAGCGTCGACTTGCCCGAGCCGTTCGGGCCCATGATGGCGTGCGTCTCCCCCGCCCGGACGGTCAGGTCAACGCCGTTGAGGATCTGCTTGTCGTCAACGGCGACTCGCAGGTCTCGAATCTCCAGAACGGACACTTAGGAATCTCCATCAATGTCGAGCGAGACGAGTACGTCATCGCCGTCGATCTTCACTCGGTACACCGGGACCGGCCGGGTGGCCGGCGGGCCGGTGGGCTTGCCGGTGCGGATGTCGAAGCACGAGCCGTGCAGCCAGCACTCCAGGGCGCCGTCGTAGACGTCGCCCTCGCTGAGCCGTACCTCGGCGTGCGAGCACACGTCGTGCAGCGCGTTGACCTCCCGGCCGTGCCGCACCAGCGCGACCGGCGTGTCGCCGACCTCGACCCCGAGAACGCCCCCGTCGGGGATGTCCTCCAGGGAACAGACCTTGACGTACGTCACTTCTCCAGCTCCGCCTCCACCGCGGCGAGCACCCGCTCGCGCAGCTCCGGAACCGAGATGCGCTCGATCAGCTCGCCGAAGAAGCCCATGATGACCAGCCGGCGGGCCTCCTCGTACGGCACGCCGCGGGACTGCAGGTAGAACAGGTGCTCGTCCTCGAGGCGGCCGGAGGCCGAGGCGTGCCCGGCGCCGACGACCTCGCCGGTGAGGATCTCCAGGTTCGGCACCGAGTCGGCGCGGGCGCCGTCGGTGAGCACGAGGTTCCGGTTGTACTCGTAGGTGTCGGTCCCGGTCGCCTCGGCGCGGATGATCACGTCGCCGATCCAGACCGTGTGCGCGCCCTCGCCCTGCAGCGCGCCCTTGTAGAGCACGTTGCTGCGGCAGTTCGGCACGGTGTGGTCGACCAGGATGCGGTGCTCCAGGTGCTGGCCGGCGTCGGCGAAGTACAGGCCGTACAGCTCGGCGTCGGCGCCCGGGGCGGTGTAGGCGATCGAGGGCGACAGCCGTACCAGGTCGCCGCCGAGGGTCGCCACGAACGAGCGGAACACCGAGTCGCGGCCGAGCCGGGTGTGGTGGTGGGAGACGTGCACCGCGTCGTCCTCCCACTCCTGCAGGCTCACCACCCGCAGCGTGGCGCCGTCGCCGATCACGAACTCGACGTTGTCGGCGTAGGCCGCGCTGCCGGTGTGCTCGATGACGACGGTCGCCTCGGCGAGCTCCCCCACGTTGACGACGAGGTGGCCGTAGGCGGCGCCCCCGCCCTCGCCGCGCACCCGGACGGTGATCGGCCGGTCGAGCGTCTCGTTCGCCGGGACCGTGATGATCACGGCCTTCTCGAACGAGACGTACGCCTGGGCGGCGACCCGGTCGGCGGGCTGGAACGCGCGGCCGACGCGCGGGTCCTCGCGGCCCGCCGAGTCGACCATGACCTGGTCGGGCGCGTCCACCTCGACCGCGACCGACCCGGAGGGCTCGGCCGTGCCGTTGTGCAGCCCCTTGAGCCGGGACAGCGGCGTGAACCGCCAGTCCTCCTCGCGGCCGGTCGGGACCGGGAAGTGCCGGTCGAGGTCGCCCGCGCTGAGCGTCGCGGCGTCCAGGGCCAGGGCGTCGCGGCGGGTCGACAGCGGCTTGACGGTCTCCAGGCCCATGGTCAGCCCACCGCTCCTTCCATCTGCAGCTCGATCAGCCGGTTGAGCTCGAGCGCGTACTCCATGGGCAGCTCGCGGGCGATCGGCTCGACGAAGCCGCGCACGATCATCGCCATCGCCTCGTCCTCGGACAGGCCGCGGCTCATCAGGTAGAAGAGCTGGTCCTCGGAGACCTTGGAGACCGTGGCCTCGTGGCCCATCGCGACGTCGTCCTCGCGGACGTCGACGTACGGGTAGGTGTCGGACCGGCTGATGGTGTCGACGAGCAGCGCGTCGCACTTCACCGACGAGGAGGAGCCCGCGGCGCCCTCCTCGATCTGCACCAGGCCGCGGTAGGAGGTGCGGCCGCCGCCGCGCGCCACCGACTTCGACACGATCGTCGAGGAGGTCCGCGGCGCCAGGTGCACCATCTTCGCGCCGGCGTCCTGGTGCTGGCCCTCACCGGCGAACGCGACCGACAGCGTCTCGCCCTTGGCGTGCTCGCCCATGAGGTAGACGGCCGGGTACTTCATCGTCACCTTGGAGCCGATGTTGCCGTCGATCCACTCCATGGTGGCGCCCTCGTAGGCGACGGCCCGCTTGGTGACGAGGTTGTAGACGTTGGTCGACCAGTTCTGGATGGTCGTGTACCGGCACCGGGCGTTCTTCTTGACGATGATCTCGACGACCGCGCTGTGCAGCGAGTCCGAGCGGTAGATCGGCGCGGTGCAGCCCTCGACGTAGTGCACGTAGGCGCCCTCGTCGACGATGATCAGCGTCCGCTCGAACTGGCCCATGTTCTCGGTGTTGATCCGGAAGTAGGCCTGGAGCGGGATCTCCACGTGCACGCCCGGCGGCACGTAGATGAACGAGCCGCCCGACCACACCGCGGTGTTGAGCGCGGCGAACTTGTTGTCGCCGGCCGGGACCACCGACCCGAAGTACTCCTTGAAGATCTCCGGGTGCTCCTTGAGGCCGGTGTCGGTGTCGAGGAAGATGACGCCCTTCTGCTCGAGGTCCTCGCGGATCTTGTGGTAGACCACCTCGGACTCGTACTGGGCGGCGACGCCGGCGATGAGCCGCTTCTTCTCCGCCTCGGGGATGCCGAGCTTGTCGTAGGTGTTCTTGATGTCCGGAGGCAGCTCGTCCCAGGAGGTGGCCTGCTTCTCGGTCGAACGGACGAAGTACTTGATCTGGTCGAAGTCAATGCCGGAGAGGTCGGCGCCCCAGGTCGGCATGGGCTTCTTCTGGAACAGGCGCAGGCCCTTCAGCCGCAGGTCGAGCATCCACTCCGGCTCGTTCTTGAGCGCGGAGATGTTGCGGACGACCTCCTCGGACAGGCCGCGGCGCGCCGCGGCTCCGGCGGCGTCGGGGTCGGCCCAGCCGAACTTGTAATTCCCGAGGCCTGCCAGCTCCGGGCGGTCGGTGACAGTCACCCTCCGGTCTCCTTGCTCATCTCCGTGATGCGTACTTTGCGCTTCGCGTTGTTGATATGTCTGGTTTTCTCCGGGCCGTGGGTGGTGCGTGCCGCCGTGCGGATGACGCGTCCACCGGAGTGCCTGCCCCACGGCGTTCGGGTCGTCGGGTTGAGTTGTCGCTGCGGGTCCGCCGGCTCAGGCGTCGTCCGGGGACTCCCCGGGCGGCGCGTGTTTGCGCCGTACGGCGAGCGCGTGCGGGCTGACGTGGGTGGTGCACACCCCGTCGCCGTGCGCGATCGTGGCGAGCCGCTGCACCGGCGTGCCGAGCAGCCGGGCGAACGCCTCGGTCTCGGCCTCGCACAGCTGCGGGAACTCGGCCGCGACGTGCGCGACCGGGCAGTGGTGCTGGCAGAGCTGCTCGCCCCCGGACTTGGCCTGGCTCGCGGAGGCGGCGTAGCCGTCCGCGGACAGGGCCTGGGCGAGCACACGCACCCGCTGCTCGACGGGCACCTGGCGCATCGTCGGGGCGAGCCGCTCGACGAGCCCGGCCACCTGGGACCTGGCGAACTCGGCCACCGCCTCCTCGCCGACCCGCTCGGCGATGAACCGGAGCGCGCTTCCGGCCAGGTCGTCGTAGGCGTGCTCAAAGGCGCTGCGGCCCGCGTCCGTGATCACGAACAGCTTCGCCGGGCGCCCCCGCCCGCGCCGGCCGATGGGCCGGACGTCGCGCGGCTCGATCAGCCCCTCGGCGAGCAGCGCGTCGAGGTGCCGCCGCACCGCCGCCGGGGTGAGCCCGAGCCGCTCGCCGAGCGCGGCGGCGGTGATCGGTCCGCGTTCGAGGATGAGCCGGGCCACGCGCGCCCGCGTGCCCCGCTCGCCTGCTCCCGACAGCACGCCGACGGGAACGCCGCCGGACACGCGGGACGACCGCGCCGCGGCCTCCTGCCTGCCCCGCTTCATCCCCGCCATGTTTTTCACAACATCAGTGTGGCGTAATTCCTTCCCGCAGCACAAACCCTGTCGCGACATCGTGACGATGACGTGTGTCACGCAGGGAAGCCTTACCTAACCTTCCGTGCACCGCCCTGCCGTGGCCGCCGTACGGGGCTCGTGCGCCCGCCGGCGCCGGATCCGCGCCGGGACACGGCCGTGCGCATGCGCTTCGACGGGAACGCCGCGGAGTGGGCGATTCATTCCGTGCGCCCCCGGGACCGAAAGGGACAAACACCTCCCTTTATCCCCAAATGTGTGTTGATCCCCGATAAAGAAGATCCGGCTCGTATCATTCGCGCTGTGTCGTATCCCAACGGCCCCACGCCGTATCCCCCGCCCGATCCGCGCGGCAACGGCCCGTCCGGGCGCCTGGCGGGGGGACGCCGGGCGCTGAGCCTCGTGTGGGCGCTGTCCCCGGTGTTCACCTGCGGGGTGGCGACCTTCGCGGCGATCGGCTTCGCGGCGATACGGCTGCGTAGCACGTTCCACGCGCTGGCCGCCGTGGGGTATTTCGCCGCGCTCCTCGGCATGGTCGCCCTGGCCGACTCCGAGGACACCCTGACCGGCCTGGTGCTCCTGGCGCTGTGGGGGCTCCTGCTGGTCGGCGGCGTGGTGCACGCCCTCCTCATCCGGGAGGCGGTCTTCGCACCGTCGGGCGCGAGCCCGCCGCCCTCGGCGCCCGCCGGCCACGCCACGCCGTACCCGCCGGGGGTGGTCACGCCGCCCGGGTACGGCCCCGCCCCCGGTTCCTGGCCACCGATCCCGCCGGGGCCCGGCGCGCGCGGATGGGCGACCGTGCCCGGGCAGGGCGGCCCGGCCGCCACGCCGCCGGGGCCCGCCTGGGGCCCGGCGGGCGGCACGGGGCCGGGCCGGCAGCGGTGGTTCGGCCCGTACCTGCTGCTCGACCGGCTCGGCGAGGGCGGGCAGGGCGCGGTCTTCCTCGCCCGGCACCCCGACGGCTCGCCGGTGGCGCTGAAGCTGCTGCACCACCGGCTCAGCGACACCGAGCGGGAGAGCTTCATGCGCGAGCTCACCGCGGCCCGGCGCGTGCCCTCGTTCTCCACCGCCCGGATCCTCGACGCGGGCGTGCTCGACGGCATCGCCTACATCGTCAGCGAGTACGTCGACGGCCCGTCGCTGCAGCGCAAGGTGGAGGAGTCCGGCCCGCTGGGCGGCGACAGCCTCATCCGGCTCGCCATCGCCACCTCGGGCGCGCTCGCCGCGATCCACAAGGCCGGGATCGTGCACCGCGACTTCAAGCCGGCGAACGTGCTGCTCGCCTCGGACGGGCCGCGCCTGATCGACTTCGGGGTGGCGAAGGCGCTCGACCAGACCACCACCACCGCGGGCGTCAAGGGCACCCCGCTCTACATGTCCCCCGAGCAGATCAACGGCGAGCCGGTCACGCCCGCCTCGGACATGTTCAGCTGGGCGTCGACGATGATCTACGGCGGCACCGGCCGGGTGCCGTTCGCCGGCACCAATCCCTACCAGGTGCTCCATCAGATCGTCTCCAAGGAGCCGGACCTGTCCGGCCTGCCGGAGCCGCTGGTGCGGCCGATCGCCGCCTGCCTCGACAAGAACCCCCGCAACCGCCCCAAGGCCGCGGAGCTGATCGCGGCCATCACCGGCTGACCGGCACGGCCCGCACCGCGCCCGGGGCGTGGCGGTGAGCCCGCCGGGGACTCCCTAGACTCGTGGCATGAGCTCCCCTGCCGTCGAGGTCGTCGACCTGGTGAAGCGGTACGGCCGGCTGACCGCGGTCGACGGCCTGAGCTTCGCCGCGGAGTCCGGCGCCGTCACCGCGATCCTCGGGCCGAACGGCGCCGGGAAGACCACCACGATCGAGATCTGCGAGGGGTTCCGGCAGGCGGACGGCGGCACGGTGCGGGTGCTCGGCCTGCCGCCGTCGCGGCGGGAGCTGCGCGCCCGCGTCGGGATCATGCCGCAGACCGGCGGGGTGCCGCCCGCGATGCGCTGCGGCGAGTGGCTGCGGCTGGTCGCCCGCTTCCACGCCCACCCGCTCGACCCGGGCGCGCTGCTGGACCGGCTCGGGCTCGCCGCCCACGCCCGCACGCCGTACCGGAGGCTCTCCGGCGGGCAGCAGCAGCGGCTCTCCCTCGCCGCCGCCCTGATCGGCCGTCCCGAGCTGGTGTTCCTCGACGAGCCCACCGCGGGCATGGACCCGCAGGCCCGCCGGTCCTGCTGGGACCTGATCGGCGAGCTGCGCGCGGCCGGGGTGTCGGTGGTGCTCACCACGCACTTCATGGACGAGGCCGAGAGGCTCGCCGACCGCGTCGTGATCATCGACCGGGGCCGGGTGGTCGCCGAGGGCACGCCCGCCGAGCTCACCGGCGCCGAGCGGCAGCTGCGCTTCCGCGCCCGCCCCGGCCTCAACCTCGACGAGCTGCTCAAGGCGCTGCCCGCGGGCAGCGCGGCCAAGGAGTCCCCGGCGGGCCACTACATCATCGAGGGCGACGTCGGCCCCGAGCTGCTCGCCACGGTCACCGCGTGGTGCGCCGCCGAGGGCGTGACCACCGAGGACCTCGGCATCGAGCGCCGCACCCTCGAGGACGTCTTCCTCGAGCTCACCGGCCGCGAGCTGCGCTGACCCGCGGAGAGTTGGAGGCACCGTGACCACGCTGGACTTCACCCCCGCGCCCGGGGCCGCGCCGCTGCCGCGCATGGTCCTCGCCCAGGCGGGCGCGGAGATGCGGGCCATGCTCCGCAACGGCGAGCAGCTCCTGCTCACCATGGTCATCCCGATCCTCGTGCTCGTCGGGTTCTCCACCGCGCCGCTGCTGGATCTCCCCGGGGAACGCCGGATCGACTACGTGACGCCCGGGGTGCTCGCGCTGGCGATCATGTCCACCGCGTTCACCGGCCAGGCGATCGCCACCGGCTTCGAGCGCCGGTACGGCGTGCTCAAGCGGCTCGGCGCCACCCCGCTGTCCCGGCCCGGCCTGATGCTCGCCAAGACGCTCGCGATCGTCGGCGTGGAGATCGTGCAGGTGGCGCTGATCGTCGCGGTCGCGCTCGCCCTGGGCTGGCGGCCGGTGCTCTTCTACGGGCTGGTGGACCCCGTCCTGTTCGTCGTGCTCGGCACCGCCGCGTTCAGCGGCCTCGGGCTGCTCATGGCCGGGACGCTGCGCGCGGAGGCCACGCTCGCCGCGGCCAACCTCGTCTACCTCGTCATGCTCGGCCTCGGCGGCGTCGTGTTCCCCATCTACGAGTTCCCCCAGGCGATGTGGCTCGTGCTCGAGCTGCTGCCGATCACCGCGCTCACCACGGGCCTGCGCGACCTGCTCACCGGCGAGTCCGGCTACCCCTACCTTGCGCTTTTCGTCCTGTTCGGCTGGGCGGTGGCCGGGCTCACGCTCGCCGCGCTCACCTTCCGCTGGGAATGACCCGGGCCCGCCTCCAAGGCGGATTTCTATGACAGAGGCCGCTTAATCACCGCGAACCGGATGCCGCTACCCTTGCCTGGGCGGTAATCGCCGGACAGGGGGTGCGGATGACGGCGCAGCAGGCGTGGGCGGGTGAGCCGCTGCGCGCCCGGCGGTTCCGTCCCGGCGCGGTGCTGCGCGCGGCGTCGGACGCGATCCCGCCGCCCGGCCTCGTGCTGCTCTCGGTGCTGTCGGTACAGCTCGGCGCGGGCCTGGCCAAGAACCTGTTCGCGGTGCTGCCGCCGAGCGCGGTGGTGTTCCTGCGGATCGCGACCGGGGCGGTCGTGGTCTGCCTCATGGTCCGGCCCCGGCTGCGCGGGCTGAGCCGTACCGACCTCGCGGTGGGGATCGCGTTCGGGGCGTCGCTCGGCCTGATGAACATGTCGTTCTACGAGGCGCTCGCCCGCATGCCGATCGGGATCGCGGTCGCGATCGAGTTCATCGGGCCGCTCGGCGTGGCGGTGGCGACCTCGCGGCGGCGGCTCGACCTGCTCTGGGTGCTGCTCGCGGGCGCGGGCGTGGTGCTGCTCGCGCCCGGCGGCGAGGGGCGGGTCACCTGGGCCGGGATCGGCTTCGCCGCGCTCGCCGGCCTGTTCTGGGCCGGGTACATCCTGCTCGGCGCCGCGGTCGGGCGCCGCATCCCGGGGCAGACCGGGCTCGGCCTGGCGATGCTCGTCGCGCTCGTGCTCTCCGCCCCGTTCGGCGTGGCCTCCGGCGGCGCGGCCCTGCTCTCCCCGGAGATCCTGCTGCTCGGCCTCGGCGTGGGCCTGCTGTCGTCGGTGATCCCGTACTCGATCGAGCTGGAGGCGCTGCGCCGCATGCCGAAGCGGGTGTTCGGCATCCTGATGAGCCTGGAGCCCGCCGCGGCGGCGCTGGTCGGCCTCGTCGTCCTCGGCGAGGTGCTCGACCTGCGGGAATGGGCCGCGATCGGGTGCGTGGTCGCCGCCTCGCTCGGCTCCACGCGCACCGCCGCCGAGGGGTGAGGCGCCCTTTCGGCGCCGCCCCGCGCGGAGGACGGCCGGGCGGCCCGGCCGGTGACGGGACCGGCGGATCCCCCGCCTAGCATGAGTGTCGTGTCCCGCACCCATGATCCGTCCCCGAACATCGTGGCCCGCCTGCACCGGTCGGTGTGGTCACCGACCCCCGCCGACCTGCACCGCTGGGCGTTCGCCGCGATCGTCGTCAACACACTGATCACCGTCACCGGCGCGGCGGTCCGGCTCACCGGCTCCGGCCTCGGCTGTCCGACGTGGCCGAAGTGCACGCCCGACAGCTTCGTCCCGGCGCCGCACGACGAGCACGCGCCGATCAACATGGCGATCGAGTTCGGCAACCGGCTGCTGACGTTCCTCGTCCTCGCCGTGGCGGTGGCCTGCTTCGTCGCGGCGCTGCGGCTCACCCCGCGCCGCGACTCCCTGGTCAAGATCGCCGCCCTGCAGCCGCTCGGCGTGGTCGCGCAGGCGGTGTGGGGCGGCGTCGTCGTGCTCGCGGTGCTCCACCCGGTCACCGTGGGCGTGCACTTCCTGCTGTCGATCGGCATGATCGCGGCCTCCTACGCCCTGTACGCGCGGTCGGGCGAGGGTGACGCGCCGGTCCACCTCCTGGTGCACCGGCACATCCGCACGCTGAGCTTCGTGCTCACCGCGGCGGTGTTCGTGCTGATCGTGCTCGGCGTCGTGGTCACCGGCACCGGCCCGCACTCCGGCGACAAGCTCGCCACCCGGTTCGACTTCGACATCGAGACGGTGACCCGCCTGCACACCGACGCGGTGTGGGTGGTGCTGGGGCTGACGTTCGCGCTGCTGTTCGCGGTGCACATCACCGGCGGCCCCACGCTGGTACGGCGTGCCGTGCTCACGCTGCTCGGCATCGAGCTCGCCCAGGCCGTCGTCGGCGCCGTCCAGTACTGGCTCGCCGTACCCGCGGTGCTCGTCGGGCTGCACGTGCTCGGCTCGGCCCTCACCTGGATCGCCACGCTCCGCATGGTGTTCGTGATGCGCGACCGCGACCCGATCGGCACCGTGCCGGACCCCGACCGGCTGCGCCCGGCCTCCGTCTGAGCACGCGTTCCCGCGTCGCCGTTCCCCGCCCTCCGGCACCGCGCGCCGGCCCTCGGCCGGGGACGGCGGCGCGTTACGCATGCCCGCGCCCGGCCCGCGCCGAAACTTTCACGTCGCCGCACGCCCGGCGGCCCTCGTGCCGCGCCCGTGGCCTGGCGATTCACCCGAGGTGGGCGGATACCGGGAACCATGGCCCCTGGGACGGGCGGCCGCCCCGTTGTACATTCCGGTTCGTCATCGGGAGCGTGTCCGGCTCCCCCGCCCGACCTCGGGAGGTGAGGCAACCGCTCCGTTCACACGGCAACTCATCCCTCCTCCTAAGGCAACACTCCCTGTTCTCCTGTTCCCTGGGAGCGCGAGGCGGTCCCTCCTCCTCCGCCTCGCGTTCCCTCACCCTTCCCTCCGGCGACTCCCCCGCGCTTTCGCGGCCCCTTCCCGCGGCGCGGCTTCCACGTCCCTCGGCCACCGCCCGCACGCGCGATCCCTCCGGCGGCCCGCCACGGCGCGGGCCGAGGCGTGCGGGCGGACGAGGTGCGGCGGCGCCTCGTGCACGTACGTCACCCGTTTGGTCCCCGGCGACTCGATCATGCTTGGGTGACCGATACCCTCGGATCCGTCACCCGGTGTGATTTTTATGTGACGTCACGTGTACGTTGACAGAGCGCTGCCGCATATTGCCACCATGAAGCACACGGTTCCCGCCGCCCCCACCGAGCACAGCGGCAACCTGACCACGCGGGACCCCGCCCCGGTACGGCCGGACAGGCCCACCGACGCCGTGCCGAGCCCCGATGCCGGCCACGGCGCGGGCACCGGTCGGTTGCTCGGCGTGGACCTCGCGCGCGCGCTCGCGATCTACGGCATGTTCGCGGTGCACGTCGGGCCGTCCCCGGACTCCGTCGAAGGCCTGCCGCGCACCCTGCTCATGCTCGCCCACGGCCGCTCCGCGGCGCTGTTCGCCCTGCTGGCGGGCGTATCGCTGGTGTTGATGAGCGGGCGCGAACCGATCGGGAGGGACACGGCCGGGCGACAGGTACGGGTGCGGGTCGCCGTCCGCGCCCTCATCCTGCTCGTGTTCGGCACCGCGCTGACGCTGATCCACTCCACGATCTGGGTGGTCGTCCCCTACTACGGGCTGTTCTTCCTGCTGGCGCTGCCCGCCCTCGGCCTCGCCGCGCCGGCGCTCGTCACGCTCGCGGCGCTGTCCGCGCTCTGCGGTCCGGTGGTCACCATGGCGCCACTGGTGATGCCGCCGGAGCTGCTCGACACGGTCGCCTCCTACGACCCCCTCAACCTGGTCAGCGGCCACGGGCTGATCGAGCTGTTCCTCGTGGGCGGCTTCCCGGCGGCGAGCTGGATGGCGTACGTGTTCGCGGGCATGGCGATCGCCCGGCTCGACCTCGTCGCCGAGGAGGTCCGCCACCGGCTGGTCAAGGCCGGCGCCGCGCTCGCCGCGCTCGGGTACGGCGGTTCCTGGCTCGCCTGCAACGTGTTCACCGACGTGCAGGCGCGGGTGGAGGCCACCGCCGCGGCGGTCGAGGCCGCCGGAGGCCACTTCGACGTGCTCGACCACGGCACGCCGCTGGAGCGGCTGCTCGTCGCCCTGCCGCACAGCAGCTCCCCCTTCGAGATCACGGGGAACATCGGCGTGGCGATCCTCGTGCTCGTCGCCGCGATCGCCCTGCTGGAGGCGCGCCCGGCGCTGCGCGGTCCCGCCGCGCCGGTGCTCGCGGTCGGCACGATGTCGCTCACCGTGTACGTCGTCCACATCCTGCTCATCCGGTACGTGGACGTGGAGGCGTACCTCGGGTCGCCGTCCACCGTGCTCGTCGTGTTCGTGGTGGCCGCCTCCCTGTTCGCGGTGGCCTGGAAGCGGTTCTTCCGCCGGGGCCCGCTGGAGTTTCTGCTCCATTTCCCGGCGGTACGGCTGTCCGGCATGGTGAGATAGGCCACGGTCCCTCCCCGGCGCTCACTGCGGAGGACCGTACGGGCCGTGCCACGGCCCGGGCCCGTCCGGTGGGGGCTGCTGGGCCGGCCCCGGCGGCGGAGGCGGCCGGCGGTCGGGCGGCCGGGGAGGGTACGGGGGGCTCGGCGGCGCCCCGGGGGCGTAGCCGGGCGGCGCCAGCCCTTTGTTCAGCGCCGCGTAGTGCCGCTCGGGGACCGGGAACCGGGACCGGGCCACGCCCATGAGATAGAGCAGCGTCCGCTGCTGCCGGGCGAAGGTCTCCTCGTCGATCAGCCCGCGCCTGGCGCGCTCGTGCAGCAGGCCGAGCTCGGTCGCGGCGAGCTGGTAGTCGCTCATCGCGGCGGCCCCCTGCCGCTTGCCGTGCGCCTTCGCCCACTGCCGGGCCTGCCGGCGGCCCTGGAGCGAGGAGAGCATGTGGATGTCGGTGGCGTTGACCAGCCCGGTCGGCTCGTACTGCGGCAGGTAGCGCTGGATGAGCCCGACGATGCGGCGCCGGTCCCGCACCAGGATGTACAGCTCGGTGAAGAACAGCGCCATGAGGATGAGGTAGGCCACGACGAGGCCGCCGAAGCCCTGGTAGGAGGCGAAGCCGTTCCACAGCCCGTGGAGCAGCATCGCGCCGAGCCAGCCCGCGGCGATCACCGCCCAGCTCTGCCCGCGCGGGCGTTGCGCCGTGTACGCCACGGCGATGCCGATCATCGAGGTGAACAGCGGGTGGGCGAACGGCGTGAGCACGCCGCGCAGCACCACGGTGACGGCGAAGGTCTCCACGCCCCGCTCGCTCGCCAGGGCGGCGAGGTAGTAGCTGACGTTCTCGGTCATGCCGAAGCCGAGGCCGACCATGCTGGCGTAGATGATGCCGTCGGTGGGGCCGTCGAGCTCGTGGCGGCGGAACCACAGCAGGCCGAGCAGCACGAGGCCCTTGAGGGTCTCCTCCACGGGCGGTGCGCCGAAGGTGGCGACGAGGTCGTAGGCGGCCTCCGCGTCCTCCAGGCGCCGGGTGACGTACAGCAGGTTGAGCCGGTTGAGCACGCCCGAGAGCAGCACCGCCACGCCCGCGCCCCAGACGAACGCGAAGACCAGGGTGCTGCGCGGCTCGGGTTCCATGCGGTCGAGCGCGAGCACCCCGGCGAGCAGCAGTGGCACGGGCGCGAGGGCGAACACGACCGCGATGAACGAGTGCACCGGGTCGCCGTCGAGCAGGTCGAACGACAGCGCGGCAAGCGCGCACGCACCCGTCACGACGAGCCCGAGGATCAGCCTCAGGGACGGTCGTCCCCTCAGCTCCAGGCCCGGATCACGGCTCCTCATGCCCGCGAGCGTAATCGACCAGGCAGGACATGTCCGTCCCCAGGGCAGGCGATATCAACCTTTTCTCCAAACATCCACGGGTGTCCGGAAGGTCACCCGTCACACCGGCACAACGGGGGTGGGGTCGTTCTTCCCTTGGAGAGGGGAATGACACTGAATGCCCCGGTCTGCCCGCCCTGGTGGTCCCGCAGGCCACCCGCGAACCATCGCCGCCGAGCCGCCGGCCGGGCCGCCCGCCCGCCGCGACGGGCGGCCGCGTGCTCAGCGTTTGCGGCCGACCGCGCCGTACGACCCGGGGATCAGGGCCTCGGGTTTCGGGCCGTCGGGACGCCAGTCGAAGGTGGGCACGAGCCCGGGCTCGACCAGGTCGAAGCCCTCGAAGAACCGCTCCACCTGCTCGCGGGTGCGGAGGGTCACCCACAGCGGGCCGGTGTTGTAGCTGTTGGCCAGCGCGTTCATCCTCTCCGGCTCGAAGTCGGCGGTGAGGTGGGTGATCGCCAGATAGGAGCCCGGGCAGACCGCGTCGGTGAACCCCTTGACCGCGCGCCACGGGTCGTCCTCGTCCCGGATGTGCATGAGGGTGCCGACGATGATCACGCCGATCGGCCGGGAGAAGTCGAGGACCTCCAGCGTGTCGGGGTGGGTGAGGATGCTCTCCGGGTCGCGCAGGTCGGCCTCGATGTAGGCGGTCCTCCCCTCGGGGGCGCCGCGCAGCAGGGCCCGCGCGTGCACCATCACGATCGGGTCGTTGTCGACGTACACCACCCGCGCGGCCGGGTTGACCGCCTGCGCCACCTCGTGCGTGTTGCCCGCGGTGGGGATGCCGGTGCCGATGTCGAGGAACTGGTCGATTCCCTGCTCGGCGATGTACCGGACCGCCCGGCCGAGGAACGCGCGGTTGTCCCGGGCGCCCTCCACCACGCCGGGCGTCGCGGCGATGGCCGCCTCGGCGACCTTCCGGTCGGCCTCGAAGTTGTCCTTGCCGCCGAGCCAGTAGTCGTACACCCGCGCCGGGTGCGGCACCGACGTGTCGATCCTCGCCAGCACGTCGGGGCCGAGCTCCGGCCGGTCCGACCACCGCAGCGGGTTGCCCTCGTCTCCCATCACCACCGCCTCTCAGCCCGCGGACTCTTGGATCTTGATCCTAACGATCACAGACCGCGCGGCACAGGCCCATGTTGCGATCGGGCCCATGGACCTGTGCGCCGGGCGCGGGGCGTCAGGACGGCGCGCCGCCGCGTTCGGCCACGTCGACGGCCGCGGCGGCGAGGGCGAGCACCGGGAAGATCGCGTGCGGGGGCACCCGGTAGACGCCGCGCTCCGGCTGCTCCACCAGCCCGGCGGCGGTGAGGGTCTTGAGGTGGTGGTAGAGCTGGCCGGGCGAGCCGAGGTGGAGCCGGGCCTGCAGGTCGGCGATCGCCATCGGGCCGGTCGCGAGGAGCTGGAGGATCTCGAACCGGGCCGGGTGCCCGGCGGCGGCGAGCACCGCGGCGATCGGCCCGGCCGGCCGCCGCAGCAGCCAGGCGGGCGGGCGGCGGATCTCCCAGGACCAGTGGTAGCCGCCGAGCACGGCCTGGCCGCCGTAGTGCAGCACGCCGGAGGCGTCGGCGTCCGCCGCGATGTCGCCCGGTGCCGCGGCCCCGTCCCGTTCCACGGCCGCGAGCCTCGCCTCGAGGGCGGCGACCCGCTCCTCGAGATCCTTCAGCCGATCCTCAACGCTGGCCAGTGGTGCCCCATTTCGCGATCTATTTCAGGGCGGCGCGCACCCGTGCCCGGAAGGCGGGGTCGGTGGCCACCTGCAGCATGAACCGCTGATGAGCATAGCTCTGCATCGCGGAGAACCAGGTCCGCTCCGGCATCCGGCGCAGGGCGAGCACGGTGTGGCGCGGCCGCTCCCCCGGCCGGACGGTGTAGGTGGCCTCGCTCAGCACCCCGGGCAGCGACCCGCCCTTGGTGCCGATGACGAGCGTACCGGGGTCGGCACCCGGCTGCCGCATCGGCCACTCCAGGTGCTTGCGCGCCGTCGGGTCCTTGGCGAGCCGGGCGAGCACGTCCCGCAGTACGGCGGGCCGTACCCGGTTCACGGTCTCGGCCCAGGCGGCCTGCCGCTCGAAGGACGGCAGGACGGGGGTCATGCGGTGGCCCGCGACGTGGCGCTTGAGGCAGGCGTCGGCGGAGAGCCGGCACCCGGCGAAGGCGCGCAGGATCTCCCCGTTGAAGGTGCCCACCGGGGTCTTCGCGATCCGCTTGAGCGCCGCGGGCCCCAGCCGGTCGCGCAGCAGGTCGGCGGCGGCGTTGTCGCTCTCCTCGATCATCGCCGAGACGAGCTGGTCGAGCGTGACGGTCGCGCCGGGCTTGAGCCGCCTGAGCGCCGCCTCGTGCGCGCCGCCGTCGGTGCCGGGCACGTGGTAGGCGTTCCACCGGCTCACCTTCACCCGCTCGTGCGGGCTCACCTTGCCGGACCGCACCGCGTCGGCGTACGCGGCGAGGTGAACGATCTTGATCGCCGAGGCGACCGGGGCGAGGCGGTCGGCGTTGTGGCGGATCCCCTCGGTGACGAGGGCGACGTCGTCCCGGTGCGCCTTGAGGTACGCCAGGACCGACTCGGCGTCCTTGAACTCGTCCCCGGCCGAGGCCACGGCACCGGCGGGGGCGGCGAGAGCAGCGGTCAGCAGTGCACTGAGGAAGACGTTCATGCCGCCACTCTATCCAATGTTCCGGAATTTTGGAATTTTCGAGAATCTTGGGCATGAGACGCTCAGGGCCGCAGGGTGCGGGAGGCGACGGCGTCGCAGGCCGAGGGGACGGACGCCCGCGGCGGAACCGGCGCGGCGGGCCGCGGGGACGGATCGGAGCGCCCGGAGACGCGCGGAGGGGCGCGGAGGGGCGCGGACGCACGGCGCCGGCGCGCGTGGGACGGGCACGCACGCCGGCACATCACGCGGCGGCGGCCGGGTCACCGGCCGCCGCCTTCGGGGCACTCCCTAGAGCAGGGAGTCGATGGCGACCGCGAGGAACAGCAGCGCCAGATAGGCGTTCGACAGGTGGAAGAAGCGCATCGGCCGCAGCGCCACCCCGGTGAGCCCGGCGTTGACGCGGGCGAGCAGGCGGTGCGCCTCCCAAAGGATCACGGCGCCGAGGACCACGGCCGCGCCCACGTAGAACGGCGTGACGTTCGCGAGCGGCCACAGCAGCAGCGAGCACAGCACGGTGGCCCAGGTGTACAGCACGTTCTCGATCGCCACCCGGCGCTCGCTCGCCACCACCGGCAGCATCGGCACCTCGGCCGCGGCGTAGTCCTCGCGGTACCGCATGGCGAGCGTCCAGGTGTGCGGCGGGGTCCAGAAGAAGACGACGCCGAACAGCACCAGGGGGGCCCAGTCGACCCGGCCGGTGATGCCCGCCCAGCCGATCATCGTCGGCATGCAGCCGGCGATGCCGCCCCACACGACGTTCTGCGCGGTACGCCGCTTGAGCAGGAGCGAGTAGATGAAGACGTAGTACAGGATCGCGAGCAGCGACAGCCCGGCCGCCAGCCAGTTCACCGCCAGGCCGAGCCCGAGGGTGGAGATCACCCCGAGCGTGACGCCGAACACCAGGGCGGCGCGCGGCGACACCTGGTGGCGGGCGAGCGGGCGGCGGCGGGTGCGGCGCATCCGCGCGTCGATGTCGCGGTCGATGTAGCAGTTGAGCACGTTGGCGCTGCCGGCCGACAGGGTGCCGAACACCATCGTCGCCAGCGCCGTCCACAGCGGGGGGAACCCGTCGGCGGCGAGGAACATCGCCGGCAGGGTGGTGATGAGCAGCAGCTCGATGATCCGCGGCTTGGTCAGCGCGACGTACGCCCCCACCACCTCGGACAGGGTGCGCCGCGAGCCGGCGACCATCGGGTCGAGCGGCTGCAGGGTGGCCACCGAGTGCTTGTTCGTCAGGACCGTCACGGCGCGTCCAATGGGTGCGGGGTCAACGCCTAACCTCGTGTTTCGCAGCGGATCCAGGGTCTGAGGGCCTTCGGATCAGCCCGGGAACTCACTGTAGTCGCAGCGGTCGCCGGGTCTGCATCTGACCCGGCCCTAGCCCCGCCCCGGGCCGCATCATGCCTGGTCACAACCATTATCAGAGAACGGTGACGACCCCCGATCGGGGCGTGCGAGCGGGCACCGAATGCGATCACCTTTGTGCATGTTTCATCCTTTCTGATGCTGAAAGGTGCCACATGTGCCCTGGTAACAGGTCGACCGGAAGCACAGGGAACCGGTGTCAACGCCTCGCATCGCCCGGGAACCCACTAGGGTCGCCTATGGGGCGGGAGCACAATCCCGGCGCTATGTCACACGACCAGATCTGGAGATCGAGCAGTTGAGCAGCGAACTCGTGCCGTCCCTGGAGTGGGGCGACCTCGACCGCCGGGCCGTCGACGTGGTACGTGCCCTGGCGATGGACGCGGTGGAGAAGGCGGGCTCGGGCCACCCCGGCACCGCGATGAGCCTTGCTCCTGCCGCCTATCTGTTGTTCCAGCGTACGATGCGGCACGACCCCAGTGACCCCACGTGGCCGGGCCGTGACCGTTTCGTGCTGTCGTGCGGTCACTCCAGCCTGACGCTGTACATCCAGCTGTACCTGTCCGGGTACGGACTCACCCTCGACGACATCAAGGCGCTGCGGCAGTGGGACAGCCGCACCCCGGGCCACCCCGAGTACGGCCACACGGCCGGCGTGGAGACCACCACCGGGCCGCTCGGCCAGGGCATCGGGAACGCCGTCGGCATGGCGATGGCCGCCCGCCGCGAGCGCGGCCTCTTCGACCCGGACGCGCCTCCGGGCACCAGCCCGTTCGACCACATGATCTGGTGCTTCGCCTCGGACGGCGACATCCAGGAGGGCATCAGCCACGAGGTGAGCGCGCTCGCCGGGCACCAGAAGCTCGGCAACCTCGTCGTCGTCTACGACGACAACAAGATCTCCATCGAGGACGACACCCAGATCGCCACCTCCGAGGACGTCGGCAAGCGCTACGAGGCGTACGGCTGGCAGGTCCTCACCGTCGACTGGACCGAGGGCGGCGGCTACCACGAGGACGTGCAGAGGCTGCACGAGGCCCTCGAGGCCGCCCGCGCCGAGACCGAGCGGCCCACCCTGATCAAGCTGCGCACGATCATCGGCTGGCCCGCGCCGAACAAGAAGAACACCGGCAAGATCCACGGCTCGGCGCTCGGCCCCGAGGAGGTCGCCGCCACCAAGCGCATCCTCGGCATGAACCCCGACGTCAGCTTCGACGTACCTGCGGACGTGCTCGAGCACGCACGCAAGGTCGTCGAGCGGGGCCGCCAGGCGCACGCCGAGTGGAACAAGAGGTTCGAGAGCTGGCGGGCCGCCAACCCCGAGCGCGCCGCGCTGTACGACCGCATCTCCGCGCGCCACCTGCCGGCCGGGTGGACCGAGGCGCTGCCCACGTTCGAGCCGGGCACGAGCATGGCCACCCGCAAGGCCTCCGGCGAGGTGCTCACCGCGCTCGCGCCGGTGCTGCCGGAGCTGTGGGGCGGCTCGGCCGACCTGGCGGAGAGCAACAACACCACGATGAAGGGCGAGCCGTCCTTCGTCCCGGAGGAGTACCAGACCAAGGCGTTCCCCGGCGGGCCGTACGGGCGCACCCTGCACTTCGGCATCCGGGAGCACGGCATGGGCGCGATCCTCAACGGCATCGCGCTGCACGGCGGCACCCGGCCGTACGGCGGCACCTTCCTGGTGTTCAGCGACTACATGCGCCCGGCGGTACGGCTCGCCGCGCTGATGAAGCTGCCGGTCATCTACGTGTGGACGCACGACTCGATCGGCCTCGGCGAGGACGGCCCGACCCACCAGCCGGTGGAGCACCTGTGGTCGCTGCGCGCCATCCCCGGCCTTGACGTGGTGCGCCCCGCGGACGCCAACGAGACCGCCGCCGCCTGGCGGTTCGCCCTGGAGCACACCGACCGGCCCACCGCGCTCTGCCTCACCCGGCAGAACGTGCCGGTGTACGCGGGCACGCGCGACGCGGACAAGGTCGGCAGGGGCGGCTACATCCTCGAGGACGCCTCCGACGGGCAGCCGCGCGTGATCATCATCGCCACCGGCAGCGAGGTGGAGCTCGCCGTCGAGGCCCGCAAGATCCTCGAGGCGGAGGGCATCCCGACCCGGGTGGTGTCGATGCCGTGCGTGGAGTGGTTCCGCGCCCAGGACGCCGCCTACCGGCAGACCGTGCTGCCGCCCTCGGTCCGCGCCCGCGTCGCCGTCGAGGCCGGCATCGGCCTGGGTTGGCGGGAGTTCGTCGGGGAAGAGGGGCAGGTCGTCAGCCTCGAGCACTTCGGCGCCTCCGCGCCGTACCGGACCCTGTTCACCCAGTTCGGTTTCACTCCCGAGCGCGTCGCCGCCGCGGCGAAGGCGAGCCTCGCGAAGACGGGGGCAGACAAGGGCGAGACAACCGGGAACTGAGGAACCAGCATGAGCGAGAACCTGAAGGCCCTCACCGCCCAGGGCGTGTCGATCTGGCTGGACGACATCAGCCGCGACCGCCTGCGCTCCGGCAACCTCGAGGAGCTCATCCGCACCAAGGAGGTCTCCGGCGTCACCTCCAACCCGACGATCTTCGCCGCGGCGCTGAGCAAGGGCGACGCCTACGCCGAGCAGCTCCACGACCTGGCGCTGCGCGGCGTCGACGTCGGCGAGGCCGTACGGGCACTCACCACCTACGACATCCGGTGGGCCTGTGACGTGCTCATGCCGGTCTACCACGGCAGCGGCGGCAAGGACGGCCGGGTGTCGATCGAGGTGGACCCGCGGCTCGCCCGGGACACCGAGCGCACCGTCGCCGAGGCCCGCGCCCTGTGGTGGCTGGTGGACCGCCCCAACCTGCTCATCAAGATCCCGGCCACGGTCGAGGGGCTGCCCGCGATCACCCGGTGCCTGGCGGAGGGCATCTCCGTCAACGTCACGCTGATCTTCTCGCTGGAGCGGTACCGGGCGGTGATCGAGGCCTGGCTCGACGGCCTGGAGCAGGCCCGGGCGGCCGGCCGTGACCTGAGCACGATCGAGTCGGTGGCGTCGTTCTTCGTCAGCCGGGTGGACACCGAGATCGACAAGCGGCTCGAGGCGATCGGCACGCCGGAGGCGCTGGAGCTGCGCGGCAAGGCCGCGGTCGCCAACGCCCGGCTGGCGCACGCCGCGTTCGAGGAGTACATCAACTCCCCGCGCTGGGAGTCGCTCGCCGCCGACGGCGCCCGGCCGCAGCGGCCGCTGTGGGCCTCCACCGGGGTGAAGAACCCGGCGTACCCGCCGACGCTGTACGTCGACGAGCTGGTCACCCGCGGCACGGTGAACACCATGCCGGAGAAGACCATCGACGCCGTCGCCGCGCAGGGCCGCATCACCGGCGACACGGTGCGCGACTTCTACGAGGACGCCAAGTCCGTCATGGACCGCCTCAAGAAGGTCGGCATCGACTACGACGACGTGGTGCGGGTGCTCGAGGACGAGGGCGTGGCGAAGTTCGAGGCGTCCTGGAACGAGCTGCTGGAGACCGTGGCCGCGGAGCTGAAGAAGGCCTGACCGGCGGCGGCCCACCGCGGGCCGGGGGCGCCCGCGACACCATCGCAGACACTGCGACAACCGCATAGAGGGGATTCATGAACACGTCGGTAACGTTCGGCGACGACGCGGCCGCCGCGCTCGCCGGGGAGACGGCGGCGAAGCTGGCCGCCGAGGGGGTCCCGGCGGCTCTGGCGGCCGGTGACCCCACGCTGTGGGGCCCGGACGCCGAGTCCGAGGCGGCGATCCGCCTGGGGTGGCTGAACCTGCCGAAGAGCAGCCGGGAGCTGCTGCCGCGGCTCGGCGAGCTCGCCGCCGAGATCCGCGAGCGCGGCCTCGACCACGTCGTGCTCGCGGGGATGGGCGGCTCCTCGCTCGCCCCCGAGGTGATCTGCGCGACCGCCGACGTCCCGCTCACCGTGCTCGACACCACCGACCCCGACCAGGTGCGCCGGGCGGTCTCCGACCGGCTCGACCGCACGGTCGTGGTGGTGGCGAGCAAGAGCGGCGGGACGATCGAGACCGACAGCCACCGCCGCGTCTACGAGCAGGCGTTCCGGGACGCGGGCATCGACCCGGCCGAGCGGATCATCGTGGTCACCGACCCGGGCTCGCCGCTGGAGGCGGTCGCCAAGGAGGCGGGCTACCGTACCGTGCTCGCCGACCCGAACGTCGGCGGCCGGTACAGCGCGCTGAGCGCCTTCGGCCTGGTGCCGAGCGCGCTCGCCGGCGCGGACGTGGCCCGGCTGCTCGACGAGGCCGCCGAGGTGCTGCCGTCGCTCGCGGCGAACGAGGGGAACCCGGGCCTGCTGCTCGGCGCCGCGCTCGGCGCGCAGGCGCTCGCCGGGCGGAACAAGCTGCTGCTGCAGGACACGCTCTCCGACATCACCGGGCTGCCCGACTGGATCGAGCAGCTCATCGCCGAGTCCACCGGCAAGCAGGGCACCGGCATCCTGCCGGTGGTCGGCGCCGACCCGACCGGGGCCGGCGACGAGCTGGTGGTGAACATCGGCCCGGAGGGCGCGTTCCGCGTGGAGGGCCCGCTCGGCGCCCAGTTCCTGGTGTGGGAGTACGCGACCGCGATCGCCGGGCGGCTGCTCGGCATCAACCCCTTCGACCAGCCGAACGTGGCCGAGTCGAAGGAGAACACCTCGCGCCTGCTCGCCGAGGCGGGCGAGGACCCGCTGCCGACCGGCTCGCCGGCGCTCGTCGACGGCCCGGTCGAGGTGTACGGCGAGCTGCCGGAGGGCGCCAGGAACCTCGCCGACGTGCTCACCGGCCTGCTCCGGGCCATCCCGGACGACGGCTACCTGGCGGTGATGGCCTACCTCGACCGGTGGGCGGCGCTCGACACGCCCACCGGCGAGGACGCCTCCTTCGGGCAGACGGCCGAGGCGTGGCGGGCGCACGACCCGGCCACGCTGCGCGGGCTGCTCGCGGCGCGCACCCGGCGGCCGGTCACCTTCGGCTGGGGGCCGCGATTCCTCCACTCCACCGGGCAGTACCACAAGGGCGGGCCGCAGAACGGGGTGTTCCTCCAGGTCACCGGGGCGGTCACGGAGGACGTCGCGGTGCCCGGCAAGCCGTACACGCTGGGGCGGCTCCAGCTCGCCCAGGCGCTCGGCGACCTCCGGGCGCTGACCGGCCGCGGGCGGCCCGCCGTACGTCTCCACCTGACCGACCGGGCGGCGGGGGTCTCCCACCTGCTCGCCGTCGCACAGGAGCTGTGATGATCGATCGTTCGCCGCACGAGGACGCCGCCGGGCGCGCCGGCGGGGACGAGGAGCGGCAGGAGCGGCCGGACGCGGCGCAGGCCGCCGCGCCGGCCGCCTCCCGGCCCGCCGTACTGGAGGGCCGGGTACCCGCCGACGAGGCGTGGACCGCCGCCGCGGCGGTCGCCGAGGTGTCGACGAGTTCCGCGGTGGCCGCCGCCAACCCGCTGCGCGACCCGCGGGACAAGCGCCTGCCCCGGGTGGCCGGGCCGTGCGTGCTCGTGCTGTTCGGCGTCACCGGCGACCTGGCGCGGCGCAAGCTGCTGCCGGCGATCTACGACCTGGGCAACCGCGGGCTGCTCCCGCCCGGGTTCTCCCTCGTCGGGTTCGCCCGCCGCGACTGGTCGCACGAGGACTTCGCCAAGATCGCCCACGACGCGGTGAAGGAGCACGCCCGCACGCCGTTCCGCGAGGAGGTCTGGCACCAGCTCCGCCAGGGCATCCACTTCGTCAAGGGCGAGTTCGGCGACGACGCGGCGTTCGACAACCTCGCCGCCGCGCTGCGCGAGATCGACGCGACCCGGGGCACCGGCGGCAACTACGCCTTCTACCTGTCGATCCCGCCGAAGTCCTTCCCCACCGTGATCCGCCAGCTGCAGCGCACCGGCCTGGCACGTTCCTCCGCCGGGTCGTGGCGGCGGGTCGTCATCGAGAAGCCGTTCGGCCACGACCTGCAGTCGGCGCGCGAGCTCAACGCCATCATCGACGCGGTGTTCCCGCCGTCCTCGGTGTTCCGCATCGACCACTACCTGGGCAAGGAAACGGTCCAGAACATCATGGCGCTGCGGTTCGCCAACAACCTGTTCGAGCCGGTGTGGAACCGCGAGTACATCGACCACGTGCAGATCACGATGGCCGAGGACATCGGCATCGGCGGCCGGGCGGGCTACTACGACGGCATCGGCGCCGCGCGCGACGTGATCCAGAACCACCTGCTCCAGCTCCTCGCGCTCACCGCGATGGAGGACCCGGTGTTCTTCGACGCCGACGCGATCCGCCGGGAGAAGGAGAAGGTGCTGCGCGCGGTACGGCTGCCGCACGACCTGGCGCTCGGCACGGCCCGCGGCCGGTACACCGCCGGCTGGCAGGGCGGCGTGCCGGTCAAGGGCTACCTGGAGGAGGACGGCATCCCGCCGGACTCCACCACCGAGACGTACGCGGCGATCAAGCTGGAGATCGCCAACCGCCGCTGGGCCGGGGTGCCGTTCTACCTGCGCACCGGCAAGCGCCTCGGCCGCCGGGTCACCGAGGTGGCGCTGATCTTCCAGCGCGCCCCGCACCTGCCGTTCAGCAGCACCGACACCGAGATCCTCGGCCAGAACGCGCTGGTGATCCGGGTGCAGCCGGACGAGGGCGTGACGGTGCGCTTCGGGTCGAAGGTGCCGGGCACGGCGATGGAGGTCCGCGACGTCACGATGGACTTCGCCTACGGCGAGTCGTTCATCGAGTCCTCGCCCGAGGCGTACGAGCGGCTGCTGCTCGACGTGCTCATCGGCGACCCGCCGCTGTTCCCGCACCAGACCGAGGTCGAGCTGTCCTGGCAGATCCTCGACCCGATCGAGGAGTTCTGGGCCAAGCAGGGCCCGCCGGAGGACTACCCGGCCGGCACCTGGGGCCCGAAGTCGGCCGACGAGCTGATGGCGCGCGACGGCAGGTCCTGGAGGCGGCTGTGACCGCGCGCACGGCGACGGCGGAACGGGAGGCGGTGTGACGAGCTTCATGCTCACCTCGACCACGGCGTCCAAGATCGACGCGCACCTGACGAAGCTGCGTCACCAGATGGGCGCCCCGGCGATCGGCATGGTGCTGACGCTGATCGTGGTGGCCGACGAGGCCCGGCAGTACGACGCGGTGCGGGCCGCGACCGAGGCGGCGCGGGAGCACCCGTCGCGCATCCTCGTGGTGATCCCCCGGGACGACGACGAGGGCACCCGCCTCGACGCGGAGATCCGCATGGGCGAGTCGACGCCGGGCGAGGTCGTGCTGCTGCGCCTGTACGGCGAGCTCACCGAGCACGCCGACTCGGTGGTGAGCCCGCTGCTGCTGCCGGACACCCCGGTGGTGGCGTGGTGGCCGGGCGAGTGCCCGCAGGTCCCGGCGAAGGACCCGATCGGCCTGCTGGCGCAGCGGCGCATCACCGACGCCAAGGCGAGCCCGGACCCGGTGCGGGCGATCCGGTCCCGGGCCGACGGGTACGTGCCGGGCGACACCGACATGGCGTGGACCCGGCTGACGCCGTGGCGCAGCCTGCTCGCCGCCGCGTTCGACCAGCCGGTCGGCGAGGTCACCGAGGGCCTGGTGGTGGGCGCCGAGCGCAACCCGAGCGTCTGCCTGCTCGCCGCGTGGCTGTCGGAGCGGCTCGGCGCGCCGATCCGGGTCGGGTACGGCTCCGGCCCGGGCCTGACCGAGGTGCGGCTGACCGCGGCCGCGGGCGAGATCGTGGTGACCCGGCAGGACGCCCGGCAGGCCACGCTGGTCCGCCCCGGCCAGGCGCCGCGGCAGGTCGCGCTCGCCCGCCGTCCCGCGTCCGAGCTGCTCGCCGAGGAGCTGCGCCGGCTCGACCCCGACGACGTGTACGCGTCGGCGATCCGGTGGCTCGCCCGGGAGGCGGTGTGAGCACCCCCACCGTCGTCGTGCACCGCGACGCCGAGGTGCTCGCCCAGGCGGTCGCGGCCCGGCTCATCACCCGCCTGGTCGACGCCCAGGCGGCGAAGGGCTCGGCCTCGATCGTGCTCACCGGCGGCACCATCGGCATCGCCACCCTCGCGGCCGTGGCCGCCAACCCCGCGCACGTCGCCGTCGACTGGCGGAACCTGGACATCTGGTGGGGCGACGAGCGCTACCTGCCCACCGGCGCCCCCGAGCGCAACGAGACCGGCGCCCGCCGGGCCCTGCTCGACCACGTCGACGTCGACCCCGAGCGGGTGCACCCGATGCCGGCCGCCGACTCCGGCCTCTCCCCCGAGGAGGCCGCCGAGGCGTACGCCGAGGCGCTGCGCAAGGCCGCCCGCCCCGAGGACCACGGCCCGGTCCCGTCGTTCGACCTCCTCCTGCTCGGCCTCGGCCCGGACACCCACGTGGCCTCGCTGTTCCCCGGCATGCCGGCCCTCTACGACGAGCGCCCCGTGGTGGCCGTCCACGGCTCCCCCAAGCCGCCCCCGACCCGCATCTCGCTCACCCTGCCCACCATCCGGGCGGCCCGCCAGGTGTGGATCGTCGCGGCGGGCGCCGAGAAGGCCACCGCCGTACGGCTAGCCCTCTCCGACGCCGGGCCCATCCAGGTCCCCGCGGCCGGGGCGCGCGGGCGCCAGGAGACGTTGTTCCTGCTCGACCGCGCCGCGGCGAGCAAGATCCCGCCGGGCCTGGTCCGCCCGGCCTCGCCCTGAGCGGCGGAGAGCGAGATCCTGCCGGGATCGATGCGCGCGGCGTCGCCGCGCAGGTTGTACGCGTGATGGCCCTGCCGGAAGGTCCGGTGGGGCCATCTTGTTCGGGGTGGGTGGCGTTGGGAGGCTCGGCGTTCGAATCGGTGACGGTGGATCGGGCCTCGGACCGGCCCTGGCGCGGATGAGCCCGGCGGCGGGCGTGCGGGTTGGCCGGAACCGTGGCGGGAGAGTCCGCAGAAGCGTTGTGGCGCTGGATCGGCCCGCACATGGCTGCCGGACAGCATTCCGTTCTCCCCACGGACCGTGGCCGAAAGCCGCCAGACGCCGCGGACACCCATCTCCCACTTAAATCATCGGGCCGGCCCGCAGGCAGGGGCCGCAATCACATTTGCGACATAACAAAAACGACCAGCCATTCACCGAGGAACCACCCTTGAGCCGTTCCAAGGCATAGGATTCCCTTGCTTTCACCTTCTGTTGATTATGTGAATACCTGCGACGTCACTCGGATCGGGAACAGGGAGGGTCGGTGTCCGGCAGGACATCCATTACTATCCTGCACATTTCGGACACTCAGTTCGGCGCGAAACACCGTTTCGGGAACGAAGGCCTGACTGCGGGCGACCGCCGTCTTTCCCGTCTGGTCAGCCGCCTTCTCGAGGACATCGCCCTCCTACGCCGCACGCACGGCCTGGAACCCGACCTGATCGTCGCGTCCGGAGACCTCGCCGAGACCGGCTCGCGATCCGAGTTCCAGCAGGTGCGCGACTTCCTGGCGGAGTTGGCGGCAGGGCTGGGCCTCGGCCGGAACCGCGTGGTCATGGTGCCCGGCAACCACGACATCAACTGGCGAAAGTGCGAGGCCTACTTCCTCAACTGTGAGGCCGACGAGACTGAGCCGGTCCCGCCCTACTGGCCCAAGCTGGAGCACTACGCCGCCATGTTCGCCGAGTTCTATGCCGGCGTGCGCGGCGTGAGCTTCCCGAAGGACCAGCCGTGGACGCTGTTCGAGATGCCGGAGATCAAGACGGTGGTCGCCGGCCTCAACTCGACCATCGCCGAAAGCCATCGGCCGGAGGACCACTACGGCTACTGCGGCGACGAACAGCTCTACTGGTTCGCGGACCGGCTAAGCGCCCGTGCCACCGACGGCTGGCTACGAATTGCAGCGCTCCACCACAATCCGGTAATCCTCGACCAGAACGACAGCGCCTTCTTACGCGACCACAACCGGCTGGCCGAACTGGTCGCACCGCATCTCAATCTCATCCTCCACGGCCATACGCACGCCGGAAAGCTCTGCTCCTTCAGCCCCGACGGCGTACCCGTGCTGTGTGCGGGCAGCGCCGGAGTCCGCCAGGACGCCCGGCCGGACGACGTGCCCAACCAGTACCAGCTCGTGCAGGTGACGGCCGGCGGTGTCCGCGTGTACGCGCGCCGGTACAACCCGGAGCGTCGCCGCTGGGAGGGCGACACAAGCGTCGGACGCCGCCCGGACGAGTGGATCCGCGACATCAATAAGCCGCTCGAGAACGTGCACGCCGTGTTCGGCGGCGGGGAGGAGCACAACGAGGACCCTCTCCGGAAGATCGCCTACGACCGGGAGGTAGTGCACCGACGTCCCGATGACCTGCTCGCCAAGGTACGGCGCGTATGCGAGATCCGATACGGACAGGAATGCGTCGACGAGGTGGAGATCCGTGTCGACCGGCCTATTCGCTACCTTCGGATCACGCAGCCGGGCCCGCCGGTCTCCCAGTATCCGGTGGGGGTGCACGAGGGGGAGATTTCGCAGGACGTCATCGACGGCTTCACCCGCCACGTGCACGATCGTTACCGCGCCGGTGACCCAGGGCTACGTTCCTTTCTGGTCTACGAGGGCGAGCCGGCCCCGGACGAGTTGAAGGTGCAGGCCAATCTCCGCGGCATCGTCCTGCAGCCGCTGATCGAGTTCCAAGGGCTCTACGATCTACGACCGTACGCCCGACGGCAGGCCGAGGAGCTGGCCAAGAGCGACATCTATCCGTCCGAGCTGTACGTCCCCCAGCGGTTCCGCCTGATCTCGCCGCGTCGTCCCGGAGCCGCGGAGACGCCCGGCAAGGATCTGCTGACCCAGATCCAGGAGTGGGTCGCCGACTACGACGGCCGGTTCATCGTCGTGCTCGGCGACTTCGGCCACGGAAAGACGTTCCTCCTGCGCGAGCTGGCCAGGCGCATACATGAAGAGGAGCGGCCTCCGGTCATCCCGGTGTTCATCCAGTTGCGTCATCTGGAAAAGGCACACTCCTTCGAGGAGATCCTCGCCGCCCACTTCGCCAAGTCAGGAGAGGAGGAGATCAGGTTCCCTCTGCTCCGGAACCTCATCTCCGAAGGCCGGGTGCTTCTCCTGTTCGACGGCTTCGACGAGCTGGCCCTACGCATAACCTACGCGAAAGCCGCCCAGCACCTGAGCAGCCTGGTCGGCGCCGCGAAGGGCCGTGCGAAGGTGGTGCTGACCAGCAGGACCCAGTACTTCTTGTCGGACCACGAGGTGGAGACCGCCCTGGCGTCGCAGTTGAGCGACATGCCGGGGCGTCGCCTCGTGAAGATCCAGGAGTTCGGCGACGACCAGATCCTCGAATTTCTCACCAGGCTCTACAAGGGCGACGACACGCGGGCGCGGGCCACATTCGAACTGCTCGGCGACGTGCGCGACCTGCTGGGGCTCTCCCGCAACCCACGGATGCTCAGCTTCATCGCCCGGCTCGACGAGAACCGGCTCAGGCGCATCCGCGACCGTGAGGGGGAGATCAGCGCCGCCGTTCTCTATCGCGAACTCCTCGAATGGTGGCTCGGTTACGAGTACGAGCGGGCACAGCCGGACGGAGCGCCCCCCGCTCTCACCGAGAAGGAACGATGGGAGGCCGTCACCAAGCTCGCGCTTCTCCTGTGGGAGACCGGTGAGGAGACGCTCGGACTCGCCGAGCTGGGCGATGTCTCAGCCAAGGCGCTGCGTAACCTCGCCGACCGGCAGATCACCCCGGACCAGGCGGCGCACATGATCGGCTCGGGCACGCTCCTGGTCCGGGTGGAATACGAGCGTTTCAAGTTCGTTCATCAGTCGATACTCGAATGGCTGGTGGCGAACCATGTGGCGGAGCGGTTCCGCGCGGGAGACAACGATCCGGCCCAGCTCAAGTCGGCGGCAGTGTCCGACCTGATGACGGACTTCCTCGCCACGCTTGCAGGACCGCAGACGGTCGAGCACTGGGCGAGGCGCACGCTCTGGTCGGACCCGGGTTCCACCACGGAGACCGCCAAGAGGAACGCCCTGTTCATGCTGCGACGTCTGGGGCTCCCCCTTCAACCGGGCGACTCGAAGGGGGACGTGCCGCGCCCGCTGCAACTGACCGGGGTGAATTTGCGCCACGCCGACCTCGCCGCAGCTGATCTCCGAAGGGCCATCCTGAGAAAGGCCGACCTTCGCGACGCACGACTGGATGGCGCGGATCTTTCCGGAGCGGACCTACGAGAGGCTGACCTGTCCGGTGCTCGCCTCATCGGTGCCGATCTCCGAGGAGCGGTAACCAGGGGATCACGCTGGCGATGTGCTTCGCTGGTCGGTGCCGAGACGAACGCGGAATTTCGACAGGTAGACACCTTCGGCGCCGCTCTCCCCGGCCACATCACCCCCGTGCTTCAAACCTCCCCGCCTGCGAAGGTCAGCTATATGACTAGTGCCTGGCACCCTAAGGGCACCCACCTGGCCACCGGAAGTGCCGACGGCACCGTGCACATCTGGGACGCGACCACCGGCACACCCCTGCACACCCTCACCGGCCACACCCGCAACGTTTGGTCGGTCGCCTGGCACCCCGACAGCACCCGCCTGGCCACCGCAGGCGACGACCGCACCGTCCGCATCTGGGACGCGGCCACCGGCACACCCCTGCACACCCTCACCGGCCACACCCGCAACGTTTGGTCGGTCGCCTGGCACCCCGAGGGCACCCGCCTGGCCACCGCGGGTACAGACGGCGC